>Ga0268299_1000391_pt1 | contig 144202 bp, 141 predicted proteins | sample NOBtaG_FD_193484 | JGI IMG/M metagenome (GOLD analysis project Ga0268299, IMG submission 193484) | Activated sludge microbial communities from bioreactor in Nijmegen, Gelderland, Netherland - NOB reactor | ecosystem: Engineered > Bioreactor > Aerobic > Activated sludge | place: Netherlands...
CCACCGAGGCCGACCACAAGACTTGGACGCGCGAACAGCTGAAGCCCTATATCGCCCATGCGATCGAATGCTTCGGCTTCGACCGCGTGATGTATGGTGGCGACTGGCATGTGCTGGAACTGGCCGGCACCTATCCGCAATGGGTCGGGATCGTCGACTGGGTAATCGCGGGGGCGAGCGTGGAGGAGCAGCGCAAGCTCTACCGCGACAACGCCATCCTCGCCTATCGCCTGGCATGAGCGCGGAAGTTCCGCGCTGGCGGCGCAAGGCCTATTCCATCGCCGCGATGCGCGATCTGGCGCGTGCCGCTCTGCCCAGGCCGGTCTTCGACTTCGCCGATGGGGGCGCGGAGGACGAGCGCACGCTGCGCCGCAACGAAGCGGCCTTCGACGACATCGCGCTGCTGCCGAAGCCGCTCGACGGCGCCGCCGCGCGCGATCTCTCCGTCACCCTGTTCGGCAGCACGCTGAAGCTGCCGGTGATCGTCGGGCCGACGGGCCTCGCCGGCCTGTTCTGGCCGGATGGCGAGCGTTGCGCCGCGCGCGCCGCCGCCAAGGCCGGCACCGCCTTCTGCCTCAGCCATGGCTCGGTCTGCACGCTCGAGCAGCTGGCGGAAACAGGGGCGGCCCCGCGCTGGATGCAAATCTTCGTCTATCGCGACCGCGGCTTCACCCGCGAGCTGACGGAGCGCGCCGCCAAGGCGGGCTATGACGCGCTGGTGCTGACCATCGACAACCAGATGTTGGGCAATCGCGAGCGCGACATCCGCAACGGTTTCTCCATCCCGCCGCGCTTCGGCCTCTCCGGCCTTGCCGGCATGGCGCTGAAGGCGAAATGGCTGTGGCGCATGCGGCGCGAGCTGCCGCGCGTCACCTTCGGCAACTACGCGCGGCCGGGTGAAACCGCCGACCTGAAGGCGCTGGCCGGGCGGATGGCCTCGCTGCTCGACCCCGCCATGTCCTGGCCGGATGTTGCCGAGCTGCGCAAGTTGTGGCGCGGGCCACTGATCCTGAAGGGCGTGCTGCATCCGGACGAAGCGCGCCGCGCAATGGCGGAAGGCATCGACGGCATCATCGTCTCCAATCACGGCGGCCGCCAGCTCGACGGTGCCGCCGCCAGCCTCGAGGCGCTGCCCGGCGTGGTCGCGACGGTCGAAGGCCGCATCCCGGTGCTGCTCGACGGCGGCGTGCGGCGCGGCAGCGACGTGGTGAAGGCGCTGGCTTTGGGCGCCGCCGCCTGCCTGGTCGGCCGGCCGCAGCTCTGGGGTCTGGCCATCGCCGGCGAGGCGGGCGTCGCGCGGATGCTGGAGATCTACGCCCAGGAGATCGACCGCGTCATGGGCCTCTGCGGCGTCAGCAACATCGCCGGCATCAACGGCAACCTCCTGCTCAAGAGAAAGACAGCATGATCAAGGACCCGCCGCTGCTCACCCTCCGGCGCGACTTCCCCCGCCCAGATCCGGCCCAGGTCGCCGCCTTTGCCGGCGTGCCGACCGGCTATGTGGTCGATGCGCTGGGCGGGCGCGGCGCGCTCGACTACCGCATCAAGCCGCTGCTCCCGGTTGCAGCACCACTGGTCGGCGTCGCCGTGACCTGCCACTGCGGTCCGGCGGATAACCTGGCGTTGTTCGGCGCGCTGGCAGTGGCGCGGCCCGGCGACATCCTGGTGGCGGCGACGGACGGCTTCACCGCTACTGCGGTCACCGGCGATCTGCTGCTGGGCATGGCGCAGAATCGCGGCCTGGCGGGCCTGGTCACCGATGGCCTGGCGCGTGATCTGGCGGGCATCCGCGCGGTGGGCCTGCCGATCTATGGCGCCGGGCTGACGCCCAACTCGCCGGTCAGGAACGGCCCCGGCACGGTCGGCCTGCCGGTCGTGGTCGGCGGCGTCGCGGTCGAAGCCGGCGACATCCTGATCGGCGATGAGGACGGTGTGGTGGCGGTGCCGCGCGGCCGGATCGCCGCGGTTCTGGCGCGCCTGACGCAAGTGCGCGCGGCCGAGGCGGCCTTGCAGGCCAAGGTCAAGGCCGGGCTGCAGGTTCCCGATTTCATCCAGAGCATTCTCGACTCCGACCGCGTGGTGGAGGTCTGAAGCCGCGCTTATCGATCCATCAGCAACGCGCGCTTCTGTCCGTCGCGCCCGGCGGGTAGACTTTTCTGGCTGGCAAGGGAGGTTGCGATGCACGGCATGACACGCCTTCTCCTCACGGCGGCGCTGGCGATCCTGACGGCAGGTGCGTCTGTCGCCCCTGCGGCGGCGGAGGGCACGCTCGACCGGATCCGGCAATCCGGCGAAATCCGCCTCGCCTACCGGGCCGATGCCGCACCCTTCTCCTTCGTGAAAGACGGCGTGCCGGCGGGCTATTCGGTGGAGCTCTGCCGCATCGTGGCGGATGCGCTGAAAAGCGCGCTGGCGCTTGACGCGCTCCAGGTGAGCTTTGTCGAGGTCAGCGCCGCCGATCGGTTCGCGGCGCTGGCGGAGGACCGTGCCGACCTCCTGTGCGAGGCGACGACGGCGACCCTGGCGCGGCGGGAAGCGATGGATTTCTCGATCCCGACCTATGTCAGCGGCGCCGGCATGGTGATCCGCCCGGACGGGCCGGCCAGCGTCGAGGATTTTTCCGGGCGCAAGCTCGGCGTGCTCGGCGGCACCACGACGGAGCGCGACATCAAGGCGCTACTCGCCGGGCAGAACATCCAGGCTGAGCTCAAGGTGGCGAAGAGCCATGACGAGGGCCTCTCCTGGCTGCGCGCCGGCGAGGTCTCCGCCTATTTCGGCGACCGTGCAATCCTGGAGGAGCGGCTGCGGGCGGAGACGCAGGCCGGCGACCTGCTGCTGGCCGACCAATATCTCACCATCGAGCCCTACGGGCTCGCCATGCGCATCGATGCGGAGTTCCGCCTGGCCGTCGACCGCGCGCTCAGCCACCTGTTTCGCAGCGGCGGTATGATCAAGGTGTTCCGCAAATCGGTCGACCCGCAGGCCAAACCGAGCGAGCTGCTGAAGGCTCTCTCGCGCATGTCGGGGCTGCCGGAGTAGCGGAAAGGGAGCGGCCCGCCGAATCTCTCCGACGGGCCGCCATGTCACTCGCCGCTTTTCTTAGCGGGCGCGGGCTCGGCGGGCTGGCCGCTTGGCTGGCTGGGCCGCAAGCCCGGTCGAGAGATGGCGAAGATCCCCCGCGATCCGGCCCAGGACATCGTCCTTCAACGGGGCCACTTGCAGCCGGTCGGGCCGCGTTTCACCGGGCATGACGAAGCCAAAGGGCGTCGCCGGCACGAAACCGAATCTCTTATAGTAGTCGACGTCGCCGACCAGCAGCACGAGGTCGTGGCCGAGCTGGGCGGCGAGCTCCAGGGTCTTGAACATCAGCGCGCGGCCGATGCCCTTGCCGGCCTTGTCGGCGGCGATGGCGAGCGGGCCCAGCAGCAGGGCCGGATGGCCGGTCTCGCCCACCAGGATCGGCCAGTATTTGATGGCGCCCACCACCCGCTCGGGGCGGTCGCCTTCCAGCGCGATCCAGCTCAGCTCCTTCACCGGCGCGACGCCGTCTCGGAACTGGTAGGAAGCCTTGTGGAACCGCGCGGGCCCGAAGACGTCGTCGTACAAACGCTCGACGGCGCCAGCCAGCGCGGCGGGCTCAGGTTTGATCTGGAACTCGGGCTTGATCAGCTTCATCGGGGTGATCCTTCACAACAGGGTTTCAATCGGTTCGCCGGTTTCGCCCGGCCCGTCGTCGCCCTGGAGGATCACCTTGCTAATGGAGGTGCTCCGATCCTTGCGTACGACCGACCGTCCCGCCCGGCAGGCAGACTGGGATACGTCGTCGGAGACGCAAGGCGTACATCAAGCAACTCGTCAGCAGTTTCGACTGGGCGCGAAAAATACAGCAACGCGCCGTGACGTCAATTGGGAATTTTCCGCCGGCGCGCAAGAGGTTGCGCACGCAATTGTGTCTTTTGGGTTAAGCACGCCGGACGTAGTCGTGTCAGCGGACGATCGTGGGGCGTCAAAACGATGTCACGATCGTCAGCGGACGATCGTGACGGGGCAATGCGCCCGCGTCACCACGTCGGCGGCGACCGAGCCGAGCAGCATGCGTCGCGCGCCGGTCAGGCCGGCGGAGCCGACGATGATGTGGTGATAGCCGTTGCGCTCGGCATAGGCGACGATCGCCTCCGCCGGATCCGCGCCGAAGGCCCGCACCAGGCGCAGGCGCAGCAGGTTGTGCTCCAGGGCGTATTGCAGGGCGGCGAGCAGCTCCTTGTCGGGCGGCAAATCGCCGGCCTTGATCTTGGCCTCGTCCCAGACCTGCGGCTGGGTTTCCAGCGCGCCGTCGGCGATCAGCAGGATGGTGACGGACTGACCGGTCTGCTCCGCCAATCCGATGGTGTAGCTCACCGCCTTCTCCGAAACGGCGGAGCCATCCGTCGCACAGAGCAGACGCTCTTCGCGCAACTGGCGCTGTTCGGTCAAGGCATCCTCCAGCTTCCATGCGACCCGGCCCAGGATAGCGCCAGGCCGCGAGTCGCGGCCAGAATGGCCGGCAGGTCGTTAGCAATTCGTAAGGGATGGCGGCGCGGCCGGGCTGGAGGAAGGGGCCTCAGCCTTCATGCTTGAGCGGCCGGGTGAGCAATTCGCGGATCGCCTGGTCGATCTCCGCCCGCTGGTCGAGAATGGCGGCGACCGTCGTGCAGATCGGCATCTCGACGCCAAGCCGACCGGCGAGCCGCTCGATCGCCGCGGCGGTCGGCACGCCTTCGGCCACGCTGTGGCGGCGGGCGAGGATCTCTTCCAGCCGGCCGCCGCGGCCGAGATCGAAGCCGAGCGAGGTGTTGCGCGAGGTCATCGAGTTGCAGGTCAGCACCAGATCGCCGACGCCGGCGAGGCCCAGCATGGTCTCCGCCTTGCCGCCCAGCGCGTGGGCGAGGCGGGCGACCTCCGCCAGGCCGCGGGTGACCAGCGCGGCGCGCGCATTCTCGCCCAGGCCGCGGCCCATGACGATGCCGCAGGCGATGGCGAGCACGTTCTTGGCCGCACCCGCCACTTCCACGCCGACCGGATCGAGCGCGCCATAGGGCCGGAACGCGCCGTGCGACAGCGCCTGCATCAGCGCGCGGTTGAGCGCCGCGTCGGCGCTTGCAATCACCACGGCGGTCGGCAGGCCGGCGGCCGCCTCCGCCGCGAAGCTCGGCCCCGACAATACGGCGATGGGTGCGGCGGGCAGCAGCTCGGCGGCGATCTCGGTCAGCAGCCGGCCACTCGCCACTTCGATCCCTTTGGCGCAGATGAGGAGCGGGACGCCGTCGCGCCAGCGTGGCGCCGCGGCGGCGCAGAAGGCGCGCAGATGCTGCGCCGGCTGGACATAGAGCACCGCATCCGCGGCCAGGGCCGCGTCGCGCTCGGCGGTGACGGCGACCTCCGTCGGCACGGCGATGCCGGGCAGGTGCTCGGCATTCTCGCGCGCCGCGGCGATGGCCTGCGCCGCCTCGGCCCGGCGCGCCTGCAGCGTCACCTTGCGCCCGGCGCGCGCGGCCAGCACCGCCAGAGCGGTGCCCCAGGCGCCGGCGCCGACCACGCCGAGGCTGGCGATCGGTGCCTCGGCTCGGTCCGCGCGCCCTGCTGTCATGCCGGAAGTCCCCTGGAATCCATCCCGCGCACGCCGCGCCACCGGCTTTGCATTTGCGGGGTTTCTGTACGGCCTGTAATCTGTTCGCCGGCGGAAGGCAAGGCGGGACGGGCAGGCATATTGCGTCGCATGCCCGACCGCCGGGTCCACCCCGGGGCCACGAGGGAAAACCGACAGGCATGACGGCAAGGATGGCGCAATCCGGGACGGCCCCGGACGCTGGGCGGGCGACGCGGCGCGCCCGCGGCATGGCCCTGGCTATCGCCGTCCTGTCGCTCGCGCTCCTTTCCGGCGGCGCCGCCCCGGCGCAAGAGATGGAGCTGACCCGGCTGCGCATCGCCTTGCCTGAGGGGCCGTCGCCGCGCACCCTTGGCTATCACCTGGCCAAGATCCAGGGCCGCTTCGCCCAGCTCGGCATCGACCCGGTCTTCGTCCGTGCCGACGAGCGCGGTCCGGTGGCGATGCTGGAGGACGGCGACGTCGACCTGGCGGTTGACATCATGCCGCGCGCGCTGAAGGCGCGCGAGAATGGCGCCGGCATCCTGCACGTGGCGCAGGTCTTCCAGAAATCCGGGCTGATGCTGGCCTGCCGGCGGCCGATTGCCGAGCCCGGCGATCTGAAGGGCGCCAATGTCGAGCTGCGCTTCGACGGACAGGAGGGCGCGTTCTTCGCCTGGATGCACAAGCTCGGCCTCGGCATCTACGGCGAGGCCGACGGCGTCACGGTGCTGCGCGAAGGCCAGCTGGGCGATGCCTATCGCGGCCGCCAGAACGATTGCTTCACCACGGAGAGCTACCTGCTGCCCGGCCAGCTCGCGGCCGCCGGCAAGACGCCGGCCGACTACCGCCTGTTCTCCTACGAGGAACTCGGCACCGCCACCCTGGAGGACGGCCTCTATGCCCGCGCCGAGGACCTGGCCGACCCGGAGCGGGTCGATCTCTTCGCCCAGGTGGTGACCGGCATGCGCCAGGGCTGGCAGCTGGTGGCGGAAGAGCCGCGCCAGGCGACCGAAACCCTGATGACCCTGATGCCGATGCAGGAGACCGATCTGCCGACGCTCATCCGCGGCGTCTGGGCGGTCAACGACCTGGTGGCCATCGAGGATTCCGAGTTCGGCCGCCTCGACCCCGCCGCCTATGACCGGACGGTGACAGTGCTGCTGACCGGGGCGCCTGAGCCGACACTGAAGAGCGCGCCGCTCGCCGCGATCTCCGATGCGGTCATCAAGCGGGTGAAGCCGGACTAGCGGCCGCCGAACCCCTTCCGGGGTCGCTTAACTTAAGCCCGGGCCTTTGCTATAACCCGCCCGACGACCCCGTAGCTCAGCAGGATAGAGCGTCGGTTTCCTAAACCGCAGGTCGGAGGTTCGAATCCTCTCGGGGTCGCCATTCTGCCGCTGCCCGGTATGTTCCCAACCCACGCCCTTCGCGCGTCGCACGTCCTGAGGGTTTGGCGTTCATTCTCCTTTTTTGGCTAGATGCAACCCATGGGGCATGGAGTCTTCATCCACCGGTCGGATTCCATCTACGACGATAGTCCCGCCGAGCGTTACCAGTTTCCGCGCCAGTATCTCGGTCGCGTTCAAACCTGCGTGGGCGATTGGATCGTCTACTACGAGCCACGCAAGGTGCCGGGGACGCGGGGCTACTTCGCGGTCGCTAAGGTCGAGCGGGTCATTTCCGATCCCTCGGCAAAGGACATGTATCTCGCGCTGATAGAGCCCGGAAGCTACCTGGACTTCGCCAATCCTGTTCCATTCAGCGGCGCGTCCGGCGTGGTCGAGCAAGGTGTGTTGAACCAGGAGGGAAGAATTTCCGGGCGTGCCCAGTCCGCTGTCCGCCCGATCACGGCCGGCGACTTCAATCGCATCGTTAGGCTGGGTCTTGATGACGGCGAGCCGCTGCTGCCGCGCGTCGGGGAGGCGGACTTGCCGCCAGGCCTTAGCGAAGAGCCATCACCCTTCATGTTCGAACAAAGCCGCGAGCGGGCTGGCTTCTCCGTCTCGCGGATCATACGCGATCGGGTCTTTCGCCGGGTGGTGCTGCGCGCCTATTCCGAACGCTGCGCCATCAGCGGCATCAAGCTGATCAACGGCAACGGTCGCGCGGAGGTGGCCGCCGCGCATATCCGACCCGTGGAGGCGAATGGCCCTGACATCGTCAGCAATGGAATCGCGCTATCCGGGACGGTACATTGGATGTTCGACCGGGGCCTGATCAGCCTGTCCGATCAACTCGAGGTTCTGGTGTCGCGCCAAGCCAACGACGCCGAGGCAATCAGGTCTCTGATCAACAAGACCGGTCATGCTTTCGCGCCTGAGCGATCATCCGAACGTCCGCATCCGAGCTTTCTGCAGTGGCATCGCGAGCATTGCTTCAAGCGCTGAGGCACTGTCCCGTTTGCGCGGCGTTCCGGTCAGCCTCCACTTGGAACTCGCGCTAGCTCCCAAAGAGTCACCCCGCTCGCGATGCACCACAGCAGCGGGATGGGCAGCAGTATCTGTTGCCAGCGGCCGGGCAGCAGAAGCAGGCAGCCGAGCGTCGCGATCACCGTCGGGTCGGGCGCCATGCCGAAGATCTCCGCGCCGGCCCAGGGCCGGCCGGAAAGCGGCGCCAGTACCGGATAGAGGAACACGGCGGCGGCGACCAGCGACAATCCGGTCAGGCTCCTTGCGCTGCCAGGCCGGGCGAGCGGCGGCGCGCGCCAGGCGGCTACGAGCAGCAGCGCGGCCTGCAATGCGAAGAGCGGCGCGACGTAGACCGCCGCCCAGTTGATCGTGGCGTAATGCCGCCAGAAGAAGCCCCACGCGACCCAGAGCCACAGGAGTCCGAGGATGGCCGCCATCCAACGCGCGTGCTGGCGCGGGCGCAGAGTACCAAGCGCGAGCAAGGCCATCCCGGTGCCGAATGTGAGCAGCGGCAACGGCCACCACGCCGCATTGTGCAGCTCGAACAGCCGCCAATAGGCGCGCGGCGCGAACAGCAGGAAGTCGGAGAGGCTGTAGCTCAGCCACTCCGCCATCTAGAGCGCCGCCACGTCTGCCGCCATGCGCCGGCGCAAGGCGGCATCCGGCAGGGGGCCGGTGGCGGCGGCGACATTCTCCCGCACATGGTCGACGCGCGAGGTCGCCGGGATCGCCACGGTCACGTCCGGGTGCGACAGGATGAACTTCAAGATCGCCTGCGCCCAGCTCGTGGCGCCGATCTCGCCGGCCCAGCCCGGCAGCTTCTCCCGCGCCAGGCGCCGCGTCAGCGCGCCTTGCTGGAACGGCCGGTTCACCATCACCGCCATGCCGCGCTCGCGCGCCAGCGGCAGGATGCGCTGCTCCACCTCGCGGTCGAGGATGTTGTAGGTGACCTGGATGAAATCGAGCGGCTGCGTCCTCATCACCTCCTCGAACAAATCGTGGCGGCGGCCTTCCGAGGTGGTGATGCCGACATGACGCGCTTGTCCCGCGGCTTTCATCGCGAAGAGAGTGGGCAGATGCTCTTCCCAGGCGAGCAGGTTGTGCACCTGCATCAGGTCGAAGTGCCGCACACCCCAGTGCCGGCGCGAGTCTTCCATCTGCGCCGGCCCGTCGCCGGAGGTCCACACCTTGTCCGCCGCGAACAGGTCTGGCGGCGTGCCGAGCGCAGCCAAGCCGCGCCCGATTACCGCCTGGGCGGAACCATACATCGGCGAGGAATCGATGGCGCGGCCGCCGGCGGCGAAGAACGCGGCCATGACGTCGTTGCACGCCGCCTGCAGCACCGGGTCGGTGCCGACATTGAAGGTGATCCAGGTGCCGAGGCCGACCGCCGGGATCATCTCGCCGCTCGACGGGATGCGCCGCATCGCTTCGGCCGGAAGCGCGGCACCTTGCGCACGCGAAGCAGACGGCAGCGCCGCGGCGGCGGCAAACAACGCACCGCTGGCTAGCAATGCGCGGCGGGTGAGGTGCGGTCGTCGCATCGTGACCTCCTCTTTGGCTCGCAACGACGTACAGCCTAAGCCATATGGGAACTTGGCGGCTCCATGACCAGGGCCCCCACGCTCAGGACCGACGGCCCGCCATCCAGAAGCTCGCCGCCACCAGGCTGGCGCCGACGATGCCGGCGACCAGCACCGCGTCATAGCCGCCGCTCGCCGCCCACAGCCAGGCGGCGGCGAAGGGGGCGAGCGCCTTGGCGATCATGGCGGGCACCGAGAGCAGGCCGTTAAGCGTGCCGTAACTCTCGGCGGTCAGCATCTCGCGCAAAGCGAGACCGCGCACGATGGTCATGATGCCGTTGGCCGCGCCGTAGATGGCGGCGAACAGCGCCAGCAGCGCGAACTCGGCGGGCGAAAACAGCAGGAGCAGCAGCGCCAGCGGAAACACGATGACAACACCGCGCCCGATCGCCTTGATCGGCTGCTGCCGCGCCAGCACCCAGATGGCGATGCGCCCCGCCACCTGCGCCGGGCCGATGATGGCCATGCCGGCCACCACACTCGCGGTGTCGAAGCCCTTTTCCAGCAGCAGCGGGTACCAATGATAGGTGAGGCCGGACAGGGCACCGAAATAGAGCGTGATGGCGACGGCAAGCGCCCAGAAGGTGGGCTGGCGCAAGGCCCAGCGCACCGCAGAACCGTCGCCCGGACCATTGTGGGGGCCGTCGCGCGGACCGGCCTCGCTGCCGCCCCGGTCGCGCAGCGGCTCCGCGTCGCGGCGCGGATCGATGACCCAGAGATAGAGCCCGCCGCTCGCCATGGTGACGAGGCCGAGCGTAAGTACCGCGTCGCGCCAGCCGAGATGATCGATCAGGAACTGGGTCACCGGCACGAAGACGGTGCTGGCGAAGCCGCCCCACAGCGTCAGCGCGGTGATGCCGGTGCGGGCGCCGGCGCCGAAGCGCCGCGCCACCACGGCAAAGGCCGGCTCGTAGAGCGTCGCCGCCATGGCGATGCCGACTCCGCCGAACAGGATGTAGAACAGCGTCAGGCCGTGCACCTGCGACCACAGGGCGAAAAGCAATCCGCCCAGCAGGGCGCCGCCGGTCATCACCGCGCGGCCGTGGCCGCGATCGATCAGCCAGCCGACCGGATAGGCGGCAAGGCCAGCCAGCAGCAGGCCGAAGGTTGCGGCGCCATAGATTTGCGGCTTGGCGATGCCAAGCTCGGCGGCCATCGGCTCGGCCGCCAGCGGGAAGGCGTAGAACAGCACGCCCCAGCAGATGATCTGGCCGATGCCCAATCCGGTGATGAACAGGTGGTGACGCGATTGGGGCAAAACGCCGTCCGTGAGGCTCGCCGCGGTCACCCGCAGCAACCGCTTCTCTTTTCCGGCTGCAGCCTAACAGGCGCCGGCGCCGCGGAACAGCCGCAGCCGGCACCCGTCTCCGCCTTCGCCGTCTCGTCGGCCGCGCAGCAGGCTGTGGCGTCAGACTTGGCCGGGCCGCCGCAGCAGGACGCCGCGTCGCCGCCGTCGATCGCGTCGCTGTTGCAGACGCCGGTCTCCGGCAGCACCAGATGCACCGCGCGGGCGGCGGCGTGGTCGCCCGCCAGCTCGGCGGCGATGGAGCGCACCTGCTCGTAGCCCGTCGCCATCAGGAAGGTGGGTGCGCGGCCGTAGCTCTTGGCGCCGACGATGTAGAAATCCTTCTCCGGCTGGGTCAATTCGACAACGCCATGGGCCGGCACGGTGCCGCAGGAATGCAGGTTGGGGTCGATCAGCGGCGCCAAAGCCGGCGGCGCCTCGACCGCCGGGTCGAGTTCGACGCGCAGCTCGCGCAGCATGGCGAGGTCGGGGCGGAAGCCGGTCGTCACCACGATGCGGTCGAAATTGCCATCGAAATCGTGGCCGTTCACGCGGCCGGTCACGCGCAATCCATTGCCTTCGGCGGCGACACGCCGGGCCGCGAAGGGGGCGAGCACTTGCAGCCGCCCGGCCTCGATCGCGGCCTTGGCGGCGAGGCCGAGCGCACCGCGCGCCGGCAGCTGGTCATTGAGGCCGCCGCCGAGCAGCCGCTCGAGCCGGTTGCGGCGCAGGCCCCAGATCACGCGCGTCTCCGGCGCGCTCTGTTGCAGCGCCAGCAAATCGAGCACCACGTTGATCGCCGAATGACCGGAGCCGACCACCAGCACGCGCGCACCTTCATAGCGGTCGCGGGCGCGCCCCAGCACGTCGGGGATGCCATAGGCGATGCGATCGGCATGGGCGCGCTCGCCCGGCACCGGCAAGCCGTCGACGCCCATCGGATTCGGGTCGAACCAGGTGCCGGAGGCATCGATGACGGCGCGCGCCAGGACCTCCTGCTCAGCGCCCGCCGCGTCACGGTAGCGCAACGCGAAGGGCGCCGCTGCGCGGCCGGTATCGGTCACCTTGTCGAGGCCCTGGCGTGTGACCGCCTGGACCTCGGCGCCGAAACGGATCTTGCCGACGAGCTTCGGGTGGCGCGACAAAGGCGCCAGGTAGTCGCGCACCAGATCACCCCCCGTGGGCAGCGCGTCACCGTCGGGCGCCTGCCAATCCGTCTGCTCCAGCAAGGCGCGCGCGGCGCGGTCGATGTTGAGCGACCAGGGCGAGAACACCCGCACATGGCTCCAGGCGCCAAGCGTATGGCCGGCTTCCGGCCCGCGCTCCAGGACGAGGGGGTCAAGACCGCGTTCGATCAAATGCGCGGCGGCGGCCAACCCGACCGGGCCGGCGCCGATCACGGCGATGGGAAGCTGCGACATGGAAGAACTCCTTCGTCTTGTATCGCGCTCAGATGCATCGATCATCGAGGTATCGAGGCAAAAAAACTCAGCAGCATTTGCCTTTCGCGCTCTTGCGCGCGGCGCGGCTCACCACGGCTTGGCTGTCGGTCAGGCAATGGGTGATCTCCATCCAGGATTCGACCGCGACCTTGAAGGCTGCGCGGCCGCGATCGGTCAGCGTGTAGACCTTCCGTTCGCGGCCCTGCACGATCTCGCTTTCGGAAGTGAGATAGCCGCCCTCTTCGAATTCGCGCAGGGCCGGATAGATGGTGCCCTCGGTCGGCGAGCAGCAGCCCTTGGTGGTCTTCTCCACCGCGCTGGCGATGTCGTAGCCGTGCATCGGCTGCTGGTGCAGCACCGACAGGATGAAGAACTTGGACAGGCTCATCTTGATGGTGCCGTTCCAATAGGCCCGGCTGGTGTAGTCGGGGGCCTGCTTGGCGACGGGACGCAATCCGGCGGCCTTGGGTTTCGTGGCGCTCCTGCTCATGCGCCGGATATATACATTGGACCCCAAGGTGTCAAGGGTCGAGGTATAGGCTACTCCGCCGGCTTCGCGGCGGTCGCGCGCACGGCCTGGCCGCGCTCGTACCAGCCCTTGCTGGCATTGACGATCTTGACCACCGACAGCATGACCGGCACCTCGATCAGCACGCCGACCACGGTGGCGAGTGCCGCGCCGGAGGAGAAGCCGAACAGGCTGATGGCGGCGGCCACCGCCAGCTCGAAGAAGTTGCTGGCGCCGATCAGCGCCGAGGGGGCGGCGACGCAATGCTTTTCGCCGCTCCAGCGGTTCAGCAGATAGGCCAGCCCGCTGTTGAAATAGACCTGGATCAGGATCGGCACCGCGAGGAGCGCGATGATCATCGGCTGGGAGATGATCTGCTCGCCCTGGAAGCCGAACAGCAGCACCAATGTGGTGAGCAAAGCGAGCAGCGACAGCGGCTGCAACCGCGCCAGCAGCGCGTTCAGCCGCGCGGTACCGCCGCCGGCGAGACACCAGCGCCGCAGGATCTGCGCGCCGATCACCGGCGCCACGATGTAGAGCCCGACCGAGAGCAGCAGCGTCTGCCACGGCACGGTGATGGCGGAGAGCCCCAACAGCAGCCCGACGATGGGCGCGAAGGCGAAGACCATGATGACGTCGTTCACCGCCACCTGGGTCAGGGTGAAGTTGGGCTCGCCATCGGAGAGGTTGCTCCAGACGAAGACCATGGCGGTGCAGGGTGCGGCGGCCAGCAGGATGAGGCCGGCGATGTAGGACTCGATCTGTTCGGCCGGCAAGACCGGCCGGAACAGCCAGGCGATGAAGATCCAACCCAGCGCCGCCATGGTGAAGGGCTTCACCGCCCAGTTGATGAAAAGCGTGACGCCGATGCCGCGCCAATGCCGGCGCACCTCGGCGATGGCGGCGAAATCAATCTTCACCAGCATCGGCACGATCATCAGCCAGATCAGCGCCGCCACCGGCAGGTTGACCTTGGCGATTTCCATCCCGCCGATTGCGTGGAAAAAGCCGGGGAAGAGATGGCCGAACGCCACCCCGGCCACGATGCAGAGGGCCACCCAGAGGGTGAGATAGCGTTCGAACAGCGACATGGCCGGCCCGCTCAGGCCGATTGTGGCAGGGTGCTGCCGATCTCGTCCAACCGCTTCTGCAGGCTCAGGCGGTCGAGCGACTTCATCGGCAGGCTGGTGAAGATGCTGATGCGATTCAGCATGGCGCGATAGGCTTCAGCGAAGGCGAGGCGCTTTTCGGTCTTCGTGCCCTCCGCTGCCGCGGGATCGGGAATGCCCCAATGCGCGCTCATCGGCTGGCCCGGCCAGATCGGGCAGACCTCGCTGGCGGCGTTGTCGCAGACGGTGAAGACGAAATCCATCTTCGGCGCGCCCTCGGCCGCGAACTCGTCCCAGCTCTTGGAGCGCAGCCCGGCGGTCGGATGGTTCATCTTCTTCAGCAAGTCGAGGGCGTAGGGGTGCACCGCGCCCTTCGGCTGGCTGCCGGCGCTATAGGCCTTGAAGCGGCCGCCGCCTTCGCCGTTGAGGATGCTCTCGGCCAGGATCGAGCGCGCCGAATTGCCGGTGCACAGGAACAGGACGTTGTAGACGCGGTCGGTCATGATGGATTTTCCGAAGGTCAGCAGCAGGACGGCAAGGCCGCTTCGATCAGCTGGGCGCAGCGCTCGGGCTGGCCGCGGCAGCAATCCTTGACCAGGAACTGGACCAGGTCGCGGGCACCATTGAGATCGGCGCGGTAGAGGATGGTGCGGCCCTGGCGCTCCGAGGCGACCAGGCCGGCGCGCTCCAGGATCGCCAGATGCGAGGACAAGGTACTGGCCGGCACGTCGAGGTCGCGGGCCAGCTCGCCGGCGGGCATGCCGTCGGGCGTCAAACGCACCAGTTGACGGAAGGCTTCCAGCCGCGTCTCCTGGGACAGCGCCGCGAAGGCGGCGAGGGCTTGCTTTGTTTTCATATTTCGAGAATCATCGATGGATTGTCCGGCGTCAACCCGTCCGATTGTGAAACTTGCGTGACGGGAGCCGCCGGCGCCGCTGGGAGGGCGCCCATGTCGTCAAGCGATCGGCTCGCCGCCACTGCGGACGAGAACGAAATTCCGTCCGCCACCGGCACATGGAGCATCCTGCCGTCCTGGTTGCTGAATCGCCGCTCGGTCGCGGTCAAGCGCCTGGGGCTCCCGGGGCCAAGCGCCGGGGAGCAGGACGCGATCCTGAGCGCCGCGCTGACCGCGCCGGACCACAATGCGCTGCGGCCGTGGCGGCTGGTCCTCTGCCGGCCGGAGTCGCGGGCGCATCTGGCGGACCTGTTCGTCGCCGCGAAGCTGGCGCTCAATCCCCAGGCGAGCGCGCTGGAGCTGGAGCGCGAGCGGGAAAAGGCGGAGCGTCCGCCGCTGCTCCTGGCGCTGATCGCCGCGCCCAAGACCGATGCGCGCGTGCCGGAAGCCGAGCAGATCGCCAGTGCCGGCGCCGCGCTGCAATCGATCCTCATCGCCGCCCAGGCGCTCGGCTACGGCGCCATCATCCTCAGCGGTTCGCGCTGCCAGGCGGAGCCGGTCAAAGCGGCGCTGGGCGTCGCCGCCGGCGAATATCTGCTCGGCTTCGTCAGCATCGGCAGCATCGTCGACACGCCGCGGCTCGCCAGCCGTCCGGCGCTGGGGGATGTGCTGGTCCATCTGGGCGCGGGCGGCCTCACGCCGCACGAATGAAAAGGGCTGCACCGCGAGGGTGCAGCCCAGTTTTCGCGCGAATGACGCCGCGGCTCAGAACTTGTAGCCGATGCCCACGCCGAAGATCCACGGATCGACATCCACGTCGGCGCGCACCGCGCCGTCGTTGAGCTCGACATCGGTGTCCAGGAACAGCCGCTTCACGTCGGCATTCAGGTACCAGCTGTCAGCCACGCGCACGTCGACGCCGATCTGCAGCGCCCAGCCGAAGCTGTCCTTATAGTCGACGTCGTAGACGATGCTGTCCTTGGATTCGTCGACGCCGTAGAAGATGGTGTAGTTGACGCCGGCGCCGACATAGGGGCTGACCACGCCCTTGGGCAGGAAATGGTACTGCGCCAGCAAGGTCGGCGGCAACAGCCACACGTCGCCGAGGTCGACGTCGCCGAGATCGGTGTTCTCCGCCGTCACGTCATGGTTGGTGGTGGCGGCGATCAGCTCGAGGGCGATGTTGTCGGTGATGAAATAGCTGATGTCGATCTCGGGCACCGCGGTGTTCTCGAGGTCGGTGTCGCCGCCGATCGGCTCGATGTCGGCGTTGTCGCGCGGGATGACGCCGATGCCGCGCAGGCGGATGAGGAAATCGCCGGCGGATTTGCCGGGCGCCGCTTCGGTCGCATCCTGCGCCATCGCGGCAGGAGCGGCGGCAAGAAGGAGCGTCAGCGCGCAGCAGGCGCCCCATGCGAGTCTGGAAGGCTTCATGTTCGTCCCCGAATGAACAGCCGATGCGGTCGGTCCCGCGCCGCATCCGCTCGCATTTGAGGCTCGGCTGCGCGCGCTGTCTGCCTGACGGGATGCCGCGCGACGGCTTGGCGCAGCCCGTTTGACGCACGTCAAATGGGCTGGGCGCGCAAGGCTTTCTCGAGGAACGGCAGCGAGCGGTCCATGCGGTAATCGACCGCCGTGTGGTCGTCGGGGAATTCCTCGTAGACATGGGCGATGCCGAGCCGGTCCAGCGCGCGATGCGCCCGGCGCGACCCGAAATGCAGCGCGAACTGGTCGTGGTCGCCGCAATCGATGTAGATGCCCTTGAGCCGACGCAGGTTGTCGGCGTGGTGCTCGATCAGCAGCGCCGGATCATGCGCCAGCCAGTTCTGCCAGCGCGCGGGGATCAGCTCGCCGGTATGGAGATCGACCGGCAGGCGGATGCCGAGATAATCCTCGCCGCCCGGCGCCGGATCGTAGGTCGCGGCCATGGCGAGCAGGTTGATCACCGCCATCTCGGCCTCGCTCGGCTTGGGCGATGCCTCGAAGTGGCGCAGGAAGGACTCGATCGAGCGCCCGTGCTTGGCGAGCTCGTTCAGCACCTTGGGCACGTCGCCCAGGTAGCAGAGCTCGAAGGCCATGTCGCCGGAATGGCAGGCGAAGGCCGACCAGACATCGGCGCGGCGCAGCCCGTGCATGATGGCGCCGTAGCCACCGGAGGATTTGCCGAACACCGCGCGCCGTCCCGGCCCGCCGCAGCGGAAGCGGCTCTCGACGAAGGGAACCACCTCCTCGATCAGGTAATCCTCGTAGCGGCCGATGGCGGCGGAGTTGATGTACTGGTTGCCGCCGAGGCGCGCATAGCAATCGGGGAAGGCGACCGCGACGGGGCCCATGACGCCGTCCGCGATCAGCCGGTCGAGCCGTTCCGGCACGTTCTCGGTGAAGGCGCGCCAATTGGTGTGCGACAGGCCGGAGCCGGTGAACCCGACGAGATCGACGAGGAGCGGCAGTGCGCCGCCGGCCTCATGGCCGGCGGGGGTGTAGACGTGGAGTTCCCGCGTGCTCGGGTCGCCCAGCGGATTGCCGGCCAGGATGCGGCTCTCCAGGGTCAGCCGATGCACCTGGCCGCGCGGGGTGTTCCAGTCTCGCCGCATGTTTGTGCTCCTCGCGCCGGAAGGGGCCGGGAATGAATTGCAGGATGGCGGCGAACCTGGAATACAGGGAGTTCAGAATCAAGCGTCAAATCGAGATCGACCCCGCATGACCCCGCCGGTGTTGCGCGCAAGAGAGAGCTGGACCTGGCGCCGCGCCGCTTGCTGGCTGCTGCTGCTGGCGGCCGGCTTCGCGCTTGCCTTCTGGCTGCGCTACGGCGTGATCCAGCCGCAGCAGATCGGCCTCGCCTGCGGCCAGCCCGACGCGCCCGGCTGGTGCATCCCCCGGCAATGGCTGATCTCGGCGCAGCATTACCGCGTCTGGGGCTGGGTCGGGCTGATCGGCGCGCTGATCGGCCTCTTTCTCGGCGGGCGGCTCTTCATCGCTCTCGGCCTGGTCTTCGCCGCCATGGCCCTGGTGCTCTACAACGCGACCCTCGGCGCCCCGGCGCTGGTCATCGCGCTGCTGGCGCTGCTCAGGCGGTGAGCGTCAGATCCGGTTGAGCTGCCGCCCGCGCGCCAGGATCTGCTGCGACAGGTCGAATGGCGCGCCGTGCGCGAGCCCGTGTCCCCGGGTGATCACCACCATGGCGCCGGACAGGATCTCGATCTTGGCGATCTGCCTTGCCTTGGAGCCGATCGCCATCGTGATCTCGAACAAGAGGTTGGAGAGCGCCTCGCGCTCCCGCCAGATGTGGTTCGGGTCCTGCCATTCCGGCCAATGCGCCCAGCCCCAATCCTCGATCACATAGACGCCGCCCGGCCGGAGATAGCCGAACGTCGCCTGGAAAGAGGCCCGCGTCTCGGCATAGAAATGCGATGCGTCGTCGACGATCATGTCGAGCGGCGTCGCGCCGAACTCGCTTTCCACGATCGAACGCACCCGCGGGATGTCGTCCTGCGACGTGTTGAAATGCAGCCGGACGCTGCGGCCGACGGGATGATTGGCCAGGATGCTCTGGACCGCCGGAAGCGGCTCCCCGATATCGATGCCGACGAGGCGGTCGAGCTTTCCGGCGGCCGCCAGGAACAGGGCGGAGCCGCCCTGCCAGATGCCGAATTCCAGGACGTTCTTCGCCCGCACGCGCTCCAGCAGGGAGAGGTAGGTGTCGAGGAAGACCTTGGGCTTCAGCAGGACGATGCGCTGTTCCGTCGTGCGCTTGTCGTAGTTTCCGATCCTGCACTGGAACTTCAGCCCGGCGAGCCGGAACCTGTCTTTGCTCAGCCATTTGAGCCTGACTTGCGGGCCGGGGTTGCCGCCGAGCGCCGATCGCAGGGTCTGCAGAATACCCAACCAGGCCTCCTCCGAATTGAGGCCGCCTTCGGCCCCTGCCGCGCCAGGGTCCGGCCGGCGGATGCCGCCTGAGTAATGCCAGTGCTGCAGCCCGTCAACCATGCCGCAACCGAGGCAGCGGGCGGCTTTCGCTGGCGCCTGTCGGCTTGCCGAAAGCGGACGGATAGGTCATTTGGAGGGAACCGACCGGGGACCCGCCCGGCATGCGGCCGAAGTCACGCCGGGCACACATTCTCGCAGGGATGGGCATGAAGACGTTTGCCGAGGTGTTCCGCTCCCACCGGGGGCGCATTTGCAATAAGTGGGCGCAGTACGTGACGGCGTATGATCGCGAACTGGCGCCGCTGCTTGCGCGTCGAACGCCATTGCGGTTGCTCGAGATCGGGGTTCAGAGCGGCGGGTCGCTCGATCTCTGGATCGACCTGTTGCCGGAACGTTCGACCGTGCTCGGGATCGACATCGATCCCGCCTGCGCAGAGCTCGCGTTTTCCGGCAATGTCCGGGTCGAAATCGGCGACGCGACGGATCCGGTCTTCCTGGACCGGATCTTGGGCGGTCAGGAATTCGACGTCATCGTCGACGACGGATCCCATAGATCCACGGATATCATCGCGGCTTTTGAACTCCTGTTTCCGCGGCTTGCCGCCGGCGGGCTCTATATCATCGAAGACCTGCATGCCAGCTATTGGGCGTCCTTCGGCGGCGGCTGGCGCGCCCCGGGCTCGGCGATCGAGCATCTGAAGGAGCTGATCGATGCGCTGCACGCGGACTATGTCGGCGGGAATCCGGGCATCGAGGAAGAGGCCATGGCGCAGCTGCGCCGGCGCAACCGCGAGATCGCCCGCGTGAGCTTCGTCGATTCGCTGGCAGTGATCGAAAAATACGCGCATCCGAAGGACGACAGGTTTCCGCTGCTCATTGCCGGGTCCGACGTCGGGGCCGCGGATCGGGCCTGGCTGGACGGCGTGGCGGGATGGCGCGCCCCGGTCATAGCCATGCAGCAAGACGCGGGCAGCGAGATTGACCGCCACATGCGGATGGAGCTGACGCGCATGCGGCGCGAACTGGCGACGCAGCAGGAGCGGCCGGAACAGGCAGCGGAAACCGCCCGGCTTCATCAGGAGTTGGCGGCGGCGCGGGAGGCGGCGCGGATGTGCCGCCGCAGGCTGGATCGCGTCAAGCAATCGCTTTCCTGGCGCCTTACCCGCCCGGCCCGGCGAATCCGGAAATGGCTGGGTCGGCCCTTCCGTCAGTAGAAGCCCGCCAGCGGGCGCCTGGAGCACGTGCCGTTACGGATGGATCGCGGCGCCGTCCTGCGGCGTCAGGAGGCGTCGCAAGCCTTCCGGCAGGCTCTCGATCGGTCGCAAGATCCGGCTGCGGTTCTCGGCATAGACCGCTCGGACATTCTCCGATGTCACCCGCAGATAGAGCGCCTTCAGCTCGTCCGCCGCATCGGCGCGCATCGTCTGGCGCAGCAGGTCGAGATCGACGTATTTCGCGAGCTCCGCATTGGTGCGGGCGCCGAAGGCGTGATCGCCCAGCGCCTGGCCGAGGAGGGCGCGAAGCGGCGCCAGCAGCAATGTGGATGTGTCCTCGATCCGCGACGCCGACGTGTTGAGCTGCGGCGCCTTGCCGGACGGCAGGTCGACATTCGTCATTGCCAGGACCAGCGACCTGACGATGTCGCGCTGGGCAAGCTCCTGGTAGCTCCAGAAGCTCACCTCGCCCGGCACCTTCTGCAGATAGAACGCGACGAGCTTGCTCGGATTGAGTAGCAGCTCGACGATTCGATCCACCGCAAAGTCCTTGGCCACGCTGCAATACCCATAGGAGGCGAGCTCCCGATAAAGCGACGTCGCGTAGCCGATCGGCTCGCGGAGCACGAAGTGGAAGCGGATCGGGTCGAAGTATCGCCGGAGCGCCGCCAGGAACTCCGCAAAAGATTCAGCCATCTCGGGAAACGAGGAGCCGAGTTCGCTCGACAGCAGCACCGTGTCGCACTGCGCCGCCTTGGCCGTTTCGCAGATCTCCGCGAGATACGCATCGCAGGCGGCCATATCCCGCCCCAAGGCTTTCGAAAACAGGTAGGAATGCTGCGTGTCCGGGAAGCTGGCGGAGGCCGGCGTGCCGGGATAGAGGATCCCCGAACGCCTGAGCAGCGGGCGGTGACGCGTCAGCGCGGCTTGGAGACTGGTCGTTCCCGTCCGGTACATCCCGCCATGGATGATTGCGCGCATCCGGTTCTCCCCCTCCAGCTTCAGGTCGCCGCCACCGCCGGGCGTCGCCGACAGGCGAAACGCACCCCCGCTCCAAGACCGCCATGCTACATCGCACTTGCCCCGGGGCGCTGACAACCGGATTCAGGGGCAAGCGCCGCGTGCGCCGCCGGCGGCTCCGTGCCGCAGGATGACGGATCGGCAATTTGGCGTTGTGGAAACGCCGCTTAGCGGATAAATCCTGGCGCAGCTTTGCCGCCGCCGCGCCAGCATGGAGTCCGCCCGCGCCCGCCGAGATTGCATCGTTTGCCGAGACCGGAACGCCCCCAGACCATGGAAAAGCACAAATACGAATACGAGATCGACCCGCGGAGTGATTCGGCCGGTGCGCGCGTGCTCGCTCTGACGCCGAGGGCTGGCAGGGTTCTGGAGCTCGGCGCCGGACCAGGCTCCATGACCCGGCACCTGACCGGCTTGCTGGGCTGCAGCGTGGTCGCCCTCGAATACGACCAGAGCGCGATCGAAAGGCTGCGCTGCTTCACGCCATCGGTCCACGCCGTCGATCTCAACGGCGACGATTGGGACGCGACGATCCGCGAGCGCGAGGGCACCTTCGACGCCGCGATCGCGGCGGACGTGCTCGAGCATCTCTACGACCCCTGGGCCGTGCTCGGCGGGATGAAGCGGATGTTGAGCGACAACGGCTCCATCATTCTGTCGCTGCCCCATGCCGGCCATTGCACCATCGCGGCCTGCCTGCTGGACGAGGATTTCGAGTATCGGGAATGGGGCCTGCTCGACCGCACCCACATCCGTTTCTTCGGGCTGAAGAACATCCAGAGCCTGCATCAATCGCAGGGCCTGGCCATCGAGGACGCCTATTTTGTCGTCCGCACCCCGGAGATGACGGAGTTCTCGCGCCGCTGGCAGCGCCTGCCGGCACATGTGCGGGCGGCCCTTGCCGGCAATCGCTTTGCCAACGTCTATCAGGTGGTGACGCGGGCGGTGCCGGTGGAACGGGCGCGGCGATCGCTCAGGCTGACGGATCTCAAGGTCAAGTTGCCGTCGCCCCAGATCATAGCCCACTGGACGGAGGTTATGAACAATATCCCGGAGCGCGCCGATGCGGATGTCACCTCGACCTTCGGCGGCAAGCGGAAGAACCCCCTGCGCCGCCTGGTGAAGCGGCTGCTGGGAGGCAAGCGGCCGGGGAAACGCCGCGCCCGGCAGGAGGAGTCTTGAACCAGCCATCGATTGACCGGGGCGGCACGACGCGGCTCATTGCCTTTTTCCTGACCCAGTTTCACCCGATCCCGGAAAACGATGCGTGGTGGGGCAAGGGCTTCACGGAATGGACCAACGTCACCAAGGCGCGGCCGCTGTTTCCCGGGCACTATCAGCCGCATCTGCCGGCCGATCTCGGCTTCTACGATCTGCGGCTGCGCGAGACGCGGCGCGAGCAGATCGCCCTGGCCAGGGAATCCGGCATCGACGGCTTCTGCTATCACTACTACTGGTTCTCCGGCCGCCGCGTGCTGGAGAAGCCGCTGAACGACATGCTGGCCGACCCTGGCAGCGACATGCCCTTCTGCCTGTGCTGGGCGAACGAGAACTGGACGCGGCGCTGGGACGCGGCGGAGCACGAGATCCTGCTCAGCCAGCAATATCGCGAAGACGACGATCTGCGCTTCATTTCGGAACTGCTGCCGATCTTCCGCGACCCGCGCTACATCCATCACGACGGCAAGCCGCTCCTCATCGTCTATCGGCCGCAGCATTTGCCGGACGCGCGCAAATCGGCCGAGATCTGGCGCAAGGCCTGCATCGACGCCGGGTTTCCCGGCATTCATCTTTGCGCGGCGCTGACCCACGGGAACTGGGACTTCCGACAGTTCGGCTTCGATTCCGGCGTCGAGTTCCCGCCCCACAACATGGGTTCAACCCTGCCCGGCAGGGAGATCGCCTTTCACCGGCCCTTCCATGGTTATGTTGCCGATTATCCCGACGTCGCCGGCATGTATCTCCGGCGCCGCTATTCGCCGGAGGAGCCGGGTTTCCGCACGGTCTTCCCGTCCTGGGACAACACCGCCCGCCGCGACGACCGCGCCGTGGTCGTTCTCAACGGCACGCCGGAGAACTACGAGCACTGGCTGGCCGAGGCGATCCGGAGGTCGGAAAGCGACTTTCCCGGGCAGGACCGGCTGGTCTTCATCAACGCCTGGAACGAATGGGCGGAAGGCTGCCATCTGGAACCGGATCGCAGATATGGCCGGCAGTTCCTCGAAGCGACCCTGCGCGCCAAGCGCGGCGAGACTGCGACGACAGCGTTTCCGCACAGCGGTATTCCGGCGGAAGCGCGCGCGCCCGCGGTCGTGGCTGCGGGCGGCGCCCGGCGCAAGGCTGCGTTGCCGATCCTGGGCGCGGCATTCGGCTGGCTGCAGCGCGGCAAGAGGAAGCGCCGGGATCTGCGCCGGAAGCTCAAGAAGTTCCGGGAGAGCAATAGCCATCTGCGGTCCGAGTTCGAACGGCTGCGGGCGGAAATGCGTGCCGCGAAGTCGGAAAATACCGCGCTGCAGGAGCGCTATCACGCGCTCGTCGCGGCCTACGAATACGAGAAGAACGAAACCCGCGTAAGGTCGAGCCTGCTGCGCGCGCTTCGGCAGCTTCCGGCCAGATTTGGCCAGACTGGAAATCCCCTCCCGGTCAGCCGCGACCGGATGGAGGAGATACCGGCTCCCTGGATCGTCCCCGGCAAGGATGTCCTGACCGGCCGATCGGGCGGAGATGGCGCGGCATCCGCGGACGTGCCGCGCGCAGAGGCGTTTGTCGCGGCGCGCCCGGCGGTCCGGATTCCCGCCCATACCGGCTATCGCGCCGATCTGTCGCGCGGCACCGCGAACGCGCCACTGCCGGCCCGGTTCTCGGACGGTTCCGGATACGAAAGCGCGCCGCAGGCCTTCCAGTTGATGAACGACGTGCTTTTGTTCACCTGGATGGGCGCGGTCATGCATCAGCCGGGCCGCCTGGTGGAGGAAACCATCCAGGCCGCCATTGAATTCCATCCGCAGCTGCTGACGATCCCTGGCATCGCCGAAACGGACGGAGCCCTCCGCTTCTCGCCCGCCGCCATCGGTCGGGTCATCACCGTGCCAAAGCCGTGCCTGCACGCCTATCATGGCGCTGCCTTGGCCTATGGCCATTGGTGGTGCGACGTCGTTCCGTCGATCTGGCTGTGGCGCGAGCAGATCGCGCGGGGCGAAATCCTACTGCTGTTGCCGCGCGATTCCCCGTCCTGGGTGCGGTCGATCCTGGCGCTGCTCGACATTCCCGAGAGCTCCTGCATCGAGACCAGCGAAGACGTCCTGCTATTGCGCCAATGCGTGATGGCGACGGCGTGCTCGATCTCCAATCTGCGACAGCCGCCGCCGATCATGGCGGAGATCGGCCATTCCCTTGTCCAGAAGGTTTGCGGGAATGGGGCGCGGACTCGCCGCAGACGCCTCTATCTGTCGCGCTCGGCGGCGACTTCGCACTGGTCGCGGCAACTGGAGAACGACGGGGAGGTGATCGCGATGCTGCAGGGCCACGGCTTCGAGGCCATCGACCCCGGGCAGATGTCGATCCAACAGCAGATCGAGGTGTTCTCGGAGGCGGCAATGATCGTGGCGCCGCATGGCTCGGCCTTGGCGAACATCATCTTCGCGCCGCGCGGCTGCGCCGTGATCGACCTGATGCCGGATATCTGGGTCAGGGAGCGCAGCGTTGGCTGGATCTACGACACAACCAATATTCTGGGTCAGAAATATGTTTGCCTGCTGGGCGAGACGACCTGGCAATCGACCGGTCACTTCGAGTATCGCTCGGTCAAGCTGCGCGATCGCAGCCTGCGCTACCGGATCGATCTGCCCGCTGTCGCGCGGGCGGTCGAGACGCTGATCGGGGATATACCGGGCCGAGCCTGACCCGTCCGGGAATCTCCCCTACCTCTGCCGCCGCCACCGCGCGACGACGTCCTGCAGGAACTCCGCCGGCACGTTGTCCTGGCTCCAGGACTGGGTGAACTTGGCGCTGCTGGAGCGCGGGCGCTTGTCGTCGGCGAGCGGGTCGAACATGATGCGCAGCGGCACCGGCACGCCTTCGCCGATGGCGATGGCCTCGGCCGCGCGCAGGGCGGGCAGTTCCTGCAGCAGGCCGCTGCCCGATTCCGGCATCGCCGCCGCCAGGTATTCCTGGTCGCGCTGGTTGTTGATGCGCAGCGCGAAGATGGTGTTGCACTGGGACAGGATGTTGGCCGCCAGCTCCGACGGACGCTGGGTGACGAGGCCCAGCGCCACGCCGTATTTGCGGCCCTCGAGCGCGATGCGGGCCAGCGCCCTCTTGGTCGGCTCGAAGCCCAGCCTGTCGTTCGACGGCGCGTAGCGGTGCGCCTCCTCGCAGACCAGCAGGATCGGCACCTTGCGGTCGCTCCACAGCGCGAAGTCGAAGGTGAGCCGGCACAGCATCGACACCACGACGTTGAGGATCTCGGTCGGCACGCCCGAGGTGTCGAAGATGGTGACCGGCTTGCCCGCCACCGGGATGCGGAACATGCGCGAGAGGAAGCGCACGAAGTCGTCGCGCACCATCACGCCCGGGAACATGAAGGCGTAGCGCCGGTCGGCCTGCAAGGTGGCGAAGCGGTCCTTGATGCGCATATAGGGCGCCAGCTCCAGCGGCCGCTCGTATTTGCCCATCAGATCGTCGAGCAGGCGGTTCACGTCCGACAGGCGATAGGGCATCGGCGTGTCGACGGTGATGTTGTGGTCGTTGCTGCCGGCTAGCTTGCGCTTGGCCTCGACGATGACGTGGTTGAGGATCGAGGCTTCGATTTCCGGCATGCGGCTGTGCTCGCCGATCACCAGCTCCTTGATCTCGTCGAAATTGAGCAGCCAATAGGGCAGCTCGAGATTGGCCGGGCTGATCACCTCGGCCAGGTCGCCGAAGGCCGGCGCGTATTCGTTGTGCGGGTCGAGGATCAGCACGTGGCCTTCCGGGTGCTGCGACAGCACGCCGAGCAGGATGGCGGCGAGCGCGCAGGACTTGCCCGAGCCGGTGGTGCCGAGCACGGCGAAATGCTTGCCCAAGAGGTCGTCGGTGAAGACGTTGGCGGGAATCGAATTGTCGAGATGGACGCAGCCCACGCGCACGCCTTCGCGGTCCTCGCGCACGAAGATGCGGCGCAAATCGTCGCTGCTGGCGGAGGAGACGCGGTCGCCGAGGCGCGGGAACACCGACACGCCGCGGCGGAAACGGCCGCTCGCGTCGGATTGCAGCACCTCGCCGATCAGATCGAGATCCATGATCTGGTTCGGCGGGCCGATGATCGCCTGCTCGGCCGCCGGCGTGCGCAGGCCGACGATGATGGCGAAGATGCGCGATTCGGCGACGTCGATGCGCACCACCTGGCCGATCTGCGGCGGCTCCGCGCCGGCGAAGCCGGAGCCGTCCTCGGCCATGTCGAGCACGACGCGGGCTCGCGATCCTTCGATCGCGGCGACCTGGCCGAAGGTCACAAGCTGGGCGGCTGAACCATCCATGAAACGCTCCCGATCCCCGAGTTACGGCGGCGAAGTTGCGGCGGCGAAGTCGCGGCGGCGAATTGCGCCCGTCAGGGTAGAAGCGATTTCCTCACCGCGCGGTTAAGCGACGTGGTTAAGGAAAGCCGATCTTTACCTACAATTTACCGCGATTGCCGCGCCGGGCGAGCAGGCCCGACGCCCAGGGAAAGGCCAGAATCAACAACATGCCGCACCACAGCAGCGCGGAAATGTTGATCTGCCCGGCGAAGAGCGGCTGCAGGGCCGCGTTAACGTCGACGCGCAGTTCCGGCCGGATGAGCAGGTTTTCATTCAGCGCGATGAACAGCGCCGCGCCGACCAGCAGCAGCGCGAAGACGCGTTCGATGGCGCCGCCTGCCGCGCCCGGCTGCGCGCGGCGCAGATGCAGCAGCGCGAAGGCAAATGCCGGCACGGCGAAGCTCGCCAGCGGAAAATCGCGATAGCGGGCGTCGAATGCCAAGGCGAGCGCCACGCTGGCGGCGCCGGCGACCGCCAGGACCTGCAGCGCGCCGAGGGCGAGCCGCGCATCCGGGCGCCGGCGCCAGAAACGGCGCAGCCAGTCGAGGCTCTCCCCGGCCGGGGCGGGGATCAGCCGGGGCGCGGCCAGGGCCTGCAGCGCGAGGCCGGCGCAGAGCGCGGAAACCAGCGCCAGGCCGCCCTCGACCAGCCACTCATCCCACTGCAAGGCGGCGGTGCGGGCATGGAGGAGATGGGCCGTGATGGCCGTGCCCGCGGCGACCGCCAGGATCGGCAGGGCTCCGGCCATGAGCGCCGAGATCGGCTTGCGCCGGCTCGGCCACCAGAAGACCAAACCGAGCGCCAGGCTGAGCGCGAGAGCGGGCCAGGGCGAGGCGAGCGCCGCGACCGGCCCGACCAGCGGGAATTTCGGCCGGCGATCCTCGCCGAACACGCCCCAATAGCCGCCGACGGTGCCCTCCAGCGCCCGCTTCCACGGCTGGTCAAAGGCCTCGATGACGTTGTAGTCGAGCTCGCGATCCGCTGCGTAGGCGAGGAATTCGCGGATGAAGCGCGCCTGCTCGACGAGGCCCGGCACTGCCTCCTCGCGCTGCCGCCCGGCTGACGGGTAGCCGGTTTCGCCGATGAAGATGGTCTTGCCGGGAAAGGCGCCTTCGACCTGGCGCAGGATGCCGTCGATATGCGCGACGCCTTCGGCCGCCGGCACCGGGTCATCCTCCCAATAGGGCAGGATGTGGATGGTGATGAAATCGACCGCCTCGGCCAGCTGCGGATGGCGCAGCCAGAACTCCCAGACATCGGCATAGGTCACGGGGGCGCCGGTCGCTTCGCGCACCCGACGCAGCAAGGCGGCGAGCGTTTCCGCGTTCTGCTCGCCGCGCAGCAGCACCTCGTTGCCGACGATGATGCCTTTGAGCGTCGCCGGATGCGCCTTGGCCAATTCGATGGCGCGGGCGACCTGCAGCTCGTTGTCGGCCGCGTTGACGCCGATCCAGATGCCCATCAGCACCTTCATGCCGAGGCGCTCGGCGATCGGCACCACCTGGTCCAGCCCCTGGTTGACCGCATAGGTGCGCACGCAGCCGGTCTCGGTGCGCAGCTGGGTCAGATCCTCCTCGATTTGTGCGGGCGGGATCACCAGGCTCTGATCGAATGGCGTCTGGTCGCCACGGAAGGGTGTGTAGGAGAGACAGGCGACCTTGTTTCCGGGTGCGTCGGGCAGCACCACAGGCTGCGCCCGCCAGAGCCAGAAGGCGGCTGCACCCGCGATCGCGAGCGCGATGCCGATGAAAGCCGCTATCCCCCCGGCCCGCCGCACCTGGTCAGGCCGGGTCGCGGGCGATCGGCTGCACGCCGGCCGGGGTGTGCGCCGGCAGGTCCGCCGGCAGCTTCGCCGGCAGCGCGGCTGCGACGATGCCGGGGACGATCGCGGGGCGGCGCCACTTGAAGACCGGCAGCACGTTGATCATCGACATCACCAGCGCGGCCAGGAAGGGCAGCGCCTGGACGAAGAGCAGGATGGCCCACAGCATCGTCGTCGGCTCCACCGCGCCGCGCTGCCACATCACGGCGATGCCGCTGCCCACCAGCAGCAGCAGGATCGCCGTCTCCTCGCGCGCGGCGACCAGGCCGCGGATCAGCGCCGGCTGGTTCTCCAGCTTCGGCGTGCGGTGGAACGGCAGGCTGGAGGTGAAGAGCCCGCTCCACACCGCCTTGGAGACCGCGTAGGACAGCGACAGTCCGGCCAGGGCGGCGCCCAGATTGTCGGCGAAGCTGCACGGCACCTTGCGGGCATAGAGCCAGACCGACTTGCCGATCTTGAAAAAGAACATGCCCAAAGTGACGATCAGATACAGCGTCAGCGGTGGCTCGACCTTGTCGGGGAAGGCGAGCATGCCGAGGCTCCAGAAGATCGCCAGGAACACGAACAGCAATTGCAGGCCGTCGGCGATCCACGGCATCCAGCCGGCTAGGAACTGGTAGCGCTGCCCGGGCTCCAGCGCGCGGCGGCCGAAGGGCAGCAGGTCGCGCGCATGGCCCTTCAGGATGGTCATGGCGCCATAGGCCCAGCGGTAGCGCTGCTTGCGATAGGCGTCGAAGCTGTCCGGCATCAGGCCCTTGCCGTAGCTGCTCTCGGTATAGATGGCGCGATACCCGGCCTTGAACAGGCGCAGGCCCAGCTCGGCATCCTCGGTGATGCACCACTCGCCCCAGCCGCCGACCTGCTGCAGCGCCGCCTTGCGGATCAGCGCCATGGTGCCGTGCTGGATGATGGCGTTCTGCTCGTCGCGCGTCTTCATGCCGAGATGGAAGAAGCCGGCATATTCCCAGAAGCACATGCGCTTGAAGAGGTCGTCGCCGCCGTCGCGGTAATCCTGCGGCGCCTGCACCAGCGCCACGTTCGGATCGGCGAAATGCGGCGCCAGGTTCTTCAGCCAGTCGGGCCGGACGATGTAGTCGCTGTCGATGGTGGCGACGATCTCGGCCTGCGGATGGGTCTGGCTGAGGCCGTAATTGAGCGCCCCCGCCTTGAAGCCCGGCCATTTCGGCAGGTGGAAGAAGCGGAAATTCGGCCGGTCGAGCGACGCGACATAGGCCTCGACCGGGCGCCATACGGCGTCATCGCGCGTGTTGTTGTCGATGATCAGGACTTCGAAATCCGGATAGTCGAGCTGCTCCAGCGCCCGGATGGTATCGATCATCATCTCCGGCGGCTCGTTGTAGCAAGGCACGTGGATGGAGACCTTGGGCAGGTGCCAGGAGCCCTTGACCGGCGGCGGCACCAGGCGGCGACGGGTCTGCCCCAGCCACAGGTTCAGCGCCATCTCCACCCCTTCGATGAGGAAGATGGCGAGCAGCAGGATGGTGGCCGGCGCGATCATGGCCAGCGCGACGATGTCGAACCAGGTCAGGTAGCGGCCGCTATAGGTGGCATAGATCCACACGCCGATCATCACGCCGCCCTGGCCCATCAGCGCCAGGAAGAAGCGGCCGCGGCCGGCGAGGCCGAGTTCCGCGCGCAGCATCCACAGCACGAAGGGCAGGCCGAACAGGATGGTGGCACCGGCCAGCCAGCGCCAGTTCTGGTAATTGACCAGCGTGCCCTGCAAGGCCGGCTTCAGTTCGCGGTGGCCATCCCACACGCCCCAATAGGCGCCGACGCCGCCTTCGAACTCCGCCTTCCACGGCTGGTCGAAGCCCTCGATGATGAAATACTCGATGTCGGCCATCTTCGCTTCGCGCACGAAATTGCGCAGGAAGAGGCCCTGGTTGACCGGCGAGGCGACGGCGCCCTGGCGCTGCAGGCCCTGGCTCGGCCAGCCGACCTCGGTCAGCACCACGCGCTTGTCGAGGCCGCGGGCCTTCAGCGCGTCCTGCACCGCGCGGTAATTGCCGAGCGTCCAGGCGACCGCATCCTCGACCGGGATGCCGTTCCAGAACGGCAGGATGTGGACGGCGACGAAATCCACCTCGTCCAGCAATTCGGGGTGGTCGAGCCACACGCCATAGGGCTCGGCCGTGCTCACCGGTATGCCAGGCAGGCGGCGCTTCACCTCGCGGATATAGGCGATCAGCTCCGGCACGGTGACGAGGTTCTTGTAGATCGCCTCGTTGCCGACGGTGACGCGGCTGACGCTGCCGCTGTTCAGCGCCATGGCGACCAGATTGTCGATCTCCTGGCGGTTCTTCTCCGGGTCGACGTCGATCCAGGCGCCGGCCATGACCCGCAGGCCCATCTGGTCGGCCATGGTCGGGATGCCGTAATTGGCGCCGGTGGTGGAATAGGTGCGCAGCTGCGAGGTTACGCCGGCCATCAGCGAGAGGTCCTCGCGCACCTGCGCCAGGGTCGGCTCGCGCCCGTTGGTCGGGTTGGCGTCCTCGCGGAAGGGGGTGTAGGTAAGGCCGGAAACGTCCTGGGTCCAGGGTTCCTCGTCCACCGGGCGGTTGAGCAGGACCCAGGCGCCGGCGAACAGCAGCGCGACGAGCAGGCCGATCAGGGCGTTCGAGAGACGCATGATAATGGGTGGTCCGATGCGCAGCTTCTTGGCCGCGGATCAACGCGCGTGACGGCACGGTCGTTCCAAGACGACCGCGTGACAGATACGGCGATCCGCGAGCGGCTGGAATTTCGTTAAACCGCGGCCGAAGATCAAGAGGCAAACCGATGAGCCTTGGGACAATAGTGTGTGATCGCATTGACAGGCTGCGCGCGCGGCGGAAGGTCGCGGACAATCGACGCTTTCAGTGACCGCGTGGGACGCGGGCGATGCGCAATCCCACTGAATACCCCCGGGGTATATCCCCCCGGGGTCAGTCGGTTCGATTTAGTCGGCGGGCGGACAGGATCATCATCAGGATGACGATCGTTGATCCGGTTGCGAGAATGCCTCCGATCCAAGGTGTCAATTCCCAGGCAATCGTCGGCGCATTGAAGGTCCCGCCAGCGAGGGGGTGGCCTAGCGGCTGCATGGCAAAGAATTTTGTAAGATGGATGTCGATCCAGGCCGTCCGGCTGACGAACAGATCGGCGGCATTGATCACGACGATTGCAATCCCGAGCCACAGCCCGACCGGCGAGAGCTTATAGAACAGGACCCCAGTGAAGATGATCATCAGGCCCCAGGAAGTGGAAATGGCCGCGCTCACAGCCGGGTCCAACAGCACACCGAACAGCGGAACTTGGTCGACCTCGGTCCAAAGCGCGGCGGTCCCGGAGCCCCATTGTACAAAGATCAGGCCCAGAAGCAGTGTCAGCCAGCTTTCTCCAGCTAGAATGCCCTCGTCCACCGTCAGATCTGGTTGGATGCTGAGCGCCCAGTGACCGGGCGACAGCCCAACCGGAATGACGATGCAGGCCAGACCGAGGATGGGCAGTGCGATCACTGGGGTGAGCACTACCCCGAACAGCATGCATGCGAGCGTGAGCGGCACGGAGAACACTGCCAAGTTCACAAGCGAGGCGTGAAATCGACGAAGCATTGACGCAGGCACAGGCCCCTCTTAATCTGTGGTTGCAAGGAAAATTTGCCTCCAGGGAGTTAAAAGCGGGTAAATGCCCTGTCTTAAGTCGGCAGGGCCATCGGAGATAATTCCTTAAAGCGGTCGCCGGCGCGCAAGGCGGCCCAGGCGGCGTCCGTGTCGGCCGCCGCGTCGGCCGGGGCGGGCGCGTTCCAGCCGGCGGCCAGAAGCAGGATCGCCAGTCGAAGGAGCGGACGTGCCCCCATCGCGGGTCCCGCCTCAGGCATAGGCGATCAGCCGCCCGGCGACGACCGCCCCTACCCACAGCAGCAGCGATGCCAGCGCCGTCGCCTTGGCGGCGGGCGGCGCCTCTTCCCGCCACTCGGCATGGCGGCGCCAGGGGCCCAGATGCGCGATCGCGATGTTGACCAGTGCCGCGCCGATCAGCAGCAGCTTGGCCTGGAAGGCCGGATTGCCGATCACATGGGCGGCGTCGGCGCTGAACAGCAGGAAACCCATGACGATCGCCAGCACGAATCCGCCGCGCGCCAGGGGCAGCAGCAGGGCCGCGGCCGGCTGGATCGCCACGCTGCGGCCGATTCCGAGCAGCCGCAGATCGAGCGCCAACATGGCGCCGACCAGCGCGACGAAGCCAAGGATGTGCAGGATCTCCACTGCCGGGTAGAGCATCGGCGCCGCCCGCATGGCATGCCCCAGCGCGCTTTCCTGCAGCGCCAGGAAGAGCGGCCAGGCGGCTGCGGCGTCGTGCTCCATGCGGGGTGGCTCCGCCTAGCGCAGTTCGTAACGCTGCCCGTCGATCACGATGTATTCGATGCGCGCTTCGTCCGGCTTGCTCATATGCGGATAGCCGAAGACGGTGCAGGTCTTGCCCGGCGCGATCATCTCCGCCGTCACGCCGCGGCGCTGCATGCGCGACGGCGGCGCCAGCACGAAGTGCCAGAGCTTGCCCTCGACCTGCATCTCGAACTCGCAATGCGGATATTCATAGGTCGATTTGGTGATCTCGCCGGTGAGGGTGAAGGATTTCGCGGTGTCGTAGCCGCCCCAGCCGTGATGGGCGAGAGCGGCGGGAGCGAGGGCGGCGGCGGGAACCAGCGCGGCGGTGGTGGCCAGAAACAGGCGGCGGGAGATCGCGATCATGGTGCCTCCGATCGGGTGAAGCGGGGACGGTGATGCGCAGCGGCGGCCGCAAGATGGCGGCCGCATCTGGATGAAATGGCGCCGCGCGCGCCAATTGCAAGCCATGGCGCCGGTCATTCCGGACCCATCAGGCTGGACTCGCCCGGAGGCCGGGCAATGCGCGCTTCCGCCGGCCCTCGGCCGCTCGGCTCGGGTGTCTGGAAAGGCCCATTTTGCAGGCATTTCCGCAGGGTCTGGCGGGTCGGCCGCCGATGGTCGCGGGTGGCGCTGAACCGGCTTGCCAGCGGGCGCTTTTTCCCCCATGACTCGGGTCATAGAAACGTCAAATCCAGACAGGATTCCGGAACCGTCCCCGCCATGTCCCGCCGCTTCGCCTGGGCCAATCTGCCGGATGAGGAGCTGCTGCAGCTGCGACTGCAGGACCTCCACGTCACGGTCGAGGGCACCTGGGTCGAGCGCTGCGTGATGAAGCTCTATGACGAGCTGGAGGAGCGCGGCGTGAAGGTCCGGCCGCATGTCTGGATCTCCGACGAATGGTTCAGCCCGGACAACACGCCGGGCATCGCCGTCCCTTTTTACCTCCTGCACCCGCGGCTGATGCGCCTGGAGCGCAAGATGATGGGCGAGGCGGAGGGAGGCAGCGAGACCGAATGCATGCGCATCCTGCGCCACGAGGCGGGGCACGTGGTGCAGCACGCCTACAAGCTGCAGCGCAGGCGGCGCTGGCAGAAATTCTTCGGCCGTTCCTCGCAGCGCTATCCGAACTACTATCGGCCCAACCCCTCGAGCAAGAACTACGTCCAGCATCTGCGCCTGTGGTACGCGCAGAGCCATCCCGACGAGGATTTCGCCGAGACCTTCGCCGTCTGGCTGAAGCCGCGCTCCGACTGGCGCAAGCGCTACGCCGAATGGCCGGCCCTGAAGAAGCTCGAATATGTCGACGAGCTGATGGGCGAGATCGCGGCCGAAAAGCCGTTCCTCACCCGCCGTTCCATGGTGGACCCGCTGAACCAGCTGCGCCGCACGCTCGACGAGCACTACAGCCGCAAGCAGGCGCATTACGGCGTCGATTCGCCCACCATCTACGACCGCGACCTGCGCCGCATCTTCTCCGACGATCCGAAGCACAGGAACGCCCCCGCGGCGTCAACCTTTTTGCGCCTCAATCGTGGTAGAATCCGGCGCATGGTCTCGAAATGGACCGGCGAATACCAGCAGGCCCTCGACCGCGTGCTGGACGAGATGATCGCCCGCTGCCGCGAGCTGAAGCTGCGCGCGGTGGGGAACGAACGGCAATTGGCGATGAACTTCACGGTGCTCCTGACCGCCAACACGGTGCATTCCCTGCACTCCCCCTCGCGCCGGGAGTGGTATGCGCTGTGACGCGCGCGCGTAGCAAGACCCCCCGCCCGAAAAGCCTGCGTGTCCTGGTGCTGATGCACCCGGACTTCATGCCGCCGGATTCGGCCGAGGGCTACAGCGAGAAAGAGATCAACGTCTGGAAGACCGAGTATGACGTGATCCACACGCTGCGCGGCCTGGGGCACGAGGTGAAGCCGCTCGGCGTGCAGTACGAGCTGAAGCCCATCCGCGACGAGGTCGAGACCTGGAAGCCGCATGTCGTCTTCAACCTGCTGGAGCAGTTCCACGGCGAGCCGGCCTATGACCAGAACGTCGCCTCCTATCTGGAATTGCTGCGCGTGCCCTATACCGGATGCAATCCGCGCGGCCTGATGCTGGCGCGCGGCAAGGCGCTGTCGAAGAAGCTGCTCGCCTTCCACCGCATCCCGTCGCCTTCCTTCGCCGTCTTCCCCATGGGCCGCAAGGTGAAGCGCCCGGCCAAGCTCGGCTTCCCGCTGATCGTGAAAAGCGCCAGCGAGGATTCCTCGATCGGCATCGCCCAGGCCTCCGTGGTCGACAGCGACGAGAAGCTGGCCGAGCGCGTCGCCTTCATCCACGAGCGCGTCGGCACCGACGCCATGGCCGAGCAGTTCATCGAAGGACGCGAGATCTATGTCGGCGTGCTCGGCAACGAGCGGCTGAAGGTGCTCCCCGTGTGGGAGCTGCAATTCGGCGACATGGACGAGACCCAGAACCGCATCGCCACCGCCAAGGTGAAGCACGACGTCAATTACCAGGAGAAGCTCGGCATCGTGCACGGCCCGGCCAAGGATCTCTCGCCGGAGCTGAAATCGCGCATCCAGACCTTGGCCAAGCGCATCTGCCGCACCCTCGAGCTCGACGGCTACGCCCGCGTCGATTTCCGCCTCTCAGCCGACGGGGTACCCTATTTCCTCGAGGCCAATCCCAACCCCGAGATCGCCAAGATCGAGGAATTCGCCACCGCCGCGAAGCATGACGGCATCAAGTATCCGGAACTGCTGCAACGCATCCTGCAACTTGCCATCGCGCGGGCCAAGGCCGCCGGCTTCAGCGCCGAACCGGTGGGCGAGGGCGACGGCGAAGGCGGCGCGGAACCGGAAGGCGAAGGCGACGGGACGCCGCGCGCCCTGCCGCACGCAAGGCCGAACCGACGGCGGTAGCCCCGACGCGGGTGCTACTCTGTCTTCCTCTCCGGGGCTTCCTCGCCGGTCAGGCGTCGCCTGCCATGGACAATGGCCAAGACCACGATGCTGTCGCCGGGACCGATCTGATAGATGATGCGGTATCCCTGAACAATCAGCTCGCGGAGGTTTGTAAGCCCTGCTTCCGGGACCTGCCGCCCCATCTCGGGAAACTCGACCAGCGATTCGGCCGCCCTCAGCAGGTGTTCGATGAAGATCCTTGCGTAGTGTGGCGAATCCTTGGCGATGTATGTCTGCAGATTGCGCAGGTCTTCGAGCGCAGGCTCGGACCACTCAAGCTTCGTCGCCCAGAAGCCTACGCCGCGCCTCGCTATGGGGGATCGCGCGGCCTTCGGTCACGGCCTGTTGGCCGCGCTCTATTTTCTGGCGGACATAAAGCTCGTACATGATGTCGTCCCACCCGGCGTCATCCGGCAGGCGGTCGAGGAGCTTCTGCGCCGATTGCTTTGCTGTTGCCATGACCAACCTCGATCTGATGAAGCATGATCGCGCCGATCCAGCAGCGGAGCAAGCCCTAAGCCACGCTCTTGAACCCCTCCATCCCCGCCACCAGCGCCGCGCGGGTGCCGGTTTCCATCGCCGAATGGCCGGCATCGGGAACGATGATGTAGCGCGCCTCGGGCCAGGCGCGGTGCAGATCGTCGGCGTTGCGGATCGGGCAGACCAGATCGTAGCGGCCTTGCACGATGAAGCTGGGGATCTTGCGCAGCTTGTCGACGTTGGCGAGCAGGAAGTTCTCGGGCAGGAAGATGTCGTTGCGGAAGTAGTGTGCCTCCATGCGCGCCAAGCCCAGTGCGAGTGCGTCGGCGGAAAAGGCGCGCACCGTCTCCGGGCTCGGCAGCAGGGTGGAGCAGGAGCCTTCGTAGACGCTCCACGCCCGGGCGGCCGGCAGGTGCACGGCCGGGTCGGGGTCGATCAGGCGTTTCCAGTAGGCTTCCAGCAGATCGCCGCGCTCGGCTTCCGGGATGTGGCCGGCGAAGGCGCCCCAGGCCTCGGGCGCGAATTCCCTGAGGCCGTAGAGGAACCACTGGATCTCCGACTTGCGGCACAGGAAGATGCCGCGCAAGGCGAGGCCGCGCACCCGCTCGGGGTGATGCTCGGCATAGGCCAGCGCCAGGGTCGAGCCCCAGGAGCCGCCGAAGACGAACCAGCGCTCGATGCCAAGATGCCGGCGCAGGATCTCCATATCCTCGATCAAGAGCGGCGTGGTGTTGTCGCGCACCTCGCCCAGGGGCTGCGAGCGGCCGCTGCCGCGCTGGTCGAAGATGACGATGCGGTAGAAGGCCGGGTCGAAGAATCGTCGGTGGGTGGAATTCGCCCCGGCACCCGGGCCGCCATGCAGGAAGACCACCGGCACGCCCAGGGGATTTCCCGACTGCTCGTAGTACATCCGGTGCGGCGCCGAGAGCTCAAGGAAGCCCTTGTCATAGGGCTCGATCTCGGGAAACAGGTCCTTCGCGGGCCTTGAACGGGAATCCATGGGGTCCAGCCTGGTGGTAACGTGGGGAAACCGAATCCCCTGCTTGTACGTGCCGGCCGGGGCGGGCTCAACCCCCCAAATGCCGTCACGGCCTTGTGAGCGGGCGGCGCGCGGGTGGAGAATAAGCTTGCAGCCGCCGGCAAAGACCGGAACCTTGTCGGCGAACGATAGTTTCTGACCGCAGGGAGCGGAAGGCCATGACCGAAGCCAGCAGCGGACCACGCCAGCGAAAAGCCGCGAGCCATCCTGCCTTCTGGGCGGCGGCCATCGGCGCCCTGCTCCTCTCCGGCTGCGCCACGGCGACCAGCCCCGCGACGGGGCGCACCTTCTCCACCCCCGTCTCCGAGCAGCAGGAAGCCCAGATCGGGCGCCAGGAGCATCCCAAGATCCTGCAGGAATTCGGCGGCGCCTATACCGAGAAGCCGGAACTGGCGCCCTATGTCGATTCGATCGGCCAGTTCCTGGCCTCGACCGGCGAACGGCCCGACGTCAAGTTCACCTTCACCGTGTTGAACAGTCCGGACGTCAACGCCTTCGCGGTGCCCGGCGGCTATGTCTACGTCACCCGCGGGCTGATGGCGCTGGCCACCAACGAGGCGGAATTCGCCAGCGTCGTCGGCCACGAGATCGGCCATATCAATGCGCGCCACACGGCCGAGCGCATGGGCCAGGCCCAGCAGACGCAGATCGGCGTACTCGGCGCGGTTCTGCTGGGCGGGCTGCTCGGCGGCCAGGCCGGCGCCGACCTCGCCGGCGGGCTCGCCTCGCAATACGGCCAGGTGCGCCTCGCCGGCTATTCGCAGGACCAGGAATTCGAGGCCGACTTGCTCGGCGTGCGCTACATGAAGCGCGCCACCTATGACCCGCAGGCCTCGGCCCGCTTCCTCGCCGCGCTCCGTGCGCAGACCCAGTTGGAGGCCGAGCTCGCCGGCAAGGATCCCAACCTGGTCGACGACCAGAACATGCTGGCCTCGCATCCGCGTACCATCGACCGGGTGCAGCGTGCCATCGCCCAGGCCGGCGACGGCGCCGCGCCCAATGCGATGCTGGAGCGCGACATCTATCTTTCCAAGATCGACGGCATCATGTTCGGCGACGATCCCGACCAGGGCGTCATCGTCGGCCAGCGTTTCGTGCATCCGCCTTTGCGCTTCGCCTTCGAGGTGCCGAGCGCCTACAAGATCATCAACCTGCCCGACGTGGTGGCGATCAAGGGCCCGAAGGGCACGCTGGGCAATCTCAGCCTCGCCGAGCCACAGCCCAGCGGCAGCCTGACCGCGGCGCTGCGCAACTTCGACCCCAAGGGCAATGTCGTGCTCCAGGGCATCGAGCCGCTCAACATCAACGGCATGGAGGCGGCGACCGGCTACACCCGCGTCAACACCAAATCCGGCGCCGCCAATCTCCGCGCCGTCTATATCCGTCACCCGGGCGGCAAGGTCTACGAGTTCGTCTTCCTGGCGCTGGCCAATCTCGGCGCCCGCTACGACAACGATTTCCGCGACATCGCCTACAGCTTCCGCCAGATCAACGCCAGCGAAGCGGCGCAATACAGCAAGCCGCAGCGCATCCGCGTGGTCACCGTGCAGCCGGGCGACACCATCCAGTCGCTGGCGAGCCGCATGGCCGTCGCCGACGGCAAGGAGCAATGGTTCCGGGTGCTCAACGGCCTCGACGGCGGCGGCCAGCTGCAGGCGGGCCAGAAGGTGAAGATCGTCACCTACTAGGACCGCGGCCTTGCCCCACGCAGCGTCGCGCCACCGCTGGCGCCTGCCGATCTGGCTGGTGCTGGCGCTCGCCTTCGGCGGCCTGACGGCGATCACTGCGACCGTCATCGGCATCCGCTTCTACGTGGCGGCGCTCGACAACGCGCTCGACCTGGCGCTTGGCGTCGGCGATGCGGAGCTGTCACACATCAAGGACACGGTCGACGCCCAGTTGCAGCCGGCGGCCGACCAGGCGCGGTTCCTCGCCGACTACATTTCGCGCGGCCATGTCTCGCCCGCCGATACCCCGCGCCTGAATGACCTCCTGCTCGGCTCGGTCGGCGCAGTTCGGCAGCTATCCGGCGTCGGCTTCGTCCGCCCCAACCGTCAGATGGTCTGGGCCTCGGCGGTGGCGCAGGGCCGCTCCTATGTCGCCGAGACCGTCGACCTCGCGGGCAATCCGGACATCGCGGCCCTCATGCAGCGGGCCGAAGCCGACCGCATACCGTTCTGGACCGGGCCGCTGCGCCTGACGGAGGGCAAGGGGGAACCGCTGCTGGTCGCGGTGGCGCCGGTCTTCGGCGACAGTGGCCGCTTCATCGGCGCCATCGGCGCGGCGGTTTCGCTACGCGCCGCATCGATCCGCCTTGCTGCCTTGGCGGCAGACGACCGGGTGCCATTCGTGGTTACCGAGGCCGGCGCCATCATCATGCACGGCTCGGCGCGGCTCGGTGAGACTCTGGCCGTCTCCAACTCCGCCATACCGGAGATCGCCACCGGCTTCGATCCGATGCTGGCGGCGCTCACCTGGCCGCCGCAGGATATTCTGGCCGACACCGATCGCCCCCGCCCCACCAATATGGGCGTCGCCGCGGCGACTCTCGACGGCAGGGACTATCTCATCATCTTCCGGCACATCTCCGGCTACGGCGCGACGCCGTGGTATATCGGCTATCACGTGCCACAGAGTTGGTATGCACAGGTGCTGGAGACCATCAACGGCGCCATCCCGTTCGCGGCAGGACTGATCATCGCCGCCCTGCTGCTGGCGTTCTGGATCGGCCGCGCCATCGGCAACCCGATCCGCGATTTCGCCGACCATGCGCGCCGCATCGCCAGGCTCGATCTCGATACCCAGCCGATCCGCGGCAGCCGCCTCACGGAGCTGGACCGGGCGGCCGAGGCGCAGGTCGCCATGCGCAACGGCCTGCTGTGGCTGCGCAACTACATCCCGCGGACGCTGACGCCGGTGTTGCTGAGAAGTGGCGAAGAGATCGCCTCGGCGGAACGCGATGTCGTGGTGCTGTTCACCGATATCGTGGGCTTCTCGCAAATCGCCGAGGGCCGCGACGCCGACAAACTCGCAGCCCTTCTCAATCGCCATTTCGCGCTACTCGGCGCCATCATCGAGCATGAAAGCGGGACGATCGACAAGTATATCGGCGATTCGGTGATGGCGTTCTGGGGCGCGCCGGTGGACCAGGCGGACCGCGCCGAACGCGCGCTGCGCGCGGCGCTGGCCATCGCCCGCCGGCTGCATTCCGACAACACCCGCCGTGCCCGCAAGGGGCTGAAGCCGATCCGCATCCGCGTCGGCATCCACAGCGGCCCGGCGCTGGTCGGCAATATCGGCGCGCCCGGTCGCATCAATTACACCCTCGTCGGCGACACCGTGAACATCGCCCAGCGGCTGGAGCAGTTCGGCCGCGAGGCCGATGACGGCCGCGCCGACGCGGTGATCGTGATCAGCAGCGAGCTGGTCGGCGCGGCGCCGGCTGACGCAACCTGCCTCGATCTCGGCGAGCACCTGCTGCCGGGCCGCTCGGCGCCCATGCATCTCTATCGGATCACGCCCCGGCTCGAGCGTTAGGTCAGGCCTCGACCAGATCGAGGATCTCGCCCTTGGGGTCGAGGCAGGCGGCCAGCGCCTTGCCGCCATAGCCGCAGCCGCCGTCCAGCGTGATGGTGAAGGGGCCCATGCCTGGCCCGCCATGCTGGCGGTCGAAGCCGCGCACGACTTTCAGGAACTCGCCATAGGGGTGGTTGAGCTCGTTGAAGCCGGGGCCGCCCCACCACAGGGAATCGCCCTGGGCGTCGAGCGGCCGCTCGGGATCGATGCCGGCATGAACGAAGAGCAGCCCGTAATCGTCAGTATAGGCGGCCCGGCGCAGCTCAGCCATCAGCTGCCAATGGCCCGGGCGGTTGTGCATCGCGTTGCGCAGCCCGTTGGTCCAGCGGGTGATGGCGAGCGCACCCTCGCGGCAGCGGATGATGCCCTCGGCCGGGTCGCCGCCATAGGCGGAGATGGTCGCGCCGACGCCCTGCTGCAGCATCCAGGGCAGCACTTCCTTGGGGTTGGGGGCGAATTGCAGCTGCAGCAGCTTGTTCCACATCTCCTCCTGCTGGCCGCGCAGATAGGCGATGTCGATGGTGAACATGTTGGGCCGCGCCAGGATCTGGCGCCGGAAGCTGACCAGCTCGCCCATCACCCCGGCGACATCCTGGCCGCGGCCGAGGAAGCCGCCCAGATAGACCAGCCGATCGCCCGGGCGGAACTGCTCGTCGATATAGGCGTGCAGGGTGCGCAGCCGGACCATGTCGCCATGCACCGGCGAAACCGCCCAGATGCGCCGGGCGGCGCGCAGAACGGCGAATTTCTCCTGCTCGGGCATATGCGTGGGAATTCCCTGGTCGCGGCATCCGCCGGGCGTGTGTGGCCGAATCGGACGCGTCCGCGACTGTAGCAAGAGCGGTCAGAGCGCGCCAAAGAAGTTAGTGCGCGGATGTGCGGGGAGGGGAAGACCCGAAATCCCCCGACGGATGGCGGGGAGCCATCCGTCTCGGCGGTCGAGATCCGAAGATCCCGCCGCTAGGGGGCCTCTCGAGGAGAGAGCTCGCCTGAAGCCGGCGGGCGGCCTTAAGCCGCCACCGCCTTCAGAACCTGGTGCAGCCGCTGATGCGCGGATTGCTCGTCGATGCCGTCGATCGCCGCCAGCTCGCGCACCAGGCGGTCGAGCGCCGCCTGATAGATCTGGCGTTCGCTGTAGGACTGGTCGGGCTGGTCGGCATTGCGGTGCAGGTCGCGCACCACCTCGGCGATGGAAACCGGATCGCCGGAATTGATCTTGGCCTCGTATTCCTGGGCCCGGCGCGACCACATCGCGCGCTTCACCCGCGAGCGGCCCTTCAGGGTCTGCAGCGCGGCGTCCATCACCTTGCGCGAGGAGAGCTTGCGCAGGCCGGAATTCTTCGCCTTGGCCACGGGGACGCGCAGGGTCATGCGGTCCTTCTCGAAATGGATGATGATCAGCTGCAGGGAATGGCCGGAGACTTCCTGGGTCTCGACGCCCAGCACCTTGCCGACGCCATGGGTCGGGTAGACCACGAAATCGCCCTTCCGGAAGCCGGAATCCTTGTCCTTGGCGTCCTTCGCCGCGGGCTTCTTCACGGCCTTCGCCACCACATTCGCCTTCGTCACCACGATCCGACCTCCAATACGGCCGCCGCGCCGCCGCCTGACCGCCCCAGACATCGTTAACCCGCGCACGGCGCGGGCGATCCTGGGCGATCCGGCGTTGACCTGGGAATGGGCACTATCCTCAGGTCGGCTCTAGCAGCCAAACACCGTTCCCGAACCCTTGTGGATTCGGATTGCACACACACTATTTGTAGGCTTGGGCGGCAAATTTACGCTTGGAATGCCCGCAGGAAGACCAAGGCGCGCCACCAACCAGACCTCAATAAAAAATATATCAGAAATGACCTTTTGGTTCAAGGAAGGCCAGCTATGCGCGAAGCGCAGTTGACCCTCTGCCGGACCTGGTCAGAGGTCCGGCAGCATCCCATGCCAATCGTTAATCCGTTGAAAGGATTAAACTTTCCCGGGGTTGGGGCTGAAATGCTTGGCGAATTTGTCGGCGACGCCCTTCCATTCGTCGGCATCGGCCGGGGCCTCGCCCTTGCGGGTGATGTTGGGCCATTGCGTGGCGTACTGACGGTTGACCTCGAGCCACCTGTCCATGCCGCTCTCGCTGTCGGGCAGGATGGCATCGGCCGGGCATTCCGGCTCGCAGACGCCGCAATCGATGCACTCGTCGGGATGGATGACCAGCATGTTCTCGCCGACATAGAAGCAGTCGACCGGGCACACTTCCACGCAATCCATGTACTTGCACTTGATGCAAGCCTCGGTCACGACATAGGCCATCGGGCAACTCCGTCACTCGGCGATATACGCGGGCATTTGCTGGGGCAGCAGTGTGAAATGCGCGTCCCCATTTGAACACGGGGGCGCTGTTAGCACGGCGATGGCGGTCATGCAACTGCGTGGCCGACATGGTTGTCGTGCATCGGAATGGGTGCGGCTATTCGCGCGGTTCCTTCAATGCCGCGATCTGCCGGCGGTCGCGCTTGGTCGGCCGCCCGGCGCCCGGATCGCGCGCGGCGGCGGCGGATACGGGCGCCTCGCCCGCTGCGCGCGGCACAGGCGGGTCGAGATCTTCGTAAAGCAGGCGTGCTTCCGGCGTCGGGCCACGGCGTGCACCCAGGGCGGCGATGCGGATGACCCGGATATGGGCCCCCAGCGCGAAGGTCAGCACGTCGCCGGGCTTCACCGCCAGATGCGCCTTCTGGGTCGGCGCGCCGTTGACGCGCATATTGCCCTCGGCCACCAGCTTGGTGGCCAGCGAGCGCGACTTCACGAAGCGGGCGAACCACAGCCACTTGTCGAGGCGTAGCGTCGCAGTCGTGACGGCTTCGCTCATTGCGGCGTTTCGCGCAGCCGCGCCAGGACCGAGAAGGGCGAGCTGGGATCGACCGGCGCGGCGGGCGGCGCCGGCCGGCGGCGGCGGCGCTTGTAGTTCTCCTCGGCGCGCTTGCCCTCGGCGACGAAGTCGAGTTCGCCGAGCAGCGGCCGCACTAGTTCCTGCGGCACCTCGAGGGCGGCGGCCAGCGCGGCATCCCATTTGAGCGCGCCCTGCGCCGCCAGGCGATGCGCGCGCTCCGCCAGCCGCTCCAGATGCTCGAAGCTGATGGCATGGCCGTTCACCGCGCGATAGCCCGCCGCCAGCAGCACCTCCGGCGCGACGTCTTCGGGCAGTGGGGGCAGGTCGCCCGCCAGCTCCGGCAACGGCTTCGCGCTCTGCGCGTGGATCGCCTGCAGCCGCATCAGCAGCCGCCGGGTGTTGCGGCCGCTCAAGGCCGGCAGCCAGATGGTCTCGCGCCCCAGGCGCAGGCCGATGCCGCGCAGCAGCCGGCGCTCCTCCTTGCCGAGCTCGGCCACCTGCTGCGTCACCCGGCGGCGCGGCAGCGCGCCCAGCGCTTCCGCCACCTGATAGGCGAGGCCGCGGGCGCCGGCGGGCAGCGTCGCCGCGGTCAGCGCGAAAAGCGGCCGCAGCCGGCGGCGCAAACTCGCCTCCAGCCAGGCCTTCAAACGTTCCTGCACCATGCGGCGGAATCCGCCATCGAGCAGGTCGTCGACCCTGAGCTCGATGCGCGGATGCAGCGGCCCGTCGCCGGCCTTGAGCTGCGCCACCACGGCGCCGCGCCACAACAGGTCGCCGGCTTCGTTCAGCCGGAAGCGTTCATCCGGGTCCTCGGTCAGCTGTGCCGCGCGGTCGGCCAGCGCCGGCGCCAGCACGCGCCGCGCAGCGGCGATGAGCGGCCGCGCCTCGTCCGCGCCGACGCCGCCTTGCGGCGTGAAATGGAATCCGACGAGGTCGCCGACGACATGGCCTTCGACCACGACCTCGTTCGCCGCAGTCACCACGGCATTGACCTCGGCGCCGGATTTCAGCCGGCGATGCAGCGCCGCGCGGCGGCGGTCGACGAAGCGCTGGGTCAGCGCCAGGTGCAGGGCCTCCGACAGGCGGTCCTCGATCGCCTGGCTGCGCGCCTGCCAATGCGCCGGGTCGACGACCCAATCGCCGCGATTGACGATGAAGGACCAGGTGCGGACATGCGCGATGCGCTGGGTCAGCTGGTCGATGTCGCCGTCGACGCGGTCGAGCCGCGCGATCTGGTCGGCGACCCAGTCGGTCGGCAGCGGGCCCTTGATCAGGTAGCGGTAGAGCTGGGCCAGCAGGCGCACATGCGCGTCGGTCATCAGCTTGCGGAAGTCCGGCACCTGGCAGACCTCCCACAGCAGCGCCACGCGATCCCGCCCATGCGCGAGCGTCGCGATCTCGGGATCGCGCGCCATCGCGTGCAGCGACTGGTGATCCTCGGCCTCCTGCTGGCGGATGAGGCCGGGATGCGGCGGCCGCGTCTCCAGGCTGCGCAGCAGATGGTCGATGGAGCGGAAATCGAGATCGGCGCGCCGCCACATCAGATGCGTCAGCGGCTGCACGCGATGATTCTCCACCGCCTCGACGATCTCCGGCTCCATCGGCCCAACTTCCGCCGTGGTGCCGAAGGTGCCATCGCTCATGTGCCTTCCGGCGCGGCCGGCGATCTGGCTGATTTCGGCGATGGTGAGGGGGCGGGCGACGCGGCCGTCGAACTTGCGCAAAGCGGCGAAGCAGACATGGTTCACGTCCATGTTGAGGCCCATGCCGATGGCGTCGGTCGCCACCAGGTAGTCGACCTCGCCCGCCTGGTACATCTCCACCTGCGCGTTGCGCGTGCGCGGGCTGAGCGCGCCCATCACGATGGCGGTGCCGCCGCGCTGGCGACGGATCAGATCGGCGATGGCGTAGACTTCCGCCGCGGAGAAGGCGACGACCGCGCTGCGCGGCGGCAGGCGGGTGATCTTCTTCGGCCCGATATAGGTCAGGGTGGAAAAGCGCGGCCGCTGGATGAACTCGGCCTTCGGCACCAGGGCGCGGATCCATTTGCTGATGGACTCGGAGCCCATCACCATCGTCTCATCGAGACCGCGGGCATGCAGCAGGCGGTCGGTGAAGATGTGGCCGCGCTCGGGATCGGCGGCGAGCTGGATCTCGTCGACGGCGAGGAACGCGACCGGCCGGTCGACCGGCATGGATTCGACGGTGCAGACGAAATAGCGGGCGCCGGGCGGGATGATCTTCTCCTCGCCGGTGATGAGCGCCACCTGCGCCACGCCCTTCACTTTCACCAGGCGGTCGTAATTCTCGCGCGCCAGCAGGCGCAGCGGAAAACCGATCATGCCAGAGCGATGGCCGATCAGCCGCTCCAAGGCCAAATGGGTCTTGCCGGTATTGGTGGGGCCGAGAACCGCGGTCAACCGCGCTTCGGAATCGCTCATGGTTCCTGGATAGTCGGTCCGCTTCCCGCCGATTTCAAGGGCGGCGGGATGACACCCCCGTCAGTCGGGGCGTCGCCGGAAGCGGAAAAAGGCGGGTTTCCGCCCCTCGCGCAGGGCCTTGGCCTCATAGCGGGTGGGCGGCCAATCCGCCGGGCGTTCGCGCCAGTCGCGCGGGCCCTGGGCCAGCCACTGGAAGCGCGGATGGGCGGTCAGATGGGCCAGCGCCCAGGTGATGTAGCCCGGATCGTCACTGGCCACGCGGAACTCTGCCCCGGGCTTCATCAGCTGGGCCAGCTGGTCGAGCCGTTCGGTCTGGATGAAGCGCCGCGCGGCGTGACGCCGCTTGGGCCAGGGGTCGGGGAACAGCAGGAACACACGGTCGAGCGAGGCATCGGGCAGGCGGTCGAGCAGGTCGCGCGCATCCTCAGGGTAAATGCGCACGTTGCCGAGGTCATGCGCCTCGACCTGCGCCAGCAGGGTGGCGATGCCGTTGAGGAAAACCTCGCAGCCGATGATGCCGGCATGGGCGTGAGCGCGCGCCTGTTCCGCCAGATGCTCGCCGCCGCCGAAGCCGATCTCGAGCCACAGCTCTTTCGGAGGTTGCGGAAACAGCGACGTCGGATCGAGCGTGCCGGAGGCGGGCAGGTCAATGGCAAGCCGCGGCAGCAGCGTGTCGACGAGATGCTGCTGGCCCTTGCGCAGCGGCCGGCCCTTGCGCCGGCCGTAAAAGCGCCGCTGCTCCGGACTCGATGTCTCGCGATCCGGATCCATGACCGATGAGGGAGTGGAGCCCTTAGGCGAAGGCCGATTGCAGCCCGGCGACCAGGTCCAGCTTTTCCCAGGAGAAGCCGCCATCGGCCTCCGGCTCGCGGCCGAAATGGCCATAGGCCGCGGTGCGGGCATAGATCGGCCGGTTCAGCTTCAGGTGCTTGCGGATGCCGCGTGGGCTCAGGTCCATCATGTCGGTGAGGGTCTTGATCAGCTTTTCCTCGTCGACCCGGCCGGTGCCGTAGGTGTTCACATAGACCGAGAGCGGCTTGGAGACGCCGATCGCATAGCTGAGCTGGATGGTGCATTTGTCGGCGAGCTTGGCGCCCACCACGTTCTTTGCCAGATAGCGCGCGGCATAGGCGGCCGAACGGTCGACCTTGGTCGGGTCCTTGCCGGAGAAGGCACCGCCGCCATGCGGGGCAGCACCGCCATAGGTGTCGACGATAATCTTGCGCCCGGTGAGGCCGGCATCGCCGTCCGGGCCGCCGATGACGAAGCGGCCGGTGGGATTCACATAGAACTCGTTCTCCGGGCACATCCAGCCCTCGGGGAGCACCTGCTTCACATAGGGTCGCACGATCTCGCGCACCTGGGTCTGGTCGAGCTCCTCGGCATGCTGGGTGGAGACCACGACGGAGGTCGCCTTCACCGGCTTGCCGTTCTCGTAGAGCAGCGTCACCTGGCTCTTGGCATCGGGGCCGAGGCCCTTCTCCTTGCCGGAGCGGCGCGCTTCCGAGAGCAGCTTCAGGATGCGGTGCGCGTAGTAGATCGGCGCCGGCATCAGATGCTCGGTCTCGTTCACCGCGTGGCCGAACATGATGCCCTGGTCGCCGGCGCCTTCGTCCTTGTTGCCGGCGGCGTCGACGCCCTGGGCGATGTCGGCCGATTGCGCGTGCACGTAGCAATCGATCTCGGCGGTCTTCCAGCTGAAGCCGGCCTGGTCATAGCCGATATCCTTGATGGCATCGCGGGCGCATTGCTTCATCACCTCGTGGGTGACGGTCTTGGGCCCGCGCACTTCGCCTGCCAGCACCACGCGGTTGGTGGTGGCGAGCGTTTCCACCGCCACGCGCGACTCGGGGTCCGCCGCCAGGAAGGCGTCGACGATGGAATCGGAAATACGGTCGCAGACCTTGTCGGGATGGCCTTCGGACACGCTTTCGCTGGTGAACAGATAAGACTTCTTGGACAAGGCTTCGGCCCTCAATCGCAGGGAAGGGAATCACATGAAAAACGCGCCGGGGGCCCTGGGCTCTGGGGCGGTTCGAAACAGCCCGTTCGGGGTGGCTCGAAACCCTAAATTGTGACCTTGGGCCAGGGCCGGCGCGTCGGTCGCGCGGGATATTGGTTGAGCGGGCAGCGCCGGTCAAGCGCCGCTTGGCGCAATTGACGCAGTTTCACTGTGATTTGGGATGTTAACGCCCTGCCGCGCGGGCTCTCCAGGCGCTCGCCCCGGAGGGGGAGCCGGCTCAGTCTTCGTCCTTGAAGGATTTGGCGATCGACTTGGTCAGCTCGAAGATGCGCTTGCGCACCAACGGATCGCCGATCTTGTAGTAGGCCCGCACCAGCTCGAGCGTCTCGCGCTTGGCCATCGGGTCGGGCTCGTAATCCGGCGCCGGGGGATGCGCCAGCCCCATCAGCTTCGACGGCGTCTTCTCCTGCACGCCCGGCGCCATGTCCTCGAAGAAGTAGGAGACCGGAACGTCGAGCACCTTGGCGAGATCGAACAGACGGCTCGATCCCACGCGGTTGGCGCCGCGCTCGTATTTCTGCACTTGCTGGAAGGTGAGGCCGATCGCTTCGGCGAGACGCTCCTGACTCATGCCGAGCAAGGTACGGCGCAGACGGATGCGGCTGCCGACATGGACGTCGATGGGATTCGGAAAGCCCTTGCTCGCCATCCGGCCGGAAGATTTGCGTGGTCGCGCCATGATCTCTCAACTCATCTAAAGGACTGCAGGGTTGCTATAATCATTTATTTTCCAGATTCGTAAACCCTGGACACAAGGATAGGTAGCGCACCAATTTAGTTGTAGGAGTAAATGCTGTAACAAAGCGATCACGCCGCTCTGGTCCTCATCCGACGGCTCGCGAGGACAGCGACAATGCATATCACCACGGCAAGCAAGACTGGCCCCAGCAAGCCGATGCGCGCAAATAAAGTCGAATCCAAAGCATCCGGCAGAAACACGTCCAGGGCGCCCTCGGTTCCCAGGGGCAGCGCGTCGACCACGCGACCATAAGGATCGATCATGGCCGAGATGCCGGTATTTGCCGCGCGCGCCAAAGGCAGGCCTTCCTCGATGGCGCGGAAGCGCGCGCTCGCCAAGTGCTGATAAGGGCCGGGCGAATTGCCGAACCAACCGTCATTGGTGATGTTGAGCAGCCAGGCCGGGCGGTCCGCCGGGTCGAGCACGGCGCCGGGAAAGATCACTTCGTAGCAGATCAGCGGCGAGAAGGGCGGCAGCCCGTCCACATGCACCGTGGTCGGGCCGGGGCCGGCCGAGAAATTGCCGGCGCCGGAGGTGAGCTTGTCGACGAAACCACCGAGGATCTCGCTCAGCGGCACATACTCGCCGAGCGGCACCAGATGAAACTTGTCGGCGCTGCCGACGATGCGCCCTGTCGGATCGAGCACGGCGAGCGAGTTCCAGTATTCCTCGATCTCGCCTTCCGGCGGCGCGCCGCGCAAGGTGCCGGTGATCAGGTGCCCGCCCGGCGGCGCTGCGGCGGCGACGAATTGCCGCCAATCGGGCAGCCGATCGAGGAACAGCGTGGCCGCTGTTTCCGGCCAGATCACCGCAGCGACCTTCTCCAGCCCCGGCTTGCTGACGCTGAGGCGCAGATGTTGCGCCACGTGCCGGTCGCGGTTGGCGCCGGACAGTTTCTCCACCTGGCTGATATTGCCTTGCACCAGGCGCAGCACTAGGCCGCTGTCGCGCGCCTCGTCCGCGAGCCGCCAGGCGCCGAAACAGTAGAGCGCCAGGATGATGGCGAGGAATACGCCGCCGGCGGACAGGCTGAGCCGCCGGTCGCCACGCCCCAGCAAGGACAGCAGGCCGGCCAGCAGCAGCGTCAGCAGGCTCAAGCCCCAGCTGCCCCACAGGCTCGCGCTCTGCATCATCGGCGTGGACACATCCCAGACATAAGCCGCCAGGTTCCAGGGGAAGCCGGTCATCAGGTGGCCGCGCAGCCATTCGGCGAAGGTCCAGGCGACTGCGAAGAACAGCACACGGGCGAGCGGCGGCGCGCCGCGCCACTGCGCCAGCGCCACGGCCAGGCCGGGATAGACCGCCATGTAGGCGGCGAGGCCGGCGATCACCGGCGGTACCATCCAGCCGAAGCGCACCGGATCGATGAGAAAGGAATTGGCGATCCAGAACAGGCCGCCGAGGAAATGGCCGAAGCCCCACCACCAGCCGAGGGCGAAGGCGCCGCGCCTGTCGGGCGCGGTCTCGGCGGCCCAGATCAGCCCGACGATGCCGATGGCGAAAAGCGGCAGGGCGTCGACCGGCGCGAAGGCGAGCGCGGCCAGCGCGCCCAGCGTCATCAGGACCAGCCGCCGCAGCCAGCGGTTCCGCGCCAGCCACCAGCTCTGGCAGGCGCCGGCGAAGCCGGGCGCGGCGGCGCCGGGGAGCGCAGCGATCATGCGCCGGTCACGTGCGGGGCGCCGGCGACGCCAGCGGCCTGGCGTTGCGCACGCGCAGCCGCTTGATGCGCCGCGGATCGGCGTCGATCACCTCGAAGGCGATGCCGGAAGGATGCGTGACCAGTTCGCCGCGCGACGGCACGCGATCGGTCAGCGACATCACCAGCCCGCCCAGCGTGTCGATGTCCTCCGCGCGCTCCTCCTCGGTCAGTACCGGGCCGACGCGGGCCTCGAATTCCTCGATGGTGGTGCGGGCGCTGGCGAGGAAGGTGCCGTCGGGCCGCTGCACCAGGCTCGGCCCGCGCACGATGTCGTGCTCGTCCTCGATCTCGCCGATCACCTCCTCGACCAGATCCTCGATGGTGACCAGGCCGTCGATGCCGCCGAACTCGTCGACCACCAGCGCGATATGCGCGCGCGACAGGCGCATCTGCAGCAGGAGATCGAGCACGCGGATCGACGGCGCCACGAACATCGGCGCGCGCATGATCTTCTGCAGATCGAAGCTCTGCGGCTCGAAGGTATAGGGCAGAACGTCCTTGATGTGAACAATGCCGACGATGTCGTCGAGATTGGCGCGGTAGATCGGCACGCGCGAATGGCCGTGCTCGCGCGCGGTCTCGATGAGGCCCTTGAAGTCGATCGTCTCCGGCACCGCGCGGATGTCGACGCGCGGCGTCATCACGTCATAGGCGGTCTTCTCGCCGAGCTTCAGGATGTTGAGCAGCAGCGAGGATTCGCCGGCCTGCGTCTGCTCGGCGTCGGTGGTTTCGCTCTCCTCGATGAACTCCTCGATGGCCTCGCGCAGGGCGTCCTCGCCCGAACGGCGGCGCAGGAAGCGGAACAGGCCGCGCAATCCCTTCTTCTGGCGCTCCTCCGAACTCGGGTCGGGGCGGTCTTTGCGGAGCGACGCGGTGTCGTTCATGCTCGGGTCTCATAGGGGTTGGTGATGCCCATCCTGGCCAGCGCGGCGATCTCGAGCGCCTCCATGATCTCGGCATCCGCATGGTCTTCGTGGTCGTAGCCCAGCAGGTGCAACATGCCGTGGACCGCCATATGGCTGAGGTGATCCTCGAGCGGCTTCGCCTGGTCCTTCGCTTCGCGCGCGATCACGCCGGAGGCGAGCACCACGTCGCCCAGCAGCCAGGGGATGGTTGGCTTCGGCCGCGCCTCGTCGAGCGCCGCGAAGGAGAGCACGTTGGTCGCCTTGTCCTTGCCGCGATAGCTGCGGTTCAGCGCCCGCATGTGGCGGTCGTCGGTGAGCATGAAAGAGACTTCATGCGCGACGCGCGAGCCGCGCCAGCCGGCGGAACCGGCCACGGCGAAGGCGCGCCGCGCGGCCCGGCGCACCACCTTGGGCGCGTCCGGCGCGAGTTTGGACCAGCTCGGGTCGGGCTCCGCGATCGCGATGGACAGTCGAGGTCGACCAGGTGGGGAATCGGGCATGGCTGTCAGTCGGCACTCTCGCCGTCCGGTGCGGCATCCGCATCCTTCGCCGCCGCCTTGCCGCCCGCATCTTCGCCGGCGCCGGACTTGCGGCTGCGCTTGCGGTCGCGCGAATCGTAGGCGGAGACGATCTTCGCCACCAGATGATGGCGCACCACGTCGCGCTCGGAAAAGCGCGTCCGGCCGATCTCCTCGATGCCGTCGGTCGCTTCCAGCGCGTCCTTCAGGCCGGATTTCTGGCCCGGCGGCAGGTCGATCTGGGTCAGGTCGCCGGTCACCGCCATGCGCGAGTTCTCGCCCAGGCGGGTCAGGGCCATCTTCATCTGCATGGGCGAGGTGTTCTGCGCTTCGTCGAGGATGACGTAGGAGTTCGCCAGCGTGCGGCCGCGCATGAAGGCGAGCGGCGCCACCTCGATCTCGCCGGTGGACAGCCGCTTGATCACCTGGTCGCCCGGCATCATGTCGTGCAGCGCGTCGTAGAGCGGCCGCAGATAGGGGTCGACCTTGTCCTTGAGATCGCCGGGCAGGAAGCCGAGCCGTTCGCCCGCCTCGACCGCCGGGCGCGACAGCACGATGCGGTCGACCGTGCCCTTGGCCAGCATGGCGACGGCGACGGCGACCGCCAGATAGGTCTTGCCGGTGCCGGCCGGGCCGATGCCGAAGACCAGCTCGCGCTCATGCAGCAGGCGGATGTAGCGCGCCTGGGCGGCCGAGCGCGGGGTGATCAGCCGCTTCTGGGTCTTGATCGAGGTGCCGTCGCCGGCGCCGGCGCCGAACAGGTTGGGCTCCGCGCCGCCGTCATCGCCGCGATCCTCGCCTTGGCGCGACCAGCGGATCGCCGCGTCGACCTCGTGCTTGCCGACCTCCATGCCGCGCTTCAGGCGCTGATAGAGCGAGGTGACGATCTGCTTGGCAGTGGCGACGCCGCCCTCGGTGCCGGAGATGACCAGCTGGTTGCCGCGCGAGACCATGGAGACGCCGAGCTCGCGCTCGATCCGCGCCAGATGCTGGTCATGCTCGCCGAACAGCAGCGGCAGCAGCCGGTTGTCATCGAACTGCAGATGCACCGGCGGGGCGACGTGACCAAGCGGATGATAGCTCAAGCAACGGCCTCTTGCGGATAAGCGGCTTCGGGATGGGCGGAGCTCTCGACCGGCGTGCCGGACAGGCTGAAATGGCCGATGCCGTCGATGCGCAGGTCGACGACGCGGCCGATCTCCGCCGCGTCGGCCTGGCAATGCACAGCCTGGAGATAGGGCGAGCGACCGACGATCTGGCCCGGATGCTTGCCGGGTTTTTCCAGCAACACCGGCAGCACGCGGCCGATCATGCCGCGATTGAACTCGGTCTGCTGGCGGTTCAGCACCGCCTGCAGGCGCTGCAGGCGTTCGTCCTTCACGTCTTCGGGCACCTGGTTCTCCATCAGCGCCGCCGGCGTGCCGGGCCGCGCCGAATACTTGAAGGAGAAGGCCTGGGCGAAGCCGATCTCTTCGACCAGGTCCATCGTTTGCTGGAAATCCGCCTCGCCCTCGCCGGGGAAGCCGACGATGAAATCGGAGGACAGCGCGATGTCCGGGCGCGTCGCGCGCAGGCGGCCGACGATGTCGCGGAAATGCGCGATCCTGTGCTGCCGGTTCATTGCTTCGAGGATCCGGTCCGATGCCGATTGCACCGGCAGATGCAGGAACGGCATCAGCTGCGGCAGCTCGCCATGCGCGGCGATCAGGTCATCGTCCATGTCGCGCGGATGCGAGGTGGTGTAGCGGATGCGCAGCAGCCCATCGACGCGCTCAGCCAGGTGGCGCACCAGCCGCGCCAGGCCCCACTCCGCGCCATTTGGCGCCCCGGTTGGAGCCTGGCCGTGATAGGCGTTGACGTTCTGGCCCAGCAGCGTGATCTCGCGCGCGCCGCTCGCGACCAGACGTCGCGCCTCCGCCTCGATCTGCGCGACGGGGCGGGAGAACTCGGCGCCGCGCGTATAGGGCACGACGCAGAAGCTGCAGAACTTGTCGCAGCCCTCCTGGATCGCCAGGAACGCGGAGGCCGCGCCCGTTTCCGACGGCGCCGGCAGATGGTCGAATTTGGATTCCGCCGGGAACTCGGTGTCGAGGATGCCGCGGCCCCTGGCGTCGCGCGACGCGGCGCGGCTGGCGCGCGCCACCATCTCCGGCAGCCGGTGATAGGTCTGCGGCCCAAGCACGATGTCGACCGCAGGCGCCCGGCGCAGGATTTCCGCACCCTCCGCCTGGGCGACGCAGCCGGCCACCGCGATGATCATGTCGCCGCCCGCCGCGCGGCGTTCCTCGCGCGCGACCTTCAGCCGCCCGAGCTCGGAGAACACTTTCTCCGACGCCTTTTCGCGGATGTGGCAGGTGTTGAGGATCACCATGTCGGCTTCGGCCGGAGTCTCGGCCGGGCCATAACCCAGGGGCGCCAGGACGTCCGCCATGCGGGCGGAATCGTACACGTTCATCTGGCAGCCATAGGTCTTGATATAGAGCTTCTTCGCCAATGCTGGTTACCGGCCGGCCAATAGCACGGCCTCGTCCGCCCCGTCTGGTTGCAGTCCCGCGCGGCAGTGTAGCACGGCCGCCCAGACTCACCTGTACCCGATTTGCCGAACCCCGCCAAGGCCGGTCAACAGATTGTAAAAATTAACTTTTTTCGATGGCGGCCCGGGCTGGCGGCAGGCGCCCGCCGAGCGCCCGGTCGACCCCCTTTGCCACCGCCTCGGCGCAATGCCGGGTCAGCTCCTTGCGCGAAGGGAAATCGGCGACCTGCACGGGGGGATGGAACTCCAGCACCACCTCGACCCGGCCAAGCCGGCTGAAGCGCCACAGATGGCCGCCGAGCTCCATGCCGCCGTACCAGGCGACCAGCGGCCGCAGGCCCCAGCCCATGGGCAGGCCGTTGATGGCGGTATAGGCGATGGACAGCGGCTGGATGGTCAGCGGGCTTTCGGCGGGGGCCGCCTCCGCCACGCTCAGCAGCGCGGAGCGGAACGGCAGGATGCGGTTGCCGTCATTCGAGGTGCCCTCGGGGAACAGCACCAGCGGATCGCCGGCGGCGAGCCGTGCCTGCAGCGAATCGCGCTGCCGCGCCGCGGTGTGGCGGCGGCGGTCGACGAATACCGTGCGTTGCAGCTTGGCCAGCAGCCCGTAGCCCGGCCATTGCGCCACCTCGGTCTTGGCGACGAAGGAGACGGGCAGCACCGAGCCCATCACCGGAATGTCGAGATAGGAGGCGTGATTGCTGACGAACAGGGTCGGCCGCGTCCGGGACGGCGTGCCGACCACGCGCACCCGCAATCCCATGATGCCGCAGCACAGCCGGTGATAGATCCGCGGCAGCACCCACCACAGGCGCGGCAGGAGCAGCAGGATCGCGGCCTGCACGGGTGCCAGCACGATGGTGACGGTGCCGTAGAGCGACAGCCGCAGGACGCCGAGAACGCTGGAGCCGAAAGGCGTGATGGTGGCGGGCCTGAGCGGCGGATCGTCGGTGACTTCGCCGACCTTGCGGCGCGGCGGCAGGCCGGTCATGTTCGCGGTGCGGCTGGTCACGCGGAAATCGCGCCGTCGGCCTTGCCGCCATCCGTCTTGCCGCCCGCCTGGTCGTGATAGTGCTTGGAATATTTGTCCTTGATCAGGTCATGCACCACCACGACGCTGACATCGACGGTGCCGAATTGCGGGTCGACCACGGCGCCGTCGCCGACAAAGCCGCCGAGCCGCAGATAACCCTTGATCAGCGGCGGCAGCGACAGGAAGGCGCGCTTTTCGTCGATCTGGTCGGCGGGCAGGATATCCATCGCGACATACCGGTCGGGCAGGGCCCGGGCGCGGTATTCCGGCGGCGCCAGATGCCGGTGATAGAGGTAGGACAGCGCCACCCTGTGCTCTGCCGGATCGGTGCCGGGAAAGGAGGCGCAGCCGAACAGCACGCCGATCTTGTAGTACTGGATGTAGTCGGCGATCCCCTTCCACATCAGCTGCATCGCCGCCTTGGTGCGATAGGCCGGATCGACGCAGGAGCGGCCGAGCTCCAGGATCTCGCCGGGATAATTGACCAAAGCGGAGATGTCGTATTCGTCGATCGAATAGAACTGGCCGCGCCGCCGCGCCCCGTCGCGCCGCATCAGCCGGTAGGTGGCGACGATGCCGGCGGCGCTCGGGCCCTTGTCGTGGTCGATGATGATCAGGTGTTCGCAGAACGGGTCGAAGCTGTCGAAGTCGCGGCGCGCCGCCCGCATCTCGGGCGTGGGCTGGGCGTTCAGCTCCTCGTAAAAGACGCGATAGCGCAGGGCCTGGGCGGCCTCGATCTCGGCGGCGGTCTCGGCGACCCGCAATTCCAGGCTCGCCAGCCGCAATTCGACGGGCCGCGCGGCCGTCGCCACGGCGGGTGTCATCGCTTTTTCGCCCCGGCCTTGCCGGCGATCGGCGTGGCGTAGAGCTCCAGGCGATGGCCGATCAGCTTGTAGCCCAGCTGCTCGGCGACGCGGTGCTGCAGCTTCTCGATCTCTTCATTGGTGAATTCGATCACTTGGCCGGATTGCAGGTCGATCAGGTGGTCGTGATGGTTCTCCGGCGCCTCCTCGTAGCGGGCGCGGCCGTCGCCGAAATCGTGCCGCTCGAGGATGCTGGCCTCCTCGAACAGCCGCACGGTGCGATAGACGGTGGCGAGCGAGATGCCCGGGTCGATCTTGGACGCGCGGCGATACAGCTGCTCGACGTCGGGATGGTCCTCGGCGTCGGAGAGCACGCGCGCGATGACGCGGCGCTGCTCGGTCATTTTCAGACCCTTTTCCTGGCACAGCTTCTCAAGTCGCGACATCACGCTCAATTTCAGCCCCACTGTTCGGCGCCGCAGCCTTCCCGGCCACGGCGCGACCGCCGCGCATCGGCGGCGGCAACCGGTTTTTCCCTTATTCTGCCCAGAGATGGCGACCCGCGCAAACCTTTTGCCCGGGCCGCGCGGGACCCGCGGCGGCGCCGTCCGGCTTTGCCGGGCATTCGCCCTGACCGATACAGGGTCTTAACGGCGGGAAAGGCAAGGTCCTGGCCGGAAATTGCGCGTCGACGCGATGGACGCCGGCCGTTTTCGGGGGTGATCTTCGAAGAATCCGCGGCTGATCCGCGGCGCCCCGCGCTCAGCGCCGGCGGCCGCCGGTGCCGAGCCCGATCTGCCGCGCCAAGGTGCTGCGCTTCTTGGCGTAGTTCGGCGCCACCATCGGGTAATCGGCGGGCAGGCCCCATTTCTCGCGATACTGCTCCGGCGTCAGGCCGTAGGCCGTGCGCAGGTGGCGCTTCAGCATCTTCAGCTTCTTGCCGTCTTCGAGGCAGACGATGTAGTCGGCGGTCACCGATTTCTTCAGCGCCACCGCCGGCTCCTGGCGTTCCGCCGCCTTGGCTTGTGCCTGCCCGAGGCCGTTCAACGCCGCATATACCTCGTTGATCAGGCGCGGGATGTCCGACATCGTGACAGTATTGTTGGACAGATGCGCCGAAACGATCTCGGTCACCATCGGCAAGAGGCCGTTTCTTTTGCCGTCATCTACCATCGCACTCTCCGTCCCGTACCAAAGGTTGCTGAAACCCGACCCCCTTGCACGCGCATAACAGTAATGGACCCGCCGCGTCGATATGGAAATTGTGTTTCACCAATATAGGCGGCGGCAAGGTCATGAAGTATTGAAATCCAGGGTGGGCTGAAATGCCGCGAACTCATCGCTCGATCATAGTCCCTGGCGGCTTCCCCGGGGGATCAATCGAATTCGGCGCCGTCAGTTCCAGCGTGCAGGCCAGCGCGTCGTAGCGCCGCCCCGCAGCATCGCCGTAATAGCCGCGGCGGCGGCCGGTCTCGACGAAACCGAGGCTGCGATAGAGCGCCGCAGCGCCCGCATTCGGTTCGGCGTATTCAAGGAACAGGCGCGCGACGCCGGCCTGCCGCGCGGCGGCGATCGCGCCGTGCAGCAGCGTGGCCCCGTGGCCCTTGCCGCGCTCCGGCGGCAGCACGCCGGTCAGCAGAATCTCGCCTTCGTCCAGGGTGAAGCGCGCCAGGACGAAGCCGATCGGCGCCGTTTCCCGCTCCAGGACCCAGCCCAGGGCGCCCGGCATGGCCAGGATCCGCGCGAAGCTGGCGCTGTCCCAGGCCTGGTCCCATGGCGCGGTGAAGATCGCCTGGTGCAGCACCGCCAGCACCGCCGAATCGAGCACGCTCGCCGATCGTAACAGGGTCTTATCCATTCGGCGCGGCCGCGCGGGCGGGCCCCGGAGTGGCCGGCGGGCTGGCTTTGGGCCGCGAGATGTCGGGCGGGCGCAGATAGATCGGTTCGGGCGGCAGGTGCAGGTCGGGGCGCATCGCCGCCAGCTCGGCCACCGCGACGGCGTCGGGGCGGGCGTGCAGGACCTGCAGATCGGCGTAAAGGGGCGCGGCGAAGCCGGTCAAATCCGCTTCCGCGACCAGGCGGAGGCCGCGCGCGCGGCACAGGGCGGCGACCTCCTCCAAGCGCAGCAGGACCGGATCCTCGGCCGGCGTCAGCGACGGGTTGAGCTCGGCGGCGAACAATTCCTCGCGCCGGCTGTCGAGCACGGCCAGGATGTTGCCCGGGATATTGCCCTCTGCCGCGCCGGCGGAGCGCAAGGCGGCCGCCGCCAGGACCTGGAACGAGCCGATGCCGATGGCCTGGCAGCCGATCGCCAGCGCCATCGCCCGCGCCGTGGCCAGGCCCACGCGCATGCCGGTGAAGCTGCCGGGCCCGCAGGAGACCGCGACCGCGCCGATGGCCGTCATGTCGATGCCGGCGCCGGCGGCCAGCCGCGCGATCATCGGCGCCAGGGCCACGGCATGGCCGTGCAGGGTGGCGGCGATCTCATGCGCCAGCACGCCGTTCCCGGCCCAGAGCGCCGCCGAACAGGCGGAGCCCGCCGTGTCGATCGCCAGCAAGGGGCCTTCGGGCGCGAAGATCATCGGGGGAACATGCGTATGCTTGCCGCTTTCCGGTCTGGTCTGTTAGGCACTTGGCTTAGCCCCGCGCGGCAAGGCTGACAAGGCTGCTGCGGGGACATCAGCCGCAACAGGTGCAGACCCGCATGAGTCTCGTCGACATCTCGCCGCCCGCCTTCGATCTCGCCGTGGCGCTCGTCTATGCCACGCCGGACAACCTGACCGGCAGACCGTTCTACCGCGCCGATGCCCGCCCCTATCTGCGGCGCGAAGCGGCCGAAGCGCTGCAGCGGGCGATCGACCTGGCGCGGCCGCTGGGCTACCGGCTGAAGATCTTCGACGCCTACCGGCCGGTCGAAGGGCAATGGGCGCTGTGGAACGCCAATCCCGACCCGGAATTCGTCGCCGATCCGCGTGGCGGCGGGCCGCACAACCGCGGCGTCGCCGTCGATCTGACCCTGGTCGACGCGACGGGCGCCGAGCTGGAGATGGGCACCGGCTTCGACGCCTGCACGCCGCTGTCGCATCACGGCCGCATCGACGTGCCGCTCGACGCGCAGCGCAACCGGCTGATCCTGCTCGGCATCATGACCGCCGCCGGCTGGGAGTATTATGCAAATGAATGGTGGCACTATCAGCTCTGGAACGCACGCGACTATGCGATCGTCGACCAGAAGACGCTGCCGCATCCGCCCATGCCTTGAGCGAAAGACCGCCTGATCAGGCGATCCGGCAGGCCTCGTCGAAGTCCAGCCGCGGGTTGCGCGGATGCAGCCGCGCCGGGTCGCCATAGCCGATATTGCAGATGAAGTTGCTGCGGATGCTGGTGCCGGCGAAGAAGGCCGCGTCCACCTTGGCATTGTCGAAGCCCGACATCGGCCCGCAATCGAGGCCGAGCGACCGTGCCGCGAATATGAAATAGGCCGCCTGCAGGGTGGCGTTGCGGAAGGCGGTGCTCTCGATCGTCTTCGGCTTGCCGGCGAACCAGGAGCGCGCCTCGGGGTCGTGGAACACCCGCGGCAGGATCTCGTAGAATTCCAGGTCCATGGCGAAGATCGCGGTGGCGGGCGCCGCCATGGTCTTCGCCAGGTTGCCCTTGGAAAGGGCCGGCGCGAATTTGGCCTTGGCCTCGGCCGAGCGGACGAAGACCACGCGCATCGGCTGGCAATTGGCGCTGGTCGGGCCCATCCGCGCCAACTCATAGGCGCGGCGCAGCAGGTCGTCCGGCACGTCCCTGTCCAGCCAATGGCTGTGCGTGCGCGCCTGGCGGAAGATCAGGTCGAGGGCGGCATCGTCCAGTTCTCTCATCGTAGAATTCCCGAAGACGGAAAAGGAAAGGGCGGCCGCTTGCCGCCGGCCGCCCCTTTGAACCTACCTGCCGGATTCTGGCAGCGCGAGGCCCGATATCAGACCCGATGTCAGACCGGCCGCACTTCGACCACTTCCGGAACGTAATGGCGCAGCATGTTCTCGATGCCCATTTTCAGCGTCGCGGTGGAAGACGGACAGCCGGAGCAGGAGCCCTGCATATGCAGATAGACGACGCCATCCTCGAAGGAATGGAAAATGATGTCGCCGCCGTCCTGGGCCACCGCCGGGCGGACCCGGGTGTCGAGCAGTTCCTTGATCTGGGTGACGATCTCGTCATCGTCACCGGCATCGCCGGCGGCGCCTTCCTCGGCCAGGATGACCGGGCGGTTGGTGGAGAAATGCTCCATGATCAGGCCGAGGATCTGCGGCTTCAGCACCGGCCAGTCGCGCGCGTCGCTCTTGGTCACGGTGACGAAATCGCTGCCCAGGAACACCCGGGCGACGCCCTCGATGCGGAACAGGCTCTCGGCCAGCGGCGAGCGCTGGGCCTTGTCGGCGGCGTCGAAATCGGCGGTGCCGCGCTCCATCACCACGCGCCCGGGCAGGAACTTCAGGGTGGCCGGGTTCGGGGTTTCTTCGGTCTGGATAAACATGGCAAACTCCGGGGCTTAGGCCCAAACTTTTGCTGTTAAAGTCGTTGCCTCGAAGATGGGGGAAGGGCGGTAGCGCTTCAACCCCAATTTATACATGGGCTTGCCACCGGACGTGTCGCCAGACAGCAGGGACTTGCCGGGGGGCGGGCCGGAGATGCAAGACTGCGAACCATGAATCAGCCCTATGCGTCGCTGGCCAGCGATTTGCCGCCGCTCGATGGCGGCACGCTTCATTTCGGCGCCAAGGGGGTGGAGCGGGCTTTCCGCTGGCTGCTACGGGAGGGGCGCGCGCAGCCCAGCCTGAAGGAAGTGACCGAGGGCGTGGTGCGGGAGCTGACCGAGGGCGGCTTCCCCTTGATGCGCTTTTTTGTCGCGAAGCCGACCCTGCACCCGCAGATCGCCTCGGTCGCCTTCCGCTGGTCGCGCGCCCAGCCCCAGGTGGAGATCTTCACCCGCGAGCGCGACATCTGGCAAAGCGACCAGTACCTGCGCTCGCCCATGCCCCTCATCATCGCCGGCGAGCCCTATATCCGCCGGCGGCTGACCGGGCCGGACCTCAAGCTCGATTTCCCGATCCTCGAGGATCTGGTGGCCGACGGCGCCACCGATTACGTGATCTTCGGCCTGCGCCGCGGCGACGGCAAGCACATGGCCGTGGTCTCCATGACCACGGATGCGGCGGGCGGCTTCAGCGACGACGAGCTGCTCTCGTTCCAGAGCCTGCTGCCGATGTTCTCCCTGGTCATCGAGACACTGGAGGCCAACCGCACCGCCAGGCTGCTGCTGGAGATCTATCTCGGCCACGACGCCGGGCAGCGGGTCATGGGCGGCCTGATCCAGCGCGGCGAAAGCGTCACCATCGCCGCCGCCATCTGGCAATGCGACCTGCGCGATTTCACCCTGATGTCGAACCAGCTGCCGCGCGACGAGGTGATGGCGATCCTCAACGATTATTTCGACGCGGTGACGCGCCCGGTGCTGGCGCGCGGCGGCGAGATCCTGAAATTCATCGGCGACGCGGTGCTGGCGATCTTCCCGATGGACGACGACCTCGACCGCGACGAGAAATGCCGCGTGGCCTTGGCCGCGGCGGAGGAGGCGCTGGAAGCGCTGCGCGACGTCAACGAACTGCGCGCCAGCGCCGGCAAGGCGCCGCTCAGCATCGGCATCGGGCTGCATGCCGGCTCGGTCTCCTACGGCAATATCGGCGCGCCGACCCGGCTCGACTTCACCGTGATCGGCCCGGCGGTCAACCTCGCCGCCCGCATCACCGGATTGTGCCGCCCGTTGAACCAGCCGCTACTGACCTCGAAGGTCTTCGCCTCGCCCTGCGGCAGCAAGCTGCGCCCGCTGGGGCGGTATCCGATGCACGGCTTCGACGACCCGCAGGAAGTCTACGCCCTGCCGGAGGAGTGACATCGCTTTTCAGATGGGCGCTCATCACCTAGGATGTAGCTTCTTTTGGGGGCTGCAATCAGGGGTTATGAGGCAATGGACTCGTCGCGGCTGGCGTTTGCCCTGCGCAATGGATGGGGGGCGTTTGAAGCCGCCAGGGCTGGAGATCAGCGCGGTGCCGATCTTGGGCAATGGGGCAAGCTCAGCAGCGTCATGGCGAAACTCGCCGGCGATGCCACCGACAAGCGGCGGCGGCTCTGGCGCATGAAGGTGCCCGCATTGGCTGCAGCGCTGGCCACGGCGGTCACCATCTGGGTATTGGTGGTGCGCGAAACGATTCCCGAAGACCAACGATCGTCAGCGGATGCGGTCGCTATCGTTCTCGGTATGGTGATTTCGAGCATGCTTGGCCTGTTGTCGCGCTGGCGATTGGATCTGCGCCTTGCGCGCGCACGCAAGCGGATCATGCAGCCGCCCTATGTGGGGCATGATGGCGATGTCGTGGCGTTCAGCCCTGCGCACGTCTTGATGACAGATGGAAGCATGATTGCGGCCGTCGATCCTGAGCGCCGACTCGTGAGGGTCATTGCGCCCGTGTTCTTCGGCTTTGATGTGGTCTTTCCTGTCGATGCGTCAATTCACAGCGCCCGGCTAACCCACCCGAAATTGACCGAGCTACAAGCGGTCGCAAACATGCCGGTCGTCTCTTCGGACGTTTCTGTGGTGAGCACGCTGTTCATTTTCGTGAAGGGCGCGGATGAGCCGGCGCGGTTCACGATCCAGGAAAGCGAGCTTCCCGTTGCCGAAAAATGGATGAAAGTGTTTGCTGGCTGGGTGAAGGAAGACGCTGCCTGGAGCAGCAACCTCGCACCGGTCTCTAGGGCCTAAAGCTCTGTAGACTGGCCGCCAGCGCATAGCCCGCCCACACCGCGACCAGGCACAGCGCCACCGACCCCGCGACATTCGCCAGCGCCTTCGCCAAATGGCCATGCTGCAGCATGGTCAGGGTCTGCAGGCTGAAGGAGGAAAACGTCGTGTAGCCGCCCATGATGCCGACCATCAGGAACTGGCGGCCGAGCGGCCCCAGCAAATCGCGCGGGCCGAGGATGGGCAAGGCGGCGATAACGCCGATCAGGAACGAGCCGCTGACATTGGCGATGATGGTGCCCCAGGGGAACTCGCCGCCGAACAGCCGCTCGGACAAGGCGGTCAGCCAGAACCGCGCGACACTGCCGATGGCGCCGCCCAAAGCGACGGCGAGGGTGGCTAGAAGCATGAGGCGCCTCGCGCCGCAACTGCCCACACCCTGATGAAGCGCGCGGTGGAGTTCCCTCCCCCAAGCTGGGGGAGGGATAGGGCGGGGGTTGTTCTCTCGAGCGAAAACCGCACGTGTGGCGGGCGCTGTCGCCCCCACCCTAACCCTGCCCCGCCTGGGGGGAGGGAATCGCAGCTCGCCCTCTGTGACCCAAATGCGATACCCCTGCCTAGAATCGGGGAGGGCTGGAGAGGGGGAAGTGCCAGGGCTTGTCGCATCACGCGATACTCACCACGACATTGCCGATCATCTTGCCGCTCTCCACCGCCTTGTGCGCCTCGGCGATCCGCTCCAGCGGATAGGTCTCGGCGATCGCATGCACCAGCGCGCCCTGCGCCAGCGCGTGGTTGATGTCCTGGATCGATTGCCGCCGCGCCGCCTCGGGCAGAATGTAGACCAGCACCATGCGGATGGTCACGCCCTGGAACATCATCGGATAGAAGGGCAGCTTCGGCTCCATCACCGCGCCGGAGGCATAGGTGGCGATGATTCCGTTGGTCTTCAGGCAGGCGAGCGAGGTCGAAAGGTTGCCGCCGAACTCGACCTCGACGATGCGGTCGACGCCCTGGCCTTGGGTAAAATCCTTCACCGCCGCGGCAACGTCCTCGGTCTTGTAATTGACCACGCGGTCGGCACCGGCGGCTTTCGCATGGGCGGCCTTCTCCGGCCCGCTCGCCGTGGCGATCACCTGCGCGCCGCCCCAGCGGGCGAGCTGGATGGCGTAATGGCCGACAGCACCCGCGCCGCCGGTGACCAGGATCTTCTGCCCCGCCACCGGCCCGTCGGCGAAGACGCAGCGATGCGCTGTCATCGCCGGGATGCCGAGGCAGGCGCCCGCCTCGAAGGGCGTGTTGTCCGGCAGATGCGATGCCTGGAGGCCTGGCAGGGCGATGTATTCCGCCGCCGTGCCCATGGGCCGCTGCCACTGGCCGTTCCAGATCCAGACCCGCTCGCCGACTCGCGCCGGATCGATTCCCGCGCCCACGGCCTCGATCACCCCGGCGCCGTCGCTCTGCGGCACCACGCGCGGCCAGGCCATCTTGGACCTGAGGCCCGTGCGCGATTTCACGTCGGAGGGGTTGACGCCCGAGGCATGCACCCGCACCAGCACTTCGCCAGCGGCGGGAGTCTGCTTCGGCATTTCGCCCACCTGAAGAACGTCATCGGCGGGTCCGTTGCGGTCGTAGAAGGCGGCTTTCATAAGCCACTCCAAATCAGAACTTGCTCTCTCGCGCGCGCACCCGAATCTTGATCCAAAGCCCAAGCGCGCCGCGCGTGGGTGGTTTGTATGCTGCTCCGCGTCAGCCGTCCAGGTCGCGGCTTCACCCCGCAAGGAGACAAGCAGATGACCGTCTACGTGATTGCCGATATCAAGGTGACCGACGACAGCTGGATCCCGGATTACGCGGCCAAGGCGCACGAGATCGTGCACAAGCACGGCGGCAAATACCTGGCGCGCAGCGGCAATGTGCGCGTGCTGGAAGGCAAGCCGCTCGATACGACCGTGATCGCCATCGTCGCCTTCCCCGATGCCGCCGCGGCCGAGGCCTTCGCCACCGACCCGGCCTACGCCCCGCTCGGCGCCGCGCGCCAGGCGGGCAGCATCAGCCGCTTCCAGATAATCGACGACACCGACATCGCCGGGACGATTCCCTATCTCGGCAAGGGCTGAAGCCCCGTCCGGAAAATGGGCGCGGCGATTGCTCGCCGCGCCCTGCGCCGGGAGGGGTGTCGATCGCCCGGACGCTCGGCGGCGGCCGGCTGAGAGAGCAGAAGCGCCGCCGCCGTCTACCTACTCCGCCGCGGCCAAGTCCTTTAGGCCGAGCCGCTTGGCGACACCCGCGCCGTAGGCCGGGTCGGCCTTGGCGAAGTGGCCGATCTGGCGGCGCTGGATGAACTCCGGCACGCCCTGCATGGCGCCCGCAATCGCATCCATCAGGCGGTCGCGCTCCGCCTGGCTCAACAGGCGGAAGAGGTTGCCGGCCTGGGTGTAGTCGTCATTGCCGATGCGATGGTCGTAGCGGTCGGCGGCACCCTTGATGGCGAGCGGCGGCTCCTTGAAGCGCGCATCCTCCTTCGGCCCGCCGAAGCTGTTGGGCTCGTAGTTGACGCTGCCGCCGCCATTGCGGTCGAAGCGCATGGCGCCGTCGCGGTGATAGTTGTGCACCGGGCAGCGCGGCGCGTTGACCGGCAGGCTCTCGTAATTGCCACCCAGCCGATAGCGATGCGCGTCGGCATAGGAGAAGACGCGGAGCTGCAGCATCTTGTCCGGCGAGTGACTGATGCCTGGCACCACGTTGGCGGGCGAGAAGCTCGCCTGCTCGACCTCGGCGAAGTAGTTCTCCGGGTTGCGGTTCAATTCCAGCACGCCGACTTCGATCAGCGGGAAATCCGCGTGCGGCCAGACCTTGGTGAGGTCGAAGGGATCGTACGGCGTCTTCTCCGCCTCGGCCTCGGTCATCACCTGGATCATCACCCGCCAGCGCGGGAACTCGCCGCGCTCGATCGACTCGAACAAATCGCGCTGATGGCTCTCGCGGTCGGCGCCGATGATCCTGGCGGAGTCTGCGTCGGTGATGTTGGCGATGCCCTGCATACTCTTGAAGTGGAACTTCACCCAGACCCGCTCGCCCTTGGCATTGATCAGGCTGTAGGTGTGCGAGCCGAAGCCGTGCATCTGTCGATAGTTCTTCGGCAGGCCGCGGTCGGAGAACAGGATGGTGACCTGGTGCAGGCTCTCCGGCGACAGCGACCAGAAATCCCACATCGCCGTCGCGCTGCGCATATTGGTCTTCGGGTCGCGCTTCTGGGTGTGGATGAAGTCCGAGAACTTGTAGGGATCGCGCACGAAGAAGACCGGCGTGTTGTTGCCGACCAGGTCCCAGTTGCCTTCGTCGGTGTAGAACTTCAACGCGAAGCCGCGCACGTCGCGCTCGGCATCGGCGGCACCCTTCTCGCCGGCGACGGTGGAAAAGCGCAACAGCGCCTCGGTCTTCTTGCCGATCTTGGCGAAGATCGCGGCCTTGGAGTAGCGGGTGATGTCCTGCGTCACCGTGAAGGTGCCGTAGGCGGCGGAGCCCTTGGCATGCACGACGCGCTCGGGGATGCGCTCGCGGTTGAAATGGGCGTGCTTCTCGAAGAGCTGCCAATCCTGCACCAGCAGCGGCCCGCGCGGCCCGGCGGTGAGCGCGTTCTGGTTGTCGCCGACCGGGATGCCGGCGGCGGTGGTCAGCGTGGGCGCCTTGGTCTGCGGGGTTTTGGGATCCTGGGGCATGGGTTCCTCCTCAGCCGATGTGCAACAGGGGGAATTCTGCGGCCAGGCCGTCAATCGATCCAACGCATTGTTTGGATCGCAGCGATTGACTGTATCGATTGCTGCGGCATTCCGGCGGGCCTCGACAGCGGCGCCAGATCGGTTCTTGATATTAGCATCGTGCCACCGATCGATGGAGAGCGAAGATGAAGCAGATCACGATCGTCGCATGGATGCTGGGCGCCATCCTGGTCGCCGGCTGCACCGTCTCGCAGGAGGGCGTCTCGCTGTCGGAGGCCCAATGGGTCGACAACAACTGCTCCGGCAACGCCTTCTTCGTGAACAGGGCGTGGTGTGCCGACGGGCTCGGCGCGTCGATGGGTCCCTATACCGGACGCTAGCCTCGGCCTTCCGGCTCCGCTCGGGCGTTGCTCGCAGAAACCGGGGAGGGGAACCTTCCCGGGCGTGGGTCGTTTGTTCGTCGTCAACACTGGTTCAGGAGATGACGATGAAGACGCTGACCGCGCTGGCCCTGGCCCTCGGCATCGTATTGGTGGCCGGCTGCTCCACCGACGGAATCTCGCTGTCCGAGGACAAGTGGCTCGACAACAACTGCTCGGGCGGCGGCGGTTTCGTGAACGAGCGCTGGTGCACCGAGGACTTCAACGCCTCGATGGGCCCCTACGCCGACGCCATGTAGCGGCGCCTCTAGGCGATGCTCTCCCCGCCGTCGATGACCAGCGCGTGGCCGGTCATGTAGCTGGAGCGGTCGGAGGCGAGATAGAGGATCGATTCCGCGATCTCCTCAACGCTGGCCCAGCGGCCCATCGGGATCCTCTCCTTGACGTAGCTCTCGATGGCGCCGCGCCCGCCCATCTGGCGGATATAGGGATCGTTGAAGGGCGTATCGACCCAGCCCGGGCAGAGCGCGTTGACCCGGATGTTGAAGGGCCCGTAATCCAGCGCCATCTGCTTGGTCATGGCGATCACCGCCGTCTTGCTGGTGATGTAGGCCAGCATCCCCTTGTCGAAGAACACCCCGGAATTGGACGAGGTGTTGATGATGACGCCCTTGCCCTGGCGTTTCATGTGCGGCAGCGCCGCCTTGGCGGCGACGAAATGCGCCCGCACGTTGATGCGGTAGGAATCGTCGAGCCCCTTGGCCGGCACCTGTTCCAGGCTGCCCTCGACCTGGATGCCGGCGTGGTTGTGCAGAATGTCGATGCGGCCGTGGCGCCGCGCGACGTCGGCGACCAGCGCCTCGATCGCCGCGTCATCGGTGACGTCGAGCGCCAATCCCTCGGCGCGCCCCCCGGCCGTGCGGATGCGCTGGGCGGTCTCTTCCGCGCGCGCGGCGACCAGGTCGGTGGCGATGACGATGGCGCCCGCGCGGCCCATGATCTCCGCCCCGCCGCGGCCGATACCGGAGCCGGCGGCGGTCACGATGGCAACCCGGTCTTGCAGGATCATGCGATGCTCCGAAAGCGATGGGACGTCAGCGGGCGGGGGCTTGGCGGCGGCGCAGCAGGATCTGCGCCCCAAACAGCAGGATGAGCGAGAACATCATCACAGCCGTGCCGATGGCGTTGATCTCCGGCGTGACGCCGCGGCGGATCGAGGAGAAGACGTAGATCGGCAGGGTGTTGAGCGGCCCGGCGACGAAGAAGGCGATGACGAAATCGTCGAAGCTGAAGGTGAAGCACAGCAGGAATCCGGCCAGAATCGCCGGCATCAATTGCGGCAGCGTCACCTGGCGGAAGGTGCCCCAGGGATCAGCGTAGAGGTCCATCGACGCCTCGATCAGGCTGCGGTCCATGCCGGCGATGCGGGCGCGCACGATGACCACGACCAGGGCCATGGAGAACAGGGTGTGGGCGGCGATGATCGAGCCGTAGCCCATGGAGAGCTTCGGTGCCACTTCGCCCGGCCAGATCTGCGCCAGCAGCGCGTTGGCGGCGTCGAAGGTGGTGACCAGCGCGATCAGCGTGGCGATGCCGATGACGATGCCTGGCACCATGATGGCGACATAGATCAGCGCATCGAACACCGCGCGCAACGCGCCGGTGACGCGCTGTAGGGCGAGGGCCGCCATGGTGCCCATGATGGTGGCGAGCGCCGCCGAGCTGAAGGCGACGATGGCGCTGGTCCTAAGGGCGGACAGCATCAGCTCGTTGGTCGCCACCTTGGCGTACCATTTCAGCGAAAAGCCCTGGAAGTCGGCCGCGCTCAAGCCGGAATTGAAGCTGAACACCACGATGAGCGCGATCGGGCCGTAGAGGAAGAGATAGAGCAGGATGGCGTAGCCGCGCAGCATCCCGGCCTCTAGATGAGCGAGGCGTCGCGCCGTCCGCCGGTGGCGGATGTCGCGCGCAGATAGAGGGTCACGGTGATGAACATGATCACCACCAGCGCCATGGCGCAGGCCGAGCCGAACGGCCAGTTCAGGCTCTGCAGGAACAGATCGACGAGCGCGTTGCCGATAAAGAACACCTTGCCGCCGCCCAGCATCTGCGGGATCAGGTATTCGCCCATCAGCAGGATGAAGACCAGCATGCAGCCGGTGATGATGCCGGGCGCCGAGAGCGGCAGGGTGATCTGCCGGAAGCTGGCCCAGGGACTGGCGCCGAGATCCTCGGAGGCTTCCAGCAGGCGCTTGTCGAGCTTCTCCAGGCTGACATAGATCGGGAACACCATCAGCGGCAGATAGGCATAGACGATGCCGCACATCACCGCGAAGGGCGTGTTGATCAACCGCACACCCTCTATGCCGAGCGATTCGAGGATCGCCGGGATGCCGCGGCCGCCGAGGATGAAGATCCAGGCATAGGTGCGGATCAGGAAGCTGGTCCAGAACGGCACGATGACCAGGATCAGCAGCGTGGTGCGCCATTTCGCGCTCGCCTTGACGGCGAGGAAATAGGCCAGCGGATAGCCGGCCAGGAGGCAGATCAGCGTGCCCATCGGTGCCAGGGTCAGCGTGTTGCGGAAGGCCGCCCAGCGCGCCGGCAGGTTCAGGTAGTTGTCGAAGGTGAAGGCCGCCTGGTAGCCGCCGGCCGGCGCCCGCACGCCGACGCTGTACACGATGACGACGACGAGAGGCAGGATCAGCAGCACCAGGAACCAGATGGCGCTGGGCGCCAGCAGCAGGGCGGTCAGCCACCGCCCCGAAAGCTTGCGTTCCGCCACGATTGCGGCCCCAGCGCTCATTGGCTCGCCTTGCAGGCGAGAGAGCGTGCGACGAGACCCCCTCCCCCAAATTGGGGGAGGGTAGGGGCGGGGGCAGCGAGCGAAGGCTGCTTCCGCCGGAGACGCGGCTGCCCCCTCCCTGACCCTCCCCCGTAGCGGGGGAGGGGATTGCATCGTTCGCTTCGCACCGACCTTACGCCGACTTGAAGCGCGCCATGATCTCGGCCCGCGCCGGGTTGGTCAGCGTCGCCGCCGCGCCGAATTCCAGCGGCGCCAGCAACTCGGCCGCCGGGTACATGATCGGGTCGTTCTTGATCTCATCCGGCAGCAGGTCGATGACGCGCTTGTCGGCGACCGGATAGCCGTGGAACAGCACCTCGTCCTTGTTCACCTGCGGATCAAGCAGGAAGTTGATCAGGGCATAGGCCGCCGCGCGGTGGGGTGCACCCTTCGGCACGGCATAGAAGTCAGCCCAGATCTCACCGCCTTCCTTGCCCAGGATGTAGTCGAAGGCCGGGTCGGTCTTCTTCAGCTGCTTGCCGTCGCCGGTCCAGCACACCGACATATAGGCGTCGCCGTTCAGCAGCGACGGCTTGTAGTCGCTGTTGATGGCGAACAGGTTCGGCTTGCTCTCCAGCAGCAGCTTCTCGGCGTCCGCCAGTTCCTTCTCGTCGTTGGAGTTGAAGGAATAGCCGAAATACTTGAGCGCATTGCCGATGGTGGTGAGCTGGTAGTCGTGCACCATGGTACGGCCCTGGTACTTCGTGTTGGTGAGGTCCCAGAACTCCTTCCAGCTGGTCGGCTTGTCGGTGACCTTGGCGGAGTTGATCACGTAGCCGGTGGTGCCCCAATCCTTGTGCGCCGCATAGGTCGTCCCCTTGACGGCGCCCGCTTCGGTGAAGCGTGGATCGGTGTAGGAGGCCGGGTCGTAATTCGGCAGTAGCGCGGTGTCGAGCGGCTCGAACATGTCCTCCGACACATAGGTCTCGATGGTGTAGTTGGTGGGCACCAGCACGTCCCAGCCGGTGCCGCCCGCCTTCAGCTTGGCGAACATCTCCTCGTTGGACCCGAAGACGGTGATGTTCACCTTCACGCCGGTCTCGGCGGTGAACTTCTCGAAGTTCTTCGGCTCGTGATAGTCCGGCCAGGTGGTCAGGTTGACCTGGTCGCCGAGCTCCTGGGCATAGGCCCGGCGGCTGGTCAGCAGATACGGCATGCTCGACGCCAGCACGGCGGTCGCCGTGCCGAGGCCGGTAACGCCGAGGAAATGGCGCCGCGAGATCGAGCCCTTCTGGTAGCGGCGCAGCTGGTTGATGAAATCCTTGCGATCCATGTAGTTCCTCCGTCGCGCGACTGTTTCTTGTTGCAGGGGGCGGCGCTGTCGCCGGCGCCGCCGCCTGAGGAAAGGTCAATCCGCGCCGAGCGCGAGCGCCTGGTCCGCGCGCCAGCCGAGCGTCGCCCGGTCGCCGGGCTGCAGCCGGAGCGCCAGCGGGTCGGATTTCGGCCGCCGCACCATCACCTCGCCCAGCTCGGGCACATGCAGGCTGAACTCGGTGTGGTCGCCGAGATAGATGCGGTTGTGCACCTCGCCCTCGCGGGTGAAATCGAGATCGCGCGGCGCGGCGCCGACTTGCCACAGGCCGATCACCTCGGGCCGCACGGCCACCACGCCCGCGGCGCCCGCGGCAAGGCGGCCGCCGCCCATGCTCCAGCGCGCCCGCAAGGTGGCGCCGCCCGGCAGCGTGATCGCGGCGCCATCGCCGTCGGCTTCGGCGACCAGGCCGGCCAGGAAATTGCTCTCGCCGACGAAATCCGCCACGTAGCGGTTGGCCGGCGCGTCATAGAGCTCCTGCGGGCTGCCGTTCTGCACGATGCGGCCGTCGCGCATGATGGCGATGCTGTCGGACATGGAGAGGGCCTCTTCCTGGTCATGCGTCACCAGGATGAAGGTGATGCCGACGTCGCGCTGCAGGTTCTGCAGCTCGATCTGCATCTCGCGCCGCAGCTTGCGGTCGAGCGCCGCCAGCGGCTCGTCGAGCAGCAGCACGGTCGGCCGGTTGACCAAAGCGCGGGCCAGCGCCACGCGCTGCTGCTGGCCGCCCGACAATTCCCAGATGCGCCGCGCCGCCATGCGCGGCAGGCGCACCAGCTCCAGCGCTTGCGCCACACGCTTGTCGATCTCGCTCTTGTCGAGCCGCGGGCGCATCTGCCGCAAGCCGTAGCCGACATTGTCGGCGACGTTCATATGCGGGAAGAGCGCGTAATGCTGGAACACCATGTTGACCGGGCGGCGATAGGCCGGCACGCCGACCATGGAGCGGCCGCCGATCGCGACCTCGCCCGCATCCGGCTGTTCGAAGCCGGCGATGAGGCGCAGTGACGTGGTCTTGCCGCAGCCCGACGGGCCGAGGAAGGAATGGAACGCGCCCGGCGCGATTTCGAACGAGATGTCGTCGACCGCGACTACCGGGCCGAACCGCTTGGTCACGCCGCGAAACCGGATATCGGCCGCCGCGCCCGACATGGCGCCCCCGGCCGGCGCCTGTGAAGGGGCCGCAACAGCCAAGCTCAACTCCGTCCCTGTCCGCGCCTCTGGCCGGCCGTCATGGCACGCCGGGCGCTTGTCATTTTCCTGCCAAAGGCTGGGGCAAGCCGAGGATGGTGTATATATCTCCAAAGGGATAGAAAGGCGCTCTGGACCCGGTTTTGAGGGATAGGATGGAAGTCGCGCAGGGGTGGCACACGGGGCTGGCGGAGACCATCCGCCATCTGGAAACGCCGCGCTTCGCGCCGGCCCTGGGCCAGGCGCTGCGCCGCGTCGCCCCCTTCACCTATACCGTCGTCTTCGCCTTTCGCGGCGAGGAGCCGCCGCTCGACCTCTTCGACGATTTCGGGCCGGAGCGACGCAGCATCTATGTGACCGACTACCAGGCCGGGCCCTATCTGCTCGACCCGTTTTTCCATGCCGCGCGCGGCGGCATCGCGCCCGGCCTCTATCGCATGCGCGAACTGGCGCCCGACCGCTTCTACCAGAGCGAATACCACCGCTCCTATTATGTGCAGACGGGTCTGGCCGAGGAGATCGGCTTCTTCCTCTCCCCGGCACCGGGCATCATGGTGACGATGTCGCTGATGCGCGTCGCCGGGACGCGCGCCTTCAGCGAGCGGGAGATGGCGCGGCTGCGGCTGGTGGCGCCGGTGGTGATCGCGCTGGCCGAGCGCAACTGGCGCGGTCTCGCCGAGCGCTTCGCGGTGGAGCCGCCCGCGCCGGCGGCAGAGGACCCCCGGCGCGACGTCTTCGCCACCATCGGCCGCAGCCGCCTTACCGAGCGCGAAGCCGAAGTGGTGGCCCTGGTGCTGCGCGGCCATTCCTCGGAGGCGATCGGTGCGGCGCTCGGCATCGCCCCCGGCACGGTGAAGATTCACCGCAAGAACATCTACGCCAAGCTCGGCATCGGCAGCCAGGCCGAGCTGTTCTCCATGTTCATGAGCGCCCGCACCGGCGCGACCGCGGATCACCTCAGGCGAAATGATCGCCGCGGATGACCTCGACGTCGGACACGGCCAGGATCGCCTTGTATTGCAGGATGAGCGGCTGCAGCCGCGCGGCGATGCCGGCGGCGAGGTCGGGAGACGCGATCACCAGGATCATCTGCATCTGCATGGCGGAACTCATCGCGCTCTCGCTCCAGGCGCCGTGATGGCCGCCGCCCGACAGGGCCGGCAGGATCGTGTAGCCGGAGGCGCCGGCCTCGTGCAGCGCCTCGACCAGCAGCGGCACGATCGCCGCCTCGGCGATGATCTCGATGCGCTTCTTGCGGTGCAACTGCATGCAATCCTCCACCAAGCCGGTCTAGCGGGCCAGGAACTCGGCCGCCGCGAGATAAAGCGGGATGCCGGCGACGATGTTGAAGGGAAAGCTCACGGCGAGCGAGAGGGTGATGTAGATGCCCGGGTCCGCCTCGGGCAAGGCCAGGCGCATCGCCGCCGGCACGGCGATATAGGAGGCGCTGGCGGCGAGCGTCGCCAGCAGCGCCGCATCGCCCGCCGCGAAGCCGGACAAGGTTGCCAGGGTCAGCGCGATCGCGGCGGAGACCAGCGGCATCGCCACGCCGAACAGCAGCAGCGGGGCGCATAGCTTGTTCGCTTCGCGCAGGCGTCGCGCCGCCACCAGGCCCATGTCGAGCAGGAACAGCATGAGCACGCCCTTCATCGGGTCGAGGGCGAAGGCGCGTACCGCCTCCATGCCCTTGGGACCGGTAATCCAGCCGATTGCGAAGCTGCCGACCAGCATCACCACGCTGCCATTCAGCAGCGTCTCGCGCCACAGCCCGCCGCGCAGCGCACCGCCGCGGAACGCCGCCCCGCCGCGCGCCAGCAGAAGGCCGACCACGATGGCCGGCGTCTCCATCAGCGCGGCAACCGCGACCATGCCGGGATTGAAAGAGGTGCCCACCTGGCGCAGGAAGCTGTCGGCGGTCACATAGGTAACGATGCTGATCGACCCGTAATGCGCCGCCGTCGCCGCGGCGGTGACGCGATCCAGGCGGCACAATCCTGTGAGGCCCGCAAAGGCCAGGACGGGCAGCAGGCAGCTCAAAGCGACGCCCACGACGATCAGACCGACGAGGTCGCCGCCCAGCCCGCTTTCGGCCACCGCGACCCCGCCCTTGAAGCCGATCGCCAGCATCAGGTAGAGCGCCAGGCCCTTGGCGATGGCCTCGGGGATGGTCAGGTCGGATTTCGCCAGCCCGGCAAGGAGGCCAAGCACGAAGAAAAGCACCATCGGCGAGAGGAGATTGGCCGCGGCCGCGTCGAACATTTTGTGGTCCCCCGATCCCCAGGCTATGTCCCCAAACGGCTTGCGGTCTTCTGCCCGATACTTGGCCGGTCAGATGGGAGGCCCGCCGCCGGCACGCAAGGTACTGCCGCCGCCGTCTTGTGCCGGAGCGGTTTACGCGCCAGATATGGATCGGATCAGTCGCGGGAGAGGCGCATGAAGGTTTTCGGCAAGGGTCATGTCCCGTCGGACGGCTACGCCGTGGTGAAGAGCGAGGCGGAGTGGCGCGCAATGCTGTCGCCCGAGCAGTTCAGGGTCATGTTCGAGCACGCCACCGAGCGGCCCGGCACGTCGCCGTTGCTGGGCGAGAAGCGTTCCGGCACCTTCGTCTGCGCGGCCTGCGGCCAGCCGGCGTACGAAACCGCAACCAAGTTCGAGAGCGGCACCGGATGGCCCAGCTTCTATGCGCCGATCGACGGCGCCACGGCGACGGACACCGACCGCTCCTTTTTCATGACGCGGACCGAGGTGCATTGCGCCAAGTGCGGTGCGCATCAGGGCCATGTCTTCGAGGACGGGCCGGCGCCGACCGGCCTGCGCTATTGCATCAATGGCCTGGCGTTGAAATTCGAGCCAAAGGAATAGCGCGGGCCGAGGCCCAGTCCTAGAATCCGAGTCCTAGAATCCGAGTCCTGGAATCCCAGTCCTAGAATCCCAGTCCTAGAATCCCAGGCGCTTCAGCACCCGCGCGACCAGCCGGTCGCAGCGCGCGCCGTCGAAGGGCAGCATGTCGCCCATGCTCATCTTCAATTCGTCGCGCAGACGCGCCTGGAGCCGGCGGCGGGCGCGCATGAAGCGGGTGCGGATCGTCTGCGGATTGACCTCGAGGATCTGCGCCGTTTCCTCGACACTGAATTCCTCCAGCGCGCGGAGCACGAAGACCGCGCGCTGCTCCTCGGGCAGGTCGCCCACCGCCGCTTCCAGATAGAGCCGCAACTGACCGCGGATGGCGGCGCTCTCCGGGCTCTCCACGGCCTGCTCCTCCGACGTCAGGTTTGACTCGGTCCGGCCGGCGCCGGTGGGCCGCAGCGGCACGACATTGTCGTGGCCCGAGAGCACCAGGCGATTGGGCCGGCGGCGGCGCATCAGCGCCTCGTTGATCACGATCCGCGTCAGCCAGGTGGCGAGCGCCGCCTCGCCGCGGAATTTCGCCAAGCCGGCAAAGGCCTTGATATAGCTTTCCTGCACCGCGTCCTCCGCCTCCTGCTCGTCGCGCAGGATGCCCCAGGCAGCGCGATAGAGGCGGCGGTTGTAGTGCCGCATCAGGATCGCCAGCGCCTCCGGATCGCGGCGCAACACGCGCGCGATCAGGACCGCTTCGTCTTCTTCTGTCGCCCTGGCGGCTTTCGTCTTCGGCATCGCGCGCTCCATGCGGTTTCCTGCTGCCTTAGATGCAGCTTCGCCCCCTTGCGTTCCCGCCCGTCACCGATGCGAGACGGGCTGCGCGCATGCGGGCAGCCTGCGCCCCGCTGGAACAAGCGGCAAGCACAATGCATCCAACCGGTCATGCGGCGCGCAAGACCGCACCGCTGCTCACCCCGGGATCTCCCCAAGCGAAAAGAGGTTAAGATGACAAACCGAAAGACGAGCCACGCCAGCGGCTTCGCCGCGGTCGCCCTGGCGGCGATCATATCCGCCGGCTGCGCCGCCACCAGCAAGGCCCAGGATCCGGCCGCGCTCAACGATCTCGAGATCGCCCATGCCGCCTACGTGGCCGGCGACATCGATATCCGCAATGCCCACTTGGCCCTGGCGCTGTCGGACAACCCGCAGGTGCGCGACTTCGCCCAGCTGATGCTGACCGATCACCAGGCGGTCAACGATGCGGCATTGGCCCTGCTCGCCAAGCTGGGGGCGGACCCGCAGGACAATCCGTTCAGTCAGAGCCTGTTGTCGGGTGCGCGCAAGACCTGGGGCGATCTCGCGAGACTGTCCGGTCATGACTTCGACAAGAGCTACGCGGCGAACGAGCTGGCCTATCACCAGACCGTCAATAGCGTGGTGGGCGACGCGTTCATCCCGCATGTCGAGAACGCGGAATTGAAGGACCTGCTGGGTTCAGCGCTCGCCACCTTCCAGGCGCATGAGCAGCACGCCGCGCAGATGGTGACGGCGATCGGCCAATGATTGGAACCAGAGAGGGCGCCGGTTCCTTCGCCTGGAGCCGGCGCGGGCTGATGGCCCGCATTCTCGCCCTGACCGGCTTGTGCGCCGGTCGAGCCTCGGCTCAGGACGTGCCGGTCCTGATCGAGATGCGGAAATTCGCCTTCGTGCCCGCCGAGGTCGCCATCCACGCTGGCGCGACCGTCACCTTCGTCAATCTCGATCTGGTGCCGCATACGGCCAGCGCGACCGATGATTCCTTCGACACCGGGACGCTCCGTCGAAATGAGCGGAAGGCGGTCAGTTTTCCGGCACCAGGCGCGTTCAGCTATGTCTGCCGGTTCCACCCGCACATGACCGGGGTGGTCCGGGTGACGTGACGTGCCATCGTCATGACTGGGCGATGGCGCGGCGGAAGCGCATCCAGGCGATCGCGAACAGGATGGCGCCGATCCCGGCGACCGGGAGCAGGTGGCGCCAGATGAGATCCAGCCCGGCGCCGCGAAACAGGATGGCCTGGGCCAGCTTCACGAAATGTGTCGAGGGCGAGGCCTGCATCACCGTCTGCAGCCAGACCGGCATGCTCTCCAGGGGCGTCATCGCGCCGGAGAGCAGGTTCATCACCACGAAAACCGGGATGCAGAGCAGGCCGAATTGCGGCATCGAGCCCGCCAGCGTGGCGAGGAAAATGCCGAGCGCCGTCACCGCGAAGAGATAGAGCGCGCTGCCCGCCAGGAACAGCGGGATGGAGCCGGAGACTTCTACTCCCAGCACCGCCTGCACGACGGCGTAGAGCGATAGCGACGTCGCCATCAGGATGGCGGCGCCATTGGCCCAGATCTTCGCGCACATGATCTCGAACGGACTGACCGGCATCACCAGCAGATGCTCGATGGTGCCATGCTCGCGCTCGCGGATCAGCGCCGCGCCGGTCAGGATGATGGCGAGGATGGTGATGTTCTCGGTCAGCTGCATGATGGCGAGGAAGCGGGCCGAGGAGAGATTCGGATTAAAGGCGGCCCGCACCACCACGTCGAAGGGCAACGCCGATTGTGCCACGCCCTGGTTCTGCGCCGCCGCGATCTCCCGCCCCACGATGTTCTCGACATAGACGGCGCCGTTGCCCGCCAGCGACATGGCGGTGGCATCGACGTCGAGCTGCAGGCCCGGCTTGCGCCCGGCCAGCAGATCGCGCTCGAAATGCGGCGGGATGGTGAGGGCGAAGACGAAATCGCCGCGCTCCAGACCCGGATCGACCTCGGGCGCGCCGATCTCGATGGCCGGCTTGAATTGCGGCGGCAGGAACGCGTCGGTCAGCCGGCGCGACAGCTGCGACTGGTCCTCGTCGATGACGGCGATGGCGGCGTGGTCCACCTCCATCTGCACGTTCTTCGACACCTCGTAGATCGCGACGGTGAAGGTGTAGAGCATGAGGATGAGCAGCACCGGATCGGCATAGAGGCTGCGCAGTTCCTTGACGCCGAGGCGGAAGATGTTGCCGAGCATGCGGCCCATGTCACGCCTCCTGCTTCTTCAGGAGCAGGATCGCCACCGCCAGATAGGCGCAGGCGAAGCCGATCAGGATGAGGTGGTTGAACCACAGCTCGCCCCAGCCGAGGCCCTTGACGAAGGTGCCGAGGCTCACCTGCTGGAAATAGGCCGAGGGGAAGCTCAGACCGAAGATGCGGCCGCTCTGCTCGAGCGAGGAGACCGGCGTCATGAAGCCGGAGAAATTCACCGTCGGGATGATGATGATGATCGACGTGGCGAAGATCGCGGCGATCTGCGTGCGCACGAAGGTCGAGACCAGGAGCCCGAAGGCCGTCGTCGCCGTGACATAGCACAGCGCTCCCACCAGCAGCGCGCCGGCCGATCCGGTCACCTCGATGCCGAAGACCAGCGCCGCCAGCAGCCATTGGATCAGGAAGCTCGCCAGCGCGATGGCGACATAGGGCGCCTGCTTGCCGACCAGGTATTCCAGGCGGCTGACCGGGGTGGCGTGGAAATTGGCGATCGAGCCGATCTCCTTCTCGCGCACCACGCCCAAGGCCGTCATCATCGCCGGGATCATCGCCAGCAGCAGCATGATGACGCCCGGCGTGATGGCGTAGACGCTCTCGAAGCTGGGGTTGAAGGGCAGGCGGATCTCGATATCCGCCGGCAGCAGGGCGCCGGGATCGACACCCTGCCGGCGCGCCAGTTCCTGCCCGTGCTGCACCATCAATCCCTCGAGATAGCCGCGCGCCGTCTCCGCCCGGAACGGCGTGGCGCCGTCAAGCCATACGGCGATCTCCGGCTGGCTGCCGCGCCAGACGTCGCGGCCGAAGCCCGGCGGAATCTCGATCGCCAGGCTCACGCCGCCGCTCTTCAGCCGGCGCTCCAGCTCCGCCGCGCTCGCCATCGGCGGCTGCTCGACGAAATAGCGCGAGCCGCTCAACGACTCGACGAGCTCGCGGCTCTCCGGCGTGCGATCGCCGTCGTAGACGGCGAAGGGCAGGCGCTCGACGTCGAAGGAGATGCCGAAGCCGAAGGTGATGAGCAGGAAGATCGGCCCAAGCAAGGCGAAGGCGAGGCGGATCGGGTCGCGCTGGATCTCGGTCAGCTCGCGCTGCGCGAAGGCCCAGAGCCGGCGCAGGCTGAACGGGCGGGCCGCCGCCGCCATGGCGTGGTCGTTGCCGGCCGGAACCGCGGCGGTGTCCGATGGCGGCTGGACCTCGTCCTGCACCACCTCCTGCAGATAGGCGACGAAGGCGTCGTCGAGGGTGCCGCCGCCGCGCTTCGCCGCCAGCTCCGCCGGCGCGCCGACCGCCAGCACCTTGCCGGCATGCATCAGCGAGATGCGGTCGCAGCGTTCCGCCTCGTGCATGAAGTGGGTGGAGATGAAGATGGTGACGCCCTCGTGGCGCGACAGCTCGATGAGATAGCGCCAGAACTCGTCGCGCGCCACCGGGTCGACGCCGGAGGTCGGCTCATCGAGGATCAGCAGGTCCGGCCTGTGGATCAGCGCGACGGCGAGCGACAGGCGCTGCCGCACACCGAGCGGCAAGGCGGCGGGCAGCGCGTCGGCGACTTCGGCCAGGTCGAAGCGGTCAAGCATCTCGGCGATGCGCGGGGCGATCTCTTTGCGTGGCAGGTGGAACAGATGCGCGTGCAGGCTGAGGTTCTGGCGCACCGTCAGCTCGGAATAGAGCGAGAAGCTCTGCGACATGTAACCGACATGGCGCCGCGTCTGCAGGTCCGAGGCGTCGAGCTCGCGGCCGAAGATCCTGGCCTCGCCTTCGCTGGCCGGCAGCAGGCCGGTCAGCATCTTCATGGTCGTGGTCTTGCCGCAGCCATTGGAGCCGAGGAAGCCGAAGATCTCGCCGCGGCGGATCTGGAAGCTGACCCGGTCGACGGCGGTGAAGTCGCCGAACCGGCAGGTGAGGTTGGTGGCCTCGATCGCCGGCGGCCCGTCCTCGCCCATGCGCGGCGGCAGTACGACCGGTTCATGGCCGGCGCGCTTCTCTGGCGGCAGCAGCTGGATGAAGGACGCCTCGAGGTTGTCGGCGCCGGTCATCGCCTCGATCTCGGCGGCGGCGCCGCTGGCGATGACGCTGCCTTCCGACATCGCGGCCAGCCAGTCGAAGCGCTCGGCCTCCTCCATATAGGCGGTGGCGACCAGCACGCTCATGCCGCTGCGCCGCGCGCGGATGCGGTCGATCAGGTCCCAGAACTGCCGGCGCGACAGAGGGTCGATGCCGGTGGTGGGCTCGTCCAGGATCAGCAGATCCGGATCGTGGATGAGGGCGCAGCACAGCCCCAGCTTCTGCTTCATGCCGCCGGAGAGCTTGCCGACCGGTCGGTCGGGAAAGCGGGCGAGGCCGGTCGCCTTCAGCAATTCGTCGATGCGGGTCTGGCGCTCGGCGCGCTCCTGGCCGTAGAGCTGGCCGAAGAAGTGCAGATTCTCGGCGACGGTCAAAGTCGGATAGAGATTCCTGCCCAGGCCCTGGGGCATGAAGGCGATGCGGGCATAGCAGCGCCGGCGATGCGCCTCGTCGGCAATGTCGCCGCCGAGCACGCGCACCTGGCCGGCTTGCAACCGCTTGGTGCCGGCGACGAGGCCGAGCAGGGTGGACTTGCCGGCGGCGTCGGGGCCGATCAGCCCGGCCATGCAGCTGGCCGGAATCGCCAGGTCGACCCGGTTCAGCGCGGTTGTCTTGTTGTAGCGGTGCGAGACCCCGCGCAGTTCGGCGACGATCTCGCCGGTGCCGACTGCGCCGCCCGCTTGCGGATCGTTCATTGCGGCAGGTTCGGCGCCAGCGCCGCCGGCCATTCGGCATCCTGGCGCAGCTTGACATAGGCGACGCCGCGCAGTCCCGGCTTCACCTGGGCGCGGAAGCGCTGCACCAGATCGCGATCCACCACCAGCTTGACCCGGAACATCAGCTTCGCGCGCTCCTCCTCGGTCTCGACCGATTTCGGCGTGAATTGCGCGTCGGCGGCGACGAAGGAGACCTTGGCCGGGAATACGTATTCCGGTGCCGCGTCCATCACCAGCCGCGCCTCGCTGCCGATGCCAAGCCGCCCGGCATCGGCGGCGGAGAGGAACACCGTCATGTAAACGTCATCGAGATCGAGCAGGGTAAGCACTCGCCCGCCGCTGGCCAGGATCTCGCCCGGCTCGGCCAGCCGGTACTGCACGCGCGCCGCCTTGGGCGCCTTGAGCTCGGCATGCACCAGCAGGCTCCGCAGCCGGTCGATCTCCGCTTGCGCGGTGTTGATGGCGTCGGCTGCCCCGTCGGCCGCGGCGCGGGCCGCGCGTTCGGCCGATTGCGCGGAGGCATACTTGGTCTGCTGCGCCTCCAGCTTGTCCTTGGAGGTGAAGCCCTTCTCGAACACCTTCTGCACGCGGTCGAGCTCGCCGCGCTCATAGACCGTCTGGCTGTGCAGGCGGGCGAGTTCGGCCTCGGCCTGGGACAGGCCTTGTCGCAGCCGCGCGACCTCGGATTCGGCACCGCGCAGCTGCGCCTCGACCTCGTCCGATTCGACGCGGGCCAGCACCTGCCCCGCTGCGACGTCGTCGCCCTCGCGCACGTTCACGTCGAGCAGCTGGCCGGGCAGCTTGGTGGCGATCTCGATCTGGGTCGCCTCGACCCGGCCGTTGGCCGCGGCGAAGCCGTCGGGCAGCCAGTCCTTCTGCTGCTCGCGCCAGACGGCATAGCCGCCGCCGGCGACACCAGCGGCCACTACGAGACCGAGAACGATCGTGCGAAACTGCATGCAATCCACGTCGGGGAAGAGAGATACGAGGGCCCATCAATGGCCGCAGGCCGCACCCGCTGTCAAATGAGCCAATCGGCGCAGTCGGAAGGGAATCGCAAAACTGCGCCGGACGCGCTAAAGGAGGGCGACACTCCTGCCCAGAATCTGTGCAGCCGGATTTGTGCAGCTGGCGGGAAAACAATGTCAGATCAGGGGACTATCCATGAAAACCGTCGGCATGTATCTGGCCGAGCTGCTGGAGGCCTATGGCGTCGAAGTGGTGTTCGGCATTCCGGGCGTCCACACCGTGGAGCTCTATCGCGGCATGCCGAACACGAAACTGCGCCATGTGACGCCGCGCCACGAGCAGGGCGCCGGCTTCATGGCCGACGGCTATGCGCGGGTCAGCGGCAAGCCGGGCGTGTGCTTCATCATCACCGGGCCGGGCATGACCAATATCGCCACCGCCATGGCCCAGGCCTATGGCGATTCGATCCCCATGCTGGTGATCTCCGCGGTCAACGCGCTGGGCCAGATCGGCTCGGGCGAAGGCTGGCTGCATGAGCTGCAGGACCAGCGGCAATTGATCAAGCAGGTATCCGGTTTCAGCCACACGGTGACCAAGCCGGCGGAGTTGCCCAAGGTGGTGGCGCGCGCCTTTTCGATCTTCGCCGGCGCCCGGCCGCGCCCGGTGCACATCGAACTGCCGCTCGACGTCATCACCGCCTCCGCCGAAGGCCTGCCGCCGGTCAAGGCCGCGACGCCGCCGGCCCCGCCCGCCGCCTCGCCAATGGCGCTTCAGCGCGCGGCGGACATGCTCAACCGCGCCAAGATGCCGCTCCTGCTGCTGGGCGGCGGCGCGCAGGATGCCGGCCCCTTCATCCGCGAACTGGCGGAGAAGCTGGACGCGCCGGCGCTGATGACGGTGAACGGCCGCGGCCTGCTGCCGCCCGATCATCCGTTGGCGGTTCCGGCCAATCCCTCGATGCCGCCCTGCATCAGGCTGATCGAGGAGGCCGACGTCATCCTCGCCGTCGGCACCGAACTGGGCCCGACCGATTACGACTGGCTGGAACTGGGCGGCGGGCGGTTCCTCGGCCAGAGCATCCGCATTGACATCGACGCCGAGCAGATCGCCCGCTCGCGCCTGGTCGATCTGCCGATCATCGCGGAAGCCTCCGAAGGCTGCGCCGCCTTGGTTCCGCTCCTCCTTGCCGCGCATCGCCGCGACGGCGCCGGCCGCGCTGCGGCGACGCGCGACAAGATGATCGCGGATCTGAGCCCGGTCTATCGCGCCTGCCTGCATCTGCTGGAGACGACGCGCGACGCCTTGCCGGGCGCCATCCTGGTCGGCGATTCGACGCAGCCGGTCTATGCCGCCTCGGTCTATTATCCGTCCGCCGCGCCGCGCTGCTATTTCACCTCCTCGACCGGCTACGGCACGCTGGGCTACGCGCTGCCGGCGGCGGTGGGCGCACAGCTGGCGGCACCCGATCGCCCGGTGGTCTGCATCATCGGCGACGGCGGGCTGCAATTCACCATCCAGGAACTGGCCTCGGCGCGCGAGATCGAAGCGCCCGTCATCGTCCTGCTGTGGAACAACAGCGGCTATGGCGAGATCAAGAACTACATGATCTCGAAGCAGATCCACCCCATCGGCGTCGACATCTGGACGCCGGACTTCCAGCTGCTGGCCAAGGGCTTCGGCTGCGAGGCGGTGCGGCTGAAGGACCCGGCGGACCTGCCGGATCTGTTGCGCGCGGCGGCGGGGCGCAAGACGGCGACGGTGATCGAGATCGACGAGGCGGACTACGTGGCGAATTACCAAGGGTGATTCGCGACCAGAATATAGCTACGCTCCCTCCTCCGCTGGCGGCTTGCGCATTTCCATGGCCTGGCGCGCGGCCGCGGCAACGCCCTCCTCGCCATGCGACACCGAGACGGTCGGGACCGCGAAGTGGATCCCGTTGGCGTCAAAGGCTTTCTTGATCATCGCATAGGCCTTGCGCCGGATGGTGAACTGCTCGTTGGGCTTGGTCATCATCTTCATGCGAATCTGGATCGCGTATTCGCCGAACTGCTCGACGCCCTGCATTTTCAGCGGCTCTATGATGTGCGGCGCGAATTCCGGATCCGCCGCCAACTCCTTGCCGATCTGCTTGATGATCTTCTTGGCCTTGTCGATGTCGCTGTCATAGGTGATGCCGATCATCATTTTGTCGATGACCCAATCGCGGCTCATGTTCTGCACCGCGCCCAGCTCGCCGAACGGCACGGTATAGAGCGGGCCGCGATGGTGCCGCAGCTTGACCGAGCGCAGCGAGAACGATTCGACGGTGCCCTTGTAGCTGCCGCTCTGGATGTATTCGCCGACCCGGAAGGCGTCGTCGAGCAGGTAGAACACGCCGCTGATCACGTCCTTGACCAGGGTCTGCGCGCCGAAGCCGACGGCGACGCCGACCACGCCGGCGCCGGCGATCAGGGGGCCGATCTCGACGCCCAGCGCCGAGAGCACCATCATCGCCGCCACCGCCATGACCACCACCATCAGCACGTTGCGCAGGATCGGCAGCAGCGTGCGCAACCGGGCGCGCCGGCGCGCCTCGTCGCTGTCGAGCTGGCTCACCGCCGCGGCATCGGCGATCTTGCGGTCGATCAGGGCGCCGGCCAGGCGCCAGGCAAAATCGGCGATCAGCACGATGACGATCGCACTCAAGGCCCCGCGGACCAGCCTGGTCGCCACGGTGTCGCGCGCCGTCAGCTCGATGAGGTCGATCTGCCAGACATAGGCCAGGAACAGCGCCGCGCCGATGATTAGCGCCGCGCGCAACCCGCGCTCCAGCGCCACCGCGGCCAGGATCGGCGCGCCGGCATCCGACGCCGCGCCCTCGACCGGGCGCAACAGGTGCGTCACCGAGCGCCGGGTGATCGACAGCAGCAGCGGCAGCGCGGTGACGACGAGCAGGAGCCAGAAGCCCGGCATCAGGTGCAGGGCCCAGCCGATCCACAGCAGCAGCAGCAGGGCGGTGGCGATCACCGACTTGCCGCGGCGCCCGACCCGGCTCGGCTTCAGCTCGGCCATCGGCTCGGGCGGCGGGCGGCGCCAGATGACTTCGAGGCCGAGACCCAGCAGGAAGGTGGCGGCGAGATAGGAAAGGATCTTCAATCCGGCCGGCGAGACGCCGAGCGTCCGCAGCAGGCCGAGGGTCACCCAGGCGAAGGCCAGCACGCCGACCGCGATGATCAGCCGTCTCTGCCAGAACTTGGCCGCGACGTCGGACATCGGCACGATGCGAAAGCGCGTGGCGCCGCCGCCGCCCGGGGCGAGCAGGAAGCCGCCGACGATGCGGGCCAGCCAGGTGCACAGGATCGCCATCAGATAGCCGAGCACGATCTCGCGCAGCAGCAGCGGCCAGGTGAAGCACAGGAAGGCGCCGACGCTGCCGATGGCGAAGGAGAGGACCCAGCCGGTGGCGAAGGTGAGCCGCGCCAGCATCGCGCGCAGCCGGTCGCCGACGCTCCTGATCTCACTGGCGATCAGCCAGTTGCGGAACCCGGTGGTCAGGCGCCAATAGGCCCACACGCAGGCGACGCCGACGGCGGCGAAGGCGGCGATCAGGACCAGGATGGAGAACAGGCCCTTTTCCTGGAACTCCAGCGACAGGATGATCCAGGCCTCCCGCAATTCCCCCGGCAGCAGCGGAAAGGCCGCCCCCAGCAGGGCGAGATTGTCGCGCAGCACCTGCAGGCGTTGGGCGAAATAGCCGGGCATGGTCGGAGCCGGAGCGGGGGCGGTTGCCGGGGGACCCGCCGCGGCCTCGCCCGCCGTGCCGGCCGCGGGCTGCGCCGCCAGCCATTGCTGGACCGCCGGATCGCGCAGCAGGTCCAGCAGCAATTCCACCTGATGCGGCGGCGGGGCGGGTTGCGCGGCCTCCGGCGCTTGCTGGGCATGCGCCGCGAAGACCGGCAGCAGCAGACCCAGGATGGCGCCGGCCAGGCGCCGGATCGTCCCACGACAGGCCCGGAAAGCCATATCGTAACTCCCCCTCAGGCGGGCCGCCGATGGGCGGTCCAGGCGTGCAACCAGGCGCAGGATAGCGCCAGATCCACCCGGCGCGAAATGGCGTCATTCGGCCCGTGCCTGGCCGGCGCGGCGCGGTCGACTTTAGGAAAAATAAACCATTCGGCGCCCAATCTCACCACGCGGGCCTGATGCCCGGCAAGCAGCGCATGATCCAGAGCCAGACTCTCGCCACGACGACCACGCCCGGCTCCGCCGATCTCGATATCGCGGTGCTGATCCCCTGCTACAACGAGGCGGTGGCGATCGGCGGCGTGGTGCGCGCCTTCCGCGCCGCGCTGCCGCGGGCGCGCATCTATGTCTACGACAACAACTCCCGCGATGAGACCGCGAGCGCTGCCCGGGCGGCCGGCGCCATCGTCCGCGGCGAGCCGTGGCAGGGCAAGGGCAACGTCGTCCGCCGCATGTTCTCCGACATCGAGGCCGATCTCTATGTATTGGTCGACGGCGATGGCACCTATGACGCGGCCAGCGCGCCGAAGCTGATCGCCGCTTTGCTCGACCAGCAGCTCGACATGGCGGTCGGCGCGCGCGTCGAACAGGCGCCGGCGGCGGACCAGCGCGGCGCCTATCGCCCGGGCCATCGCTTCGGCAACGCGCTGTTGACTGGCCTGGTCAGCCGCATCTTCGGCCGCACCATCCGCGACATGCTGTCGGGCTACCGCGTGTTCACGCGGCGCTTCGTGAAATCCTTCCCCGCCATGTCCTCCGGCTTCGAGATCGAGACCGAGCTCTCCGTGCATGCCCTGGAGCTGCGCATGAAGATGGCGGAGATCGAGACGCCCTATGGCGCGCGGCCGGAGGGCTCGTTCAGCAAGCTCTCCACCTATCGCGACGGCTGGAACATCCTCAAGCTGGTGCTGCACCTGGTGAAGGAGGAGCGGCCGGCCGATTTCTTCGGCCTGATCTTCCTGACGCTGCTGGTGCTCTCGCTCGGTCTCGGCATCCCGGTCGTCATCGAGTTCGTGCAGACCGGGCTGGTGCCGCGTCTGCCGACGGCAGTGTTGGCGACCGGCATCATGCTGCTGGCCTGCCTGGCACTCACCTGCGGCATCATCCTGGAAACCGTCACCACCGCGCGGCGCGAGATGAAGCGGCTGGCCTATCTGCAGATTCCCCTGCCCGGCGAAGGCCGGGCGAACTCGACGCTGCCCGGCGAAGGCCGGGCAACTTCAATACTGCCGGGGGAAGGCAAGTCTCAGGGCGCGACGCGATAGAGCCTGAGGCCCGGATGCGCCGGGTCGGGAACCTCCGCCAGATAATCGGGCACCTTGCCGGCGACGAGTCGTTCGGCCAGGCCGTCGCCGGTCTCCGTGGCGTAGGTGACGAAGTTCTCCGGCCCCGGGCAGATCGCCACCCAGCCGATGCCGCGCGCTTGCAGCCTGTCGCGGATCCACGCATCGTCCGCGGCGCGGAACAGGGCGATGGTGTCCTTCAGCCCGCCATTGTTGCGGTGATAGGGCGCGCCCAGCACCGCATGCGGCGTGGAGAACAGCAGCATCGGGCCGAGGTCGATATAGCTGAGGATCGTGGTCGGCGCCGCCGCGGCGAGGGGGGCGATCGCCGCCCGGTCGCTGCATTCCGCCCGCACCAGCATCGGCGCCGGCCGCGTCGGCGCCAGCGCGGCGGCGGCGAAGCGCGTGCCATATTCCAGCGCCGGCCAGAACACCGCCGAGCAGACGAAGAGGATCGGCAGCAGGACCAGGAATTGCCGCCAGCGCGGCGTGCCGCGCCCCTTCAGCCGCTGCCAGACTTCGGCGATCAGCGCGGCGAGCGGCAGCAGCGCAAGCACATGGGCGGCGCTGGCGGCGCGCACCTGCCAGAAGATGAGCGCCGTCGCCGCCGCGAGCAGCAGCGCCAGCGCGCCCCAGAGCTGGCGGCTTCGGGTTGCCCCCCGGCGGATGCGCCACAGGCAATAGGCGAGGGCCAGCAGCGGCGTCCACAGCTTGTCGAGGGCGCCGAACGGGCGCAGGCGCAGCTGCTCGCCGAGGGTGAGGGCCTCGGCCACCTTGTCGAGCCAGCGCAGCTTCACCTCGGGGTCGAGGGCGCCGAAGAGTCCGCCGCCGAGGCATTCGGGAAAGGCGAGCACATAGGCGGCCGCGACAACGGCGCCGCATAGAGCGGCGATCAGCAGGCGCGCCATGCGTCCGCCGGCCCAGCGGTCCAGGAGCGTCATCCCGGCGAAGCCGGCGGCAACGAAGGCGACCGCGCCGACCGGCGCCACGGAGAGCGCATCGCAGGCCGGAACCGGCCACAGCGCGCGCGGCATTGCGACCAGGATCAGGACTAGGCCGATAAACGCGGCGAGGCCGGCGGCCAAAGCGCCCTGCCGCGCCAGCGCGCCGCCGCTCCAGCACCACGCCAGGCCGAGCGCCGCGAACCACGCGCCGATGAGCGGCAGCATCTCCGCCCCGATCCAGAGCGAGAGGCCGATGGGGATGCCGGCCAGCGCGATGAGCCTGCGCCAGCGCCGGCGCGCCAGGCCGCAGAGCAGCAGCGCCACCGCCGCCATCAGCATGATCAGCTGCAGCCCGTGATGATCGACCCGGCCGGGCGCGTATTGCGCCACCGTGCCGGAACCGGAGATCGCCACCAGCAGCGCGATCGGCGAGCGCGCCATGCCGAGCATCATGCGCGCCGGCAATGCATAGAGGACCAGGAACAGCAGGAAATAGAGCGGCGGCACCATCATGGCGGCGACGGCGAGGCCGTCATTCACGGCGAGCAGGGGCGACAGCGCCAGGGTCACCGCCGCCAGCGGCAGATCGGCCAGGCGCGACCAGTGCATCGGCGTGCCGTCCGGTGGATTCAACCGATATTGCGTCAGGTCGCTCCAGCCCTGACCGCCCAACCAGTCGCGCACCTGGACCAGGCGCATGAAATCGTCGGTGTCCCATGAGGCGCCACGCCAGGCATTGCCGCCCCAGATCGCCGCCATGGAGGCGATGACGACCAGCCAGACGATGACGACCAGCTTGCGGTATTCGGTGGCGTTCATCGGGATTCCGGTCGGGGCGAAGGTGGCGGCATGGACAAGTCGCTGCGCGCAGGCAGGAAACGACGCTACGTTATTTCATCACACCGGTCGAGATGCGGCCCCACGCCCACAAGCAATTGAAGAAGCGCTCGACGCGGCGCCGGCCCGGCACTACATGACAAGGATCGGCCGCAAATCCTTTCCTCCAGGTTAAGCATGTCCAACGACCGCGACGACCTCTGGTTCGAGACGCACAACTTCCTGGGCGCGCGCCATGAACGGCACGAGCGCCGCACCTGGATGGTCGTCGGCCTCACCGCCGTCATGATGGTGGCGGAGATCGCGGCCGGCACGATCTACAATTCCATGGCGTTGCTGGCCGATGGCTGGCACATGGCGACACATGCCGGCGCGCTCGGCCTGTCGGCGCTGGCCTACAGCTTCGCGCGCCGCCACGCGCGCAATCCGCGCTTCTCCTTCGGCACCGGCAAGGTCGGCGATCTCGCCGGCTACACCAGCGCGGTGATCCTGGGCATCGCCGCCTTGATGATCGCCTGGGAATCCGTGGTCAGGCTGACCGCGCCGCGCAGCATTGCCTTCGACGAGGCGCTGCTGGTGGCGATTGTCGGCCTCGCCGTCAACCTCGCGAGCGCGGCGCTGCTATGGTCCAAGCACGACCATGATCATGACCATGGGCATGACCATCAGCATGATCATGGGCACGACCGCGGGGACGACCACGGGGACGACCACGCGCATGGACACCGCGCCGACTACAACATCCGCGCCGCCTATATGCATGTGCTGGCCGATGCGTTGACCTCCGTGCTCGCGATCGCCGCGCTCGCGGCCGGCCGCTGGCTGGGCCTCGCCTGGCTCGACCCGCTGATGGGCGTGATCGGGGCCGCCGTCATCCTGCACTGGTCGATCGGCCTGGCGCGCAACACCGGCGGCATCCTGCTCGACGTCGAGGCGGGCGGCGGCCTGGTCCAGCGGGTCCGCGCGGCGATCGAGAACGATTTCGGCGACGAGGTCGCCGATCTGCATGTCTGGCGCGTCGGCCCCGGCCACTACGCCGCCATCGTCGCCATCGTCACCGAGCGCGTCGCCGACGCGGCCGAGCTGCGAAGCTGGCTGGAGGAGCGCTTCCCCTTCGCTCACCTGACCGTCGAGCTGCGCCGCCCGCGCTCGACATAGACCATCACCGCCGTCGCCGAGATGGTGAGCACGGCGAAGCCGAAGACCATCGGCCGCACCGTGCCGTCATAGGCCTGGCCCAGCAGGTTTCCGAGCACGGTGGAGATCAGCGTCGTCAGCGATCCGATGACCGCCGCGGCAATGCCGGCGATATGACCCATCGGCTCCATCGACAGCGCGTTGAAATTGCCGAACAGGATGCCGACGCTGAAGAAAATGGCGAGCAGATAGGCCATCAGCGACCACAAGGGCGGCTGGCCGTCCGTCAGCATCGCCACCACGAAGAAGACGATCGACAGCAGCGAGCTCGCCACCAGGCCGGTCGCCGCCAGGCGCCGCATGCCGAAGCGCATCACCAGCTTGGCGTTCACCAGGGACGCGGCGCCGAAGGCGAAGGCATTGGCGCCGAAATAGAGCGGGAACAGCTCGGCCAGCCCGTATTGCTCCTGCAGGATCTGCTGCGTCGAGGTGAGATAGCCGATGAAGGCGCCGAAGATGAGCCCGGCGGTGATGGTGTAGCCGAGGGTGAATCGGTTGGTGCAGGCCTCCTTGAAGGCAAGCGTGATGCGGCGCAGCGAGAAGCTGGCGCGGCGCTCCAGCGGCAGGGTTTCCGGCTGGCGCCAGGCGAACCACACCAGGCCGATCAGGCCCTGGGTCAGCAGCACGCCGAAGATCCAGCGCCACTCGGCGAAGAACAGGATGCCCTGGCCGATCGAGGGGGCGATCACCGGCACGACGATGAAGATGGTGGTCACCAGCGACAGGATCTTCGCCATCTCGCGCCCCGAATAGAGGTCGCGGATGAGGGCGATGGAGACGATGCGCGGGCCGGCCGCGCCGATCCCCTGCAGGAAGCGGCCCAGCAGCATGACGTGGAAATTGCCGGAGAACGTGCACATCAGCGTGCCGACGAGGAAGATGGCGAAGCCCCAGTAGATCGTCGGCTTGCGCCCGATCGTGTCGGAGACGGGGCCGTAGACCAGCTGCGACAGAGCGAGGCCGAGGAACAGCGCGGTCACGATCATCTGCCGGTCGTTCTCGCGCGCGATGCCGAGATCGGCGGCGATCTGCGGCAGCGCCGGCAGCATGGCGTCGATCGAGAAGGCGATCAGCGACGACATCACCGCCATCAGCACGACGAACTCGATGCTGGCGTGATGCGCGGCGCGTGGTTGTGTCGGCGTGGTCACGGTGAATCCCCTTGGCAGGCGGGTGAATTTGCATGCGATGGATGCGCTGTCAAACAGCATCCCTGCATGGCAAGCCTGCGGAATCGCAGGCCCTTTCCGCGCCCGGCCACCATCTTGCCGATCGGCGGCGGCATGTGTTTGAATGATTGAGAACAATTCGCAGCAAAGGGATTTGCCATGGACGACCTGCATCCCGACCCGCACCGCATCGCCGATTCAGCCGGCCTGCGCGCGCTGTACGGCCATGCCGAAGGGCTGGCGCTGCGCAAGTCGATCCCGCGCCTCGACCGCCATGCGCGCGATTTCATCGCCCGTTCGCCGTTCCTCTGCATCGCCACCGCGGATGCGCGGGGTCGCGCCGATGTCTCGCCGCGCGGCGACAAGCCGGGCTTCGTGCATGTGCTGGACGATCATCACCTCGCGATTCCCGACCGCCCCGGCAACAACCGGCTCGATACCATGGTCAACATCGTCGAGAACCCGAATGTCGGGCTGATCTTCATGATCCCCGGCTTCGAGGACACCTTGCGCATCAACGGCCGGGCGGAGATCACCGCCGACCCGGCGATCCTGGCGCGCGCCGAGGTCGATGGAAAACGCCCGAAGACCGCCATCCGCGTCAAGGTGGCGGAGCAGTTCTTCCATTGCGCCAAGGCCTTCCGCCGCGCGCGCCTGTGGCAGCCGGACGCGATGGTCGACCGCAAGGCGATGCCGACCCTGGCGCGCATCATCCTCGAGCAGACGGAGGAGGCGGCGAAGCTCAAAGAGGACGAGATCCTCGCCTGCGACGCGGCGATCGAGGAGAACTACCGGACGGAGCTGTATTGAGCGCGGCGCGCAACCTCGATGCCGGGCCGGGCCATCCAGCGGCCGGTGGTGCGACCCTGCGTCGGTTGTCCGGGCTTGCCGCGGGGTGCTAGAAAAGCCCCGCATGGCTCGACCGTCCACAAACGCCGTTCATCTTGCCAATCGCCGTCTCGCCGCGGCGCTGGTGCTGCTCGGCCTGTTGCTGCAGGCGGCAGCGCCCTATCTGCCGATGCCGGCGCTGGCGGCTGGATCGCGCGCCGATGAAACAATCGTCCAGGCCGCGTCCGGCTGGGTGCCGGTCTGCCTGTCGCAGGCCTTCGGGGAGCCGCGGCCGGACCGGCAGCAGGCGCCGCATCCCGCGGATTGCCCCGCCTGCCTGGTCATGGCCCAGGCCGCCGCGACGCTGGCGCCGGGCGCGCCGCCATTGCCGTTGCCATCCGCATTCGGCGACGTCGCGACGTCGCCGTGCCAGCAGCCTGGTTCCGAGATCGCCGTTGCGGCCGGATTCTCGTCGCGCGCGCCGCCGGCTCTCGCCTGAGACCGGATGCGGCGCCAGACGCCGCCAGCTCGCAACAGATCGGATGCGCAGCCCCCGCGCAGGGGCGCGTCCACCATTCCAGGAGAACACCATGAATCGACGTCACCTGCTGCTGATCGCGGCCGCCTGCACCCTCGCGCCGCTCGCCGCCGCGGCGCATGAGTTCAAGGCCGGCGACCTTGTCATCCATCACCCCTGGGCCCGCGCCGGTGCGCAGACCCGGCCGGGCGCCGGCTATGTCGTGATCGAGAATCATGGCGCCGCGGCCGACCGGCTCATTGGCGCGGAATCGCGCATCGCCGAGATGGTCGAGCTTCATACCCATGTGATGGAGAACGGCGTCGCCAAGATGACACAGGTCGAGGCGATCGACGTTCCCGCCGGCGGCAAGGCGGAGCTGAAGCCGCACGGCTTCCACCTGATGCTCATGGGCCTGAAGCAGCCGCTGGCGGAGGGCGATACCTTCCCGGTGACGCTGGTCTTCGAGCGGGCCGGCAAGGTCGAGGTCACCTTCGTCACCGAGGCTGCCGGCGCGACCGAATCGGCGCACTGAGGGACCGCCTCGCACTCCCTGGCCGGACGCTTGCCGTCCGGCCGGCGCGGTGCATATGCGGCGTTGAACGTCGGGCAAAAAAATGTGTTGCGTCGGTCAGAAAACCGACCTACAGCACGGCGATTGATCGCGGAACGGGACGAGTGCGGTGAGGGAGTGAGGCAGTGAGCGCGCGCGACGGGCTCGCCGGTTCTGCGGCAGTTCCATCCGATCCGGACAAACGCGCGCGCTGAGGCTGCGGATGGCCCCTGCCGAGTCCAAAGTGCTGCGCCTGGTCCCGCATTTCTTCCGCGAGGGGAAATGGCCGGTGGCCTACGACCCGGTCGGCGGCATGCAGAACCAGGTCTGGCAGATGGTGCGCGATCTCGATGCGGCCGGGGTGGCGCAGACGGTGGTCACCAGCCACATCCCGGGCGCGGCGCGGCGGCAACGGCTGTTCCGGCATTCGGAGCTCCAGGCGATCGGCCTGGCGCCGCCGGCCTTCCTGGCGGCGCGTCTGCTGAATTTCTCCTGGTTCTGCGCGCTCATCCCCTATCTGCTGCGGCACTTGCGGCGCTACGACGTGGTGCATCTGCACCTCGATCATTCGATCTGGTGCCGCCTGCTCGCCTCAATCATCAAGCTCGCCCGCGTACCGCTGGTGATCTCGCTCAACGTCTCGCTGCTCAGCGACGGCGCCGGCGACCCGACCCTGGCGAATGCGCGCCTCGGCCTGCGCGACCGGCTGGAGCAGCGCGCGCTGCGCGTCGCCGACCGCGTGGTGGCGCTGAGCCGGCACCAGGCGCAGATGATGCACCTGCTGGCGCCGGAGAAGCGCGACCAGGTCTGGATCATCCCGGACGCGATCGACGCGGAGGACTTCCGCCTGGGCGTCGATGCCGATGACGTGGCGCGGCTGCGTGCCCGCTGCGGGATTCCGTCGGGCACGCCCGTCGTCTCCTTCATCGGGCGGGTGAGCGAGGAGAAGGGCTGGCGCGACATCCCCGACATCGCCGCGCGCCTCACCGAAGCCGGCATCTTCTTCCTCGTCTGCGGCGACGGGCCCTGCCGCGGGCCGCTGGAGAAAGCGCTGGCCGCGCGCTGCCGGCCCGGCAGCTGGGCGATCACCGGCTTCGTGCCGCGCGCCGAGGTGAAGGCGGCGCTGCAGATGTCGCGGTCGATCATCCTGTCGTCCCGCCGCGAGGCCTTCGGCAGCATCCTGCTCGAGGCCATGGCCTGGGACGTGCCGGCGGTCGCCTACCGCGTCGGCGGCATCCCCGACGTGGCGGGCGAGCCGGCCGCCATCGCGCTGGTGCCGCCGCGCCGGAGCGACGCGCTGGCCGCCAAGGTGCTCGACCTGCTGGCGGACCAGGCGCAGCACCGGATCCTGGTCGAACGCGGCCGCGCGCGGGTCAAGGCCTTCTCCACCGATGCGGCGCGCGATCAGCTGCTGCGGCTCTATCGCGGTCTGCGCCACGCCGATTCGCGCCGGCAGGAAGCGCCGGCATGGCTGTGACGGCATGCTGGTGAAGGTTCGGCACGGCGGCCGGTATCGCCGGTATGCCGTCTGGCATGCGCGGCGGCGCGCGGGAAGGCCGCGATGATCCACTTCGTCACCACGCGCGATCACGGCTACACCTTCCGTCATCTGGTGCCGCGGCTCGGCGCGGACGTGGCGCGGCGCTGGACCTACGAGAAGCTGTTCCATCGACGGGCGCTGCCCGGCGGCACCTGGGTCTTTTGCGACCAGGAACGGCTCTCGCCGCACGAGCTGGCCCTCGCCGCCCGCATCGCGCATCACTTGCGCGCCGGCGGCGCCCGGGTGCTGAACGACCCGGCGCGGGTGGTCGGACGTGGAGAGCTGCTGCGGCGCCTGAAGGCGGCGGGGATCAACCGTTTCTCCGCCTGGCGCGCCGATGCAGACCCGCGGCCGGACACGTTCCCGGTCTTCATCCGCAACGAATACGACCATCGGGTCGGCACGCCGCGCCTGCTGGCGAGCCAGGCGGAGCTCGACGCCGAGCTCCTGCGCCTGCGCGCGCAGGGCTATCCGCTCGCCGGCAAGCTGGTCATCGAATATGCGGGCGAGGAAGTGGCGCCGGGGCTCTGGCAGCGCCTGCAGACCTATTGCGTCGGCGGCGTCATCATCGCGCATACCTGCGCGGTCGACTTCAAATGGGTGGTGAAGGACCTGAAGGATCACGCGCGGCTGGAGGCGCACCCGCACTTCGACCGGATCCTCGCCGACGAACAGGCCTTCATCTACGGCAATCTCCACGCGGAGGCGCTGCGCCGCGCCTTCGCGGTGGCGGAGATCGACTACGGCCGCGCCGATTTCGCGCTGGTCGGCGGCCATCCGCAGATCTACGAGATCAACACCAATCCCACGCATGCCGATCACGCGAAGCTGTTCCGCCAGATCCATCCGCGCCGGAGGGAGGTGCAGCGCTTCAGCGAGGACGCGGTGCATGCCGCCTTGCGCGCGCTGGATAGCGCCGGCGCCGGCCCCATCGCGATCGAGGATGAGATGCTGCCCCGCGCGTCGCGGTCGCGCCGCGCCTGGTGGCAGCGCCTGCTGCGCCATCCGGCGCCGGCGCCCAGGCTGCCGCGGCCATGATCCTGCGCGCGCCGGCCACGCCAAGCGCCGCGACGGCGCTGCGGATCGCCGCGCTGGCGGCGTTCGATTTCGAGGCCGCCGCCTATGAGGATCTGTTCGCGCGCGCGCGCGCGACCGCCTTCCAGGCGCCGGGCTGGCTGGCGGCGTTCTACCGCCACCTCGCGCCGGCCTTGCGGGCGAAGCCGCTCATCGTCGTCGGCCGTGACGGCGATGGCGTCCTGCAGCTCGTCGTGCCGCTGCTGCGCCGGGAATCGGCGGGGCTGACGCGCATCGACTATGCCTTCGGCGGGGTATGCGACTACGCCCTGCCGGTGGCGGCGCGCGGTCTCGACCTCGCCGCCGCAACCGCGGGGTTCCTCTGCGCGCTTGGGCCGCACGACCTGCTTGCCATCGCGCCGGTGCGGGCGAGCGATGCCGAAGCCTGGCAGGGCTTGCTCGGATGCGCGCCGGAGGCACTGAACTTCGGCAGCCATCTCGTCGTCAGTCCAGGCGACAGCCTCGCCTGGCCGCAGCGCCGGCCGGGCTCCTCCCGCATCGCCGCGCTGGCGCGCAAGGCGCGGCGACTCGCTGAACTGGGTCCGCTGCGCCTGCAGATCGTCGCTGGCCCGGCGGCGGCCGATGCGCTGCGGCTGGCGGCGGAGCTGCGGCGCGGGCGCTTCGCCGACGATCCGCTGCAGAGCGCGGCGGGCCGCGCCTTCTACGCGGAGGTGGCCGCGCGCGCCGACGGGGCCGCGCGAACCTATGTCATGACCTGCGGCGACGATACGGTCGGAATCCTGTTCGGCCTCGTCGATGGCGGCTGTTTCCGCTACCTGGTGCTCGGCTGCGACTACGCGCGCTTCGGCCGCTTCTCCCCGGGCATGATCCTCTTCGACCGCGTGATGGCGGCGTGGTTCGGCGCGGGCGGTACGGCCTTCGACTTCACCATCGGCGATGAGCCGTTCAAGTCGGAATTCGGCGCGGTGCGGGCGCCCATGTGCCGATTCCTCCGCCCGGTGACGCCGCAGGGCGCGGCCCTGGCCGAAGCGATCCGCGCGGGACTCGCGGCATGAGCGGCGGCGGGATCGACGATCGCATGCTGGCGGATGCGGCGCTGGTGGTGGCGCATCCCGACGACGAGGTGCTGTGGTTCGCCTCGATCCTGGCGCGCGTCGGCCGGGTGATCATCGCCTTCCGCGACCACGATGCCGCGCCCGACCTGGGGCGCCGCCGCGCCGCCGCGATGGCGGAGCTGCCCTATCGCGGTCTGATCGCCCTGGCGATTCCCGAGGCCGGGTCGTTCGACGGCGCGAACTGGGATGCGCCGACGCCGAACGAGGTCGGCCTGGAACTGAACGCGGTCGCCGATGACGGCCAGGAGGCCGCGCGCTACCGCGCGAATTTCGCCGCCTTGCGTGCGGCGCTGCGGCCGTTGCTGGCCGGACGCCGGCATGTCTTCAGCCACAACCCCTGGGGCGAATACGGGCACGAGGATCACGTCCAGGTCTATCGCGCGGTCGACAGCCTGCGGCGCGAGCTCGGCTTCCGCCAATGGGCGACCACCTATTGCTCCGATCATTCTGCCCGGCTGGCCGCCCGGTTCGCCGCGCCCGCCGTGCCGGCGGTCCGGCGCGCGGTCGACGGCGCCGCTGCCCGCCGCATCGCCGCCATCTACCAGCGGCACGGCTGCTGGACCTGGCTCGCAGACTGGACCTGGCCGGCGGCGGAATTCCTGCTGCCCATGCCGCTGCCGGCGGCGGATGCTTCGGGCGGGCAGGAATTGCCGCTGACCATGGTGCCGTCTTCCGGCGGCGGGGCGCGGCGCTGAGGCTTCGCGGAACAGCCACCGCCGCCGTGACGTTCCAGGATCAGGCGATCCAGCAACGGAGCGAGACCATGCCACGCGGCGACAAGAGTGCCTATACCGGCCGGCAGAAGCGCAAGGCCGAGCACATCGAGGAAGGCTACGAGGAGCGCGGCGTCCCCGAGAAGGAGGCCGAGCGGCGCGCCTGGGCCACCGTCAACAAGGACGAGGGCGGCGGCAAGAAGAGCGGCTCCGGCCGCGGCAAGAAGCCGAGCAACGCCGCCGCGCGCAAAGGCGGCAGGAAAGGTGGCAAGGCGGCGGCCAAGAAGCGCGCCACCAGGAAGAGCGCAGCCAAGAAGAGCGCGGCCAAGAAGGCGGGACGGAAGAAGAGCGCAAAGCGCTAGCGGCGCTCTAGCTTTCCGCCCGGCTCCCGCGCGCCTTCAGGTTCGCGGCGAGCTCCTCCAGAATCGGCACCTGCCCGGGCAGCAGCCGCTGGCGCGCCTCGGCCAGGGTGAACCACTGCCCGCGATCCACCTCGGGGAACCGCGCGCGCTTGCCGGAGCGCGGCGGCCATTCCATCTCGAATTCGTTGCTCTTCACCTGGGCTTCGTCGACCTCGCCCTCCACCGCCCAGGGATGGATGACCTTGCGGCTCGGCTGCGGGCAGGGGGAGAGCGCGATGGCCTCGCCCGCGACGGCCTGCCCGACCTCCTCGAGGAATTCCCGCTTGGCCGCCGCGAGGCTGTCCTCGCCCGCGGCGAATTCGCCCTTGGGAATCGACCAGGCGCCGAGATCCTTCTTCGCCCAGAACGGCCCGCCCGGATGAACCAGGAAGACCTCCAGGCCGCCGGCGCGCCGGCGGAACACCAGCAGGGCCGCGCTGTGCGTCATGCCAATACACCCTCGCTGCTCAAGCGCTACTCCACGGCAAGCGTTTACCCAAGGTCGCCTTCCCATCGCGTCGCAAGGTCGCACGCGGGAGACCCCGGCGTCTTCGGCCTGGACCTGAAACGTCCGGCGCGGGATGCTGGGTGGCGGCGTCGCGCGCTCTGCCCGGCGCCTGCGCGCATCCGTCGCCGCCGCTTGCCGCACCCATGACCCCGACCGGACTTGACCGATGCATGCCGCCCTGTTGTTCCTCCATCTGGCCGCGGGCTCGATCTGGGTGGGCGGCCATCTGGTGCTCGCCGTCAGCCTGTTGCCGGAGGCCGTCTCCAAGCGCGATCCCGGCCTCATTCGCGGCTTCGAGCGGATCTATGAACGCGTCGGCTTGCCGGCGCTGGTGATTCAAGTCGCCACCGGATTGTGGCTCGCCCACCAGCTGCGGCCGGGGCTTGCGAGCTGGATGGCGTGGGACGATCCGGTCGCCCAGACCATCGCCCTCAAGCTCGCCTGCCTCGCGGCGACGGTGGCGCTGGCCGCCCATGCGCGGCTCGCGATCATCCCGCGGCTGGACGCTGCGCGCCTGCCGATGCTCGGCATCCATATCGTCGCGGTCACCGGCCTCGCCCTGGCCTTCGTGTGGCTCGGCGTCGCCTTCCGCTATGGCGGCGTGTGAAGGTGGACAAAGGCGGCTACTGGCGGAAGGGGTGGGATTCGAACCCACGATACGGTTTTGCCGTATACGCACTTTCCAGGCGCGCGCCTTCGACCGCTCGGCCACCCTTCCGCTGGTCCCCGCGTCGCAGATCCGGGCTGGTCGCCGCCCTAGACGCTGGGAACGGCGCGGAACCTAGCCAAGGCGGGTGCCGATGGCAACAGCGGAGACGGCGCAGAAACTGGCGCCGAAACCAGGAAAATCGGCCGATACCCACGTATTCCAGTGATGGTTTGATGAAAAGTGCCCCGCGCGCTGCATCGCATGGGTGCGGACCCGGGATTCTGCCGATATACTGAAAATATGTCGCCTTTACGCATGGTTGGGCTGGGCCTGCTGGCGGTCGCGCTGCTTTTCGGCGCGGCCAATATCTGGTTCTGGATCATCGACGCCCCCGGCGGCGGCATTTCGCTCCTGGACGTCTGGGTCAAGGTCAGCGCCCGCAGTCTGGGCGGCACGCAATACGTCATCGAGCACTATACCTGGCCGCCCATCTGGCAGGGCATCCATGTGCTGCTGATCCAGCCGGCCTGGCTCATCACGGGTGCCGTCGCGCTGGTCTGCATCGGCCTCGGCCGCAAATGGGAAGAGTGAGGCGCTGAGCCGCCGGCTCGCCGCTCAGCTGTCGTGCATCTTCAGCGCGGCGATGAAGGCGGATTGCGGGATCTCGACATTGCCGTATTGCCGCATCCGCTTCTTGCCTTCCTTCTGCTTCTCCAGGAGCTTGCGCTTGCGGGTGATGTCGCCGCCATAGCATTTTGCGGTGACGTCCTTGCGCAGCGCGCTGATGGTCTCGCGCGCGATCACCTTGGCGCCGATCGCCGCCTGCACCGCGATCTTGAACAGCTGGCGCGGGATCAGATCCTTCAGCTTCACGCACAGCGCGCGGCCGCGGGTCTCCGCCTGCGACTTGTGCACGATGCAGGACAGCGCGTCGACCGGATCGCCGTTGACCATGATGTTCAGCTTCACCAGGTCGCCCTCGAGATATTCCTCGAGGTGATAGTCGAAGCTGGCATAGCCGCTGGAGACCGATTTCAGGCGGTCGTAGAAATCAAACACCACTTCGTTCAGCGGCAGCTTGTAGACCACCATGGCGCGGTTACCGGCATAGGTCAGGTCCATCTGGATGCCGCGCCGCTCCTCGCACAGCTTCAGGATGGCGCCGAGATACTCGTCGGGCACCAGGATCGTCGCCTTGATCCACGGCTCTTCGATATGGTCGATCTTCACCACGTCCGGCATGTCGGCCGGGTTGTGCATCTCGATCATCGACCCGTCGTTCATGAAGATCTTGTAGACGACGCTGGGCGCGGTGGTGATGAGGTCGAGGTTGAACTCGCGCTCCAGGCGCTCCTGGATGATCTCCAGGTGCAACAGGCCCAGGAAGCCGCAGCGGAAGCCGAAACCGAGCGCCGCGCTGGTCTCCATCTCGTAATGGAAGCTGGCGTCGTTCAAATGCAGCTTGGCGAGGCTGTCGCGCAAAGTCTCGAAATCCGCCGCATCGACCGGGAACAGGCCGCAGAAGACGACCGGCACGCTGGGCTTGAAGCCGGGCAGCGCTTCGGCCGTCGGGCGGCGCTCCTCCGTGACCGTGTCGCCGATCTTGCAATCCGCCACCGCCTTGATGCCGGCGGTGATGAAGCCGACCTCGCCGGGGCCGAGCTCGCCGACGGTCTCCGCCTTCGGCGTGAAGACACCGACGCGGTCCACGTCATAGGTGGAGCCGGTCGACATCATCTTGATCTGCTGCTTGGCTTTCAGCTTGCCGTCGACCACCCGCACCAGGATGATGACGCCGAGATAGGCGTCGTACCAGCTGTCGATCAGCATGGCCTTCAGCGGCGCCGCCTCGTCGCCCTTCGGCGCCGGCAGCCGCTCGCACACCGCTTCCAGCACCTGGTCGATGTTGAGCCCGGTCTTGGCCGAGATCTCGACCGCGTTCGAGGCGTCGATGCCGATCACGTCCTCGATCTGCTGCTTCACGCGCTCCGGCTCGGCCGCGGGCAAATCGATCTTGTTCAGGACCGGCACGATCTCGTGGTTGTTGTCGATCGCCTGGTAGACATTGGCGAGGGTCTGCGCCTCGACGCCCTGGGAGGCGTCCACCACCAGCAAGGATCCCTCGCAGGCGGCGAGGCAGCGGCTGACCTCGTACGCAAAATCCACGTGCCCGGGCGTATCCATCAGGTTCAGCTGATAGGTCTCGCCGTTCTTCGCCTTGTAGGCGAGGCGCACGGTCTGCGCCTTGATGGTGATGCCGCGCTCGCGCTCGATGTCCATGGAATCGAGCACCTGCTCCTTCATCTCGCGGTCGGTGAGGGCGCCGCAATACTGGATCAGCCGGTCGGCCAGGGTCGACTTGCCGTGGTCGATATGGGCGATGATCGAGAAATTGCGGATATGGGCGAGGTCGGTCATGTCGCTCGAGGCAAAGGGAAAGCGCTTAATCGCGCCGCAACATAGGGGCTGGCCGGGGCAAGATCAACCGGGCGATTTACCCGGTGTTTCAGGTGCTTAGCTAGGAAGCCGCGCTTGCCACGACGATGATTTCCGGGCTGTCCGGGCGGAAGGGCGAGTGGTCCCAGTCGCCGAACCAGTCGAGCGGCTTAAGCCCGCTTTCCGCGAGCAGCCGGGCGAGCGTCGCCTGGTCCATGATCCGCAGCGTGGTCGGCGCCACCACCTTGTCGCCGTCGCCGAAATCGAAATGGGTGTCGAAACGGACGAAGCGGTCGTCGGCGCCGGTCATGTCGTAATGCACGGTCACCGGGCCGATGTCCGGCACGGCGATCTGCTCGCGGGTCAGCGCCGGCGTCCAGCTCTCCCACTCGCGTACCGCCGGGTTGCGGGTCTCGAAGGCGATGCGCCCGCCCGGCGCCAGGTGCCGGCGCAGGTTCGAGAGCGCGGCGCGGATGTCGTCATCCTCCAGGAACACCTGGAACACGTGCCCGGTCATGACGATGAGGTCGAAGCGGGTGGCAAGCGCGAGGCTGGCGGCATCGCCGGCAACCCAGGTGACGGCTTCGGCGCCCGGCTTGGCGCGCGCCGCGAGCATCATGCCGGGCGCCGGATCGGCCCCGGTGACGCGGTGCCCGCGCGAAGCGAGCTTCAGCGACAGCCGCCCGGTACCGCTGCCCATGTCGAGGATGGTCAGCGGCGTATCGCCGGCCAGCCGGACATAGAAATCGTAATCGCCCTCGGCCGGGTTGATGGCGTCATAGGTCGCCGCCAGGCGCGGATGAACATAGGCGGCGCAGGGCTTGTTGGAGAACTCGTTCATGCCAGCACTTCGTTACCACTGCCAGAGCAGCGGCACAATGATGGCGGTGGCGAGCGCGTTCAGCGCCATGCCGATGCCGGCGAAGGTGCCGGCGAGGTCGTTGACCTGGAACGCGCGCGCCGTGCCGATGCCATGCGACGCGACGCCGACGGCGAAGCCGCGCGCCCGCCAGTCCTTGAGGCCCAGCGCGTTCAACAGCGGGGTGGCGATGACGGCGCCCGTGATCCCGGTCAGCAGCACCATGACCGCGGTGAGCGAGGGGATGCCGCCCAGCTTCTCGGCGATGCCCATGGCGACCGGCATGGTCACCGATTTGGGCGCGATGGAGACGAGCGAGGGCGCCGAGGCGCCGAGCGCCCAGGCGATGCCGAGGGCGGAGACGACCGCCGTCACCGCGCCCGCCAGCAGCGCCGCCAGCATCGGCACCACGCTGCGCCGCACCTGCGGCCAGTTCTGGAATAGCGGCACGGCCAGGGCCACCGTGGCCGGGCCGAGCAGGAAATGCACGAACTGCGCGCCTGCGAAATAGGTCTGGTACGGCGTGCCGGTGGCGACCAGCAAGGCGACGAGCAGCACGACCGCGACCGCGACCGGATTGACATAGGGCCGCCCGCCGGCGGCGCGCTGCGCCTTCACGCCCAGCCAATAGGCGATCAGCGTCGCGGTCAGCCAGCCGAGCGGATTGGCCTGCAGATAGACCCAGAGGGCGTCGAGTTGCGGATTCATGCGCCCGGCTCCTGCGCCGCGCCGCCCATCAGGCGGTCGATGCCGACGAAGACCAGCGCCGTCACCACGATGGTGAGCGCGGTGGACCCGATGAGGGCGGCCAGCAGCGCGACGGCCTCCGCCTCCAGCCGCGCGACATGGACGATGATGCCGACCCCGGCGGGGATGAACAGCAGCGAGAAATTGGCCAGCAGGTCCTGGCTGGTCCTGCCGAGGCTCGCCGGCACGCCGCGCCGGAAGGCGAGGAAACCGAGCATGATGACCGCACCCAGCACCGGCCCCGGCACCGGAATGTCGATGGCGCGCACGACGCTTTCGCCGGCGAGCTGACAGAGCAGGAGCAGGATGCCGGCTTCGATCATCGCGTCTGCCCGTTCCCCATCTCGTGCCTTGGTCCAATTGACGCGCCGCGCCAAAGGGCCGCCCAATTCCCGCATCTTCCACGGATCGCCGGAGCCGCGCCAGATGAGAAGACTGCATATGCCGCAAGTGCTCGTTCTGGCGGGCGCCATGCTGGCGACGCTGCCGTTGGTCGCTGCATGGGCGCAGGATGGCGGCCAGATTCCGCTCGCAATCGCCGATTTCGACTACACCGACACCTCGGGCGAGGCGGCCGACCAGCGCGCAGCCCATGCCGGGCGGCTGGCCGATTTCGCCGCCCTGTTGCGGGAAGAGCTCGCCGCCAGCGGCAAATACCGCATCGTGACCTTGGCCTGTGCCAAGCCGCCCTGCTCGGCGGCGCGGACCGACGCGGCGGAGTTGATCGAGGCCGCCCGCGCGGCCGGGGCGCGGCTGCTGCTCTATGGCGGCATCCACAAGATGAGCACGCTGGTCCAGTTCGGCCGCGCCCAGGCCGTCGACCTCAAGGCCGACAAGCTCGTCTTCGATCAGGCCATCTCGTTCCGCGGCGACGACGACGAGGCGTGGCGGCGGGCGGGGATGTTCCTGGCGGAGCAGCTGGTCTCCACGACTAGGTAGCAAGCGGGCTGGCCATATCTCGTCCGGGCCGTACTTGGATATCACTGTCTTGGCGGCGCTATGAAGAGAATGCGCCGGAGCGACAACCATGTGGTGACATCGCATCGCGTAAGTGGCAAAGTCGCATCAAGTAGCTCGCATCGAGAGCAGATAGCGCGAGGGAAACTGTGGCCCGCCTTGGCTTCTCAGAGTACTGGATTCCGCAATTTCGCGACATTGGTCGCGTGTCCTCCGACTCTCTTCCGCCCGGCTGGTCGGTTCCAGCCAAGCGGTCGATTTGGTTTGTGGAGCCGGAGATCCTGTTCCGAGAGGGTTTTGGTTCGAAAAATGCAAATATCAAGCTAATTGCTGCCCCGGGGGCCGTTGGCAAGTCCACGTATGCGCACGAACTGTGCGCGGCCACTGGCTTGATATTGGTTGACCTAGCTCGTGCCGAGACTGTTGCAGGCAACTACCTTTCCGGCGGCCTTATGAGGGCGGGTGCAGCCGTCCGAGCGGCCTGGGATGCCCATTCGACGGGGCTAGTAATAGATGCGCTCGATGAAGCGCGTATGAGGGTGACGCAGGAATCATTCGAGGACTTTCTGAGCGACATTCATCTGTGCTCTCTCGATCGACAAGCGCCTACCGTCATCTTCGGGAGATCAGGAATCATCGAAGAGATATGGTTATGGTTTGCGCTCAAGGGAATTGATGTTGGCGTTTTTGATATTCAGTTTTTCGACAAACAACGAGCTGTGTTGTTTGTCGAAAACTATCTAAAGCGGTGGGCAGCTGATAGACCCAATGCTGCGCAATTGAATTCTCGACTCAAGGATTTTGCGAAGCCAATTCATGAGGCGGTAGTTGCTACAATCGAGCACCTAGCTACCGCAGCTGCACAGGACACAGCGAGCTCTGGAATTGGATTCTCAGGCTATGCACCGGTTCTGGAGGCGGCTGGCTCACTGTTGGCTGAGGAAACAAACCCAAGCAAACATTCACCGGATGGGCTAAAGGGACAAGCGCGCGACGTCTTGTTTACCGTCGTTATGCAAATCCTGACCAGGGAGTCTTCGAAAGTGAAGACCGCCCTGGCTGATGTTCTGGCTGGGCAAGTGCCATCGGACGTCTACTCCCCCACAGAGCAGAAGGATCGCTTGTGCGCACGACTTTTTAAGTACGATCCGCCACCGGTGCCGCAATCAATCCCCAATCACCTGCAGAGAAAATACATAGACACAGTGGAAAGCTTTCTGCCACTGCATCCATTCCTCGACGGCGCAGGACTTGCCCCTTCTAGCGCCGTATTTGATGCTGAACTTCTGTCCCACGGGTTGCTGGGACAGAATCCCGCGGCAAGGCTTGCTGCTGAAAGGCGAGCGCTAGAAACGACGCGCGCGCCAAATCCATTTCTCGTGGATTTTTTCGAAGGCAAAGCCAGTCGCGACGATGATGCTCTCCCATTTGTTGAACCTGAGCACGTTGGCTTGATAGACGCTTCCGTGCGCGGTCGGTTGCAGGCCGGTCAGCGAGCAATTCTCGCCTTCACGCAAGAAGAGGATGAGTTAGCTACTGTCAGGTTTGAGATTGTTCAGGGTCAGAACGGGCCTGAGCAGCCAATAGAGTCCAGAGAATTCTCCTCAAGCCCCGCCGGTGTAATGCGAATACCTCACAAACTGGCTGGCGCTACGATAGTCTCTGATCTTCTAGATGTAGAAATCGGAGATGGGAGCGAGTGCGAGCTGGGCTGTCCGATACTGATCGACGTAAATAGACTTCGATTCAGGTGTCGCAATTTATCAATTATGAGGGACCCGGCGCTCAGTGATATTGCGCCAGAGAATTCTGAGGCGTTGTTGATAGCGAACGCAGCTGAGGTACCTGCTGACTTCGCGGCACCCAAAGTATACGAAAGAGCAATATTGAAGGTGAGTTGGCCTGGTTCGAAAGTATTCCCTTGGGATCGGTATCAGCTTCAGGGAGAGGTTTCGTCAAACCCGAAGCTTGCGGAAGCGCAGAGGGCACTAAGGCGTCTGGTGATAAATTTCCGATCTCACAGCAAGGGAACTCTTGCGCGATTCAAGGGCAAAGTCGAACACAAGCGAATGACAAAGGGAGAAATAGGAGAGCTTGTGCGGCGAGCATTGATGGACGATGACGTCATTTCGCAAGATAACAAGTTCTACTATCTAGATCCCGACAGGCTCGGATCTTTGCTTAGAACGACGTTCGGCGATATCCGCGACAAGCGATTCAGCGAAGCCACCAATCACTACCTGCAGCAGAAGCTCGGCGCCGGGCAAAGCTCTTCATAGAAACGGTAACAAGTGCCAGACAATAGGGTTTCCGTGCTGCGAAGCGGAGACCTACTTCCGCAATTCCCCGCCCGTCGCCTTGTTCACCGCCGCGACCACCTTGGCGCTGAGCGCTTCGATTTCCTGGTCAGTGAGGGTGCGCTCGCGCGGCTGGATGGTGACGGAGAAGGCGATCGACTTCTTGCCTTCGGGCAGGCTGCCGCCCTGGAACAGGTCGAACACCTTCGCGTCGGTGATCAGCGCCTTGTCGGCGCCCTTCGCGGCCTTGGTCAGCTTGTCGGCGGCCACGTTGGCATCGACGACGAAGGCGAAATCGCGCTCGAGCGGCTGGAACGGCGCCGCGTTCAGCAGCGGCCGCGCGGTGCCCTTGGAGCGCGGCAGCGGCAGGCGCTCGAGATAGACTTCGAAGCCGATTGCCGGGCCTTTCAGGTCGCAGGCCTTGATCACGTTCGGATGCAGCTCGCCGAATTGCGCCAGGATGGTGGGGCCGAGGCGCAGCACGGCCGAGCGGCCGGGATGGTAATAGGGCGCCGCCTCAGGCAGCACCTGCAGATTGTCGACCGGCACGCCGAAGGTCTGCAGCAGCGCCAGCGCGTCGGCCTTGGCGTCGAAGGCGTCGGCGCTGCGCGGCTTGGCTTCCCAGTGGCGCGGTCGCGCTAGGCCGACGCGCACGCCGGCGGCGCACAACACCTGGCCCTTCTCGGTCTCGTCGAGATAGGTCGGGCCGACTTCGAACAGGCCGACATCGGCGAAGCCGCGCGATGCGTTGCGCGCGGCGGCGGTCAACAGGTTGCCGAGGATCGAGGGCCGCATGGCGTCGAGGTCGGCGCTGATCGGATTGGCCAGCAGGACCAGCGGCGCGTTCGATCCTTTCGGCTGGAACAGCTTGGCGATGGCGCTCGGCATGAAGCTGAAGGTCACCGCCTCCATCAGCCCGCGGGTTGCCAGCAGGCGCTTGGCGATCGGCACGCGGCGCTGCTGCGGCGTGATCGCCGGATGCGGCAGGGCGCTGAGCTTGGGCAGCGAGACGATGGGGATGTTGTCGTAGTCGTTGAGGCGCACGATCTCTTCGACGAGGTCGGCCTCGCCTTCCACGTCGGCGCGCCAGGAGGGCGGCGTCACTTGCCACTGGCTCTCGCTCGTCTCCTCGACGCCGAAGCCGAGCTTGGCGAGAATGTCGCGCTGCTTCTCCAGCGCCACCTCAACGCCGCCCAGGGCGGCCACCCGGGCCGGGCGGAATGCGATCCGGCGGTGCCACTCCGGCATTGCGCCGGCGCGGCTGATGTGGCTCGCCTCGCCGCCGCAGAGCTCGAGGATCAGCCTGGTGGCGATGTCGCAGCCCCATTCGGCCGATTCCGGGTCGACGCCACGCTCGAAACGATAGCGCGCATCGGAATTGATGCCGAGCTTGCGGCCCGTGCGGGCGGTCGCCACGGGGTCGAACAACGCGACTTCGAGAAAGACGTTCCTGGTCTCCGGCGTCACGCCGGAATATTCGCCGCCCATGATGCCGCCGATCGCCTCGACCTGGTCGTCATCGGCGATCACCACCATGTCGGGCTCGAGGTCGTAGCTGCGGCCGTCGAGCGCCAGCACCTTCTCCCCCGCCCGCGCCATGCGCATGGTCGGATGGCCCTTCACCTTGTCGGCGTCGAAGACGTGCAGCGGCCGGCCAAGATCGAAGGTCACATAATTGGTGATGTCGACCAGCGCCGAAATCGGACGCAAGCCGATGGCGGTCAGCCGATCCTGCAGCCATTTCGGGCTGGGGCCGTTCTTCACGTTGCGGAAATAGCGCCCGACCACGAGCGGGCAGCTCGACCCGACGTCCGCCCGCTGCCATTGCAGCGGGGAGTCGAAGCCGCCCTTCACGCGGCCGACCTCGAACGGCTTCAGCATGCCGAGGCCGGCGGCGGCGAGATCGCGCGCCACGCCATGCACGCCGAGGCAATCGGCGCGATCGGGGGTCAGCTTGATCTCGAAGACCGGGTCGCCATAGCCCATGTAATCGGCGAAGCTCTGGCCCACCGGCGCGTCGGCGGCGAGGTCGATGATGCCGGAATGATCCTCGCCCAGCCCCATCTCGCGCATCGAGCACAGCATGCCGTTGGACTCGACGCCGCGGATCACACCCGGCTTCAGATCCATCCTGGTGCCGGGGATGTGGCTGCCCGGCGGGGCGAAGACGCCCTTCATGCCGGTGCGCGCATTCGGGGCGCCGCAGACCACCTGCACGACACCCTTGCCGGTGTCGACCTTGCAGACGCGCAGCTTGTCGGCGTTGGGGTGCTGCACCGCTTCCACCACATAGGCGATGGTGAAGGGCGCGAGCTCCTTGGAGCGGTCCTCGATCTTCTCGACCTCGAGGCCGATCATGGTGAGGGTGCGCGACAGGGTCTCGACATCCGCGCTGGTGTCGAGATGCTGCTTCAGCCAGGAGAGGGTGAATTTCATCGTGTCAGCCCTCCGGTCATCGACGGCACGTCCAGCGGCACGAAGCCGTAATGCTTCAGCCAGCGCAGATCGGCGTCGAAGAAGGTGCGCAGATCGGGGATGCCGTATTTCAGCATGGCGATGCGCTCGATCCCCATGCCGAAGGCGAAGCCCTGGTAGCGCGTGGGATCGATGCCGCAATTGGCCAGCACCTTCGGGTGCACCATGCCGCAGCCCAGGATCTCCAGCCAGTCCTTGCCCTGGCCCAGCTTCAACTCGCCGCCCGAGCGGTCGCAGCCGATATCGACCTCGGCCGAAGGCTCGGTGAAGGGGAAGAAGGAGTTGCGGAACCTGACCGGCAGATCGTCGATGCCGAAATAGGCGCGCACGAAATCGATCAGGCAACCTTTCAGGTGGCCCATATGCGTCGCCTCGTCGACCACCAGGCCCTCGACCTGGTGGAACATCGGCGTATGGGTCATGTCGGAATCGCAGCGATAGGTGCGGCCCGGGCAGATGACGCGGATCGGCGGCTTGCCCGCCTGCATGGCGCGGATCTGCACCGGCGAGGTGTGGGTGCGCAGCACCATCGCCTGCGCCTCGCCCGCTTTTTGGGGCAGGTAGAAGGTGTCGTGCATCTGCCGCGCCGGATGGTCGGGCGGGATGTTGAGCGCGGTGAAGTTCTTGAAATCGTCCTCGATGTCCGGGCCCTCGGCCACCTGGAAACCCATCTCGCCGAAGATCGCGACGATTTCGTCGATGGTCTGGCTGATCGGGTGCAGGCGGCCCTCAGCTTCGGGCCGCGCCGGCAGGGTCAAATCGAGGGTCTCGGTCTTCAGGCGGCGGTCGAGCGCGGCGCCTTCCAGCGCGGCCTTGCGCGCGTCGATCGCCTCGCTCAGCGCGTCCTTCAGCTGGTTCAGCTTCTGGCCGGCCTCCTTGCGCTCCTCGGCCGAAAGCGCGCCCAGGGTCTTCATCAGGCCGGTGACTTCGCCCTTCTTGCCGAGCGCCTCCACCCGGATCGCCTCCAGGCGCTCCAGGGCGTCGGCGCCGGCGATCGCCGCCAGCCACTTTTCCCGAAGTCCGTCCGCTTGGTGCATGACTTGGCTTCCCTCGTTTGGCGCCCATCCAGATACGAGAAGGGGAGGCCCGGAGCAAGTCCGGCCTCCCCTTCCAAATCCGCGATGGCCGGCGCGTCTATTGCAGCTGCAGCTTAAACAGATTGAGGTTGAACAGGCTGAGGGCCGTGCTGAGCCCCGGCTGGCTCTTGCCATTCAGCGTCACGTCCTCCAATGCCACCGCCTTGGTCTGGCGGTTGTGGATGTAGTGCAGCTCGATGGTGTTCCGCATGCCCAGCTGGCCCACCCGCTTGATGATGGCGGTGACGGCGACGATGTCATCCTGCTCGGTGCCGTCGGCTTTCCATTCGACCGAGGAACGCGCACCGCCCAGGTCCAGGGCCAGGGCCTCGTTGGTCAAGCCAGGGAGGATCTGCGCCTTCTGCACCGCCGCGATATCCGACTTATAGTTGTCGCAGGCGGCCAGCAGAAGGGCGGCGGCCACCTGCAGAACAACGATGCATCGGCGAACGGTGCCGGGCAGCATCCAACCTCAGGCTTTCTTCAGGGCCTCTTGCGCCTGCTTCGCGATGGCGGCAAAGGCGGCGGGCTCGCGGATCGCGAGATCCGACAGGACCTTGCGGTCGAGCTCGATGCCGGCGCGCTTCACGCCGTTGATGAACTGGGAGTAGGTGAGCCCATGCTCGCGCGCACCGGCGTTGATGCGCTGGATCCACAGGCCGCGGAAGTCGCGCTTCTTGGCGCGCCGGTCGCGATAGGCGTATTGCAGGCCTTTCTCGACCTTTTCCAGGGCGATGCGGTAGTTGTTGTTGGCGCGACCGACATAGCCCTTGGCCATGTCGAGCACCTTCTTGTGGCGGGCGTGGGTGGTGACGCCGCGTTTCGTGCGTGCCATTTCAAGTGCCTCCTAAGCGCGATTACAGGCCGTTGGGCAGGAAGAAGCGGATCACCTTCTTCGCATCGCCCTCGAACATGACGGTGTTGGCGCGGGTCTTCCGCTTCATCTTCTGCGGGCGGTTGACGAGGCCGTGGCGCTTGTTGGCAGGCTTGAACTTCACCTTGCCGGTGGCCGTGAGCTTGAAGCGCTTCTTGGCGCTGCTCTTGGTCTTCATCTTGGGCATTTTCTTTGTCCTTCAAAGAGTTAGTATGTGGCGACGGCGCTTGGGCATGCCCTAACAAGGCCCAGAGGCGGCTTTCGCCGGACGCGCGGTTATACAGATGGGGTTATGGCATTGCAAGGCGGCCGGACTCATCCTGGCCGAAAGGCTTGATTTGGGCGCGAAGTCCTACGAACTAGGCCCGGCCGAACACCTTCCGCAGTTCGTCCTTGGCCTTTTCCAGGACCGCCGCCTGCCGCTTCGGCAGGCCCTTGCCGGCCCGGTTGATATAGAAGACCAGCATCGACATGGCGGAGCGATAAGGCTCGCTCTTGCGCCTTTTGCTGGCCTCCGCCGAGCGCTTCAGCGACAAGGCGATGCGGCGCGGGTCCTTGAGCGTGAAGACCGATCGCTCCAGGTCCAGCGCGTCGCTGTGCCCGGTCACCTCCTGCGACCAGCGCTTGCGCGGCGTGCCCCGGCGAGGTGACTTGGGGCGGCGCGCGGCGGATATCTTGCGCGCGGCCATGATGTTCAGCCGCCCCGGCGCTTGAAGAACTGCACCTCGCGCTCGTGCTTCTCCGCCGCGGCGCGGGTCTTGAAGGTGCCGAGGTTGCGGCGCCGGCCGGTCTTCGGGTCGACCTTGCGCGCATAGAGGCGGTGTTCGCCGGATTTGAGCTTGCGGATCATGGCGACCCTCCGTCCTTGGTCCTGATCAACAGGTGGGCGGGCGCGGCGTTCCGGGCCTCAGACGGGAGAGCCGGGCTTCCCGGAGAGGTCCCAGTACATGCCCAGCATGCGCTGGCGCATCCAGTCGCGGTCGGAGCGGCGCTGCAGATTCTCGATCACCTGCGGCGTGCGCGCCTGGCGCTCTTCGAGCGGCAGGCTGAGCGCGTCGCGGATCGCCCAGGCGAGTGCCGCCGCGTCGTTGGGCGGCACCAGCCAGGCCATCGAGCTGCCCTCGACCAGCTCGCGCGCATTGGGGAAATCGCTCACCACCAGCGGCCGGCCCAGCGCCTGGGCCTCGATCACCACGCGGTTATAGGTCGAGGGCGTCAGGTACGGCGCCACCACCAGATCGGCCAGCATGAGGGCGGCCGCCATGTCGCGGCACTCGTCGGCCAGCAGCACGCGATCGTCGAGCTTCATCGAGGAGATGAGCTTCTCCAGCTCTTCGCGATAGGCGCCGCCATCGGGCGAGGGCCCGACCATGATGCAGCGCAGATCGATGTCCTTCACCTCGGTCAAGGCTTCCAGCAGCAGCGCGTGGCCCTTCTGCGGCGCGTAGCGCGCCGGCAGCATGACGATCGGCTTGTCGTCCGGCAGGCGCCAGTTGGTGGCGAGCTGCACCATGCGATGCGCGGCGACGCGGGTGGGGTCGAAGCGCGTGAGGTCGATGCCGAAGGGCACCACGCTCAGGCGCTCGCGCAATTCCGGCAGCGCCTCGGCCAGCAGATCGGCGGTGAGATAGGAAAGCGTCAGCACGTGATCGCAGTTGAGCAGCGCCTGGCGCGTCTTTTTCGACAAGGTGGCGACGTTGCCCGGCCCGTCGCAGAAGGTGGCGATCATCTTGGCGCCGGCCTTGTGCGCGGCGGCCTGGCCGACCGCGGCCAGGGTCGCGTTCTGCGTGTGCACCAGATCGACCTTCTGGTCGCGGATGGTCTGCGCCAGGCGGCGCGTCATGGTGAAGGTGGAGATCGGGTTGCGGGCGGTCAGCGCCTCGGCGATCGGCGTGATGCGATGCTTGGTCAGTTCGTAGGTCGAGGCTTCGCCGTCATAGGCGATCAGCGCCCGCCCGCCGGCCTCGACCAGAGCGGTGGCCAGGTCGATCGCCAGCCGCGACCCGCCGCCGCCGTCCAGCCGGCTGACCAGATGCAGCACGGTTGGCGCGTTGGGATTGGAGATGGGCTGGGATTTGGACGTGTCGCTCGACATTCAGCAACCGGAAAGGCACCCTCGGAGGCAACCTTGGGCAAACATACGTGCCCGGTCCGGTGGGAGCAACAGAATTGGCGAGCCAGAAATCCAGCGGGACGGGGCGTGTTTCCGGAAACATGTCCAGCGATGCAATTGCGCCACCGAGACCTTCGTTCCTAGGCATGGCCGACGGGCGTCGCATCGCCTATGCGCGGCGCGACGCCGCCGAGATTGCGGGCGAAGCGGCGCGCGGCGCCAGCGTGGTGTTCCTCTCCGGCTTCAGATCCGACATGACCGGCACCAAGGCGACATTCCTCGACGCGCATTGCGCGGCACGTCGTCGCGCCTTCCTCCGCTTCGACTATTCGGGTCATGGCCAATCCTCCGGCGCCTTCAGCGATGGGACGATCGGCCGCTGGGCGGAGGAGGCGATCGCGGTCATCGATTCCTGCACCGCCGGCAAGCTGATCCTGGTCGGCTCCAGCATGGGCGGATGGATCATGCTGCTGGTGGCGCTGGCACGGCCGGATCGCATCGCCGGCCTGGTCGGCATCGCCGCGGCGCCCGACTTCACCGAGACGCTGATGTGGAATCGCCTCGGCGACGCGGAGAAGGACCGCCTGCTGGCCGACGGCCGCCTGCTGGCGGATTCGCAATATTCCGACGAGCCAACCATCATCACCCGCGCCCTGATCGAGGAGGGGCGGCGGCATCTGCTGCTCGCGGCACCCATCGGCATCCGCTGTCCGGTGCGCCTGCTGCACGGCATGGCGGATCGCGACGTGCCGTATCAGGTGTCGCTCGAGCTCGCCGATCGCCTCGCCGCCGAGGATGTGCGCGTATCGCTGATCAAGGACGGCGACCATCGCCTGTCGCGCGACGCCGACCTCGCGCTGCTGGCGCAGAACCTCGACGCGCTGCTCTAGGCGCCCGCTTCGAGGATCGCCTTCAGCCCGTCGCGATAGCTGGGATAGCGCAGGACCACGCCCAGCTCGCGCTTGATCCGCGTGTTGTCGACGCGCTTGTTGTCGTCATAGAAGCTGCGCGCCATGGGCGACAGCTCCGCCTGGTCGAACGGCACCTCCGGCGGCGGCGCCACGCCCAGCAGCGCGCAGGCATAGGCGATCACCTCGGCGGGCGGCGCCGGGTCGTCGTCGCAGACATTGTAGGCGGCCCCCGGATTGGGCTTCGCCACCGAGGCTTCCAGCACCTGGGTGATATCCGCGACATGGATGCGGCTGAACACCTGACCCGGCTTCACCACGCGCTTGGCGCGGCCCTCGCGCACGGTGTCGAGCGCCGAGGAGCCGGGACCGTAGATGCCGGCCAGGCGGAAGAGATGCGCCGCCGGCCGCAGCGCCAGCCAGGCCTGCTCCGCCGCGACGCGCCGCCGGCCGCGTTCGCCGCTCGGTGTCAGGGCGCTGGTCTCGTCGACCCAGCCGCCGCCGCGATCGCCATAGACACCGGTGGTGGAGAGGTAGCCGATCCAGGCGAGGTCATCGGCGACCGCGTCGAGGTCGCGTCGATGCGCCGCCAGAACCGGATCGCCGGCCTCGTCCGGCGGCACCGAACTCAGCAGATGGGTGACGCCGGCCAGCGCTGTCGCCGCGTCGTCGAGCGGCCGGCCACGGTCGAACAGATGCGCAACGATGCCGTCGGCCCGCAGCCGCGCCTGCTTCTCGGCGCTACGGCAGGTGCCGCTGACCCGCCAGCCCTTGGCCAGCAGGTCGCGGGCGAGGAGACCGGCGCTGTAGCCGAGGCCGAAGCAGAAGAGATGCGGCATGGCGGTCATTGATGTCGTCGTCTTTCGCGCTCTCCGGCCTCGCGAATTGCTGACTTGCAAATCGCCGCCGGCCGCAGGAAGGTTCGCCGCAGCGTTAACTTCCCGCCGGGTTCATTGCAAGCGATGCGTCCTCGATCTCTCGTCTGCGCCCTGATGCTGGCGCTTGCCGCGGCGCCGGCCGCCGCGCTCGACAACCAGGCGCAGTACCAGGCCTGCATGGTGCTGGTGGAGCGCGACCCCTCGGGCGCGCTGGACAGCGCCGTGGAATGGGAACGCCAGGGCGGCGGCGACGCGGCGCGCCATTGCAAGGCGCTGGCGATGATCCGCACCGGGGATGTGGAGGGCGGCGCGCTCGAGCTCGAGCGGGTCGCCGAGCAGATGCCGCAGCTGAAGGCGCCCTTGGCGGCACAGCTTTTCGCCCAGGCCGGCCGAGCTTGGTTGCGCGCCGATAACCCGCAGCGCGCGCTCTATGCCCAGAACCAGGGGCTGAAGCTCAATCCGCAGGATGCCGATTTGCTGGTCGATCGGGCGGTGAATTTCGGCTCCGCCGGCATGTATTTCGAGGCGCTCGACGACCTCAACGCCGCCATCGATCTGTCGCCCGAGGATCCGGCCATCTACGCCCTGCGCGCCGCGGCCTATCGCCAGCTGGAGAATCCCGATCTGGCGGAGGACAACGTCAACCAGGCGCTGCGAATCTCGCCCAGCTTCCCGCCGGCGCTGCTGGAGCGCGGCTATCTGCGCCGCGCCAAGGGCGACCTGGTCGGCGCGCGCTCCGACTGGCTGACGGTGATCCAGGTGATGCCAGGCACCGACATCGCCGCCGAGGCGCAGAAGAACATCGAGAAGCTGGAGATCAAGTGACGACGGAATAGCATTCCGTCGTCATCCCGGGCTTGCCCCGGGATCCACCTCTCCAGCGCATGATCCGAGATCGCATCGCACTGCCCTTGCGTCTTCACCGTGGATCCCGGCGCTCGCTGCGCTCGGCCGGGATGACGAGGGCGGGAAAGCGGCGTCTCTCCGCTTCAGAAATCCAGATTGGCGTAATGCGCCGGCGGTTGCGTTCCCGGCCAGTGGTCGGCCAGCAACGGGCGGAAGCTGGGACGCGATTTCAGCCGTGCGTACCATTCCTTGGCCACCGGATGCTCGTCCCAGGGCACGTCGCCGAGATAATCGAGGCAGGAGAGATGCGCTGCGGCGGCCAGGTCGGCGAGCGAGATCTCGTCACCCGCCAGCCAGTTGCGCCGGTCGATCAGCCAGCCGACATAGTGCAGGTGGACATGGATGTTGGCCTTGCCGGCGCGCAAGGCGGCGGAATCCGGGCCGCCGCGGCCGTAGAGGCGCTTGCCGATCTTCTCGTCCAGCAGATGCTGCGTCACCTCGCGGCTGAACTTGCCGTCGAACCAGGCGATGATGCGGCGCACCTCGGCCCGTTCGCCGCGCGAGCGGCCGAGCAGGGCCGGCTCCTCATAGGTCTCTTCCAGGTATTCGGTGATCACGTAGTCGCCGGCGAGGGTAAGGCCGCTATCCTCGGTCAGCACCGGCGTCTCGCAGGCGGGGTTGAGATGCAGGAAGGCCTCGCGCCGCTCCCACGGCCGCTCGACCACCAGGTCGCAATCCAGGTGCTTTTCCTTCAGCAGGAGGCGCACCTTGCGCGATTGCGGCTGCAGCGGAAAGTGATAGAGCGTGCGCATGGACCCGGCGAAGTCTGATTCGCCGGCAATTTATCAGCGTCAATCCGCACGATCCAGGGTATGCGTGCGGATCAGGCCTGCATCAGGCGGAAGGCCGGGGCGTCGCGGTCGGCGAAGTCGCGCTTGATCTCGGCAAGCGCCTGACGCTGGCCCGGTTAGGCGATGAGTTCCATCGCCTCCGCGAAGCCGACCCAGCGATAGTCGAGATGCTCTTCGTTGAGGATGACCGCCGGGGCCCGCGGGAACGGCGCGACGAAAATCGGCGTGACGTCGATGGTGTTGGCGCCGGGATTGTAGAAGGTGTCGCAGCAGCCGGAATTGTAGAGGGCTCCGGCGGCGATGCCGGCCTCCTCCATGAGCTCGCGGCGGGCCGCCTGCGGCGCCGTCTCGCCCGCCTCCAGCCCGCCCATGACCAGGCTCCACAGGCCGCGCGAGGTCTTGCCGGCGCGCTGCATCAGCAGCACCTGGGCTCTCTCGCCGCGTCCGGCCAGCACCACCGCCGCGGCCGATTTGCTGCGCACCGGAATGCCGGCGGCAGCGGCCTCGTCGCGTCTGGATGGCAGCGGCACGATATTGCTGTTGCCGGCCATGGGCCGGCGGCTGGGGAAGGAGAGGGCGATTGGCTGCATCTGGTCCTCCGGACTGGATCGAGCAAGTGTGCCCGAATCCCCGGCCGCCGGAACCGGTGCAGAATGGTAGCAACCCCTATACGGATGCCTATCCGTTTGAAATCGTGGTTATTATTCGATTAACCCCGATATTTCCAGGCGCCAGCTGGTGGCGCCGGCGGGGGTCAGGCGGGCCGGCGCACAATTCGGCAGCCGGGTGAAACCGGGCCGGCCGCAGAGCCGTTCCAGGGCCCAGAACACGCCGCCATGGGCCACGACCAGGACCTCGCCGGGATGGCCGAGCGCGTGGTTGATGGCGGCGGCGATGCGGCGGCGAAAGGCCGGGAAGGGCTCGATGCCCGGCACCGCCTCGTCGGCGCGCCAGGACTCCAGCCAATGGCCTTCCGTGCGGCCTTCATAGGGGCCGACATCCATCTCCAGCAGGCCAGGTATGTCAAAGACGGGAACGCCGAGCGTCGCGGCCACCAGATCGGCGGTCCGGCGGGCGCGGCCGAGCGGGCTGCTGCAGATCACCTCGATGCCGGCGCCGCGCAGCAGCGGCCCGGCCGCCCGCGCCTGCGCCTCGCCCAGCGCGTTCAGCGGCACGTCGGTCTGGCCCTGCCAGCGTCCGCTGCCGTTCCAATCGGTCTGGCCGTGGCGCAGGAACCAGAAGCCGCGGCGGGTGATCATGATGCCCCTCTAGCTGTACGCGGCGATGCAAACTGGCCGCGCAATGTGGCGTTACGGCGGCGGGCCGGCGCCGTCAACCGCGCTTGACTCCAACCGCCGGTTGCACCTAGCCTTGAGCGCAATCAAAGATAGAAACAATCCCGCCTACCGGGGAGGCGCAGATGCGATCACACCTGCCGGGTGTCCTGCTATCCGCATGCCTGCTGGCGGGTTGCGCCGGCGCGGATTTCCGGCTGCCGCAATTCACCGCGGCGGAAGTCGACCGCGCCGCGCTGGTGATCGATGGCAGCAAGCCCGGCGTGGCGAGCAATGCCCGCTCCGACGCGGAGAATCGCGCGCTGGTGTCGCGCGTCGCCAATCGCCTGGGCGACAGCATCGGGCCGCTGTGCCGGCAATCGGAGATCGAGCCTTGCTGGTTCGACATCACCTACGATGCCGATGACGAGGTGAACGCCTATGCCGAGGGCAGCAACCGCATCCACATCCTGCGCGGGCTGCTGCGCTATCTCGACAGCGAGGATGAGGTCGCCGCCGTGGTCGCGCATGAGATCGGCCATCATCTCGGCGACCACATAGCCGAGAAACAGGACAACGCCGCCATCGGCGCGCTGCTGGGCGCGCTGCTCATGGGCGCGGCGCTGGGAGCCGGCGGCTACGATCCCGCGTACGATACCAGCAATTCCGGCCAGCAGGCGATGGAGCAATCCATGCGGCTCGGCGCCCAGATCGGCGCCATCAGCTATTCCAAGTCGCAGGAGCGCGAGGCCGATCTGTTCGCCGCCTACATCCTGGCGCGCGCCGAGTACGACCTCGACAAGGCCGGCCATGTGTGGGTCGTGCTGGCGAAGATGGATGACAAGACGCATGCCTCGCTGCTCGACACCCATCCGGCGGGGCCTGAGCGCATCGTCGCCTGGGACAAGGCGGTGGCCGAGGTGAAGAACTCGCCGGACCTGCTGCCCGATCCGGATTGAACGCCGCTACGGCGCGTTGCCGGTGAGGCGCGCCAGCAGCTTTTCGCCCGCCGGCCAGGCGCCGAACCCCGCCGCCGTGTTGATGTGCCCGGCTTCACCCGCATCATACAGCTCGGCGTCCCAGGCCGCGGCGAAGCGCGCGGCGCGGTCGAAGTCGACATAGGGATCGTTGCGGCTGGCGGCGACGATGGCCGGGAAGGGCAGTCGCATGAGCGGCATGGGCCGGAACACATGCGCCTCGGGCGGCGTGTGCGCGTCCGAATCCACGTCGGCCGGCCCGACCAGCAGCGCAGCGTGCACCGGCCGGCGATGCGCCGCCGCCCAATGCGCGACCAGCGCGCAGGAGAGGCTGTGCGCCACCAGGATCGGCGGAGATTTCGCTGCAGCGACGGCGGCGTCGAGGCGCGCGATCCAGCCGGCGCGATCGGGCCGGTCCCAATCCGCCTGCTCCACGCGCACGGCATCCGGCAGGCGGGCCTGCCACAGGCTCTGCCAATGCTCCGGCCCGGAGCCGCCGAGGCCGGGGATGATCAGGATCGGCGCCATGCCGTCACTCGGCGGAGATGGCGCCGCGCGCGTCGCTCAGCGGTCGCGGCAGCTTGTCGAGCATCTCCTTGGGCGCGATCTGCCAGAACTTGCCGCGTTCCAGCATCCAGTCGTTCAAGAGGCGCCGGGCGAAGCGCGATTGCGTTTCCTCCGCATGTTCCTCGATCAGGTCGCGCAGCGTCTGCTCCCAGTATGCCGAATCGAGGCGCTGCCAGACGACCGAGCCCGGATTGACGAAAAGCGGGAAACTGTCCGCCTCGTCATAGACGAAGGCCATGCCGCCCGACATGCCGGCGGCGAAATTGTCGCCGACGCGGCCCAGGATGACCGCGGTGCCGCCGGTCATATATTCGCAGCCATTGGAGCCGCAGCCCTCGACCACCACCTCGGCGCCGGAATTCCTCACGGCGAAACGCTCGCCCGCCTGGCCGGCCGCGAAGAGCTTTCCGGCCGTGGCGCCATAGAGCACCGTGTTGCCGATGATGGTGTTCTCGTTGCTGTTGAGCTTCGAGGACGGCAATTGCCGCACCACGATGGTGCCGCCCGACAAGCCCTTGCCGACATAGTCGTTGGCGTCGCCGAAGACTTCCAACTTCACCCCCTGTACCGCGAAGGCGCCGAGCGATTGCCCGGCCGAGCCGCGCAGGCGCACGGTCAGGTGGTTGGGCTTCAGCCCGGTCATGCCGAAGCGCCGGGTGATGTGCGCGGACAGCCGCGTGCCGATGGCCCGATAGGTGTTGCGGATGTTGTATTGCAGCTGCATCTTCTCGCCGGCCTCGAACAGCGGCTTGGCGTCCTCGACCATCTTGGCGTCGAGCGTGTCCGGCACCTCGTTGCGGCCCTCCAGCGTGCAATAGCGCGCCTGGTCGCCGGGGTCTGCCTGCGACAGCAGCGGGTTCAGATCCAGATCGTCGAGATCGGCGGCGCCGCGGCTCACCTGCTCCAGCAGCTCGGTGCGGCCGATCACCTCGTTCAAGGTGCGATAGCCGAGCGAGGCCAGCACCTCGCGCACCTCCTCGGCGATGAAGCTGAACAGGTTGACGACCTTCTCCGGCGACCCGGTGAAGCGCTCGCGCAGTTTCGGATCCTGGGTGCAGACGCCGACCGGACAGGTGTTGGAGTGGCACTGCCGCACCATGATGCAGCCCATGGCGACCAGCGAGGCGGTGCCGATGCCGAATTCCTCGGCGCCCAGGATCGCGGCGATGACCACGTCGCGGCCGGTCTTGATGCCGCCATCGGTGCGCAGCCGCACGCGGTGGCGCAGGCGGTTGAGGGTCAGCACCTGATGCGCCTCGGCCAGGCCCATTTCCCAGGGGATGCCGGCATATTTGATCGAGGTGTGCGGCGAGGCGCCGGTGCCGCCGACATGGCCGGAGATCAGGATGACGTCGGCCTTGGCCTTGGCCACGCCGGCCGCGATGGTGCCGATGCCGGAGCGCGCCACCAGTTTCACGCAGACCTTGGCCGTGGGGTTGATCTGCTTCAGGTCATAGATGAGCTGCGCCAGATCCTCGATCGAATAGATGTCGTGATGCGGTGGCGGCGAAATGAGCGACACGCCGGGCGTGGCGTGGCGCAGCTTGGCGATCTCCACCGTCACCTTGAAGCCGGGCAGCTGGCCGCCTTCGCCGGGCTTGGCGCCCTGGGCCATCTTGATCTCGATCTCGCGGCAATTGGCGAGGTATTCGGCGGTGACGCCGAAGCGGCCGGAGGCGATCTGCTTGATCGCCGAATTCTCGTTGTCTCCATTGGCGCGCGGCTTGAACCGCGCCGGGTCCTCGCCGCCCTCGCCGCTATCCGACTTGGCGCCGATGCGGTTCATGGCGATGTTGAGCGTGCCATGCGCCTCGGGCGACAGCGCGCCCAGCGACATGCCGGGGGTGACGAAGCGCTTGCGGATCTCGGTGATGCTCTCGACCTCGTCGATGGAGATCGACTGGCCGGTCGGCACGAAATCCATCAAATCGCGCAAGGCCACCGGCGGCGCCTTGGCGATCATCTCGCTGTAGCGCTTGAAGGTCTGGTAGGATTCGCTGCTGACCGCCGATTGCAGGGTGTGGATGGCATCGGCCGCCCAGGCATGGGTTTCGCCGCCCTTGCGGTATTTGTAGAAGCCGCCGATCGGCAGCGCGATGGCGTCGGGGTTCCAGGCCCGCGCGTGGAGAGCGGTGACCCGCTTCTGAATGCCGGTCATGCCGATGCCGGAGATGCGCGACGGCATGGCCGGGAAATACTCGGCAACCAGGGTGCGCGACAGGCCGAGGGCCTCAAAATTGGCGCCGCCGCGATAGGAGGAGATGACGGCGATGCCCATCTTGCTCATCACCTTGAGCAGGCCCTGGTCCACCGCCTCGCGGTAGCGGTCGAGGCAGTCGTCGAGATCGAGCTTGCCGAAGAGGCCGCGCGCCTGGCGGTCGGCGATGGAGGCCTCGGCCACATAGGCGTTGACCGTGGTGGCGCCGACGCCGACCAGCACCGCGAAATGATGCACGTCCAGGCATTCGCCCGAGCGCACATTCAAGGAGGTGAAGGTGCGCAATTGCTGGCGCAGCAGATGCACATGCACGGCACCGGTCGCCAGGATCATCGGGATCGCCGCGCGGCCCGGCCCGGCGCGCTCATCCGACAGGATCACATGGGTGGCGCCGCCGCGCACGGCATCCTCGGCCTGGCGGCGGATGGTTTGGATCGCGTCGCGCAAGGCATGGTCGCTCGCCTGCGGATCGAAGGTACAATCGATCTCCGCCGCCGATGCGCCCATATAGGCGCGCATGGCCTGGAACTCCGCCGTCAGCAGCACCGGCGAATCGAGCTGCAGAAGGCGGCACTGGCCCTCGTCCTCGTCCATCACGTTGCCGAGATTGCCGAGGCGCGTCTTCAGGCTCATCACCCGCTGCTCGCGCAACGAGTCGATCGGCGGGTTGGTGACCTGGCTGAAATTCTGCCGGAAGAAGTGATGCAGGCCGCGATACTGGTCGGAGAGGATGGCGAGCGGCGTGTCGTCGCCCATGGAGACGATCGCCTCCTTGGCCTCCTCCACCATGGGCTGGAGCACCAGCTCGAGGTCTTCCATGCTGAGACCGGCGGCGACCTGGCGGCGGCGCAGAGTCTCCTTGTCGAATTTCGCCGGCTCGCCGCGGGTCTTCTTCAGCAGATCGTCGATGACGGTGATGTTCCTGACCCAGGCGCCGAACTCGGCGCCCGAGGCCAACTGGTCCATGATCTCGCGGTTCTCGTAGAACCGGCCTTCGTTGAGGTCGACCGCGATCATCTGGCCGGGTCCGAGGCGGCCCTTGCGGCTGATGCGGTCCTCGGCCAGCTTGACCATGCCCGCTTCGGAGCCGGCGACCAGCACGCCGTCATTGGTGATGGCGTAGCGCAGCGGGCGCAGGCCGTTGCGGTCGGTGAAAGCCAGGACCCAATTGCCGGCGAAGCCGCAGATGGCGGCCGGGCCGTCCCACGGCTCCATCACCGAGTTGCAATAGGAGAAGAGATCCTTGTGGGTCTGCGGCATGGCGGCGCGGCCGTCCCACACGTCGGGGACCAGCAGGCACTTCACCATGGGCAGCGGGCGCTCCTCGGTGGTCATGATCTCGAACACATTGTCGAGCGCCGCGGAATCCGAGCCGCCCGGCTGGATGACGGGTTTCAGTTCCGCCATGCGCTCGCCATAGACGGCGGATTCCATCCGCGTCTCATGCGCCTTCATCCAGTTGACGTTGCCCTTCAGCGTGTTGATCTCGCCGTTATGGGCGATGACGCGGAAGGGCTGCGCCAGGTTCCAGGTCGGGAAAGTGTTGGTGGAATAGCGCTGGTGATAGACGGCGAAATTGGAGACGAAGCGCTCGTCCAGCAAATCGGGATAGAAGGCGGTCAGCTGCTCGGCCAGGAACATGCCCTTGTAGATGACCGAGCGGCACGAGAGGGAGCAGATATAGAGCTCGCCGATGCCTTCCTCGGCCGCCGCGCGCTCGATGCGGCGGCGGATCACGTAGAGGTCGGTCTCGAACTGTTCCTCGGTCGCGCCCTTCGAGTTCGCGATCATGATCTGCTCGATCTCGGGGCGCGTCGCGTTGGCCTTCTCGCCGATGATGCCGATATTCACCGGCACCTGGCGCCAGCCATAGATGGTGTAGCCGTAATTCAGGATCTCGCGCTCGACGACGACGCGGCAGGTCTCCTGCTTGCCGAGGTCGGTGCGTGGCAGGAAAATCTGGCCGATGCCGAGCTTGCCGGGGCTCAATTCCTGGCCGACCTTGCGGACGTAGTCCTCGAAGAAGGCGTGGGGGATCTGCACATGGATGCCGGCGCCGTCGCCGGTCTTGCCGTCGGCATCGACCGCGCCGCGGTGCCACACCGATTTCAGCGCCTCGATCCCCATCAGCACGATCTCGCGCCGCGGCTCGCCGTCGATGGCGGCGATCAGGCCGACGCCGCAGGCGTCGTGCTCGTCGGCCGGATCGTAGAGGCCGGTATATTGCAGGTGAGCCGCTTGGTCCTGATAGGTTTTCGCCCAGTTGTTCATGGGTGAACCTCCGCGATAGGCGCGCTGCAGCAACAAACAAGATCGTCATGGTCGGACTTGGTCCGACCATCCACGAGTTTCGCCGTGCGAGACCTCGCTGGCGCGGGCAAACTCGTGGATGCCAGGGCCAAGCCCTGGCATGACGGCGAGAGGAACTGCATCGAGATCATGCCTCTTACTCCGCCGCCAGCTTGGCGCGGGATTGCGTCACGTAGCTGTCGATTGCCGCCGCCGCGTCGCGGCCGTCGCGGATGGCCCAGACCACCAGCGAGGCGCCGCGCACGATGTCGCCGGCGGCGAAGACGCCGGGCAGATTGGTCATGAGCGTGCGCCAGTCGATCTTGAGCGTGCCCCATTTGGTCAGGGTCAGGTCCTTGGCGCCGGTCGCTGCGGTCATGTCTTCCGGATCGAAGCCGAGCGCCTTGATCACCAGATCGGCCTCGATGGTGAAGCCGGAGCCGTCGATCACCTGCGGCGTCTGCCGCCCGGTGGCGTCGGGCAGCCCCAGATGGATGCGGTGACAGCGCACGGCGCTCACCTTGTTGCCGGCGTCGCCGAGGAAGGCCTCGGGCTGCGCCTGCCAGACGAAGTGCACGCCTTCTTCCTCGGCATGGCCGACCTCGCGCTGCGACCCCGGCATGTTGGCGCGGTCGCGGCGATAGACGCAGTGGACGGAGGTGGCGCCCTGGCGAACAGCGGTGCGCACACAATCCATCGCGGTGTCGCCGCCGCCGATGACGACGACGCGTTTTCCCGCGGCGTTCAAGGCGCCGCTGTCGAACTCCGCCACCTCGTCGCCCAGGCCGATTCGGTTGCTGGCGGTCAGATAGCTGAGCGCCGGCACGATGTTGTCGAGGCCGCTGCCCGGCCCGCTTATCTCCCGCGCCTTGTAGACGCCGGTGGCGATCAGCACCGCGTCATGGCGCTGGCGCAGCTCCGCCAGCGTCGCATCGCGGCCGAGCTCGAAGCCGAGCTTGAACTGGATGCCGGCCTCGCTCAGCTGCTCGGCGCGGCGCAGCACGATCGGCTTTTCCAGCTTGAAGCCGGGAATGCCATAGATCATCAGCCCGCCGACGCGGTCGTAGCGGTCATAGACCGTCACCTGATGGCCCCTGCGGCGGAGCGCATCGGCGGCGGCCAATCCCGCCGGCCCGGCGCCGACGATGCCGATGGAGGTGGTGAGCTCCCGCGCCGGCCTGATCGGCTTCACCCAGCCCATCTCGAAGGCGGTGTCGGTGATGTAGCGCTCGACGGCGCCGATGGTGACGGTGCCGTGGCCCGATTGCTCGATCACGCAATTGCCTTCGCAGAGCCGGTCCTGCGGGCAGATGCGGCCGCAGATCTCCGGGAAGGTGTTGGTGGCCGAGGAGATCTCGTAGGCCTCTTCCAGCCGCCCCTCGGCGGTCAGCTTCAGCCAGTCGGGGATGTTGTTGTTGAGCGGGCAATGCACCTGGCAGAACGGCACGCCGCATTGCGAGCAGCGGCTGGATTGCGCCTTGGCCTCGGCTGGGCGGAAGCGGGCGTAGATCTCCTGGAAATCGGCGCGCCGCGACTCCGCCGCGCGCTTGTCCGGCATCGCCTTGGGCAGATTGACGAATTTCAGCAATTGCTCGGCCATGGCCAACCTGGACAGCGATGTGGGGGTGGCGCGTCCAACGCGCCGCGATGTTCAGATTAGGTCAAACTATGCGACCAATCCACAGAAAAAGTGCAATTATGACAATGATACTGTCTCATTTACAAGTTATCCGCGCGGTCAGCAATCTCGCAGCGTGCAATCCACGCTCTCCTGCTCTAATATAGTTCCGATATGAGACTATATGGTGCGTTTTTAACCACTACGCGTCGTGGTATAAAATTCCCGCTCTCCATCACGGGGTCCCGCCGCGTGCCCAATATCGATCTCCTGGTCCTGGCCATCGTTCAGGGCGTCGCCGAGTTCCTGCCCGTCAGTTCCTCCGGCCATTTGATCCTGGTGCCGCAGCTTTATTGCTGGCCGGCGCAGAACCTGGCGACCGACGTGGCCATCCGGGCCGGGACCCTGCTGGCCCTCATCGCCTATTTCTGGCGCGATCTGCTGAGCATGACCCAGGGGGCGATCAAGGTAGCGCGCGGCAAGCGCGATGCGCGGGTGCGGCTGATCGGCCTGCTGATGGTGGGCGCGCTGCCGGCGGCCGCCTCCGGCTATTTCGTCGAGGCCTATCTGGCGGATAGCCTGCGCGACCCGCGGATCGTCGCCTGGGCGATGATTGGCTTCGGCCTGCTGCTCTATGCCGTCGACCGGCTCGGCCTGACGGTGCGGCGGATCGAGCATATGAGCTGGGGGGCGGCCTTCGCCATCGGCGTGTTCCAGTGTCTCGCCTTCATTCCCGGCGCCAGCCGCATGGGAACCGCCATGACGCTCGCGCGGATCATGGGATTCGAGCGGCCGGACGCGGCCCGCTTCGCGCTGCTGCTGTCGATCCCGATCATCGCCGGCGCCGGGCTGTTCAAGAGCTGGCGCCTGGTCCAGGCGGGCGAAGCCGTCGCGCTGCAGGGCGTTGGCCTTGCCGTGGCGCTCTCCGCCATCGCCGGATTCCTCAGCATCGCCTTCCTGATGTACTGGCTGCGCCGCGGCAGCTTCACGCCGTTCGTCGTCTATCGCGTCGGCGTCGGCCTGCTGGTGCTCTACACACTCTATCTCGCGGGCGGCTTCGGCTGCTGATGCTTAGCTAGAGCAGGGGCGCGTTGCCCCGCTTGCGGAACTTGTCGAGATAGGTCGGCAGGATCGCCTCCAGCGCATTCGGCGCGATGCCGAGATCGGCGAGGCCCAGGGCACCGGGCGCTGCGACGTTGTCGCGCTTCAGCAGGCGCACCTGATCCAGGGTCAGTTGCGGCGCGGGCAGGCATTGCATCGCCGCGCCCATGAGGCTGGCGACCGCGAAGGGGATCGGCAACAGGATCCGCTTGCGGTCAATCTCCTTGAGCAGGATCTCCATCAGCTGGCGGAAGGTGTAGACGCGCGGCCCGGCCAGCTCATAGGTCTGGCCCCACGCCTCCGGCAAGCCGAGCGCCCGCGCTGCCGCTGCGGCCACGTCGCCGACATAGACCGGCTGGAACCGCGTCTTGCCGCCGCCGATCAGCGGCAGGACGGGCGAGATCATCGCCATCGATCCGAAGCGGTTGAAGAAGCCATCCTCCGGCCCGAAAATGATCGAGGGGCGCAGGATCACCGCCTGCGGAAACGCGCGCAGCACCGCCTGCTCGCCTTCCGCCTTGGTGCGCGCATAGGCGGAGTCCGAGCCCGCATCGGCGCCGATGGCGGAGACGTGGACCAGGTGGCGAAGGCCGAGCCGGCGCGCCGTCTCGGCGATGCGCCCGGCACCCTCGGCCTGCAGCGCCTGGAAACGCTGCCTGCCGCTTTCGTGCAGGATGGCCACCAGATTGACCGCCGCATCGGCGCCGGTCATGGCGCGCTCGACCGAGGCCTGGTCGCGGATGTTGGCGGCGATCGGCGTCACCTGGCCGACCCAGCCGCCGGCGGGCTTCAGGAACAAGGCATTGTCCGGGCGGCGCACCGCCACCCGCACCCGCCAGCCCTGCTGGGCCAGCAGCGACACCACATGGCGACCGACAAAGCCGGACCCGCCGAACACCGTCACCAGGCTTTGATCGGGGAAATGTGCCATCTCGACCTCGCGCTGCCGCGGATATCAGTAGGTTGTGCCAAGGTGCGGGGCTTGTAAACGCCGCAAAAGCCAGTTGACTTTGCTCCTTTTCTGAACAGAATGCGCCGCGCCGCGCGACCCGGCCGAGAGGCGGGGCCAGCGTTTGGCGCCCAGGTGGCGGAATTGGTAGACGCGCAGGTTTCAGGTACCTGTGGGGCAACCCGTGGAAGTTCGAGTCTTCTCCTGGGCACCATCTTTCTAGGGCATGACAGCCGCGCCCGGGGGCAGACCCCGCGGCCGCCGGCTTTGCCAAACCAGCGAATTGGGGTCAGGATTGCCGAATCGGGCGCCTGGATGAGGCATCCGGGCCGGACTCGGCGTGCGCGCCGGTTGGCAGCGAAGGATCTGGGATGAGCATTGAATTCTATCGGGGCGACCTGCCGGCGGATCTCAAATTGGGGCCGGTGGTCGCGGTCGATACCGAAACCATGGGCCTGAACCACGCCCGCGACCGGCTCTGCCTGGTGCAGCTGAGCCAGGGCGACGGCAAGTGCCACCTGGTGCAGATTCCGAAGGCGGTACCCGGCGCGAAGGTCCAGGCGCCGAACCTCAAGGCCCTGCTCGAGGATCCCAAGGTCCTGAAGCTGTTCCATTTCGCCCGCTTCGATTTGACCGCGCTCAAGGTCACGCTCGATATCGATTGCGCCCCCGTCTATTGCACCAAGATCGCGGCCAAGCTGGTGCGCACCTTCACCGACCGCCACGGCCTCAAGGATCTGTGCAAGGAACTGCTCGGCATCGATCTGTCGAAGCAGCAGCAGACCTCCGATTGGGGCGCGGAGACGCTGACATCAGAGCAGCTGAAATACGCCGCCGCCGACGTGCTCTATCTGCACCAGCTGAAGGACAAGCTCGACCCGATCCTGGCGCGCGAAGGCCGCCGGCAACTGGCCGAATCCTGCTTCGCCTTCCTGCCGGCGCGCGCCACGCTCGACCGCCTGGGCTGGGACCAGCCGGACATCTTCGAGCACTGACGGGTATCCGACGGGCGCTGGCTGGACCTGTTTCCCGTTCCGCGACAAATAGTTGCCTGGATTTGGCGGGGGCCGGGCGGTATCGTCTGACAAGCCGCCGCAATGGGAGAGGGCAGTGACGGCAAAGGCGCAAAGCGGGGCTGCGGACATGCAGGCGGGAACCGGCGCGGGCGACGGCGCGGCGACCGGCCTGTCGGCGGCGCAGCGCGTCCTGCGCCAGGAGGCCGAGGCGCTGCTGCGTCTGGCCGGCGATCTCGACGGCCGGGTCGGCCGGGCGCTCGACCTGCTGGCCCAGGTGACCGGCCGCGTCATCGTCACCGGCATGGGCAAGAGCGGCCATATCGCCCGCAAGATCGCCGCCACCTTCGCTTCCACCGGCACGCCGGCGCAATTCGTCCATCCCGCCGAGGCCAGCCACGGCGATCTTGGCATGGTGACGGCCGGCGACGCGGTCGTGGCGCTATCCAATTCCGGCGAAACCTTCGAGCTCGCCGACATCATCAGCTATTCGCGGCGCTGGTCGATTCCGCTCATCGCCATCACCAGCCGCGCCGACAGCGCGCTGGGCAGCGCCGCCGACGTGACTCTGCTGCTGCCCAATCTGGGCGAGGCCGGCTCGATCGGCATCGCGCCGACGACCTCGACCACCATGATGCTGGCGCTGGGCGACGCGCTCGCCGTCGCCCTGTTCGAGCGCAAGGGCTTCTCCGCCGAGGATTTCCGCCAGCTGCATCCGGGCGGCAAGCTGGGACAGAAGCTGCTGCGCGTCGCCGATCTCATGCATACGGGCAGCGAGCTGCCGCTGATCGGCCAGGATGCCGGGATGCAGGAGGCGATCCTCACCATCACCGCCAAGACCTATGGCTGCGTCGGCGTGGTGAACCCGGCCGGCGATCTCATCGGCATCGTCACCGACGGTGACCTCCGGCGCCACATGGGCGCCGACCTGCTGCATCGCCGGGTGGCCGAGGTGATGACCGCCAATCCGCGCACCATTCGCCCCGCCGCGCTGGCGGCCGAGGCGCTGCATGTGATGAACGAGAAGTCGATCACCTCGCTCTTCGTGCTCGAGGACACCAAGCCGATCGGCATCGTGCGCATGCATGACTGCCTCAAAGTCGGCGTGGCCTAGGGCGGATCGGCGCGGTCATGACCCAGGACCTGCCGGCTCCCGGTCCCGACGCAGCGCCGCAGAGCGCGGCGCCGGATTCCGCCGCGCAGCCCGGCCGGACGCGGCCAGCCGCGCCGCCGCGCCCGATCGCCCGCGGCATCCGCCGGCGCCGCACGCCGGTGCGCCTGCTGAAGATCGCCCTGCCGCTGATCGCGGTCGTGACCGTCGGCTATCTGGTCTATTGGTGGTTCCAGTCGCGCGACACCACGGTCGACGTGACCATTGTCGAGGGCGCCGAGCAGGGTGCAACCAAGGCCGAGGTCACCGTCAGCGACGTCAAATACGACGGCAAGGACGAGCAGGGCCGCCCCTTCAGCATCACCGCCCAGGCGGCCTCGCATGCCGAAGGCGACGACCGCCACATCGCCCTGAAAAAGCCGCTGGCCGACATCATCATGGGCAGCGGCGCCTATGTCGCGGTGACGGCGAGCGAGGGCATGCTGGACCGTGATTCGGACATCGTGACCCTCAACGGCGACGTGACCTTGTTCCACGACAACGGCTTGTCGTTCCAGACCGACAGCGCCACCATCGATTTGAAGGCAAAAACGGCCGAGGGCAGCGATCCGGTCGAGGGTCAGAACGGGGATGGTGAAATCATTGCCCAGGGCTTCAAGGTACTTGATGATGGCGACACCATCGAATTCACCGGCAAGGCATACATGAAGATTTATCCCAAGCAGAAGGGCCCAGGCGGATGAGGGCGGGACGGATGAGCGCGGCGCCAGCATCGATCGCGGCGGGCGGGCCGTTCCTTGGCACCTGGCGTCTTCTCGCCCTGCTGCTTGCCGCCCGGCTTGTGGCCGGCCCGGCCCTGCTGGCGCTGTTCCTCGCGCTCGCCTGGCCGGGCGGCGTCGCCCCCGCGGCGGCGCAGGAAGCCGGCGCGGCGGCGGCTTCGGGCGGCGGCTTCGGCCTCGACAACGAGGACGAGCCGATCGAGATCTCGGCCGAGAACGGCATCGAATGGAAGCGCGACAGCCGCACCTATACCGCGCGCGGCAACGCGCTGGCGCAGCAGGGCGAGACCTCGATCGCGGCCGATACGCTGATCGCCCATCTCGACGAGAACGACGAGATCGAGAGCTGGGAAGCGATCGGCAACGTCAAGATCCGCACCAAGAGATCCACCTCCTACGGCGACCGCGCCGAATACCAGGAAGCTTCGCGGGTGATGATCCTGACCGGCAACAACCTGAAGGTCGAAACCGACAAGGAGACGGTGACCGCGCGCGACCAGATCGAATACTGGCGCGACCGCGACGCGGTGGTGGCCAAGGGCGCGGTGGTCATCGTGCGCGAGGAGACCACCATCCACGCCGACGAGGCGACCGGCTATTTCCGCGACGATGGCCAAGCGGACGCTTCCGGCGTGAACGATGACGGCGGCGGCTCGGATCTGTCGCAGCTGGACGCCCAGGGCCATGTGCGCGTCGACAAGAAGGACCAGACCGCTTTCAGCGACAAGCTCGCCTACAACCCGGATACCGAGATCGCCGTGCTCACCGGCAATGTGGTGATCAACAGCAAGGAGAACCGCTATACCGGCGGCCGCGCCGAGCTCGACCTGAAGAACGACATCAGCCGCCTGCTGCCGGCCAGCGGCGAGCGCGTCCGCACGCTCATCAAGAAGAAGGACAAGACCGAGGATGCGGGCGGCGGGGCTGCGGTGACGCAATGATCCGGCACGACACCGAGACGGGCAGCCGCAAGACCGGCCAGCCGGGCGCCGCCGCCGATGCGGCGAGCGGCCAGGCCGCGCGCGAGGCGCCGGCGAACGGCGTCGCCCATCCCGTGGGTAACGGTGCCGCCGGCTCCGGGCACGCGACCTTCGTGGTCAACGGCGTCGCGGTCGATCCGACCACGGTCGAGGGGCTGGTCGCCTATCACATCGGCAAGCAATATCGCCGCCGCCCGGTGCTGCGCGACGTCACCATCGGCGTCCGGCGCGGCGAGGCGGTCGGCCTGCTCGGCCCCAACGGCGCCGGCAAGACGACCTGCTTCTACATCATGACCGGCCTGACCAAGGCCGATTCCGGCGCCATCTATCTCGACGGCGAGGAGGTCACCGACCTGCCGATGTATCTGCGGGCCCGCGGCGGCATCGCCTATCTGCCGCAGGAAAGCTCGATCTTCCGCGGCATGAACGTGGCCGACAACATCATGGCGGTGCTCGAGGTGACCGAGCCCGACCGCGGCGCGCGCGAGGCGCGGCTCAACCAGCTGCTCGCCGATTTCTCCGTCGGCCATTTGCGCAGCGTCGCGGCGACGGCGCTCTCGGGCGGCGAGCGGCGCCGCGTGGAGATCGCCCGCTGCCTGGCGGCCAATCCGAACTACGTGCTGCTGGACGAGCCGCTGGCCGGCATCGATCCGATCGCCGTCGCCGATATTCGCGACTTGGTGTCGCATCTCAAGGATCGCGGCATCGGCGTGCTGATCACCGATCACAACGTGCGCGACACGCTCGACATCGTCGACCGCGCTTACGTCCTTGCCGAGGGCGGCGTGCTGGCCGAAGGCACGCCGGCTGAAATTGTGAATGACCCGGCCGTGCGCCGTGTTTACCTTGGCGAAAGGTTCTCTCTCTAGCTTTGGGCCAACATGGCCGTATCGCAACGTTTAGATCTGCGCCAGGCGCAGTCCCTCGTCATGACGCCCCAGCTCCAGCAGGCGATCAAGCTGCTGGAGTTGTCGAATCAGGACCTGGTGGCCTATGTCGAGGAAGAGCTGGAGCGCAACCCGCTGCTGGAGCGGGCCGACGATCAGGAGAGCGCCGGATCTCCCGACAGCCCCAGCGCGCCCGAGCTGGGCGAGCCGGAAGCGATGCTGGACGCCAAGGAGTTCGGCGACCGCGAAGCGCTGCCGAGCGCCAAGGATTCGCCGATCGACGCCGATTATGACAACGACTATTCCGACACCGGCAGCGATGCCGCGGGCGATCCGGCGCGCGCGCCCGGCGCCGAGTACGGCGAGGCATCCGGCCAGGCCAATTGGAAGGTCGGCTCCGGCCGCGGCGATTTCCCCGACCAGGACGGCGATTACGGCGAATCGCTCTCGCGCGAGCTCACGCTGCGCGAGCATCTCGAGCAGCAGCTCGGCATCGAGATCGTCGACCCGACCGAGCGCCTGATCGGGCTGCAGATCATCGATCTGATCGACGAGGCGGGCTATGTGCAGGGCGACCTCGCCGCGCTGGCCGAGCGGCTCGGCTGCGGCTTCGAGCTGGTCGAGGCGGTGCTGAAGAAGATCCAGCAATTCGATCCGATCGGCGTCGCCGCGCGCAACCTCGCCGAATGCCTGGCCTTGCAGCTGAAGGAACTGGACCGGCTCGATCCGGCCATGCAGACCCTGCTCGACCATCTCGACCTGCTGGCCAAGCACGACCGCGCCCAGCTGATGAAGCTCTGCGGCGTCGATGCCGAGGACCTGGCGGATATGGCGGCGGAGATCCGCAACCTCAATCCGCGCCCCGGCTATGCCTTCGACCGCACCGAGGTGCAGGCGATCCAGCCCGACATCCTGGTGCATCGCCTGCCCGACGGTTCATGGTCGGTGGAGCTCAACAGCGACAATCTTCCGCGCCTGCTGGTCAACCAGCAATACCACGCCAAGGTCACCACCAAGACGCAGAGCAAGGCGGACAAGGACTACCTCGCCGACCGGCTCTCCGCCGCCAACTGGCTGGTGAAGACGCTGCACCAGCGCGCCACCACGATCCTGAAAGTGGCGAGCGAGATCGTGCGCCAGCAGGAGATGTTCTTCCTCCATGGCGTGAAGCACCTGAAGCCGCTGATCCGGCGCGACATCGCCGAAGCGATCGGCATGCACGAGAGCACGGTCAGCCGCGTCGCCGCCAACAAGTTCATGGCCACGCCGCGCGGCCTGTTCGAGCTGCGCTATTTCTTCAGCGCCGCGATCCAGGCCGCCGACGGCGCCGACAGCCACTCGGCCGAGGCGGTCCGCTCGCGCATTAAGGAATTGATCGACAAGGAGCCGGCGGAGGCGATTCTCTCCGACGACCAGCTGGTCACCCTGCTCAAGAAAGAGGGCGTCGACATCGCCCGGCGGACCGTGGCTAAGTATCGGGAATCGCTCAAAATTCCATCTTCCGTGCAGCGCCGGCGCGAGAAGTCCTTGCGTTCGGCTTGAGCCGCGTTACATCATTCCCACGGGCCTGACAGGGAGCCCGCCCTTGACTTGGCAGGGGGCGGTACATATGGTCCCGGCCCGCCGCCGGGACGGGCGAAAAACGGCAAGGCCGAATGGCCGCCTTTGGCGTGAGACCCGTCTGTTGGACAGTAATCATGAATCTGACGGTCAAAGGTAAGAACATCGACGTCGGCGAGGCACTGCGGACCCACGTCGCGCAGAACCTCGATCGCGCTATCGGCAAGTATTTCGGCAATCCGATCGAGGCGGGCGTCACCTTCTCGAAGGACTCGCATCTGTTCGTGGCCGATCTCGCGGTGCATATCGGCCGCGGCATCCACATGCAGGCGGAAGCCTCCGCCGCGCAGATCTACGCGGCCTTCGACGAGGCGCTGGATCACTTGGCCAAGCGGCTGCGCCGTCACAAGCGCCGGCTGCGCGACCATCACCGCGCCGAGATCGAATCGTTCCGCGCCGCGCAATACATCTTGGCGCCGCAGGAGGAGGAAGAGGCCGATGTCCATTCCGCCAACGGCAGCGAAGCGCCGGCGGTCATCGCGGAGATGCAGACCGAGATTCCGACCTTGACCGTCGGCGAAGCGGTGATGCGCCTGGACCTCGCGGATCTCAAGGCCATGATGTTTCTGAACAAGGGCCACGGCGGTTTGAACATGGTTTACCGGCGTAACGACGGAAATATCGGTTGGGTCGACCCGCGCCTCGAGGCGAAGGCCGCCGAGTAGGCGCGGCGGAGCGACGTTTCCGGCGATCTGGCATATGTGCGGGCGCTAGCCGCGAATTGGGATTCCAAGGACGCATTCATGGAAATCGAAGATCTCATCACGCCGGCGCGGGTCATGCCGCGGTTGAAGGCGACCAGCAAGAAGCACGTGCTTCAGGAGCTGGCCAAGCGCGCGGCGGAGCTGACCGGGATGCATGAACGCGCCGTCTTCGACGTGCTGCTGGAGCGCGAGCGCCTCGGCACCACCGGAGTCGGCAACGGCATCGCCATCCCGCACGGCAAGCTGCCGGACATCAAGGAGTTGTTCGGCTTGTTCGCCCGGCTCGACGAGCCGGTCGATTTCGATGCCATCGACGAGCAGCCGGTCGACCTCGTCTTCCTGCTCCTGGCGCCGGAAGGGGCCGGCGCGGATCATCTCAAGGCATTGGCCCGGGTGAGCCGCCTGCTGCGCGACAAGTCGGTGTGCGAGAAACTGCGCGGCGCAGACCAGACCGACGCCATCTACGCGCTCCTGACCGATACCGCGAAGAGCCACGCGGCCTAGCGCGCCGGCGGCCCAGGGATCGAGGGACGCCGGCCGCGCTACGCGGCGCTCGGCATCAGCAATTGCAGGAAGCTCTTGTCGCCGACCGTGTTGTGGGCGGAGACGCCCTTGGCGATCACGCGGCTGGCCTTGGCGTCGGTGAAATTCGCGTCATCCAGCGTGCATTCGACGAATCGCGGCAGCCATTCGCGGGTCGAGCCGTCGGCCAGCACCGCGGTCTCGACGCTGAGGTCCGACTTGCGGAAATCGGTGCGCCGCAGATTGGCGCCGGTGAAATTGGTGCCCCGCAGATTGGCGCCGCTGAAACTGGCGCCGGTCAGGTCGGCTTTCGTGAAATCGGCGAGATCGAGCGTGGTGCGGTTGAACTTGGCCGAGCGCAGCCGCGCCTCGACGAACAGGGCGCCGCGCAGGTTGTGGCCGGAGAAGTCGTTGCCCGAAAGGTCGGCATTCGAGAAATCGGCGCGCTGGCCGTCGACGCCGGACGACGTCACCCAGCGCTCATGGGCGATGATCATCTCGGTGACCAGCGCCTGGGTCTCCGCCGAATCGTCGACGGTGACGGTGGTCGAGGTGTCGAGGAAGCCGTAGACCGCCTTGGTCAGGTCGACGCCGAAGACGTTGGCGTCGGTCAGGTTGGCGCCGTCGAGCGACGCGCCGTCGATGACCGCGCGGTTGAGCTGCACGTTGGAGAGGTCGCAGCCGGAGAGGTTGGCGCCGCGCAGATCGGCGTCCTTCAGCGAGGTGCCTTCGAGATTGGCGCCGGCCAGGTCGGCGTTGCGCAGGATGGCGCCTGAGAGATCGGCCTTGCGGATGATCGATTTGCGCAGCTTCGCGCCGGTCAGGTTGGCGCGGTTCATAGCGGTGTCGGTCTTGTCGCTGACCCATTCGTCGCGCTTGGGCGGGGCCATGTCGCCGCCGGTGTTGACCAACAGCGAGCCTTCGCGGAAATCCGTGCCGGAGAGCTGCGCGCCGGAGAAATCCGCGCCGATCAGGTTGGCGCCGCGGAAATCGCAGTCGCGGCAATCGGCGTCGACGAACTTGGTGCCCGCCAGATTGGCGGCGAACAGGTCGCTCTGACTGATATTGGCGCTGGTGAGATCGCAGTTCAGCAGCTGGACCCCGGTCATCTTGCTCTTCGGCAGCTGCAGGTTCACCAGCTTGAGGTCGCGGAAGGTCTTCAAGGACAGATCGGCCCGCTTGCCGCCGCGCTCGTTGCGGAGCCAAGCCCGATGGGCCACGAACATCGCCTTCAACGCCTGCAAATCCACGCGCACCCCCGCAATATCCGCCCTCGGTCCGGCGGGAAGAGTGCGGGATAAGTGGTTATGGAAGGATTAAGCTTCGTTCAACGAAGGACGCTAAGTGACCGCCCTGTCCCGATATTCTTCAATGGATACAAAGTAGTCTTTATTTGGGCGGTCTTTATCTGGCGTGAAGATAGCCGCGGCCGCGTTCGCGGCGGCGCGCTATCGCAGCGTCATCTATTGCAGGGTCATCTATTGCAGGGTCATGGGCGCCAGCCCGTTCTGCCACGCGGTGGCCACGGCGGCCGCGCGATCGGCGGTCACCGCCAGCGGCTTGCCGTTGGCCGCGAACAGCCCGAAGGCGGTCTCGCCGTCCACCTCGATGTCCTTGATGTAGGCGATGTCCTTGATGCCGAGCATCAGCATGTCCTGCGGCGACAAGCTGCGAATGCGATCGATCTCACTCATGTTGGTCTCCATCGGCGCGCTCATCTTCGTCCGGCACCCGCGCGCTGGCGCCGATTCCTCCGCCGGAATACGCCGGCCTGGCACCCGGTATCACTCGCGGGCGATCTCGACGGTCTGTCCGGAAACCCCGCCGCCGGCAGGCTTGCCGGCGACGCTCTTCCCGGGGGCGCCTTTCGCCACTTCCGCGCCGCCCTTCTGGATCGGCACAGTGCGCACCTGGCTCACCACTTTCGGCCGCTGCAGATCAACGGAAAGCAGCCCATTGTCCAACCCGGCGCCGACCACTTCGATCCCTTCGGCGAGCACGAAACTGCGCTGGAACTGCCGGGCGGCGATGCCGCGATACAGATAGACCCGGCTCGGGTCGTCGCTTTGCCGGCCCTTAATGGTCAGCTGGTTGTCCTCGATCTGGATCTCGAGGTCCTCCAGCGCGAAGCCGGCCACCGCCAGGGTGATGCGCAGACGGTCTTCGCCGATCTGCTCGATGTTGTAGGGCGGGTAGCCTTCCGCCCCGGACTTGGCGATGCGGTCCAGGGTGCGCTCGAAATGATCGAAGCCGAGCAGCAGCGGGCTGTTGAAGAGGGAAAGACGGGACATTGCCAAAGCTCCTCCTGTGAGCGAGCCACGTCGTCAAATTTCGGGCCGCCCGGTTTCGGCGCGGCGCTCCGTGGCCCAGCCGACAGGACCCTCCTGCCCTTGCGGCCACGCTTCAGAATCTAGGCCTCCGGTTAACGAATTCAAGGCTTGGGCTGGTGACCAGGATCATAGTCCTTGGCAAGGATATCCTCATAGCCGTCGACCTCGTCCAGATGGCCGCCGATCCGGGCGAAGCCCAGCTTGCGCGCCATGGCCACCGAGGCGGCGTTGGCGGGGCTGATGGAGACCACGAAGCGCCGGACGCCATGGCTGTCCGCCGCCCAGTCCATCATCGCCCGCGCCGCTTCCTCGGCCAGTCCGCGGCGGCGGAATTCGGGCAGGATGTAGTAGCCAAGTTCCACCGCGCCCGGAGCAAGGTCGCGGAGATAGGCGGGATCCGGCCGGCTGTGGAAATTGAAGTGGCCGACGCAGCGCAGCTCCGGCTTCAGGCAGATCGCCCGCAGCGACCAGGGCAGGTATTCCGGGTCCAGCGCCAGGTCGGCCAGCCGGATGCGCGCGATCTCGCGCTCCTCGGCCGGGAAGCCGGACAAATCGCAGCCGGCGCGCGCGCCCGCCAGGTCCATCCGCCCTTCGGCAATGGCGCCGAGCGCCTCCGCCGGCAAGGCGATCAGCGCCAGCCGCCCGGTCCCGATCCGCATCCAGGATTCCACGCTCCGCGCCGTGTCGCAGCTTCCCGCCAAGCTTGCCCCCGATTCGCGCCGGCCTGCCATCGGCCCGGCGGCCGGTCTTGGACCGTTTTCGCGAGCCGGTCAACTTGTCGCAGCCAGCGCCCGCGCGGGGCGCGCGCTGCCATCGCCCTAGGAAACTTGCCGGATGGCCATGCCGGCGCATCCGCCGTCTTGCTCATCGGGTGGCACGGACTGGCGGCCCCTCCGCGACGGTCGCGAGGCAGCTGCAGCCGGCGCCGGTGGCGGCCCGCCTAGGACAGGATACGCGCGTCGTGGCGCCGCCCCCGATGGCACGGCACCGCCATGGCGCCTCGCGCGGCCCGAATTAAGGCGACCTTAACTCCAGCAGTGCTGAATGTCGCAAATCCTTACACACCAGTCAGTCGGTGCCGCGGCGATCGGCCGCCGCCGGCAAAAAGAGGAAGCAGATGCGTCTCGGGAATCTCAAGATCAGTCGCCGCATGTCCTTGCTGGTCATGCTCTCCGTGATCGGCTTGATCGCCGTCAGCGCCGTGGATGCGTGGCGCACCCGCGGCGTGCTGATGGACGACCGCTACATCAAGACCCAGCACGTGGTCGAGGTCGCCTACAGCGTCATCGCCTCTTATCATGCGCAGGCCCAGGCCGGCACCCTCACCGAAGAGGCCGCGAAGCAGGCGGCCATGGCCGAGCTCGAGACGCTGCGCTACGGCGCCGACGACTATTTCTGGGTCAACGACATGACCCCGGTCATGCTGATGCATCCCTTCTCCAAGAAGCTCATCGGCCAGAACATCGGCGGCATGCAGGACAAGAGCGGCAAGCTCTTCTTCCAGGAAATGGTCGACGTGGTGAATCGCGACGGCGCCGGCTTCGTCCAGTACGACTGGGCCAAGCCCGGCAGCGAGACCGCGGTGCCGAAGATCTCCTATGTGAAGGGCTTCAAGGACTGGGGCTGGATCGTCGGCTCCGGCATCTACATCGACGACGTGAACGCGATGTTCTGGGACATCGTGCTGGTGCAGGGCGGCATCCTGCTCGGCATCCTCGCAATCGTCATCCCGGTGTCCGTGCTGATCGCCAACAGCATCGCGCGGCCCCTGGTCGCCGCCACCGCCAACATGAACCGCCTGGCTGAGGGCGACAAGTCGATCGAGGTGCGCAACACCGAGCTGAAGAGCGAGATCGGCGAGCTTGCCCGCGCCCTGGAGGTGTTCAAGCGCAACGCCATCGAGATGGAGCGCCTGGCCGCCGAGCAGGAGGAGCTGAAGAAGCAGGCCGAGGCGGAGCGTCGCCGCGGCATGCTGGAGATGGCCGACAAGTTCGAGGCCTCGGTCAGCGGCGTGGTGAACGCGGTGACCTCGGCGGCGACCGAGCTGCAGGCGACGGCGCAGTCGCTCTCCACCACCGCCGAATCCGCCTCGCATCAGTCGAACGCCGTGGCCGCAGCGGCGGAGGAGATGACGCAGAACGTGCAGACCGTCGCCGCGGCGACCGAGGAGCTCTCCGCCTCGATCCGCGAGATCGGCAACCAGGTGACCGAATCGACCCGCATCGTCGGCAGCGCCGTGAACCAGGCGGACGACACCAACGCCAAGGTGAAGATGCTGGCCGAGGCGGCGCAGAAGATCGGCGACGTGGTGACGCTGATCAACGAGATCGCCGGTCAGACCAACCTGCTGGCCTTGAACGCGACGATCGAGGCGGCGCGCGCCGGCGAGGCCGGCAAGGGCTTCGCGGTCGTCGCCTCCGAGGTGAAGAACCTGGCGACGCAGACCGCGCGGGCGACCGACGAGATCTCCGGCCAGATCCGCGCCATCCAGGACGCGACGGCAAGTTCCGCGGAGGCGATCAACGGCATCACCCAGACCATCGGCCGGGTGAGCGAGATCTCCACCGCCATTGCCAGCGCGGTCGAGGAGCAGGGCGCCGCCACACAGGAGATCTCGCGCAACGTGCAGGAAGCCTCCGCCGGCAGCGCCGAGGTGTCGACCAACATCACCGGCGTGACCCAGGCCTCGCAGCAGACCAGCGCCGGGTCGAGCGAGGTGCTGAGCGCCGCGTCGGAACTGGCCCGCAACGGCGAAAAGCTGCGGCAGGAGGTCGACGCCTTCCTGCGGACGGTACGCGCCGCCTGATATCACGCACATCGCGACTCCCAAGGCCCCGCGGCACGCTCTCGCCGCGGGGCTTCGCTTTTCGGGGGAAGTCCACGCTGGCGCCCCCGGCTCCATTATATAAGTATCTAATGCATTAGCGTGAGGGCGTCTCGCCAACACCGCTTGATCTGGATCAAGCGCCGACAGGACAGAATGCGCTTAAGTGCGCATTAACTTCCACAAGCAATCAATAGGCGGTCGACGGCGCGCGATCAGCCGACGCGTCGCTGGCGGGAGCGGCTCGCTTCCGTTCCGCATGACTGCCGATCGGCCGCGCCGTTCCGGCGCAGTGCCGACCGGTCGCGTGCTCGCTCGGGGAATTCGGGATTGTCAGGGGATCACTTGCCATGAAGCTCACCATCTCAGCCAAGCTCGTCGCTGGCTCCGTCCTCAACGTCGTCTTGATCGTCGCCTTGGCCGGCATGGCCTTCTGGACCATCGAGCGGCTGCGCGGCCTGCAGGACAGCGGCGCGGTCGCCGCGCTGCAGGCGGTGGAGACGGCCGAGGCGGCGGGGCTCGGCGCCGAGCTCTACCAGATCGTCGCCGACGGCGTGATCAACCGCGACCTGGCGGCGACGCGCCAGGATTGGACGGCGAAGGTCGAAGAAACGCATGCCGCGCTCGCCAAGCTGGCGACGAGCGCGCACAACGACGAGCAGCGCGACGACGTCGCCCAGGCGCGCGCCCAGTTCGAGATCCTGACCCAGGCCTTCGAGGGCGAGATGCTGCCGTTGCTGGAGTCCGGCACGCCGGTCGGTCCGGAGATCCAGGCGCTGGACGACAAGATCGACCAGGCGGTGGCCGGCTTCTCCGAACTGCTGATCGAATTGCGCGGCGACATGCTGCTCGACGCCGAGGCCGCCGATACCGCGTTCGACGACATCGGCGCCTTCAGCGCGCTCATCAACGGCGTGATCGCGGCCGTGGCGGCCCTGGCGGCGCTCGGCGTCGCCTTCGCCATGTCGCGCGCCATCGCCACGCCGGTGCGCGGCATGACGGCGGCGATGTCGAGCCTGGCCGGCGGCGACAAGTCGGTGGCGATCCCCGGCCTGGCGCGCGCCGACGAGATCGGCGCCATGGCCAAGGCGGTGCAGGTGTTCAAGGACAACATGATCGAGACCGAGCGCCTGCGCGGCGAACAGGAGGAGGCCAAGCAGCGGGCCGAGGCGGAGCGCCGCCAGGCCATGCTCGATCTGGCCGCCAAGTTCGAGGCCTCGGTCGGCGGCGTGGTCGGCGCGGTCAATTCGGCGGCGGCCGAATTGCAGGCGACGGCGCAGTCGCTGTCCTCGACGGCCGAGGAAACGGCGCAGCAATCGAACGCCGTCGCCGCCGCCTCGGAGCAGATGACGCAGAACGTGCAGACGGTCGCCTCGGCGACCGAGGAGCTCTCCTCCTCGATCCGCGAGATCGGCAACCAGGTGAGCGAGTCCAGCCGCATCGTCGGCGGCGCCGTCAGCCAGGCGGAGGACACCAACGTCAAGGTGAAGACCCTGGCCGAGGCGGCGCAGAAGATCGGTGACGTGGTGACGCTGATCAACGAGATCGCCGGCCAGACCAACCTGCTGGCCTTGAACGCGACGATCGAGGCGGCGCGCGCCGGCGAGGCCGGCAAGGGCTTCGCCGTTGTGGCCTCGGAGGTGAAGAACCTCGCGACCCAGACCGCCAAGGCGACCGACGAGATCTCCGGCCAGATCCGCGCCATTCAGGACGCGACGGCGCGCTCGGCCCAGGCGATCGAGGACATCACCCAGACCATCGGCCGGGTGAACGAGATCTCGACCGCCATCGCCAGCGCGGTCGAGGAGCAGGGCGCGGCGACCCAGGAGATCTCCCGCAACGTGCAGGAGGCCTCGACCGGCACGGCGGAGGTGTCGACCAACATCACCGGCGTGACCCAGGCCTCGGCCCAGACCAGTGCCGGCTCGACCCAGGTGCTCTCCGCCGCCAGCGAGCTGGCCAGGAATGGCGAGAAGCTGCGGCAGGAGGTCGAGGCATTCCTCGCCACCGTCCGCGCCGCCTGAGTTCGGGCCTCCCGCATCGCACAGCCCCGCGCCAGCGATGGCGCGGGGTTTTTCGTTCTCGGCTTGCGGCTCCGCGCCCACGCTGCCGCTGGGGCGCCGGGCCAAGTGCAACAGCTGCTACCCAAAGGATGCTCCAGTGTAATCTTTCGATTACGAGAATATGCCTAGGCCAGTATTTTTTCTTAGCAATTTATGCTTGAGCAGCGGGCGAAATACCTTCGCCTATACAAAAGGTCATTGGCCAAGAGAAAGGGATTATTTACGGACCGCACCTACATTTGATCCAGATCAAGTCGAGTTGACCCGGGTCAAACCATGGCGTGGGGGTCGCGCCGGGGGGCTGGGGCGGGGCGGTTGCCTTGTCCTCAGGCCCACAACCATCGGATCAGGAAACGTTCATGCTCAAGCACAGCAAGATCATCCAGCGCTTGGCCGCGCTATTGCTCATCAACATCGTCCTCATGGGCGCGCTCGGCGCGCTCGGCTTCTTCGGCATGTCCTCGATCCGCGAGGGGCTGCGGACGGTGTACGAGGACCGGACCGTGCCCATGGGCCAGATCCTCACCACCATGGAGGAATACTACGAGATCCGCCTGGCCGTTCTGGCTGGCCTGGGCGCCACCGATCCGGCCGTGGTCACGCAGAAGAAGGCGGAAGCCGAGGAGCGCAAGGCCCACATCGACACTGAGTGGAAGGCCTATATGTCCACCTACATGCCGCCGGAAGAGGTCGAGGTGGCGAAGACCACGGCAGCGAACATGGCGGCCTATGACGCCGTCTGGCCGGAAGTGTTCGCCAATCTGGTCCGCGGCGACCAGGCCGGCGCGAAGGCGCTGGCGGCGAGCAAGGGCGGTCCCGCTTTTGCCGCCGTGGCCGAATCCTTCGACGCGCTCGCCGAGTTGCAGAAGAAGATCGCCGGCGAGGAATATGCGAAGGCGACCAACACCTTCAACAACAACCTCTACCTGCTGATCGCCATCCTCATCGGCGCCGTCGCCATCGGTGCGACCCTGGCGATGGTGGTCGCGCGCTCGATCACCCTGCCGCTCAATGGCATCATCGGTGTGATGGGCGAGCTGACCAAGGGCAATCTCGAGGTCGAGGTCGGCGGCCAGGATCGCCGCGACGAAGTCGGCAGCGTGGCCAAGTCGGTCGGCGTGTTCAAGGACGGCCTGGTCGAGGCCGAGCGGCTGCGCCGGCAGCAGCAGGCCGAGCAGGAACGCCAGATCGAGCGCGGCAAGCGCATGGAGGCGGCGGTCACCGCCTTCGACCAGATGATCACCGAAGTCGTCGGCTCGGTGAGTTCGGCGGCGACCGAGCTGCAGGCGACGGCGCAGTCGCTCTCGGCCACCGCCGAGGAGACGTCGCAGCAATCGAACGCCGTGGCGGCTGCGTCCGAGCAGATGACGCAGAACGTGCAGACGGTGGCCTCGGCGACCGAGGAGCTGTCCGCCTCGATCCGCGAGATCAGCAATCAGGTGACGGAATCGACGCGCATCGTCGGCAATGCCGTCACCCAGG
>Ga0268299_1000392_pt1 | contig 144165 bp, 119 predicted proteins | sample NOBtaG_FD_193484 | JGI IMG/M metagenome (GOLD analysis project Ga0268299, IMG submission 193484) | Activated sludge microbial communities from bioreactor in Nijmegen, Gelderland, Netherland - NOB reactor | ecosystem: Engineered > Bioreactor > Aerobic > Activated sludge | place: Netherlands...
CTCCTTGGGTATGGGTGTCCAACTAACCCCATGCTACCGGGAGGTCACTCTATTTACAATACCGTCTATAAGTCCTTGTTGTAAAACAAGTTATGTCTACACGCCATTCGTGGCTGTCCCTAGAGATATTGTTAGTACGACTCAGCTAGCTGATATCGCGCTCTCGGAGTTGTAACCAGCGATGCCGATTTGTGAGTAGTAACCTCGCTCCAGATGAGAGTGTCGCAATGGCACTGGCAGATACAGCAGATATTTTGCCAAGCAGGCTGGACTCTGTTGTCAGTGCAAAGATTGCAAGAGGTCCGCAGAGAGTTGAGCTGAGTTCCGTAAGTGTTTTCAGGTCGTTGTCAGCCTGTCGCATGCGCTTTTCTGCATTGCTTGCCGCTTGCCAGATCGATTCCTTGGCGATTGAAGATAGGTCCCAATCTCGACGCTCGATATTGGCGGCTAGGGTTGCTGACAACTCGTTCATCAAGGAGCGTAGAGCCTTAACCTCAGGGGACCCGCGCAATTCAAGGATTTGATACAATCTTCTCTGTGCCCCGGAGATCCAACCCTTGGGGCCATACGATGAGAAGCAGGTCGTTCCGCTGTTCCCGCAGTTTGAGCAATTCGCTACTTGGGGAATGAACTCGAATTTTGGCAATCGAAGGTCAGGTAGGTGCCGCGCGATTGTATTCCGCGCATGCAAGACAGACGTAGCATTGTCGAAGCCGCCAGAGAAAAGCCAATGAGTTGCTGCATCGTCACGTTCATCGGCAAGCCATACCGAATTTGTCGCCTTCGCAACTATTAGGTGTGCTGCGACGGAATCAAGATGGTTCATACAATATCTTTGGTCATCTAGTGCGAGGACCATTTTGCCGTTGTCATTTGGCGAGATCGCCTTTGCAGAAATGCTCAGTTTGACGAGATTGTTATCTTTTGTTTGCTGTAAGCGGTTTCGTACAGAATACTCAGCGAATCTCATCGCCTCGCGCATTCCGCTATCGACTGGAATGGGCCGAATTATGCCTTCCTTGACAAGTGCATTCCAAGCATACGAAATCGATTCGGTCAGCGTTTCGTTGCTCGGCCCAAAGCCGACATCAACTTCAAATCGTTCGGATCCAGTTGTGAAGATTCGAGGCGCGTATATGGCGTCTGCCCAGAGTGCGACAAGAGGTCGCGTATACATCCATGACCAATCGATGTTCTGCATCGGGAAGCCGCCATCGATGTCGTCGAGAATCGCTAAACTCGATGCGAGTGCGTTTGGCATTGACCCCTCCGTGGTTAGCTTCTGTTTGTCGTCAGCCGCCCCAGACCATTCCGCCATAGCCCGGCAACGCCGATAGCAGAAACTAGCGAGATTCTTCGCATGAACCAGCTCGCCCGATGCGGTACGATCTTAGCAAGAAGACTGGCAAGAACCCGTGACCCGAACGCTACCGATACTATTCTCGTCGTTCAACAGTTTTTTGCCTGTTTTGGGACAGGGAGTCCCCGCTTCCCTTGCCTGAAGGGTACGAACACATTATCAGCCGTTGACCCTACAAGCCCGAGTGACAGCCACCGTTTTCTATAGAGTACAGGCAACCCAATAACCCGAGAATCCCGCGATCGCGGCCTCGCGCCGGCCGTGCTCCCGCGTGGCCTCTGCCCGTACATCGATGTCGCGGGCCGGCGACGCCACCCTTGCTCAAGACCCGACTCAACTCCGCCTCTCCATCGCGCCGCGGGTTGATTGGCCTGGGGCTGACGGTTTGAATGCCAGAGTTGTCAAGATTCTGATCGTGCCTGGCGCCCCGCGGCTGTCGATTGCCCGGGTCGGTGGTACGCGCGTCCCGCCGGTGCGTCCAGCCGAGACGGCCGCAACACCCGAACATTCCGCTGTCTCGTGGCACTAGTCGTCCCTGACCGGCCCGGTCCGCGTGCCCACGCCGCCGCTCAGGTAATGTTGAATCAGCGCCCATGCGGCTTCGTCGGCGGCCTTTTCGCATCGGTCGCCTGCCGCATTCGTGGCGACCAGCACGGCGAAGTTCTTTTCCGGCGCGATCCAGGTGACGCAAAACCACATCGTGTTGCTGCCGGCGTGCATGAGGACCCTTCCGCCCCAGTCGCGCCGGGCCACGCGCCAACCCATGGCGTAGTCGCCGCCGGGCGGGGTCGCGTGCATTTTGACAAACGACTCCGGCTTGAGCAGGCTGCCCTTGCCCTGGCTGCCGATCAGGTGCAACGCCGCAAACGAGGCCCAATCGGCCATCGCCGCATGCACCGTTCCGGCGGGACCGATTGCCGCCGGGTTGTCGGCCCGCCGCCCCGGCCGCACCGGCGTGATCTTGCCGCCCTTGATCGTGTGGCCCCACGGTTGATCCATCGCCTCGGCGCTGCCCGGCGCGCCGAACCCCGCCGAGCCCATGCGCAGCGGCGCGAACAGCATCGTCCGCATCAACTCCTCCCACGGCCTCCCGGTCACGCGCTCGGCCATGGCCCCCGCAATGGCATAGCCGCCGTTGGAGTAGATGAATTTCGTGCCCGGCCGGGCCTGCGGCGCACGGGTGAGCACGCCTTCGACGAGGACGCTGCGCTGCTGCGTCGGCGTGCCGCTCTGGCGCCAGAGCCGCGCCCACAGTCCGCCCGGCGAGAGATCCGTCGGCACACCGCCGCGGTGGGTGAGCAGTTGCTCCAGGGTGACGCCGCGATAGCCGGCATCCATCTTCACGGCGAGTTCCGGAAAGACCTCGTCGACGGTTGTCTCCCAGCGCAACTTACCCTGTTCGACGAGTTGGGCGATCAGCGTCGCGGTCATGGCCTTGGTGCAGGAGCCGAGGTGAAACTGATCGTTCACCGTCACCGGGGTGGCATCGCCGGCCTTGCGCACGCCGACCGCCCCGCTGGCCACCAGGCGGTTGCCCTCGACAATCGCTCCGGCGAGGGCCGGCAGATCGTACTGGTCGCGGATTTTCTCCAGCATGTTGTGCAGCGACTTGCGCCCTGCGCCGGCGGGCTGGGTGGTCACGGTAAGGGTGGACGTCTTTTTCGGCGGCGTGCGGGCGCCCGGTTGATCGGGACCCGGCGGCGCGGCCTGCGCCGGCCGACTCGTGGGCCGGGGCGGAAGCGGTTCGAGCGGCTCAAGGGGCTCCGGAGGCGCGCCCCGCGCCACGCCGAAGACCAGGCAAAAAGACAGCCCGAAGGCCCTGAGGAAGCCGCCGGCAGATTGACGATTTGGAGTGCTCACGCTCACTTTATACCACGAACCAGCCGGGCGATGGCGACGGGTCAGGGGTTGATCAGTTCGTCCACGAACGCGTCGACGTCGCGGCCATCGGCCAGTCCGTCATTGTTAACGTCGGCCCGAAGAGCGCTGCACGCGGGAAATGTGTTCTGGTAGGCGACCGGATCGGTCAGGGCCAGGGCGAAGGGTTGGACGTCCTGCACATTGACGGCGCCATCGCAGTTCAAGTCGCCCTGATCGCTGGAATTGCCCAGCGCGGTCAGCACCAGTCTGGGCCGCGCGGCCGGGTCGATGGGATACTCGAGGGCGAACACGGTGAAACCGACCGTCGCCGTGCGCGGGAGGGCCAGCATGGAGACGAACCCGCCGTTCATGATGTCGCCGGCCAGTTGGGCGGTGAGCGTCAGCGGAATGTTGACGGGGCCGTCCTGAACGGCCACCGCCTGCACGGCAATCAGCGAATTGGACGCCCCGGCGACCAGCGTCTGCAGGAAGTCCCAGGTCATCTCATTGCCGCCCCCCTCGACCGGCGGCGGCATGGGCGTGCCGATGCCCTGCAACCAATTGTCGTCGGAGATCCAGCGAAGTTCGATCTCGCCGGCGCCGACGTTGAAGATCGGATTGAGCGGCGCGGCCACGGAGGTCAGCACCAGTGTTGCAGCGGTCAACTCCCAGTTGCCCGCGCCGTACTGTGCGTCAAACGCGGCCTTTGCAAGACCGGCGTCAAATTGCAGCACTGACTCATAGCGGCCCTGGGGCACGCCCGAGCCGTTGACCGCGCTTGCACCGGCGACGGACAGCGCCCCGGCCGCGCCGAAATTCCGCGTCGGTTCAGCCGCGCGGACCAGGGCATCCTGAGTCGGCGTCATTTGAAATTCAGCGGCGGATGCGCTGCCGCACAGCGTGCCCACAACCAGACTGGTCGCGCAAATCAGCGAAATTGGGTGGCGTTTCTGCATGGTATTTCGGTACGTTGTCTTCTGGGGCCTGCTCATTCAGACGACCGCAGTCTAACGCCAAACGGACCGAAATTCAATTCTCGACCGCACCCTGATCGATCCAATCCCGCAATATGGCCAGTTCCTGCGAGGTCAGCCTCTCCCCCAACAGGGGCATGGTCTCGCCCACCGGCGGTGAATTCGAACTGACCTTCTGAAATATCAGGCTGTTGGCCGAGTCACCCGGTTTGATCAGCAGCAGGTCGCCGCGCGCGGCGCTGGGCTGGTTGACCGTCTGGGCGTGACTGTTGGCCGCGCTCAGATCCAGTGAAATGCCGCCAAAAAACGACGAAAATCCGCCGGCCGAATGGCAGTTGGTGCATTTCGCGTCGTAGATGGGCTGCACGTCCGCGGCATACGAAATCGTGCGGCCGGTGGGCGGACCGACCGGGTTCACGCCGCCCTGACATCCGGCCCAACCCATCAACGCCGGAATTAAGACACCGACACCATGCCGAAGACTTCTTCTCATCATGTATTCCTTTTTGACAAATTCCGCTTTTTTTCAGGACCAAGTCGCATCCGGACCCATTGCACCCGGTCACGGCGTCGCCGCGACGACCCTGTCCACCCGGCCCGTCGAACCGGTCGGGCCGAAGTTCGCGCTGCTGAGGACATACAACTCGCCGTCCTGGTCCTCGCCGAACGAAAAGAGGTAGCGGCCCAGCCGCCCGTTGTTCGCCCCCTGAACCAGCAGGCTCCGGCGCTGCCAGGTGCCGTCCGCCGCCTTGCGGGCCGCGAAGAGCACGCCGTCCGGCGAAGCGAAACCGGTGCTGAAGTCGCCGAAGACATAATCGCCCGCCAATTCCGGCACGGCGCTGCCACGGTACACAAACCCGCCGATGACCGAAATGCCCACCGCCGTCAGTCCCTCACGATGCGGGTATTCGATGATCGGATCGATCAGCGGCGCCCCGGCGAGATCAACGCTCGCACAATTCGCACCCGGCAACCCGGGCGAGGTTGTCGAAAAGCAGTTTCGACCCTCGCGAATGTTCCATCCGTAATTGCCGCCCTTCACGACGATGTCCACTTCCTCCATCAGATTTTGTCCGACGTCGCCGACAAACAACTCGTGGTCACCGCCGCGGTCAAACGAGAACTTGAACGGATTCCGCAGGCCCAGCGCCCAGATTTCGCCGCGTGTCGATGATTCAGTTGCAAACGGGTTGTCCGCGGGAATGTCGTACGGCTGCGCGCCGTCCACGTCGATGCGCAGAATCTTGCCCAGCAGTTGCGTGCGATCCTGTGCGTTTCCGAGGCCCGCCGTATGGCCGGCCCCGACGTCATTGGCCCCGCCGCCGTCGCCGATGCCGATGTAGAGTTTGCCGTCCGGGCCGAACGCAATTTGCCCGCCGTTGTGGTTGGCCTGCGGCTTCACGACCTCAAGAATGACGCGCTCGGAGGCCGCGTCGGCGGCATTCGCGTCACCGGTCGAAACCAGAAATTCTGAAATGCGCACGCGGGAATCGGCGAAGTCGGGGTCGCCCGTCTCCTTGGGCACGTTGTAGAACACAAGGAACCGGCCGTTCGTCGCGTAATCCGGATGGAATGCCAGTCCAAGCAGGCCGCGCTCGTCATAGACAAATCCGCCGCCGGATCCGCCGATGTTCACCATCCGCGCGGCGATGTCCAGAAAGACCGTCGTCGATGACTGGCCGGGTTGCAGGACGTGAATCCGCCCGATCTGATCGACGATGAAGAGTCGCCCCGTGGCGTCGGCCGGCTGGGCCAGCGCCACCGGCGAGGTGAATCCCGCGGCGACCTGTTCGAGTTTGATCCAGGTTGAATCGCCGCCGATCGGCTGGCCCGCGTTGAAGCAGGATCCGCCCAGGGTGGCGAACAGCGCACAACTCGACAGAAGACTATACACTCCGAGGCGAAGTGCAATATGTGAACCGCGATCCGTATGACGCTTGTGGAACATCTTCAATGATCTCCGCCGGCGAGGGGTGTGATGGGAGGCCGCCCACCCTGGATGTCGAATGCGCCGCGACATCTTGCGGGCGAGACGTCTCGGGCCGTCCATAGAGCATGGCGTGAAGGCCTCCGTGAGATCCTCAGTATACGACGGACGCACGGGCCCCAGCCGCACTTCGCATCATTTTGAAGCGGAATTCCGCATTCCCGAAACCAATCCGCTCCACCTTGTTGAACCTGACAAGCCGCCTTACGCTCATGTGCTGAGACCACCATGCCCCAACTGCTCGATGCCGATGGAATCGCAAGTGCTCTGCGGCGAATGGCCGACGAGATCGCACAATCCGCGCCGCCGGGATGCAGCGTCGGCCTGGTTGGCATTCGCTCGCGCGGCGACGACCTGGCCCGGCGTCTCCAGCCCCTGCTCGCCCAACTCGGCTTCCGCGATCTGGAATACGGCTGCCTCGACATTACGCTTTATCGCGACGACCTGGCCGAGATCGGGCCGTCTGCCGTGGTCCGCACCACCGAAATCGATTTCGACGTCGCCGGTCGGTATCTCATTCTGGTCGACGACGTCATACACACCGGCCGCAGCATCCGCGCCGCGCTTTCGGCCATCGTCGATCTGGGGCGGCCGCGGGCCATACGGCTGGCCGTGCTGGTCGATCGCGAGGGCAGCGGCCGTGAACTTCCGATCCAGCCGGACTTCGCGGGCATTCGCGTGCCCGAGTCGGCCGGACGGGTCACCGTGCGATTGATGGAGACCGACGGTCGGGACGAGGTGGAGGTCGGCACATGAAGGACATGTTGACATCCGTCGCAGCGACATCGGCCGCGTCGCCGCGCGGCACGGAGCGAGAATCCATGGTTTGGCCGCACAAGCACCTGCTGGGGCTGGAGGACCTCTCCGCCGAGGACATCAGTTTCATCCTCGACACCGCCCAAGCCTTTGAGGATGTCTCCACCCGAAGCGTCAAGAAAGTGCCGGCCCTGCGCGGCCGCGTCGTGGTCAACCTCTTCTTCGAGGATTCGACGCGAACGCGCACCAGTTTCACACTCGCGGCCCAGCGCCTCTCCGCCGATATCATTGACTTCACCGCCAAGACCAGCAGCGTGACCAAGGGCGAGAGCCTCCGCGACACGGTGCGCAACATCGAGGCCATGGGCGTCGATCTCATTATCTGTCGACATCCGAACGCCGGCGCGCCGCACCTGGTGGCCCGCTGCGTGAACTGCTGTGTCATCAATGCCGGAGACGGCCGCCACGAGCATCCCACCCAGGGCCTGCTCGACCTCTACACCATGCGCCAGGCCAAGGGCCGAATCGCCGGCCTCAAGGTCGCCATCGTCGGCGACGTGGCCAACAGCCGCGTGGCCCGCAGCAATCTGCACGGGCTGCTCAAACTCGGCGCTGAGGTCACCCTCATCGGGCCGGCCACCCTCGTGCCCAAGTCCTTCGCCGGCCTGGGCGCGCGAATCCGCCACGACTTCGACAACGTGATCGGCGAATTCGACGTCATCAACATGCTGCGCGTTCAGCAGGAGCGCATCGCATCCAGCGTGTTCCCCAGCATTCAGGAATACTCGCGTCTGTTTGGGTTGAACGCCGAGCGCATGTGCCGCGCAAAGTCCGATGTACTCATCATGCATCCCGGCCCGGTCAACCGCGGCATTGAACTGTCCGCGGAAGTGGCCGACGGCGCGAAGAGCGCCATCCTGCGGCAGGTGACCAACGGCCTCGCCGTCCGCATGGCCGTCATGTTTCTGTGCAAGCAGGCCTCGGAAGGGACGGCATAGACATGCCGTCCCCGGTCTCTACCTGGAGTGATGCCCTGGTCCGGGGCTGAGACGCGCCGTTGTTGTTGTTGTTGTTCCGGAACTCGCCACGGTCCCGGCCTTTCCCGCCGCGGAAATCGGCTGGAGCGCCACCACCGCATTTGATGCTGTCAGGTGCTTCGGCGTCCACTTCTCGACATCGTTCGCCGTGCCCATGAAATCATGCTCGATGTAATACCGGTACAACGCGGCCGAGCCCTTCGGCGTCAGCGATTTGTCTGAATTGACTGAATACAGACCATACACCGGCTCGTAGCACATCATCCACTCGTACGTATTAAGCAGACTCCAGTGAAAATATCCGCGCACATCGTAGCCCGCATCGATGGTGTGCCGAATCGCAAGCAGGTGGTCGAACAGGAAGTCCGGGCGCTTGTGGTCGGTCTTGTCGGCGATTCCATTCTCGGTGATGACCATGGGCTTGCCGTAGCGCATGGCCAGGCTGACGATCACCCGTTCCAGCCCGTCGGCATCGATGATCCAGCCCAGGTCGGTGACGTTGGATCCGATTCGCAGGCGCTGGAGGTACATTGCCAGGGGAGACGCCACTTCGCGCGCGTAGTAGTTGAACCCCAGAATGTCCAGATCATCCTTGATGCCGTCGAGATGATGGTAGTTGTAGTTCTGCGCCTTGTCGTACCAGAAAGCGAACGGATCCAGCGGGTCCTGCTCCCAGTCGATCAGGTTCTGAATGCTCATGATCCGTGCATCGGGCCGCAGTTCGCGCACCACCCGCGCCGCCAGTCTGAACGTCTCGATCTCCTTCTCAATCAACTTGTCGTAATACGCGATGGACGTCATTTTTCCCGGCGGGAACTCGCCGAACGCGCACAGCAAGGCATAGGCATTGGGTTCGTTCTGCGGCGCGAAGACCGTCACGCCCTCCGGCATCCGCGGGACAACCTTGCGAATGAACTGCTCCCAGGCCGCCACCGCGTCGGGATGGAGCCAGCCATGATTGTCCGGATTGTCGAAATCCGCCAGCCAGCCCGGAAACGTGTAATGCCACAGGCAGATGATCGGGGTGATGTCCGCCGCGATCAGGCGATTGCAGAATTGCCGATACCGGTCGATCGCCTGCTCATCGAACTTGCCGCGGGCCGGTTCGACCCGCGCCCATTCGATGCCGAAGCGGTAATGGGTCACGCCCAAGGCCTTCATCGCCGCGATGTCGCGGTCCATGTGCTGAAAACTGGCGACGCGCTGATCGCGCGGCGTCTTCAGTTTGCCGCGATCCGCGAACAGGTCCCAATCGGTTGCGAACCGCCGCGACGGATCGGGCTCTTCTATTTGAAATGGCGCTGTCGAAACCCCCCACCAGAACGGGGGCTGCGACGCCGGCTGCGTCACCGCGACCGAAACCGGCGCCTTCGGAATGCGATAACCGGCGTTGCAGCCCATCGCGCCGAGGCATGCGCACATGGCGACGCAAGTCACGCCAACACCGCTCTTTCGCCATCTTGATCTCACCATCATCTCCCACCCGCACCGATGCCCGCGAACGAACCACTGCCTTCGCCAACCGTGAGTAATGTAGGGCCGCCCAGCCCGGTCGTCTTGATGACGGCCCTTTCATGCCGGTTCCACGCGCCAAACCGGCACATTCCTCCCTCCGATAGCCGACTGTTCAGTTCACGACCCCCCGGCGTTACAATTCGCGCCAGTCGTCAATCCCGAGGAGGAACCCGCACCCGTGGCGCGGACCCGAGTCAGAAATCACTGCATCGCAGACGCCGAACGTGGCGACACCGTTCGGTTGCGATGCCGTCACACCCGAAACGACATATCAAACAAGGAGCCCAACGATGCCTGAGATGAATCCCTTTGCAACAGCCCAGGCCCAACTGGACGAGGCGGCCAAGAAACTCGGCCTCGACGCGGCCACCCATGAACTGCTTCGCAACCCCATGAAGGAATACCACTTCACCCTGCCGGTGAAGATGGACAACGGCCGCACCAAGGTTTTCCACGGATACCGCGTGCAATACAACGCCGCGCGCGGCCCCACCAAGGGCGGCATTCGCTGGCACCCCGATGAGACCATCGACACCGTCCGCGCCCTGGCGGCATGGATGACCTGGAAGTGCGCAGCCGTCAATATTCCACTCGGCGGCGGCAAGGGCGGCATCGTCTGCAACCCCAAGGAACTCTCCGAGGGCGAAAAAGAGCGACTGGCCCGCGCCTACATTCGCGCCGTCGGCCGCGAACTCGGCGTCCATCGCGATGTCCCCGCGCCCGACGTCTATACCACGCCGCAGATCATGGCCTGGATGATGGACGAGTATGAGACCATCGTCGGCGAGAGCCACCCCGGCATGATCACCGGCAAGCCGATTCCCCTCGGCGGCAGCGAAGGCCGCGGCGACGCGACCGCCCGCGGCGGACTCTATGTCGTGCGCGAAGCGGCCAAGAAGATGAAACTCGATTCGAGCAAGATGAGTTACGCGATTCAGGGCTTCGGCAACGCCGGCCAGTATGCCGCGACGCTCCACCCCGAGATCCTCGGCGGCGGAAAATTGCTGGCCGTCTCCGACAGCCGCAGTGGCGTTTTCAGCGAGGCCGGCATCGATCCGCACGCCATGGTGAAATACAAACTGGAGACCGGCAAAGTCGAGGGCTTCCCCGGCACCACGCCGATCACGAACGAGGCCCTTCTGGAACTCAAGTGTGACATTCTGTATCCGTCGGCGCTCGAAGGCGTGATCACCGCGACGAATGCCCCGAAACTCAAGTGCAAGATCATGTGCGAACTGGCCAACGGCCCCACCAGCCCCGAGGCCGACAAGATTCTGCATGCGGCCGGCGTCATGGTCCTGCCCGATTTCCTGGCCAACGCCGGCGGCGTCACGGTCAGTTACTTCGAGCAGGTTCAGAACACCTACAACTACTACTGGTCGCTGGAAGACGTGCATCGACAACTCGATCGCCGCATGACCGACGCCTTCGAGGCGGTCTACAGCACCTGTGAGAAGGCCAAGGTGCACATGCGTCTGGCGGCCTACATGGTGAGCGTGAGCCGCGTGGCCGAGGCGTGCAAACTCCGCGGATGGGTATAATAAAATGTCGAATTACTAATTTCGAATTGCGAATTACGATCAGATACCGCTGCGGCAACGGCGGGCAAATGATCAAGACACGGAACATCGAGCCGGGTCAATTGCGACCCGCCGGCAAGTAATGCGTTTCGGCGATAGATCCCTGGGAGCGTGGAAGCCCCAGATCGCCGAGAATTGAAAAGTCCGACTCAGATTTGGAAAGGAAGAGAGAAATGGCGCGGAATCGACTTTTGTATTCGTGTACGACGGTCCTGCTCGCGGCGATCGCCACGGGCTGCGGCGGCAAGAATGACGGCATGGGCATGGCCGGCGGTGGTGATCACGCCGCTCCCCAGCGGCCCGCCGAATTGGACAAACTGGCCAACTGGGTCGGCAACTGGACCTTCAGCGGCACCTGCACCATGCCGGGCGCCGACAAGCCCATGACCATGACCGGCACGTCCAGCGCGACCTGGGAAGTCGATCGATGGTGCATCCTGGAGAAGGTGGAAGGACCCAACATGATGGGCCCCGGCATGTTCAGCGGCATGGCGGTGCATACCTACGACGCGCATGAGAAGAAATTCAAGTCTGCCTGGATGGACAACATGGGCAGCGTCAACCACGGCACCATGTGGCAGGACGGTCCCAACACATGGAAGACCAAGGGCACCGGGCGCAACGCCATGACCGGCGACAAGACCACCAGCGAAGGCTGGATGAAAATGGTCGACGCCAACACGATGGAGTGGGGCGGCACCGAATACGCCAACGGCAAGAAGATGATGGAAATGAAGGGCACGAGCCGGCGCAAGATGTAAGCGACGCATCGCGGCATCACTGGCCGCCAGCCGTATGTATTAATCCAACCGCGTGTGCGAGGGAATCAATCCCTCGCACACGTTTTTTAGGGTGCAACGCGACAGGTTGAAATCAACGGAAGCAACTCATTTCAACGGTCACCGGCTTTCCAACTTCCCCAGCGTCGTACCAATCAGGTTGTTCATCTTGTCAACCGCCCCATCCAGCGCAAGGTCATGCGAGTCTGCATGGTGGCTGACGCTGATCGGCTGAAGGCCCGCGAATCGGACTTCCATCTGGCAGCGTTTGTCATTGCCGCCGGCCTTTATCGCGGTATTCTCGTCGTTGAGATGCACCTCGACCCGCGTGATTCGCTCCGCATATCGCTGAAACTTGCTTTCCACCACTTCCTGAACGTAGGCAATCAACTCCGCCGAACCGCCGATCTGCCGGCCCGTGTTCACTTGAATCAGCATGGACCCTCCCTTTCCTATTCCGGCGTTGCAGAAATCAATTCAACTGTTCTTGGAATCGCGCCGTGCCTGCGAGCGCTTGCCGCGCGCCGACACATGCCCGCGCACCCGGCTGGTCACGCCGGTGCGCTTGATTCGTTCCTCCTTGGCGGCGGACTGCAGGGTCTGCTGACGTTCCCGATCCAGGGCGGTCAGGGCCTCCACGGCCGATCGACCGCGCTTCGGCTTGGCGGACTGCCTGGCGATTTTCTCGGCCCCGGACGTCTTTTTCTTCCGTGATGGTGTCGCCATGAGTGTCCTTTCAAAGAAATCATGCATTTCCTGACGGGCGTGGGGTCGATGAATGCGACCGCCGAGTACCGCCGTTCAAGGGGAGTATTACCGCGAGCGAACGGGTTTGCCATGCGCCGACGCATTTTTCATTCAGCGTGCCGGGGAGTTGCGCCGCCCAACACCCGCGCTTCGCCGGGAAAAGTGCGCAGCGCATGCGTGACCGGGTTACTGGATGGTTGGCGGGTCGTCGTTGCGAGTCGTACCGGAAAAGTACGAATTGTGCGTGCCCGGACCGTCGGCGGCGATGCTGCCGTCGCCGTTGACGACGTAGCCCAGCGACTCGATCGTTCGCGCCTCGACGTGTCCGTCGCAGAAAATGACATTCGCCTTGAGAAGATGGCGGACGTCCGGGGCCGAGCGATGCTGCGGGGCGCGGTTGGCGTCGTCGCAGAAATCGCCATCGGGCGTCAGCCGCGGAGGATCGAGCGACCACGCATGGTTGCCGACCGCGGAGAGGTCGCCGGCGCCGTCGGCACGGTAGGCCGTGCGCGCTTCGGCCGGCTTGCCGGCGGCGGTGCCCAGGGCGTCGGCGGCCATGACCGTCGTCGAAGCCGCGAGCCGGCTGGCCTTCACGGGAAACCGAACGAAACCCGCGGCCTTGCCGCCCGACTTGAATCGGGCATTGCCCAGAAACTGATAATTATAGCCGTATGTATAATTTCTATTGTTGATGCGCTCGGGCGCCTCGGGGCACAGGAACACCCGGTTGCCGTCCACGGAGAGCCTGTTGTCGTCCGCCGAGTCCGGGCTGGGTGCGGAAAAGGCGAAGAAGCCGCTCTCGGCGCCCATGGTGACAAACCACCGCGGCCGCCACTGGTAGCCGTTGCCGACAAAATAGACGTTCGCGGAGTTATCCGTGAACCTGCCGGGTCTGCCGGGAATGCTCGTGCCATCGTTGCCGTCGGCATACATCAACCAGCCCGCGCCGAGTTGCCGCAGGTTGGTCGCGCAGACCGTCATCCGCCCCATGCGCCGGGCGTTGGACAGCGATGGCAGCAAGACACTGATCAATAGCGCGATGATCGCAATGACCACCAGCAATTCGATCAACGTAAAGGCCGTTCGCCGCTTCATGTGCAGACCCTCGCCAATGTGACCGTCGCTCGTGGCATCGTGATTCACGCCATCGCGACGATTTCCCAAATGCCATTTCATTCTGCACGCGTTTGAACGACCTGTCCAATTGAGTCCGCCGCGCCGATCAATTCCGACCGCTGGCTCTATTCCGCCAGAATGGGGCGACCCCGCGCGGGCATCAAGAAGCCCGCACGGGGTCGGAGTGGAGTTCAACTATTTCCGGGTCGCCGCATCGGCAGGCTGCCGTGCAACGCCTATATGCATCCTCTGCTTAAGGACAGGTGTTCGGCAGACCGGCGGCCGTCGCAACGGCGTTGACATCCGCCTGCGTCACCACGCCGTCACCGTCCACATCACCGCTCGACCAGCAGGCCGACGACAGCCCGATGTTGCCGCAGGCAATCGCCTTGTCCGCCGCGTCGGTCACGCCGTCGAGATTCAGATCGGTGATCTGCGTATCCAGGATGTGAACGACAACCTCAATCACGTCCTGAAAGTCCACGGCCAGGTCGCCGTTCATGTCGCAACTGAGGTCGATGCGGCGCTGAGTCGCCGGGTTGATCGCGTTGTTCAGGTTGTTGAACGACGCGATGGAATCGTCACCGCCCCACTGCGGAATGTAATTCTGGCAGATGTAGTCAATGTCCGTGACGTTGACCACGCCATCCGATCCCTGCGGATCCGAACCGGGCGTGGGCGTCCCGCCGGCCACGTCGGCCCGGCTGTCGCCCGCGGCGTAGGTACCCGTCACCAGTGTGGTGTTGAAGAAGTTGATGTCGCCCGGCGTGACCACGTTCCATGCGATGTCCACGCGGGTGAAGCCCTCCTTGCGGTTGAGTTTCCGGGTCGCGGGATCGAGCGCCAGTCCGTCCGCGAAGTAGCGAACATCGCTCATTTCGACACCCGGCTCAATGACGCCCACTGTGCTGGCGCCGAGCGGTCCGGGGATTTCAATGTAGGACGCCGCGACGCGATCGCCGAAGTTGCCGTCGCCGTCGAAGTCACCGATGAGTTCCGGAATGATGTAGTTGGTCGCGCTACCGCCGGCCGGCGCAAAGCCGCCCGCACCGCCCGCGACGTCGTCCATCTGGAATGCCGCAGGATTCTTGACCGCCGTCATCAATTTCTCGATGTCGTTCCAGTCGCGCTGCCCATCGGCGTTGAAGTCACCCATCAGGCGGCATCGCGCCAGATTGAGGTTGCCGCCGCCGGCGAGGGCCAGCGTACCCGTCGCGTTGCGGTAACTGCCATTGAGGCTGCCGTCACTGTAGGGCTCGGGCAGCGTGACGAATCCCGAAGTCTGATTGACCCGCTGCGGGATCTTGTTGAACAGCGCCGGATTGCCGTTGTGACCGTACGGCGGCGTCACCTGAGTCGTGCTGCAGCGAATGACGTCTTGAAGGACCTGATTCACCGGCTGCGGCGAGAACTTGGTGGGGTTGTTCAGATCCTGAACCGAATCCAGGCCGATCAGCAACGTGAAGTTTCGGGCCAGGTACTGTGCCGGTGACAGTGCCGGCGGCGGCAGCAGCGGATTCGAGATGAAGCCGTCGATGCTGTCGATGATGTTCAGCAGGTAGTCCCTGGCCCGGGCGTTGCCCATCGGGAAACTGTTGGTGTGTCCGGGGCGGCCGAATAGTGGGTCGCCGCGGCTGACGAAAGAACCCGACGCTCCGAGCGTGTAGGAGCAGCGCGGATCGTTGTTGTCCAGAACGGAGTCAATCGACGGCCGCACATAGCCGTTGTTCAACACCTGCCAGTTGCCCGGCGGGGTCGGGCATCCGGTGACGGGTCCGCTGACGTTGTCGCAGACAAACGGCGTGCAATCGCTGTCGATGTTGCCGTCGCCGTCACCGTCGATGTCCTTGCAGACGTTGAGGATTTCGTAGTTGCCGCTGATGGCGTCGGCGATGGCACGGCCGCTACCGAAGAGACCGGTGTAGCCGATCGCAAGCCGGCGATTCTGCGTGCCGCGCTCAAGAATGCCCGAGCCGCCGCAGTTGTTGGTGTAGTGCAACTGGTTGAAAGAGCCGTTCAAGACGTAGCCGAGGTGGGACCCGGGGCCGCGCGAATCCGGATTCTCATTGATCAACTCGCCGCCGTCGTTGTCGCCCATGCCCCAACTGGGGTCGAGACCGAGGGCATTGTTGTAGGCGTTTCGCGTACCCGAGCCGACATCGCGCGTCGTGCCGACCAGGTTCTCGCCATTGGGCATTCGACCGGTCACGAGCAGCCACTGAAGATCGGTGTACTTGAGGCTCTGCACGCCGGTACCCTGCGACGAAATTGGCACCACGGGGACAAACGCGACAGATGTATCATATAGTGTATTGTTGTCCGGCGTGGTCTCATTGAAGTTCAGCGACACCACGGCCGAGTTCGGCCCCTTGAGGTTCTTCTCAATCTGGGCGAGATTGCTCACGAAGCCGGTGCTCGACGGGACGTTATTCCGGCCGTAGCCCGGCTCGTTCGGCTTGCGCCGGAAGTTCGGCGTGCCGGCCGGTCCGCGCGTGCCCCACTTGCCCGGCACGTCCAGGAAGGCCAAGTCAATGCTGTTGGGGCACACCGGCGTACCGGTCTGTCCGGCAACACCGCCCGGATTCAAAACCGGATCGCCATAGACGCCCTGTCCGCCGATCAGCACTGCGCGAATGAACTCGCTGACGTCGGCGATATCTTCCACCGTGTCTCGATTGAAGTCGGCCGTGGCCGGCGGAACGCAGGGCGAGGTGCCGTACACCAGTTTGTTGATGAATCCCTGAATGTCGGCGCCGTTGAGCACTTCGTCACAATTCATGTCGCCGGCACCGACCGGCGCGAGGCAGATGGCGTCGCAACCCGCGCACGGCCCGGTCTTGGCTCCGCCCGACGCCCAGCGGCACCCATTGATCAGACCCTCTTCGGTCGGAATGGTGTTGGGCAACTTGCCCAGCAGTTGATAATCGATGAACTCCTGATAGCCGTTGACCGAGCCGACGCTGCGGTACTGAACCAGCCAGTATCCCCACCAGGCGATCGGGTTCGCCCCGCCGGGGCAGAAGAATGACCGGCCCAGCAGATCGGGGCGGTCGCCGCCGACGAAATCGACGTTTGCATCACAGTTGGTGTCCGTAAAGTCCGCCCACGGCTGCCCGCTGCAGGGGACCACGTTGCCATTGGGATTGTTGTAGTCGTTGTAACTGTTGGACACTTGAAAGAACGGCACGAACAGCGTCGCGCCCGAGATGTTGAGTTGCCCGCCGGGCGTGCCGCCGAGCGGACCGGGGTTGTCAAAGTTGACCCGATCCAGCGTGACACAGGTCGTGCCTGCGCCGGCCCAGAAGTTGAGATTGGCGTGATCGAGGTTGGCACCGTTAAGGCACAGGCAATCGGCCTCGCTGACCTCCGCGCAGGTCCCATTGGCAAACAGACAGGCCCCGGGCGTGCCGGTCGACACGACGGGGCAAAACCGGCTGGTGCAAACGGTGCCGAAGCCCTGCCAGCAGCCGCCAAGCCCCTGACAGGCGGCCTGCGACGCAACCGTCGAGCACGTCCCCGCCGGCAAGCAGCACGCATCGCCGCGCGCCGCTTGCACCCACCCCGCCATGGACAGTGCCGCGAGACACGTCGCGACCGCCAGATTCCAGTTTCCATTCCGTTGTGTTCTCATCGACCCTCTCCTGTTTCGCGTTTCCTGTTTCGATTCCAATTGGTTACGCATGTCAATTTGCAATCCGGTTGTCGCCGGTGATTGCGTAATAGCGATTGCCCCACTCGGCCTTCTGCAGCGTCTGCAGCACCGGCTTGCGTTCCACGTGTCCGTCGCAGTAGAGGAAGTTGCTCGAACCGCCCCAGCGATCGCCGTTGGGATGATGCCGGCCGACCGAGTTCACCTCGGACACCGACGCCGTGTCGATCCATCCGACCGACGCCTCGGAGATGTTTCGCAGGCCGTAATTTGCATCCGGTCGATAGGTGAACGTAGACATCTCCGGCGGGACGCTGAACTCGTCCGAGCCCGAGGACGCGCTGTAGAACGGGTTGATCGAGCGGTGGCTCTTGGACAGCACCCCGCCGCCCTGCTCGATGCCGATGACCTTCCAGTTCGATTGAAACTCCGCGGCGAGAATCACCCGGCCGGAGTTGATCTCCTTCTCGTTGACAAAGCGATTGGTCCGCGCTCCGCCCGACATGGTGGTCGTGAATTTGTTTCGTGGAAAAATGCCCGCGTTTCCGCCGTAGGCGATGAACTCGGCCTGGCGATCTTCGACGGTGCCCGGGGGGCCGGACGCGCCGTTCTGATCGACCTGCCCGTCGGACCAGCCCGTTCGACCGGGGTTGGTGCGCGGCGCGCCGCCGCCGGGAATCGAGGGGCACTGAAACGCCTCGGCCGGGGCACGGCCCCCGCTGTACAGGTAATACGACCAGTGTATATATCCGTAGGGCCGGTCGTTGACCTCTTCCTGGGCGTTCAGGTCGTAATTGCCATCGCCGTCGTATGGGTAAAAGTACGCCGCGGGATAGACGCCGTTGTTCTCGCCCAGATAGGTGGCCATCGCCTGGCCGACGTGGTGCAGATTCGCCGCACACTTGGCCGCCTGACCCTGCTTGCGCGCCTGGCCCAGCGCGGGCAGGAGAATGCCGATGAGCAGCGCGATGATCGCGATGACCACCAGCAACTCAATCAACGTGAAACCCGTTCGATCCGCCTTTCGACCCATTCGTGTTCTCATGACGCTCTCCATTCCTCGCAAACCGCGCCCCGTCCGATCGCGATCCGCCGAACCCCGCCCGCCGCTCCGCGCGGGCACCTTCCACTCGCCGGGCGCTACGTCGACCCGGCCCAAGTCTGACAGGCGTCAATCTAGGCTGCATGTGTTAAGGGGCAGTGCGGCGATGTTGCGACTTGCGCGCAAATTGCGCGCGGCTTGTGCGCGCGAAGCGCATGGGTTGCGTGCAGTTTGCGCGAAGGGCGCTACACGCACGATCGAATCGCACGGGGATTGCCGGAATGCAACGCGGGTTGCAACCTTCGAGCGAGCCGTAACATGCATGAATGCGTCGAAGTGTGCTGACGGTCATTGGCGAATCGTCATAATGATGTAAGATTCGCCAGACGACATGACGGTGCCGCAGTTGTTCCGGTAGGAGCGGCCGCCTTGATCATGATTAAGAAAAGGACCCACCCCGCGTGACACGATCCAAGAAACCCCCGCTCACCGCATCCAATACCGACAAGTTTGTCCTCTACCAGGAGGCCGTGCAGTCGCCCGACTCCGAGGTCGAGTTCATGGACCGGGTGTACCGCAAGGAATACGGTCGTACGCCCACGATCATGCGCGAGGACTTCTGCGGTACCGCCGCCATCTGCGCCGAATGGGTGCGAACGCGGCCGGACAACGTCGCCATCGGCATCGACCTCTGCGCCGAAACGCTCGATTGGGGTCGCCGCCACAACATTGATACATTGACAGGCCACCAGGCCGCCAGGGTTCGGTTGAAGCATCAAGACGTTCGCGATTTTTCGTCGTACAAGGCGCATGTCGTGTGCGCCCTGAACTTCAGTTACTTCGTATTCAAGACCCATGCCGAATTGAAGCGGTATTTCCAGGCCGTGCGGCGCGTCCTGCGCCAGGACGGTCTGTTCGTGCTGGATGCCTACGGCGGCTGGGAATCGCAGCAGGTCATGGATGAATCCACCCGGCGGAGCGGCTTCACCTATGTCTGGGAACAGGCCTTTTACAACCCCATCAACGATGACACCGTTTGCCACATCACCTTCAAATTCCCCGACGGCTCGGTCATGAAGCGCGCCTTCACCTACGAATGGCGACTTTGGACGGTCGCCGGCATTCGCGATGCCCTCACCGACGCGGGCTTCCGCACCATCGACGTGTACTGGGAGGGCACCGCCAAAGGCGGGCACGGTAACGGGGTGTACCGAAAGCAGATTGTCGGGGACAATTCGGCCGGCTGGAACACCTACATTGTCGCAAAGCCTTGAATGATAAGTGTTTATCGCCGAGTATCCGGCGCGGGGAGGATTCCAGGGTTGTAGCGAAGGCGGGTCGATGCCGCCCGAACCCAGGGACCACCCGCCGACTGCCTTGGGCGGGGCATCGTTCCCCATCATGTAAAGCCTTGACGCCTGCGACCCCCGCCTTACAATGCTCGGCTCGGTTCTTTGACCCGATTGACAACCAGACTGGACGTGGACGGACGGATTTATGTCATTTGCAACGGATAAATGCTATCAGGCCAAGCCCGGCGAAGTCGAGCGAAAATGGTGGTCGGTCGACGCCGATGGCCGCGTGCTCGGCCGCATGGCGACGAAGATCGCCACGGTCCTGATGGGCAAGCACAAGCCGCAATACACCCCCCATGTGGACACTGGCGACTTCGTCGTGGTGCTCAATGCGGAAAAGGTCAAACTCTCCGGTCGAAAGATGGAGACCATGGAGCATGACTACTACACCTATTATCCCGGCGGCCGCCGCGTCGTGCCCTATGCCGAACTGATCAAGACCCATCCGGATCGGATCATTCTGCTGGCCGTGCGCCGCATGTTGCCGAAGAACGCCCTGGCCCGGCGCCTGCTGACCAAGTTGAAGGTCTACCGCGGCACGGAGCATCCTCACCAGGCTCAGAAGTGCGAGCCGCTTAAGTTTGACATTTGAAGTTTTTTAGACGGAGTTCATAAGCGTGTCCGACAGCCCGACAATTCCAGCGTCCGCAACACCCGCCCCGGCGGCCAATCCGAAGACCGTGAAGGACAACAGCGGTTACTTCTGGGGCACCGGCCGGCGCAAGACCGCGGTGGCCCGCGTTCGCATCAGGCCCGGCTCCGGCAAGTTCGTGGTCGACAAGCGAAACGTCGAGGCCTATTTCTTCCAGGTCCGCGATCGCACCGATGCCCAGGCGCCGCTCAAGGCCACCAATACCCTCGGCAAGTGGGACATCGCCGCATCGGTCAAGGGCGGCGGCCAGACCGGCCAATCGCAGGCCATCATGCTCGGCGTCGCCCGCGCGTTGCTCAAGGCCGACCCCAGTCTTGAAGCCTCGCTTCGCGATGGCAAGTTCCTCACCCGCGACAGCCGCGAGGTCGAACGCAAGAAGTACGGCCAGCCCGGCGCCCGCAAGCGATTCCAGTTCTCGAAGCGCTAATCCATGGTTTATTCGGGGGACAGTGTCGATTAGATTGGCACAGTCCCATGAATGAACAATCAGTGAACATTAAAGCCCGGCAGCGATACTCGCAGCCGGGCTTTTTCTTTTCTCATCGGGGAGTGCGGACCTCTGGTCCGCAAGATGGACGAGGACGTCCGCACTCCTCGGTTGGTGTGCGCGTCCTCCTGATTTCGGCGACAATACTCCCCATGTTCGGCTGCAACTCCGTATTCTACTACCCCGACGCCGAGATCCGCGGCACCCCGCGCGATCAGAACCTCGCTCACGAAGATGTGAACTTCACCGCTGCCGACGGGACCCCACTGCACGGCTGGTTTCTGCCCGCCAAGACCAAGCCCCCCGTCGCGACCGTGCTCCATCTGCACGGCAACGCCGGCAACATCACCGGCCACTACCGCTTCATCGACTGGCTGCCGGCCCGCGGCTGCAACGTGTTAACATTTGACTATCGTGGATACGGCCGCAGCGAAGGCATGTTGACCCGCGAGGGCACCCTGGCCGACAGCCTCGCCGCGCTCGACTACCTGCGCAGCCGCAAAGATGTGGACGCGTCCCGTATCGTGCTGTTCGGCCAATCGCTCGGCGGCGCACTGGCGGCGGAGGTCGCGGCCCAGCGGCGCACCGAAGTCCGGGCCGTCGTGATGGACTCGGCCTTCTCCAGTTACCGCGAAATCGTTCGCCACCACGTCATGGCCAAGCCGCTGCTGGCCGTGGCCGCATGGTGGTATCCGTTCATGGTGCCCGTCGGCCTGGACCCGATCGACGCCGTCCCGAAGGTCGCACCGACACCCGTCTTATTCATGCACGGCAAGGCCGACGCCATCGTGCCGTGGACCATGTCGAACGACCTGTACCGCGCCGCCCGCGAGCCGAAGCAAATCTGGATTGCCGACGGCATGGATCACACCCAGGTCTGGGCGGACCAAAAGGATGAAGCGCGGCGGCGATTGATGGCGTTCTTCGAGGAATCAATGTCGCCGTCCGACCCGGCACGCCCGGCACCGAGGCCCCCGGCGAGTCCGCGACCTGCCACGCGACCCGCACGCTGACGACAGGGCGGCGTATCCGTGCTCAATCTGACAGGCTTGTCATCTCCGCCAGTCTCACGTTGCGCCGCTCAACTCATCAATCCATAGAATGTCCTGCATTCGGTCGATGCGATATCGCCGGATCGGAGCGCCTCTATGAAGAAGTTCAGTCCCCTTCGCACGCCTCGTGCATGGATCGCGACGGCTTTCATTTTGGCCGGGTGCCAGTCAACGCAGCCGCGCAATGGCGTGGTCGCCGATCCATTCGCCGAACTGCAGCGCGGCAACGCCCGGTTCGCGGACAACAAGCCGCTCCATCCGCATCACGATCCGCGCTGGCGGCATGACGCCGCCGTTCACGGGCAGCATCCCTGGGCGACCGTGGTCTCTTGTTCCGACTCGCGCGTGCCGGTCGAGATGATCTTCGACGCCGGACTGGGCGACCTGTTCGTGGTGCGCGTGGCCGGCAACGTGATCGAGGCCCATGAATCCGGGTCCGTCGAATACGCAGTCGAGCATCTGCACACCCCGCTGGTGGTGATCATCGGGCATGAACATTGCGGCGCGGTGGAGGCGGCGGCGGAGGCGGTGGTGAAGGGCGGCGTCGGGCGCGGGGACATACCTCATTTGGGGGAGCACATCAAGCCGGTCATCGCCAGGATACGACGCGATCAGCCCGATTTGTCGAAAGACGAACTGCTGCACGCGGCGGTGCGAGAAAACGCGATTCACTCCATGAACGACCTGCTCAGCCGAAGTCAAATCGTCCGCGAGGCGGTCGCGGCGGGCAAACTGACGGTGCGCTGCGGCGTGTACGACATCGACACGGCAAAAATAGACTGGATCGAAGGTCCGCCCGCCCATCCCGTCATCGGTGGCCCGGCAGCGCGGGTAGCAGACTGAAACGGCCGTTTAGCACATCCTCAGCCCCCCGCTTGCCGGACACGCCTCATTCGGCCAAAATTCCCGATGTTCGCCGTCGCCGGGCGTTTCTGTGCGACCAAGCCTTCATGCCACCTGAAACCTTAACCAGGAGACTCCCATGAAACCTCGCCACTGGACTGCCTGTACCCTCGTCATCGCCTGCGGCGCCCTGTGGGCCGGCCGGGCCGTTTCGGATGACAAAAAGGAAGATGCCCCCAAGGGCGGCGAGATGAAAATGCCCTCGCCAGAGGAGATGAAGAAGATGATGGAGGAATGGGCGACGCTCTCCAAACCCGGCGACCATCACAAGGCGCTGGAGCCACTCGTGGGCTCCTGGACCACCGAGATGAAGATGGTCATGCCCGGCATGCCGCCGATGGTCACCAAGGGCACTTCGGAGCGAAAGTGGACCCTCGGCGGACGGTTCATCGAGGAGCGCTTCAGCGGCGAGATGATCGGGCCGGACCCGAAGAGCCCGATGGGCTTTGGCAAGGTCAAGATGGAGGGCATGGGCCTGTTCGGCTACGACAACTACAAAAATATTTACACGGGTGTCTGGGCGGCAGACAATGGCACCAACCTGCTGACCATGACCGGCACGATGCCGCCCGGCAGCAACACCCTCACCATGTACGGACTCATGGACGAACCGATGCTGAAGATGTCCGACCGGTATTGCAAGTATGTGACGAAGTTCATCGATAACGACAAGTTTGTGTTCGAGGTGTACGACCTGGCCGCCGGGCCTGATCACAAGGTGTTCGACATCACGTACAGCCGGAAGAAGTAGGGCCGCCTCGGGTCGTTGGCATCGACTGAGACATGCATTGGGGCAGTACCACCTTCCAGGCGGTGCGTGCCCTGTTCGTTGCTCTGTCCGGACGCCGGCGCCACCCAATCGATGCCCCTTCCGGTGCCCCGGGAAAATCAACGAATTGCCCGCCAATCGGTTATCATCCAGAGGCGGTTGCGCGAGCAATCGGTGGTCTTCTCCGCGCGGAGTCAGCCTCACCCCGACCCTCTCCGTCGTGCGAGAGGGAGACGATGGGGATTGCCGTCGAAATCGCCCCCATTGTGCGGCGACTCCGTCTGTGAACGAGCAACTATGGCCAGCGTAACGCTTAACGACGTGTGCAAGGACTACCCCGGCGGCATCCGCGCCGTCGACCGGGTGAACCTCGAGATCGCCGATGCCGAATTTGTGGTGCTGGTCGGGCCGTCGGGTTGCGGCAAGAGCACGACGCTGCGCATGGTGGCCGGCCTGGAGGAGATCAGCGACGGTACGGTGCGCATCGGAGACCGCGTGGTCAACGATGTTGCGCCCAAAGACCGCGACATCGCCATGGTCTTCCAGAATTACGCACTATATCCACATATGTCAGTTTACGAGAACATGGCGTTCGGCCTGAAGATCCGCCGCCGCGAACTCGGCCTGGGCCGCAAGCAAATTGACACCAAGGTGCGCGAGGCGGCCGCCGCCCTGGGCATCACCGAACTGCTCGGACGAAAGCCCAAGGCCCTCTCCGGCGGACAGCGCCAGCGCGTCGCCGTCGGCCGGGCGATCGTGCGAAGCCCGCAGGCCTTTCTGTTTGACGAGCCGCTGTCGAATCTCGACGCCAAACTGCGTGTCGAGATGCGCTCAGAAATAAAGCGCCTCCACCGCCAGTTGCGCACAACCACAATCTATGTCACCCACGACCAGGAAGAGGCCATGACCCTGGGCGACCGGGTGGTGGTCATGCACGGCGGCACCATTCAACAAAGCGCTTCGCCACAGGAGGTCTATGACCGCCCTGCCAATCGCTTTGTGGCCGCTTTTATCGGAACTCCGCATATGAACCTGCTGGATGGCCGAATCGGCCGGGGCGATTCAGGCTTCACCTTTGAATTCGGCAGCGCGGCCATCAGCCTGCCCTTCCATTGGAACACCGTGGCCGAAGGTCGCGTCGGACAGGACGCTTCCTTGGGCATTCGACCGGACGCCATCGGGTTTCCGCAGAACAGTGCGGCGGGGCCGGGCAACCCTGCTTCGCTGCCCGCTCGGATCAGCCTGATCGAGCCCCTTGGCGATCGAAAAGACCTATACTTACAGGTCGCCACCGGGTGTCCGTGGATCGCCCGGGTGGATTCGCGTGTTTCTGTGGCGGAAGGCCAGGAATGTCGGCTCAGCATCGACTTCGGCCGATGCCATTTGTTCGAGCCGGGCGAAATGGGTCGCAATCTGACGGCGGATCTCGCCGTTGGTTTGAACTGACGCCCCGCTTCCGCTGATCTTCGGTACCATGGGATCGAGGAGTAGAGGATGAAGCCCCGCGCGAGGGGCTTTTTTGATTGTTTGAGACGTTTGCCGGGGAGTGCAGGCATCTCGCCCGCCGGCGGACCAGAGGTCCGCACTCCCCAACGAGCGACGTCATAACGAGAGTCAAGGCGTGCGCGGCCGCCGTGGTAGAGCCGCACGACAAGTGAATAAGGAAAACTGAATATGAGCACGGAACTGATGCGACTCGTCGACTCCATGTCGCGGGACAAGAATATCGACAAAGACATGCTTCTGACCGATCTGGAAGGCGCAATGGAATCGGCCATACGCAAGCGGTACGGACAGGATGAAGCGGTCACCGTCACCATCGACCGGATTTCCGGCGGCATCTCGGCCAATGTCAGCGGCACGCCGATCACCCTGTCTGAATTGGGCCGAATCGCGGCTCAGACTGCCAAGCAGGTCATGATCCAGCGCATCCGTGAAGCCGAGCGGGGCAGCATTTTCGACGAGTTTGCCGAACGAAAAGGCACCATCGTGACCGGCACGGTTTCGCGGTTCGAGGGCGGCGCCCTCATCGTGAACATCGGCCGCACCGAGGGCTTTCTGCCGCGCAGCGAGCAGATTCCCGGCGAGACCCACCAGCCCGGCGAACGCGTCCGCGCCATGATCCTCGATGTCCGCGAAGTGCCGCACCAGGTGAAGATCATCCTGTCGCGCTCGCACCCGGACTTCATCCGCAAACTGTTCGAACTCGAAGTCCCCGAAGTGGCCGAGCGCATCATCGAGATCAAGGCCCTGGCACGCGAGGCGGGTTACCGCTCCAAGGTGGCGGTCTCCTCGATCGATACAAAAGTCGATGCCGTCGGCGCCTGCGTCGGCGTGCGCGGAAGCCGCATCAAGAACATTGTCGAGGAACTCGGCGGCGAGAAGATCGACATCGTCCGCTGGAACGAGTCGTCGCAGATTCTCATCGCCAACGCGCTCAAGCCCGCGGAAATTCAGGACACCGCCCTGTGCTTCGAATTGGGCCGGGCCACCGTCGTCGTCCCGGACGAGCAACTTTCGCTGGCCATCGGCAAGCGCGGTCAGAACGTGCGCCTCGCGGCCCGGCTGACCGGGTGGGACATCGACATCCTCACCCCGAAGGAATACAACAAGGGTCTGGATCGCCTGGCGACTACCCTCAAGCGCATCGAAGGCGTTGACGAAGTGGTTGCCGAGCGGGTTTCGCTGCTCGGCCTGATCAGCGTGCTGGATGTGGATGAGGTCGGCGCCGAGCCGCTGGTCAAGGAACTGGCCATGGAGCCGGAGCTGGCCGAGCGGATCGTTGCGGCTTGTCGCGAAGAGGCCAAGATCGTCCAGGTGGAACAGGAAGCCGAGAAGAAGGCGAAAGAGGCTGCAAAAGCCGCCGCCGCCGCGGCACTGGCCAGTGGAATTGAGCCACCCTCAGCAGAGGCCGCGATCGAGTCGCCCGCGTTGGCGACGGATGAAGCGGATTTGGCTGCCGAGCCGCCTGCTGAGCCGGCTGCCGATTCCACGACGCCCGTCGATGACAACCCCGAAGCGGCGGATACGGCTGCCACGGTTTGACCCCGGATGGGGACTGTCCCTCCGGACGGTTTCCAAGTATCATGCCCGGTTCGATCCCGGTCGGGCGAATGCGAGACCCGCAGGCGTTTCGTCTAGGAAAGCGGGGCACGCGCCGGATGCGGTGCGCCTGCAAGGCGGGTCCAGGACAGTTGGAGATTGCAGTTGGCTGACAAGAAGCTTCGCATTCACACGCTCGCGAAGGAAATTGGCGTTGACAGCAAGGTCATCATTGAGAAGTGCCGCGCTGAGGAAATCGACGTCAAGAACCACATGCATGTCGTCGGCCCCGGCCTCGAAGCCACCATTCGGGAGTGGTTCAGCACCGGGGACCATGTGACGGCTGTGGAACAATCCGCGCCGGTGGATGTCGAGACCGCCCGCGCCAAGAGCCGCAAACGCAAACCCACCAAGGCCGAATCGACGGCGGCCCCCACTGCGGATGCCGCTGCTGAAGTCGCCCCGCCGCACGACGAACCGATTGCAATACCCAGCGAGCCGAAACTGCCCGACTTCGAAGAGCAGGAGACAACGCCTCAGGTTGCCGCTGAAGCACCCGAGTTGCCAGCCAATGAGGCCGACGCGCCGCCGCCGGTGATTATCTCGGTCAGTGAAGAAGAAACCCCGGCTCCCGCGCCCGAATCCATTCCGGCATCCACGGCCGCAGCCGCCAGAGCCCCTGCCACGACACCACCCGCCAAGGTCCCCATTGCCGGACCCCAGAATGTCCCGCAGCCCGCGAAACTCAGCGGTCCGCGTGTCGTGCGTATCGAACGCCCGGACACCATCAGCCGCCCGCCGCCGCGCGCACCGCGACCGACCGGTCGTCCGCCACTCGGCCCCGGCGGAGGCGCGCCGCGCACCGATGAAGACGATCGTCGACCACGCCGGCTGCATGGCAAGCCGGGCGAACGCGGCCCCGCCACCGAGGAGGGTCCGGCTGCGGATCGCAAGCGCGCCCATCCGCGACGCGGCGTGCGCGATATCAACGAACTGGTCTCCGAGCACATGCGCGAATGGCGCGATCGCGACTTGATCGAGCGTCGCGACCGATTGGCCCACACCTCGGGACGCGGCATTGCCGGCCTTCGCGCCGTCGAAAACCGACCCCAGCGCGGAAAAGGCGGGCAGCAGCGCTTTGTCGCGGAGCGCAAGAGCGAAGTCACGCTCAGCGAACCGATCACCATCACCGAGTTTTCACGCGAGACGGGCATCCCCTGGCTCGACGTGCAACGCAAGTTGCTTCAGGACTACGGCACCCTGGTCAATCGAACCAGCGTTCTCGAAAAAGACGTTGCCACCCTCATCGCCGAAGAGCATGGCATCACGCTCGAAGTGGTGCCCCGCAAGACCGGACTGGATAAATTGCAGGACGAATACGCCGCGATTCCGCGTGAACACCTGGCGACCCGCCCCCCCATCGTGACCGTCCTGGGCCACGTGGACCATGGCAAGACCAGCCTGCTCGACAAGATTCGGGATGCGCAGGTCGCCGCGGGCGAGGCAGGCGGCATCACCCAGCACATTGGCGCCTATCGCGTGCAGGTCGGCGATCGCTGGGTCACCTTCCTCGACACGCCCGGTCACACCGCCTTCACCGCCATGCGCGCCCGCGGCGCCAACATGACGGACGTCGTTGTCCTTGTGGTCGCGGCCGATGACGGCGTCATGCCGACGACGATCGAGGCAATTCACCACGCCAAGGCCGCGAATGCGACCATCGTCGTGGCCCTCAACAAGATCGACCTGCCCCACGACATCAACAAGATTTACGGTCAACTCGCCGAGCACGGCCTGAACCCCACGGAATGGGGCGGCGAGACGGACGTCGTCAAGACCTCCGCGACCCAGAACATCGGCATCGACGAATTGCTCGGCCACCTGGCCACGCTTTCCGATGTGCTCGACCTCAAGGCTGATCCCACCATTCCCGGCAGCGGCACGGTGGTGGAGGCCCACAAGGGCGAAGGCGTCGGCATCGTCGCCCGGCTCATGGTTCAGGAGGGCACGCTCAAACCCGGTCAGCACATTGTCTGCGGCCAGGGTCACGGCAAGGTGCGAAGCATGCGGGACGACCACGGCCGCGCACTCAACAAGGCCGGCCCGTCAACTCCCGTCGAAGTCACCGGACTCAGCGCCATACCCACGGCCGGCGACAAGTTCTTCACGGTCGAAAACGCCCAGCGCGCCAAGGAAATCGCCGGCGAAATGGCGACCCAGTTGCGCGAGCGCGGCCTGACCAAACTGGTGAAGCCGACGACGCTCGAAGCCATGCTGGCCAACGCCGCCGCCGGAACCGTGCCGGAACTGCGCATCATCCTTCGCGCCGACATGCAGGGGTCGATCGACGTCCTCAAGAAGACGCTCGGCGATTTCCCGACCAACCAGGTCAAACTGGTCATCCTGCACGATGGTGTCGGCGCCGTGACCGAATCGGACGTGGTGCTGGCCGAGGCGAGCGAGGCCATGATCGTCGCCTTCCATGTGGTGCCCGACCCGGCGATCCAGCGCATGGCCGACGACGCCAATGTGTCGATTCGCACGTATCGCGTCATTTACAACCTGCTGGACGACATCAAGAAGGCGCTCGAGGACGAGTTGCCGCCCGAGGAGAAAGTCGAGTCCCGCGGCCGGGCCGAAGTCCGCGAGATCTTCTCGGTCTCGAAGGTCGGCAAGATCGCCGGCTGCATGGTGCGCGAAGGATCCATCGCCCGAAACCACACCGTTCGCGTGGTGCGCGACGGCGTGGTGGTCAAGGATCGCGCCGGAATTTCCTCACTGAAGCGCTTCAAGGACGACGCCAAGGAGGTTAAGGCGGGCCTGGAATGCGGCATCAACGTCGAGGGATTCTCCGACGTCAAGCCGGGCGACATCATTGAGTCTTACGAGGTCATCAAGATCGCCCGAACGCTGGAGCCGGCCAAGGCGGGCGCGAAGTAGCCCGGCGCGTTGTTGACTGAAGATCCGTTGCGAACCCGGCCCGATGCCGGATTCGTTGGAGCGTGAATGGTTGTCGGGGTCCTGCAACTTGAACTTTCCGTGCCCGAGGCCGCATCCCTCAAGGACAAGCGGCGCGTCATCAAGAGCCTCAAGGACCGCCTGGCCCGGCACAACGTCTCGGTGGCCGAGGTCGACGAGTTGGACGAACACCGTTTCTGCACCCTCGCCGTCGCGATGGTGTCCAACGATCGCCGTTTCACCGACAGTTGTCTTTCGCAGATTGTCGACGAGGTTCGGAAGGCCCGCGGCGTATCGCTGATGGACTACGAACTGGAGATGTTCTAGGGACCGTGGTGGCGTCGCGCGGCATCGCAACTGCGATCGGCGATTCTGGGAGGCGGCAAGGTCGATGGCCTATCGAATGCAGAGAATGGCAAGCGTCATTCGCCAGGTGGTGAGTGACTGCATCGCCAACCGGCTCTCCGACCCGCGCCTCGCGCGGTTCATCACGGTCACCCGGGTCGAACTATCGCCCGATTTGTCCTTCGCCAACGTCTACCTGTCGATCATGGGCACCGAAGCCCAGGCCCAGACCAGCATGAAGGGCATGAACAGTGCCCGCGGCATGATCCAGTCGACGCTCGCACGCGAACTGGACGTCCGTCAATGCCCCCAGATTGCGTTTCATCTCGACAAAGGTCTCAAAATTGGCGCCGCCATCCTCGAAAAGATGGATCACCTGCGCCAGGAATCCACCCCAGACAGTTCGGGCGACGTGCCGTCCGATGAACCGGAGGCCGGCGCCCCATCCGACCGAGGTGCCAGCGAATGAAGAACGCCACGGAACACATTCGACGATTCAAGAAACTGCTCGCCACGCTTCGCAAGGAAGCCGCCCACAAGGGCCGGCCCGACATCCCCGAAGACCCGGTTGAGCAGTTGATGGTGGGATTGCTATCCCGCGCCGCCTCGGAGCACCGCGCCACCGCCGGCCTTGCCGCGCTGCGCGGCGTCGCCGTGGATCTCAATGAACTCCGCGTCACCTCGGTGGCCGAGATGGTCGAAGCCCTCGGCGCCGATTATCCACACGGCCGCCAGGCCGCCGAGGGACTCTCCCGCGCATTGAACGCCATCTTCAACAAGACCCACGCCATTACGCTCGCCCATATCAAGCCCATGGGCGTCAAGGCAGCCGCAACATACCTTTCCAATCTGGACGGCGTGGATCCGCATGCCCGCGCATTGGTCATCTACTATTGCTTGAAGGGACACGCGGTGCCCCTCGATGACAACATGTATGGGTATCTGAAGAAGACCGGCTGCGTCCCGCCGGAAACGACACACGACGAGGCCCAAGCGTTCGCGGAACGGCAACTCAAGCAGAACGAGATCGACTGGTTCTATCATACATTCAAGCGGTACGCGGCCACGCATGCCGGCCGTCCGGAAAAGCAGGCCAAGCCGGCCTCGGACGGCGAAAAGAAAAAGCCGGCGGCCACCGCGCCAAAATCCGCGAAACCGGCCAAGTCCGGCAAGTCGGCCCCAAAGGCCAAAGCCAGGGCGAATCCCAAGCCTTCCAAGGCTTCGGGCAAAAGACCGCAAAAGTCCTCCGCCCGGCGGGCCGAACGACACCGATAGCCTGACGCACGCGCCAGGGGGAGGTCGCCACCGTGGCAATGCAACTTGTCGTGTCGAACGTCCGAGAACCCGCGATTGAACTGTCTGGGCCTCGCATTGCCAGGCGCCACGGCTCCATCCTCGTCGACGCACTCCACCTTTTTTTCGCGATGACATTGATCGCGGTGCTCGTCGCAGCGGAGACACCATGCTGCGCCGCGCTTGCAGCGTTGACGGATCCGGCATCGCAGCCGGCCGATTCGGATCGCGCGGAGCGTGCCCGACTGTCGCTGGATGAGATCGGGCCCAGCCCGGCGTTCGCTTCCCCCAAAGCGTCCAATTCGTCAAACGTCTCCGATGCCGCCCGGCGTCAACTTCGGGTGGCCCGTGATCGCATGAGCGAAAAGGCCTGGTCCGCCGCCGCGTCGGCGCTGGATCGCCTGCTCGAATCCGAACCGGACTGCCTCGAAGCCCGCCTCCTGGCGTCACGTACCGCCATGCAACTGGGTCGAAATCAGACCGCGACAGACCACCTGCATGAGGCCGTCTTGTTGAATCCGCACAGCGTCGCCGCTCACCGCCTGCTCGGTGACATCGCGTTGCAGGAGGGTCGCCCCGCCTCGGCGATTGCGGCGTACCGCGCGGCCCTGGCATCGAACGAATCCAGGGCGGACTTGCCGGACACGGTGCTCGCTCAACTCTCGCTCGGCCTGGCCCTCAAGCGCGAGGGCTATTTCCGCGCCGCCGCCGATGCGATGACCGCATTTCAGGCGGCAGTCGAAAAGCCAGGCCCGGCGCTGAACAACGACGCGGAGTTCAACGAGGCGCGAAATCTCTATCGCGGTCGTTTGATAACGCTGATCGGTGAGTGCCGCTTCAAGTCTGGCGAGTTCAGCAGGGCCATTCCCGAGTTGCGCGCCGCCCTGAAGGCTGCTCCGACGTCCGGTTCCATTCGACGCGACCTGATCGTTGCCCTGGCGCGCTCCGGCGAAGGCGAAGAAGCCCTCTCGCTCGCCCGCGCATCGGTGCTGGAAGGCGGCTGTACGCCGGCCGCGCTGTCCGACTTGAAACAGACCTGCGAAATGGCCGGTCCCGCTTTCCCATTCGGCGGCCAATTGAATCGCCTTCTCGAAGCCCCACTCAAACCCGACGCCCTTCTTCACATCGCCGCCGCATCGCAGACAGCCGGCGACATGCGCGTCGCGGAAGCGGCGCTCACCCGCGTCCTCGCCGTCGATCCGCGGAATCCTGACGCCCTGTTGACCCTGGTTCGACTCCACATCGATTCGCCCGCGCCGCAACTGCTGGAGGCCCTTGCCAATGCGGCATCGAGCGGCGAGACCCTCGACAAACTTGACACCTGCATTCAGCAAATCGCAAAAGCCGGTCGCGTGCAGTCGCTGCTGACCGTTGCAAAGGAACGCCCGGATTCAGGCAAGGATGCGGGCCTGGCCTACATCGTGGCCCGATTGCGCCTGGAGGCCGGCGGGGTCGACGAGGCCGCGGCCGAATTTGAATCCATGCTTGCGTCGGATCCTTCGAGTCTGCCGGCGTCGCTGGGGCTGATGTCGGTCCGCATGCGCCAGTTTCGCTGGGAAGACGCGATCGCCGTGGGCGAGTCCGCCGTCGCAAAGGAACACGTGTCGGCCCTGCTCCAGATGCAGTTGGCCCGATCGTACTCAGCCCTGGACCAACTCGATAAGGCCGAGGCCGCCTATCTGGAGAGTTTCTCGCTCGCCAGAAAGGACTCGACCCCGTTGCGCGAACTCGCCGAACTTCTGGAGCGTCGGGGCGAACCGCTGCGCTGCGAAGAGGTGTACCGACGAATTGTCAACGAGGTCAATCCGCGCGACGCCGTCGCGCGCGAAGCACTGGTGCGGCTCTATCTCATCAGCGACAACATCAAGGCCGCCCGGAAGTACTTTGCCGATTTCGCGGAACTGGAGCAGACCGGCCCGACCGTGGAATCCTGCGCCGCCCTGATGGAATTCGCGTCCGGCCGCGGCGGGGATGGCCGATCGCGGCTCGAAAAATACCGCAGTGCGCTTCGAACCGTGACCCAGGCTCATCCCGACCATGTCGCGAGCCGCTTCGATCTCGCCATGACCTTCAGCCAGTTGGGCGAGTACGAGGAGGCGACCCGATGGGTGGACGAGGCGCTGCGCATCGATGCGGCCGACCTTCGCACGCTTGAATTGAAGGCCCAACTTCAGACCCGCGCGCTGGATTTTGATGGAAGTCTGAAAACTTGGAGGACGCTCCTCGCCCACCGGCCGCGCAATGCGGTCTGGCTGGAGCAACTGGTTGAGGCCCACCTGACTCGCGCCGACTTTGACTCCGCAGCCGCGGTCCTGCAAGACCTGCTCAAACGAAACGACCTGGCCACCAAACACGAACGATACACACGTCTGCTTATGGCCGCCCTGGCCGCCGGAGGACATCAGGATCAGGCCCTCGCCCTGGCCACCGAACGACTGGAAGCCCAGCCGCAGGACCTCAGCCGGCGCGGACGCTACCTCTTCGAACTGGGACGCGCCGGAAAGCACGACGAGGCCATCGCCGCGGCACGTCGCTACCTCGAAAAGGAGCCTTCAGACGTCACGCTCCGCACCCTTCTGATCGGACGCCTGGACGATGCGAAGCGATACGTGGAGGCCCAGTCGCAGTTGCTTTCGTGGCTCGAATCCACGCCCGAGGATTACACGCTCAACGACTACCTCATCATCATGCACTGGCGGCAGCGCGACTGGGCCGGGGCAATCGAAGTCTGCCGCGCCGCCGCCGAGACGCCCGTGCAGCGGGATCGATACCAGCGCCTGATGGCCCAGACCCACCTTCAGGCCGGTCAGTTTGATCAGGGCATCGAAATCCTTGAGTCCCTGGCGACCGGCAAGACCGGCGAAGAACTCGAGTCCACCAACGTCGACATCATCCTGGCGCTGATGCAGGCCGAGCGCTACGCCGACGCGGAGAAGGCGGCCCTGCGCATCGTCGGTCCTCACATCGATCGCCGGGCAGCCGGCGGGATGCACGACCTTCAACTCATTCTGCGATTCCGCGGGCTGCTCTCGAACATCTATCAGGCGATGAATCGCATGGACGAGGCGTATGAGCAACTTGTCGAAATTCGAAACCTCAATCCGGCCGACCCCGAATCCAACAACAACCTGGCCTACACCTGGTCCGAAGGCGGCGCCCACCTCGATCTTGCCGAGAAGTACGTGCGTGCAGCGCTGGCCGAGGAACCGCGCAACGCCGCGTACCTCGACACCCTGGGATGGGTGCTCTACAAGCGCGGGAACTTTGCCGAGGCGGCGCGCTGGCTCCGCCTGGCCATGAAGCAGCACGATGAAAAAGACCCCGTCATGCTCAACCACCTGGCCGACGCCCTGGCCCGGTCGGGCGACGTCGATGCGGCCAAGCCGCTGTGGACGGAGGCCCATGAACTGGTGATGCAGGACAAGGACGAGAATCGCACGCACGAACGCCGCCAACTTCGCAAGAGCCTGGAGACGAAGATGGCCGCGCTGCGCGACGACAAGCCCGTTCCGACCGCCCCGCTGGGCGACGAATCCCGCAAACCCGGCGGCCACAGCGCCACGTCCCAGCCCTCCCTCGATTCGGAATAATGCCGCGCCGACATGGCCGTCCTCCCGGGGTGATGCCTCTGGGCTGGCGCGATATACTCTCCCATTCAAACAAGCGATTTGATTGACGAGGGAGTCGCATGGCCGGCCATAACAAGTGGAGCAAGATCAAGCGGAAAAAGGGTGTCGCAGACCAGCGCCGCGGCAAACTCTGGAGCAAACTCGCGCGAAACATCATCGTCGCGGCCAAGCACGGCGGCGGGAACCCGGCCGAGAACCTCGCCCTGCGGTACGCCATCGACAACGCCAAAGTCGAGAACATGCCGGCCGACACCATCGACAAGGCCATCCTCAAGGGCACCGGCGAACTCGGCGGCGCTGAATATGTACCTGTTGTGTACGAGGGCTACGGCCCGGGCGGCGTCGCCATGATCGTGGATGCGCTGACGGACAATCCGCACCGCACGGCGCCGGAAATCAAGAAAATCTTCGAGCGCGGCGGCGGCAAGATGGGGCCGACCAACTGCGTCTCGTGGAACTTCCAGACCAAGGGCGTCTTTACCATCCCGGCCGCCGGTCAGACCGAAGACAGCCTGATGGAGATCGCGCTCGAAGCCGGGGCAGATGACGTCAAGGGCGACGGCGAGAGTTTCGAGATCACCTGCGAAGTCGCACAATTCGAATCCGTGCGCAAGACGCTCGAAGCCATGAAGATCGCTTTTTCCTCCGGTGAGATCACCAAGTTGCCCGGCAGCCTGGTGACGGTCGATGCCGACGCCGGCGCGAAGATCCTCAAACTCATCGAGATGTTCGAAGACAACGACGACGTGCAGAAGGTCCACAGCAATTACGAAATGCCCGACGAGGTCATGGCCCAACTGGGCGGGTGAGCCGCGCCGCCGATGCGATCATCAACTCACACGCCCGCACTGATAAGCCGGACCGGGCCGGCTCGTTTTGCGAACCCCACTCCTCATGTCGTTTGATACACTCGACTATTTATACTTTCTGATCGCAGCCGCCTGGCTGGCGGCACTGGCCGGCGCGTTCATCGCGATTGCATCCCACCGCGTCCTCGAGCGCCGCCTGCCGCCGGCGCGCCTTTCCTCGGCCGGCGGCCGACTGATGCTGCATTCCCTCACCGCGCTGACATCACTGGTCCCGGCCGCGGCATTCGCCCTGGGCGTCGCAATCGTCTGGTTCGCCCTCACGCGCGATTTCTTCGCGTTGGTCCGAATCGGTTACTACCAGATCGCCGCAGTTCCCGTGATGCTCGGCATCTACCTGCTCATCGGATCATTCCGGCGTGGACCGGCCGCTCGCACGCCTGCCCCCATCGTCGTGGCCCTGCTGTTGATGATGCCGGCTCCGATTTGCGCATACGCCTCATTCATCGCTCCCTATCAACTCATCGTGGAGCGCGCCGAAGTCCCCATGCCACGCATGACGGCAGGCCCAACGCCGATCAAGGTCGCGGTCATCGCCGACCTTCAGACCGCGAAGATCACCGATTACGAACGCCGCGCGATCGACCTCGCCCTTGCGGAGAAGCCCGATCTCATTCTCATGCCCGGTGATTTCTTTCAATGCTCGTGGCGACAATGGAAGGCCGGCGAAGTTGCGTTTCGCGAAGAAATGCAGCGTCTCGCATGCCGATTCGGCACGTTTGCGGTGCTGGGCGACGTCGATGATCTCGACGATATGACGCAATTACTCCACGGGACGCCCGTGCGCCTCCTCCACAACGAAGTCGCAACGCTCAATATAAATGGTCAGCGCATCGCCATCGGCGGTGTCGAATTGCAACCGGGCACCCGCGCATCCGACGCGACCATTTCAGAACTGGCCGACACCGGATGCGATGTGCGCATCCTGCTCGCGCATCGCCCGGACCTGGTGTTTCGAATTCCAGACATTGCCGCCATCGACCTGGTTGTCGCCGGACATACCCACGGCGGTCAGATCGTCATCCCCGGCTTCGGCCCGCCGATCACTCTTTCCCACGTGCCCCGGGAGGCCGCAGCGGGTGGACTTCATCTTGTCAACCGACAGTGCCTTTATGTCAGCCGTGGCGTCGGTTGCGAGCGCGGTTCGGCCCCGCCCATGCGCCTGTTCTGCCCGCCGGAGTTGACGGTGTTGACGCTGACGGCGGCGGCCTCAACCACGTCGAGGCCGGACGCGGGTTTGCTTGACCCCGATTTGCATCGTCGCTAACGTCCGGACATCCAGCGCGATACCTCGCATCGCCTGTCGTCGAGGGGCCTCCATGCCGACGCGAACCATCAGCACGCGCGATCGAATTCGCCAGTATCTCTTCAACACCCTGATCCCCACCCCAGCCGCGCAGTGGCCCTCCGACGACGTCGACCTGCTGGATCGCGGCCTGGATTCACTTCGCGTGATGCAACTTCTGGTGTTTGTCGAGCGCGAACTCGGCGTTAACCTGCCCGATCACGAATTAACGCCGGAGCGGGTGGGCAGCGTGGCGGCCCTCGCGGCCTGGATCGATGAGCGGCGGCCGTGATGTCCACGTCCCTTTATTCGCTTCTGCAATCCGCCGCGGCTGCGCACGGGAATCGCACGGCCATCGAATTCGGCGACCAGTCGATCACCTATGCCGCAATGCTGGACCGTGTCGATCGCCTCGCCGGCTTCCTGCATCACCGCGGCATTCGCCCGGGCATGCATGTCGCCCTGTGTTTTCGCAAGTCGATTGACGCCGTGGTCTGCCTTTTTGGCCTGAATCGCACCGGGGCCGTGTATGTCCCGCTCGATCCGGCCTGGCCCGCGCATCGAATTGAGACGATTTGCCGTGATGCATCGATCCGCCACTGGCTGGGGACGAATTCACCGCCCGACGGCGCAGGAGACTTTGAACTCCAACTGACCGATTCCCCCGCGCCGCGCGCCGTGCACCTGCCATCGACGTTGACCGCGCTCCCGATGCCGGGCGACGGCCTTGTGCCGCCCGACGACGTATGCAGCCTTCTTTATACATCCGGCTCAACCGGCGCACCCAAGGGCGTCCGCATCTCTGGCCGCAGCCTGCTGCACTTTTCCCGCTGGGCGGTCGACACATTTCACCTGACACACCACGACCGCGTGGCCAATCACGCGCCGTTTCACTTTGACCTGTCGACGCTGGATGTCTTTGGCGCGGTTCGCGCCGGCGCGACGCTGTGTCCCGTGCCCGACCGGATTCGCGGCTTCCCCGTCGAATTGGCCCGTTTCATCGAAGACCGGCGAATCTCGGTCTGGTACTCGGTCCCATCGGTGCTTGCACAGATCGCCGACCGCGCGTGGTCGCATCGGCCCGCCGCCGAATCGCTGAGGGTCGTACTCTTCGCCGGGGAAGTCATGCCCAAACCCGCGGTGATTCAACTGGCCCGTATGCTGCCCGGGGCGCGGCTTGCCAACCTTTACGGACCTACAGAGACAAACGTCTGCACATTCCATCCGGTCACGCCGCAGGACCTTGTCGACGACGGCCCCCTGCCCATCGGTCGGCCGATTGATGAGACGCGAGTCTGGATATCCGACAGCGCCGGCCGGGTCGATCCGGCCCTCAATGCGGGCGAATTGTGGGTCGCGGGTCCGACCGTGGCCGCCGGTTATCACCGGGTGCCGCAGTCGCCCACTGCGTTCGTTCCCGCCCCCGACGGGATCGGATACGCCTACCGCACCGGCGATCTCGTGCGGCGGCGGGACGACGGCGTGCTGCATTTCGAAGGTCGCATCGATCGCCAGATCAAGGCCCGGGGCCATCGAGTCGAGCCGGGTGAGATTGAAGCCGTCATTGCCGGGCACCCGGCCGTTCGCGAGGTCGCGGTCGTGCCCATTCCCGATCCACGGTTTGGCCACCGGATCCTCGCGTGCCTTGCGTCGCAGGACCGGGAAACATCGACACGCGACGAAATTGCGGCCTACTGCCGATCCCGCCTCCCGGGTCACATGGTGCCCGATGCATGGTTGTTTCAGGAGGCGCTGCCCAGGACCGACCGGGGCAAAATCGACGTGCTGGCCATTCAACAGTTGGCCGGGTCATGAACCGGATTGGGGGCCGGCCCGCATTCCCTTCAACCATGCCTCCCGCCGGCGCTCCAGCGAGCCAATGTTCTCAAGTGTGATGATCTCGACAGGAATATCGCGGCCCTGCAGCCCCGGGTTGTTTCGCCGTGTCAGGTGCACCGCCGCCTGCACCGCCCCCTCCACCGCCTGCTGCAGGTCGTAGGCGATCAACGCGTGAATCTCCCGCCGCTTGAGCCGTCCGAACCAGCGAGGCGATGCACCGCACACCACGACGTTGCTGGTCTCCGGCACCAGCGGCATCCAGACCTTGTCAGATATGAGCGGCCATTCGTCGAGAAACAACCAGCAGGCTGCGCGCGGAAATCGCGCCGCCTCCGCTCGCACCTGATCGGCGGCGTTCCAGGGCGAGGCGCTTGTGTCGATCTCCCGCATGATCTCCGCGATGCCGCGGCGCATGCGGTTCTTCGCTGAAAAATACCGCGTCGACTGCGGTCCGTCAGCCGATACCTGTCCCACGATCACGACAGACCGCCGCGACGGGTCCAGCCATGACAGCACCGCTTCGCCGGCCCGATCGCCGATGTCGTCTTCATGCGGCCCGACATAGGCCATGCGCACGCTCTTCGGCACATCGCGTCCAAAGGTGATGATGCTCCTTCCGGATCGCGACAGTCGCTCCAGGTCGGGGCGCACCGCGTCCGCATCAATCGGCATGAGGCAGATGACGTCCACCGGTTCGTCCATCAGTTCGGCAAGCACCGCCCGTTGCTGCGCGGGCGATGTCGCCGCGGGGCCGCGCACGTCCACCTGCACGGTTCGCTCCAGGGAAACTGCCGGACCGGCACAGGCCGCGATGATCGGCCAGTCGGGATCGTCCTTGCCGGGCCCCACCACCACGATGCGAACCGACTTTCCCTTTTCAACCACAGGACGCGTCGGCGCTTCCTCGCAGCCGCCGGCGCAGACGACCACGGCCGCCCATGCCATCAGGCCCGCCAAAATATGCCCATTTGTCAATTTCAAGCGACCGACGGACCGGTCGCGAATCGGCGATGCAGCATGACCGCCAGCAGAATGCCGACGAACGCCCCCGCCGCATCGGCCAACCAGTCCGACAACTCGCACGAACGCCCCACCCAGGGCTGCGTGCCCTCGTCCAGCGCGCCGTAGGCGAGAAGGCCCAGGAATGTGATGACGATGACGGGCCAGGTCAACCCGCGGCGATTCGTTGCAACCAGCCAGATGGAGAGCGCGCCCAGAATGGTGTAGCCCACCGCATGCAGTATCGTGTCGCTCAAAAAACTGGGGACGAGATCGACTTCGCCGGGCGGCGTGTGCGTCAGGGTGAACGCAATTGCCAGGTAGATGCACCATGCCACCATCCGCCATCGACGAGAAATGTGCACCATGCGTCGACGATTCCAACTCCGCCGGGAACGATCCAATCAACCCGCTTCAAGACGCCGACGTGACCGGCTCGGGCGCCGGGGTCTCCGGCGCCTTGCGGGTGGGTGGCGATGCCGGTCGCCGCTTGGGCGTCTTGGCTGGCGCGGGAGACGTCGCCATTTCCGCTTGAGCGGCAACCGCGGGCATGGCGGCGACTGCGGCTGGCTCGCTCGTGGCCGACACCGCCAGCGGCTGGGTCAGCGCGACTTCAGTTGTCTTGTCAGACTGCACGATTGTCGCGTCGGCCGCAGCCTGCGCCGTCGCGGGCGGAGCGATCGCCGCGCCGCCCAGATGAGCGATCAACTCGTCAGCCAGATCGAGGTAGTCCGTCGCGCCATTGCATCGCGGGGCATAGCCAAAAATAGACTGTCCATAACTTGGCGCCTCGGCCAGTTTCACGTTGCGGCGAATCCGGGTCTTGAAGATCCGTGCATCGCCCCAGGGCACCTTGGTCCCGCGCGCCGCCGCGATGAAACTCGCCAGGTCTTCGCCCACCTCGCCGGCCAGCCGCGTGCCCGCCTCGTACATGCACATCACCATCCCGGCGACCTTCAGTTGCGGATTGATCCGCTTGCTCACCAGCGAGACGGTCTCCAGCAGCCGGCCCACGCCCTGCAAGGCCAGAAAGTGCGGCTGCAATGGTATCAAGACGTGCGTCGATGCGGCAAGTGCATTCAATGTGAGCACGCCGAGCGACGGCGGACAGTCGATCAGGACCATGTCGTATGGCCAGTCCCGCCCCGCCAGCAGGTCGCGCAGAATGACCTCGCGTCCGACCACGCTGACCAGTTCCATTTCCGCCGCGGCGAGATCGATCTGCGCGGGAATGATCGTGATGTTTGGCGCGACGGCGTGCATCGCCGACTCAAGCGGCAGGTCGCGGGTCAGCACCTCGTAAATGCCTGCGCCGGCCGCGGCGTGGTCCATGCCGAAGTGCGCGGTGAGGTGCCCCTGGGGATCGAGATCGACCAGCAGCATCCGCCGATCGCGCTGCGCGAGTGCCGCCCCGAGATTGACCGCCGTGGACGTCTTTCCGACGCCGCCCTTCTGATTGATGATGGAGATGCAGTCCATTGCCGCGCATCCCTCCGTGGAACATCCCGCTGACCCGGCCCGACGGACCGGGTTTGGAGATTATACCGCTGATGGGATGTTAACAAGCCCGAAACTGAAGCCGGTTCAATGGGCATCTGATCGTAGGGCTGTTACGGGCAAAGCCTGTGGGCCGTCACGACGCGAATGCACTCACTCAATCGGCTTGCTGCGCGTGCCATTCTGCTTGTGCCACATCTCCAGCACCTCCGCCTCGCGCTTGGCAGGCAGGCCGGCGCGGAGGGCATCCTGCCGCTCCTGCGGAAGGGTCTTGAACCACTTCAGGGTGTCCTCAATGGTGGTCTGAATCGGCCGGAAGGTCAGTCCCGTTTTCAATGCCCGTCCCAGGCTCCGCGTGTGGAAGCCCGCGTTCTCACCCTTCGGGCTGATCCAGATGGGAAGTTCATTGACCCCGTTCTTCTCCAGAAATTCGGCCGGGACCCACGTGAACTTCGCGTCACTCCTTGAGGCGGCCTTCGACGCATCCAGCACGCCCTCCATGGTCAACCGCCGCTGCGGCCCCAGACCATTGAAGACGCCCGTCGTGTTGTCCTCGACCATGCGGATGATCCATTCCGCCAGATCGCGCACGTCGATCACCTGGATCGGGTCCCCCTGCGAACCCGGCGCGAGCACCTCGCCCCCCTTCGCCACGCGCAGCGGCCAGTAGGTGAATCGATCAGACGGGTCACCCGGGCCGACAATGTACCCGGGGCGAACATTGGCGACCCGCCCGGGCATTGCCTTCTCGGCGGCCTGTTCGCACAGCGCCTTCAACGGGCCGTAGTTGGCATAGTCCTGGCCCATCGTCTCGACGGTTGTATCGGGAATGGTGCCGACTGCGTCCGACTCGTCGGCACCGGACTTGTCGTTCTTTGCGTAAACCGACACGCTGGAGATGAAGGTGTAGTGCTTCACATTCGGTGCAAGCAGTTCAGCCGACGCCTTGACCATGCGTGGATAATAGCCTGATGTATCAATGACTGCGTCCCACTTGCGCCCTTCCAGCGCCTTCAGTCCGTCGCCCTTCTTCGGATCGCGATCGCCGCGGAGTTTCTCCAGTTCGGGAAAGAGCGTGGGCCGGGTCTTTCCGCGGTTGAACAGCGTGAGGGCGTGGCCGCGGGCCTTGGCATATTCAACGAGGGCCGGGCCGAGAAAGGCCGTCCCGCCGAGGATGAGAATCTTCTTTGGATCAGGCTTGACCGGGTCCTTGGCGGCAACCGCCTGAACCACCGCGGCGTCCACTGCCAATGCAGCGCCCGCCGCCAACGTACCACGCAGAAAATCACGCCGTGATGGAGTCATGTTTCGCCTCGCATGGGGCCTGCATGGACAGAATGCCCGCGCATCGCCGCGAGGTTAGACGTGAGTGCGAGGGATTTCCTGTCGCAATTCCGACCGCGCGCACATTTCTCGCCTGGCCGGCATGTCGGGCGCGAGATCACGGCAATTCAACCTGTCCCCGATCCACGCCGGGCCGCCCGGGCCCGGTGGATTCAGAGAGGTCCCGCTCGCGGCAATCAGAAAAAGCCGTTCGGCGTGATGTCGTAGAAGAGGAACGTCAAGAACGTAAACAACTCGGTCAAGACCGCATTGATGAACCCACGAAATGCCTCCACGAATGCCTCATATGACCCGTTCAACTGAAAGAAACTGGAACTGTCCGACATAAAATGACTCCTGTCAATGTATCCCGCCGCGAGGCCTGCAGGGCGCTCCTGCCTTCCGCCCCATCCGTACTGCATCGGTCAGTCGTGCGGTTCCTCCCGCAGCGGCACTTCGGGGGCGTGGCAAAGTTCGATAATCATACGCTCCCCGACCCTGAGAGGGCGATAAAGCGTCCGATGCAGTTTTCGGTCCAGGGCGTTACACTGGATGACCCCATTCGATAGGGATTGTCGTCATCCGGCACGCTCAGGCCGTTGCGTAATCGGACACCGCCGTGCCGGAATCGTTGGAAGGAGTTTTCTCATGGCAGGCAAAGTCAACCCCATTCCCGAAGGATTTCACAGCGTCACACCGCACCTGATCATCAAGGGTGCCGCCGCGGCTATGGAATTCTACAAGAAGGCCTTTGGCGCCGAGGAAATCATGCGCATGTCTACCCCCGACGGCGGCGTCATGCACGGCGAGATCAAGATCGGCAACTCGCACCTGATGATCGCCGACGAATTCCCGCAGATGGGTTGCATCAGTCCGAAGACCCTCAACGGCAGCCCGGTCACGATTCACCTCTTTGTCAACGATGTCGATGCCGTGTTCAACCAGGCCGTCAAGGCGGGCGCTACGCCGGCCATGCCGCCGGTCGACATGTTCTGGGGCGATCGCTACGGCAAACTGGTGGACCCATTCGGCCATCACTGGTCCGTGGCCACGCACAAGGAAGATGTTTCGCCCGAAGAGTGCACGAAGCGCGCCGCGGCGGCGATGGGCGGCCACGACGGCGGCGGATGTCCGGCCGGCCACAAGTAAGTGATATTCATTACCCATGAGGGGTGCGGGAAATCCGACGCTCCCGTACGGTGGCGCGGCGTCAGCCAGGTGATGGCTCCGCGCGCAGCGACCAACACTCAGTCAATCCCGGAACAACCGAAATGAAACTCTGTCAATATTATGGCTCCGAAGCGGCCCGGCAGGCCGACCTCAGTCGCCGCTTTCCCACGGAAGCAATGCTGGGCCTGCTCCTCGACGGCAGGATCGTCAACATCACCGACCAGGCGAAGCGACACAACGACATCCTGTCCCCGCAATACGCCGGCATCCTCACCGCCGCGGTCGCATCCGGCGATGAGTGGGCCGCGTTTCGCGAAGAACTCAAGTCGCTGAAAGGCGACGGCGGCGTCGATCCGTCTACGGTCTTCTTGGGTCCGAGCGTGTTGCGGCCATCGCAATTCATGGACTTCTATGCCTTCGAGCAGCACGTCAAGACCGCCCGCAAACTGCGCGGGCTCGATTTCGTGGAGCCTGCCTGGTACGAGATTCCCGCCTACTACAACTCCAACGCCACCAGCCTGCTCGGACACGGCATGACGGCGTACTTCCCGCCGGAGGAAACGAAACTGGATTACGAATGCGAGATGGCCTGCGTCATCGGCAAGCCCATCCGCAACGCCACGTTGGACACCGCGCGCGACGCAATCATCGGCTACACCATCCTGAACGATCTATCCAGCCGCGCCCGCCAGGCCAAGGCCATGTCCATCAACATGGGGCCGTCGCCCGGCAAGGACTTCGCCAGCAGCCTCGGCCCCTGGCTGGTGACCAAGGACGAGATTCCCAATCTGGGCAGCCTCAAGATGAAGGCGTTCGTCAACAATGAACAGTGGACCGACGGCCGGTTCGGGACAATCCATCACTCCTTCGAATCGATGGTTGTCTACGCCAGTCGCAGCCGGCAGTTGTTCTGCGGCGACGTGCTGGGCAGCGGCACGGTCGGCACCGGCTGCGGTCTCGAATTGCAGAAGTTCCTCAAACCGGGCGACGTGGTGCGCATCGAGATCGATCAACTGGGCGTGCTTGAAAACAGGGTCGAACTGGATCGCGTGTAGCGAACGTCGGGCCTTGATCCGGTGCCTGCGCAAGCAATCGAAGCCGGAAGCCGCTCGCTCCACTCGTTCTCAGACCAGTGCTCCGGATCGAATGTTCATGCAATCTTCTATTTGTCAAGAAGTAAGACCGTTGAACAAGAGAAACGGGCTTGCGAGTCTTTCGATTCGCAAGCCCGTTTGATTTCCATAGCGCAATCAACTGTCTCAGCGATTCATCGCGTCAGTTCAACTTCGTCGTGCCGCCCGTCGCCGAGGTCTTCTGCATCGAGCCGCTGCCGGTCATGGCGCCGCCCTGCAGGGTCTGGCCGCCGTCGTCGTGATTCCACGCGCCGATCAGGCCGTTGCCCTTCTCGTCCGGCGTGAGGGTGCAGACCGGCGTGCCGTGGTTGTTGAACACCGCCACCGCCGAGCCTTCCGGATTTGACAGCAGTCGAATCCGCGGATCGCCTTCGAAGTTCTGGATCACCAGCGAGCCGCCGGTCGATCCGGCCGTCAGCCGAACAAGTTCGCGGCCCTCGCGATCCGCCGTCACCACCATGCCGTCGCCGCCTTCGCCGGTGCCGAACCGGCCGACCACCCGGCCCGACGTCGTCTTCGCGACGATGCGCCCGCCGATTTCGCGGTCATCCGCGCCAATTTCGATGACCGGCTTGCCGTCCGGCGTCATGCAGACGAACGAGCCGCCGTTGGCGCCGGCAGCCAGTTTCATCGTGACAGTGCCGTCCTTGCCGACGATCTCAATCTCGCCGGCCTTGAGTGAGCCAAAGGTCGCGGTCGCCGTCTGCTCGGCCGTGCGGTTCTTGAGGTCGGACAACATGGACGTCGCCTGGGTGATTGAGCCCGCCGCGCCGCGGATGCTCCACCGATCCCACAGCGACACCATCAGCGTCAGCGCCGCCATAATGAAGAGCATGGTTCGTTGCTGCGCGATCTGTCGCGCCATCGCTTCGACCCGTGAATTGCGAATGACCTCCATTCGCGATTCCAGGCTCTCGCCTCCCGTCGAATTCGTCAGGCTTTCAAAGTGATCTGTCATGATTCAAGGTCCTTCCGTGCATATGGGATTCGTGGTCAATTTCATTCAAAGCGACGCCGCTCGCGCCGCCGGTTGTGCTCAACGCATGTTCGATTACGGATTACTCGTCACAATCGACCGGGCCGGTCGGACCGTGCATGCCACCGGAGCGGCGACATTCGCCGCACGCGCCGCCGCATCGGCCGGCGCACGCGCCGCGGACCGGACCACCGGTCGGCGGCTGGACCATCGGCTCCTGCTCGTGCCTCGGGACGCGATCCATGCCGGGCCGCTCGTTCTCGGGACCCTCAAGCAAGCCCATGCCAAACAGTTCGGCATCGCTCGGATCGGTCATCAACGCACCCGGAGCCGGGCCGACCTGATGCGGATCAAGCGCTTGAACGAGTTCCGGTGTGACGAGAATGACCAGTTCGGAGTTGTCCTTCTGATACTCAACCGAACTGAACAGCGCACCGAGCACCGGAATATCGCCCAGGGCCGGGATCTTTGACGACACCGCGCGAACGCGCTCGCTGAGCAATCCGGCGATGGCAAAGGTCTGACCATTCCCGCACTCGACCGTCGATTCGACGCGCCGAGTCGTGAAACTGAAGGTCGGCAGGCCGCCGGCAATCGTCGCGCCGGGGATCGCGTCGCTGTATTCGGACATGACGTGCAGCCGGATCAACTGGCCGCCCACCACGGTCGGCGTGAAGTGAAGCCGTACGCCGAATTCCTTGTATTCGATGGTGACCGCACCGGCGGTGGCGCCACCCTGGGTCACGGGAATCGGCACTTCGCCGCCCGCGAGGAACATGGCGGTCTGTCCGCTGATGGCCGTCAGATTCGGCTCCGCCAGAATGCGGAACAACTGGTTTTCGCGCAGGGCGTTGATGAAGAACTGCAACTCCGCCCGCGGGAAGCCGAGGGTGAAGTTCGTCGTTCCACCGTTCGCGGCGGCTCCGATCGAGTAGATCTGCTGGCCGTTCAGCACGTTGGCCACGCCGGAACTGCCGATCTGGGTCGGATTGAGTTGACCGATGTTGTTCGCGAAGAAGATGTCGCGAGTCCAGTCGCTGCCGCCCGCGGCCCAGTTGACGCCGAGTTGGCGAAGGGCTCGCTTGTTCACTTCGGCCACCATGCAGCGAAGTTGGGTCTGCTGAACGCCGGCGACGCGCAGTTGATTCTGGACTTTGCCCGTTTCATAGAGGGCGGCCAGTTCGCCCAGCCGCTCGGCCGTGGACGAATCCGGCACCGTACCCGTCAGCACGATCGTGCCGTTCACCGTTCGCGGCGTCACCCGCGAGCCGGGCGCAATCGACATGATCATGTCGCGCAAGGGGCGAAGGTCCATCTCGACGCTGACCGACAGCACGCGCTCCTGTTCGCCCATCTGAATGGACAACTCGGTGACGCCCAAGCCGCGACCCACCACCACCACGCGTGACGGTGTGGTCAGAAAGACCGACGCGACCTGCGGATTGGCGATTTCGACGCGATCGACTTTTCCATGCAGTTCCAGCACCGCTGAAGCGCTCTTGGTGAGCGTGATCACGTTGCTGGCAAGCGGATTGATCTTGACGCTGGAAATAAACTTGGTGTCGGCCTCCACGCTGCTGTGGGAAGACGGAACCACGGGCGACGCCTGCGGGGGCATCACGTGCAGCGGCTGGGCCTGGGCAACCATCATCGGCGCGACAGGAGCCGACGGAGCGATCGGAGCAACGGCCGGACGGATGGGCATCGACGGCGCGGGCGTGGATGCCTTCGGGGCGAAGACCGGCGCCGGCGTGGACGAAATGGGCTGCAGCGGCAGCAACTCTGTCCGTGCGGCCGGTTTGGCCTGGGCGAACGAAGGCGTTGCGTTCGACGGTGTGGCCGGCGTGATCAACTCAAGATGGGTCGCCTGCTCGCCGGAGGCCTTCTGGACCGGCGCGTTGGGACCGGCCATCGGAATCATCCGGGCCGTGCCGGGGGTGAGGTCGTTGTCCATGTCATCGCAATCGGTGGCGTCCACATCGGAGCCACTGTCGTCGCCGGACTCGAAACCGAATTCCGTATCGCCGTCCTGATCCTCCATCGACGCGTCCGTGTCATCCGAGACATCGATGAGTGGTTCGGTCATGCCGGTGTTCGGTACGGCATCGGAGACAACGCCCTCAGGCAGGGTGCTGCTCGAATTGCCATACGACGTCGTATCGCTCGATTCCGTCACCGTCGCGGCAGGCGCAGCCGGTGTCTCGGTGGCCAGCGGAATCGTCATGCCATTACCGGTGTCGACCGGTGCGGTCGGCGCATCGGGCGTCATCGGCGTGACGGGCGCCACCGGCGTCGGTGAACCCGTCGCGTTGCTCGTCTCGGTCGTCTGTCCGCCGAGGATGCGGGCGACATTGTCGGGCCGCTTGTCGACGTTGCGAATCGTGCCGCGCGGCGTGTCGCCGTCCGCGGCCGCCAGGAGTGTCATCGGGGCGTTGGCCTCGGCGCCTGCGTCGGCGAGCGCGGCCCATTCCGCCTTCGATGTGGCCTGCCGTGCATCGCCGCGCAACCCGCGGCTCCAGGCGGCGGGCACCAGCGTGGTGATCGCGACGCCGGCGATGATCGTGGCAATTCCAATCGTTCTGGTACGAGTCCGACTGCGTATGGTCTGATCCATGACCTTCTTAACCTCAGGGTTCGCCGCCCGGCGAGGCGGCTGTAACCGGTTCTTCCTTGATTTCCCGCAAATACCGTGATTCCAAATTAGTCCTTGAAGAGAATTTCCACACCCACCTTGAAGCCGCCCAGCGTGCCCGTGCAATGCACCACCTTTGCCTTCAGCGGCGCGACGTGCGGGCCGAGCGTCACTTTCAACTCGATGATCGTGTCGGCCTTCACTTCGTCGTAGCCCTTGAGCGTCATGCCGCCGCGCGACACGTTGATCACGTCGAACGTGCGGCGATAAGTCTTTCCGTCCTTCTCGTAGGTCAACTTCGCCTCGCCCAGGAGGGGGTAGCGGCGCGTTCCCCGTCGGAGGTTTTTGCCCAGTTCGGGGGCAACGACCCGCGTGAGCAGTTCGTTCCATTGCTCGATCGACATGGCCGGAAGAAAATCGATTGTTGTCGTATCTGCCGCGTTGTTGGACATCGTTCTTGCTCTCTTGGCCGCGACTTTCCGCCGGCGGACACGCACCGTATCGGTCAATCCGATGGGCCCCATAAGGGTTCGTTGCGGCCCGGCTGAAAAAATTCCGGACGCCGAAACTGCCGTGGCGACCGATAACTGACGCGCATCGCAAGCCCCAGTCCTGTCCGACCGATAGGCGATCAGGAAACACCGCGCCATCGAAGCGGAGCGCAAAAACGGTCACGAGCCTGGAGGGCTGGCAGATGAGTATTCGACGACTTTGTCTCTATCAGTTGGACGGGGCTGAACTTTCAAACATGCCGGGCTTCCGCGTGACCCGCTCGGTGCGCACGCGCGAAGAACTGCGAACCTCGCTCGGCACGGAACCGATCGACGCCCTCGTCGTCGACCTCGACGTACCGGATGCGTGCGACGCGATTGTTGAGTCCCTTGAGATCAAGCCCGAACTGGCCATCATCGGTGTGACCGGCGCGAACAATGTCGACATGGTGATTGCCGCGCAGCGCGCGGGATGCAAGCAACTGACGTCCAAGCCGCTGAATCTGAACGATCTGACGGTGGCCATCCGCCGCGCGCTCAAGGAGAGCGGCGAACTGGAACAGCAGGGCCTGACGGTCGCCGTCATGGGCGCCATCGGCGGCGCGGGCGCGACAACGGTGGCCTGCTACCTCACCGCGGCCATGGCGGAGATCAACCAGTCAGAGGCAGCCATCATCGATCTGGACTTTGACTTCGGCGGCGTGGCCCAGGCATGGGATGCCGGCGGAAAATATACCATCGCCGATATCGCCGCGGCCGGGGCGGTCGACACGCTCATGATTGAGAACGCCGCGATGAAACTCGGCTCGGGCATCAACGTCATCGCCCGCCCCCCCACCATTGAGCAGGGCCACGAGATTGACGAAGTCATGATGGGCCAGATTCTCCAGACCGCGCGAAAGGTCTATCCGCGCATCGTGCTGGACCTGCCCCGCAAACTCGACGCGGTCACCGGCAACGCCATCAAGGCCTCTGACAAACTGCTGGTCGTGGTGCAGTTGACCGTGCCGGCCATCGAAAACGCACGACGCCTGGTCAATGTTCTGCTCCGCTACGGTATTCCCATGGATTCGATCGAATTCGTGGTGAACCGCTACAAGAAGAGCGTCCACAACCTTTCAATCGAGATGGTGGAGGAGCAGTTCAAGAAGAAGGTGCTGGGCACGATTCCGAACAACTACAAGTCCGTCTCCGCGGCTTTCGACATCGGCCGCCCAATTTCGAGCCGGGATGCGGTTCGATGCGCAATCAATGACCTGGCCCGACTTCTGACCGATCGCCAGGGCGCTTACGGCCAGGCGCCACCGGCACCGGTGAAGTCCGGCGGATGGTTCTCGAGCCTGCGGTTGGGACGCCGTCCGGTCGCCGGGCGGTCGAAGTAGACGCCGACGCGCGTGCCGACCCTCCCTAACAGCACCGTCATCCATGTGTCGACACTTCCGGCGCAACTGCGTTCCGGAGTGGCCGGCATGCGCGATGCGAAAATGTTGTCGCCTTTTTCATTGACCTTGAAGAAACGAATGATATATTTCGCCGCCATGTGCATGGAACGTACCGATCGCCCAGGCTTCACCACCAATCGACGCGCGGCGTGCGCTGCGCGGAGGCGATGCGGCGTTCCATTAGGAATGGATGACATATGAAACAGGACCTCGATGATCCTCCGAGCCGGCAATGCCCGGACGAAGATTCTGACGACGTTCCCTTACGTAACACGGTCTTGAACGACTCCGCCACGGCTGTTCAGACCGACCCGCCACGACGCACCTCTCTCGAACTCCCCCTCCTACGCGAAGACCCCCTCGCTGCGAGCAGCCACGTCGCGCCAACTCCGCGCCTCAAGATCGGGCCGGCCGCCGCCGCCTTTCGCCGGCGCTTCTATGCAGACGTGCCCGACCGCGAGTGGAATGACTGGCGCTGGCAACTTCGCAAACGCATCAAGGACCTCGCCGGTCTCGAACGCATCTTTCGCCTCTCTGACGAGGAGCGCGGTGCGATCAAGCGGATCGGCGGCCACCTGCCGGTCGGCATCACCCCCTATTACGCCTCGCTGATGGGCATCAACGACCCGCTCGAAGCGATTCGCCGCACCATGATCCCGATTGACCGCGAACTGGTGCAGGGTCCGGACGAGGCCGACGACCCGCTCGCCGAAGACAGCCACAGCCCGGTGCCGGGCTTGGTTCACCGGTATCCCGACCGCGTCCTGTTCTTGGTCACCAATTTCTGCGCGACCTACTGCCGGTATTGCACGCGAGCCCGCATGGTCGGCCAGACCGGTGAATACCACTTCAACACCCAGCAGTTTGAGAAGGCCCTGGCCTATCTCGAAGCCCATCCCGAGATCCGCGATGTGCTCCTGTCCGGCGGCGACCCGCTCACCATGGCCGATGACCGACTTGAATGGCTGCTGGAGCGGCTGCACAAGATTCCGCACATCGAGTTCGTCCGGATCGGCACCAAGGTGCCCGCGGTCCTGCCGCAGCGCATCACGCCGACGCTCGTGCGCATGCTCCGCCGACACCATCCCCTGTGGATGAGCATCCACTTCATGCACCCGTCCGAAGTTACGCCCGAGGTCGCCGAGGCGTGCGGGCGGCTGGCCGACGCCGGCATCCCGCTCGGCAGCCAGACCGTGCTGACGACCGGCGTGAATGACGATGTCGAGACCATGAAGGACCTGATGCACAAACTGCTCCGCATTCGGGTTCGCCCCTACTACCTGTACCAGTGCGACCCGATCAGCGGCTCGGCACATTTCCGGACACCTGTCGAAAAAGGTCTGGAGATCATCCAGGGCCTGCGTGGACACACGACCGGCTATGCCGTCCCGACCTTCGTGATCGACGCCCCCGGCGGCGGCGGCAAGATTCCGCTGGTGCCGGAATACATGGTGGGCCGCGATGGCGACTACGTGATCCTGCGGAATTACGAAGGGAAGACGTATCGCTATCCCGATCCGCTGCCCAGGGGTTGATCGCGAAAGTGTTGCGTGCGGTCTGTTGACGAGTCGGCTTCCCGCAAAGCCCGCGGAGCCAATTCCGCGGGCTTTTGCTCGCGCGTCGTTGGCGTCCGCAACTGATTGGAGGGGAAATCTGCCATGAACATCGGCCTCTGTTACGACCTGCGTCAAGACTACCTCGCCATGGGCTACGGCGAGGAAGAGACCGCCGAGTTTGATCGGCCGGACACCGTTGACGCCATCGAGAACGCCCTGCGGACGCTTGGTCACACGACCGACCGCATCGGGCACATCAAGCAACTCGTCAGCCGCCTGGCCAACGGCGATCGGTGGGACCTGGTGTTCTCCATCGCCGAGGGCATGTTCGGCATTGCCCGCGAGGCTCAGGTGCCCGCCATCCTCGATGCCTACGAAATCCCCTGCGTCTTCTCCGACGCACTCGTCAACGCCCTCACCCTGCACAAGGGCATGACCAAACGGATCATCCGCGACCTGGGCCTGGCCACGCCGGACTTCGCGCTTATCGAGACGCCCGCCGACATCTCCGGTGTCACCTTGCCCTACCCGCTCTTCGCCAAGCCGGTCGCCGAGGGCACCGCCAAGGGCATCGATGCCCGCAACAAGATCAAGACGCCCGCCGAATTGGACGCGATCTGCCGCCGCCTGCTGACCGACTACCGCCAGCCGGTGCTGGTCGAGACCTATCTACCGGGCCGCGAGTTCACCGTTGGCATCGTCGGCACCGGCGAGAAAGCGCGTTGCGTGGGCACCGTCGAGATCGTGCTCCTGGGCACCGCCGAGCCGGAGGTGTACTCCTACGTCAACAAGGAGGAGTGCGAGGAGCGCGTCCGCTATGACCTGGTTCACGGTGAATTGGCCGACGCCGCCGAGGCGCTTTCGCTCGCGGCTTGGCGGGGCCTGGGCTGCCGGGACGGCGGCCGCGTGGACGTTCGCGCCGATGCCAACGGCGTGATGAATTTTCTGGAGGTCAACCCACTCGCGGGCCTGCATCCGGCGCATTCCGATCTTCCGATCATTTGCACGGCGGCAGGCATCCCGTATGTCGAATTGATTCGTATGATTGTCGAATCGGCCATGGAGCGCGTCGTGCCGCTGAGGAGCGCTTTCGCGCGTTCGACACCCTCACCCCAGCCCTCTCCCTCGAGGGAGAGGGAGCCGAGCCGCCTGCGGATTGAGCCGCATGGCGCCGTACGATGAAAATCGTTGTCCTGCACGAAGAAGTGTCGGCCAGCGCACGGCCCGATGAACTCGACGTGCTCGTGCAGGCACGTTACGTCGCGGATCATCTGACCGCACTGGGGCACGCCGTTGAGACGATCGCCTTCGGCCTGCGCATGGACGCGTTCATCGAGCGAATCACGCGAGCAAAGCCGGACTGCGTTTTCAACCTGGTCGAATCGCTCAACGGACACGGCCGCCTCATTCACATCGCCCCCGCCGTGCTCGACACGCTGAAAATCCCCTACACCGGCGCGTCCGCCGAGACGATGTTCGTCACCTCGAACAAACTACTCGGCAAGACGGTACTCCGCGGCGCGGGCATTCCGACAGCAGCGTGGTACACCGGCAAAGCGCCGATTGCGCGAGCAATCGATGGTAAGGGCGAGCAATTCCAGCCTGGACGCTACATCATCAAGTCCGTCTGGGAGCACGCCTCCGTCGGCCTCGGCGACGACGCCGTGGCGCATTACGACAACTTGCGCGATCTGTTGCGGGAGATCCCCCGCCGCGCCCCATCGCTGGGCGGCGAGGCCTTCGCCGAACAGTACATCCACGGCCGCGAGTTCAACATCGCCCTGCTGGCCCGGGTGGAGTCGCCCGAACCGCAGGTCCTGCCGCACGCCGAAATCCTGTTCGAGGGTTACGACGCCGGCCGCCCCCTAATTGTCGATTACCGGGCCAAGTGGGACGAAGCCTCCTACGAGTACAACCACACGCCCCGCCGATTCGAATTTTCCGCATCCGATCAACCGCTTCTCGACAAACTGACGGACATTTGTCTGCAATGCTGGCGCGTCCTGAATCTCAGAGGCTACGCGCGTGTTGACTTTCGAGTGGACGAAATGGGCAGGCCGTTTGTGCTGGAGGTCAACGCCAATCCCTGCCTCTCGCCAGACGCCGGATTTGCCGCGGCCCTCGCTCAGGCAGCCGTTACGCCGACCGCCGCAATGTCGCGAATATTGACAGACCTGAACAACGCCCGCCTCCACGGTGAGTACGTCTGAGACGCGCCGATGGGTTTTCGTCGGGTTGGGCTCACCGCCAGAACCACCACGCCCGCTGCCGATAGGCGCGGTATTCCTCCCCAAAATGCCGCTCCAGCACCTCCTCCTCAATGCGGCTGCGATACAACTGCATCACTACAAAGCACAAATAGAAGCCAACCCAGACCAGATGGGTGTTTGCGAGCACCAGCCACACGCCGGCCTGGGCGAGGAACTGACCCAAATAGACCGGATGCCGCACGAATCGATACGGCCCTGCCGTCTTGAGTACGCGGGCCTCGGCCACGATGCTGATCGATCGAAACAACGCCGCATACGACCAGACGTCGATGACATTCCCGAGAATGACCAGGCTGGTGCCGGCGAGAAAGCGCTGAGGCGTCCAATTCGTGAAATCAAACATGAACGCGCCATAGGCCTGCGACGTCTCAGTTGAAATCAGCCCGGCACCGGAACGAGCCAATGCTGACAGCGCCCCCTGCAACCAGAACGGGAACATCGGCCAGAACGCGGCTATGAGCGGCAGAACGATGTCCCGCGGACGTGAAGCGACACGCTTGGGCGGCGCGCGAAAGATAAATGCCAGACCGATCAGAAGGTACGTGACGTCAATCAGCAGCCGCCCCCACGGCACATACCATGTGCGTCCATCGGGCGTTGAAAAGAACGCGCCCGATGATTTGAAATCGTCGAGGTAGACCGGAATGCGCGCCGCGACGAACCCAAAGAACAGCGTCGCGCCGGCCGCGCGAAAAACCCAGCCGGGCACCGATTGCCAAGCCTGGCCAAATGCGCCGACACTGGCGTCTGCGCGCTCGCGGGGGTCATTGACAGGTGGCGGTGCCTCCATGCGGGACGCATCTTAACGTGCTCACGCAGGCCCCGTGCCGACAACCACATTCCGGGCCGGCCCTTTTTGACGATCCCCGTCGGCGGTCCTAAACTGGCCCCACGTCGCGAGACCCTGCAATCAGACCGCGATCGACCTGAATGACTCCATCCATGACAGCACCCGCACCGGCCAAGACTTATGCCCTCTCCGACCTGGCCAAGCACCTGACCGGGTGCGGCATGCCCTGTGAAGTTGTCGGTGACGCCGACAAGCGAATCGTTGCGGTCAACACCCTCGACGACGCCGGTCCCGACGAACTCAGTTTCCTGTCCAACGCCAAGTACGTCGACGCCCTCAAGTCCACCCGGGCCGGTGCGGTCATCGTCTCCAAAAATCAGGAAACCCCCGAGGGCATGACCGTGCTTCGGGCCGCGGATGCCTACGCCGCGATGGCAATGCTCGTGCTTCACATCCACGGGTGGCGCAAGCACCCGCAGGCCGCCGAGCGCTCCCCCGCGGTCATTCACCCGACGGCCGTCATCGGCCCCGGGGCGAATATCCATCACAACGTGACGATTGAAGCAAACACGGTCATCGGCCGCAACGCTGTCATCTACCCCGGTGTTTACATCGCCGACGGTTGCCGCATCGGGGACGACTGCGTGCTGTATCCGAACGTCGTGTTGTACGATGGAAGCGTGCTGGGAGATCGCGTCACGATTCACGCGGGAACCGTCATAGGCGAGGATGGTCTCGGCTACGCGCCGGTCAACGGCAAGTGGGTGAAGATTCCGCAGGTGGGCACCGTGGAGATCGCCGACGACGTCGAAATCGGCTCCAACTGCAGCATCGACCGGGCCACGCTCGGCAAGACGGTGATCGGCCGCGGCACCAAGTTCAGCAACCTGATCGCCATCGGCCACGGAACCAAGATCGGCACGGACTGCATGTTCGTCGCCCAGGTGGGCATTGCCGGATCGGTCGATGTCGGAAATCACGTCACCATGGCGGGCAAGGTCGGCATCGCGGGCCACCTGACAATCGGCGACAATGCCAAACTCGCGGCCATGGCCGGGGTGATGCGCGACGTGCCCGCGAATGCGACGATGATGGGCGCCCCCGCGGTGGACAAATTGGAGGCGGCCAGGAGCATGTCGCTGGTGATGAAACTGCCGGAGATGCGCAAGCAGATTCGGAAATTAGAGACGCAAGTCGAAAAGCTCATGAACGATCAATCCTCGAAAGATTGAGCCGCCGGGCTTGCTCGGAGTGGACATCGCGGGATTGTTCGACGTGCCGACGGCGTAAAACGAACTCGCAACAGGGGGTTTCGCCATGAAATCCAATCGAACAGCCGCGGCCGCACTCGATGGTTGCTTTCTCGAAACACGGGGAAGAATCCTTGAAGTCGCGGCGAATCTCGATCGGATCGGCCAGTCACGCGACCCTGCCGCCGTGTCGGCTGATCGGCGCATGGCCCAACTTGCCGCCGCACTGGCGATCGTGAACGACGATCAACCCGACAAGGTGAAACGCTGCCAGATGGCGTTCTCCCTGCCCTATGACGCGAACTGGCTGGACCGGTTCAAACGACCATGACGTCTATTTGTCTATGTCTTCTGCTCGCCGCGGCGACTCCGGCGCAAAGTCCCACCGATGCCGACCTGCGCGGCGCCCGGGACGATGCGCATCGGCGGCTTGCCGCGGCCCTGGCCGCCATCCGCATCGAGGGCAATCGAACGCTGGCCGAATTGCTCGATGATGACTCAGACGCCGTCGATGCCCTGCTTCCGGTCGCCCGCCGCGCCCGCGACGTCGGCAAGGCGGTGATCTACACCGACGGCACGCTGGAACTTCATGTCGGCCTGGAACCGGTCGACGTACGCGACGAAGTGCGGGCCCGCCTGGTCCGCGCCAAGACACCTGCCGTGACCATTCGCTCCACGCTCGACGTTCTTACCGATGCAGCCCTGGCGGACCTGTCGGTCGCAGCCGGATTTTCCCGCGGGGGTCCGCGGGCCGACGCCGCCCCGGATGCCCGTCGTAAACAGGAAACGACGCTTGCGGAGATGGCGACCGAAGCGGCGATTCTCGACGCCCGTCGCCAGGTGGTGGATCGGATCGGTCAACTCCGCGTCACCGGTCGAAGGAAACTGGAGGACCTGCTGCTCCAGACGCCGGGTCTGGAGGACGAAGTGCTCAAGGCAATTCCGATGAGCGTCTTCGGCCCCACGCGCCGCAAGTCCAACGGCGACGTGCACGTCGCGGTTTCAATCACGCCTCGAAACGCCCTCGAACTCGTGCAGGAATGTCTGATGCGGCGCGCCGCGGACGCGCCGCCGGCGCCGATGTCGCTGGAAAGCGAATCGCCCGACCCCATCGCGGTGCGCGGCGTCGGGGTTCGCCCTTCGCGGGCCACCCTCATTCGCATCGGGCTCATCGCGGCCGAGCCCGATGACGCGGCCGGCGCCGCGCCGGCCTGGGCCAATCAAGCGCTCATCGCCGAGGGGGATGCCCGGGTCGCCGGTGGCGAAAACCGGACCACCGGCGCCGTCGCGGCCGCCATGGACGACGCGGAGTTCGCCGCCCGCCGCCGCCTTGCCGAACAAATAGACGAACTAAAACTGCCGGACGGCCGCACCGTGCGGGACGAGATCCTCTCCCGCAGAATCCCGGCGGTCGATCTGATGCGATTCCTCGGCAGCGCCGATCGCTTTGGCATGGCCAACGCGACCCAGGATGGGCGCGTTCTGGTGCGCGTGCGCATCCCGCTCGCCGGCCTGTGGCGGCTTATCAGCGACAAACATCAAAAAACGCCTGGCGACCGCGCCGGCGGGGACAGACCATGAGCGAGTCCGACAAGAAAGAAACCTGGTACGCCGACGGCCTTCGTTTCTCATGCACCCAGTGCGGGAACTGCTGCACCGGCGCGCCCGGCTATGTGTTCGTGTCGGCGGAGGAAATCGACCGGATTGCCGCCTTCCTCGAACAACCGACCCTGACCGACCGCCAACTCCGCCGTGTGGGCCGCCGCTGGTCGCTGACCGAGCGTCGCAACGGCGACTGCACCTTTCTGAAGAATATTGACGGAAAGCGAATTTGCGGCATCTACTCCGTCCGGCCGCTGCAGTGCCGCACCTGGCCGTTCTGGGACGCCCTGCTCGAAACGCCCGACACCTGGAACGCCGCGGCCCGGGGCTGCCCCGGCATGAACAAGGGCCAGTCGCATACATTTGTCCAGATAGAAGTGCGGCGGACGGCCCGTCGCACCGAGGACCTGCCGTCGTGAACTTCCCGCTCTCGGACCGAATTCTGCCCGACGGCGGTCCACCCGCGACCGGCATTGCACCGGTTCAGACAGACGCAGGTGACACCTTTTCACGGCACATGGCCGCGTTCTACGAACGCGTGGACGCCGCCATCGCGTTGCACGGGGCGCTTTGCCGAAATCGCGGACTGTGCTGTCGGTTTGCCGAGTTTGGACACCGGCTCTATGTCACCGAGCCCGAGCGGCGTTACTTTGCCGAGGGAATGGCCGCCGAATGGCGACCCGCTGATCCGGATCAGGCCGACTGCCCCTACCACGTGGGCGGGGTCTGCACCGCCCGCCGGCATCGGCCCCTTGGCTGCCGGATCTTCTACTGCGACGAGGCAGCCCAGGCCTGGCAGGGCCCGGAATACGAGCGATTCCTGACCGAGTTAAAGGACATCGGGCGTGCCTTTGACCTCCCCTATTTCTATCGCGAGTGGTTATCGGCGTTGAGACAAGGTCCGACCGGCCAGACTATTGACGCCGGTCGCCCGGAAACGCTAATATGAAGCAGGACGTGAGGCTCCCACCCTGCCGCCTCACGGGGGAAACAGGCTTACCGCAGACGCGCGTTGACCCAGATTGAAACCGCACCTGCCCGGGCTAAAAAAAGCCCAACATGCCAAGCCGCGTGAAAGGACGACGTCATGAAGACCGCCAAACGCCTTCTCTGCATGGTCATACTCGCCGCAATGTTCGCACCCGTGGGCGGCTGCGGCGTGGGATCCACGCAGGAGGAAAACAATCGCGCCATCTCCCGCTCGTATGACTACGACGCGCGAATGTTGGTCGACGATCTCGGCCTGCTGATCCAGGTCGACCGGCCGCGGCGAACTTCAAGATGGATCATTGACTAACTCGCGCCGCTTCGCTTCGATGCTTCCATGCCTGAAGGTGAATGGACGCGAATTGTCGCGCTGGCCGATTGCCAAATCGGGCGCGGTCGCTACGTGACTGTGCGCGAACATGAATTGGCGGTCTTTCACCTCGCCGACGCACCCGAACAGATCATCGTGACGCGGAACAGTTGCCCGCACGCCGGCGGCAATCTTGCTGCGGGTGCCGTGACCGGAACCGTGGTCACATGCCCCTGGCACCAATGGCCGTTTGACCTTGTCACGGGATCGTGTCCGCTTTCCGAGAAGGTGGCGCTTACGAAATACCCAAGCCGCGTGCAAGATGGCTGGATCTGGGCCCTTCTGCCGCGGTGATTCGGTGTCCAGATCGCGTCAATTCAATTCGATAAGTCATTAGCAAGCAAAATGTTAGAACTGGGACCGATCTCGGTCCCGCTTTCCATGCGGGTGCCGCTAACCTGATAGGCGCAGACGTGTCTTTCCCTATAATCCCGCAAGGTGGCCCGGCCTGAAGAGGTCGTGGTCGTGCGGGTGGAATCGACAGGGACCAACAACCCCGCAACTGCAAATTGGAGGCTTTACCATGACCCGTTCACACCGCATCGCACTGGGCGTCATCGCAGCATTGGCCGTGGGTGCGTTCAGCACCCAAACTGCTGAGGCAGGTGGACGTCGCTATCGTTCCTATGGTTACTACGGGGCACCGATCGTACGACCGTACTACGCACCGGTGTACGCCGCACCCGTCGTGTATCGACCCGCCGTCACCTATGCGGCTCCGGTCGTTTACGCCCCGGCACCGGTGGTCTATCCGGCCCCGGTCGTGTACAGCGCACCCGTTCACGTGGTCGGACCGCGATACTACGCCCCCTACCGCAGCCGAGGTTTCGGCTTCTCTTTCGGATGGGGTGGCTCGCGCGGCTTCGGATGGGGCGGCTCGCGCGGCTGCTGGTAATCGGTTTCGAGACTGAACGAAAAATACCCGAGAGGCCCGGACTGGTTCCGGGCCTTTTTCTTGCGCGCGGATCAGGGCGACATCTTGATCGCGACAAACTCACCCAGGGTGGTCCGCCCAAACCCGCGCTCCGACCAGGACAGTTGGCCCAGGAGTGATCGATGCACGATCCGCCAGTTTGCCCCATTCGCGGCCGTGATTGGCTGACCATCGGCGGCGCCGTGTTCGATCTGCATGTCGCAGCGTGCGAAGTAGCGTCCGCCCAAAACTGACAACTTCGCCGCGCTGCCGGCCGGCACCACGGCGCTCACTTTCGCATCCGCCGTGACGTTTTGTTCCAGCCAATTGCCCAGGGCATGCATATCCGAGAGGCGGCGTTGCGAAACCGTCTGACGATCCCGCAGACTCGTCACGGTCAGACCCTGCTCCCATGCCATGATGCCGAGAACCAGCACGGCGAAGGCGACTGATGTCGGTTTTGCAATCCGCCCCACCCAGCCACGACTCTCCCACAACCGTCGACCGGCGCAGGCGGCGTAACCCACGCAAATGGGCACGAGCGGCGTCATCAAGCGGCTGCCTTCGTTCCACGGCCAGACTGCCAACAGGGCCAGATACAGGATCAGGTATGCATCCGCCGGCCGGCGATGTCGAATTAACCCGTGGAACGCCGCGACGAGGATGGCCGCGGTTACGACACAGGCCGCGGAAAACGCCCACGGTCCCGAAAGGAACCGCCATCCCACGTGCGGCGGAATGACGGCTGCCGCCAGGTCGGACATGCGCTGGGGGCCGAATCGAGCGAGCCGGGCCTGCTGCAGGGCGAGTCCCGCGGCGTTTTCGCCCGCAGCCGCGCGGGGTTGCAGCAGGCTGTCGAGATAGCCGTGCCGCGCCGGGTATTCAGATTGCCGCGCTTCCCAGGCCAGTATGGGGCCAAGTGATATCAGTGCGACCAGCGTAGCCCGGCCGAACCGCGCCCCCAGGCCGCCGCTGCCGCCCCGAAAGGCTGTCCACACGGCCACCGGCACCAGTAGAAGGCCCGTCGAACGAATGGCCCAGGCGCCGGCCACCGCCAGTCCGCCGGACATCAAGTCAGCGAATCCCTCCGGGCCAGACCGACCCCAGCGCGTGAGGATCACCAGGGCCAGTAACGACATCGGCAAATAGACAGATTCAGACAATAACGAGGTCGATTGCGCGAGCAGCGTCGCGGAAAGCCCGGTCAGCGCCGCGGCAATCATCGCCCAGCCCTCGCCGATGAGCGGGCGAAACAACAGGAATGCCAGCACGCCGGTCGAAATGAACGCTCCGGCAAGCAAGACCCGAATGCCGACAATCGGCAGATCGTCCGCTGAAAGAAGCGGCGACAGCAACAGCGGAAAGCCCGGCGGCGTGGTGATGCGCTCGGCCGGAAAATGACCGTTTTCAAGGAGATGGCGTGCGAGGGCCAGGTAGTGAAATCCATCCGGCGCCCACTCGATCCACGAACCGAACACGAGTGCGGACAATGCCAGCGGAATCGCCAACGAGAGCGCAATGCCCAGCGCAAACAGACCGCGACGACTGGCAACTTCGTGGTGATGAACGTGCCGTGCGGCGTCCTGACGAACGCTGCCGCTGGCCGCGCGCGTCGGTGGCGTCCACTTTCCCCGGGCCGGCGTGATCAAACTCATTGTTCGTCGCCGGAGCCGTGCCCGGCCAGGCGCGGTCCTGGTTCCATTTCAATCACGCTGATCGAGCCGTGATGGCGCGCGACCCACTCGGCTATCCACGGCTGATCGGACAGCGGACGGGTCGCCACGATATTGATCGAAGTAATCGTGTCATCCGGGGCATCGCCGGGGCTGATTTCGATTTCCGTCAATGCCTTCAAGTCCACGTCGCCGGTCACCATCAGCCAGATTGCATCGGGCCTCGTCGCCAGCGCGGCGCGAATGACCTCGGCCGGTTCAGCCGCCGCGGATCCCATTGCGCGGACCCGATCAAAGGCTCGGACCTTCTGCTCGCTGGATGCCACCAGGGTCTGCGATCCGCCGGGCCACGCCTCCACCCCGCCCTCGGCCCCGGCGATCAGCGCCAGCCGCTGCGACCCGGTCAGCCGTTCGATCAGGCTCGCCGCATGATCGGTCAGCGCTGCCCATTCGCGATCGCGCCTGTGCGGACCCGCGAACGCGTAGACACACGTCTGGAATCTGTGCTCCAGCGGAATGGACAGCGTCAACGGCGGACCGACCGGCGGGATCGTCGCGGTTCGACGCCCAATGCGAACGCCGGGCACCACCGCCTCGATGGACACGGTCTTGCCGACATCCCCCGGCTCAAACCGGACGGACACCGGAGCCGTGCCGATGTCGCGGCCTTCCATGCGCAGGGTGGCGCCGGTCGGTTCTGAGTCGATGCGAATCTCGGCGGCAAACGGCGACAGCGCCAGCCGCGTTGGTATGACCTCGGCCGCGTCTTCCGGAATGATCACCTCTGATTGGGCGTCATTGTGACCTTCGAGACTCCCCGCTATTTGGACGGTGCGACCACGCATGGCTTCGCTCAATTCCACATTGAGCGGACTGACGCCGCGGGAGACGCCGTCAATCGAAACCTGTGCGCCAGGCGGTTCGGTCTCCACGCGCACCACCGGCCCGCCCAGCGGGAGTTTGACGTCATAGGCCAGCGGACCGGCATCGGAAGGAACCGAGATTGGACGCTCTTCGGTCTTGCGCCCGATGTGCTTCACGGCCAGACGACCGGTGGCCGACGCGGGCAGCGTCATCGTCAGCGGCGTGACACCCCGCAACTCGCCTGCAATCCAGACTTCAGCGCCGCTCGGCTCGCTTCGCACGACAAGATCAAACGGCTTGTGGACCAATCTGATCTCAAAGTCATGCTGTCCGCCCAGGGTGGACAACGTCTGCCGCGCCGGATGGAAGCCATCGGCGGAGGCGTCGACCGTGTAGGTCCGCATGGCGTCCGGCTCGAGTTTCAGTTCGAGTATGCCATTGGCATCGGCGGGGCCGATCGGTTCGCCATCGAGCCGAAGCGTCGCCGACGGCGGCGATACGCGGAGCCGAACCGGAACGCGATCCACCGTGCGCTGCTGATTGATGTTGAGCGACGGAACGCCGTACTGAAACGCATAGACGGCCGCAACCGCGATCACGGCGAGACCGACCATGACGCCCACTGCAAGATTCCGCCGGCGCCGACCGACGCGCGGCGGCGCATCGTCCACCGACGTCAGCGCGATGACCGGTTCATCGTCGAATTCCTCGATGGACTCGGACGTGTCCAGAACAAGAGTCGATTCCGAGTGGTCGGACGCGAGCACCGGCGCCTTCATGCTGTCACGGATGATTGTCGAACCGAAGACGACTTCCGGCGCCGGCATCGCCTGCCGCGCCGTCTCACCCACGGGCCGCGCCTGACCCTTCCGACAGGCGCAGCAAATCCCGTCAATGATGGAAATGGCGTCATCGCTTTCCAGCGTTCCGCCGCATCGGTCACACAACATGGCATTGAGCATGAAATGAACGCCTCGCCTCTGGACCCCGCCCGGATGTCGGTCAATTAATCGTCGCCCTGGTGGCTCAGCCGCGCAGGCGTTGATTCCGCCTTGACCTGCGCAAGCCCCCTTGAATATCGTCCTGAGGCGTCCCATAACTGCACCCGGCTCCGAGAGTTGCGACCCGCCGTGCAGCGGGACGATCGGGCGTTTGACACTGGGTCCGGCCGCTTGGAACATGGCCCGCGGAGTACCATCGGAGCGGGATCCGCGCAATTTGTGCGCTGCAGCGGCCCTGGCGGGGCCAGGGCCGATCACGCCGCACGCGATCATTGCCGGGGAAGTTGAACGATATGGGCGCCACCCTACAGATCGAATATGCCGATTCCCGTCGCCAGGAGGTGGCGCTGAACGCCGCCGAGACGGTGATCGGCCGGGCGTCCAATCGCGAGCAGACCTGCGAATTGCCGCTGGAGGACCAGATCGTCTCGCGCCGCCATGCCCGAATTTCCCGGGACGATCAGGGTCGCTGGTGGATCGAAGACCTGCAGAGCAAGAACGGAACCTTCGTCAATGACGAGGTCATCAAGCGCGTTCGATTGAAGACTGGCGATCGAATCGGCATCGGCGGCTGTCGCCTGGTCTTTGCCGCCGGCACCGCAGAGTCGCGCGTCGTCCTGTCTGACACCCCCAGTGAAGCCAACAGCAACGCCAGCGCCTTCTCCGCGACGCAGCGCCTGGTGCTGCCGCAGCAGCGACTTGAGCGCCTCTACGAATTGAACGAACGGCTGACCGGCAAGTTCGACCGCGACGCCCTGCTCGGCGAAGTCCTCGACATCTGCATGGAATTGCTGCGATTCGAGCGCGGCGGAATCGCCGTGTGGCGCGGAGAGTCGCATCCGCCCCAGTGGATTCACATGCGCGGTGACCGCGGGCCGGCCGAAGAATTCCGCATCAGCCGGTCGCTCGTCGACCGGGCGCTCACCAAGGCCGAGCGCATCCTGGTCAACGACACCGCCGAATGCGCCGACCCCACGCAGAGCATGATCTTCAACAAGATTCGCTCGGCCATGTGCGTGCCCATGGCATACCACGACAGCGTGCGCGGCGTGATCTACGGCGATCGGGTGTCATCGGCCGGCGGCTACACGCGCGAAGACATCGACTTTTTTGCGGCGCTGGGTCGGCTTGGGGCGATGGGTCTGGCCAACTGCCAATTGCTGGACGAGATGCGCAACCGCCACCAGGTCGAGGTCCAACTGAACCTGGCGCGGCAGATTCAAAACGGGCTCTTTCCCGGCGAACCGCTCCGCCACGAGGCCGTCGCGGTCGACGCGGTCAACGATCCCGGTCAGCGCATCAGCGGCGATTACTACGATTTCTTCGTGCGGCCCGACGGCAAGATCGTCGTGCTCGTGGCGGATGTGGCCGGCAAGGGCGTCGCCGCCTCGCTGCTCACCGCCAACTTGCAGGCCGCAGTCCGCGTCACGCTCGCCCGCGACGGCGATCTGGTGGAGGCGGTCCACGAGATCAATCACCTGATCTGTCGAAATGTCACCGATTGTCGATTTATCACCGGCATCATCGGACTGCTCGATCCGGCCCGCCGGGAATACACCTGCATCACCGCCGGCCATCCGGCGCCCTATCTCATCGAGGATGGCGAGGTGCGCCCGATCGTCACCGCCCCCGCCCTGCCGCTCGGTCTCGAACCGGATTACACCTACGAGCCGCAGGTCATCCCCCTGAGCGGCAAGCCGTCCATGCTGGTGATGTTCTCAGACGGCGTGCCCGATGCGGAGAACGAGGCCGACGAACCCTACGGCCTCGAACGATTGGTGGACGTGCTGCGGAGTTCGGCGGACAAGTCCACCGCCGACCTCGTCGGACGGGTGCGCACGTCGATTCGCCAGTTTACGCGCAGCCACCCGCAGACGGACGACATCACGATCCTCGCGATGCAACTGCAATGAGCGTCTGCGGGCATCGATGACAATCGCTTCGCGACAGCATGGCCGCCAGAATCCGCGTCCATGCCATGCTGATGAAGACATCAGCATACTTTTTTCGTGCGGTCCGCAGGCGAAATACTACTGCGTCAGCCGCGTGAGAAACCCGTCCAGGTCGCCGAGGTCGTTCAGGCCGTCGGCGTTGAAGTCCGCCGCGGGATTGAAAACCAGGCTGGCGCCGGTGGCGAGATTTACAAACGTGGCAATGTCCCGCCCGTTGACCGCGTTGTCGTTGTTCAGATCACCCAATCCGGCGAAGAAGGCGGTCGTGGCGTTGATTCCCACGTACGACGCCTGGGTGGGACTTCCGAACGGGCCCAGGGCGACGACATCGATGCGATGGTTGCCCCGAATCACACCGGAGAAACTACGGCTGTAGTCATTTCCATTCTTGACGGCGATGCCCTGACCCGACAGGGCCAGCGAAACGAGGTCGGTGCTGACGTGGCGGTCAAAGAAGATGTGCACGCTCGCCACATCCGGATCGGTGCAGTTCACGGTTGCCGTGAATGTGCTGGTGGTGATGTCGCCGCTGCCGGTCTGGGTGGGGGCGACGAGGCTGAGCACCGGCGCCCCGCGATCGATGAAGATCACCTTGCGGAACTCGCGGAATAGCGGGTCGCCGACGGTGCGGTGGCGATAGGCCCAGACCGTGATGTAGTGGTAGCCCTCAGCCAGGGCGGTCGCGTCAATGGTCTGGCGATAGACGCCGTTGACCGGCGTCCCGCCCGTGTAGCCCGGGCTGCTTTGCGTCAGGAAGTCCTCAAAGCCGGCCTCAAAGGCCGAACTGTTGTAATCGATGCTGCCATTTCCGTTGTAGTCGAAATAGCCGGAGTCGATCCGAAAGACCGCCTTGTTGTCCACGTTGTTGTCGAGGGGATCGGCCGGCGTGGTGTCGAGGCGAATCTCAAACGAGTTGGATTGAATGACGTCGATCGGCGTCAGGCGACGGGCATGGGCCGGAATCGACACCGGATCGGGCGGCGCCGTGAATGCGACATTTGTAACAGACAATGTGCCGGCGGGAACGGCCGGGCCGTACACGACGTAGCCCAGACCGTGAACCACGTTGTTCGTCCGGTTGCCGGGTATCTTCAGGTACAGGCTGCCCGGATTCGCCGCATCGGCCAGACGGCCATCCGCGCCAACCACCAGCGTCTCGGGCACCAGGTTGCTCGGATCGACCGCGGGATTCGCGGCATTGCCGGTCAATTCGTGCAATCGCGTGCCGGGCGGAAACGTGGTCTGCACGTTTCGTGTCTCGACGTTGTTGTTGTCCTCGCGGTCATTGAGCGCGATCAGCACGTTGTCCACCGAATTCGGCGTTCGCCGCGTGAACACCAGCACGTCGTTCACGGAGGAGTTGACCGAGTCGGTCGAATTGATCGGGTAGAACCAGCCGCGACCGTACTGATTTCGCAGGTTGACGAGTTTGGTGACGACGTCGCCTCCGTTGCCCATGGCGTCGTCACGGCCATTGCGGCGGGGAAAGTCGTTGGGCGGCGGGCCGAACTCGATGGCGTTGTGATAGACCACGGCGTGGCCGGTGCGCAACAGGACGTAGGCCTCGCCGACGTTGCTGTTCTCGTCGCTGGCGATGGCGTTGTCGTGGCTGTTGACGTGGTGAACGCCGGCCGTGCCGTTGTTGAAGCCATCGTCAGCGACGTCCACCGATGCGGACATGACGTTGCCCCACGACCCGGAACCGTCGGCGCTGACCAGATCGCGCAGCGCCCCGGCCTCGTTGATATCCAGCGCGTCGCGATTGCCGAATTCCCATCCCTGGGCCGGCCAGCCCTGGTTCGACCCCGGCTCGCCCGGCCGCCGCACCCAGTTGAGGATGCTGTTGTTTCCGTCGATCGCCTCGGAAAAGGAGAACGGCGTGACCATCGATCCGTCAAATGCCCTGCGGCGCTGATAGACGGCTGTATCCCACAGGTTGTCCCAGTACCAACTGGGGATGTGCTTGGCGGCATCGAGCCTGAAACCGTCGCAGCCGATCACCTCCAGCATCCAGCGGGTCGAGCGGTTGATCAAGGCAGTCGCATTCTCCAGCACGGGGTCGCCGGCCAGCGGCGTCGCCACGTTGTATGGATAAATGGTGGCATTCGTTGTGCCGGGGTTGCGTGTCGTGCCGGGATTGGTGACCACGGTCGGCGTGAGCGCCATGTCGGGATAGAGCCGGGCATTGTTCGGATTGGGAATGTTGTAGATCGTGCCGGCCGGAATGTTGCCCGCGCCGGGGCCGACCGGATGACGGATGTACTGGTGATTCTTCTCCTGGGCGATGTCAATCAGGCCCAGAAGTCGCCCATTGAATAAATCGTACCAGGCCCCGCCCGGGTTGGTCGATTGCCACGGCGTGGCCGCTGAATACGTGTGGAAGTCGCCATAGGGGTCACCCGGCACCGAGACCACGAAGCCCGGGTAGGAGCCCTGGGTGCCGAAGTTCGGCGTCTGATGATCCCAGGTTCCGTTGTGATTCATGATCCAGTCAAAATAGACCTCGACGCCAGCGCGATGAAACGCATCAATCATTGCGATCAATTCCGCCTCGGTCCCGTAGTGGGTCGGCGAGCCGGGCGAGCCGAGATCGAACCGATCGAACAGGTCGTATCCAATCGACTGCGAACCGGACTGCCCCTTGGAGGGCGGCGGCAGCCACACCGAACCGTAGCCCGCCATGAAGACGTCGGGCATGCGGCTGGTGATGGTGGTCCATTTGGCCTCGAAGTATTGCAGGATGGTCGGATGGGTGTTCTGCGCCAGAGCGGCGGCGCCGCCCAGCGCCGCAAAAGCGGCCAGTGAATACCGAAGTCTGTGTCGCACGATCTTGCTCCTTGCGCAATCAGGCATCGGCGGTCGGAATGCCGGAGGCCCGGTAAGTGCCCGACGAAAAACACCTCGAAATCTAGACGGACAGCCCGACTGACGGCGTCAGTCGGGCTGTCGGATGAAACCGAGTTCATGTTGATCCGCGGCCGATCAACTGCACGGATTGGTCGCGATCAAGCGATCGACGAACGGCTTGACATCATGACCGTCGTTCTTTCCGTCGCGATTGAGGTCGGCCCGATACTTGATCTGGAGATCGGTCTCGGTGCCCAGCAGCACTTCCACCAACTTCGTCGCGTCGGCCGAATTAATGCAGCAATCGCCTGTCAGATCGCCCAGGCGGCGGGCCGTGTAGGAGGCGTATTGAATTCCAAGAAACGCGCCGTTCTCAACCGCATCGTCGCTGAAATCGAAATCGGGGTCGGGCGTGTTATCGGCTTCCAGATTGGGTACGTTGGGCGCCACAACGCCGCCCAAATTCAGCCCGGGCAGGCACTGATTGGACAGATAACCCCCGTCGCCTCCCGCGAGCATGACCATGACCTTGATCTCTGGGCACGCGCCGGTCGACAGATCAACGCCGAGTTCGGTCATCGAAATATAGGCCTCGAAACCCGTGGTGGCCGACAGGGGATCGCCCAACGTCGCCGCAGGAGTTCCGTTGACACCGGCGGCATTGGAGTTATCAAGCACAAAGAGATTGTTGTTTGGATTAGTTCCGCCCGACATCTCGCCGCCGACACTGGGCACCGCAGAGGCGCCGAGGAAGGTGGACGCGTCGGCAACGAGATCGATTCCATCGGCAAAGAGCGTGTTTCCGGAATTGTTCACGACATATGCAAAATCCGGCTCAAAGCCGACGTCCATCTTTCGCCCTGCCCAACCCGCCATATATCCCGCGGTCGCGGTGATCGTGTTCTGTCCGCCAGCCTTGCTATCGATCAGAATGAACACTTTGTTGCCGTTCTTTTCGAAATTGCCGGTCACGGCAATGTGCAGGTAATCTCCCGAAGGGGACACATCGGCATTTCGGATAAAGAGTTGGTTTAGTTCGGAACCACCTGTTGTGAGCGTTAGTGTGCCGCCAGCAACCGCGTTGCCGAAGCAAGTGTGGAGGCGCTGCGTCGCGACCAGCGTCGCCCCCCATTGAAGTGGGATATTGTCAGTACCAGTTCCGTTGCCGGCGGCGAAGTTTGGCGCGGTATCGAACGGGGCGTTGGCCAGATTAACTTCGGCATGCTGCAAACCGGGCATGGCGTCGAGATCCGGTAGAGCAACTTCGCCAAACGGATAACACGAGGTTCCGGTGGGATCGAAGCCATCGGCCAGTGGCGGCAGGAATTGATTGCTGACCGCGCCCGGCGTCGCAAGGACCACCATGATCTTGATGATCGGGTCGTTAATCCCGAAGCAATTGCGCGATAGGCGAATGCGGCAGCCCTTCACGGCCGTGGCTGCGTTCGCCTCCTGGGTTGCACCGTCGTCGGCTTCCACGTCGGTTACGCCAGCGGTATTCGTGGCATCGATCCACCCCGACATGATGCATTCCGGACCTGGGTCGGTCAGCAGGGGACAACTGCTCACGCAGCCACTTCCCGGCGTGGCCGATGAATGGTTGGCGTTGTAGAAATATTTGCTTCCGTCGGCCAGGTTCCAGGCATCCATGTAGTTTGTGTTATTGGCACCGTCTGACGAACCGACACGGTTAAACACGATTGCCTTGTCCGGCACAAAAGCCGCGTCGCACACCATCGTGTGCAGCCTGGCCAGGGCATCCCGGCCGCCGCCGATTCCCTCTAGATTATTGACGTTCAGGACGTTTGAAAGGTTGCCGGGCGGCGAGGCTGTTGTCTGAATCAGCACGATGATCGAATGCGAATCGGCAAGTTTGTTCGGCAAGTTACCGGTGATGCCGATGTAAAGGTCGCTGGAATCCGCGGAAACATACAGAGCGTCCAACTCGGCGCCGACGGTGATTTCGTTGTTGGAAGTAGAGGTCCCCGCGTTTCCGAAGCCGGTCTTGTTGTTCTGCACCGCAGCACTGAAGCCGGCATACTCTGTCGGGAGATCGGCGCCATCCTTGTCGACAGCCCTGGACAGAGACGTTGGCAGGCTCACCGCGGCCATCGTTGCCCCAATCACGACACTCATGAATCGACGACACATCATTCCTACCTCCTAAAGAAAAAATCCGCCCCTCGTTTATTTTCGAAATCCCGCCACGCATCGCAGCGAATGAACTTTCGTTCTCGGTCGACACGCACGGGTGCCCATTACCCCACCCCAAATCGCCTGCGCGATTGCCTCGCATGTCTAGTCAATCGTCTGTACCTCGCTGGACCGATTGCCCACCGTGCCCGGATACCGCGGCCGTGCAAAGACCGCCGGGCCCCACAACTTGTCCGCGAGTTCCTGCAGTGAATTCAGGTCGCCGCCCCGGGTGCCCTTCCACTCCACATGCGTATCCACGAACATCGCGTTGATGCCGTTGCGCCCGTGGTTGTCCTCGGTGGTCAGCCCGGTCAGCGAGTTGGTCGCGTTGTCCTGCCTGTTGCTTTCGTCGCCGAACATGAAGAAGTCGGCCCGATCGTCATTCCGCCACAGGGCAACATACATATAACTGTAGTTTTTTTCAGTTGCCGCGTTGGTAGCCTGCAATCTCGCCATGTCTGGCGCAGCGACAACCGGGAGTTGATCATTGACGTTGAATTTGTTTCCCGACGTGTCGCTTGGGCAGATCAGCACTTTCGGTTCGAGGATGTACTTCGGCGCCCCGCCTTCTCGCGTGAATTGGCGCTCCATTATGTCATGGACCATTCCCGCGAATTGCGGCCCCCAGCCCTGATCGCCCGGCGACGGCGTACCAAGTTGCTGAACCGTCGCCAACTCTGGCACTGTAGCGTTGGGATTGCCTACTTTCGGCTTCGCCGGAAACCAGCCGTCGAAATCCTCGGCGTACTGAACGAAACCTACCCCGATCTGCCGCATGTTGCTGGCGCAGACGGTTCGCTTGGCCTGCTCGCGGGCACGGCCGAGGGCCGGAACCAGGATGGAAATCAGCAGGCTGATAATCGCGATGACGACGAGAAGTTCAATGAGCGTGAAGGCGGGATGAGAATTTCGACAAGTGTTAGAGGCCGGGTTGAACTCGACGGAATCGAGCGTTTTTATTCGGCAACATTGAGGCTTCGCTGGTTTTGGTCCCACCCAGTGTTCCGGAGTCCGGGTTCCGAGGGGAGAGGATCTTGGGCACCGTCGTCGTTGCGTTGACGTATTCATTTGATTTCCGACGGGGTTGCGAGTATGATTTCAGTCAAGGTAAAACCTTTTACCTCGTACTGAGTATATCGGAAGCCGGGATTGATTCAAGGAATTTGCAGCGCGATTTTTTGACACCCAGGCGTCGCCGCAAATCCGGTGGACAAAAAAATCGTAGTCCTGCGTGCCGGGATTAGCAAATGGCCAAACGTAAAGCCGTCAGTATCAAGGACATAGCGAAGGCCAGCGGGTCCAGCCTGACCACGGTTTCCCTCGTCCTGAACAGCCGCGATCGGCGGATCAGCGCCCCCACCCGCCAGCGGGTTTTGGACGCCGTCGAGCGCCTCGGTTACCGGCCCAGCCGCCTGGCCCAGGCGCTTCAGTCGCAGCGCGCGGGGCTGCTGGCGATTCTCGTGCCCGAACTGCGGCACGCATTTGCGGACGTCTATTTCGGCGAACTCATCAGTGCCATTCACGACGAAGCCTCGGCCGCGGGCTACAAGGTCCTGCTCGAAGTGGCCCACCCGAAGTTCATCGACGCCGGTCAACATCTGGAGATCTTCGACCGCCGCTTCATCGACGGCATGCTCTGCCTCGGCGTGACCTCGAAACACGGCTACCTGTCTTCCTTCGAAGACGGCGCACGTCCGATGCTCGTGGTCAACAACTACGTGCAGGGGCTCGACCTCAATCACGTCCGATGCGACTACAGCGCGGCCGGTCGGATCGCCGCCGAGCATCTGCTCGCCAACGGCCACCGGCGAGTCGGACTGGTGCGCGGCGCACTCGAAGTACAGACCATGGTCGATCTGATCGCCGGATTCAAATCGGCGATGGCCGCGGGCGGCACGCCGATCGACGAGGCGAATATCGTTGACGGTCTTTATACCGAGGAAGGCGGCGCCGCGGCCGCGACCGATCTCATTCGCCGCCGACCCGACCTGTCCGCACTCATGGCCGGCAACGACAAGATGGCCATCGGCGCGATCGCCGGACTGAAGCTCGCCGGGCGGCGCGTGCCGGACGACGTGAGCGTGATCGGCTGCGACGACATCCACCAGGGCGAGTTCTGCGACCCGCCGCTGACCACCGTGCACACGCCGATCTACGACATGGGCCGATCGGCCTGCAAGCGGTTGTTTGAGATCATCAGCGGGCAAACAACGCACGTGCGCGAAGTGCACCCGGTGAGCCTGACAGTGCGCAAGAGCGTCGCCAAGCGGGTGGGCTGACAGAGTCCAAATTCGGGCGCCATTCATATGAATGATCAATTGTCAATTTGTTGTCGTCAGGAATGCGCCAGTGCGTCACAGGGTGGCACTGTCAACGGCCTCTTGTTGGCAGTGCGGCCGTCGCGAGTATGCGTCCATTCGCGCGTTCGCACTGCCAAGCAAAAGACGCTTGACAGTGCCACCCGGCAGGACCGAAGTCGCGTCAATTCGCAGACACTTCGAAGAGCGCTGCTCGCCACCCTGTTCTTTATCCCGACCGCAGTCCACGCCGACCCGCCGAAGACGCCGCGCATCTCGCTGGCTGGCACCTTCAACAATTGGAACACCTCCGACCCGGACTACACGCTCAAGCCGGTTGCCGACAAATTTGAACTCGTCCGCGCCTGGCCCTGCGGCACCAGCGAGTTCAAGTTCGTCTTCGACGGCAGTTGGGCCAAACACCTCGGCGACGCCGGCGGCGGCAAACTGGTTCAGCCCGGCGGCGATATCAAACTTGTCATTCCCCAGAGTGGGACATATGCAATTGAATTCGATCTCACGAATTCATCGTGGAAAATGCAAAGGCGTAGTCCGACCCGCCCGCGCGCTGTCATCCAGGTGATCGCAGCCTCGGGCAACGAATATTTCATCGATGGTCGGCTAAGCGAAGCCCGGGAAGGAAAAAAGATACAAAAGTACTTTTGGAAGGTGGATCGAAAGGGGCTCAAGCCTCCCCCCGCCATTGATCACGACGCTTCGGCATCTACTTTTCAACTCATCCAGCGAGAGCCGGAACCAACGACGGTGACACTTGTGGTGAGCGATGGCGAAGAAAGCACTCCTGCGAATGCAACGATTTCACAGAAAAATGAATGGCTTCTCCGTGATTCGGACTCCCTTCTCGAAATTCAAATGGCGCCGTTACGCCCGGGAATTTGGGGTTTTGTTTTCGACGATGGCTTGGGTTCGCTCAGTGGGTTGGACGTGCGCAGCAATGCCTCCAATCAACCAATCGTCAAATTGAAAATTGAGAATGAACCATCCGACCACCGTCGACCAACCTTGGTCCGGTATGACGAACATGCGCGCACGCTTTCGATTGTAAAATCGGGCGTCCACCGATTCCTGTTCCGACCTACGTCATTGAGGCTGGATGGCGCGCCAATCGTCGAGCGTGTGGATCTTGTGGGCGACTTCAATAGTTGGCGAGTGGGTGCAATGCCCATGTCGATGCCATTGTCTGAAGAGCGCGTGCGGACGAATTGGGAAGATTATGAGTGCATTGTCGAGCTTCCCGACGGTGTGCATCGCTACAAGTTTGCCATCAACGGTGCAATCTTTGTCGCAGACCCCAATTCCGATCCCAAACTGACCGACGCCGACGGTAACAGCGGCGTGCGCGTCGGGCCGGACCCCGACAAACTTGGCCCTGTAAAGCCCAACGAGATTGTCGGCGCGGCCTTGTTTCACGACCCCTCCAACAACGCATGGTTCGCCCCCGTCGCCACGGACGCCGCGACCGTCACCGTGCGCACGCTCGCCGACGACGCCCAATCTGTGACAATGCACATCGATGGCGTTACGAGCAACGTGCCTTTGCGACGCCTTGAGCGGCGCGACGGTTTCGACTATTGGAAGGGCCAGGTCATCGCCGGCGCGGGGCCGTGGACCTATTGGTTTGATGTAAACGACGGCACCGCAACGACGCGACTGGCGGCGAACGGCGCAACGGCGGAGGCGACGCCGAAATCCCCCTTTCAGGGCAATCTCGATATGCACTTCAAAACGCCGGACTGGGCCAAGACTGCCGTCTGGTATCAGATCTTCCCGGAGCGCTTCCGCAACGGCGACACGTCGAACGATCCGCCCGGCACGGTGCCGTGGAAGCATGCGTGGTTCAAGCCCTACAAGGGGCCTTCGACCGGCGGCGGCACGGTCCACGAGAAGGGCAAGTTCTTCGAGTACATCTACGACCGTCGCTACGGCGGCGACCTGCAGGGCGTGCGCGACAAACTGCCCTACCTGCGAGAACTCGGCGTCACCGCCATTTACTTCAACCCGATCTTCCACGCCGAGAGCCTGCACAAGTACGACGCTTCGGACTATCGCCACATCGACGACTTCTTCGGCGTCAAGGACAGCCTGAAAAAAATCAAGGGCGAGACCGAGGACCCCAAGACGTGGCAGTGGTCCGAGACCGACAGGTTGTTTCTGGATTTTCTGCAGGAGGCCCATCGCCAGGGCTTCAAAGTCGTGCTCGACGGCGTGTTCAATCACGTCGGTCGCGACTTCTGGGCGTTCAAAGACGTTTTGAAGCACGGCGAGAAATCGCCCTACGCCGGCTGGTTCGACATCGAGAGTTTCAAGCCGTTTCACTACAAAGCCTGGGACAAGCCCGACGGTTCCCTTCCGCGGCTCAAGCACGATGATGCCCTCGGCCTGGCGACGCCGGTGCGCGAGCACATCTTCGCGATCACAAAGCGCTGGATGGACCCCAACGGCGACGGCGATCCGTCCGACGGCATCGACGGCTGGCGGCTCGACGTGGCCGCCGACATCAACGTGAACTTCTGGCGAGACTGGCGGGCGCTGGTCAAAAAGACAAACCCCGACGCCTACATCGTCGCTGAACTCTGGCAGGAGTCCCGCGTGTGGCTCGACGGTCAGAGTTTCGACGCAGTCATGAACTACCCCTTCGCGGTGCGCAGCCAGCGCTTCTTTGTGAACAACAAGAAGGCCAGCAAGCCGTCGCAATTTCTCAAGGAGATTCACGAAATTCTGGGCTGGTACGCCCCGCACGTGAACCACTGCCTGCAGAATCTCTACGACAGTCATGATACTGACCGGCTGGCGTCGATGTTCCTCAATCCCGATCTCGAATACGACCAATCGAACCGACCGCAGGACAACGGCCCGAATTACAACACCGGCCGCCCCACCGCCGAGAACTACCACCGTATGAAACTGGCGGTGACGTGGCAGATGATGTTCCTCGGCAGCCCGATGATCTATTACGGCAACGAAGTCGGCCTGTTTGGCGCCGACGACCCCACCGATCGAAAGCCGATGCTCTGGCCCGACCTGCTGCCCTACAACGATCCCGACGAGCGCATCGAGCCGGGCATCTTCGAACATCACCAGCGGATGATCGCCATCCGCAACACCTATCGCGCCCTGCGGCTCGGCTCGTTTGAGTCCGTCTATGACGACGATCGTCGCGGAATTGCCGCCTTTGTGCGCCGGCTCGGCGGCGAAGCCGTGCTGGTGGTGATCAACAACAGCGATAAGAACCGGCGCGTGCGACTGCCGTCGCCGTGGGATGACGAAGGTGTGGTCTATCGCGTCGACGACCCCGAAGTCGCGACGATGGTGCCGGCAAAGGACGCGATGCACCGTGCGACGGTGAAAATCCTCGAAAATGCCGCGTCGCCTCAGACGATTGAAAAAGGCGTGCTAAAGGGCATGACCCTCGCACCGCGTACGGCCGGCGTGTATGTGCTTGTAAAAAAATGAGGTAGGTCGGGTCGTCGACCCGACAAATCGTGCGCTCGCCGTTGGATCGTCGGGTCGATGGCCCGACCTACGCCATGTCTCGAATCACAGCCATTTTCTGGTTCGTCGTCATTGGCGCGCTGCTCTACGCGCTCTACCCCAAGACGCCGCGCACCGAAGCCCGCGATGCAACCGAAGTGACCGTGTGGTTCAACGGTCCCCTGGAAGGGCGCTTTCTCGACGTAACCGACGCATTTGAGCGGCGATTTCCGGGGTATCGCGCGATCATGGGCAGCAGCGCCGTCCGCACCGGCCTCGACGGCGAAGGCAACCCGCAGCGGCTGATGTGCGGGATCGCCGGCGGCGTGCCGCCCGAAGTCGTGGAATACGACCGCTTCGCAATCTGCCAGTGGGCGGCGCGCGGCGCATTTCTCGATCTGACGCAATTGATCGAAAAGGACCAGCGCCGCATCGTCGAACTTGAAGGGCTGATTGCAGCATCACCGGCGAACGCCGACGCCCTGACATCCGAACTCGATGCGCTTCAGAAATATCAAATACGAGCCGAGGACTTTCACCCGCAGACCTGGGGCGAGTGCCAATACCGGGGCGGCGTCTACGGCGTGCCCAATTTCATGGATGACCGCGTGCTGTACTGCAACACCGACCTGCTCACCCAGGGCGGGTTTGTAGACGAGCAGGGCGCGGCCCGTCCGCCGCGCTCGTGGGAGGACGTGCTGACCAAGCGGCTGGACGTCAGCGACGCAACCGTGGAGACCGACCGGATTCGCAGCGCCAGCGCCGACTTCGTCGCCCGGGGCGTGCAGCCGAACGACACCGTGGCCGTGTTGGGCAAGCGCGGCGGGGTGCACCGCTGCCTCGTGCAGGAAGTGCTCTCCCCCACCGAGATCCGGGTCCGCTCGGCCTACAGTCGCCGGAAACTGGATCTGCCCCTGGGGACATCGCGACAGATCAAGGTGTTCGACGCCAGGGGGTACGCCTTGTCGCTGACCCGCTGGGACGACGAGGGCCGCATCAAAATCGTCGGATTCGAGCCGCAACAGGGAAATGCCTGGTTGTATCTATTTGGCTGGGGCAATGGCGGAGAATTTCTCAGCGATGACGGCCGCACCTGCACGCTGAACGATCCGCGCATCGTCGAAGCCCTGCAATGGACCACCGACGTCTACGACGCGCTGGGCGGGGCCGACGAGGTCAACGCCTTCAAGAAATCATTTCAGACCGCGGCTCAGGACCCGTTTCTGCTGGGCCAGGTGGGCATGTTCGTCAACGGCGACTGGTTCCTTCGCGACGTCGCCCGCTACCGGCGCGACATGCCGTTCGTAACCGCACCCGCCCCGGTGCCGACGGCGCGGATCGCCGAGGGCAAGCCGTACAGCACCTGGGTTGCGGGGTTCGCCTACTGCATTCCCTCGACCTGCCCGCCCGAGAAACTCGACGCCGCCTGGATGCTGGTGAAGTTCCTCTCCAGCGTCGACGGCGGACAGGTGCAGAATGAACATGACGCCCAGCGCGAGCGCGGCCAGGGACGCATTTACATGCCGCGCATGGTGGCCAGCAAGAAATTGACCGCCGTCCAGATGGAGAAATACATCGACGCACCGGACGTGCCGCCGCGCATCCGGGCTGCGATCCAGACGCACATCGACATGCTGCCCTATGCGCGATACCGCCCGGTGTCGCCCGAGGGCCAGAAACTCTGGAATGCCCAGGCCGATGCGCAGGACCTGGCTTGGTCCCATTCGATGACCCCGCAGGCGGCGCTCGACTACCAGACGCGTCGCGTGCAGAAGGCGATCGACGAGTTCTATGCCGTCCCCGCGAATCCCATTCGGATCTCCTGGACCCTCATGGCGATCGTCTATCTTGCAATCCTCGCGCTCACCGCCGCGCTGGTGTATCGACGATTCAAGGCGCGCGGCGATCACAAGGTCGTTCACCGTCGCGAGTGGCGAACCGGACTGGCCTTCATTGCCCCCTGGCTGGTGGGCTTCATTGTGTTGTCGGGCGGACCGATGGTCTTCTCCGCGATCATGAGCCTGACGCGATATGACGTCATCAATCCCGCGATCTACGTCGGCCTCGACAACTACCGCGAGATGTTCACGGAAGACTGGGGCGGACCCGGCCCCGATGGACAGGAGACCGTGCCGACCGGCGTGCGGCGCAGCCTGCTCAACACGTTGTTCATGGCCATCGGGCTGCCGATCGGCATGGCGGTGGGACTGGGCCTGGCCCTGCTGCTCGATTCGCGCGTCCGCGGCCTTCGCACCTATCGCACGTTTTTCTTTCTGCCGGCGATCATGCCGATCGTCGCGGCGAGCATCCTGTGGATCTGGGTCTTCAACGCCCAGAACGGGCTGCTCAACTGGCTGCTTCACGTGACCGGAATCGAATCGCTCATTCAGTGGGTCAGCGGCCAGGTGAACTGGCTGCAGATCAAGACGCCGATCGCCTGGCTGACCAACAAGCAGACCTCCAAGCCCGCGCTCATTCTCATGGGCCTGTGGGGCGCCGGGGCGAGCATGATCATCTGGCTCGCGGGGTTGAAGGACATCCCGACGCACCTGTACGAGGCGGCGGCGCTCGACGGCGCGGGACCGATTCGCCGGTTTTTCCGCATCACCCTCCCCATGCTCAGCCCCCACATCCTGTTCAACCTCATCATCGGACTGATCGGGACGTTCCAGATATTTACACAGGCCTACATCATGACGCCGAACGGCTATCCGGAGCGTTCGACGTACTTCTATGTATACAAGTTGTTCGACGAGTGCTTCTCGTTTTTCCGGCTCGGCTACGGCGCGGCCATGGCCTGGGTGCTGTTCGGCATCCTCATCGTGTTGACGCTGATCAACATGCGAATTTCCAAACGGTGGGTGCATTACGCGGGAGAATGACGAATTACTAATTGCGAATTGCGAATATCGGTATCTGTGTGCCACTGCTCCGTGAGCAGTGCGGGCGGCAGTGAATGTCGGCCGGCGTATTCACTACTCGGAGCGCAGTGGCACTCCAGACAGTTTTCCATCGCAATTCGCAATTAGTAATTCGCAATTGGTTCTAAGGACGCAAATGGATCGCAAACGACCACTCTGGCAGACCGCTCTGCTGCACGCCGCACTCATCGGCGGCTCGGTCGTCTTTGCGCTGCCGTTTGTATGGCTTGCGGGCACCAGTTGGAAACTCGACAAGGAACTGCAATCGGAGGGACTGGGCATCCTGCCGACCCTTCCCAACGCCCGCGTGGCCAGTCCCTACATCGATCCGAACGCATTTTCATTCGCTCGGCCTGAGTCCATTCCCGCACGCCGCTGGGACGGTTTCATCCGCGCGGCGCTGGAGTCGGAGATCGATGCGGCCGTCGCGGCGTGGTCAGATCCGCGGACCGCCGGCCTGAGTGCCGCGGACCTGCGCGATCAATTGCGCGGCGGTCTGCTCAAGCGGCTGCGCGGGATGCTGGCCCCGGCGATCTGGGAAGGCGACGAATCACCACTCCGCACCGCGATTCGCGACACCCTCAGCCCGGACATGGTGACGGAAGTCTTCGAACAGGCCTATCGCTATGTCGCCCTCGGCAAGGTCATCCTGAAGGACCGGCAGTACCGAATCTACGACTTGACCGGTGGCAGGCCGATTGAGCAGTTATGGAAGAAGGAGTCCGGCCCGCTGACGAAGATCGAGCCGCGCGTCGAGTCGGAGAGCAACGTCGGCGTCCTGCATTACGACTGGTCGGCCGAGCCGGCGCCCGCCGACGGAAAGCAGACGCTCGTCGTCTCGACGACATTCGACCTGCCGATCGACTTCAGCGATTTCCAGCGGCTCGACGTGAGTTTCCGCCGCGACGAATCGTGGCACGCCCTGACCGCCGCGCTGGAAATTGACGGCACGCAATACCAATCGGTTCGCGCCAAGCACCTCGGCGAGGACACATGGTGGGATGTACAATTTCAGCGTTCCGGCCCGGACGACCAGCGTCTGATCCCCCACCGCTACGTAGTCATCAAACCAGTGGACTCGGGCTCGCAGTTCGACCACGGCCCGCGTCGCCTCAAACTGAGCCTCACCCTGACCCGAAACACGGCGGCCGGCGCGTATTGGGCCAAGATGTCTGAAAATTACAAAAAGGTCTTTGAGGAAGTGCCGTTCTGGCGCTACCTGTCGACCAGCGCGTTCCTCGCACTGGCCAACATCGTCGGCACCTGCCTGTCGTGCTCGCTCGCGGCCTATGCCTTCGCGCGGATGCGATTCCCGGGACGCGATCTTTGCTTCGTGCTGGTGCTGGCCACGCTGATGATCCCGCCGCAGGTCACGATGATCCCGTCCTTCATTGTATATCGACAACTTGGCTGGTACAACACGCTCGCCCCGCTCTGGGTTCCGAGTTGCCTCGCCGGCAACGCCTTCGCCATCTTCCTGCTGCGGCAGGCGATGAAGGGACTGCCCCGCGATCTGGAGGATGCCGCCCGCATCGACGGCTGCGGCTACTGGCGGATCTACTGGCACGTCGCCCTGCCGCTGATGAAGCCGACGCTGGCCGCCATCAGCGTCTTCACGTTTCTGTACGTGTGGAACGATTTCCTCGGCCCGCTCATCTACGTCAATGATCAGCGATTGTACCCACTGGCGCTTGGCCTGTTTTCGTTCATGGCCGGCCGCGAGAACCAGTTCACGCTCATCATGGCCGGCGCCATGGTGATGACATTGCCCGTGGTGGTGATGTTCTTTTTCCTCCAGCGGTATTTCATCCAGGGCGTGGCCCTGACCGGAATGAAGAATTAGGCGAAAAGCAACGGCGAATTGACTCAGGCATACCGTCACCCTACCGTGCGCTGCCTTCATGGCCTTGGGCCGCGCGTCGCACGGGTGTGACGACGACAGAATCAGGTGAATCGTGACCCTCATGCAAGACCTCGAACCGATCGTGCATCCTCCCAACCGCTCCGAACCCGGCGCGCGGCGCAGCCTGGGTCCCGTGACCAACGTCCGGCGCATCGATACCGGCGTCATCCTGGAATGCGGACGGGCGCGGGTGCGCGTCACCGTCGAGCGCGCCGGGATCATCCGCGTCCGGCTGGCGCCGCAGGGCAAATTTCGCCGCGATCATTCGTGGTCCGTCATCCCCGATGCCTGCACGACGCCGGCCTTCACGCTGAAACAGACCGACGATCAGGTCATCCTGACCACCGACGCAATCAGCGTTGTGATTCAGCAAGACCCCTGTCGCATTTCATTTGCTGACACGGAGGGTCGGGTCCTCTGCGGCGACAATGCGGCCGGCATGACCTGGGATGGCGATGCGATCAGTTGCAGCAAAGCGCTGAACGCCGACGATCACTTCTTCGGCTTCGGCGAGAAGGCACTTTCGTTCGACAAGCGCGGCACGACCCTGGTCAACTGGAACAGCGACGCCTCCGACCACGATTCGCATTCCGATCCGCTGTATCAATCGCACCCGGTCGCTCTGGTGCTGAATGACGGCCGGGCCTACGGCCTGTTCTTCGACAACACATTTCGCTCGTGGTTTGACCTGGGCAAGACCGATCGCGACGCCTGGCGATTTGGCGCCGACGGCGGTGAGTTGAACTACTACTTCATCCCCGGTCCGATGCCGGCGGAAGTGGTCAAACGCTATGGCCGTCTCGTCGGCACGATGCCGCTGCCGCCGATGTGGGCGCTGGGCTTTCAACAGTGCCGCTGGAGTTATGAGTCCGCGACGCGCGTTCGCGACCTGGCCAGGCAGTTCCGCAAGCGCAAGATCCCCTGTGACGCCATCTACATCGACATTGATTACATGAACGGCTACCGGTGCTTCACGTGGAACGGCAAGACGTTTCCAAAGCCGGAATCACTGATGACTGAATTGCGCAAAAACGGCTTCCGCGTGGTCGTCATTCTCGATCCGGCCATCAAGAAGGACCCGGGGTACCGGGTGTACGACAGCGGTCTGCGCGGAGGCCACTTCTGCCCAGACGGCGATGGACGAACCTATGTCGGGAAGGTCTGGCCCGGCGAGAGTTGCTATCCCGACTTCACCCGCGAGACGACGCGCGACTGGTGGGGTGATCTTTACAAGGGTCTTACAGACGCGGGCGTCGCCGGTTTCTGGAATGACATGAACGAGCCCGCGGACTTCTCGCAGCTCGATGGCCTTGCCCCGCTCGACATGCAGCACGACAACGAGGGCGAACCGACCACCCACCGCGAAATTCACAACGTCTACGGCATGCAGATGGCCCGCGGCACCTTCGAGGGCCTGCAGCGCCTGCGGCCCGACGAGCGGCCCTTCGTGCTTACCCGGGCCGGATTCGCCGGCGTGCACCGCTACGCCGCAACCTGGACCGGCGACAACAAATCCAACTGGGAACACCTCAAGATGAGCATTCCCATGTTGCTGTCGATGGGCCTGTCGGGCCAGGCGCTGGTCGGCGCGGACGTCGGCGGGTTCTTCAACGAGCCCAGCCCCGAGTTGTTCGTGCGCTGGATGCAACTTGGCGTCTTTTATCCGCTCTACCGGGTTCACACCTGCGGCGGCCCGGAGCAGGATCCGTGGTCGTTTGGCAAGCCCGCGGAAAAACTGTGCCGAGCCGCGATCGAACTGCGATATCGACTCCTGCCATACATTTACACAGAGATGCATCGCGCCGCCCGCGACGGTCTGCCGCTGATGCGACCGGTGCTGCTGGACTTCCCCGACCATCCAAAGGTGCATCAGACGTCCCGGGAGTTCATGTTCGGGCCGAACCTCCATGTGGCCCCGGTCGTGGAGCCGGGGGCGAAGACTCGAAAAATCTGGCTGCCGCGCGGCGAGTGGTGGCGATTTGACCCGAGTTCCGACAAACCGGCGACGTGCATGTCTGGCGAAGTCGAAGCAGAGCAAATCTGCGGCGTTCACACCGGCAGGCATCGCGCCGTCGAAAAACAGGTGGACGTCGATTTGACGACGATTCCCATGTTCGCGCGAGGCGGCGCGGTCATTCCGACGCGCGACGTGGTTCAGCACGTGGACGAGCGGCCGCTGACGGACGTGACGCTGGAGATCATGCCCGGCGATGGCGGCGGCGAACTGTATTGCGACGACGGCCGCACGATGGAATTCAAACGCGGGGCATTCGGGTGGGAGCGATACGAGACGCAGGAGAACGACGCCCGGCGTCAGATCGTGATCGCCGCGCGCACCGGACGACCGGAGCATCTGCCGCCGCGTCACCGCCTGCGCTTCCACGCGGTCGACTCAGCCCCTGCCGAAGTGCGGCTGGGTGATGAAACGCTGCGAAAGGCCGGGTCGGCTCGGGCGGCGGCCGCCGGCACCTGGACGTTCAACGCAAAGTCACGCACGGTCGTCGTTCGACTCAAGAACTGGGCGCCCGGCGCGGCGGTTCAACTGGTGAAACGTGGCAGCGTCCGAAAACCCGCGGTCGCAACGAGCCGCAAATCGCGAAAGCGCGGCGGATAAGCGGCGCGAACCGGCGTGCCTTGTGCGGCCCCGCAGCAGCCGGGTGTTACAATGGAATCGCCACGGGCCGATTGAAGACGCGGGGCGATTTTTTCATCCCGGTCGCCGACGGCATCCCCGCGCGGCGGTCGACGGAGAGCCATCCATGAACGACACGGAATTCCTGAAACACCAATTCATCACCCTGCGCGAGGAAATCCGGGAGAGCAAGGCACGAATATTCAAACTGGTCGTGCTCGGCGCGCTCTTTGTCCCGGCCGCCGGTTATGCAGCCAACCAGTTGCAGGTGGTCTTCGCCAGCGCGTCGATCCCGTTCGTGCTCGTGTTGCTCATGTTGGACTTCATCTCCGAGCAGAACGCGATCATCCGAGCGGGCCGCTACCTGAAGGAGCATGTCGAACCGCACATCAGCGGTGTGACCGGCTGGGAAAAGTGGCTGGAAAGCAATCACCGTCTGCGCGACGCCGATCGTTATTTCTTCGGCAGTTTCCTGCTGATGTTCTTCATCTTCTACGGAATCGCGGCGGCCGCGGCCATCCAGAGCCTGTCGATTCGCTTTTCAGACGATGAGATGCAGTACACCCTGTCGGCAATTGCATACTGCCTCGGCGGCCTGTGGGTGCTGTTCGTGTGGCTGCGCCACTGGCACTCCTGCACGACGACGGAATGACGTCTACCAGGCCTTGACAATCTGGCGAAAACGCTCGCCGCGCTGCTCGTAGTTCTTGAACATGTCATAACTCGCGCAGCCCGGCGTCAGCAGGACCACGTCGCCACTGGCGGTCAGTTGCCGCGCGACCGTGAGCGCCGCGTCGAAACTCTCCGCCACGCGCAACGCCGGCTCCCCTTCCCGCGCATGGGCATTTCGCACCGCCTCGGCGATGCGCTCGCGCGTCGCGCCCACGCACACCACCGCCTTCGCCTTTCGAGCCAGCGCCGTGCCGAGTGAGTCGAACGGCGTGCCCTTGTCCGATCCACCCACAATGGCCACCACGGGCCGGTCAAATGCATCGAGAGCCGTCATCGCGGCCTCGGAGGTGGTCGCCTTTGAGTCGTTGAAGTAGCGCACGCCATCGAGTTCGCGCACGAACTCAAGTCGGTGCGCCAGCCCGTTGAAATTGGACAACGCCTCGGCCGCCGCCCACTGATCGGCATCGACCATGGTCGCGATGGTCAACGCCGCGGCGGCGTTCTGGAGGTTGTGCGCCCCCGGCACCTGCAGACGCAGATCGGGAATGATCATGCGTTCCTGACCGTGCGCCGCCTGGCGGTCGATCCAGACGCTGCGGCGGGCCGCGTCGAGGCCATATCGATACAACGGTCTTCGTGAAACCCAGTCGTCCCCCAGGTAATCAGTGGCACCGGCTTCCGGCAACGCCAGCAGGCCGCCCGGCCGCTGATGCCGATAGATGTGGGCCTTGGCGTCGGCATAGGCCTGCATGGTGCCGTGACGGTCGAGGTGATTCTCGCGGATGTTGGTGATCAGGGCGATGTGCGGGCTCCACGGCAACGCGCCGGCGTCCTCCAGTTGGAAACTCGACAGTTCGAGCACGACCAGGTCGTCATTGGCCATCGAGGGCAGGTCGTCCAGCAGGCTCTTGCCGATGTTGCCGCCCAGCCAGACCCGACCGTGACGCCAGCCCTTGGACTTTCGCGCCGCGGTCAGAATCTCACCGACCATCGCCGTGGTCGTGCTCTTGCCGACCGAGCCGGTGATGCCGATGACCCGAGCCGGACAGCGCTCCAGAAACAGGTTCATTTCGCTGGACCAGGGCACGCCGCGGGCCTGGGCCGCCTTGAAAAATGCGGAAGTCTGTTTGTTGACCGCCGGACTGACCACCAGCAGATCGGCCCCCTGCAGGTCGTGATCGTCGTGGCCGCCGAGCCGCAGGCTGACATCGAGGCCGTCGAGGGCAGCCACGCTTTCGGCCAGATCGGCCGCTGAGGCCTGGTCGGTGACAATGACCTGGGCGCCCTGCCGGGCCAGCCAGCGTGTAACGCCGATACCGCCGCCGAAGCGCCCCAGCCCCATCACAACAACACGACGGCCGTCAAACTTCGCAAACGTCGCCATCGCCCCACCCTGCCTTTTCAGGAATCGAACCTGCGTTCGATCCTTCGACACGACCCCCAGCCGCCCGCATCGTAATTCAAGCGGGCATGGGGGTGTCAAGCATGTCAATCGCCAATCCGGCCCGATCAAGGAGGCGATCGCACGAGCGATCGAAGTTGGGACTCGATCGCCTCTGCAAATCCGCGAGACCCGCGTCCATTCCAGCAGCGTTGAATCTTCCTTTGTTCGATTGCTCGCACCCTCGCCTCTTGACGCAACCATGCCCATTCGTTTGGGTAATAGACGGGAGTGCCCCCTTCCGGTCGCCCGGTTCGAGCGAAAAAAATGAGATTCCATTAAACGCCTCGCTTGATCGCCACATTACTCCCCCGAGGGCCTCTGTCGCGATGTCCAACCACTCGCCAACGGACGCGCCGGCCAACCCTCCTGATGCGGCGACTGACCTGGCCGCATGGCGGCGGCGCATCGTCGCGCTGGCCGTGAAACTGGTCTGGAATCGTGATGACGCCGAGGAACTGGCCCAGGAGGCATTCGTGCGGGCGACGCTGAAGCAACTGACGCCCGCCGACGCCGGATTTGGACCGTGGCTGATGCGCACCGTTGCGAATCTCTGTCTGAATCATCGCCGACGCAAACGGTGCGAGCCGCTCACCGAGGCCGTCCTATCGGGTGTCGGATCACGATCAGGACCTGATCGCCCTGATGCCGAACGACTCCATGCCCTGCGAACCGCCCTGGAAGGCCTGCCGGATCAACAGCGCATCGCCCTGGTGCTTCGGGGCATGGAAGGACTCGACTACGAGGCCATCGCCGGAATCATGGAACTCTCGGCTCAGGCCGTTCGCACGCACGTTCATCTGGCCAGAAAGCAACTTGCGTCTCTTTATCGCGCGGAGGAGCGGCCGTGATTGAATGCGTTGCCTGCCGCGAGTGGATTGATCTTGACCTGGATGGTCTGCTCGACACAAACAGCGCGACGGACTTGAACGCCCATCTTCAATCGTGCGCGGCATGCCGGCGATATGAGCAAGCCCAGCGGGCCCTGTCCCTCGATCTGGCCTCGCTGGCTCTCGCCGCCGACGACCTTGCGGCCGGGAACCGGCACGAGGCCCGCAGAGCGCCGAATTGGATGGGCATCACCAGCCGCGCCGCGGCGGTTGGACTGGTCATCGCTGGCACATGGATGTTTGTGCGACACCCGTCTTCAATTCCACCGGCCCACAGATCTTCGAGAACGACCGGCCTGTCTGAAGACGCACAATCGGCGCCGCCAACCCGATTCGCGGCATCGGTCGAATTGTCGCCGTCCAACGCCGGATTTGTTGTTCCGATTGAAACAGACAATCCGCGCGTTCATGTGGTTTGGCTGTACGACGTCCCGAGTTCGGCGCAAGAAGCCGCGCCCTCCAGTTCGCCCAGTTCATGATTTACAAGGAGAATCCATGTCCGCACTATCAATGACTCTTGCATCCATGCTGTTCGCCTCGATCGTCGCCCAGCATGCCGAGCAGCCGCCCAACCCGGGAAGACCGACGGTCGCGATGCCGCGCGTCAATCCGATGCCGCACGCCAATCCGATGTTCGGCCGGGACGTGCGGATATTCCCGCTCAAGAACACCGAACCGGGTGGTGTGATGGAGACTCTGATTCCGCTGTTCAAGGGCGTGTCGATGGTCGCCTCGCCGCCCACAAACAGCATCATCGCGAGCGGCGCCGTCGAGGAGTTGGATGCGATGGAGGGCCTTCTCAAGCATCTCGACCAACCCGCCGAACCGGCAGGCAGGAAGGTGCTCGGCGTCCGTGCCATCCAACTCAAACACCGCGCCACCGACGACGTCAGCAAGGAACTGATGAGCCTGCTGGCCGGCGTGCCCCGGTCGATGGATGGGCGCGTCGCTGCCGACAGGGGACGCGGCAAGATCGTCCTGCGCGGCACGGACGATTTTCTGGATTTCGCCGCGCACGTCATCGCCGAACTGGACGTGCCCGCGCAGATGATTCAATTCGAATTCGCGTTCTTCAGCGCGGACCAGAAGGACACGTCGCCACCGGACGGCATTCCCGCCGATCTGGAAGGCGTGGCAAAGGAACTGGCCCGTTTCGGGCGGGTGCGGCTCCTCGGACGGCTGGCATGCAACGCCACGGAGAACCGGGAGTTTCAACTCGAAGGCCTGCTCGGCGACGGCATGATGGCCATCGTGGAAGGCTCCCTGATCAATGCCGTCGCGGACGGCAGCATTCAACTGAAGGTCAGCGGCCGCGTGCGCCTCAACCATCCGGAGGGCGGAGACGACGCCGAGGCAAAAGCGCCGCCGCGGACGTCCACCTTTTCGATTGAGACCACAGTCGTGACACGGCGCGGCGATACGGTCATCATCGGCACCGCCCCGGCGGGTTGGGCGCCAGGCGAATCTGCGATCATGGTGCTGCAGGTGAAGAAGTAACCGTAAGCCGTAAGCCGTGAGCCTTAAGCCGTAAGCCATAAGCCATAAGCCTTGACATCTGGAACATGAGATTTCATGTCACTGATCGGGGACGAGGCGTGTGCCACTGCTCTGTGAGCAGTGCGTCCGCGCGGTGCGATGTCTCACGCTCGCACCGCTGACACAGCGGTGGCACACAATGTCAGTTCTGCGAGAAAACTACCTGGGCGGTTGCCTGCCTTGGATTTCCCCTCTTCCTGAATTTCTACATTCTACATTCTTCATTCTTAATTCTTCATTCTGAATTCTCATTCGCCTATATCGCGTCCGCCGCAGTCGCCATGTCGATCAACTCTGCTGCGATTATCTCAGCCGCATTGGTCTTGCCCAGGGCCGTGACCGCACGCGAGAGCCGCCGGCGATGTTCGTCCGAGTGCATCAACTGCCTCAGCACCGGGCGGAGGAGGCGGGCGTTTGCCTTGGGGTCGCCGGTGTCCTCCACCAACTCCGCCGCATTGGCCTTCACCAGCACGCGGGCATTGGCGAGTTGGTGCTTCTTTCGGTCATACGGGTAGGGCATCAAGATCGACGCCAGTCGCATCACCGTGATTTCGGCCAGCGTCGACGCCCCGGCCCGCGAGACGATCAAGTCGGCCGCCGCCATGCAACCGGGCATGTTTTCCGTAAAGTCGATTGTCTTCGCTTCAACGCCCGCCCGCTTGTAGCCATCGCGACAGGCGGCCAGGTCGGCCTCGCCGGTCAAATGAATGATCTGCCAGTCGGGCAGGCCCTTGAAATCCCCGGCCAATTCAACCAGCGCCAGATTGATCGATCTCGCGCCCTGAGACGCGCCGGTGATCAGCAAGGTCTTCTTCGCGGGGTCCAGTCTCAACTTTTCAATGGCGACGTCGCGCTTCGCCTGCGTAAAACCCGGACGAATCGGGCATCCGGTGCAATGCACGTCCTTGGCCCGATGGAAGTGTTCGGCGGTCTCCTCCCATTGTACGAATACACGATCCACCCGTGGGCCCAGGAGTTTGTTGGCGCGGCCCGGCACGGCGTCGGGGTTGAAAATGGCGGTGGGAATGCCCAACTTGCACGCAACCGTGATCGCCGGTCCTGCGGCGTATCCGCCGAGGCCGAGCACCATCGCGGGCCTGCGCTCGGTAAACCGCTTCTTGACCAGCGATGTGGAGTTTCGCCACGCCATCAGGAAGCCGGGCCACTGCCACGGCTTGCTCGGAAACGCCCGCACCGGCTGCTTGACCAGTTCGAAGCCGCGCGGCGTCACCAGGCGCTCGTCGATCGGCCGGATCGTGCCGAAGACGGTGACGTCGAACCCGGGGCGCTCGGCGCGTAGGGCCTCGGCCACGGCGAGACCGGGATACAGGTGTCCCCCGGTGCCCCCCCCTGCAATGACAAACCACGGTCGATCGTCGTCCATTCATTCTATTGTCTCGACTCTTCGCGGACTCGCAAGATGCGATTCGGCCGTTACAATCCGGGACGTACGTTTTGGGAGGAGCCTGACCATGCCGTTGGATGAAATTGAATTCGAGGCCGAAGAGGCCATGGAAAAGTCCGTTGCTTACCTGAAGCAGGAATACCGCGGGGTGCGCACCGGCCGGGCCTCGCCCGGATTGGTCGAGCACGTCAAGGTGCGGGTTGCCGCCTATGGCGATTCGGCGATGGACCTCAAATCGCTTGCCACCATCACCACGCCCGATGCAACCATGTTGCTTGTCAAACCGTTCGACCCGACGACCTTGAAGGACATCGAACGCGCGATCAATGAGGCCGACATCGGCATCAACCCGCAGAGTGACGGCAAGGTGATTCGACTGCCGGTGCCGCCGCTCTCGGGTGAGCGCCGCCAGCAGATCGCCGGCCAGGTCAAGAAGATGGCCGAAGCCCAGAAGATCGCATTGCGCAACGCCCGGCGCGAGGCCATGCAGAAGATCGACGCGGAAAAAAAGGCCGGCGACCTGCCGGAAGACGACGCCAAGGCCGGTCAGGAATCCATCGAGAAACTCATCAAGAAGTATGAGACCACGCTCGACGAACTGATGGCGGCGAAGACGAAGGAAGTGACGCAGGTGTGACTCCTTCAGAGCCCCGACCGTGAAGATGGGGTGGGCGCAGGGAATGAGGGTCATCTGGAACTCGAAAGGGACCCTCAGCGGTGTTTCCTTACCTGCACAAGTCCACTCCGACGCTCAGGGAAACCACGGCTGAGCAGACCGCTCTCGCCGCGGAATTGCGACGCGACATCGAAATCCTCGCGACCGACATCGGCCCGCGCGGGACGTTTGCCCCCAGAAGTTACCGGCTCGCCGAGGACTTTCTCGCATCCGCAATGAAGCGTGCGGGATTTGAGGTCGAACGACAGTCCTGGACGGAACTGGGCGTGCCCTGTGCGAACCTCATTGCGGTGCTTCCGGGAACGACCAAGCCCGATCGAATACTTGTCATCGGCGCGCACTACGACAGCGTCGAGGGCTGCCCTGCCGCGAATGACAACGGCAGCGGCGTCGCCGGCCTGCTGGCCATCGCGAGGCGACTCGCGGGCAACCCGCGCCGCTCGACCATCCGCTTTGTATTCTTCGCCAACGAGGAGCCCCCCTTCTTCAATATCAATGCGATGGGCAGCCAGATCCACGCCCGATCCTGTTTTGAAGCGAAAGAGGATATTCGCGGCATGATCGCGTTGGAGACGATTGGCTACTATTCGTCCGCGCCCGGGTCGCAGAAGTGGCCGCACGCCGCCCTGAGCCTCTTGCTCCCCTCGGTGGGCAACTTCATCGCGATGATCGGGCCGAGCGCGTCCAAGCCTTTGATCGCACAATCCGCAAAGTTGTTCGAAGCACGGGCGGCCTTCCCCTTACTCGCCGCCGCGGCACCGGATGCCATCGAGCAGATCCACTGGTCCGACCACCGGGGGTACATTGAAGCCGGATACCAGGCCTTCATGGTCACGGACACTGCGCCGCTGCGCTATCCGCATTACCACCAACCGACCGACACGGCGGACAAGCTCGATTACGCGTCCATGGCCCGCGTCGTGGAGGGCCTGACCGCAATGACGGCCGCCCTGGCCGACAGCATCTGAACCGCTCCGAATTCGCGCCCTGCACGCAGAAACATCGCGTGCAAACAGGTAAATTGAGGGATCTTGACTCTGCACTGGTCCGCAACAGGAACAACGAATACCATTCGCACAAACGGCGAACCGCGCGGATGCCTGCGCGGTTCGAATCCGTCATAAGTCAAAAGGAAAGTACACCATGCATAAGCGATTCATGCTCGCCACGGTTGCCCTGCTGGCCTTTGCCGGCGCGGCGCAGGCCGAGACCCTTCAGGAGGTTCAGGACAAGATTCACGACATCGTGTCGAAATACAAGTCCCTGCAGTTCAAGATGAAGATGACTTCGGAAACGAGCATGGCCGGATTCAGCACCAAGACCGACAGCGACAGCCAGGTCGAGGCGGCCAAAAAGGGTGACACCGTGGTCTCGCGCGTGGACAGCAAGATGCGCACCAGCACCAACATGGGCGGCCAGGAAACCAAGATGGACATGAAGTCGCTCATGATCGACGACGGCAAGGACCTGTGGAACATCTCGGAGTCGCCCACGAAGCAGATTGCCAAAATGAAGCGGGACCCGAACAGCGTGACCTATTTCAACCCCAAGGCCGGATGGAAGCAGGTGGCCGAGCACTTCGAACTCAAACTGATGCCCGACGAAACGATGGATGGGAAGGCCTGCTGGGTCATGGCCATGGAGCCCAAGGACCCGACGATGAAGATGGTGCAGTCCAAGACGATCACTTATTATGACAAGAAGACGGGATTGGGGCACAAGACTGTGACCTTCGGACCGGAGGGAAAGAGGTCCGGCGAGATCATCATGTCGGACATCAAGATCGATGCCGATATCAGCGCCGACCGCTTCACCTACACGCCGCCGGCCGGTGCGAAGGTCGAAGACATGACCAAGCAGGACATCGGCGCCATGCTGGGCGGCAAGGGCGACGCCAAGTCCGGCGATGCCAAGGACGAAGACTAGGATCGGGCGTGCGATGCGCCGCGGATCGACGTCGATTGCCGATGCGACAATTGGCGAAATGACCCGTTGATCCCCGCGATGGATCCCCAAATGCGGCCCCGGGCCCGTGCGGCTCGGGGCCTTTTTTTGTTTGTCACCGCCGCGCCTACAATACCGCCATGCCGAGCGGACAGGACCTTATCGTCGCGATCATCACACTGGGTGCGCTGATGATCCTCCTTCGGAACATCGCCAGGGGCCGGCGCAGCGCGTGCGGCCGTGGAGGGTGCGGCTGCGGACCCGACTCTCAGCCGGTCGGAGATCGCCTGGGCACCCGAAAAGAACTGATCCAACTGAACATCCAGCCGGCGGGCGAATCCCAATCCCCGGGCCAGGCGCGTGACGGAGACTGAATCATGCCTTCCGCAGCATCCATGTTGAAGGACCAGGTGGCCATCGTGACCGGCGCGGGCCGGGGCATCGGCCGCGCAATTGCCCTGCGAATAGCGGCGCAAGGGGCGCGGGTGGCCCTGGCGGCCCGAAACATCGAACAACTGACCGAGACCCGGCGATTGGTTGAGGCGGCCGGCGGCACGGCGATCGCGATTCCGACAGACGTCTCGCTTGAGGCGCCGGTCGGCGCGATGGTCTCCGAAACCCTGAGCCGATTCGGACGAATAGACGTCCTGATCAACAACGCAGGCGTGGCCCTGACGGGCACGACGGAGTCGATGGATGCTGACACCTTTGACCGGCTGATAGCGGGAAACGTGCGCAGCGTGTACCTGTGTTGCCATGCGGTCTGGCCGCACATGAAACGTGCCGGCCGCGGCACGATCGTCAACATCTCGTCGATCGCGGCCCAGGATCCGTTCCCGGGGCTGGGCGCATACGGCGCAACGAAATTATTTGTTAATTTGTATACGCGTTCCATGGCGGGCGAAGGCGCGCCGCATGGCATTCGGGTTCACGGGATTGCACCCGGCGCGGTCGAAACGCAGATGCTGCGCGGGTTCATTCCGGATTTTCCCGAAAATCAGACCCTGTCGCCCGATGACGTGGCCGCGACGGTTGAAATGATGCTGACGCCGGCGGCGGCGCCGATGAGCGGCCAGACGATCGTGGTGAAAAAAGACGCCTAGACGTTATCGCTCATCGACCAGCATGGCGAACTTGGCCCGGAGTTTCTTGGGCCAGCGGGACGGATGGCGATCCTCCACCGAATCCGCGTCATGCGGCTTGGTCGGCGTCTCCGGCGCGGCCGCGGGCATTTCAACCTGTTGCGGTTCGGCCTGGATGGGATCCGCCGTGCGAACCGGCCGCTCGACCGCCGTGGTGCGCGGCGGTGCGATCATGCGAACGCCCGTGCTGGAGCGCTCAGTCGGCTGACAACCCACCAAGAAAGCGAGAAACAGGGCAGCCATCGCGCAGGCGGGCCGCCGGAATCCGTGCATGCTCATCTTCTTTCCCCCAACGGCGAGGACTCGCGTCCTCCTCGCTTAACTATAGGCAAAATAGAAGGTAACGAGTCAAGCACGCCCCCTCGTCCGCCCCTCCGCGTCATTCTGCCCGCGTGTCCCCAGGGTGGACCCCGCCACCCTGACGACTCAAGGATTGATCGTTTCGACATGGATGCAACCTGAGAAATGGCGCGGGGATTCTCAAATGCCTCCACTGCGTTGGACCGTCTCGTTTGCTTCAAGACGCGTTGACATCCGCGACGATATGTCCGATAACCGGTACCCTAACGCGACCGTGTCCGACCGCCATTCGGGTCGTTGGAACACGGTTTGGGCCTTTTTTCTGCCAGATTGACGGAACGACCCACCGGCACGGAGCGCCATCATGAAATCGGTATGCGGATTCGGACTTGGTCTTGCCGCCTCGACTGCTCTTCTTACGGGTTTGACGACACGTGTGTTCGCGGACCCGCCCATCGAAATGATGGACGTTGCCGCTGCCGGCGCGTCCAACGCCAGTGCGGCAACAGTCAAACATCTACCGACGCCGCCGGCCAGCCAGATTCAATACCTGAAATCCGGACGCATAGTCCTGAACTATCGGGCGGCCAGAGGCTCGGCCGCGGTGACGCATGCGGAGGCCTGGATCACGGACGACCGTGCCGTTTCCTGGCGGAGAGTCAGTACCCTGGCCGGTGCGCCGGCCGGCAAGGTCACGTTTGATGCCCCGGCCGATGGCCTTTATGGGGTCTATCTGATCCTGTACAACAACGCAGGGCCCTCCAGCCCGCCTCCTGAGCCGGGCACGGCCCCGCAGCAGTGGGTGCAGGTGGACCGAACGGCGCCGTTCGTTCAATTGCTCGAACTTAAGCCGGACGCCCATTTCAACCAGAATCGCGAAATCAACATTCGCTGGAAGTCGCAGGACGACTCACTGAATGACCGACCGGTGTCGTTGTTCTATCGAGCAGAATCAGGCACGACGTTTCAGACCATTGCGGACCTGCAGCCGGGAACAAGCGATTATCGCTGGACCGTCCCGTCGTCGGTGAATGGCCGAATATCGGTCAAGGCCGTCGCGTTGGACCGCGCGGGGAATTCCGGCGAGAGCATTATTGACTCGCTGGTCGTTGCACCCGAGCCGGTCAAGCCGATCGAAGTGGCAAAGATTGAGCCGCTTCAGGTTCAGCCTGAGCCGGCCCAACCGTCGCCTGTTCAGCCCTTGCCGGTACAGCCGCCGCCCGTTGCGGTCGCAGACGCGGGGCCGCGCGTCGTCCCAATGGAAGCCGTCACCACGCCGCAGAAACCGGCGTCGGACGCGCGAATCGCCCTCAAGCCGGAAAATACGTATGGCGACCCGCCACAGGCGCGAGAAACGCAACAGCCCGCACCGGTCAACGAGGCACGAAAACGGTATGATCTCGGCACGACGCACCGCAAGCGCGGCGAGAATGCGATCGCCATGGTCAAGTTCCGCGAGGCGCTGCAACTCGATCCGAATCTGATCGAGGCGCGCAATGATCTGGCCGGGCTGCAGGTGCTGGCCGGCGACCATGCGGCGGCGGAGCAGGAGTACAAGCGCGTTCTGGATCAGGACGCAAACTACCGTCCGGCACTGAAGAGCCTGGCGCTGGTTCAGGCGTATCGCAAGAACTACCGTACGGCGGCACAGACGCTGATCCGCCTGCTGGCCGTCGATCCCGGTGACAGCGAGGCGTGGCTGTACCTGGGCGACGTGACCATGTTCATGGGTGACAAGGCGGCCGCCCGGCAGCACTGGACCAAGGCCATCAATACCAAGACGGCCGTCGCCGACGTGAAGGAACGCGCCCGCAAGCGGCTGGCCATTTACCGCGGCGAAGCGGTGGCCTCGATCGGCGCCGGCGAACCCTGATCCCCGCGCCGCCCGGGCCCGTCACTGGAAAGGAATCATCACCCGCGTGGCGACTGCCCGATCCAAAACTCCCCCATCCGCCTCCACCGGCGAGCCGCTCGTCTATGCGGTCGTCGGAACTGACGACTTTTTGCGCGGTCAGGCCCTGCGCGATTTGATCGAGCGGCTCCTGGGCGGCAAGCCTGATGACATGTCGCTCGTGGATCTGGATGGCGAATCGGTTGACGCGGCGACTGTTTTTGACGAATGTCGAATGAAGTCCCTGCTGGCCGACACCAAGGTCGTGCTGGTGCGGAACGGTCCCGCCTTTATCCGGCGGTGCCGTCCGACGCTGGAGGACTACCTGGCGCATCCATGCGAAGACGCCCCGCTCATTCTGGATTGTCGAACGCTCGACGGCCGGCTTCAGGTGGCCAAGACGTTGATCAAGAGCGGCGGCCGCATCGAGGTGAAGCCTCCGGAGACGCGAGAACTGCCCGGTTGGATTGTGAATCACGCCAGGCAGGCCTACGGTCGCACGATTGAAATGGGCGCTGCCCGCCGACTCGCGGAACTCGTGGGCGACAGCCTCGGCAAAGTCGACTCGGAATTGGGAAAACTCTCGGTCTTCGTGCCCGGTCAGGGTCCGCTGCGTGAAGTGCATGTGGAGGAACTGGTCGGCGCATCCCGGGCGGAAACTGTCTTCAAGATCGGCGACGCAATCGCCCGTCAGGACGCCCCCACCGCATTGGCCCTGTGGGAATTGTCGGTTTCACTGGACCGCAAGGCGCCGTACATGGCCGCAGGCGGTCTGGCGGCCGGTTTTCGGCGAATCGCCGAGGCCAAGCGGCTGACTGACCAGGGAATGCCGCTCAGGACGGCAATGGAACGGTTGAGGATGTTCGGGGATCCCGCCGCATTGAAGCGGCAACTGGATCGCTTTACGCTGCACCAGTGGCAGGACACGCTGACGGCCCTGCTCAGGATCGATGTGGGGGCCAAGAGCGGACTCGGGAATATTGAAACCGCCATCGAGAAACTCATCGTGAAGCTCTGCGCACCGTCGAAGTTGGCGGCCGCGCCCGTTGCTTATTCATAGAAGGACTCAGGTCATGTCAAAGGCTACGCTCAATTCGACCCGGCAACCCGATGTTCACACCCAGCGCGGACCGGTTCGCGGACTCGCGTCACTCGCTCTGCTGTTCGCGCTGATCGGCGCATCTTTCGGCGGATGCAGCCAGGAACAACGAGACAACTGGACGTGGAATCCCTTCGAGAAGAAGACAAAGGCCACGCCGCCCGATGCGGGCACCAAGGCGCGGCCTCCGGCGAGCGCGACGGCGAGCAATCAGCCGCGCCCTGCCGCGAAGTCCAGTCCCGATGACGCAAAGGCAGAGCAGGTCAACCGCGACGTCGATGATTATGCGCGGAACTTCCCCGCCGACCGGACGCCGCCGAATCGCCGAGCCACCGATTCTCGCACACCCGTCATCGATGACGATGAGCAGTTGGCAGATGCATCGCCGTCCGCTACGCGTGCTCAGCGAACGGCCGCCCGACCGGCGCCGGCTCGTACAAGCACGAGCCCGCGGGAAGACCGCAGTCCTGCTCCAACTACCAACTCGCCGACCACGGCGGCGCGCTCAACGCCCGCGGCGGCTCCCCCAGGTGATTCCGGCAGCGAATTGACGCTGCTGCCGATGGGATCGAGCGGAAGTTCGTCAACTGTATATTCCACTCCTGCTCCACAAGCGACCGAACCCACGCACACCGCAACGCAGGAGCCGCCGAGCCATTCGAATTATGACGCTGCGTCTGCATCGGTTCAGCATCCGATCAGCGATCCCCCGGAGCCGACGCGGATTGCGATGACGAATCGGGGCGCATCCGAACCCGCTTCCGGCAACATGAGCGACTCGTCTCACATTTCCGCGGATGAAGAGGACATTGACGAGCCGATCAGCCGTCCGCCGGTGCTCGGCTCGATACAAATTGAAGCCGGAAGCGACGCCGGCTCAAGCGTTGGCGGCTCAGCCGGGGCTGTTGAAATGGATGACGCACCGCCGGCACGGACGACGCCCGCGCCCATCACGCCAGAACCGATCAAGCCCATCGCATCGACGCCGCGCACGGATCCCAAACCGATACTGGTCAAGGAAAGCCCGAAGCCCGAACCGCGCGACGTCACGCCGTTTGAAGACAAAGACAGCGGTTCGATTGAGATGACCGTGGATGCCGAACCGGCCCGACCCGCTGCGACGCCGATCACGCCGCCGGTGCGGGAGACGATCAAGCCCGCGGTCCAGCCGATCGCGCCGCCGCCGCCCACGCCCACACCCACACCGGTGCCGACGGCGAACCCTTCCAAGCCGCCGTTGGATGGCACGGCCAGACAGATTGCCGATCTGGAGGCCGTCGTGGCCCGGCAGCCGAACAACATTGACCAGCAACTCAAACTGCGCATGGCCTACCTGCTCGATGGCGATGAGGCCCGGGCGATCGCGCCGACACCGGGGATGAGCGAAGACGTCGAGCGGACCGTCATCGCCCAGATCAAGTCGGTCATCGCGGCCAAGTCGTCGGAGGGTCGCGACGCGCCCGCCGCCGCCAACAGCCAACTGGAAAGCGCCGAGACGATTCGGGCGAGCGCCAGCGAGAAGGCGGATCTGCAGGTGCCGCGAGTCGTGCTCTGTACGGCCATTCGCGCGTTCGGCGATTATGCACCGATCGATCCACCGATCTTCACGGCAGGCAGCAAGAAGAACAAAGTTCTTGTCTATATCGAGGTGGACAATTTTGTCTCCAAGCAGATGCCCGATGGCCAGTACAAGACCGAGTTGTCGCTCCGCGAAAGCCTGCTGGATGCCCGCGGCCGGGAACTCTGGTCCAAGCAGACGCCGCGGATCGAGGACATCAACCGCCAGCCGCGACGCGATTTCTTCGTGTCCACCGGCGCGCGGGCCATTCCCGCGAGCCTGCCGCCCGGCGAATATTACTACAAAGTGGAAATCGAAGATGTCCAGGCCAACAAGATCAACAGCGGCAAGACCCAGTTTCGCCTGGTCTCGGTCGGAAAGAGTTGACGACCGGTTTGATTAGGCCGACGAGGCGCGCCCGTGTTTGACCCCGTCGGCTCGACATCCTGGCATAATCGACACAAGGCGTATTTTGACCGCCTGCGCGATCTGTTGATCCAGGACGGCACAACACGACCCACCGTCATGATCGTCGGACCCGGCGCGGTCACGGTCATCGCCGCGCCATTTCTGAACGACGCCGCCCGACCCGCGTCCGCCGTTCGAAAGTTGATCGGCGACGCCGCGCGATACAGCGATCAACTCCTGCGGCGAATACCGTTCATGCCGCTGCGTTCGTTGGAGCCGCGAGAGGTCGAGGCGAGCCTTGGCATTTCACACGAATTGGTCGTGGCCGATCGCTCTCAACGGGTGCTGGCAGCGGTGAAGCGGGAGTTGCCCACCGCACGATGCATCAACTGTGACCTATCGCTTTCCAGTCCGGGCGTGCAGGCCGACGCAGTCATCGCGTTCAACATCGTCTGCCGCCTGGAGCAACCCGGCATCGGGCTCCAGCACCTGATCGAATCGGTCCGACCGGGCGGGTTGCTGCTGATCGATGACCGCTCGGCACATGCCCATCTTCCGGCCGGAAGTTTCATCGAAATCGCCCCCAAAACCCATCGCCGCATTGCGGACGCGTAAGGCGACAGACGACCGATACCGCATCCCAAGCCCTGGTGGCAATTTTTTCGATACGACAAAGTCTCGCGCGTCCATCAGACTTCACTGAATCAACATCATTCTCTAACAATCAGCCACTATCGTTGGCGGCAAATCGTGGGGCCTTTGCCGCCCGCGGGAAACGAAACCCAGCAATTTGGAGGAAAGAATGATGTCTCGATCTCGTTCAACGTACTTGCCGGTGCTTGCCGGCCTGGCCTGTCTGGCCATGCAGGGTCAGGCGGCAGCCGTCATCGTCATCTCAGAAGTTCACCCCAGCGGCAGCGGAAACAGCACCTATGCCGCCGATTGGATTGAGTTGACCAATACCGGAGCCGTCGCGATCGACATCACCGGTTGGAAAATTGACGACGGCTCGGCCAGTGCGGCCAACGCTGTCCTTCTGCGCGGTGTGACGAGCATCGCACCCGGACAGTCGGTCGTCTTTGCCGAAGGCGAGGCAACTGACGTGGCCGACCTCGCGATTCAGGCCTTCTTTAAAACCGCATGGTTTGGCGCGAGCGTTCCTTCTGGATTCACCATGGGCGGCTATGGCGGACCAGGGTTGGGCCTCAGCACGAGCGGCGATGGCGTTGCGATCTTCAACGATGCCAACACGCTCGTCGCGAGCGTGACATTCGGCGCCGCCACCGCTGGCGTCACCTTTGACAACGCGGCCGGCCTGGTTGGCCCCATCGGCACGTTGAGCGCGGTTGGCATCAACGGCGCCTTTACTTCCGATTCAGGCGGCGAAATCGGATCGCCCGGACTTATTCCCGAGCCGGCTACGATCGGATTGATGGGGCTCGGGGCCCTGGCCCTGATTCGGCGGCGACGACTGAACTGATCCTATTTGCAATCTTTGAGCGAAGACCAGGCCCGTGGCGAACGCGACAACGTGCGTTCGCCGCGGGTCATTTCTTTTCTCGATGCCTTCGCCATGCCTTCGCCCGCGATGCCTTACGGTTGATCGGCCGGCGGGAAACGAATCGTCTGGTTTGGTTGCGCTTGACCCGTCTGACAATGGCGGGAGTCCCAGGAGGCCTGCATCAGGACACACCCTGCAGATGCCTTCGCAACAGATTCGTGATGATGTGGTAATTCGTACTGGGCATCGGCCGAATCAAGACAAGTCAATCCCGGACAGGACTCAACAATCCCCAATGAAATAGGCGTCGGCAGGCCCCTCCGACCTGCCGACGCCCGGATGATAATCCCACCGCGCTTCCCCTCGCGGAAGGTGAGTGGAGTGGTCTATCGCTTGCGTCGCCGAATCAGGGCCATCGCGCCGACGGCCAGCATGCCGAGGGTGCCCGGCTCAGGGACCACGTCACCACTGAAGGTAACCATGTCCAGGCGGTAGGTGCCGGTGGTGGCGTAGTTGCTGCCCGGGTTGGAGGCGACATACGCACCCGGCGCGCTGGTCGGATCAAACACCGCAAGGACGCGGACCTTGAAATCAGGGTTGTTGTCCGCACCGGCGATGCTGGTGAAATCGACGTTCCAGAGGTTGTTCCAGGTGTCGCCGCCGGCCGAGGAAAAGATGCCGTCCGAAGCCAGACCGACTGAACTGAAGGTCGATCCGTCGAGCGAGTAACTGACCTGAAGAAACCGCGAGGCGGTGTTGCTGGTGCGAAGGTCAAAGGTGAAATTGATCGCCTGCCAGCCGACGGTGCTGGCGGCGAATTCGGCGCCGCGCGTGCCGCTGTCGGTGCCCTGCGTGGCCCAGCCGGTCAGACCCCAGCCGCTGTCGTCACCGACGGCCGGATCAGACGAACCGCCGCTGGCGTCACCGGACGCAAACGACGAAGTCGGTCCGCCTACAACCGAAGCCGTACCTGCGCCAACTGATGGCAGCAGCGTGCCCGTGCCTGTATTTGCATCGGGGACCAGTGAGTTGAAATTCCATTGCGTAAAGATCGTGGCGTGGGCCGAGCCCGCGGCCAGCAGTGCAAACGCCATTGCGAGACCAAATGACTTCCTCATGTATGCCGTTCCTCCCTTGGTGTTCCCTGGACAATCACCGCGCGGCGCCCTCGGCCGTCGCCCATGATTTTCCGTTCAATCCTGGACGCACTGTATGAGCCGGTCATTCACCGGCGATGGTCGAATTGTTAAGTTTCAGTGAAGTCGGTGGCACCGTTTCGGCCACCGGGGCGGTGCAGACCGCGGCAATGCGGCGGAGGAGGAAGCGGGCGGGTTGGACTCCGCCTTGATTTCCGGGAAGATCCGTTTGGTCATTCTGGAGGCCGCTTAGTTGAGAATGCAATCATCCATTCGAACCGCATGGGGCCTTGCCACATGCGTGGTGCTGCTGTTGCCGGCGGTCCTGCACGCCGCCGAGCCGCCCAGCACGCTGGAGCAGATCAGGAAGTTCAATCCGTGGCTGTCCGAAGACGACCCGCTTCAGTTGCCTTTGAAGATCCACAGCCTGATGCAGGATGAGTACACCTTCTTTCGCGGAACGGCGGACTTGTATTATGATCTTTGCAAAAAATCATGGACGAAGGTCATCTCGCGCGACGCCCCCTTCATCACGCTTCACGGCGACGTTCACCTGGGCAACATCGGTACCTATCGCGCCTGGACATCGCACGGCGCCGCCATTCGGTTCGGCATCGTGGACCTGGATGAGACTTTTCAAGGGCCGTTTGAACTGGATGTCGCGCGGGCCCTCGTGGCGATTCGCCTGATCGCATCGCAGAATCAGATTGACCTCGCCAAGCCGGGCCAAACGGACCCCGACAAGACCCTGTTGGAGGGTTATGCCCGCGCCCTGACCGGCCGCGCGGCGGCGGACGATGCGGCCAGGCGCCACCCGATCGTTCAAAAACTCATCAAGAAGGCGAACAAGGGCGAACCCGGCGAATTGGCGGGCAAATTCTGCACGGGCGAACCACCCCGCCGGTTCCGATCCGTGAGAATGAAAAAGGGGCACGTCGCGGACATCATGATTCAACCGGACGCGGGCACCCGAGCCGCGTTCGAGAAGGCGGTGTTCGCGTTTCTTGATTCCGATGGCGGACGACCGGTGCTGGCTCGCTGGCTGGGGAGATCTCCCGACAAATCGCCGATTGTCGCCGACATCGCCCGATGGACGCGGATCGGCAGCGGCGGCAGCCAGGGCGTTCACAAGTACCTCGTGCTGTTGCGTGCGGTCGATGATGCCGCGCCGCCGCTCCTGCTGCAGTTCAAGGAGGAACCGGTGCCGGCGGCGGAACGGGCCGGCCTCGGAAGCACCACGTCCGGCCCGGAGCGCGCCGCGAAGGTGGCCGCGGCATACGACGCGTTGCTGGAGGACCCGTGCTGGCTGGTCGGTCACGCGATCGTGGAGGGTCGCGGCTATCTGATTCGCACGAAGGACCCCTTCAGCGAAGAGCCTTCCGTCGAGGATATCAAGACGTACGACGACATCATGGCCGCATCCGCACTGCTGGGCGAAACGCTGGGCCGCGCACACCGTACCGCGCTCAAGCGGCGGCCCGATGGCGACGCCGCCATCGATTACATCGTGGAGCAACTCGGCGCACCGATGCGCCTGCATCTGCTTTGCAGCATGACGGAGGTGATCACGCGCTCGGCATATGAGAATCTGCGCAACGACCCGGCGGCCAGGAAACTCGTACAGATCGCCGAAAAGCGCATCAAAGAGGCCGCCGGAGCGCGCGGCAATTGACGCACGTACCCGAACTCAGTCTCCGAAAGACGTCCCGATCGAGCGGGCTGCGGCGATGAGCGGATGGTGAATCGGCACGCGGCGCTGCTGGCCGGCCACGTCGTGAATGGAGACGTGGGTCATCACGAAGTCGCTCACCACCACGAGACGGTTGAACTCACCCGCCGCCATCATGCCCGCTGCAAAATGACCGAAGCGCGTGGCGAGAACGCGGTCAAACGCGCATGGCGTGCCGCCGCGCTGAACGTGTCCGAGGATCGTCGCCCGGGCCTCGATTCCGGTCATCTCCTCCAACTGACGATGCAGGACGTTGGCGATGCCGCCGAGCCGGATGGGGTCGGGGCTGTCGGCAATGGTGCGGTCGACGACCTGGGAGCCGCCCACGGGCTTGGCGCCTTCGGACACCGCGATGATGGTGGAGGTTTTTCCGGCGGCTTTTCGACGGGTGCAAAAATCGCTGACCTTGTTCAGATCGTACGGAATTTCGGGCAGCAGGATGGCGTCGGCGCCGCTGGCGATTCCGGCGTGCAGCGTGAGCCAGCCGGCGTTGCGCCCCATCAGTTCGACCACCATGATCCGGTGGTGGCTGGCCGCGGTGGTGTGCACCCGATCCAGGGCTTCGGTGGCGACTTCGACGGCCGTCTGGAAACCGAAAGTGATGTCGGTGTGAAGCAGATCGTTGTCGATGGTCTTGGGCACGCCGACGCACCGCGCGCCCTTTTCTATCAGCGCGGCGGCGCAGGTCATCGTGCCGTCTCCGCCGATCACCACCATCGCATCGAGGCCGGCCGCCCGGTAGTGTTCCATCGCCTTGTCGCGCACGTCGGCGAAGATGAGTTTGCCCGAGGCGTCCTTGCCGACGGGATGGCGCGACGGATCGGCCTTGTTTGACGTGCCGAGGATGGTTCCGCCGCGGGTGAGGATGTTGCTGACGTCGATGGCCGCGAGCGGGCGCATGCGATTTTCGATCAGGCCCTGGAAGCCGTCGGCAATACCGATGACCTCCCAGTGGTAATCCAAGACGGCCGTCTTGGTGACGGCGCGGATGACCGCGTTCAGGCCGGGGCAATCGCCGCCGCCGGTGAGGATGCCGATACGCCGGATTCCGTTTGCGCCCATGGCGTGCTCACAGCGGCGGCGTCGCACACAGGGGGATCCGCCCCGCTTGCGACCGCAGCGCAAAGGGATACTACCGCGCGCGTCGCAATTCGCAAGGCAATGCCGGCGATCGCCATTCAATTTCAGGCAATGCGGAAAACCGTGCCGGGCACTTGCCTTGTCAAAAGCGACGTGCTAGAAGTAATTGTGAGAAGGTGATGTCGCTGTCATGTTCGATCACGGAGGCACATTTTTCTTGAACCGATGCGTTTGAACCAAGGGCAGCCGTCGGCATGAACGCGGCGCCCGGCCGAACCGCGATGCGTCGCGGAGGGCTGGAGCCACCGTCAGGCAGCCCACCTGTAGTGCAGGGGTTCAAAGAAAACGCCTTCGACCGGCATTGCGACGGCGACATCGCAATATCTTCTTTCAAGGCCCGAAGCGCTCAGCCGCATCGGGCCTTGTTTTTTTCTAATTTGCAGATTGTCCAATCCTGCATCCGCCACCCAGGCCGCGAAATCGTCAACGGCCGCGGCGTGTTCCGCTTGAGAAATCTTTGAAGCGTTTGTCGGATGAATCTCTCGACAGCAACCTCTCGGTCAGGCCGCCGTCGACGGCGTCGGCCAGCACCACGCGCTTGTCAGCGCCTGCGTCCTCGATATAGACGCAGAGTTTGTGCGTCGAGAAGTCAACACCGGCTCCCTTGCCGCCCTTCTTCTTGTTGCCGACGACCTCGCCCGGTGAGACCGTGAACTTCTCGGAGACCATTTCGCCGCCGGCAACTTTCTTGAAGACCGTGAAGTCCGCGGATTGCTTCGCCGTGTCGACTTTGGTCAGGTAATAAAAGAGATCGCTTTTGACTTCGACTTCGCGGCTGGGCGGCGACCAGTCCGACACCAGCGTCACTTTCCGCCCATCGGCCGGATCGCGCACCCGGTCCGATCCCATCAGCGGATTGAGGATCTCGTATCGCATGCGGTAGACATAGGTTCGGCCCGGCGTGACCTCGAGGTCGTGGGCCAGAATGGGCATCAGATGTTCCGGCTCCTCCGGCGCGCCGACCGGTACCGGACGGTTCGCCTTCTTCGCGGCAGCCTCGGCCTCCTGCATGAGTTTCTTCGCGCGTTCGGCTTCCGCGGGGGGCAGGTTCTTGGTGACCGACGCGGCTCGTGCCAGGATAAGCGCCAACTCCGGATCGGGTTCGGCGAAGGGCCGCTGTCCAGCAAGGGCTTTGGTTCCCCGGGAAAGCCAGTCCCGGGCGCGTTGAATCGCGGCGACGGCGGCAGGATCCGGGCCGCCCGGCTTCGGCGGCGGCGCGCCCGGCGTCACGGTCACGGCGCCCGGCGCGACATCGATGTACGGCAGCGGCGGCGCAAACGGCTCATCGCCGCGGGTGCCCGGCGACTTGGGCGGCAGCGGAGCGCGGGCGATGAGGTCCTGCGCGTTTCGAATCATGGTGCGGAACTTATTGACATCCGCCAGGGAAGCACCACCCAACGCCCCATTCGGAAGAAACTCCGCTTCGGGCGGGACGATTCGCTTGTAGGCGGTGTAGGGCGTGACTTCCTCCCAATCGGCGTTGCGATCGTCCGCCGCCTTGCGCTGCAGGTGAATGCGGATGATCGGCATCGACATGGACATGCCGTGCGGATAGCCGGCGGCGAGGAAGGCCTTGAACTGTTCGGCAAGATTGACCTGCGCGGCGACGCTCACCCAACTGCGCTCGCGGGATTCCACTCTTCCACCGGACGTGGACTTGTAGAGGGCTTCAAAGTCAACCGGTGGCGCCATGTCGAGATAGGCGTGCCCGCTGACCACGACCGGCGCGCCGGGGGCCGCCAGTTTCGCGAGCGACACTTTGTCTTCTTCGGCCACGCCCTCAACCACGAGCAGCGGCGTCGGAAAGGCCTGCGTACGCGGACTCTTCGGGTCGATCCCGGCGATCGCGACCAGCCCCTCGGCCGCCGCGCCATACCAGCGGGCGAGCGCTTTGAGCGGTTCGGTGGAGATGCTCTTGTTGCCCGGATCCTTGGCGGGATCGTAGGCCGGCGCGCTGCGCACGCGATTCTGGGTCTCCTCGGCGACCTGCCGCGCGTTTTCAATCAACTGCTTCGGGTCCTTCTCGTCGACCTTGTACGGCCCCACGCCGAAGTAATACACGGCGGTGCCCAGGAAGAGGGCGGCGCAGACCCCCAGCACCACCTTCTCGATGTGTTGATCGACGAAGCCAGCCGTCTGTTTGGCCATTTCAACCTGCTCCCGGTCACCTCACGGCCCCGCGGGGCCGATGTTCACTGATCTCGTTCCCTACGGGCGTCGAATGCCCGGTCGCATGCCGCCGCCGGTGGGCGCGCCGGTGCCAAACGGGTCGCTCGCATCGGAATAGGGCTTCTTCAACATGTCCTGCAGTTCCTTGGGAATCCACTGTCCGAATACGACGTGGAAGTAGTAGCCTTCGAGGTCCAATTGCAGTTTGACGACCGGACCATCGCCGTACACGTTGCCGGTCTGCAGCGGATTGGGCCTGACCGAACTGAATTGAATACCGATCGGCGTATAAAATCCGACGCCGCAGAACTCCTCCAGCAACCCGGGCAGGGCCGCCTCCTCGATGACCAGTTGCAACTGAATCGGCACGACGAACATGTCGTTGTTCGCGGTCTTGCCGGTCATGGAGGTGGGCCAATTGACCTGTTCGAGGTTGGAGCCGCCGCCCATGCCGCCCAGGTGGTTGCCGATGGAGACTTTTTGAATGTGCTTGACCGGCATGAAAGCAACCCAGTCGTCGGCTGCGCGATTGGCGGCAAGCAACTCGGCGGCGCGCTTCTCATTCAGCCGGGCGATGGCGGTGACGATGTCCTGCTGAATCCAGAGCGACATCTGAGCCTGCCAGATTTCATTGGGCGGCGGAGCCTGCGAACCCATGACCAACTTGTGCTTGATGAATGCGTTGGGTTCGACGTACACGCGGCATTGTTCGGCCTTCTTATAGGCGATTCTGGATGCGGCCCAATCGCGCAGGATTTCCAGGGAGGACCGGTTGGCAGCCTCGGGGCGACCGCCGCTGGCGCCGAAGATCCGAAAGATGTCCCACGGCGTGGCCTGCACGTTTCCCGATGCGCTGGGGTTCTTGCTGATCTGATCCATCTGGAACTGCTCGGACTGGATCTCATCCTGGGCGGGCTTGTCGCCGGGGCGCAGCCGTGCGGTCAAGGCGGCGAAGGCGTTCTTGTATTCTTCGCGAAATGTAATCGCGGCAGCCGGATCGGCTGGGCCGGGAAGGACGTTGTCGACGAGCGGCTTGCGCGGCGCGGCCTTCCGCTCGCCCGACTCAACCACTTCGTAAAAAGCGTTGTTCTTCTGGACGCTGAGGGCCACGTCCTTGGCACGCTCGGCCTCCTTCTGACGGCGCTCAACCTCCTTGGCCTTGGCCGCGACCGAGGCCTGATTCTGCGCGCCCCCCTGCATGCCCTTGACCGTGCCGGTCAATTGGTTGACGACGGCCATCTTGGCTTCGACTTCCGACCCGCCCAGGAAGCCCCATACTCCCATGCCGATACCGGCGGCGCCGATGACGCCGAAGATGATCCATGTCAGATTGGCTTTGATGAATGCCATGTCAGGCCGTCCTTATACAAACCCGCCTCATTCCCGCGAAACCACCGGCCGCGTACCAAATCAGGGCTTCGGCCGGGCGGGGTCCGTGGGCGTTGCTTCCTTGGGCTTGAACTCCGCCGGAATCCGCTCGGGCGGCGTGTCGCCGGGGATGATCACGAATCGAATCTCAAAGATGTTGTCCGCCGTGGTCGGCTCACCGGTCACCGGGTCGATGCCGGGCTTGTAGTCGAGCGCGGCGACCAGTTCGGATGTGGTCTTCGCGCGGCCCGCGCCGAATTCGGGCGTGGGTGCGGCCATCGTGCCCCCATCGCGAGAACCGACGCGCCCGCCCATCATGCCGCGCGGCCCGCCTGCCGCCGTCGGCGTCATGCCCATGCCCGACGACGACGTGTCCGGCCCGACCGGACGCGTCTTGACGTATGTCAGCGCGGCCCTGTCGAAATAGAATCCGCGACCGGGTCGCTTGCCCTCGGTCTCGATCTTGCGGACAAGACTCTCGGAGATCCACGTCGCCGGGTTCTCCTTGGTGGTGCCACAGACCATCGCCACGGCCCAGCCGGGCTTGCCATTTGGTGTCACGGTGATGCCGCCCGTGTCGGCGGAAATGAGCCGTGCGAAGGCGTTGTCCGCATTCTGCGGGTCGTAGTCCATCTGCACGGACTCGATCCAGAGTTCTTCGCGGGCCTTTCGCGGCGTCTTGGGCGTGCGATTGTCATCGAGCACGACCCTGACGTATTCGGACGCCGTCGCGGCCTTTCGGAACGGTTCGCCCATGCTGGAGTTCACGATTTTTTGTATTGTCTGGACTGCCGACACGAGGATGGTGTTGTTGGCCGGCAACTTGCTCACTTCGCCGAGCAGGGCCTGGTCGGCATCCACTCCGCTGCCGAGTTTGCTGAACTCGCTCTTGAGCGCCTGAGCCGCGCCGCCCACCTTCGCCAGAAACTCCACATCTTTCTGACCGCCCTGGCCCTGCGCGATCACATCGCCGGCCTGGGCCAGCGGCACGTTGGCCACGCTGGGGGACTGGACCGAGCCCATGCCGCCTTCCAGCGTGTTCATGGCCATGGTGTTGGCGCCCCAGATCGCGCCCGCCGCACCGGCCAGACAGGCCGCCGCCGCGCCGAACCAGACCTTCTTCTTGCGCCAGAGCAGGGCCTTGCGAACCTCGGGCGGCAGCAGGTTGGAATCGACCGCCGACATCTCCAGCCCCTGCAGGGCCAGACCGTAGGCCATGGCGAAACTCATCTGGTTTTCGACAAACTCAGGGCTTTGTCCGACCGAACCGGTGGTGAGCTTCTTGAATTCAGACAGTTTATTGAAATCGATCTGCAGGTTCTGCTGGAGGAACTTCTGAAGGCCCGGCAGTTTGAACGCGTTGCCCATGCCCAGGGCGCTGGTGATGTGCGCCTCGCGATGGTTCGACGTGTACGAGCCGATCGATCGCTGAATTTCCGAAACGAGATCGGCGAAGACCGGCCGCATGGCCTGAAAGATCTGCCGCGCATACTTCGACGAGGCCGCCGAACGTTTCAATTCCTCCGCCTTCTTGAACGAAATCTTGAATGCCGTGACCAGCGCCTCGGTGAAGCGGTTGCCGCCGATCGGCACCGGGCGCGACCAGATGGTGTTGCCGCTCATCACAATGAGGTCGGTCGAGACCGCGCCCATGTCGAGCAGGACCATCGACTCCCCTTCGGCCGGCGGTTGATCGAACTTGATTGCGTTATACGAGGCCATCGGCCCGGCCTGGGCCACGACCGGCTCGATGCCCAGGTCGGTGAACTGGGCCAGGTGGTTGCGGATGAGTTCACGACGAATGGCGAAGATGCCGACTTCGATGTCCGGCGAGTCCGGCTCCTGGAAGACCTGGTAGTCCCAGACGACTTCGTCCATGTCGAACGGTATCTGCTGGCCCGCCTCGTACTTCACCATGTCCGGGATCTTTTTGGGCTCGACCGGCGGCATCTTGATGAAGCGGGTGAGGGTCTGCTGACCCGGCACGGAGACGACGACGCGGGAGCCCTTGATGTCGTGCTTGGAGAGGAACTTTTCAATGGCGGCGCGGACCATGGCGTTGGCTTCGGGCCCGGCCTGGGACAGGATGCCCTCGTGCTCGATCACGTCGAACTCGGCAAGTTCGACGGCATCGCCGGCGGCCTGGAGTTTCATCGCCTTCAAGGAGCATTGACCGATGTCAATCCCCCAAACGGGCAGCTTGGCAGCCATGGTGTGTCCTCTCGCGCAAAAATCTAACCCTGTCGGCCTGCGATCGGGAGCGGGGATGTCCTCGACCGCAAGGTCTGTGCTTACAGACCCTTGCACGACGGGCCTTCGGGGCGGGTGGTTCCCGGGCAGAATACTGTATCAGGCATGGCTGAATCAGTCAACGTCGGCCGGCGTCTTTTCGGACGATCAGGGGCAGTTCGATGGCCCACCACACTCACCGATCGTTGGAAAATAAGTGCTGTCCATCCGCCCGATCAGAAGCCTGGCGGCCGGGCCATCCAAGCGGCCGTCCACGGGTCCTCCAACTCCTCTGACCCTTGCCCGGCCCGGTAGGTTTGACTTGATTTTCAGGGCGACAGGCCCTGTGCTTTTCCCGACAATACGAGAGCCGAATACGCGAACCTCGAATCGCGGGGTCGGTCGCACAACACGCCAAGCCAGACTTATGCCGGGCAAACCAGTTTGCGTTGGCCTAAACACCACGCGAGCGATTCATAAATACAATTAGTCGCCATCGATTTAAGATGAAGATGGATCAATTCCAGAAAGAGTCAATCATGGGACCGGACTGGTTCAAGATCACCTTAGTTCAGTCTGAATCGCACGGAGGCCACGAAGGTATCTGGGGGTGGCGTTCGCCGGGCAGATCAATTTCCAGAAGACCGAGAGGTCTGGGCTCCGCGCGAACAAGTCTGACGGCGCAAGCGGAGAGGGTGCTCGCCGGAAGCGCGACGCAATCAGCCTCGCGTGGCGGAGACGCGGCCAGGTATCGCGATGACGACGGAGGTGCATCCTTATTATAATGTCATTTTGTCTTTTGACGCCGACAATGCACTCCCGCCTGACTCGGATTACATGAAGTCAGATCGACTTGAGGCGATGGCAATGACGGCTCGAAAATCGACGGATGCAGTGAATTCGGGATAGGCCGATTAACTGGTGCGCGAATCGAGTGCGTGAAATCGGCGCGACAGTCGATTGCTGAGCAGGTTTGCAACGAGCGTCAGAAGGGCGAATGCGACGCGCCCCCGGACGGGGCCGACTCGAAGCTTGCAGAAGGGTTGATTACTGAAACTCGACCGGGAGTTCTTTCACCAGGTCCTTGATGTGCTGGGCGTCATCGCGCCGGCAGATCAGCGTTGCATCCTTGGTGTGCACCACGATCAAATCGTGAATCCCGTTCGCGACGATCACCTGCGAACCATCGACCGCCTCGGTGATGATGATGTTGCCGCCGGACTGGCGGAGCACCGTTTGCGCGGTCTTCATGTTGCCGTCTGAATCCTGCTTCAACAGCGCGCCGAGTTCGGTGTAACTCCCCACGTCGGACCACTCCAGCGCCATCTCGACGCACAGAATGCCCGGCGACTCGGCCGTTGCCGCTTTCGACACCGGCTCCATCACCGCGAAGTCGATGCTGATCTTCTGGAATTCCGAGTAATCGGCGAGCAATCGCGCCACGCCGGTCGGGCTGTTCCATGCCTCGGCCAGCGTCGTCACCCGCTGGTAGGTGTCCGGCAGGTGCGTGCGCAGCGCGTTCAAAACGGTCGCGGTGCGCCAGACGAACATCCCGCTGTTCCACAAATAACGACCATCGTCCACATACTTCTTCGCCGTGGCCGCGTCGGGCTTTTCCTTGAAAGCCTGCACCGGCAGCACGCCCGGTTCAATCGGCCCGCCGACGTGCAGATAGCCGTAACCCGTCTCGGGCCGCGTCGGCCGAATGCCGAACGCAATCAGCGATGGCACATGTGACTCGGCCGTGGCATATCCGCGCTGCACGGCCGCAACAAACCTCTCGACCGGTGTGATGAAATGATCCGCCGTAAAGACGCCCATGGTGCAATCGCCGCGCCGCTCGCGCAGGATCGCCGCCGACAGTGCGATGGCTGCCGCCGTGTCGCGACCGCAGGGCTCGCCGATGAAGTTCTCGGGGGGAAGTTCCGGCAACTCCGCCATGATCGCCGCGCAGTGTTCGGCCAGGGCGACCACGTGAATATCCGCCGGCGGCAGAAACGCCGCGAGCCGGTCAAACGAATGGCGAATCAGGCTCTTGCCGTCATGGATCTTGAGCAGTTGCTTGGGACGGTTCCGCCGCGACAGCGGCCAGAGCCGTGTGCCCGAGCCGCCCGCCATGATGACCGCCGCTCGTGAAGAAGCCATTAGCCGAACCTTGTAGCATCCCCCCTCCGCGGGGGACGACGTATTCTCCGCACGTTCACGCTCGTCATCGGCCACGGAGGGCCGACGCTACGCTTCCCCCATCTCCAGCGTCGCATGATCCAGCGCGAACGACCGCTCGCCGAACCCGTCGAATCGGATGCGAACATACACGCTCCGCCCGCGCGGCTCCAATCGCACCACGCGGCCCTCACCGTAGTCGGGATGGCGCACAATGGAACCCGGAATAAACCGACCGATGTCGATGCCGTCCGCGTCGTCGTACTCGTTGTAGCGGCCCAGGTGCGCCCGTGATCGGTCCTGCTCGCGTTCGAAGTCGGCCGTCTCCAACTCGTCGGCCGGCAACTCGCTCAGAAAGCGCGACGGAATCGTCCGTTCGGTGATGCCGCGGACCATGCGATACCGGGCCCGCGTCAGCGTCAAACATCGCCGCGCCCGGGTGATGCCCACGAACGCCAGGCGGCGTTCCTCCTCGATGTCGTCGCCGCCCTCGCGAACCGCCCGGGCATGCGGCAGCATGTTTTCCTCCAGGCCGACGACGTACACCTGCGAAAACTCCAGCCCCTTGGCGGCGTGCAGTGTCATCAGCGTGACCGGGCCGCCGGCCAGTTCGACCGAATCGACATCTGTCACCAGACTGATCTGATGCAGCCATTCGCCAAGCGTGCCGGTGGGATTCTCAACGTCGTATTGCTTCGCCGCCGAGACCAATTCGTAGGCGTTCTCGAGCGCATCGTTGTCGATGTCGCCGTCGGCGCCGAGCACGGCTTCCATGCCGGAGTCCTTGAGCACCGTCTCGACAATCGCCTGTACCGGTGATTGCGGCATCTCCCGCAGCCGCCGCATGAACGCCGCGAACGGTTTGATCTTCTTCGCCGCGGACTTGAGCCCCTCGATCGAATCCGCGGACTCGATCGCCGCGCCGATCGGCATGCCGCCGGCCCGGGCGAAGTCGCGGATCTTCTCGATCGTCACCTTGCCGATGCCCCGGCTCGGCGTGCCGATCGCACGCACCAGCGACACCTCGTCGGCCGGGTTCACCACGGCCTTCAGATAGGCCATGATGTCCTTGATTTCCTTGCGGCCGTAGAACTCCACGCCCCGGGCAATCTGGTACGGCAACTTCGCCGCACGCAGCGCCTCTTCGAGCACGCGGGTCACCGCGTTGATACGGTAGAAGATCGCCACGTCGCCGGCCTGCCCGCCTTCGTTGACATACGACTGAATGTCACCCGCGATGCGCCGAGCCTCGTCGTGCTCATCCTCGCACTCCCAAACGCGGATCGGCGCGCCGAATTCCTCGTCCGTCCAGAGCGCCTTCTCCTTGCGCTGCGTGTTGTGGGCGATCAGGCTCGACGCCGCCGAGAGGATGGCGCCGGTGCTGCGATAATTCTGCTCCAGACGCACCGTCTTCGCATCGGGGTAGTCGTTCTCGAAATCGAGAATGTTGCGAATGTCTGCTCCGCGCCAGCCGTAGATCGATTGATCGGGGTCGCCGGTGCAGCAGATGTTGCGGTTGTCGCCGGCCAGGCGCGTCGCGATCAGATACTGCGCATGATTGGTATCTTGATATTCGTCAATCAGCAGGTAGCGGTACCGATTCGACAGTTCCTTCGCCACCGACGGCGTGTCGCGCAGCATCGTCGCCACGTGCATCAGCAGATCGTCGAAATCGCAGGCGTTCTGCTGGCGCAGCATCTGTTGATACGCCTCGTACACCTTGGCGACGGTCTTCTCGGTGAAGTCCCCCGCCTGCTCCGCGAAGTCCGCCGGCGTCTGCAGTTTGTTCTTGGCGTCGCCGATGTAGCCCTCAATCGTGCGCGGACGCCAATTGTCCGCCGACAGGTTGCAAGCCTCGATGGCCTCCTTCAGGATTGATCGCTTGTCGGATTCATCGAGGATGGTGAAGTTCGGCAGCATCCCGACGGCGTGGGCATAGGTGCGAAGCAGCCGTGCGCACAGCGAGTGAAACGTGCAGACCAGCATGCCGCGTCCCTGCGGCCGCCAGGAGCCCTCGCCCGACACGCCGGACTGAACGACTCCGTCCTCCTCGAACAACGCCATGATGCGCTGACGCATCTCCCCCGCCGCCTTGTTGGTAAACGTGATCGCCAGCACCTCATCCGGCCGCGCGACGGTCGACGCGATGTAGGCCGCACGACGGGTGATGACCCGCGTCTTGCCCGACCCGGCCCCGGCCAGCACCAGCAGCGGGCCATCGGTCGTGGTGACGGCCTCGCGCTGCGGGTCGTTCAGGTTGTCGAGGAGCTGATTCAAGTTTCGACTGCTTCCTGCGTCTGGACGAACCCGCAAAATTCCACTGTACCCGGTGCCGCAACGCTCTACTCTGCGCCGTTCAGCAGAGTCCTGTTCAGCAGAGTCTTGTTCAGCAGAGTCCCGTTCGGCACGGTACCGCAAAGATCCTCTTTGCGGCGCACGGCGAAGAACCGCGCCAACGCCCGCCGCCCAAGTCGCAGCGGATTCTAATCCAGTTTCGAACGCAAGGCGTGCCACCGGCTGCTTGCCTGCCAGTGCGAGCGTGCATGAACCGGCCCCATGCCCGTAGCACCACTATCAACATTATCCATCTGCCGGACGATTCGTGACCCGGACTACGCCCGCGTACGATTCCGCCATGCCACACCGCAATCGCAGGCTGCCGTACATCACCGATCCCGGCGTCGCGAGCCCCGAATCGAGGCAGCGGCCGCGCGCCAGGGACGTCTTCCTCTTGATCGGCGGCATCTTTGTCTTTTTCTTCAGCCTGATGATCGGCCGCATGACCGAGCGGGCCTGGCGGATCCACCTCAACGCCGACCGTTACGTTAAGACGGACTTAGAAATCATACATCTGGACGAAACACCGGGTGACGGCCCCAGGTCCCACATCGTTCGCGTCGGGGCGACCGGCGAGGAACTGATCGTGCGCGACCTCGACGCGCGCATCACGACCAAGCACGGCCCCGGCGGCGCAATCGGGAGGTATCCCCCGGCCATCAACGCAAAGGGCCGCCGCATGCCGGCCTGGTACACGCCGGACGCAGGCGGGGTCCTCAGCGACCTGCGCATCGCCTACCTATCGGAGTACGACTCGTTGCCCCACCCCGTGCATGTTGCAAAAGTGACCCTCGTCAATCTTCTGGTCCTGACGATTGGTGCGATGATGATTCGAACGGGCTTTCGGCGGTTGAAGCGCTGGCAGATGGTCAACCCCGAGCACGATTAGCGCGTGCGGGACGCCGAAACGTCGCCCATTCGCAATTCGCAATTCGCAATTAGTCATTCGCCATTCGTCGCATCACCGCCGCATACCCCCCATCGCGATCTGCATCCGGCAGCGTGAATTTCGACTCCGCCAGTTGCCAGCCGGGGTTTGCCGCGAGGAACGCCGCGATCTGCGACTCGTTTTCCTCCGGTTCGATCGAGCAGGTCGAGTAGATCAACCGCGTTTTGGGGCCGGACAGTGCAACTGCGCGTGCGAGCAAGCCTCGCTGGATTTCGACGAGTGACGCAATGGACTTGTGGGTGGCGCGGTAGCGGGCTTCCGGCCTGCGGGCCAGCACGCCGGTGTTGCTGCACGGGGCGTCGATCAGGATGAGGTCGGGGGCCTTCCCAGCGGCGAGCGCCGCGTCGAGGTCATTCAGCGGCACGGCCTCGACAATCGTCAAACCCAATCGCGCGGCGTTTTCGGCGATGCGCCCGAGGCGCAGCGCGTCCGCGTCGGTCGCCAGCACCCTGCCGCGATCGCCCATCATCTCGGCGGCCTGCGTCGATTTCGTGCCCGAGCCGGCGCAGAGATCGAGCACGAATTCGCCGGGCATCGGCGGCGCGAGCGTGAGTGCGATGCCGGCCGTGGAATCCTGCGGCTGGCAGAGGCCCTCGTGAAACACGTCGAGATCGGCTGGCGACGAGACGCCTTCCAAGACAATATGTGAATTGACCAGCCGCACGTCGTAGCGTTCCACCGAAGCCTGCCCGACGTGGCGGTCGGGGGACGATGAATCAACTTGCTCCCCAGGAATGGAAATGCCACGCACCGGCGGGGCTGAAGCCCGGGGCTCTTTGGCTTCTCGAAGTCGCTCCAGCAGGGCCTGCGGCGTGATTCGCATGGCGTTGGGCCGCAGCACCAACGACGGCCGCCGCTGACCGGCATCGAGAACCTGGCGGCAGCGTTTCGGCTTGAACCGCCGGTGCCAGCGTTCGACGAAGAACGGCGTGTGCGAGGTGATCGCGACGAGATACTCAAGCGGTCGCCGGGCGGGATCTGGAAATAGATCGCAGTCAAACAAGCGGCCGCGCGTTGCGTCGATGGGCAGCCAGCGGCGCGGTGACGGCGGGGATGAGGCACCGGGTGTGCTGCCCTCACCCCGACCCTCTCCCAGAGGGAGAGGGGGAACAGCGCCCTCACCCCGGCCCTCTCCCGGAGGGAGAGGGGGAACAGCGCCCCGCTTCGCAGTTGCACCGTCTCCTGTTTGATCGGGGGGTTCTGATGAGGACTCGTTCAAATCCACCATCGGTCCGCGCGAGGCCGCGACGCTCCGCAGAATCGCATTGATGCGGCTCGCCGTTCCGCGGCCGTGCGAACTGGCCAGTCGAACCGCCGAATCGACAATCGCATGATCCGGCACGCGGTCGAGCCAGCAGAGTTGATAGACCGCCATCGCCATGTTCAGACGGATGACTTCATGCAGGCCGGCCCAGCGGCCGCGAAAGAAATGGGCCGCGATGTGTTCGCAGGTGATGCGATGCCGCGTGGTGCCGAGGACCAGTTCCATCGCCAGGCCGGAATCCGCCGCGCTCAGGGGATGGCCCTCCTGCAACTCGGCCAGGCGCGCCGCCCCGAAGACGTCCGCCTCAAACACCTCACACAAGACGGCCAATGCCCGGGCGCGCGGGTCGGAGCGGCGGTGTGCGGCCGTCATGGCTGATCCGAATCGGCTTCGCCGTCGGACGCCCCGGCGACCACGGGCGCTGGTGCATCGTCCGTCGCGGCATCGGCTGCGTCGGCCGCGAAGCCCTCCAGAATCGAACCGAGTTCAACGGTAAGCCCCTCGATCTGCGATTCCTCCAGTTCCGGATTGACCACGCGATGCTGCGTCTTGTCTGCCATCAGCCGCATGTGCCAATACTCTCGACCGCCTTCGCGCGTGGTCTGTTCATACTTGAGCAGGCGCTTGCGGAGCAGGATGAGAGAAAGCACGAACCGGAAACGCTCCTTGCCCGCCTCGTCGGTCTCGCTGAGCCGTCGGAAGAAATCCACCAGGATGGCATCGTCCACGAGCACCTTGCGCTTCTTCTCCCGCTCCGGCACGCGGGTGCGAAAGTGGCACAGGGCCCCGGCCGGCGGCCCGTGCCAGCACTCGGCGCCGATGTCCTGCCGCACGAAGGCCTCCCCCTCGGCGACGACGACGGTATAAAACACGTCGCCCACCTCAAGCGGCCGCGCGCACGTCGCACACTTGCCCGTCGCCCTGGATATCTCGTATTCGGCCATTTTTTTCTTAATGTCCCTCCCTGGACCTTGTCGCGTCCCCCGAACCGGGAACGGTGAATCTCAAATACGGTCGTCAAAGCCCCGGACGGAAGTTCGGTGTCCGTGCGCGAGAACGCGTCCCCTCGCATACGACCCCCTGCGTCCTGCCGGGGTTCTGAATCAGCCTCACTGCACGGTCACCTTGTCGACCGAGTCCGGCTTCGGCGTACGCGGCAACTCCATCGCGGTCGGTTCCGCCAGCACGATCGGCTCAACAACCGACGTCACCTTTTCCACCTCCGGCACCAGCAGCCGGCTCTTCCGCCTGCTGCGACGCACTTCCCACACAATGAACCCGATGAACAATGCGATGACAATGCCCGCCACGGTCATGCCGCCGATCTTGGCCTGCCGGACGAACTCTTCGATCTTGCCGCCGAAATACCAGCCACCCAACACCCACACCGGCACGGAGATGAGCGCGGCCGTGCCGTCAAACGTGAGGAACTTCCAGTACGGCACTTTCAGCGTGCCCGCAATGAGAAAGATGACAGAGCGCAAACCAGGCATGAAGCGGGCGGCGAAGATGATCTTCGAACCGTGGCGATCAAAGCCCTCCTGGGCCTTGGCCACGAGCCAGGGCTTGGCGATGCGCTGCAGCCAGCGGTGGCCCAGCAGGTTGTTGCCGTATCGGCGGCCCATGTTGAACAGCAGGCCGTCGCCCACCAACACGCCGACGATGCCCACGACGACCATCCAGCGCACGTCGGCGCTGCCCTTGTAACAGATGTAGCCGGCCGCAATGAGCGGGATGTCCTCGGGCAGCGGCACGCCCAGCCCGGCAATGAACAGGACGATGAACAGCGCGAAGTAAGAGCCGCGATCGATGAAACTGAAAAATAGTTCCTGCAAGGGCCCCTACCTCCGGTGCGACCGGATCATCCTACCATGACGTCGGTCGCATGGCATGACCGCTCCCCACAACCGTTCCGGATGATGAATCACGGCTTTGGAATCGGTGACGGTTCTCCGGGCGGCATTGCAACCGCCGTCCGGGCGGCTTCCACGGCCTCCCGAACGCGCGGCTCCGCATCCTGCGCCAGCAGGTCGAGCCACTTGTCGCGATCGTCGATCGGCTGCGCCGTCACATACCCTGCCAGCCAGATTCGCCGATCGACGGACAATTGCGCCATCCGTGAGCGCATTTCCGATCGGCCGACATCACCAAGCGATACCAGCCCCGCGCAAACCGCATCGATGACCGCGCCGGTGCTGACATCGAGGCAGCGGCCCAGCCACTCCGCGGCTTCGGCGGGCGGCGAGATGTGTGCCAGGGCGTCCACGGCCGCGGCGGCCACGCTCTCGCGCGAACTGCGCCGCATGTCGAGCAGCGTACGACGGACCTTCAGGTTGTCGAGAAATGCCCACGCGATTCGAATGGAGGCGATCTGCCGCCGCTCATCATTCTCCGTCCGAATGCTGGAGAGAATGCGCGGCAGGACGTACTTGGCGAGTTTGGGCTTGCCGCGGAGTTGCTCGGCGTCCGTGGCGAGTTCGGCAACGGAACGATGCTCGAGCGAGTTGACGAATACATCGACCCGCGCCTGCTGCACTCGCTTGTCATAGGCCCGATAGCCGAGGTAGACCGCCGAACCCGCGATGGAAATCGTCAGGATGCACGCCGAGGCGGCGACCAGTACGTCACCGGCCACGCTCTTGCCGCCGGTCGGCGGCTTGACCACTTCCGTAATCGACTTTTGCGCCCCATTGGCCATGCTGAACGCTCAGGACCGCGCGAGGCTCGCCGCCGGGAACAGCCGGGGCCGCGTCTCGCTTGAACGGCATTATCCGGCGTATTGAGCGCTGCGCCAAACGGCGGCCGGAAGGGCACGATATGGCCATTGGAAGCACCGGTTGGAGCGCGATACGGACCATTGACGTGCTCGAGCGTGCTATAATTGACAGAAATGCCGACCCATTCGCGCAAGGAGCATTCGATGTACGTTTCACTACCGCCGGAGTTGGAGCAGTTCGTCGAGGAGTCTGTACGAGCCGGTGATTTTGAGAGCGCCGACGCGGTTGTGATGCATGCGCTCCAGGCACTCAAGTTTCAGCACGATGAACTGCCGCAAGGCGACGCGCTTGAAAAGATGATTGAAGTCGGCCAGGAACAAGCTCAGCGCGGCGAGTTGATCCCCGGTGATGAAGTCGTTCGTGAGTTACTAGCGCGAAATGCCGCACGCCCGCGACACGCATGAACGCATACGAACTCACGCCTGCCGCACGAACCGATTTCGATGAAATTGAGGCATTTATCTCCCAGGACAGTCCTGACGCAGCTCGGCGCGTAGCAATTCAACTGCAGGCTGCCCTTCAACGGCTGGCGGACATGCCTGGATTGGGACATCGACGTCGCGATATTCGTGACGATCGCGTGCGGTTCTTCCCGGTTTATTCATACCTTATTGTCTATAATTAATCTACGCGACCTTTGCAGGTTCTCCGGATCGTCCATGGGCATCGTGATGTCCCGAGAATGATTGAAACCCAACTCGACTAGCCCGATCGTCGCACCTTGACTTGTCGATGGGTATAATCCAGCCACCGCGCGAGTGGCGGAATTGGCAGACGCGCTGGATTTAGGATCCAGTGGGCAACCGTGGGGGTTCGAGTCCCCCCTCGCGCAATCGAACGTATTTCGCCTCAACCCCGTGTCCACAGCAGCACGGCCATTGCGACCAATGCGACGGCCGTCAGAATGCTGCCTGCGATGACCTGACGGCGGCGGCGGCCGGATTCCCATTCCGCAAATGAGCGCTCGATTCGACGCAGATGTTCGGGCCAGTCCACTTCGCCGCCCACGTCGCCCGATGCGAAACAAATCTCGACTTTCGCCGCATTTTCCCCGGCATGCCAACGACCCACCGAGCCGTGCCCTGACCAGATCATCCGCATGGCATCCTCCGGCACGGCGAACACCACAGCCGCAAACTCGCCGCGGCACAGGCGATCGTTCAACTCGTCGTCATCCTTGGGCAGAAATCGCTCTGCCGCGGTCCAGCCGCGCGTTGCAAGGTATTTCTCCAATATGTCAATCAGTTGCGATTGCGTCGGCAGGCGAACCGCGACGGGTTCTCGCGGCGGATCATCGCGCTTCGCATCACTCATCGGTGGGTCCATACGTACGCCGTCATGATGCTCAACCCCACGATGCCCGCCACGCCCGCGAAGGGGAAAATGCTCGCACCCACCAGCCACGCCGGCCCGCGATAGCGCACAAAGGGACGCACGCCCATGATAAGCAGGATGCCGCCGGCATGCAGTCCGGCCGGCAGCCAGAGCGAGCGCGTTCGCAGAAAGGCGACCGACAGCAGGATGCCAAGCGCGAGGTGTCCGAAGAGCGTCCAGTAGCGCTTGACCGCCCGGACGTAGTGGGCCCCGGTGAAGACCAGTGTCGATACGGCGATGGCGATCCACGGTCCGCCGCGCGAGAGCGTCGGCGAGCCCATCACGTCGGCCATGACCACGCCGCGAAAGAGGAACTCCTCGACGAATGCCCCGAAGAGCGCCGTCGCGGGAAGCAATGCGAGCCGCCGAATCCACTTTCGCCGCGAATGGTGCACCTCCACGCGAAGCAGATCAGCGGCGATCCATGCGAGAAACAGCACGCACAGAAAGAGGCTCGCCGCGGCGGCGCCGATCGAAAAATCGCCGATCTCCGCGGTGGGCAGGAGCGAACCGTAGTATTCGACGGGCGAACGACCCCGCAGCAGAGGATACCCGATCAGAATCCCCAATAATATGACCTGTGTCGCGATTCTACCGCCGGTCCGCACGCCTGCCGGCGCATCACCCGCGTCCAGCCGCCAGCGCACCGGCAGGCCGTTGGCCGCCAGCAACGCGCTTTGCACGAGCCACATCGCCACCGGCGCCATTGCAAGCAGCAGCAGTGCGGTCACTCGCGGCCTCCCGCTTCAGCCGGTTGAATCGGCGACGAATAGCCGCGGTCTCCCTGAAAGAACCGCGTCCAGCGGCTGTCGCCCCACAGAAACCATGCCGCGGGATCCTGCCGAAGAAACGCCGCAAAGTGGTCGCCCCATGCCTGCATCGCCTCGCGCACGGCCGCACTGCGCCCGCCCTGGGCCCGGCTGCGGCTGACGACGCTGTGCGGCTCTTTTACGACGATGGTATGAATGCCGTCCTTCACCGACCCGAACACCGGAAACAGCGGCGCCTCCGCCAGCATCGCGATGGATGCCGGTCCCGTCGGAAGATCGACCACGCGCCCGAACAACTGCGTCGCCGCGCCGCTGCCGGCGCGCTGCACGATGTCCGGCGTCATGACCAACGCCCGGCCCGAGCGCAGTATCTCCACGCACGCCGCCGCGCGTGCGCTGGGGTCCGAGGCGTTCGCGGGCTCCAGGATTGCGTCCAGTCCGGCCGCCTTGCACCACGCCTCCTTGAGTGCGCGCTTGCGCGGGTCCTTCGACCATCGCAAATAGACTGACAGCGGTATTTCCTGATTCAGGCGCACGACGGTCAGCACGAAATTGCAGACATGCGGCGGAATGATCACCGCCCCCCGCCCCGCCGTCAGGGCCGATTTCAGCAGTTCGATGCTCCCGTCGATCGCCACGTCCCGCCGCGCCATGTCCGCGACGACCTGCGGCGCGAATCCGGCGCGGAAGATCCGCAGGGAGTTCGACAAATGCCGCGCCAACTGGCGAAAATGCTCGTCCACCTCCGCCCGACCGCCGACCCCCGCCATCCGCATGTTGAGGGCTACCTGCCGCGCCAACACCGGCGCATGCGGCCCCCAGCGGGCCAGCATCCGTTCCAGACGGTCCACCATCCTGGGCGACAGCCGCGGCGCGGCGGCGAGTCCGGCCGACTTGGCCTGTGCGGTCACCCATCGGCGAAACTCTCTGAGCAATCGATTGGCCCCTGGCGGAATCGCAACGTTCATCGGCCCCTGTGCTCCCCGGCCGATTGGGGTGGCGATCCGCGACGGTAGCCTATTCGCATCCCGCCTGCCGCACCATTTGACGCCTATAATCGATTCGACATGTCCACATATGAACATCCGGCGGAAAAAAGTCGTCTTATTTTTTTGGCGTCAGTCCAACGGCCCCTCAGGGGTATAGGGGTGTAGGACGAGGCGACCGTCCATGAGGGCGGCCGGTCCGCGCCCAAAGAAGGCGGCGCCGAGCCGGCCTGTCATCGGGCCGATTGGCAATGGAAAGGCTTCCCGCCGAACGGCAGCCGTCTTGACTGAGGATCGACCGGCTCTGCCGGCAGACTGACACGAACGAGACCGCAACCCATGCTCATCGGCATTCTCTCAGACAGTCACGGCGATGCGGTCCGAACCGAGCGGGCCTTCGCACTGCTTGAGGCGAATGGCGCGAAGAAGTTTTTTCACTGCGGGGACGTCTGCGGCGAACTGGTGCTCGACGTAATGGCCGGCCGCGACTGCACCTTCGTCTGGGGAAACTGCGACGCCGAATCCCCTCTGCTCACGCGATACGTCCGAACCCTCGGCCTCGCGCCGCCGAAACTCCCCACCCGCGAGACCCACGCCGGAAAGACCATCGCAGTCTATCACGGACACGAACGCGATTTCGACGCATTTCTACGCCGGCCCGACTGCGACTACGTCTTCCACGGCCACACCCACCGGATGGCCGACCGCAGGATCGGCAAGTGCCGCGTCATCAATCCCGGCGCACTTCACCGGGCGACGGTTCACACCGTGGCGCTGCTGGATTTGGTTGAGGACCGGCTCTGTGTTTTCGACGTGGATAGAAATACTGCACATAAGGTCTGAGGAATTGACGATCCTCACTGCGACATCGATCGAATAGGTCAGCGCCTACTGATGATGCATTTCGTCACGCGGCGCCTCGTTCAAATACGAATCAAATGTCCTGCTCTTGAAACCTGGAAGAATGACGGCGTTCCCGGGTCGCGGAGGGCAGCAGGCACGCGACAGGACTAATACGCCCCACGGCCGGACAGGACCGCGGGAATTGTCTTGATCAGAATCGCCAGGTCGAGCCAGAGCGTTCGATTGCGCACGTACCACAAATCCAGCGCCAGCCATTCATCGAATGGAATGTCCGTCCGCCCGCTGACCTGCCAGAGACACGTCAGGCCCGGTCGAACACTGTGCCGCATCCGCTGGACCGCGCCGCCCTGGCTCACTTCGTCGACCGGCAGCGGCCTGGGACCGACCAGAGCCATGTCGCCGCGCAACACGTTCCAGAACTGCGGCAATTCATCGATGCTGAACTTGCGCAGGAACCGCCCCACCGTCGTCACCCGCGGGTCGCGGCGCATCTTGAAGCACGGCCCGCCCTTCAGGTCGTTGAACGGGCGAAACAGTTCTTTGTCATCATCGGCGCCGAGGTACATCGTGCGCAGTTTCAACATGCGAAACGGCACGCGCCCGCGACCGGCGCGCTGCTGAAAGAAGAGCGCCGGCCCCGGTGAGGTCAATTGAATCGCGGCGGCCGCGACCAGCATGATGGGCGACGCCAGAATCAGCGCAATGGCGGACAGAACGATGTCCATCAACCGCGCGATCCTGCCCGGCGCGACGGGAACCGCGCCGCGCGGACCCAGCACGCCCGGGGCAAGCGCCAACTCGGGAACCAGCGATATTTGGCCGGTCCTCACTGGCATCGCCCCGACTCCTTCTCATGCGAACCGCCGTGCTCCTTGAATCCCCAGCACAGCGTGTTCCAGATGAAACGCGGATTGCCCAGCAGGTACCGCCGCCACTTGCCCACCGGATCCACCGCCAGGCGATACAGCCACTCGGCGCTCCACCGACCGGCCCATGCCGGCGCCGGCGCCTCAAGGCCGGCCCAGTAGTCGAGCATCGCCCCGACGCACCAGCGCGTCGTCACATTCAGTCGATCGCGATGATCCGCGAGGAACGTCTCCTGCCGGGGCGTTGACAGACCGGCCAGCAGAATGTCCGCGCCGGACGCGTTGATCCGCGCGATCACATCGGCGTCGTTCGCGGAATCAAAGTGCCCATGGTGCGTACCCGCAATGCGCAGGGTGGGCTCGGCGACACGCATGGCAGCGGCGGCCTCTTCCGCCACGCCGGATCGGCCGCCCAGCAGGAAGAGCCGCAGCCCCTCCTCGGCGCAGCGGCTCATGAATCGCGGGAAATAGTCATTCGCAGTCATTCGTTCGGGAAGGCGCATGGCGGCCCACCGGCTGGCCCACACCACCGACACGCCGTCCGCGAAGCACACGTCGGCCGCCCGCAGCGCGCCGGCCAGTCGCCCATCGCTTCTCGCCAGATTGATGACGTGGGCGTTGACATAACAAAGAGTGGTCCGTTCCCCGGCGACCGATCGTGCGACCACCGTCTCCACCAGTTGATCGGTGTCGAGCACGCAGATGGGAAACCCCAGAATGTCTACAGATGGCGGAATCGCAATGGAAGCGGCCACGCCGGAAGACCCGGGGCCATCGCCGCCGGTCCTGACATACCCATACCGCAGATCGGGCGAGTCCGGTGCCGGGGTTCGTACTGCGCCTTCAACCTCGTGCAGCGCGTTCAATGCCCCACCTCCGCTCACCGAGCAGTTTCTGATACAACTGTCCATATCTCGCCACCACCGTCCGGGCATGGAACCGCTCCTCCATCGCCCGACGGGCCGCGTGCCCGAGACGAAGGGCGTCCGCCCGGTTGCTGATCAGTCCGAGCAGCACCTGCGCCAGGCCGTCCGCGTCGCCGGGCTTGACCAGCCGCCCGCTCAGGCCGTCCGCGATCGCCTCCGGCACGCCGCCGACCGCGGTCGCGACGATCGGCTTCGACGCGGCCATCGCCTCCAGCAGCGCGCTGGGCATGCCCTCGGAATGCGACGCCAGACAAAATATGTCCGATGCCGCCAGCACGCTCCACACGTCGGAATGAAATCCCGCCAGTTTGACCGTGCCCTCAAGGCCCAGCCGTGCAACCTGCGCCTCCAGCACCGGTCGATCGGGCCCCTCGCCCGCGACGACAAACACGACATCGGGCCGCTGCGCATGCACCCGCGCGGCCGCGTCGATCAGCACCTCGATTCCCTTTTCGCGGCTTAAACGCGAGAGCGTCGCCACGACCGGCGCGGTCTCCGACACGCCCCATGCCTTCCGCTGCCACCGCCCCGCCACTGGATCAATCTGCTCAGGTGGATCGATGCCGGTGCGGATGACGCTCACCCGATCGTCGGGAATATGCAGACGATCGACGCAATCCCGCCGCACCGCATCCGACACCGCCAGCACATGCTTGGGCAATCGCGCACAAGCCGCATCCAGCACCGGGTCGGTGATCCGCTTTTTGACGCGACTCATCGACCCCATTGCATACACCGTCGACAGGATGACCGGCACGCCCGCCCAGCGCGCCGCCACGCCGCCGAGCAGGTCGGCGCGCAGCAGATGCGTATGCACGATGTCATAACCGCCCTGATCGATGAGCCGCCGCGCCCGGAGGATCGCCCGCGGGTCGCGCTCATCAGGGGCTTCCAGGTTGTGCGTGCGAATGCCGAGATCCTCGAGCTGATCTCGGACCGGACCGTCGCCGTGAAAACAGGCAACCGACATTTGATATCGACGTCGATCGAGATATCGGGCGATTTGCACCAGCCACTTGGTATCGGTCTTCACTTCGAAGGTTGACACCAGGTGCAGGACGCTCGTCGCCCGGCGTTCGCTCGGCGCAGGCTCTGCCTCAAACATGCCCGAATCCCCCCCTGCAAACTCTACAAATACCCGGCGGTCCCCAACGTCCACGCGGCCGCCGATTCACGGCACGGCGGAGACTATCGGACGGGCCTCCGGGATTTGTCGAATTAAGTTCGGACGCCCCTGTCCCCGTTCATGTCCCCTCCGCGCGATGACGCATTTGCGGAGCAACCGCGCGAAATCCCGCGACATGTCGGCGGCATCGAAGCCTTGATGCACCCGCCGAGCCGCCGACTCAGTCAGTCGGTGACGGAGTGCCGAATCCGCCGACAACTCGGAGATTGCATCGGCTAATCCCGCCGGGTCCGATGCGTTAATGACCAGCCCGTTCTCGCGATGGGTCAGGAACTCTGGCACGCATCCCACGTTCGGGCCGATAAACGCACAGCCGGCCGCGGCCGCCTCCAGCATCACAACGGGCATGCACTCGACATCGCTGCACAGGCAGGCAATATCGAGCGCTCTAAGCAATTCCGGCGTGTCGTCGCGGGCGCCCAGCATGCTCAGCGTCGCTTGAGGCAGACCAGCGTCTTGAACCAGCGATGCAACGCGGTGACGATCCGGGCCGTCGCCGATGAGGAAGAATCGAAGGTGGCGTCGGTCGGGCGCCAGGCGCGCGGCCGCCTGAATGAAGAGATCCTGCCGCTTCTCGGGTCGCAGGTTGGCAATGAGACCGATGCCGATCTCGTGCGGCTTCAGGTCGAGTCCGCAGCGGAGGACTTCGCGTGGTGGCTGGCGTTCAAATCGCTCCAGTTCGATTCCGTTTCGAATAATTGATATGCGGCCCGCGGGAACATGCTCGTGCCGAACGAGCGAGGACTTGTGCGCGTCGCCCAATGCTACAAACGCATCGATGAAGCGGTAGAGCGCCCGGTTGGGCCGCTCGATGTGAGCGATGCCCGAACGCGGGAACCAGTGCGACCAGACGACGACGGGAATGTCATCGACCGCCGCCGCGAGCGTGGGCCAGAACATGCGATCGCCGCCGCTGTGGGCAACCACTACGACGTCGATGTCCGCGGATTCGATGATCTGACGCAAACGCAGAATGACGGCGACGTCCGTCTTATGATGCAAAATGCCGCCGTGAACGACGATGCCGCGCGCGGCGCACTCCACCGCGAGCGGCCCGGCCTCCTGGAGACAGGCGATGACCGGCGTCACGCCGAAGTCCGGCAACCGCTTGACGAGCGTGAGGAGCATGCGCTCCGCGCCGCCGTGCGTCAGTCGATTCGTGACGAATAGCGCCCGCAACGGTTTGCCATTGAATGGCGACGCGGGTTCGCTGGGTGAATTTTGCGCATCGTTTGCCTTCGCAATCGGCTCCTTGTCGCCGGCGGATGGCGTGGTATTCGCGAGCCGATTGCGCAAGCATCCGATTTCGCCGCGTTGCGTCATGCGCAGTCGAATTGTCTGCCACACCCCCGCCATCAGGCCGCGCAATTCAGCCCAATGGGCCGAGCGCCCGGCCAGCCCCCACGCAGTGTGCATCATCGACAGCACGAGAAATGACCACGCAATGAGCAACCAGTCGCCGAAGCCGGGATTGCAAGTTTTCTTCAGAATGTATATATAATTCCTGGCGGTCATGAGACCCAGCCGATACGCATCGGTCCGACTTCCGGCATCGCGTCGATGCACCACGCGGGCACGCCGCGATTCCAGCAGCCAGTGATTCGGTGCGAGTCGATATCCCATCTCGCGGTCTTCGCCCAGCGCATACGCCGCGAGTGATTCATCAAATGGATGCGCAAGCACAACGCTCCGTCGCAGCGCCATCGCCGCGCCGGACAACCAGCGGGCTCGCACGGCGATGCTGGGTTCATGCAAAGCATTCGGCTTCGGCCCGGGTGGTCGGCCGCGCGGAGCGATGCGCCACCAACCGGCCAGCGCATAGCCCCGTTGAAAGAGCCGCGCGGGCAAAGAGTGAAAGGCCGGCTCGATGACTGTTGCGGTGACGCCGGAGACGAGCGGATCCTGCATCAGCCGCGCGATTTCCTCGACGACCTGGGCTTCGCACGTGACGTCATCGTCGAGAAAAAGTAGAATGTCCCCTTTTACGCCTTTTACGTTCCTGGCGGCGAGGTTGCGGGAGGCGGTCAGGCCGATGCCGCCGGTGGGGATGATCTTCCATGCAGCGGCGGCCTCGGATGCGGCCGTGCCGATGCGCTCGCAGTCCGCGGCAGACAGGGCGCCGTCATCCAGAATGAGGACCTCGTCCGCCCGCCGGCGCTGGGTGCGCAACGATCGAAGCGTATCGATGAGCGATTCGGGGCGATTGCGCGAGCAGATGACGACCGTGACGGTCGGCAGGGCTTCGCACTGCGTCGAATTGTCGCGATCCGTCGCGCTCATGTCACACTCAACACCGGCCGGGCTGTAGCCCGGGGCTCGTTGTTCCCTTCGGGAACGCCTTACCTACCGCTTGCCGCCCCAGCGAGGCACATAACCCCACGCCCCCTTGAACACGCCCCTGAGTTCGGTCCGCTCGGCGACGCTGAAGAAGACCGGCGTCGTCACCGCCATCAGCATCACGACCAGCGTTGCGGGTCCGAGGATCCGGCCCCGCGCCGCCAGCAGGAACGACACCACGACCACCGCAATGCTGCCGCGATCCAGCCTGCGGCCTTCCATCCGCATCAGCGACAGGCACACCGCCAGCGCCGCCCCGATTGCGAAGACGCCGCACCATGACGCCGCGTGCAGGCCGTTTGCGTCAAACCAACTGGGACGCAGAATGAAATAGACATACGGCGCCATCGCCCGCCAGGCGGCCGACGTCTGCACCGCCGCCGGCGTCGGACCGGCCAGCCACCACGCCAGCAGCGCGTTGGCCCCCACGCCGACCAGCCAGGGCCACGCCAGCAGACGGCTCTTCTCGATCAACTGGAAGTGAATCACCAGGAACGCCAGGTGCGACCCCAGCAGAAAGAACAGCAGTTGCAGCGGCAGGATCTCCGCGCCATCCACATACGCCTGACCGAACATCGGCATCACCTGCCGCTTGAGCAACGCAATGCCCGCGCACAGGACGAACAGCGCCAGGCCGCCCGCGCGAAACGCCAGCGACCACTGCCGATCGGCGGCCTCGCGCCCGCGGCTTTCCCACGTCTTGGTCACGGCGCTGGCGATCACCGCCACGATCGACATCGCCCCGATCAGCACGAGGTTGCCGACCTGCCGGGCCGCGTTGAACACAGCGACGACCTCGTGGCCCTGCACCTTGTTCAGGTACCACGATGGATAATAGACAAGAACCTGCCACGTCACCCCGGCCACCGCCGACCACAACCCGAATCGCAGCAGCGGCGCGGACGTCTGGTCCTCGGCCAGCCGGCCATGCTGCGATGTCCAGCGACCCAGCATCCGATGCAGCATCACGCCCATCACCAGTACGGGCAGGAACAGCGCGACCGCATAAACCACGGTCATCGTCAGCGCGCTGCGCATGCCGACGACGACGGCGACAATCGTCAGCAGTAGAAAGAGCGTCCCGTGCACCGTCTCCATCACCGACAGTGCCGTAAACATCCGCAGGGCCTTGAGGATGGCCAGTTCAAAGAAATAGACCACAAGCATGGCGACAACAATGGCCGACGCGCTGGCCAGTGCCGGCGCGTCATTCTTGAACGCGCTGGTCAGGTTCGGGTCGGTCGAGGCCTGGGCGTAGAAAAACTGTCCGAATGCGGTGGGAAACAGCAGCATGACACCGATGCTGACGGCGCTGAACGCGGCCACCAGCATCGTGGCCCGTCGCAGAAATGCAACAAGCGTGCCGCGCGTCTCATGCTGCGGGATGTATCGCGTGATCGCCTCGGCCAGTCCGAAACTGCACAGCGGCGTCATCACGTTGACCGCCAGTTGAATCAGCGTCATCAGGCCGAACTGATGCTTGAGCATCAACCGCGCGAGGATCAGATTGCGAATGAAATTGATGAACCGAAACGCGACGGTCGCGGGCAGGTAGGTGCCCATCGCCTTTTGAATGCGGGCGTTTGCAAAAAACCCGCCCGGCGCGGATTCATCCACGAGCGGCCCCAGGACTTGGGGTTCGGGCGTCGGTTTGGGTTCAGCCATGAGAGGTAGTTGTAACGCGGTCCTCATCGGCTGTCCCCGGGGCACGCGCGATCGAGCAAAGTGCCACTTTGCTGAGGGAGCGGCAAAATTCCACTCTGCCGCCTCACCGCTCGGAGTTCACGCGAATCGGCAACCGGGCCGCCGACCGAGGACGCGGCGCCGAGGCCGGCCGCACCGACTGCACGCCGCGCTGCAGCGGCGACGAATACCCAACTCTCGCCCGAATCGGCTGCGGCCCCAGCAGGATGTTCAACGACGCCACCACCGCCGACAGCCCGAAAAACAGACAATTGGCGAATGGATTGTCGCTGGTCTCGCGAAAGAACCCGTCAATCAGGAATGCCGCCGCCAGCACCCAGTAAAGCACCAGCAGGTCGCGGTTGATGAAGCCCGGCGCGGTTGCCGGCAGTTTGTGGTACAGGCGAACACTCAGCCCGATCAGCAGCACAATCGCGCTGACATAGAGGATGAGCCCGATGATGCCGGTCTCGGCCAGCACCGAGAGCATGTTGTTGTGTTCCATCGCCGTGGAACTGAATGCGTAATACGGGCTGCTCGGGTCCTGCGCGAAGTCGGGGGCATGATCGCGGAAATGACCGAATCCCACACCGGTCAGTGGATGATCGGCCACCATGTGCCAGGTCATCTGGGCCAGGCCGATGCGAAGCAGAATCGGTTCGAGGTCGGTCACGCCGCCCTTGTCGCGATCTTCGCTCAGAAAGCCCTCCATGTTGGCCACGGCGACAACGAGGCCCAGCGCCAGCAGCAATGGCACCGTCACGGCCCGCGCCATCCTGCGCCTGGAGCACATCAGCCAGATTGCGCCGCACACCACCATCGACAACCAGACCGATCGCGTCTTGGTCCAGAAGATTGCCGGCAGCATGAGCGCGTTGCACAGCCGCAGCATCCAACGAACCATCGGGCCGCTCTGCCGCGCCAGCACGAGGTTGCTGAAGAAACAGTAGATCAGCGCAAGACCCATCGCCGGGGACATGACAAACGGTCCGCGCACGCGGCCCCAGTGAATGCCCACGCCGGCGTCGGCAATGTAGCGCGGAAAAATCAGGCCGTACAACTCAAACCGCTCGCACCAGCCAATGAACGTGAGATAGACGCCAAGGATCGCGAAGAACACCGCGATGCGCCGGAAGTCGCCCTCGTTCCGCAGGCCGTGCAGCACCAGCAGAAACACCACGAAGGGAAAGAGGTATCCGCCGATCAGCCGGTAATGCACCGTGATCGGCGAGCGCGTTTCAAATCCGGTCGCCGCGGCCGAGATCGTGAAATAGACCACGATCGCCAGCAGTACCCAGCCGACCGGCCACGCCATGCGGAAGCGCATCCGACCGGTGACGACCATGAACATGAAGAGCACGAACAGCACGACGATGCCGATGCGCGGAATCGTCAGTGCGAAAAACGCGCTCTCCGCGTCGCGCCAGAATTCCTCGTGCAGGAGGATGAGCGTGGCAAACCAGACCAACACGGCCAGCAGCAGGTCGCCGCGAATGGCGACGACGCCGAACGCCGCCGCCGCCAGCAATCCCGCCCACAGGTAAGGCACGCCCTCGCCGCCGGCGGTCGCCATCGCAATGCCACAGGCGCCGGCCAGCGCCAGACCCAGCATCGCCAGCCAGATCATCGGAAACCGTCGCGCTGCCAGTGCCGTTTGAGACATCCGTGTCCTTGTGCCGGGTGCTTGCACCGGCTGATTGCTTCTACATCCGGGTGGTACCGGCGTCCCGCCCGTATGTATGACCGAGACGACCGTACTACACGCACATCAATCGAGTTGCATGACTAGATCATCTGATACAGCGCGTCAGGAATCGGGTCATTCCGCTGATTCAAGACCAGGCCCAGCACCTTCACGCCGCCGTTGTCCAGCCGCTTCTTGGCCTCGCCGATGGTCTCGCGCGGCGTCTGTCCCGCCCGGGCCACCAGCACCGCCCCGCCGACCATCTGTCCCACGACCTTGGCATCGGGAAACGAGTTGATTGACGGCGTATCGATGATCACGTGGTCATAGCGATCGAGCAGCCGCGCCAGCGTGGACTGCAATTGTCGACTTCGCAGCAGCGCCAGCGGCTGGGCCGCCGCCGATCCGCCGGTCAGCACGTGCAGTTCACCGCCGCCCGGGAGGCTCACTGCCTGCAGGGCCGCCTCCAGCGTCGAGCGACCCTCCAGCACGTCTGTCACGCCCGGCGCCGGCTTGAGACTCATCAACTCCGCGATCCGGGCACTGCGAACGTTGAAATCCACGAGTGCAATGCGCAATTCACGATTGCTCGTCGCGCCGAGAATGGCCAGCGACGTCGATATCTGCGTCGCGCCATCGCCACGCCTCGCACCGGTCACCACGATACCGCGCGGCGGCGCATGGTCGGCTGCGAAAAAGACCTGGCTCCAGATCTGCGAAACCTCGGCTTCACACTCCTCGCGTATCCGGCACTTCAGCGTGGTCCGGCTGGCGATCGGCCCGATGGGCTGGCTCGGTTCGACCGAGCCGGCAACCATCTGCTTGGGCGAACCGCGTCCGGCGGACACCGGAATCTCGTATTCCGGCTCCGGTTCGGGCTCGGGGCGCGAGGCATCCGGATCGGCCAGCGGATCGACCAGCTCTTCGCCGCCGATGGGATCGCTGCTCAGCGAGCCCTCTTCACCGTTGACCCACGACAAATCGTCGGTCACGCCGTTGAGGTCGTCGAGCGAATCCGCGGCATCGTCGCCGTTGGTCTGCGAAGGATCGGACGGACCGCCGTTGGGTTTGTTCTTCTTGTGTTTTCGAGACACGACTGCATACTCCTGTCTGCTTCACACGGGGTCCGCGGGCGTTCTCGCCCGCACAGCGGACCAGAGGTCCGCATTCCCCGAACGCCCGACTTCCAGATCGAACGGGCGCTACGCCCCCGCCACCAATCCGCCGCCGTACCGCTTCACCGTGCCGACCACCGGGATGCCCAGGTAGCGCTCGGCCTCGTCGGTCGATCGCAGCGAGTGATCGAAGTGATCCATGAAGAACGCCATCGCCGTGCCGAGCAGCATGCTGGCGACAAACGCGACAAGCGTCCACAACATCGTCTTGGGGCTGGCCGGCTTGGCCGGATTGGGCATGCTCGCCTCATCCAGTTTGCGGATGGTCAGCATGTCCCGCGCCCGCAGGCTGCTGGCCTCGGCCGAAACCCGTTCCTTCTTGAGATCGCCGAGTTGTCGCTCCGCCGTCTCGAGGTCGTTCTTCTTGCGGATGTACTCGGCCAGTTTGCGCGTCGTCTCGTTCTGCTCTTCCAGCGTGCGGCTCATGATGTCGCGGTTCTTGGCGAGTTGCTCCTCGACCGCCTTGATCGTCACCCGCAGGCTCTGCGTGTAACCCACCACCGTCTGCGCCAGTTGCCGCTTGAGTTGCGTGATCTCCTCCGCCAGAAACCGCATGTTCCGCGCTTCGGGTTTGTACTGCGCCGAGAGTTTGGCCCGCTTCGCCGCGGCCTGCGCCACTTTCTCGCGCATCGACAGCACCACCGGGTTGTCGGCCAGCACTTCCGGCGCGAGATTCATCGCAACGTTTGTCAATTCCTCGTCGGACAGCGCCTCGATGCCTCCGGGGCCCGACGCCACCGGCGGAAGGTCCTTCGCAATGACCTCCTGCAGCGCCTTCGCCCGCGCCAACTTCAGTTGCAGCCGGGCGTCCTCTTCGCGAATCTTCGTCAGCACGATCTGCACGCCCTGCTCGGAACTGCTCTTCGTCAACTGTTCCAGGACGCCGATGTCGCCCGGGTATTTCTGAACGAACGCCTCGTAGGCCTTGCGCTTGCCCTCGACGTCCTTGTCAATTTCGTCGATCACCGTCTGCATGACCCGCGCCGCCGGCGCCGTCAGGGCCGTCTGCAACTGGCGATGCCGGGCCATGTACATGTCCGCGAGAATGTCCGCGGCGTGGTAGGCGTCCTTGAACGAATCGGCCCGGGATTTGGGACCCGGCCGGTCCACCTTGACGACAAACGACTCGGTCAGCGCCACGCGCTCGCCGCCCGGCGTTTCCAGTTCGATTGACTTCTTGAACTTCCGCAGTTCCTCCTGATCGTGCTCCAACAGGCGGACGACCTTGTAGGAAACCGTGCCTTCCTGCTTGCCGGCGCCGCGCGTCAGAAAGTCGTCGATTCGCTGCTGAATCGGCGTCACGTTCTGATTGCCCCGCTGCGCCGCCTCCAGTTCCGAGCGCAGATTGAGCCACTGGGCGCGAAGCGTCTCGTCCTCCGCGATGACCTTGGTTCGCGCAATCACCAGATCCGACTGCAGGATCTGCTGCTGGGCCTTCACGAAGACTTCCAGGTTCCGCTCGGACGAATCGACCGACGTCGAATTGTCATTGCGCGGTTCCTTGAAGATCAGGCTCACCTGGCTGCGGTAGACCGGCGTCGCCAGCAACGCGCAGGCCAGCCACGTGCCGCCGGTGAGGATCACCACCGTCGCTAGCAGCATGCGCCAGTGTCGGAAGAAGACGCGAACCAGTTCGCGTGCCGACTTGTTCGAATAGGGGTCATGCATGGGACTTCAGCACTCCGTCGTGTTCAATCTTCAATCTGAAACGAGCCCCGGACTTCAGTCCGGCCGGTCGTCCGCGCGGCACCGGTCGATTCAACAGTTGCCTTCCGCGCACTGATCAGCACTGCCCGCCCGATCGCCGAACTACGGGCCGACTTGCGCATTGACGTTCGGCCAGCCGGTCTGCTGATTCTTCACCGTAACCGGCGCGCTGCGCAATTCGTAGTTGAAATTCATGCCCACGTTCGCCGAGTACGGCAGCACCGATCGGATACCCCGGGTGAAGACCTGATCGATCCAGTCGTTGGCCTTGGCCATGCCCGAAGGCGGTACGAACACAATGTCGCCGTCGGACAGGTACAGGTCATGCCGGAAGCCGCTGCCATCAGGAAGATAGCCGCCGGGGCCGGGCACCCGCCGTTCCATCAGGTCGTCCATATCGACCACCACCGCCTCCGGCAGCGGCAGCATGTCGCGCCGAACCACCAGCACATTCCTGCGATCCGCCCGGACATTCGGCCCGCCCGCCGAGATAATCGCCTGGAAGAGCGACAGCGGCGTGGACGACTCGACCGGGCCGGGGCTGAGCACCTCGCCCATGACATAGAACCGCTTCTTGGCGAACTCAAGCAACTGTGCCGTGACCTCGACCTCCTCCAACTCATTTTTCACGTACAGCGCGTCGAGATCCTGCTTCAACTCATCCACGGTCTTGCCGGCCGCCATGACCTGTCCGATGTAGGGCAGGTCGATCGTGCCGTCCGGCTTGACCGGCACCAGGCGCGACTGGCCGCGCGGCGCCGTGGTGATCGCCTTCTTCAACTCGGCGATCTTCACGTTGGCCGCCTCGACCGTCACCGTCAGTTCCGGCTCGCGCAGGTGCGCGGCGTAGATTTCGCGAAGTTTGCCCTCGACTTCCTGCGTGGTGAAGCCCATCACGAGCACGTCGCCGTTGAGCAGACACCGGATCTTCCCGTCGCTGCCGACGGTCAGCGTCTGATTCAACTCCTCCTGGAACGGGAACTGAATCTTGACGCGATCCTCGATCTTCAGACGGTAGCCGCCCGGCGTCGGGATGTTCTTCACGTGGTAGATGATCTCAAGTTGATCGCCCGGCGCAATGCGGTAGGGCCGCCGCTCGACGATCTGCTCCGGAACGGCCGTGGCCGATGGCGGCGACTGGTACATCGCCGACGGCTTTGCCGGATGGCTGTCGGGAATGCGGTGGTTGCTCCGGCTGCATCCCGTCGAGCCCAGAACGGCCATCATCGCGGCCGCCACCGCCGCACGGCGGACGTTTTCAATTGTCGTGAATCGAGAAGCCATCATTCGTCCATCTCCCGGCGCCCGCCCATTCAGGGCGATTACGGCGCCACTGCCGCATCCGGCGCGATCCGCCGAACTGCCGCCAAGGTCCCCTTGGCCTGCTCATAGGTCTTGTGTCGACCGCTGTACACCACGTGAACGGTTGCCCGGTCGCGGACCTGGGTGTCGATCCAACCATTCAGGCGGGCCGACGACAGCCGCGACGTCATCGCGACTGCCGAATTGCGATCGCGAAATACGCCGCATTGCACGCTGAAAAAATCGTTGTTCCAATCCGCCATTCGCCGTGCCCAGGGCGCGACCCGGCTGCCCGGGAACTTCTGCAGAACGATCGAAAACTGCTTCCGCGCGTTCTGCCATTCGCCGTGCCGCTGCAGGCACACGCCGTATCGATAGCGAACCATGTCCGCCGGCGGGTTGTCGGGCAGGGCATCCACGGCCTTGGCATACTGTTCGATCGCCGCGCCGACGTTGCCGGTGTCGAAATAGAACGCGCCGGCCATCGCCCGCGCCTTCGCGGTCAGGATGCGGTCCGTGGACAGCGCGATGCACTTCTGCGCGTCGCGCCCGGCATCGACCACGCGGTCCGACCGCTCGTGGCATAGGGCCCGCAGGTAATAGGCCAGCGCGGTCTCGTTGTGGTTGGGATAGGTGCGAATGATCTCGTCAAGCGTCTTGGTTGCCCCGCGCAGGTCGTTGGCCCGGTAGGCCTTTTCGGCCTCGGCCAGTTTTACCTTTCCATCCGGCGGCAATTCGACGCAACCCGAGCAGAGACTCGTCGCCATGACCGCCGTGAGGCAGGCCATTCGCCGCAGAATTGGAGTTGGGACCGTCCGTGGTCGCATATCTCGCTTCGTCTCTGTCAAAATCCGCAATCGGCGCGGCACCGTCATCGTCCGCCTGAAGCGGCCGCGCACGCGGGGCGACCGCTAACACCGTCGGCTTATCGGGATGGCGTTGGCCCGGTATCAGTCAAAAATCCGCCGGTCAATGCGGGCCTTTTTCGGCCGCAGGTGAATGCGGGGCGCGAAATGTGCGCTTCCAATAATAGAATCGGCCCCAATGTTGGGTTTGGCTGCGACGCTGAGGGAGGCATCGCCCGCTCGACCGCCGAATGCGCAAGCAACCGATTTCTCTCGCGCTTCGATTGCTTGCGCAATCGCCTCGCCGCATCCGCCGATATACTCTCCCGAGTCGGACCGGCAAAAAAGCGCGCGACGGGATGGACACCATGCTCAAGGTCATTTGCATCTGCGGGGCACGCCCCAACTTCATGAAGATCGCCCCGCTCATGGACGCCTTCGCCCGGAGCGGGCGCATTCAAGCCCTGCTCGTCCACACCGGTCAACATTACGACCAGCGCATGAGCGACCTCTTCTTCCGCGACCTCGGCATCCCCGCGCCGGACATCAACCTCGAAGTCGGGTCCGGCACCCACGCCGTCCAGACCGCCGAAATCATGAAGCGATTCGAGCCCGTCGTGATCGAGCACAAGCCGGACTGGGTCATCGTGGTGGGCGATGTGAACAGCACCATCGCATGCGCGATCGTCGCCGTGAAACTCGGCGTCAAAGTCGCCCACGTCGAAGCGGGGCTGCGGAGTTACGACCGGTCGATGCCGGAGGAGATCAACCGGCTGCTGACCGATTCAATCAGCGATCTGCTGCTGGTCAGCGAGCGATCGGGCGTGGAAAACCTCCGCAAGGAGGGAATCCCCGAGGGCAAGATCCGGTTCGTCGGCAATGTCATGATCGACACGCTGCTGAAGAACCGGAAGCGGGCCGACCAGTCGACGATCCTGTCGGATCTGGGCCTGACGCCGAAGAAATATGCGGTTGTCACGTTGCACCGGCCCAGCAACGTGGACGATGCCGGCACCCTGGGCTCGATCCTCGAGGCCTTCGCGGTCATCGCAAAGGACATGCCGATCGTCTTCCCCATGCATCCGCGCACGCGGAAGAACATGACGAGCCTGGGCCTCGATTCGAAACTGGCGGCAATCAAGGGCCTGGCGACGCCGGAGCCGCTCGGCTACCTGGACTTCCTGAAATTGACGGCGGACTCCGCGCTCGTGCTGACCGACTCCGGCGGCATCCAGGAAGAGACCACCATCCTCGGCGTGCCCTGCCTGACCCTTCGCGAAAACACCGAGCGCCCCGCGACGATCACCGACGGCACCAACCGCCTGGTCCACCCGACGCGGCAGGACATCCTGACCGCCTATCGCTACATTTGCGCAAATCCAATTCCGGTCGAACGCCGCCCCGAGTTGTGGGACGGCCACGCCGCCGAGCGCATCACCGAAGAATTGCTCGCCGCGTCGAACTGAAGCGCATTCGACGCGGAATCCGGGCGCGCGGCGAGCCTGCGCGGGCTGCCCCGACGTTTGACACGGTTGCTGTTAAATCGAAAATGCTATGAACCCGGCGTCATGACGCGGTTGCGCACTTCCGGCGTCGCCGGCGCTTCTTCGACCGGCTCTTCCGAATTCGCGGGCGGCGGGGTTTCGGTGGATGCCGACGCATCGGGTGCGACCGGGCTGCCAAAGGGCTTGCCGGACGACGCCCGTTGCACCGCATTCTCATGACACTTGGGGCATTCGAGCCATTGGGTCGGGTCCGCCCGCTGTTGCATGCGATCGTTGTACTCGGCCGAGGTCACTTCCTCCTCATAGCCGCACTTGCCGCAACTGAGTTTCCGCATGGTCGCCCGACCGTCGGCCTCGGTGACCGGCGCAATGGCGTCGCCCTTTCCATAAGACGAGATGCTGTAGGCCAGGCCGCCGATTGCGATCACGATGAGCGCGCCGACGCCGATCAACTTTCCATTACCCGATCCGCCGGCGGCGAATGACGACATGAACATATGTTTCTCCCGCGCTCCCCTGCCTCACCTGAATCACGGATCGTTCGGTCCCGGTTCACGAATCCCTGCATCATTCAGACAATCCCAGCGCCAGCCGGGTCCGCGAAGCATCAGGTTCTGAAGCGGTCCGGGGATGGGCGGCTTGAAATCCGTATATTGCATCTGCAGCGTGGAACCGGACCCGTCGCACAGGGCCGCATTGAACCGCCCGATCTTGCCGTTCCAGCCCATGACATTCTCAGGCGGATTCTGGCCAAACTGCACCGTGTTGGCGACGGCGGAAAGCCCGGGGGCCTGAATGTAGCCAATTGTCTCAGCCGTGCTCGGAATGCGTGATTGCGGCCGCAGGTAGGGACCGAAGAACGTCGCACCGCCCGGACTGCCATAATTGCGGAAACAGTTGGCGCCGTAACTGCTGCCGGCGAGCAGCCACACCGGCTTACCCATCCAGTCAGGCCAGGCGAGGATGTTGGCCGGATCGAAGCCGCTCGAGTCGGCAAAGCCCGTGTCGGCCGGGTCCTGGAACAGTTTGAAGTCGGAACCCGAACTCACCGCGGGTCCATACAAATGCCGATTGAGCGGGCGGCTGTTCGCACTCCAGTCGGTCTGGGGATTCGTTGTCGCCGCAAACGCCGGCACCGTTCCGGCGTTTCCGCCGAACTCAAGGTAGCCATCCTCAACCCAATACTTGGCTGCCGGATGGACCGGTATGAACAGGTTCTTCGCGTCATCGGTCGCATAGCCCACTGATGCCTGACCGATCGAGCGAAGATTCGCCAAACCCTGCGTTCGCGTTCCCTCACGCTTGGCCGCGTTCAACGACGGCAATAGAATTGCAATCAGCAATGCGATGATTGCAATGACCACGAGCAATTCAATCAGCGTAAAACCACGCCGCGTATGCGACTTCATAAACATGACTCCAACTCCAAACTTGCGTCGGCCTATCCGTTTCGGCTCGCCACATTATACGCACTCCCAACGAGTCGAACGACATGCCCTGCCGGAAATTCCGAGCATGCGGCGGTTTCTCTTATCGGCATCGCCGCCGGGCGAAATGATGACGCCATTGTCACCACTCCGGTCAGTCGGGTCCGCGACAACCATCCGCACCGGACTCCAGAATCCGAATCGGCAACAATCAACGGCGCCGGCTGGGCGGTAAAAAAAGCAGAGGCCGCGAGCGACTTCCGACTCCCTGGGCGGGCGTCAGCGTCGTCCACGGCCTCGCATGACCCCTCGGCCGCGCCTGGCGACGCAACCGAAGGATCGGTGGAGTGGGAGCTTGTTGAACGATATCAATCCTTCTGGCCGGACTGCAGTTTCTGATACTTCTTATACAACTCCGGCCGGTTATTTTTCAACTCATCGACATTCTTGAACTGCTCGACCAGTTCCTGATCGCCCTGGCGAACAATCACTCGAACGGACCCGTCGGTCTGGAGTTCGAAACTGGTCTTGGGCTGACGGGCGATCCAGGTGGGCGAGCCGGGTCGTCCGAGCGATCGGAAGGCCTCGGACTGCTTGCGAAAATCCTCGGCCTGCTGCTGGTACATCTTGGCCGTATCTTCGTGCTGCTTGTGCAGGTTCTGCATGTCCATCGGCGCCAGCCGGAACCGATTCAGGAAGATCGACCGATCGCGGCCCAGTTGGCCCAGGTCGCGCCGCGAGCCGCTCAACATCTTGTGGGCCTCGGCGTCGGCCGCCTCCAACTCCTGCTCATTCGCGTAGGTCTTGACGCTTGTATTGGTATTGCCGTTCTCCTCGGTCGTGCGGCTCACGACGATGTCGCCGCCGTCCTTGCGCTCGACCTTGATGGTTGCGCCGTTGATGGTCTTCTGGACGACGATGTTCTCCTTGAGGTCGCCCTGACCGCTGAATTGGAAGCTGCCGCCCTGCGGAAGCAGTTTCCACACGTCTTCGCCGAGGTTGTCCAGTTTGCCCAGGTCGCGCATCACCCAGTTGCCGTCCTTGTCCTTCTCGATGATGCGGCCGAAATTGGAGACCTGGTTCTGCGACAGGGCCTCGGCCTCCGCTTCGTATTTGTACCTGGCCGACTCAACCTCCTCGGGCCGCGCCCCGATCGACATGTTCGTCTGGGCCTGCTTGGCCCCGCGAATGTAGGTGAGGCCGCGGGTCTCGCCGGGGACAAACGTCTTGATCAGGTCGATGAACTTGTCCAGTTCCGAGGGAACCGGCCGGCCGTCGATCGCCGTGATGACGTCATACTGCTGCAGGCCGGCCGTGTCGGCGGGCGAGCCTTCGACGATGTTCAGCACGACCTGGCCCTGGCCCTCTTCGATGCCCAGTTGAACGCGCATCGGCTTGGCCGGCGGCCCGAACTGCAGACCGAGCCACGGACCGCCCGCCGGAATCGCGCCGGCCGACTTGGCCGACATAATGAACGCATCGGCGGCATCATCGCCGAGAACCGTCACGTCGCCACCGTCGTCGTCCATCGACACCAACCGGGCCACGCCGCCGCTGCTGCGCAAGGCGCGTCGAACGCCCTGGGCCGGCTGCAACTGCACCGCGATGGTCTGCGCTTCCCGCGGCGCGGCCTTCTGAACGCCGTCGCTCGTCTCGGATGGCGGACAACCCAGAATCAATCCTGCCGTCAATACTTGAATTGCAAACATCTCATCAACTCCTTCACTGCATGAACCCTGCGCCGGCCCCTCTTTCCTCCGTCAGGCCCGATTGCCCGACTGCGCCGGCGACGTTCAATTTCCTGCTGTCGTTCCGAGCGGCCCGATTGCCGCATTCATCGCATCGCGACCCGGCCGTCAATATTCTCCGGCCATGGGGACGACGCGCGTCGATTGCACGTTTCGCTCAAGAATATAAAGCCGTCCGTCGTCACCGCGCACGCCGATCAGTTCCCGATCGGTCCGTTGCTGCCGCCGCTGCGGCATCAGATCGTCGTCGCGATAGTCCACCAATCTGGCAGGCACCTGCGGAATGACCACCGGCTCGGAAAAGGTGTACTCGACCGGTTGACCGAGAGGGGGCAATGCACCGCTTGTCGCAATGGAATGCGGCGTCAGCGGTGAACCTCGCGGGTGTTGCGGGACAATCGAGAACACGAGAACGGCGGCGGCGGCCAGGGCGCTCGACGCGATGGCGAGCCACGTACCGCGGCTGCGTCCCGGAGCAGTCGCCGTCCTCGTGCTCTCAATGCCCCGCCGCAACGCCTGGGCCACGAGGGCGTCGTTGCGGTGGTAGTGCTCAAACATGGCTCGGGCCGCCGGGTCGCGCCCGAGAATGGCATGCAGTTCGGCCTGCTGGGCGTCGCCCAGCTCGCCGTCGAGGTAGCGGTTGATGAGCAGTTCGGTCCGCTCGTCCACCTGCATACTCAAAATGTCATCATGACTGTTCATCACTGCACACGTCCGCTCTTTTTTTCGGCGGTCAGCGCTTCCCGAAGCAAGCGCCTGGCCCGCACCAATCTTGTCTCCACCGTATCGACCGGCAGGCTCAGGGCCTCGCCAATCTGGCTGTAGGTCCAGTCCTCCAGGTGCCGCAGCACGAATGGCTCTCGATAGATCAGCGGCAGACCCGCAATCGCGTCGAGAACCTCCCGAAGCACCTCCGTCTGAATCGCACCTCGAAGCGGCGTCGGCTCGCCGGCCGTCGCCACGTCATCCGATAACAGCGGCTGCGACCGTTTTCGCTGCCGGGCCGCCTTTTGTCCGAAGTCGATGGCGGCGTTCTTGGCCATCCGAAACAGCCAGGCCCGCCACCGCTGCGTCTCGACCAGGGTGCCCACCTGCTGCCAGACGTTGGTCCACACATGCTGAACCACGTCATCGACGTAGGAGGCGTTTCCCAGGCTGGTGTACACAACACCGCGAACCCAACGGTCGTGCCGTCGCACGAACGCATCCAATGCGCCGCGCTCGCCACGCTGGGCCGCCTCGATCAACTCGGCGTCGCCCGACTCCGAACTCAGGGTCATTGCGATGTCCACACAGGTATGATGACGCTTCACGGCGTGTCGGCCTGTCAGGATTTTCGACCTTTTAACCGTCGCTTCCATTCGATTCTAGAGGCAGGCGCCCAAAGGACGTTTCCCATTCCATTTCGACTCATAAACCTTTATTTTGCAACAGTTTACAATGGCATGAGCGCCGACACCCTAACGCCTCGCAAAAAGACCGCGCTCGGCTCTCGCCCGGGGCGCGGTCACGGAAGCAAATTCGTTATCGCTTGCCGGTTGCGGCACGCTGCCTCTATTCGAGATTGATGCCCTCGTACATGATCTCGAGATACGCCTCCTCGCACATCTCGCAATACGCTTCGTCGGTCATCTGCGGGTAATTCTCCCGCGGGTGGGTTTCAAGGTAGTCGATGACCGCGTTCCACCGCGATTCAATCTCTTCCTGAGTCAATCCGGCCAGAGGATCGTTGTATTCGGGCTCGGAAACCTCTTCCGATTCGCCGCCGCTTCCGCCGCCTCCGGCCATCATGGACTCACCACCGCCTTCGCCTTCACCTTCACCTTCGCTGAAGCCCAAGCCATGTCCACAGTCCGCGACCAGCGGTTGAGGCTGAAAAAGGTGTCACCCATTAGCCTCCGCCGAGTCAAGTGAAATAATCTCCCGGCGGTTCTTCCTGTTTGGAAGAGCCGTTTGTTGATGCCGATGCGGCGGTAATTTCGCTGGTACGCGTCCCGGTT
>Ga0268299_1000393_pt1 | contig 143895 bp, 142 predicted proteins | sample NOBtaG_FD_193484 | JGI IMG/M metagenome (GOLD analysis project Ga0268299, IMG submission 193484) | Activated sludge microbial communities from bioreactor in Nijmegen, Gelderland, Netherland - NOB reactor | ecosystem: Engineered > Bioreactor > Aerobic > Activated sludge | place: Netherlands...
CGGCGGACGTCGACGGCGACTACGTGCTGCAGCTCTCGGCGAACCTGGTGTTCCCCGACCGCGCGTACCCCGGCTCGTCGCAGTCGACCAGCGACCTGAGCCTGCGCGCCGAGCCGGCGGCCGGCGGGATGAAGTGCAGCGTCGGTGGTGCGGAAGCGTCGCTGATGGGCCTCGCGCTCGCCGGCCTCGCGCTGATCCGCCGCCGCCGCGCCGCGAAGTGAAGCGCCCGGTCTAGAACCAGCGTCGCAGCCCAAGAAGCCCCCGCCGGCGAAAGCCAGCGGGGGCTTCGTGTTTTTCTCCGGTGGGTGCTCGGCCCCCCACTTCGCTGAGGGGTCTCCTCCCCAGCGTACCTTTCACCCGCCCCGCAAGTGCCCGGAAGCAGCCGAATGCGGGGTGGATCGGAGCTTGCTGAAGGAGCCTCCCGATGAAGTTCACCAAGGAGAGCGCGATGAAGAACGGTTTCGCAGTGGCAGCTCTGGCGGCGTTGATGTTCGCGGTGCCGGCGTCGGCGCAGATCGGCGGGTCGGAGTGCTTCGACCCGGCGTGTGGCACGCCTGAGGAAGAGGGCGGCGGCTGCGGCTGTGGCTGCGGCTGCAGCGTGTGGGTGGCGATGACGGACGACGGCGTGACGCTGGCGTACACCGACGACGCCGACGGCGACGGCCGGGCGGATCAGCGCGACAACTGCCCGTTCTCGTCGAACCGCGACCAGGCGGACCTCGACGGCGACGGCGTGGGCGACACGTGCGACAACTGCGCTGACGCGTCGAACTCGGCGCAGTTCGACACGGACGGCGACGGGCGCGGCGACTCGTGCGACGCGGACCTCGACGGCGACAGCATCGCGAACGACGTCGACAACTGCGCGGCGATTCCGAACGCGGACCAGAAGCGCACCATGACGACGGCGACGCTCGGCGACGTGTGCAACAACGACGACGACCTCGACGGCATCCTCGACGGCCAGGACAACTGCCCGCGCATCGCGAACCCGACGCAGTCGCTGACGGGCATCGACCAGAACCTGTGCAACGTCGACCTCGACAGCGACAACGTGGGCGACAACTTCGACAACTGCCCCGGCGCGCAGAACCCTGCCCAGACGGACACGGACACGGACGGCATCGGTGACGTGTGCGACCTCGACCGCGACAACGACGGCATCCTGAACGACGCGGACAACTGCGCGCTGGTGCGCAACCGCACGCAGACGGACGACGACGGCGACGGCCGTGGCGACAGCTGCGACCCGCTGTTCTGCATGGTCGTCAACCAGGCCGACCCGGACCGCTGCTTGAACCCGCGCCTGCCGTTCGAAGTGTCGGGTGGCGGCCAGGTCACGCTGAAGAAGGGCGAGAAGTTCCGCCTCCCGCTGTTCGCGAACCGCGAGGGCACGGCGATCGAGTACTCGTGGACGGTGCTGACGCGTCCGCAGGGCTCGTCGGCGGCCATCGTGAACCCGAAGGGCTCGGTCTCGACGTCGCGGCACTACCAGTACGCGTACGTCGACGGCTCGGTGCCGTCGTTCACGGCGGACGTCGACGGCGACTACGTGCTGCAGCTCTCGGCGAACCTGGTGTTCCCCGACCGCGCGTACCCCGGCTCGTCGCAGTCGACCAGCGACCTGAGCCTGCGCGCCGAGCCGGCGGCCGGCGGCATGAAGTGCAGCGTCGGTGGTGCGGAAGCGTCGCTGATGGGCCTCGCGCTCGCCGGCCTCGCGCTGATCCGCCGCCGCCGCGCCGCGAAGTGAGCCTTCGACGTACATGAACGTGGTGGGGAAGCCCCCGCTGGCACCGTGCCGGCGGGGGCTTTCGCTTTGGTTTCTGCTTTGAGATCGCGGTGCTGGCGCCCAGAATTCGTTTGAAGGTCGAACGCGCGCCAGACACTTTCGAGTGAAGTCCGGTTCGAGTGAAGTGCGAGTGAAAAGGAGCCCCTCGATGAACAGGCAATCTCAGCGTTCGGTTTGGGCAGTGCTGGCGCTCCTCGCGGGCGCGTGCAGCGACAACTTCCTGCAGCCGAAAGAGAACGAGCCGACGAACATCGACAACCGGCTCACGCTGAAGGGCGAGGTCTGCACGTCGCCGCCCGACCCGACGGGCTTCCCGGTGAAGGTGGTGCTCGTCATCGATCAGTCGGGCTCGATGTGCGTGTCGGATCCCCCCGGCTCGCAGGGCATGGCGGGCTTCTGCGAAGACGCGCTCGCGAACATCTCGATGAACGCGGGCGTGGTGATTCCGCCCGAGCCGGCGCGCGTGCGCGCGGTGAAGCGCCTGCTGACCTCGTTCCGCACGCAGCCGAACGTGCGGGTCACCATCGCGCCGTTCGAGACCAACATCAAAGGCGCGTGGCCGACGGCGGTGCCGCCGGGCACGAGCAAGTTCGTGCCGATGACCGACGACACGCTGTACCAGGACGCGATCGCCCGCGTGAACTCGTACCAGACGGAGCTCGGCAAGGGCACCGACTACCAGGGCGCGCTGGCGTACGCGTACGGCCTGATGTCGGCCGACATCGCGCTGGTCGAGCGGCAGAACCCCGAAGAGCTGCCGCGCACGCGGTACGTGGTGGTGTTCCTCACCGACGGCGTGCCGTTTCCGCGGTGCGCGGCGAACGACATGCTGCCGCCGGCGGCGTACGCGAACTACCTGAACCCCGACCTCTTGTGGGCCGATGCGTTCGGTGCGCAGGCGTACTGCAACACGGTCGACCCGATGGACCCCGACGCCATCACGGGCTTCGTCGCGGGCACCGACCGGAACCAGAACTACCAGCTGTACTCGTACGTGGACAACATGATGGAGCTGAAGACGTCGCACAACATCGGCGACGTGCGGCTGCACACGATTCTGCTCTTCAACGAAGAGGCGGTCAGAAACTGCGGCGCCATCTGCCAGGATCTGTACGGCCGGTACACGACGTCGAACGGCGCGATGGAGGCCAAGATCATCGCGCGGCACATCTTGCGCAAGCTCGCCGAGCGCGGAAACGGCATCTACCAGGAGTACAACGACTGGGTGGGGGTCGGGCAGATCTCGCTCGGCGCCATCGACTACTCGTCGCTGGCGGCGCGCAACGTGATGAAGACGCTGATCGTGAAAGACCTGACGGCGGCGCCGGGCGACGTCGACCGCGAGCTCGACGCCGACGGCGACGGGCTCAACGACGACCAGGACAACGACTTCTACGCGGCCACGGTGCGCCAGATGTGGAAGGCGCAGAAGTTCAACCCCGACAGCGACGGCGACTGCTTCGACGACAACTTCGAGGTGATGCACTACGACGACGGCTTCCGCACCGACGTGAAAGACGGGCGCGGCTGCGACCCGATGTCTCCGCTGACCATGGGCTGCGTGTGCCGCGACACGGACGGCGACGGCCTGTCGCAGTTCGCGGAGGACTACCTGGGCACGCGGCCGACGGTGTTCGACAGCGACGGCGACGGCGTGCCCGACGGCCTCGAGGCGCTGTATGGGCTCGACCCGCTCAAGCCGCAGGCGAGCGGCCTCGACACGGACGGCGACGGCATCCCCGACTTCGCCGAGTTCAAGGCCGACTCGAACCCGATTCGGCGCGACAACCGCTTCTACGACAAGAACGGGTACGAGTACGAGATCACGCCCGAGGAGCAGCCCGACGGCCGCATCTGCTACCAGTTCGCGGTGAGCAACCTGCAGCTCGTGACGACCGACGCGGTGCAGAACGTCGACCGGCTCGGGTTCAACCTGTTCAAGGTGTACTTCGCCGAGAGCCCCGAGAGCGGCGTGGCGACGGACTACGGCGTGTGGCGCACGGCGTGCGCGTGGGCGCAGTACGCGCCGCCGACGATCCGCGTGCCGGCCGGGCCCGAGATCGACTTCGGGCCCGACCGCGGCCTGGTGAACGGGTTCTTCAAGCAGCCGTCGCAGCTGGTGACGCCGGTGCAGTACGACATGTCTTGCGCCGGGCAGGCTCCGTGAGCGAGGCCCGGCTCAGAGCAGGCGCCGCGGCGGCGGCGCTGGCCGTGCTCTCGTGCACGGACACGTACCTCGAAGATCCGCGCAACCAGGCCGAGGTGCCGGCCGACCGCACGGTGGCCATCGAGGGGAGCTTCTGCACCGACTCGCCGGCCGAGGTGGTGCGGCCGATCAAGATCCTGGTGATGATGGACGCGTCTCAGTCGATGCTGACGACGGATCCGAACGGCGTGCGGGCGCAGGCGCTGATCGACCTGATGAACTTCCTCCCGCAGGATCCGGAGGTCGAGATCTCGGTGATGGTGTTCGCCGGGTCGGCGACGTCGTTCTTGATTGCGGATCAGAACATGATGTTCCCGCCGGCGTTCCACCAGCTCATCGGCATCAGCCAGGCCGAGCGCACGAACATCCAGCAGCGGCTCCTGAACTTCGTGGCCCAGCCCGACCCGCTGAACAGCCCGAACCGCGACGCGACCGACTTCGTGAAGGCGCTCGCCGACGCGTACGCGATGATCACGCGCGACATCGGCCTGAGCCGGAACATGGTCGCGGGCAACGAGACGCGGGCGCGCTACTCGATCATCTTCCTCTCCGACGGGCACCCGACGAACAACCAGGACGACGAGCTGTTGTGCGGCGACGCGGTGGTGCGCATTCGCCAGCTGAAAGATCTCGCCGACGACGTGCAGCTCAACACGGTGTTCGTCTTCAACCCGACGCAGCCGATCACCTCGACGGTGTGCAACCTCGACGGCGGCGCGAGCCTGACGACGGGGCAGTCGGTCTGCCGCATTCCGATTCTGCCGCCGGGGGCGTGCCCGCTGCTCATCGTGAACCAGGACGCCGAGCGGCTCGAGCGCATGTCGCAGCTGGGCGGCGGCGAGTTCCGCGACTTCCGCAACAACGAGCCGATCAACTTCCTCAACTTCCGCTACGGGCAGGTGAGGCACACGTTCACGGTCGAGCAGGTGGTCGCGTCGAACTTCTCGTCGCCGCCGGGCAACGACATTCGCTACGCGGACACCGACAGCGACGGCCTGCTCGATCACCTCGAGGCGATGGAGATGACGTCTCCGTGGGATCGCGACACCGACGGCGACGGCTTCTCGGACGGCGTCGAGGTCTACTTCCGCGGCCGCGGCGGCATGTTCACGCCGAACCAGATGATTCAGCCCGACGGCGGCGGGCTCGACTTCGGCTGCCCGGACGCGATCCGCGCGACCGACACCGACTGCGACGGCCTGCTCGACTGCGACGAGCAGCTCATCGGCACGAACTCGCTGCGCGTCGACAGCGACGACGACGGCATCCCCGACATGGTCGAGTGGCAGCACAAGACCTCGCCCTCGAGCAGGGACCTCGCGCAAGACCCCGACAACGACCAGGTGGTGAACGGCTCGGAGCTGAAGCTGCACACCGACCCGCTGGTGCTCGACACCGGGAAGCTGTCGAACATCGGCTACCGCTACAAGGTCGAGCGCACGGGCAACGTGAGCGACGCCGGGAGGCAGTGCTACTCGCTGCGCATCGACAACGTGTCGCTGGCGAACACGCTGCCCGACACGCGCGACGCCGGAAACCCCGACGGCGGGCCGGACATCTTCCGGCGCGGAGCGGGCTACAACGACATCTACGTGTCGTACGCGTCGCTGCCGGGCGACAACCCGACGGGGCGCACGATCGTGAAGCACCTGCGATTCAAAGGGGCCCGTTTCCCCGTCGGAGGGATAAAGTCTCCGCCGGAGGGTGTGATTCACGTCGAACCGGAAGACTTCGTCGACCGCTGCGGTCCGCCGCCGATGCCGACGCCGTAACGACCCGTTCGATGAGAGCTGCTTCGATGAGAAGCTGCTTCGATGAGAAGCACTAGCGAGGGTTCCTTGAAGACCAGATCTGCATTGAGGGCGGTGGTGCTCTGTGTGGCGGCCGCGGTGACGGGCTGCGAGTGCGGCGAGCCGTGCAACCCGGAGATCGACGACTGCGGCGACCCCGACGGGAGCGTGATTCCGCCCGACTATTGCAACTCGCCCGAGGAGGCGATCTCGGACACGGAGCACTGCGTGCTGAAGCTGGAGTGCGGCATCGACGGGGGACGCCTCGAGTACATCCAGCCGCTCGACGGCGGCGCGCCGGATCAAGACTGGTACTCGGCCTCGTTCGACGGCACGGTGAACGACCGTACGCTGCTGCGGCTCCAGGGCGGCTACTTCGCGCCGTCGACGCCGGTGAACCTGTCGATCTCGATTCTGCGCGAGGGCGGGACGATGGCGCTCACGCGCGTGGTCGACGATCACGGGGCGGGTGCGCCGAGGCCGATCGACATCACGATTCCGTACAACGTGCCGAACTCGAAGCTGGTGTTCCTGGTGGCGGACAAGGGCGGCGTCATTCCGCCGCGCATCGACGTGCGCAGCCCCTACTTCATCTCGGTGTGCACGCAAGAGAACCCCGACGTGAACGAGCCGAACGACTCGCCCGATGCGGGGGGCACGCCGATCATGATCCCGGCGATGGGCGCCGAGCTGATGGGCACGCAGTCGGGCTACCTCGCGACCGACGGCGACATCGACCGCTTCAGCATCGACGTGCCGGCGGGGCAGCCGGCGCCGCGCAGCATCATCTACGTGAACGTGACGACTCCGATGGAGCTGTTGCCGCCGCCGCCGTACCGGCTCTCGTTCGTGCTCTACGACCCCAACGGCGTGCCGATCGCCGAGCAGGTGACGCCGAACGCGTTCAACCGCGCGAACCTCGCCATCGCGAAGCTGGTGAAGGTGCCGGGGCGGTACACGCTGGTGGTGCAGGGCTACAAGCCGAACCCGAACGACCCGATGGTGGTGCCGGGCGACCTGCGCCAGCGCTACGACGTGACGGTGCGGGTGATTCGCGACGAAGACATGGCCGAGCCCGACGACACGATGGCCGAGGGCGACGCGCGCGCGGTGATGCTGGGCGTGGGGAACACGCGCGTGGTGACGGGCCGCATCTCGTACGTGCCCGACCCGTCGTACACCGTCGTCGATCTGCCGCCGAACACCGGGTACGCGACGCTGTACGCGCGGCTGACGGCGTCGTCGATGTCGGGCCGGTTCGCGCCGCTGTCGGGGCCCGTCGATCGCCAGCTGCGCATCTTGACGACGGTGCCGGGCAACGGCGTGATGACGGGGCCGGCGCGGTGCAAGGCCGACGACACGGTGTGCCCGAAGGGCTACGTGCCCAACGACCAGGTCTTGAGAGACCTGGTGGCGCGGGTCTGCGACAGCACGGCCGACGCGGGCGTCGGCGCCTGCCTGTGGTCCGAGCGCAACCAGAACAACCTGACGAACAACTTCGCGAACCTGCGCAACGTGCAGGCGCAGATTCCGGTGCCGCCGCACACGGGCACGCAGCGCTACTACATCGTGACCGGCGACGAGGGGAACAACTGGGCCGACGACGTCGAGTTCACGCTCGTGGTGCGGCACGAAGACGACCCCGACGAGGCGCGCTTCGCGGGCGGGCCGGTGTCGGGCCCGGTGAACGGGTCGATCACCGGCGTGCTGACGCACGGCTACGGGCGCACGCTCGAGAACGACCTCAACGACTGCGCGCAGAACCCGGCGCGGTGCCGCGGCATCCGCTCGCCGGGCGACTACGACGCGGTGCCGACCGATCTCGACCCGTTCGTCTTCGACCTGCCGTCGGTGATGGACGAGACGTGGGGCCTGTCGTGGGACCTGTTCAAGATCGACGGCGGAACCCTGCCGGCCGAGCTGCTCCTCAACCTGAGCTTCTCGTCGACCGACGGCGGCGGCTCGGTGTCGACCGGCTACGTGAGCAGCAACTTCTCGCCCTGGTACAGCCAGGCGCTGACCGACCGCGTCTTCGGGTGGGAGCGGCAGGACATGGGCAGCTTCGTGCGCGTGACGGCGCTGCCGAACCAGTGCCTGTGCTTCGCGGGCGCGCACACGCGCCTGACGATGACGCTCGGCCTGGTCGACCGCGAGGCGTACGGGCCCCTGCGCTACCAGGTGAACCAGACGACCGGCGCGTGGACGGGCATCTACCCGGGCGACGGCGGCATGCCGGCGCCGTGCGGCCAGCGGCAGGGAGACGGCGGCCTGGGAACCTACGTGTGCGGGCTGCCCTGAACGTGAGCGGCGGAGCTCAGCGGCTGCAGCCGCCGTCGGGGCGATCGAAGTCGCCGGCGTCGGAGGTCTGCCTCAGGCCGACGCCGCACAGCTTGATCTGCAGGTCCATCACGTTCTCGGCGTTCGACTTGATGTTGATGGCGCCGCTGTACACGCGGACCGCGCTCGGCGTGAAGAAGACCTCGACGAACGTCTGCTGCTTGCCCTTCACGTTGACGGGCAAGATGGAAGAGAGCGGGTCGCAGTCGTTGCCGCGCGGCGGGACCTCGCGGCAGGTCTGCCCCTCGACGTGCATGAAGAACGCGTTGTCGCCCGAGAGCACGAAGTCGTCGATCTTGAGATCTTCGAGGCCCTTGTTCATGACGATGACGCTGTTCGGCAGGGAAGAGCCGATGAACACGCCCGGCCGGCCGAACTCGGTGCCGAAGCCGAGCGAGCCTTTGTCGGTCAAGATGAAGGGCTTCTCGGGAGGCGGCGTTTCTCCACAACCCAGCGAGGCGAGAATGACGAGCACGGAGAAATCAGCGAGGCGCATACCGGCATTTTTAGCCCAAGCGGGCGTGCTCGTCGCGTTCGCAATGGCGTTCTCTGGCTGTATGGACGAGCGCTCCCAGTTCGTGTTCGGCAGGGTGGCGGACAAGTGCGATACGGAGTGGCCGATCTGCGACACCATCGCGGGCTGCCTGCTCGGCGATTCGAGCTACATCGAAGGGAAGTTCCCCACCACCGGCAAGGTGGCGGTGCAGATCACCGAGCCGTCGCAGGTGACGGTGTCGTTCCTGCTCGAGAACGTGGCCGGGGCGGGCAGCGAGACCGCGCTCAACTTCTTCGAAGACCGGTGCCGGTCGCGCATTCGCGTGGCGATCGAAGGGCGGACGTTCGTGGGCGAGTCGGAGCAGCGGGGCACGGTGAGCCGCTCGGCCGACCTGTCGGGCGTCGGCGATCACCTGATCGAGTACACCTCCGACGCGCGGCTGCAGTTCCTGATGAAGGTCGAGGTGCTGCCCCTGCGGCTGCGCGAAGAGATGATGGGCGCGATGTAGCCGTCAGCCGGCCTTTCGCTTCCTGACCTCCGCGGGCAGGTGCGGCACGTCGCCGGCGGCGCGGGCCATCATCGAGACCTGGGTGACCTTGGGGCCGAAGCGCTCCCAGCGGGTCTCGCCGGTGCCGCGCACGGCGAGAAACTCGTCGCGCGTGGTGGGCAGCGCCGCGGCGAGGTTCTTGAGCGTCGCGTCGTTGAAGATGAGGTACGGCTTCATCTGCAGGCTGGTGCTCAGCTGCGAGCGCCAGTTGCGCAGCGCCTCGAAGGCGAGCGCGCTGAACGGGGTGCCGTTCTCGCCGAGGCCCGGCGGCGGAGCGTCGCCGAGCTTCAGCTTCGAGCCGGTGCAGCGGTCGCAGTGGTTGCACGGCCTGTCGAGCGCGCGATCGCCGAAGTAGCGGAGCACGAACGCGCGGCGGCAGCGGTGCGTGTACGCGTAGTCGGTCATGCGGCGCAGCAGCAGCAGCGCGCGCCGCTCTTGAGAGCGGACCTGGGCGAGGTCGAGGCCGAGCTCCTCGAACGGCACGGTGCGCGTGGCGTGGATGATGCGGCCGGCGAACGGGCGCTTCACGGTGACGAGCCCGGCGCGCTCGAGCAGCGAGACGGCGTGCTTGAGCGGCTCGAGCGACAGGCCGCTCTTCGAGCAGACGACGTCGAGGCCGAGCGAGGTGGGTGAGGCGTCGGGCGCGAGCTCGCGCAGGGCGATGAGGGCCGAGCGGGCGGCGCCGCTGCGCGGCTCGGCCTCGTCGGCGCCGGGCTTCAGGGTGAAGGTCCACGCGCCCTCGCCGCGGCCGGAGCGCGTGAGGAAGCCGGCGCGCTCGAGGATCTTCACCGCGGCGCCGGTCTCGAGCTCGGAGGCGCCGAGGGTGGCGGCGAGCGTGGCGAGCCCGCGATCGAAGCTGCGCGCGCGCGACAGGTGGTTCCAGACGTCGGCGACGAGCGTCTGCGGAGGGTGGGAGCCCTGAATGAGGCGCTCCTGGGTGAAGACGTCGGCGTGGTTGAAGAGGAGCACGGCGTGGGCGGGCTTCCCGTCGCGGCCGGCGCGGCCGATCTCCTGGTAGTAGGCCTCGACGGCGCGGGGGATGCCGGCGTGCGCGACGAAGCGGATGCCGGGCTTGTCGATGCCCATGCCGAACGCGTTGGTGGCGACGGCGACGGCGGTGGGGCTCGACATGAAGTGCTCCTGGGCGCGCTGGCGGGCCTCGTCGTCCATGCCGGCGTGATAGAGGACGGCGTCGACGCCGTTCTTCTCGAGCGCCGCGTGCAGCGACTCGGCCGACTTGCGCGTGGGGCAGTAGACGAGCCCCGAGCCGTGCTCGCGCGCGAGCGTGAGGCAGGCCTGGCGCTTGTCGGCGTCGCCGGCGACGGCGAGGACCTCGAGGAAGAGGTTCGGGCGGTCGAAGCCGGTGACGAAGACGCGCGGCTCCTTCATGAGCAGCACCTTCACGATGTCCTGCCGGACCTCGGGGGTGGCGGTGGCGGTGAGCGCGACGGTGCGCGGGGGCATGAGGCGGCGGCGAATCGAGCCGAGCTGCGCGTAGTCGGGGCGGAAGTCGTGGCCCCACGCGCTGATGCAGTGGGCCTCGTCGACGGCGAGCAGCGAGACCCTGCCGTGGAGCAGCTCGAGCAGCGCCTCGCTGCGCAGGCGCTCGGGCGCGACGTAGAGGAGCTTCAGGCTGCCGTCGGCGATGCGGCGCATGACGTCGATGCGCTGGGCGTCGGCGAGCGACGAGTTCAGGTACGCGGCGGGCAGGCCCTTGAGCGTCAGCTGCTCGACCTGGTCCTTCATCAGCGCGATGAGCGGCGAGACGACCAGCGTGAGGCCGTCGAGCAGCATGGCGGGGAGCTGGTAGCAGAGGCTCTTCCCCGCTCCGGTGGGCATGACGGCGACGGTGTTGTGGCCGGCCATGACCGAGTCGATGACCTCGGCCTGGCCGGGGCGGAAGGCGTTCAGGCCGAACCAGCGCTCGAGGCCGCCGAGGAAGGGGCTCACGGCGACACCGCCGGCACGGAAGAGCGCGAGGAGGGCGCGGGCTCGATGAGCCCTTCGGCGAGCATCGAGGTCCACACGAGGTCGCCGACGACGAGGTGATCGGTGATGCGCACCGAGAGCACGTGGCCGGCGCGCACGAGCTGGCGCGTGAGCGCGACGTCGTCGGCGCTCGGCGTGGCGTCGCCGCTCGGGTGGTTGTGCACGAGCACGACGGCGGCGGCGCGCGCCTGCAGCGCGGTGTGAAAGACCTCGCGCGGGTCGACGGTGCACTGGGTGGCGGTGCCCTTCGCGACGCAGCGGTGCTTGAGCAGCACGTTCGAGGGGCTCAGGCAGAGCACGTGCATCTCTTCGTGCGCGAGGTGCATGAGGTGCGGGCGCATGAACGCGTAGATGTCTTGCGGCGAACGCAGGCGCAGCGTGGGCTTCGACGGCGGGAGCACGAAGCGGCGCGCGAGCTCGAGCGCGGTGAGCAGGCGGGCGGCCTGCGCGTGCGAGAGCCGGGCGTCGTCGAGCCAGTCTTCGTGCGGCGTGCGGGCGAGGGCGCGCAGGTCTTCGGCGTTGAGCGCGTCGGAGTCGAGGAGCACCTGCAGCAGCTCGGAGTCGGAGAGCGAGCGGGCGGAGAGGCGGAAGAGGCGTTCGAGCGTGGGGTTCATGGTGCGCGCGAGAGGCTTCACCGCGCGTGCGCGCGCAAACGTGCGGCGGCGCGTCGATCGCGGCGCGGGAGGCGCGCGGGACGCCGGACGAGCGTAGACGCTCCAGTTCTCGGCCTCCGAGAAGCTGAGTATCGTCTCGTCACCGATGGGGGAGCTCGACACCCGGACGTCTGGCGCGCTGCCGCCCGCGGCGCCGGGCGGGACGTCGCTGTCGCTGCCGTCGCCCGAGAGCGTGCTCTTGAAGGCCGAGATCGATCAGTCGCGGCGCACGGCGATCGCGGGGCTGTTCTTCAACGTGGTCGGGCTCGCGGTGCTGCCGTTTCTCGGGGGCGACGCGACGGCGAAGGCGCTGTGCGGCTTCGCGCTGGCCGGGGCGGTGCTGAACAACGCGTGGCTGCTCCTCATCTCGCTCGACGAGCGGAGGTACCGCGAGGGCTACCTGCTCGTGTACTTCGCGGCCGCTCCGTTCTTGAACACGGGCGTCATCAACTACCTCGGCGTCATCGGCCCGGTGCTGGTGATGCTGGTGCTGAACATCTACACGGCGTGCCTCGGCTACGGCCGCAGGGTGGCGCGCGTGACGCTCGCGGGGTCGATCGCGCCGGTGGTGGGCCTGGGCGTGCCGATGAGCTTCGGGCTCCTGCCGGACAACGGGCTCGTCACGCTGGCGCCGGGCATCGCCTCGAGAGCGCGCATGTTCGTCATCGTGACGATGACGATGTTCCTCGTGCTCGTGTACCTGCAGGCGCGCACGGCGCGCGCGCTGATGGTGGCGTCGCTGCGCGACCGCGACGAGGCGGTGCGGAGGTCGTCGCATCGAGAGGCGCTGTTCATCGAGGCGCGGCAGGATCTCGAGCGCGCGCTGCAGAAGGGTGGCCTCGGGCGGTTCTCGGAGCAGGTCTTGGGCTCGTACCGGCTGGGCGCGGTGATCGGCCGCGGCGGCATGGGCGAGGTGTACGAGGCGATGCACGTGCAGACGGGGGCGGCGGCGGCGGTGAAGCTGCTCCTGCCCGAGGTGCTGGGCCGGCCCGAGTCGGTGCGCCGCTTCCTGCGCGAGGTGAAGATCGCGTCGTCGTTCGAGTCGCCGCACGTGGTGCGGGTGTTCGAGGTCGGCGGCGAGTCGGCGCCGCTGCCGTACCTCGCGATGGAGCGGCTCACCGGCGAAGACCTCGCGCAGGTGCTGCGGCGCGAGGGGCGGCTCGGCGCGAGAGAGACGGTGGAGCTCGTGCGGCAGGTGGGGCTCGGGCTCGAGGCGGCAGCGCGCGCGGGCATCGTGCACCGCGACCTGAAGCCGCAGAACGTGTTCAAGAGCGCGGGCGAGCCGCCGGTGTGGAAGATCCTCGACTTCGGCGTGGCGACGCTCGAAGACCACAGCGGCACGCTGACGCTGAACGCGATCGTGGGCACGCCGCACTACATGGCGCCGGAGCAGGCGCGGCACGCGGCGATCGACTCGCGCACGGACCTGCACGCGCTGGCGGCGATCGCGTACCGCGCGCTCACCGGGCACCTGCCGTTTCGCGGGAAGGACTTCACCGAGCTGCTCACCGCGGTGATGACGCGCATGCCGGTGCGGCCGGGCGCGCTGGTGAAGCTGCCCCGCGAGGTCGACTGGGTGCTCGCGATCGCGCTGGCGAAGGACCCGGCCGATCGCTTCGCGAGCGGCACCGAGCTCGCCGACGCGCTCGAGGCCGCCTTCGAGGGGCGGCTGCCGAAGAGCATGCTGCCGCGGGCGCTGTCGGTGCTGGCGAAGCTGACGTGGCCCGAGTCGTGAGGGGCGCGGCGCGCTACTGCGCTCCGACGCGCTCGAAGCGGTACGGCGGCAAGAGCCGCGTCACCGCGTCGACGATGCCGAACGCGGTGTTCGCGACCTCGCGCAGCTTCATGAAGTCGCCCTCGACGATCTCGAAGCCCCAGTCGAGCGTGACGCGCGGGGGAAGGTAGCCGGGGCCCAGCCGCGTCAGCGAGGCGAGCAGCCGGCCGGTCGGCAGCATCACCACCTCGAAGTAGATGGCCATGCTCTGCAGCACCGGGGTGGTCTCGCCGGTCTTCGGGTCGATCTCGATGACCCGGCTGAACTGCGCGGTGTCGCGCAGGCCCTCGAGCAGCTTCTTCACGCCGTCGAGCGAAGCGGTGAGGCCGTCGAACGGGTTCTCGCCGTGCAGCGCGCTGACGTAGAGCTTGCCGTCGGCGTCGGAGGCCACGAAGAAGGGGAACACGTCTTTCGGCAGCGGCACCGAGCGACCGAGCGTGAGGACCTCGTCGCCGAGCTCGACCTCGACCACGCGCGCGAGCACCTGCAGCGGCGCCTCGCCGGCGCCGGGGGCGGTCTTGAAGCCGACCTTCGCGCTGTTCCACACGTTCTTGACGCCCTCTTTGAGCTTCTTGCCGGCGAGCCTGAGGTTCGGGCCCTGGAGCGCGAACACCGATCTGCCTCCGGGAGCCGGGGCGAGGTCGATGCTGAACGGCTCGGCCTGCGCGTCGGCGAGGCTCAAGGAGCCGGTGACCTTCGGGGCCGCGGGGTCGGCGAGGTCGACGAGGTGCACCTTGTTCTCGTACGCCTCGAGCACGACGAGCTGCTTGCCGCCGCCTGCGAACTCGGCGTCGACGAGCTCGCGCGGCTCACCGGCGACGACCTCGAGCCGGGTGAGCAGCTTCGGCGCCGCGGGGTCGCTCGCGTCGATGACGTGCAGGTGCTGCCGCTCGAGGGCCACGACGAGCCCGCGCGGCCCGGCGGCGATCGCGGTCGGGCGCGTGGTGAGCTGCAGGGTGAGCGACGCGACGGGCGCGGGCCCGCCCTTGCCGCCCATGTGCACGATCATCAGCTCGCAGGGCGCGGCCGCGTCTTGGGCGGCGGCGACCAGGTCTTTCACCGCCTCGATGGAGTCGGGGGTGAGCGCGCCGTCGTAGTTCGGCTCCTGGAGCGCGAAGAGCAGGCCCGCCTCGGGAGAGAGGGCCGCGAACCGGGCCTTGGGGAACTCGAGGTCGAGGCTGCGGTTCACGAACTGATCTTGCGCGGTGCCGAGCAGGCGGAAGCGGAGCGCGTCGCCGCGGAAGTCGGCGCCCCACACGAAGCTCGTGACGTTCACGCTCAGCGTCGCCGTGCCGCGCCCGTTGTCGACGGTGAGCGGGTGCAGCCCGGGGGGCACGCCGCGGGGGACGCGGGCGAGCAGCGAGCCGCCCTCGAGGTAGCCGGCGAGCTCCATCGGGCGGCCGGCGAGGGTGACGCGGGACTGAGGCGCGAGCTCCTCGCCGAGCAGCGCCACCCACTCGCCGGGGGTGAGCCAGCCGTCGGAAGAGGAGCGCGCGTCGATGGGGCCGGTGGGCGGCAGCGGCAGCGCGCCGAGGTCGACGGCCTTTTCGAGCTTCGGAGGGCCTTGCGGCGTGCTCACGTCGGGGAGCGCGAGGCGGGTGATGGGCCGCGCGGCGCGGCAGCCGGCGGCGGCGACCACGACGGCGAAGAGACACAGCAGGCGGGTTCGGCGCATTGGGACTTTCGTTGACGTGGCGGGCGCCGGCGATCCAGCGCGCTGCGACTGCGCAGCGTTCTGCGCAGCGGGCGACGTGTTCACAGGGTGGTAGTGCGGGTCTTCGCGGGCTCCGACTTCGGCGGGAGCCGGAGCGGCATGGGCCTCCAGCCCCTACCGCACTACTTCGGCGGGGAGAAGAGGTGGCAGCTCACGCACTGCTGCGGCGGCGTGGGGTGCGACTTCTTCGAGAGCTCCTTGTGGCAGCTCTGACAGCTCTGCGGGCCGAAGCCGGGCTGAGGCAGGTGCGGGCGGTGGCAGCTGTCGCACTGCTGGTGCTTCTTCACGCCGTGGAGGCCGGGCAGCGGCTTGTCGTGGCAGTCGGTGCAGCGCTTGATGACCTGCGCCGAGTGGCTCTGGTGGCAGCTGTCGCAGGCGGTGTGGCCCTTCTGCGCGGGCTCCTGCTTCGCGTGGCAGCTCAGGCAGGCGGGGGGCGGCTGCGGCGCGTGGGGCAGGCCCTTGTGGCAGTCGTCGCACTTCGCGTGGCCCTTGTTGAGCTTCACGAGGGCGTGCTGATCTTTGTGGCAGCTCTCGCACAGGCCGGCGCGGGAGGGCTTACCGGCGTGGGGCTCCTTGTGGCAGTCGGCGCACGAGGTGGTCTTCGCGTGCACGACCGGCGTGCTCTCGAACTTGTGACAGTCGCCGCAGGTCTTCGCGGTGATGCCGGCGTGCGGCGGGTGGCAGCCGGTGCAGGTCTGGCCCGCGACGGGGAAGGGGTGCTGGGGGTGGACCTTGGTGTGGCAGCTCTCGCACGACTTCGGAGCGGCGCGCGCGGCATGGGGGTTGTGGCACGAGGTGCAGGCGGGGTGCGCGTCGGGCGCGAGCACGGGGTGCTTCGCGTGGCAGCTGCTGCAGCTCTTCGCGGAGGCCGAGGTGAACGTGTGATTCGAGTGGCAGGTGCCGCACCCCTCGTGGCCCTTCGGGAAGAGCGCGGCCTGCTTCTGCTCGTGGCAGCTCGAGCAGCGCGACGCGGCGACGGCGGCCTTGGTGTGGTGCGGGTGGCACGTCATGCACGTGTCGGCGACGAGGTGCTTCTCGCCCTTGCCGTGCTTGACGGTGACGTCGTGGCACTGGCCGCAGTCGGCGGCGCGGGTGAACGGAGTGCCGTGCGGCCGGTGACAGCTGCCGCAGCGATCCCAGTGCACCTCGACCTGCTCCTTGTGGCAGCGCACGCAGCCCCAGCGCCCGGGCCCCTGCGAGCGGAACAGGTGGCAGCTCATGCACGTCATGGGGGGCAGGGTGACGGCGGTCGCCGGGTCGTCGCCGAGCACGCCGCCGTCGAGGGGGTGGTGGTGCTCCTGCTGCTTCCGGTGGCACTCGACGCACGGCTTCACGGCGCCGGCGCGGAAGCCCGCGTCGGAGACGAAGTGGCAGTCGGCGCACTGGAGCTGCTTCTCGCCCTCGAGGGCGAGGTGGGTGCGGTGGCCCGCAGAGAAGCGGGCGTCGAGGTAGGTGCCGGGGACCTTCGCGTGGCCGCCGTCGTGAGGGCCGGGCAGCAGGCCCTCGAGCGAACCGCACCCGGCGAGCAGCCCGAAGAGCAGCGCGCCGCATCGCAGCTTCATTTTCGCGCGGCCTCGGCGGCGACGGTGACGACGTAGAGGAGCCCGGCGAGCACGCCGATGCCCTGCGCGACGGACATCGACGCGACGACCGGCAGCGAGGTGCCGAGCAGCACGCCGGCGACCATGAGGGCGAGCGCGACGAGGCCGAGCAGGCACGCGAACCGCACCGCCTTCTCGGAGGGCCACTTCGCGAGGAGCTTCACAGCTCGTCCTTTCGCTTGCTGAACGGGTGGGCGACGCCGTGGCAGCCGGCCGAGGCGCACGACACCGTATTCTCTTCGAGCTCCCTGGCCATGGCGCGGTGCTCCTTCGCGTCCTTGAACGAGGTGAGCGTGCCGGAGTGGCACTGGCGGCAGTTCGCGTTGGGGTACGGCTTCGCGACGCGGACCTCGGCGAGGAACTTGTCGAGCGGCCAGTGCCGGTAGCCTCCGCCGTAGTAGTACCAGACGTGGCTCATGCCGGTGAGCTTCGTCATCGGGTAGCCGAGCATTCCGTAGTCGGCGTGGCAGGTGTAGCAGGCGTGGCCGCCGAACATCGGGTTGCGCGCGTGGCGCGACGCCAGCGACTCGCTGTTCGGGTCTTCGACGTCTTTGAGGTGGGCGCCCATCACGTGGCAGCTGCCGCAGAACTCGCGCTCGGTGGTGCGCTCCATGCCCGAGCCCGTGGTGGCGACGGCGCAGAGGAAGGGGAAGACGCCGAGCCCGAGCAAGAGGCGCAGGCGGGTGGCGAGGGTGAGCGGGGGGCGCGCGACGAGGTGGTGCACCAGGAGCGCGCCCGCGATCGCGGCGGTCAGCAGTGCGAGAGCGCCGAAGGGCGACATGTCACGGCCCCATCGCGTGGACGGAGTCGACTCCGGTGCTGCGGCCGGCGGCGTGGCAGACGGCGCAGGCCTCGACGCCGGTGCTGGTGGTGTTGAGCATGGCGTGGGCCTGGGCGGCGACGGAGCCGTGGCAGGCGGTGCAGGCGGCGGTGGCGGGCGGCACGTAGCTGGGCGTGCTGACGACCGCGGCGGCGACGCAGGTGCCGTTCGCCTGCGCGTTGCTGCCGCCGTCGGGGTTGGCTCCGCAGGTGCGGGTGTCGCTGCGCGAGGGCAATTGCCCGTCGCTGAGCGGGAGGCCCCAGCCGGTGGCGGTGTGGCACTTGGCGCAGTTGTTCAGCGGCGAGGGGTAGTGCGCCTCGGCGTGGAGCTGGTGCACGAGATCTTTGAAGTTCGCGGTGACGGCGGTGACGGTGCCGCCGTCGGCGGGCACGGTGACGTTCTGCGTGAGGTTGCCGTTGTGGCAGATGACGCAGTGCTCGGTGCTCTTGCGGGTGCCGCCGTGCTCGGCGAGATCCTGGTGGCAGGCGTTGCACTGGCCGAGCGTGACCGGGCGGCGGCGCGCGATCGCAGCGGGGTCGGTGACGGCGAACGCGCGCGTCGGGTTCACGGCGCAGAAGCGCGTGCCGGCGTCGTTGATGGCGCAGGCCTCGATGCCGACGGTGAAGCTCCCTCGATCAGATGGGGCGAGCGCGGTGGGTGAGCGCCAGGTGAAGACGCCGGCGTCGACCCGGTCGAGGCACGGCGCGCCGCCGCTGGTGGCGCAGTCGGCGGCGTTCTCGGCGGTCTCGGACCAGAAGCGGCCGATGTCGACGTTCGGGCCGCCGAAGACGAAGCGGAGGCGGCTCAGGCGCTGGGCGAGCACGTCGCGCGGCTGGCCGTTGACCGAGAGCGAGAACGTGACCTGGGGCGCGGCGAGCGGAGGCACGGGCGGAACCGAGACGATGGTGCTCTGCACGTCGAGGCGGCGCGGGTCGCGCGCGGGGATGACGTGGCGCACCTCCTGCGGCTCGATGCCGGTGGGCGAGTGACAGATGGGGCACTGCTGATCGGTGCGCGGGCCGGCGTAGTGGGCCTCGAACGTCGGCGGCGGCGCGGAGGCCTCGAACCAGCTGCGGTCGTGGCAGCTCGTGCACGCGGAGGTGCTGGGGTTCGTCTTCCAGCGGTCGCCCTGGGCGCCGGTGTGGCAGGCGTCGCAGTCGTTGATGTTGCCGGGGTAGTGGATGAGGCCGTAGTCGTGCACCTGGCCGCCGAAGCCGACGATGCGGTAGGGGACTCCGGCGTCGGCGACGCTGGGGAGCTGAGCGCCGCGGTGGAGCTTGTGGACCATCTCTTTGAAGTCGATGGTGTTGCCGGACTCGGGGTCGATGTCGGCGGTGTTGGTGTGGCACATGACGCAGAGGGCGACCTCGCGGCGCGATCCGCCGTGGGCCTCGAGGCGCGTGTGGCAGGTGTTGCAGCCCTGCGTGGTGGCGATGTCGCGCACGGCGGTGACGGCCTGGCCGTCGGGGCGGAAGTGGAAGACGGTGTTCGCGACGTAGCGCTCACCCTCGAAGGTGCGGGTCGCGTAGATGCCGACGCTGTGCGTCTTGGCGCCGTTGGCTCCGACGGGGGCGGCGGTGCCGAAGCGGTAGAGGTAGCGGCCGGAGAGCGCGCCGAGCTCGCTCCACACGCCGTTCGTGTCGGCGGCGTTCTGCGGGTACGTGCCGCCGTCCCACGTCACGTTGCGGCGCGTGTAGCTGACGTACTGGAGCGGGAGGGCGTCGCCGCTGCGCTCCTCGAGGAAGCCGAGCACGAGCGAGGCAGAGACGGCGCCTTCGGTGTTGAAGCCCAGCCGATCGAGCGGGCGGCCCGCGGTGTCGGTGAGCTCGAGCTCGGCGGTGGCGACGCCGTTTACGATGCCGGCGTCGAGCACGCGCACGGTGAGGCCGGGGCCGACGAAGCGCAGATCGCGCCCGGCGTCACCGGGGGGGCCGGGGGGGCCGGGGGGACCCGGCGGGCCGGCGTCGCCGTCCTGGCCGTTCTGGCCGTTCTGGCCGTTCTGCCCGTTCTGGCCCGGAGCGCCCGTCTCGCCCGGCGGGCCCTGGGTCCCCGGGGACCCGGCGGGTCCCACACAACCCATGGCCCACAAAGAGAAACTCACACAGATGATAGGAGCGCGCATAAGAAGCTTTTCCCGATGGCCGGCCGAATGCACCCGCGATGCCCGCTTTGACTCTGCCAGAGGGACGCCGGAAGGTGCGCAGCTTTTTTTCCCTGGGGCGGGTCGCGCGCAGAGTCTGCGCCGCGGCGCTGCTCGCGCCCGGGCTCGCCGCGGCGGAAGACACTGCCTGGGCCGACGCGCGCGTGACCGCGATCGCGCAGTTCTTTCAGCAGGCGCTGGTGCCGGGCCAACCGGGCGCGGTGACGCAGGTCGAGCCGGCGCTGCCGTTCACGGTGACGGGCTTCTCTCGCGTCGGCGGTGTGGGCTTCGCGGGCGGCACGGTGAGCGGCGAGCTGTCGGCGTGGGGCCGGGTGGGGCCGCGCGACGCGCTGCTCGGCGACGGCGACGTGACGGCGGCGTGGGTGGGCCTTCAGCGCGGGGTGTTCCGGGCGCGCCTGGGGCGCCAGGTCACGCTGCCGGGGGCGAGCCGGTACGTGCGGTTCGACGGAGCCTCCGCGGGCGTGACGCTGGGGCGCGTGGAGCTCGACGCGTACGCGGGCTGGGTCGCGCTGCCGCGCTGGAGCCTGCCGCGCGGCGCGGTGCTGGCGGGCTTCGCGGGCGACGCGCTGAAAGATCTGCAGCTCGTCGAGCAGCAGAACCGCCTCGGCCAGATCGCCGCCGGAGCGCGCGCCGGGCTGTCGTTCGGAGAGTACGGGCGCGGAGCGGTCGCGTTCCACGAGCAGCGCGACGGCGTGGGGCTCGCGTTTCGCGTCATCAGCGCCGACGCGTCGGGGCAGCCGGCGCGCGGAGTCTTCATCGGCGGGCGCGTGACGGTCGATCTCTCGGCGCTGCAGGTGCCCGAGGCGCGCGTGTACGCCGACGTCACGCGGGGCCGCCTGCCGTTCTCGGTCGACTACTCGTACCAGAACCCGTCGCTGCTCCTGCCGAAGACGTCGGTGCTGGCGGCGTTCGGCGGCGCGGCGTGGCACGAGCTGGCCGGCGAGACGTCGCTGCAGCTGCCGGTGTTCCTGAAGGTCACGGCGCGGGCGGGGGCGCAGCTGTTCGAGGGGAACCAGCCGGGCGGGCGCGGCTCGCTCAAGGCGACGTGGACTCCCGGGCTCGACGGGCGGCTGCTCGTGCTGGCCGAGGTGGGCCGCGCGCTGGTGCCGCCGGCGGGCTTCACGTGGGTGAGGGCGGGCGCGCGGTACCGGGCGATGACGTCGCTGTGGGCGAGCGCCGACGCGTCGGTCTGGCTGTATGACGTGCCGGTGCGCGGGCAGACGAGCTCGGTGACGGGCATCGGCGGCCTCGAGTGGGTGGCGACGCGCCACGTGCGCACGGCCGCGTCGGTGACGCTGATGAGCACGCCGTACGCGGCGTTCGAGGCGCAGGGGCTGCTCCGGGTGATCGTGGAGCTCGTGCCGCCGAGCGCGGGAGGGCCCCTGTGAGGCGCGCGGCTCTGGGCCTGCTGCTGGTGGCGCTGGCGTGCGCGCCGGGCTTTCTGCTCACGCGCTTCGATCACCGCGCGCACCTCGCCGATCACCCGTGCGGAGGGCCGGATCAGCCGAAGTGCCTGACGTGCACGAGCTGCCATCACGATCAGACGTCGCCTCCGACGGAGGAGAGCTGCACGGCCTGTCACAAAGACGGGGCGGCGAAGCACCGGGTGGCGATGCGCCCGGCGGTGGCGCTGGTGCCGCCGGGGAAGAAGATCGTGTTCTCGCACGAGCAGCACCTGCCGCAGCCGGAGCTGAAAGGTCAGTGCGTGAAGTGCCACGCGGGCGCGGTCGGGACGCAGGGCGGGCCGCCGCTGTTCCCTCCGATGAGCACGTGCCTGGGCTGCCACCGGCACCAGGAGCAGTTCGAGGCCGGCGTGTGCACGGGCTGCCACAAGGCGGCCGACCTGCGGGCGTCGCGGCCGGTGAGCTTTCTGTCGCACGACGGCGCGTGGCTGAAGCGTCACGGCGACCAGGCGCGGGCGTCGCCCGGGAAGTGCGCGACGTGCCACGCGCAGACGCAGTGCGACGCCTGCCACGAGTCGAGCCGGCCGGTGCGCATGGCGGCGGTGGACCCGACGGGCATCGAGAAGGAGTACGTGCACCGCTTCGACTTCCTCTCGCGGCACGCGCTCGAGTCGCAGGTGCAGCCGGGGCAGTGCTTCACGTGCCACGCGCGCACCGAGTGCGACGCGTGCCATGCGTCGCGCGGCGTGAGCGGCGCGGTGCGTGGGGCGCAGAGCCCGCACCCGGCGGGCTGGGCGAGCGGGCTGGTCAGCAACACGCACGGGCCGGCGGCGCGGCGCGACATCGCGTCGTGCGCGGCGTGTCACGATCAGGGCGCGGCGAGCAACTGTGTGAAGTGCCACAAGGTGGGCGGCATGGGCGGCAGTCCGCACCCGCGCGGGTGGCGCAGCTCGGAGCCGGCGAGCGCGCCGCAGTGCGTGGCGTGTCACGGAGGTGGCATGTGAGGCGCGCCGCGCTCCTCGTGTTGATGTGCGCGTGCCTTCAGCCGCGCGAGCCGCAGGGCCGGCAGGACGAGAGCTGCGCGTGGTGCCACGGCGACGGGACGCGGCCGGGCGATGCGCTGACGAAGGCGGCTCCGCCGAGGGACGTGCACGGCAACACGGACGTGGTGTTCCCCGGAGTCGGAGCGCACGCGCTCCACCTGCAGGGCGGTGAGACGTACCGGGCGGTGGCGTGCAGCGGGTGCCACCTCGTGCCGGCGTCGCTGTCGTCGGCCGGGCACAACGACGGGGTCAGCCAGGTGGTGCTCGACGGCGGCGGCACGTGGGCGCCGGGGCCGCGCACGTGCTCGGGCTCGGCGTGCCACAAGGCGGTGTCGGGCGTGTGGACGCGCCCGCGCTCGAGCGCGGAGGCGTGCGGCAGCTGTCACGGGGTTCCGCCGCCGGCGCCGCACCCGCAGGCCGGCGCGTGCGCGGTGTGCCACGGCGAGCTCGATGCGGGGCAGCACGTCGACGGCGTGGTCCAGACGGTGACGGCGTCGTGCAGCGCGTGCCACGGCAGCGCCGACGCGGGGACGCCGCTGAGCGGAGCGCACGGGGCGCACGTCGCGAGGTTCGCCTGCTCGACGTGCCACGTGGTGCCGGCGGCGCCGGCGACCGAGACGCACCCGAACGGCCGGGTCGACGTGACCTGCGGCACGTCGTGCCACTACGGGAACCCTCCGGCGTGGACGTCGCCGGCGCAGCTGTCGTGCAGCGGGTGCCACGGCGCGCCTCCGCCGGTGCCGCACCCGCAGGTGCTGCAGTGCGCGCTGTGCCACCCGGTGGGCGGCGAGCGGCACGTGAACGGCTCGGTCGAGGCGCCCCTGCCGGGAGGGTGCAACGGCTGTCACGGCGGCGCGATGAACGCGGCGCCTCCGCGCGATCTCGACGGCGGCGCCGACACGGCACGGCCCGGAGTGGGCGCGCACCAGGCGCACCTCGTGGACACCGGGCGCGCGCGCGTGCCGGCGTGCAGCGAGTGCCACGCGGTGCCGGCGCAGCTGTTTGCGCCCGGCCACCTCGACGGGCTGACGCAGGTGAGGTTCTCGGGCGTGGCGACGGCGAACGGCGCGACGCCGCGGTACCAGGGCGGAAGCTGCGCGGGCAGCGCGTGCCACGACGTGAGGCACTTCACGGTGCAGCCGGGCGGCGGCAACGCGACGGAGCCGCAGTGGACGCGGGTCGACGGGTCGCAGGTGAGCTGCACGTCGTGCCACGGCCAGCCCCCGCCGGCGCCGCACCCGGCGCGGACGGACTGTGCGGCGTGCCACCCGGGGGTCGGGCCGCTGCACGTGAACGGGCGCGTCGACTTCGTGCCGTGACGCGAGGAGGGGGTCCCGCAGGACCCAGGGGGGTGCTGGGGCACACTCGGGGGGCTCGGCGAAGATTCTGCGCATCACGCGGAGCGCTCGGGGCCGGGTGCAGATTCTGCGCCGGAAGATACGGGGACACCGGGTACACGGTTTGCTGTATGCCCCGCCCATGATCTCGCGCACTCGAGTCGTCGTCGCGGCGGTGGTGGCGTCATTCGCAGTCGGTTGTGCTGGGCCGGCCGGCCCCGACGGCAAGCCGTGCACGGTGAAAGACAACGGCGACAACACCGCGACCGTGACGTGCCCCGACGGCACGACGGTGACGATCACGAACGGCCAGAACGGCACGAACGGCACGAACGGCACGAACGGCCAGAACGGCACGAACGGCATGAACGGCACGAACGGCACGTCGTGTACGGTCGCCGACAACCCCGACGCCGGCACGAAGACGATCAGCTGCACCGACGGCACGTCGGTGACGCTCACCAACGGCACGAACGGCACGAACGGCGTCGACGCGAACAACATCGTCGACTTCGGCGGCCTGACGAGGTTCGAGCTCTCGCAGGAGGACTTCAAGATCACCGTGCAGAGCGTCTCGAACACGCCGCGGCCGGTGGCGCGCTTCACGGTGCGCAACGCGAAGGGGCAGGCGGTGAAGAACATTCCGTTCAGTCACTTCGCCGGCATCTCGCTGTTGCAGCTGGTGCCGGGCACGGCGTCGCCCATGATGACCGGCAACGGCGTCGGGCTCGACGTCTGGGTCTCGCACATCTCGAACTGCTCGACGTGCACGAGCAGCAGCGAGAGCGCGTCGATGACGTCGCTGGTGGACAACGGCGACGGCACCTACGCGTACACCTTCGCGAAAGACGTGGTGACCCCGACGGCGCTGGCCGACGGCGGCACGGCGGTCGCCGGCGTCGCGTTCGACGCGAACGCGGTGCACCGCTTCGCGCTGCGGTTCGCCGACCCCTCGAGCGACATCGTGGGCAACCGCGCCAACGTGTTCAGGCCGCTCGACGTGACGTACGACTACATTCCCGCGACGGGCGCGAACGTCAGCGGCCAGAACGACAAGGTCAACGGGGCGACCTGCCTGACGTGCCACACGACGTTCCGCGCGGGGCCGCTGAATGCGGGCGGGCTCATCCCCTTCCACGGCGGGCAGCGCTACGACGTGACCTACTGCGTGGTGTGCCACAACTCGCAGCGCAAGTACGCAGGCAGCAACCCGGGCGGCAACGCGGTCATCCCCGAGCCGACGATCGACGCGAACAACAACCTGACGCCGCCGCCGGGGCGCTCGAGCGTCTCGGTGCTCCGCGGTGAGGCGATCATCGACCTGCCGATCTTCATCCACAAGATCCACGCGGGTGAGCACCTCGCGCTCAAGGGCAACTACGCCGGCATGGGCACCGAGCTGAACGAGTTCGTGTTCCCGCAAGACGTGCGCAACTGCGACAAGTGCCACACCAACGCCGCGAAGGCCGACAACTGGAAGACGCGGCCGAACCGCAAGACGTGCGGCGCGTGCCACGACCACGTGAACTTCGAGACGGGCCAGGGGCACGGGCAGATCAACCTCGCGATGCCGAACGACAACGTCTGCACGGTCTGCCACGACCCGGCGTACATCGAGTCGCGGCACCGGCCGATCTCGCCGCCCGACCCGAACAACGCGCTGGCGGTGGCGGGCGGCAGCAACAACACGCACGCGTCGTACCTGGCGAGCCCGCAGAAGCCTCCGCCGGGCGCGCGGGTGTTCAAGTACGACCTCGCCTCGGTCACGACGACCGACGGCGGGCCGACCGGCGTGTTCCCGGTGCTGAAGTTCCGCTTCACCGAAGGTGACGCGGGCGTGCCGTTCAACGTGAGCAACGGCACCAACGAGCTGATCGACGGGTTCGTGGGCTCGCCGAGCCTCTACTGCGCGTACGCGGTGCCGCAAGACGGCATCGCCGAGCCGGCGGACTTCAACGTGTCGATGAGCGCGTACCTGAAGAACGTGTGGCGCAGCGGCACGGGCGGCACGCTGGCGGGGCCCGACACGCAGGGCTACTACACGGCAACGCTGACGGGCTCGCGCGTGCCGGCGTCGGCGCGGATGCTGACGTGCGGCCTCGGCTACAGCTACTCGCTGTCGTCGACTCCGCCGCTGGTGCAGACGAACGTGACGGGCTTCGCCTACGACGCGGGGACGCGGACGGGCGGCGTCGCGATTCCGATGCAGAACGCGTGGCGCGTCGCGACGGGCTTCACGGGCCGGCGCGGGGCGACCTCGTCGGCGAGCAACACCGGCAACATCGTCGCGACGTCGCGCTGCGCCGACTGCCACAACAACGTGGGCGTCGAGCCGAGCTACCACGCGGGCCAGCGCAACGACGGGCCGAGCTGCTCGTGGTGCCACACGCAGAACCGCACGTCGAGCGCGTGGACGGCGGGCTCCGAGAGCTTCATTCACGCGATCCACGCGGCGAAGAAGCGCACGGTGCCGTTCAACTGGCACGCGGTGGCGGCGACCGAAGATCACCCGCAGGTGCGCGGCTTCTTCGGAGTGCACTACCCGGCGCGGCTGAACAACTGCGAGTCGTGCCACAACCCGGGCACCTACGACTTCAGCGGGCCCTGGTACACGCCCGAGAACATGCAGAAGCGGCTGCAGCAGACGGTGGCGACGGGCACGTACAACACGCTGCCGCTGCCTGACGGCGGCATCCCCTCGCTCGCCATCAGCATCTCGCCCTACGTGAACGCCGACGGCACCGTGAACTACGGCTCGGGCTTCAGCTACAACGCGGGCACGCAGGCGACGACCGAGGCGGCGCCGACGACGCTGGTGATCTCGCCGATCGCGAACACCTGCTTCGGCTGCCACGACTCGCAGCTCGCGACGCTCCACATGCGGCTCAACGGCGCGACCATCTACGGCACGCGCACCGAGGCGGCCGCGACGCTCGAGCAGTGCATCCTCTGCCACGGGCCGGGGCGCACCGCCGACATCAAGGTCGTGCACACGCGGTAGGGTCAGCGGTTCCAGCCGGCGTCGAGCAGCGCCTCGCGCGAGACGTCGCGCGGCTCGCCGTCGAGCTGCGTGAACGCGGTCTGGCCACAGCCCCACGGGCGGCCCTCGTCGAGCTTAAGGCCGCCGTCGGCGGTGGAGGCGCGGACGAGGAACACGGTGGACTCGCGCTCGGCGCAGGGCGGGCCGCGCAGCAGCACGGTGAAGGCGCCCGGCGCCTCGCTGAAGACGGCCACGGGCTCGGCGGCGCGCGAGAGCTCGAGCGTGCCCTCGAGCGAGGTCGAGAACGTGCGGGCGCGCACCGTGAGCAGCGACTCGCGGCTCGAGAGCTCGACGCGGTGTCGCGCGCTCGCGGCGGCGCCGCCGCGCACGGGCGTGACCGTGAAGCCCGCCACGAGCCACGAGGGCACGAGCGCGCCGCGCTTCGCGGCCGTGGGGTAGGCGAGCCGCTCGCCGTCGCAGCGCGGCGCGCGCAGGTGCTCGGTGGTGTAGCCCCGCTCGGAGAGGCTCACGACCTTGCCCGAGCTTCCCCAGCGGAAGGCGCGGCGGCGCTCGGCGCGCGTGGCGTCGTCCGCGGGCCCGCCCTCCATGCCGTCGGGGCCGGTGGGCTTCTTCTCGTGGGAGTCGCAGGTTGCGGGCAGACGCACCCGGCCGTCGTCGATGGGGTACAGCGGCCCGTCCCACATGAGCGAGCGGCGCTTCGCGGCCACCCAGCCCTTGCGCGCGAGATAGAGCTGCTCGGCCGAGGTCTGCGCGGCGGCGAACCGTTCGATGACGGCGAGGTCGGAAGGGGCGAGCGCCGCGGCGCGGCCGGCGCTCTGGCCTTCGAGCGCCGGGGGCCGCCGCGCGAGCGCCGAGAGGCTGACGAAGCCGCGCGTGCCGTCGAGCGCCTCGATCTCGGCCGCTTCGCCGGTCTCGCGCAGCACGCGGACCTCGACGCCGATGGGGAGCGTGGCGCGCTCGGCGCTGCCGGGCGCGGCGGTGGCGCGCACGTGCGCGACGCTCGCGTCGACCCAGCGGACGTCGGAGGCCGCGAGAGCGAGCGCGAGCACGAGCACGAGCACGTTCTAGCGCGCAGGTCCTGCGTCGCCGCAAGCGTCCCGGGGCCGAGGCACGGGCGCTGCACGTCACGACGGCGTGCGGCGCGCAGAGGTCATCGACGGCGCAGCGATCGCTCCGGAGGTCATCAACGGAGTGACGGAGGCGGTCGTCGCCGCCTCGCGGCGGCCGGGCGGCGACCCGCTGGTCGAGACGGTGCACGAGACGATCTACACGGAGACGCAGCGGCTCGCGGCGGAGCCGGCGGGCGGGCGGGCCCGTTCGGACCGGGCGTTCGTCGCCGAGCTGAGGCACGCGCTGCCGGGCGCCGCCCAGACCGAGCTGGAGCGCATGGTGCGGCGCATCGTCGCGCGCTACGCCGTCGAGATCTCGGGGCGGTTCGACCCGGCGGTGTACGCGGTCGCGACGCGCGCGCTGCCCGGGGCCCTCGCGCAGCTGCTCGGCGGAGGCGACGTCGAGCAGCGGCTCCTGCTCGAGGGCGAGGTCGAGGCGCTGCGGGCGGCGGCGGCGCACGGCACCGTCGCGCTGGTGCCGACCCACGTCTCGAACCTCGACTCGCTGGTGATGGGCTGGGCGATCTACCGGCTGGGCCTGCCGCCGTTCGCGTACGCGGCGGGGCTCAATCTCTTCTCGAACCCCGCGCTCGGCTTCTTCATGGGCCACCTCGGCGCCTACACCGTCGATCGCAAGAAGCACGACCCGCTCTACCTGGCGACGCTGAAGGAGTACGCGACCGTGCTGTTCGCCCGCGGCCAGCACGGCCTGTGGTTCCCGGGAGGCACGCGCAGCCGGTCGGGCGCCGTCGAGCGGAGCCTGAAGCTGGGCCTGCTCGGCACGCTGCCTCAGGCGCTCTCGCGCTCTCTCTCGGCGGGGCGGCGGGGAGGGCTGTACGTCGTGCCCTGCACGCTGACCTACCCGCTCGTGCTGGAGGCGTCGTCGCTCGTCGCCGACTTCCTGCGCCGCGAGGGCGGCCCGCACTACGTCGAGCTCGACGACGAGTTCTCGCGCCCGCGGCGCTGGGCGGCCTTCTTCAAGGGCCTCGCCGAGCTCGACCTCGCGGTGCACGTGCGCTTCGGGGCTCCGATGGACGTGGTGGGAAACCCCATCGACGCCGAGGGCCGATCGGTCGACCCGAAGGGCAGGCCGATCGACGTGCGCGGGTACCTGACCGCCGGCGGGCAGCTGGTGGCGGACGCCGCGCGAGACGCCGAGTACACGCGCGAGGTGGGCGAGCAGATCGCGCGGGCCTGGAAGCGCGACACGGTCGCGCTGCCGACGAGCGTGCTCGCGTGGGCGGTGTTCGAGCGGGCGCGGCGCGAGCGGCCGCACGCGGACCTGTTCCGGCTGCTGCGCGGCCTCGCGCCGCAGGCCGAGCTCGACCTGGGGACGATCTGCGCCGACGTCGAGCGGCTGGTGGCGCGGCTGACCGGGCTCGCCGCGAGCGGAAGAGCCCGGCTCGCGAGCGAGCTGCAGCCGGGCCACGCGCGGGAGGCGGTCGAGCGCGCGCTCGCCACGTTCGCGACGTACCACCCGGTGCCGGTGCTGCAGCGGCGCGGCGATCGCATCGCGGTGACGGACGCGAACCTCGTCTACTACTACCGCAACCGGCTCGAGGGTCTGCTGCCGCGAGAGGAGGTGCGCGCGTGAGCCCGCTGCAGGTCGCGGTGCTGGGGGCGGGGAACTGGGGCACGACGCTCGCCGCGCTCGCCGGAGCGAACGGGCACGCCACCCGGCTGTGGACCCGCGACGCAGCCCAGGCCGCCGAGGTGAACCTGCGGCGCACGAACCGCAAGACGGGGCTGACGCTGGAGCTGCCCGCGCAGGTTCGCGCGACGGCGAGCCTGGAGGAGGCGCTCGCCGGGGCAGAGCTGGTGATCGCCGCGGTGCCGTCACAGGCGTTTCGCGAGGTGATGGCGGCGGCGTCGGCCTGGCTCGAGCCGCACCACGCCCTCGTGCACGGCACGAAGGGCCTCGAGCTCGGCACGCACGCGCGCATGTCCGAGATCGTGCGCGCCGAGACGGCGGTGCGGCAGCTGGGGGCGGTCGCGGGGCCGAACCTCGCGGCCGAGGTGTCGGCCGGTCTGCCCGCAGCGACGGTCGCGGCGTCGCCGTTTCCGCGCGTCGTCGGGCTGGTGCGCCGCGCCCTGTCGTCGCCGCGGCTGATGGTGTTCGAGTCGCGCGACGTGCTCGGGGTCGAGCTGTGCGGCGCGCTCAAGAACGTGGTGGCGATCGCGGCGGGCATGGCCGACGAGATGCGCGTGGGCGAGAACGCGAAGGCGTTTCTCATCACGCGCGGCATGATCGAGCTGACGCGGCTGGGGTTCGCCATGGGCGCCCAGCCCGAGACGATGTCGGGGCTCGCGGGCATCGGCGACCTGATGGTGACGTGCACCAGCCGGCGCTCGCGCAACCACCGCGTCGGCGTGGCGCTCGCGCGCGGCGAGACGCTCGAGGCGGCGCTGCAGGCGCTGGGCATGGTGGCCGAGGGCGTCTACGCGTCGGTCGCGGCCCGTCAGCTCGCGCTCGAGCAGGGCGTCGAGCTCCCGCTGTTCGAGCGCATCGACCGGGTGCTGCACGAGGGGCTGCACCCGCGGGAGGCGCTGGAGCAGCTGATGGGCCTCGAGGCGGGCCGCGACGTGCCCCGGCTGAAGGCGCGCGCGGCGTCGTCGCTGGCCAGGGCGGGCTGACCGAAAGGGGCGCAAGAGCTGCGCGGTGACCGGCGCGGTCGCAAAGCGTGCGCTCGGGGGCGGGCGGCCTGTCGCGCCGGGGTGTGTCCGCCGCTTGCAGTGAGAGAGGGGTGGCCGCCGTGACCCGCACGCCCGCGATCTCCGAGACGGACGCCAGCCTGAGCCGGCTGCTCGAGGTCGAGCGGCGGCTCGAGGAGCGCCTGCGCGCGGCCGAGCTCGAGGCGAAGCAGACGGTGCTCGCGGCGCGGGCGAGCCTCGATCGCGCCGAGGCCGACGCGAAACAGGCCGTGGCGGCAGAGACCGCGCGCGCCGAGGCCGCGGCGCGGGCGGAGCAAACGGCGGCGCTGGAGGCGATCGAGGCCGAGCGCGCCGCGGCGCTGCGGCGGCTGGAGGGCGTGACCGGGCCGGAGCTCGACCGGCTCGCGCGGCTCGTGCTGGCGGAGCTCGTGGGGGAGGTGCGCCGGTGATCGTCGAGATGAGCCGCGTGCGGATCTTGGGGCCGAGCGAGCGGCTGTCGGAGGTGCTGGTGTTCGCGCAGCACGAGGGGGTGCTGCACCTCGTCGAGCCCGACGTGCCCTCGCGAGGCCCGGCGTTCGCCGAGCCGAAGCCGGCGCGTCACTTTCGCCGCATGCTCGCCGACGCCGAGGCGGCGCTCGCGGCCCTGCCGTCGGGCGCGGGGGCGGCCGCACCGGTCGCGCCGGGCGCGCTCGCCGACGAGCTCAAGTTCGCGCGGCGAACGCGCCGGCAGGCCGAGCGGCTCGCGGCCGAGCTCGCGGCGATCGACGACGAGCGCGCGGTGCTGCTGCGGTACCGCGAGTTCTTCGCGGCGTTCGCGCCGCTGTGGGGCCGCGAGCTGCACTGGCCCGACGGCCACGCGTTCTACGTCGTGATGCGCGAGGGTGCGTTCGAGCAGATCGCGACGCTGCGCGCCGAGCTCGTGAAGCTCGTCGGCGAAGAGGTGGAGCTCGTCACGCGCCAGCTGCCGAGCAAGGAGCACGCGGTGCTGATCCTCGTGCCCGCGTCGGCGGCGCAGACCGTGGCGCGGCTCCTGGCGGACTCGCGGGTTCAGGAGCTGCCCGCTCCGCCGAACCTGGGCGAGCGGAACCTGCTGCGGTCGATGGGGGCGCTGCAGGCGCGGCTCGACGAGCTGCCGAAGCGGCGCGCGGCGGCCGAGGCCGAGCAGAAGCGGCTCGCGCAGCGGGCGCGGGCGCGGCTGCTGGGCCTGTCGGCGTGGCTGCACGACCAGCTGCTCGTGCTGACGGCGCGCGAGAAGGCCCGCGTGGGAGCGCAGCTGTTCGTGCTCGAGGGCTTCATTCCGGCGGCGCAGCGCGGGGTGTTCGTCGAGCGGGCGGAGAAGGCGCTGGGGCCCGAGATCGTGATCGAGAGCTTGAGCTCGGAGACGTGGAAGGGCGAGGCGGCGCCGGTGGTGATGCACAACCCGCCGCTGTTCCGCCCGTTCGAGCTCTTGACCCGGCGGCTGCCGCTGCCGCGGTACGGGTCGATCGACCCGACGCCGTTCGTGGCCCTGTTCTTCCCGGTGTTCTTCGGGCTGATTCTGGGGGACGTGGGCTACGGCGCGGCGCTCGCGCTGCTCGCGCTGGTGCTCAAGCTGAAGTCGAAGCCGGGCACGACGCTGCGCTCGGTGGCGGCGATCGCCGCGGTGTGCGCGGGGTTCTCGATCGCGTTCGGGGTGCTGTTCGGCGAGCTGTTCGGCAGCCTGGGGCACGGGCTGGGCATGCGGCCGCTCTGGTTCGACCGCGAGCACGCGATCGTGCCCTTTCTCGCGCTGAGCGTCGCGCTCGGCGTCGTGCACGTGACCCTGGGCCTGGTGCTCGCGGTGGTGACGTCGTGGCGGCACGGGCACAAGCGCGAGGCGGTGGGGCGAGGCGTCGCGACGGTGATGGTGCTGCTGGTGATCGTGTCGCTGCTCGCGGCGTTCGAGCTGTTGCCGTCGCGGCTGTTCACCCCGGCGGTGATCGCGGTGCTGGTGGCGTTTCCGGTGCTGATCGCGCTCGAGGGTGTGGTGGCGGTGATCGAGCTGATGTCGACGTTCGGCCACATTCTCTCGTACGCGCGCATCATGGCCCTGGGCACGGCGTCGCTGATGCTCGCGGTGGTCGCGAACCAGCTGGCGGGCGCGATGGGCAGCGCAGTGATCGGCATCGTGTTCGCGCTGCTGTTCCACCTGGTGAACTTCGCCATCGGGCTGTTCAGCCCGACGCTGCACGCGGTGAGGCTCCACTACGTGGAGTTCTTCGGAAAGTTCTTCAGCCCCGGCGGCGTGGAGTACCGGCCGCTCTCGCATTGGACCAGAGCAGCACCCCCGTGAAGGAGACGCAATGGAACAGGCACTGTTGGCAATAGGAGCGGCGCTCGCGATAGGGCTCACCGCGCTCGGCACAGCGTGGGCGCAGGGCCGCATCGGGCCGGCGGCGGCGGCGAGCCTCGCCGAGAAGCCGGAGCTGTCGACGACGGCGATCATTCTCATCGCGATTCCCGAGACGATGGTGATCCTCGGGTTCGTGGTGGCGGTGATGATCCTCCTCCGCGGCGGAGGGTGAGCGGCCGTGGCCGTCGAAGAGCTCATCGCCCGGCTGGAGCGCGACACCGAGCGCCGCATCGGCGAGCTGCGCGCGCAGGCGGAGCGCGAGGCGGCCGCCCTGAAGGAGCAGGGCGCGCGGCGGCGGGAGGAGATCGAGCAGCGCGGGCTGCAGGCGTTTCGCGCGGCGCTGAGCGCGCGGCTCGAGCGCGACCTCGCGGCGGCGCGGCAGCGGGCGCGGGCCGAGCGGCTCGAGGCGCTGCACGCGGTCATCGATCGCGTGCTGGCGCGGGCCGGAGAGCTCTTCGCCGAAGTGGTGGGCACCGAGGCGTGGGCGCGAGACGTGGCGCGCCGTACGGCCGAGGCGCTGCGGTACGTCGAGGGCCTCGAGCACGAGGTGGCCGCGGCGCCGCTGGGCGTGAAGGTGGTGGCGCGCGGAGGCGCCGTGGTCATCGACGAGACGCTGGGCGCGCGGCTCGAGCGAGAGACGCCGCGGCTGAAGATCGTGCTGGCGCGGGAGCTGCGGCCATGAGCGACCCGATCGCGCTCGGCGCCCGCGCGCGGGGCCTCATGCCGCACCTGTTGACCCGCGCTGAGATCGACGCGCTCGGGGGCGCGGCGGACGAGGCGGCGCTGGGGCGGCTGCTGGCCGCGACGCAGAAGGTCGGCGAGCCGCCCGTCGAGCGCGCGGTGCAGCGCACGGTCGCGCGGCACCTCGCCACGCTGCGGCGCTGGGGCGGCGAGAGCCCGGTGCTCGAGGTGTTCGAGGCGTACGCGGACCTGCGCGCGCTGCGCGCGCTGCTGCGCGGCGCGGTGCAGGGAGCTCCGGCCGCCGACCGGCTCGCGGGGCTCGTGGCGACGCGCACGCTGCCGCAGAAGCTGCTCGAGACGCTGGCGCGGCAGCCGACCGCGGCGCGCGTGGTGGCGCACCTGTTCGCGACGGGGCACCCCGATGCGGGGCGGCTGTCGGTGCTCACGCACACGAAGTCGGCGCCGCAGCTCCTCGAGCTCGACCACGCGCTGGTCGAGGGCTTCGCTTCGCGGGCCGCGGCGTCGTCGCGCTCCGACCCGCTGCTCGCGGCCTTCGCCACCGCGCAGCTCGACGCGGCGAACGCGGCGGCGGCGCTCGCGCTCGCGGGCACGAACGAGGCGCAGGCCGGGCGCTGGTGGGTGGCCGGCGGCGCCCACCTGACGAAGGAGGCCTTCGTGGCGGCGGTGGCGGCTCCCGACGCGGCGCGTGCGGCGGCGCTGCTCGCGCGCGCGCTGCCGGCCTCGCCGCTGAAGCGCGTGCTGGGCCCGTCGGTGACGGCGGCGCAGGTCGAGCGGGCGGTGTTTCGCGCGAGCCTCGGTGCGGCCCGGCGCGCGGCGCGGGTCGAGCCGCTCGGCTCGGGGCCGGCGCTGTACTTCCTGCTGCGCCTCGAGGCGATGGCGCGCGACCTGCGCCGCATCGCGCACGGGCTGGCGCTGGGCGTGCCGCGCGAGCTGCTGCTCCCGGAGCTGGTGACGCCATGACCGGCCCGAACCGCCGCGTGCGCGTGGTGTGCCGGCCGGCGGCCGCCGCGGGCTTCGCGCTGTGCGGGCTCGAGGCCCACCACGCGAAAGACGCGGCCGAGGCGGCGGCGCGGGTGCGCGAGCTGTCGGCCGACCCGAAGTGCGGCGTCGTGCTCGTCGACGACCCGCTGTACCAGGCGCTGCCCTCGGAGCTGAAGGCGCGTTGGGACCGGGCGGCGTCGCCGCTGGTGGCTCCGTTTCCGGTGCCGGCGTGGGGAGCGCGGGAAGCCGCCGAGGAATACGTGTTGGAGCTCTTGAGGGCCGCGATCGGCTACCGGGTGAGGGCGCGATGACCGCTTCGAGCTCGACGAAGCTGAGCCGGGTGGTGGGTGCGCTCGCCGAGGCGACGGGCATGAAGGACGCGACGCTCAACGAGCTGGTGCGCGTCGGAGACCGCGGCCTGCTCGGCGAGGTGCTGCGCATCACCGGCGACCGCGCGACGATTCAGATCTTCGAAGAGACCATGGGGCTGTCGATCGAGCAGCCGGTGCTGCGCGAGGGGCTGCCGCTCGCGATCGAGCTGGGGCCGGGGCTGCTCGGCTCGGTGATCGACGGCATCGGGCGGCCGCTGGGCCGCATCGCGGAGCTGGCGGGGGACACCATCGTGCCGGGCGCCGGCGCTCCGACGCTGGACCCGAAGCGGCGGTGGAGCTTCGAGCCGGCGGTGGCCGCGGGCGCGCCGGTGCGCGAGGGCGACGTGCTGGGGACGGTGAAAGAGGGCGAGCTCGAGCACCGCGTGCTGGTGCCGCCGGGCCTCCGCGGCGTGGTCGCGAAGGTGTGGGCGGGCGAGCGCACGACAGAGGAGCCGGTGGTGGAGCTCGAGGGCGGCGTGACGCTTCAGCTCTCGCACCGCTGGCCGGTGCGCCGGCCGAGGCCGTTCGCGCGGCGGCACGATCTCACGCGGCCCTTCCTCACCGGGCAGCGCATCTTCGACTTCCTCTTCCCCGTCGCCGAGGGCGGCACGGTCGTGGTGCCGGGAGGCTTCGGCACGGGCAAGACGGTCATCGAGCAGTCACTCGCGAAGTACGCCGAGGCCGACGTGGTCGTGTACATCGGCTGCGGCGAGCGGGGAAACGAGATGGCCGAGGTGCTGCACGAGTTCGCGGCGCTGAAGGACCCGCGCACGGGCCGCGCGGTGCTCGATCGCACGGTGCTGGTGGTGAACACGTCGAACATGCCGGTCGCCGCGCGCGAGTCGTCGGTGTACCTCGGGCTCACCATCGCCGAGTACTTCCGCGACCAGGGCTACCGCGCCGCGGTGATGGCCGACTCGCTGTCGCGCTGGGCCGAGGCGCTGCGCGAGATCGGCTCGCGCCTGCAGGAGATGCCGGGCGAGGAGGGCTACCCGACGTACCTCGCGAGCCGCGCCGCGAAGCTGCACGAGCGCGCGGGGCGCGTGACGGCGCTGGGCTCGCCGCCGCGCGAGGGCTCGGTGACGCTCATCAGCGCGGTCTCGCCGCCGGGCGGCGACTTCTCGGAGCCGGTCACGCAGGCGTGCCTGCGCGTGGCGGGCTCGCTGTGGGCGCTCGACCCGGCGCTCGCGCACCAGCGGCAGTTCCCCGCGGTCGACTGGCGCACGAGCTACAGCCTCTATGCGGGCATGGTCGGGCAGGCGCTCGACCAGCGGCTCGGCGAAGACTGGTCGAAGGGCCGCACGGCGATCTTCGAGCTGCTGCAGAGCGACGAGCGGCTGCGCGAGGTGGCGAGCGTGATCGGCCCCGATGCGCTGGAAGACCGCGACCGGCTGGTGCTCGAGCTCGCGGCGATCGCGCGCGAGGTGGTGCTGGGCCAGAGCGCGTACGACCCGAACGACGCGTACTGCCCCCCCGAGAAGACGCAGCGGCTCGTGCGGGCGGCGCTCCAGCTGTACGCGGCGGCGCGCGCGGCGCTCGAGAAGGGCGCGACGTTCTCGTCGCTCGAGCTGCCGCCGGCGCGGCGTGCGCTGGCGGCGATGCGCGACGCTCCGGCGGCGGAGCTCGACGCGAAGGCGGCCGAGGTCGAGCGGCTGATCGCGCGGGTGGGTGCCGCATGACGGCGCGCACGTACCGCGGAGCGAAGGCGGCGACGGGGCCCCTCGTCTATCTCGAGGCGGCGCAGCGCGTGTCGCTCGGCGAGTGGGTGACGCTGCGCGGGCCGGGCCAGGCGCCGCTGCGCGGGCAGGTGATCGAGGCGGGCCGCGAGGTGACGGTGGTGCAGGTGCTGGAGGACACGCTGGGCCTGGGCCCCGCGGGCCTCGAGCTGACGCTGACGGGCGAGCTCGCGCAGGTCCCGGTGGGGAAGGAACTGCTCGGGCGCGCGTTCAGCGGCGTGGGGGCTCCGCGCGACGGGCTGCCGGCGGCGATCGGCGAGGCGGTCGCTCCGATCTTCGGCGCTCCGCTGAACCCGACGCGGCGGCAGGTGCCCGACGACTTCATCGAGACCGGCATCTCGGCGATCGACGGCATGAACACGCTGGTGCGCGGCCAGAAGCTGCCGGTGTTCTCGGGGCCGGGGCTGCCGGCGCTCGAGCTCGCGGCGTCGGTGGTCGAGAACGCGCGGGCGCCGCGCGGTGAGCCGTTCGCGGTGGTGTTCTGCGCGATCGGCATCACCGAGCGCGAGACGCAGACGTTCCTCTCGCGGTTCGCGGCGTCGGGCGCGCTCGAGCGCAGCGTGCTGTACCTGAACCAGGCGCAGGACCCGACGATCGAGCGGCTCCTGGCGCCGCGCGCGGCGCTGACGTGCGCCGAGCACCTCGCGTTCACGCACGGGCTGCACGTGCTGGTGGTGCTGGCCGACGTGACGAACTACTGCGAGGCGCTGCGCGAGATCGCGGCGGCGCGCGAAGAGGTGCCGGGCCGGCGCGGGTACCCGGGCTACATGTACACGGACCTCGCGTCGCTGTTCGAGCGCGCCGGCGTGCTGAAGGGCAAGCCCGGCTCGGTGACGCAGCTGCCGGTGCTGACGATGCCCGACGACGACATCACGCACCCGATTCCCGACCTGACCGGCTACATCACCGAGGGGCAGGTGGTGCTGTCGCGCGAGCTGCACCGGCGCGGCGTGTTTCCGCCGATCGACGTGCTGCCGTCGCTGTCGCGGCTGATGAAGGCGGGCATCGGCGAGGGGCGCACGGTGGCGGAGCACCGCCGCTGGGCCGATCAGCTGTACGCGCTGTACGCGCGCGGGCGCGAGGCGCGGTCGATGGTGGCGATCGTGGGCGAGGCGGGGCTGTCGCCGGCCGACCGGCGCGCGCTGGAGCTGGCCGATGCGTTCGAGCGCGAGCTGGTGGGGCAGGGCACGCAGCGGCGCACGCTGGCCGAGACGCTGGAGGCAGGCTGGGCGCTGATGGATCGCGCGCCGGTGGAAGATCTGACGCGGCTGTCGGACGCGCTCCTGGCGCGGCGCAAGGCGCAGCGCGCGGCGGCGGCGCAGGCGGTGAAGGCGTGAGCGGAATCGGGACCACGGCGGCGACGCGGTCGGCGCTGCTGCAGCTGAAGCGGAGGCTCGACCAGGTGCAGCGCGCGGCGTCGCTCCTGCGGCGCAAGCGCGAGTCGCTGGTGACCGAGCTGCTCGACCGCTCGAAGCCGGCGATCGACGGGCGGCGGGCGATCGACGACCAGGCGCGCGCGGCGTGGCGGTCGCTGCTCGAGGCGCTCGACGGGTGCGGAGAGGCGGCGCTGGTGGCGGCCGGCTGGCCCACGAGGCCGCTGCACGTCGAGCTCGTGCCGAAGACGGTGTGGGGCCTGAAGCTGGTGGAGCTGGCGAGGCCGCCGCAGGTGGTGCGCGGGCCGGCGGCGCGGGCGACGGCGTTGGGCCCGCAGGACGCGGCGGCGGCGCAGGCGGCCTCGGACCTGGAGCGGCTCGTGGAGCAGGTGCTGGAGGCGGCGCCGCGCGAGCTGCTGATGCGCAGGCTCGGCGACGAGCTGGCGCGCACGTCGCGGCTCGTGAACACGCTGGAGCAGCGGGTGACCGGCACGGTGAGCGAGGCGCTGCGGCGGGGGCGCCGGGCGCTGGAAGAGCGCGAGCGGGAAGAGGGCTTGAGGCTCAAGCACGTCGCGCGGCGGCTGGGGGCGAGGCGGTAGCCCCTCGTCACGATTGCGCGGCTCATGGCGCAAGCCGCAGCGGTTGCGCGCGGCGCGGCCGCCGGCGGGCGCACGAAGAGGCACGGTCGATGCTTCCGATCGGCGCATGCGCTCCGCACCTGTCATCGCGTTGTGCGTGGGGCTCGCGGCCTGTGAGCCGGAGCCGCCGGGTTGCCGCGCCGGAGACGACTGCTCGGCCCCGGTGGTCAGGATCACCCAACCTGCGCCGGGGGAGCGGGTGGAGGGCTGGGTCGCCGTAGAGGGCACGGTCAGCGACCTCGCGGGCGCCACGATGCAGGTCGAGCTGCTCCTCGACGGCGCGCTCGTCGGGGCGTCGGACTCGGCCGAGCGCTTCTCGTTTCGCCTCGACGCCGAGGCGTGCCCGGTCGGAGGGCACGTGCTGCGGGTCCGCGCGACCGACGCCGCGGGCAACGAGGGCTTCGACGAGGTGAACGTCGAGTCGCGGCTGCTCGACCTGCCCGGCTGCCCCGTGAACGCCTGGCAGCGCCAGCACTGGCGCAACCACGAGGGGCTGGGGCGGCCCGAGGTGCGCTGTGAGCCCGGGCCCATCGACTACGACTGGGGCTACGGCAGCCCCGACGGCGAGCAGCCGACCGAGCTGTTCATGCTGCGCTGGTCGGGGACCTGGGAGTTCGAAGCGGGGCCGTACGACTTCGTGGCGCGCGCCGACGACGGGCTGCGCCTGTGGGTCGACGGCGAGCCCATCATCGACGCGTGGAGACAGCAGCCGCCGACCGACTTCACCGCGCGGCGCGTGATGACCGCCGGCCGGCACGCGGTGCGACTCGACTACTACGAGGCGACGAGCATCGCCGTGATCCGCCTGGCCTGGGCACCGGCGCAGTAGCTGCGCAGCCGGCGCGTGCGCCGCGGCCGGGATCTTGCGATGAAGGCGGGTATGCCAGACGAAGCCGAGCTGCTCGAGAAGGCGCGCGCCGGTGATGCGGGCGCGGTGGAGGAGCTGCTCAAGCGTCACGAGCGCAGCATCTACCGCTTCGGCCTGCGGATGTGCGGCAACGAAGACGCCGCCCGCGAGGTGCTGCAAGAGACGCTGCTCGCCGCGTTCAAGAAGGTGCGCGCGTTTCGCGGCGACGCGGCGCTGTCGACGTGGCTGTACCAGATCGCGCGGTCGTTCTGCGTCAAGCAGCGGCGGCTGCACGAGGGCGAGCCCCGCGAGCACGAGAGCGTCGAGTCGCCGGCGGCGCGCGACGTGGCGGCGCCCGAGTCGCCGGCCGACGCGCGAGCTCACGCGCGCCAGGTGGCCGAGCTGATCCAGGCCGGGCTGCGCTCGCTGAGCGACGACGCGCGCGAGGTGCTCGTGCTGCGCGACGTCGAGGGGCTGTCGGCGGAAGAGGCCGCCGCGGTGCTCGACGTCTCGGTGCCGGCGCTGAAGAGCCGGCTGCACCGCGCGCGCCTCGCGCTGTCGACGCAGCTCGCGGCGGTGCTCGACGCGCCGCAGGGCGCGGCGTGCCCCGAGCTCGCCGCCGAGCTGTCGGCGTACGCGGCCGACGAGGTCGACCAGGCGATGTGCGAGCGCATCGAGCGGCACCTGCAGGCGTGCGCGAAGTGCTCGGCGGCGTGCGAGTCGCTCAAGCGCACGGTCTCGCTGTGCCGCGCCATCCCGGGCGGCGACGTGCCCGCGCCGGTGAAGGCGGCGGTGCGGGCGGCGCTCAGGGGCCAGTGACGGGCGGGCCGGCATGCGCGGCGGCGGCGAGCTCCTTGCGCACCGCCTCCATGTCGAGCGCCTTCACCTCGGCGACGAGCTGCTCGAGCGCGGCCTCGGGCAACAGGCCGGGGTGGGCGTAGAGCGGCACGCCGTCGCGGAACACGATGAGGGTGGGAATCGCGCGAACCTCGAACGCGCGCGCGAGCTGGGGCTCGGCCTCGATGTCGACCTTCGTGAAGGCGACGTCGGGGTGGCGCTCGCTGACGCGCTCGTAGACCGGGGCGAAGGCGCGGCAGGGCGCGCACCACTCGGCCCAGCAATCGATGAGGACGATGCCGGGCGCGTCGAGGGTCGTCTCGAGGTCGGCGGTCTTCATTGCTCGGGTTGCCATGGGTATTTCCTCCAGTGTGGCGTTGGAGCCGCTCGCGGGGCGATGAGGTTCGCCGGGCGAACCCTCTGCCGGGCCGGCGGCTCTCACGCTCCATGAAACAGCTCTTCGTCGTTCTCGCCGCCGCCGCCGCCGCCGGCTTCCTGTTCCTCCGGCCCGCCACGGGCGCGAACGTCGCTCCCGGGGAGGCCCGGCACCTCGTGGAGCAGGGCGCCCTGCTGCTCGACGTGCGCACGCCGCAGGAGTTCGCGGCCGGTCATCTCGACGGGGCGGTGAACATTCCCGTCCAACAGCTCGAGGCCCGGCTCTCGGAGCTCGCCGCGAAGAAGGATCGGCCCATCGTCGTCTACTGCAGGAGCGGCGCGCGCAGCGCGAGCGCGGCGAAGCTCCTCGCAGCGGCGGGCCACTCCCGCGTGTTCGACCTCGGGGCGATGTCGAGCTGGAAGCGACCTGGCGCTACTTCACGATGCGCCGGCCTTCGAGGGTGAGCTCCCACTCGACGCCGGCGTTCTTGAGCTCGGCCATGTAGAGCGAGTCGCGGCGCAGCGTGCGCGACAGCGACGCCGCCACGGCGGTCGCGATGATGAGCGGCAGCACCACCGCGTAGTCGCCCGACAGCTCGAACGCCATCACCGCGGCGAGCAGGGGCGCGTGCGTGGTCGCGGCGAGCGTGGCCGCCATGCCGACCAGCGCGTAGCCGCCGGGAGCGCCGACCGCGTCGCCGAACACGGCCCGCAAGGCCACCCCGGCGGCGAACCCGAGCCCGCCGCCGAGCAGCAGCGTCGGCGTGAACACCCCGCCCGGGCTGCCCGACGACACCGAGGCCGTCGTCGCGACGCACTTCGAGAGCAGCAGCGCCAGCACGAGGCCGACGGCCAGGCGCCCGTCGAGCACCTCGTTGAGCGGCTCGTAGCCGTTGCCCGCGACCTCGGGCATCACCGCGATGACGCCGCCCGCGAGGAGGCCCCCCAGCGCGGGGCGCCAGGGCAGCCGCAGCCTGCGGTCGTGGAACACGCGCTCGCCGAACGAGAGCAGTGCCATGAAGCCGATCGCGGCGACCGCCGCGGCGAGGCCGAGGCCGGCGAACGCGAACAGCTCGAGCGGGTGATGCACCGCGAAGCTGCGCGCGCCGAAGATGGGGCCCTCGCCGGCGATCGCGCGCGAGACCGACGTCGCGACGGCGGTGGCGAGCAGCGCGGGCGCGACCACCTCGAGCACGGCGACCCCGCCCACCACCTCGACGACGAAGAGCACCGCCGCGAACGGCGTGTTGTAGGCCGCCGCGAAGCCCGCCGCGACCCCCGCCGCCACCAGCAGGCGGGCGCCGCGGGCCTTCATGCCGAGGCGGTCGGCGACCCAGTGCCCGCTCGCGCCGCCGAGCTGAATGAGCGGGCCCTCGCGCCCGAGCGAGCCGCCGCCGGCGATGGCGAACCACGAGGCGAGCGACTTGAGCAGCGTGACGCGCATCGAGAGGCGGGTGCGGCCGACGACGACGGCCTCCATGACGTCGCCGACGCCCTGGCTGGGGTAGCGCTTCGAGGTGAGCCAGCCGAGGGTGCCCGCGAGCAGGGCGCCGAGCGGGGGCAGCAGAAGCCGCACCCACACCGGCGACGCCCGCATCGCGCCGACCAGGTCGCGGTGGCCGCTCCACAGCTCGACGGCGGTGGCGAGCGCGCCGCGGAAGGCGGCGGCGAACACCGACGCGATGAGGGCGACGGCGACGACGCCGGCGAGGAAGCGCGGGCTCGACCACAGGTTCGCGCGCTCGGGGCCGGTCACGTTCAGCCCTCGTACCTCATCGGGCGGGGCCGGCTACAGCGCTCCGGTCAGCTGGAGGTACGCGTAGAGCGGGTCGCGGCTCCGGGCTCCGGGCGCGGTCTTCGCGAAGCTCCCCTGCACGACCCAGGCGCCTCCGAGCTCGAGCGCGACGTTGTCGGGAAAGGGCCTCCACCGCACGCGCCCGGCGAGCTGCTGCCCGACGAAGCTGCCGGAGGCGCCGGCCGGGTCGCTGCGGGCGGCGGTCGTCCACGCGTCGCGCGGCGAGGCGAGCCAGAGCAGCTGGACCATCGCGATCGCGTCGAAGGTCTCGTGGGGCGACACCTCGACCTTCAGCGCCGGTGCGTGGAGGTTGCTGCGCGCGACGACGCCGTAGAGCCCGGTGGGGCCGAAGTCGAAGGTGCGGGCGCCGAAGAGCGGGTCGAACCGGCCGTTCAGGTCGTCGCCGGGGTCGCCGTCTCCGCTCGCGAAGTCGTACGTGACGGCGAGGCGCGGGGTCGCGGGGGCGTCGAAGCGGCGGCCGGCGCCGAGGTGCAGCGACGCGGCGCGGTGGGCGAGCTCGGCGGTGTCGGTGGGCAGCGCGGTGGCGCGCGAGGTGCCGAGCTGCACCATGGCCTCGAGCTCGAGATCGAACCGCCCGATCGCGCTCTCGCGCAAGAGCCGCACGCCGGCGGTCACGAGCCGGCGATTCGCCGAGGGGGCGAGGGGGTGGTCGCCTTCGTGAAGGCCCAGGACGTAGCCCTCGAAGGTGAGCCCGGTGCGCGTCGGGGCCGAGGCGAGCCGCGCGCCCCAGAAGAGCGTCGAGGTGTTCTCGCGGTCGAAGACGACGGCGTTGGCCCCGAGCGCGGGGCCTTCAGCCGGCAGGCGGGTGACGGGCAGCACGGCGAACACCTGCACGCGCTCGCCGCTCGCGCCCGCCCAGCCCAGCTCGACGCCGGTGAAGCCGTTGATGGTGTTGCGGAAGCCGTTGCGAGCCACCAGCCGGCGGCTGCCGACGTCGAGGGTGAGGCGGCCGGCGGTGAGCGAGGCGGCGTCGCCGGCGGTGAAGAGGCCGGTGAGGCGGAGCCGGGCGTGCGCCTGCAGGAGCTCGAGGGGGTCGACCAGGGTGTTGTTCAGGGGTGTGCCGGCGGTGGCGTACGCGCGCGAGTCCTGCAGCTCGGCGCGCACGGCGAACGTCGAGCCGCCGGCTTCGGCAAAGAGCAGCGTGCGCAGCAGGAGCGCCGTCGAGTCTCCCGCCGCGGCGTCGCGGAAGTCGTTCGCGAGGTGCTCGCCGCGGGTGCGCTGCTCGAGGCCGAAGCGCAGCCAGCGGACCCCGAGCACCTCGTGCAGCCGCCACGGGCCGCGCGGGGGGCGGAAGGCCGCGTCTTGCGCCGACGCCACCCGCGCTACCCCGAGGACGAGCAGCAGGCCGGCGGTGCAGGCAGAGTGGCGGCGCATCACCACTCGGGCTTTTCGGCGGTCGGGGCGGGCATGTCCAGCCGGTCGTCAGCGCAGCGCCGGCACCTGGAGCGCGCCCAGCTCGACGGCCGCGAGCGTGGCTGCGGCGACCAGCACCCAGAGCGCCGCGCCCATCACGAGCGGCCTCGGGCCGACGGCCTTCAGGGCCTGGCGCGACACCTGAGCGCCGACGAGGAACAGCGAGAGCACGAGCACCTGCCGGCCGCCGGCGGCGACTGCCTGTGCGGGCTCATGCAGGCCCGGCACCGCGGTCGCGGCCGCCGCGACCGCGACGAACGCGGCGATGAACCACGGCAGCGGCGCCGGGCGGCCGGCGGCAGCGGGCTCTCTTCTCCACACCTTCGCGAGCAGGAGCGTGAGCGGCACGATCCACAAGGCGCGCGCGAGCTTCACCGTGGTCGCGAGCTCCGCCGACGCGCCGCCGAACTGCAGCGCCGCGCCGACCACCGAGCTGGTGTCGTGAATCGCGAGCGCGCTCCACAGGCCGAAGGCGAGCGGGTCGAGCCCGAGCGCGCGCCCGACCGGGGGAAAGACGAACAGCGCGACGGCGTTGAGCACGAACACCACCATCAGCGAGACCGACAGCTGCTCGCTCTTCGCCCCGACGGCGGGCGCCACGGCGGCGATCGCGCTGCCCCCGCACACGGCGGTGCCGACTCCGATGAGCAGCGACGTGGTGCGCTCGGTCGAGAAGAGCCGGTACAGGAGCCACGCGGCGGCCAGCGTGCCCCCGAGCGTGAGCGCCGTCTGCGCGAGGCCCGATGCGCCGGTGTGCAGCACGGCGCGCAGGTCCATGCCCGCGCCCATCGCCACGATGGCGCCCTGCAGCGCCCACTTCTGGGCCCGCTTGACCCCCGCTGGAAACGGGGTGCCCCAGGTGAGCGCGAAGGCGAGGCCGCCGAGCAGCGCGAGCGGAGCCGTCACCCACGGCGTCAGCGCCGCAGCCGCCGCCACGATGAAGGCTACGCGCTTGACCACGCGCCGTTGGAGCCGCCGGGCCCCGGAAAGGGTTCGCGCGAACCCTCGGCCGGCCGGGGCGGCTCCTACGCGCCATGGAGGAGACGATGATCCTGGAGCAGCTGAACCCCGGAGCCTGCAAGACCTACCTGATCGCCTCGGAGGCCACGCGCGACGCCGTGCTGGTCGACCCGGTGCTCGACGACGTGCCGCGCTACGAAGCGGAGCTGAAGCGGCGCGGGCTGCGGCTCGAGTACGTGCTCGACACGCACGTGCACGCCGATCACCTGAGCGGAGCCGCGGCGCTGCGCGAGCGCACCGGCGCGAAGTACGTGATGCACCGGCGCTCGGCCGCGCCCTGCGTCGACGTGCACGTGAGCGACGGCGACACGCTCGAGGTGGGCGGGCTGAAGCTCGAGTTCCTGCACACGCCCGGGCACACCGCCGACAGCGTGACGGTGCGGGTCGGCGACGCGCTGTTGACCGGCGACTTCCTGTTCATCGGCGAGGGCGGCGCGGGCCGCACCGATCTTCCGGGCGGCGACGCGGGGGAGCACCACGACGCCCTCGAGCGGCTCGAGGGGCTGCCCGACCGGCTCGCCGTCTACCCCGGCCACGACTACCACGGGCGCGCGTCGTCGACGCTGGGAGCCGAGCGCGCCGGCAACCCGCGGCTCGCGCCGGTGTCGCGCGAGGCGTATGTGCGCGAGCTCGAGGCGCAGAACCTCGGCCCGGCAGAGTGGATGAAGGGGGTCATCGCGGCGAACTACCGCTGCGCGACGTCTGCCGAGGGGCTCGAGCTGCCGAAGACGAAGCCGTCGTGCGAGGTCGCGGGGACGCGGGGCGACCGGGCCGCGGCGCTCGTGCGCCACGCCGGTGTCGACGAGGTGGCGCGGGCGCTCGGGGGCGCGAGCCCGCCGCTGCTCCTCGACGTCCGCGAGGCCGACGAGTTCAACGACGCGCTCGGGCACATCGTGGGAGCGCGCCTGCTGCCGCTCTCGGAGCTCGCGGGGCGGGCCGGCACGCTGCGTGGCCGCAGCGTCATCACGGTGTGCCGGAGCGGCAGCCGGTCGGCGACCGCCGCCGCGCTGCTCGGGGCGGCCGGGGTCGAAGACGTGCGCTCGATGGACGGCGGCATGATCGCGTGGCACGCGGCCGAGCTGCCGGTGGAGCGCGCTGGTTAGGCCGGGGGGCTGAGGCGCTACAGCCCCAGCGCGCCGACGGCGAGGCCGGTGCACGCGATGGCGAGGCCGGCGAGCACGTCGCTCGCGCCGGCGAGGCGCGGGCCGACGCGGCGCTCGAGGTTCAAGAGGCGCGCTCCGAGCAGCCCGGCGGCGACGAGCACGAGCATCGTCACCACGGTCAGGGTGCCGAACACCGCGATGACCGCGGTCAGGAGCGCCCAGTCTTGCATCACGCCCGGCGCCAGGAGCAGCGGCACGAGCGCCTCGCACGGGCCGAAGACGAGCACGACGAACATCGTCCACGCCGTCACCACGCGGCTGCGGTCGTGGGCGTGCGCGTGCACGTGGGGCTTGCGCAGGCGCACCGCGCCCACCGCCGCGTAGGCGAGCCCGAACGCGACGAGGAGCCCCAGCCCCAGCTGCCCGCGCACGGCCTCGAGCGAGACCCAGTGCTCGACGGCGAGACCCAGGCCGACCGCGGCGAGGCCCAGGCCCACCGCCGAGGCGATGTGGCCGAGGCCGCACAGCGCGGTGATCCACATCGTGCGGCGGAAGCTCCAGCCCTGCACGCGCGAGAGCACGACGAAGGGCAGCGCGTGATCGACGCCGATCGCGGTGTGCACGATCGCGACGCTGGCGGCGAGCCCGAGCAAGAGCCCGCTAGTGGTGGTGGTGATCGTGCTCATGGGGGTGCACCGACGCCTTTCCTCGCTTCGGCCTGCGCGCCTCGAGCCAGTGGAGCCACTGCTCGATTCCCTCACCGGTGCGCGCCGAGACCTCGATGACCTTCGGGTCGGGCATCACGCGCGCGAGGCCGTCTTTGAGCGCCGCGACCGAGAAGTCGCCGAGGTGCGGCAAGAGGTCGATCTTGGTCAGCACGACGAGGTCGGCGCCGCGGAACATGGTGGGGTACTTGAGCGGCTTGTCCTCGCCCTCGGTGACGGCGAGCGCGACGACGTTCGCGGCCTGCCCCAGGTCGTAGACGGCGGGGCAGACGAGGTTGCCGACGTTCTCGATGAAGAAGACGTCGGTGTCGCGCCACGGCATGCCGTGCAGCGCCTCGTGCACCATCTCGGCGTCGAGGTGGCACGCGTTGCCGGTGGTGATGGCCTTGGCGGGGATGCCGGCGCGCTCGAGCCGCCGGGCGTCGTTGTCGGTGGCGAGGTCGCCGCTGACGGCGCCGAGCCTCAAGGCGCGGGCCGTGCGCGCGGTGGCCTCGAGCAGCGCGGTCTTGCCGGAGCCGGGCGAGCCCATGAGGTTGATGGCGAGCACGCCGGCCTCGACGAAGTGCTCGCGGTTGTGGCGCGCGTCGCGGTCGTTCTTCGCGAGGATCTTCTCGTGCACGTCGACGGGCACGAGGTGCGTGTCGCCGCAGCCGCAGTCAGTACACATGGTCGGGTACCTCCAGCTCGAGGTGGGACAGGATGATCTCGTCGCCCTCTTTGAGCTCGAGCGGGCGATCGCAAGGCCCGCAGCGCAGGGGCCCCAAGGGGGCGCGCTCGCCGCCGCAGCGCGGGCAGGCCCACTTCGCGGGCACGACCTCGACGTCGAGCTCGGCGCCGTCGCAGACGCCGCGCCCGCAGAAGGTGTCGAAGGCGGTGGTGAAGAGGCGGGGGTCGACGCCCGAGAGCTCGCCGAGGCGGACGGTGACGAGCGCCACGCGGGTGGCTCCGGCGCGGCGCGCCTGCGCCTCGACTTCACCGATCAACGCCGAGACGACCGAGTACTCGTGCATGTCATCTTCCTTCGAACTTCGGGGAGCGCTTCTCGAAGAACGCCGTGATGCCCTCGCCGAAGTCGCGCGTGTCGGCCGAGCGGGCCAGCGCCTCGAGCTCGCGGTCGAGGTGGTAGTCGAGGCGGTCGACTCCGGCGGCCTCGTTCATGAGCTGCTTCGCGGCCGCGTAGGAGGCCGTGGGCCCTGAGGCGAGGCGGCGCGCGAGCTTCAGCGTCTCTTCTTCGAACGCGGCGTCGGGGAAGACGGCGCTGACGAGGCCGAGGTCTTTGGCCTCGCGCGCGGTCAGCCGGGGGTTCAAGAAGGCGAGGTCGAGGGCGCGGCGCAGGCCGACGAGCTTGGGGAGGAAGAACGTCGAGCTCTCGGCGCCGGTGAGCGCGGTCTTGAAGTAGGCGTACTCGAACGTCGAGCGCTCGGAGGCGACGACGAGGTCGCAGCACATCGCGAGGCCGAGGCCGCCGGCGGCGGCGACTCCGTCGACGGCGGCGATGACGGGCTTCGGAGCGCGGCGCAGCTCGGAGATGGTCGAGTGCAGGTACTCGAGGATCTGCTTGAAGATGGCGCCGTACCCCGCGGGCGCGCCGCGCGACTCGGTGAGGTAGGCGACGTCGCGGTCTCCGCCCGAGCGGATGTACTTGAGGTCGGCGCCGCTGCAGAAGATGCCGCCCGTGCCGCGGAACACGATGCAGCGCACCTGCTCGTCGCGCGCGAGGGTGAGGCCGGCCTTGCGCAGCTCGCGGGCGGTCTGCACGTCGAGGCTGTTGAAGCGCTCGCGGCGGTCGAGGGTGAGGAAGCCGACGGCGCCGTCCTTCACCGCGGTCACGTGCTTGGTCTCCATCAGCAGATCCTCGGCAGGGGTTCACCTTCGGGCTCGGCGAGCAGGCGCCGGCCGAAGCCGGTGTCGAGCACGAGCTTGCCCTTCGGCTCGGCGATGGCGGTGCCGATGATCGCGGCGTCGCGCCCGAGCGGGTGCGCGCGCAGCGCGGCGAGCACCGCGTCGGCGACCGCGGGCCTCACGCCGATCAGCGCCTTGCCCTCGTTCGCGACGTGCAGCGGGTCGATGCCGAGCAGCTCGCTCGCGGCCCGCGCGGGCTCGCTGACGGGCACGGCGGCCTCGTCGAGGAGCACGCCGACGCCCGCCTTGCCGGCCATCTCGTGCAGGGCGCTGGCGACTCCGCCGCGGGTCGGGTCTTTCATCGCGACGACGCCGTCGCCGCCGGCCTCGAGCGCGCGCTGGATCAGATCGAACAGCGGGGCGACGTCGCTCTTCAGCTCGCCGGTGAGCTCGAGCTTGTTGCGCGCCGCCATCACGGCGAGGCCGTGATCGCCGACGGTGCCGGTGACGATGACGCGGTCGCCCACCTGCAGGCCCGCGTCGCGCACGACGCGCGGGGCGAGCGCGAAGCCGCTGGTGTTGATGACGAGGCCGTCGAGCTCGCCCTTGCCCATCACCTTGGTGTCGCCGGTGACGATCGGCACGCCGGCCTCGCGGCAGCACGCGCGCATCGACTCCTGCACGCGCTCGAGCACCGCGCGCTCGAAGCCCTCTTCGATGATGACGCCGCAGGTGAGGCCGAGCAGCTGCGTCGCGCCCATCATGCAGAGGTCGTTGACGGTGCCGGCGATCGAGAGCCGGCCGATGTCGCCGCCGGGGAAGAACAGCGGGTGGATGACGTGGGAGTCGGTGGTGACGATGAGGTACCGGTCGCCGATTCGCAGCGCGGCGCCGTCGTCCATCGCGGCGAGGCCGACGCCGTCGATCGCGAAGTCGTCTGCGCCGCGAAGAAAGACGTCTTCGATCAGCATGCGCATCGCGCGGCCGCCGCCGCCGTGGCGCATGGCGATGCGGGGGTTCTGCGGGACGAGCGAGGGAAACTTCGTCATGCGACGCTCCTCAGGTCGAGGTGACCGCCGTACTGGTGCCAGATGCGGCAGGTGCCCTCGCTCGACACCATGCAGGCGCCGACGGGGTTCTCGGGCACGCACTGCTTGCCGAACAGCGCGCAGTCTCTCGGGCTCTTGGAGCCCGACATGATCTCGCCGCACACGCACTGGCCGAGCAGCTTCGGCGGCGCGAAGTCCCACAGGCGGCTCACGTCGATGCGGTGCCGCTGGCGCGCGTCGAAGCTGGCCCACGCGTCGGTGAGCCGCAGGTTGCCGTTCGGCACGTGCGCGATGCCCCGCCAGCGGCCGCCGGTGGGCGAGAACACCTTCCACAGCTGCTCCTGGGCCACGCGGTTCCCCTCGCGCGTCACGCAGCGCGGGAACATGTTCACGACCTCGCGCTTGCCGTCGCGGATGAGCTCGACGAGCCGCACCAGCGCCGCGAGGATGTCGAGCGGCTCGAAGCCGGCGACGACGACGGGCACGCCGTGGTCGCGCACGAACGCCTCGAAGACGGCCGAGCCGGTGATGGTCGCCGCGTGGCCCGCGGCGATGAAGCCCTCGATGCGCGAGCCGGGCATCTCGGTGACGATCTCCATCACCGGGGGGATGTACTTGTGCGCCGAGAGCACCGAGAAGTTCGGAGGCGGGCCGTTCAGCAGCGCGGCGGCGGTCGCGACCGCGGTGGTCTCGAAGCCGGTGCCGAAGAAGACGAGCTCGCGCGACGGCTCGCTGCGCGCGAGCTCGAGCGCCTGGTCGATGCTGTACACGATCTCGACCGCGGCGCCGTCGGCGCGCACGTCGGCGAGCGACTTCACGGTGCCGGGCACGCGCAGCATGTCGCCGTACGTCGCGACGCGCACGCCCTGCAGCGCGAGCGCGACCGCCTCGTCGACCTCGGGCACGTCGGTGATGCAGACGGGGCAGCCGGGGCCCATGACGACGTCGAGCGCCTTGGGGAACGCCGAGCGCAGACCGAAGCGGGCGATGGCCTGCTCGTGGCTGCCGCAGACGTGCATCACCGAGACGGGGTCGCGGCCGACTTCGGCGACGAGCTCGTCGAGGCGCGCGGTGAGCTTCTTCGCCTTGAGCGGGTCGCGGAACTCGAGCTTGTGGGGCGACGGCGCGGTCACCGGGCGGGCTCCTTCGCGGCGCCGAGCTCGCCCTCGACGTCGGCGCGCATCAGGTCACCGGGGTTGCCGGCGAGCAGCTCGTCGTAGAGCGCGAGCGTCGCGCCGATGTCGGCGGCGGGGATCTTGCGGATGGCGTAGCCGACGTGGTTCAGCACGTAGTCGCCCGGCTGCACCGGCTCGTCGACGAGGTGGAGCATCACCCGCTTCTGCACGCCCCAGAAGTCGACGGTGGCGGTCAGCCCGTCGACAGAGAGGACACGGCCAGGGACACCGAGGCACATCAGGAGGCTCCCTTCTCGAGGACGGCGGCGGCGATCACGGCCTGGCCGAGGGCGATGCCGCCGTCGCCGGGCGGCACGCTGCGGGGCAAGAAGACGTCGAAGCTGCGCAGCCGCTCGACGACGCCCTTCGCGAGCCGATCGTTCGCGAAGCAGCCGCCGGCGAGCACGACGCGGTGCGCGCCGTCGTGCTCGAGCAGCCGGCCGACGACCGCCGCGGTGGCGGAGGCGAGGGTGGCGTGAAAGCGCGCGGCGAGCAGCGCGGTGGGCACGCCCTGCAGCAGCGCATCGACCAGGGCGCGCCACATGGCCCTGAGATCGATGCTCCACGGCACGCGGCCCCGGGAGACCTCGAACGGCCACGGCTCGGCGTCGCCGGCCGCCGCGCTCTCGAGCATCATGGCGAGCTGCGCCTCGTAGGCGGCGGTGGGGCGGCGGAGCACGAGCGCCGCGGCGGCGTCGAAGATGCGGCCGACGCCGTGGGCGGGCACGACGTTCACGCCCGTCTCGAGCACGCGGCGCACGTTCGCGACGTCGTGCGGCGGCACGAGCTCGAAGAGGCGCAAGGCGTCGAGCGGAGGCTTCCCGTCGAAGGCGTCGTCGAGCGCGGCGAGGGCGAGCCGCCACGGCTGGCGAATGGCCTGCTCGCCTCCGGCGAGGGGAAGCGGGCGGAACGTGGCGAGGCGCTCGAAGCCGTCGTAGCGGGCGCGCAGCACCTCGCCGCCCCACGCGGCGCCGTCGTCGCCCCAGCCGGTGCCGTCGAACGCGACGCCGAGCACCGAGCCCTGAAGGCCGTGCTCCGCCATGACGGCGGCGACGTGCGCGTGGTGGTGCTGCACGGCGACGTGCGCGCGCGCGGGGCGCGAGAGGGCCCAGCGGGTGGTCTGGTAGTCGGGGTGGCGGTCGTAGGCGATGACCTGCGGCTCGACGTCGAGGAACCGCGCGAGCCGCGCGCTCATGCGCTCGAAGTCTTCGAACGTCGCGCAGTCGTCGAGATCGCCGACGTGAGGCCCGAGCGTGAGGCGGTCGCCCTTGCCGATGCAGAACGTGTTCTTGAGCTGGCCGCCGGCGGCGAGCACCGGCACGTCGAACGTCACGGGAGACTTCAGCGACTCGGGCACCCAGCCGCGCGCGCGGCGCAAGACCATGGGCGCTCCGGCGACGACGCGGGCGACCGAGTCGTCGGCGCGGGTGGCGATGGGCCGGTCGTGCGTGACGAAGCCGTCGGCGATGCCGTAGAGGCGCTCGAGCGCCTCGCCGTTGTCGACGGCCATGGGCTCGTCCGAGCGGTTGCCCGACGTCATGACGAGCGGGCGCTGCACGCGGTGGAGCAAGAGCTCGTGCATCGGGGTGTAGGGGAGGAACAGGCCGACCTGCGCGAGGCCCGGAGCGACCGACGGCGCGAGGCCTCCGCGCAGCGGCGCGAGCACGATGGGGCGCCTCGGCGAGGTCAAGAGCTCGACGTCGCGCTCGGACAGCTCGGCGTAGCGAAGGGCATGGGCGAGGCCGGGCACCATCACGGCGAACGGCTTCTCGTCGCGGTGCTTGCGGCGGCGCAGCGCCTGGACGGCGGCGTCGTTCAGGGCGTCGCACGCGAGGTGAAAGCCGCCGAGGCCGCGCAGCGCGACGAGGTCGCCCTCGAGCAGGCGGTGCGCGGCGCGCTCGAGCACGTCGGGCACGGCGAGGCGCGTGCCGGCGGCGTCGCGCCAGGTCAGCTGCGGGCCGCACGCGGGGCAGGCGATGGGCTGGGCGTGGAAGCGGCGGTCGAGCGGGTTCTCGTACTCGGCGCGGCAGTCGGCGCACATCGGGAACTGCGCCATGGTGGTGTTCGGCCGGTCGTACGGAATCGCGGCGGCGATCGAGAAGCGGGGGCCGCAGTGCGTGCAGTTCGTGAACGGGTAGTGGAAGCGGCGGGCGTGCGGGTCGTGCACTTCCATGCGGCAGGCGTCGCACATCGCGAGGTCGGCGGGGATGCTGGCGCGGGCCGCCCCGTGGTGGTCGCTGGCGACGATGGTGAAGTCGCCGGGCGGGGCGGTCTGCAGCGGCGCCCAGGCGAGGCGATCGATGCGGGCCGCGGGCGGCAGCTCGGACTCGAGGCGCCGGATCAGCGCGTCGAGCACGTCGACCTCGCCGAACGCGTCGATTCGCACGCCCTCGGGGCCGTTCTTCACCGTGCCGGTGAGGTGGAGCTGGTGTGCGAGGGAGTACACCCAGGGGCGAAAGCCCACGCCTTGAACGGTGCCTTGAACGTCGATGCGGCGGCCGGTGACGGACATGGGTTGCGACGGGGCAGTTCAAGTTGAGTGCCGCTGGGTTCCTGGCCTGGGGCCGGCTCTGGACGCGCAGGTTCTTCGCGCGCTGTGCGGGCGGCGCAAAAGATGCGCTGGAGGGGTATCCAGCACGTCCAGAGCCCGCTCCAGGTTCGCACGCGCGCGCTCTGACAGCGGCTCCCCCAGCTCGAAGCGCTCGCCGCGGATCGCGAGCAGCTCGCACCGAGGCAGCGGCGACCGCTCGATCTCCTGGAACACCTGCAGCAGCGCCCACGGTGACAGCCGGTGCGTCGTGAAGCTCTCGTCGCGCCGCGGCGACAGCGGCTGCAGCAGCACCTCCGGCCCGCTGCCGGCGGCGTCCACCACGATGACCCGCTGCCGGCCTTCGAGCTCGAGCGCGTCTTCCACCGCCAGCTGGTAGCGGCACTGCACCTCGAGCTCCCCTCGCGCGATCGCCTCTGCGTGCGTCCGCTCGACCGCCGCGGCCAGCTCCGGCCCCAGCGCATCGTCTCCGCGCGACGGGTTGCCGCACGCGAGCACGAGGACGGGCGCGAGCATGTCAGCCTCCCCGCTTGCTCGCGCGGCCCAGCTCGGCGCCGGCGGCGTCTTCCACCACCACCTCGAGCGGCATCTTCCCCAGCGCGTGCGTCGCGCACGACAGGCACGGGTCGAACGCGCGGATCGCCACCTCGAGGTGGTTGAGCAGGGGCTCCGTCGGCTCGACGCCGTCGAGGTACCGGCGCGCCACCTCGGCGACCGCGTCGTTCATCGCCTGGTTGTTGTGCGTCGTGCTGACGATCAGGTTGCACGACGTGACGAGATCGTCGGCGCCGACCCGGTAGTGGTGGATCAGCGTGCCCCGCGGCGCCTCGATCACCCCGACGCCCTCGCCGGTGCGCTCGCCGCGCGCGAGCAGGTCGCCGCCCACGAGCTCGGGCCGCTCGAGCAGCTCGGCGATCACCTCGGCCGCGTGCAAGAGCTCGATGAGCCGCGCCCAGTGGTACGCCAGCGGCGCGTGCGTGAGCCCCCCGCCGTGCGCCGCGCGAAACGTGACGCGCTCGGCCTCCGCCAGCGGCGTCGAGATGAAGTCGCAGTTCTGCAGCCGCGCCAGCGGCCCGACCTTGTAGCTCCCCCGCTCGGGCCCGAGCGCCACGAGGTAGGGGAACTTCATGTACGACCAGGGCTTCACCTCTTCCGCGATCAGCGCGCGGAAGCCCTTCGGGTCGGCGCCGTCGAACAGCACGCGGCCGTCGGCCGAGCGCGCGCGCAGCACGCCGTCGTACAGCTCGAGCCTGCCGCCCTCGCCGACGAGCGAGAGCAGCCCGCAGGGCGCGGCGCCGAACGACTCGTAGAGCTCCCAGCGCTCGCGGTGCAGCCGCTTCACGAGCGCGACGCCCTCCTTCGCCCACGCGAGCACCTCGGGCAGCGCGGCCTTCAGCGCGTCGCGCTCTTCCGCGGTGACGGCCTTGTTCACGCCGCCGGGCAGAGAGCCGGTACCGTGAATGCGCTTGCCGGCGGTGATGCGAATGACCTCCTGGCCGAAGCGGCGCAGCAGCACGCCGCGCCGCGCGAGCTCGGGGTGCTCGGCCGCCACGGCCTGGAGGTTCCGGCGGCTGGCCTCGCTGTCGAAGCCGAACAACAGGTCGGGCGAGGCGAGGTGGAAGAAGTGCAGCGCGTGCGACTGCAGAATCTGGCCGTAGTGCATGAGCCGCCGCACGGCCGTGGCGGTGGGCGTGGGCGTGACGCCGAGCACGGCGTCCATCGCCTTCGAGGCGGCGAGGTGGTGGCTGACGGGGCAGATGCCGCAGAGGCGCTGCACCATCACGGGCACCTCCCAGTAGGGCCGGCCCTCGATGAAGCGCTCGAAGCCGCGGAACTCGACGATGTGCAGGCGCGCCTGCTGAACGCGGCCGTCCGCTCCGAGGCGCAGCGTGATCTTGCCGTGGCCCTCGACGCGCGTGAGCGGGTCGATCGCGACGCGGCGGGTGGCGGGCGGCGCCTCAGTCATACGCGATGACTCCGTGGCCGAGGTGCGGCGTGCGGCCGTGCAAGAGGTCGTCGAGGAACTGCCACAGGGCGTCGGCGCTCGGCGGGCAGCCGGGCAGGAAGTAGTCGACCTTCACCACGTCGCCGATGGCGTGCACCTGGTCGAGCGGCAGCGGCAGCTCGGGGTCGTTCGGCACGGTGCGGTACACCGAGGTCAGGCACTCGCGCACGTCGAGGTGGTTGCGCTGCGCGGGCAGGCCCCCGTTGATGGCGCAGGCGCCGACGGCGACGAGCACCTTGCAGCTCTTGCGCAGCTCGCGCAGCACCTCGACGTTCTCGGCGTTGCACAGGCCGCCCTCGACGAGGCCGAGGTCGCACGGGCCCGCGTGCTTGAGGTCGGTGAGCGGCGAGCGGTCGAGCTCGACGCGCTCGAGGAGCGTGAACAGGCGCTCGTCGATGTCGAGCAGCGACATGTGGCAGCCGAAGCAGCCGGCGAGCGAGGCGGTGGCGACCTTGAGCTTCTTCACGGCTGCCCCCCTTTCTTCTTCGGCGCCGGAGCGTCGATGGGCGCGACGTCGTACGTGCGCCGGCCGATGGGCACGACGAAGCCCCGGCCCTTCTTCAAGATGACGCCGACCGGGCAGACGCCGACCGCGGCGTCGGTGGCGGCGAGCGGAGTGTCGGCGAGCCGCCCCGACTCGGAGCTCACGATGAGGTGCTTCTCGAGGCCGCGGCCTCCGAGCGCGAACACGTGCTTGCGGTCGACCTCGGCCGAGGCGCGCACGCAAAGCTCGCAGAGGATGCAGCGGTTGAAGTCGAGCAGCACCTCGGGGTGCGACGCGTCGAGCGGGCGGTCGGGGAAGAGCTGCGGGAACTCGAGCGACCGCACCTCGAGCGCGTAGCCGACCGCCTGCAGCTTGCAGTCGCCGCTCTTCTCGCACGAGGGGCAGAAGTGGTTGCCCTCGACGAAGAGCAGCTGCACGAGGCCCTTGCGCAGCTCGCGCACCTCGAGCGTCTCGCTCTCGACCTCGAGGCCCTCGCGCGCGGGCAGCGTGCACGACGCGGCCATGCGCCCGCCGGCCTTCACCGTGCACACGCGGCAGCTGCCGTGCGGCTCGAACTGTGGGTGCGCGCAGAGGTGGGGGATGTACCGGCCCGCGTCGAGCGCGGCCTGCAAGACGGTCTGCCCGTCGCGAAACGGCACCTCGGCGCCGTCGAGGAGGAACGTGCCGCTCATGTCTCACCCAGGTGGGCGTGCGGGTCGTCGCGGCCGGTCACCTCGCGCGCGGGCGCGAGCGCCTCGTCGAGGTCGAACGACGGGCGGAACTCGAGCGACGAGAGGCGGCGCTCGAGCGTCGGCTTGAACTTCTCGTGGAGCTGCGCGAACGGCCGGCCTGCGGTCGCGCCGAGGCCGCAGTGGCTCGCGTCGCGCAGCAGGGCGCACAGCCGCAGCGCGAGGCGCACGTCGCGGCGGGTGCCCTTCCCCGAGGCGAGGGCGTCGACGGCGCGCTGCAGCTGCGCGGTGCCGGCGCGGCACGGCGTGCAGAAGCCGCAGCTCTCGTGCGCGAAGAAGCGGGTGAAGTTTGCCGCGACCTCGAGCAGGTCGCGGTGCGCGCCGAAGACCATGAACGCGCCGGCGGTGGGCACGTCTTCGAAGCAGAGGCGGCGCTCGAATTCGCGCGGCGCGAGCAGCGCGCCCGAGGGGCCGCCGACCTGCACCGCCTGTACCTCGGCGCCCGCGCCGCACAGCTCGAGCAGCTCGCGCACCGTGCCGCCCATCGGCAGCTCGTAGAGGCCGGGCCGCTCGCAGTCGCCCGAGACCGAGTGCACGCGAGTTCCCGTCGACACCGGCGTGCCGACCTCGGCGAAGCGCTCGCCGCCGAGCAGCGCGACGTGCGCTACGCACGCGAACGTCTCGACGTTGTTCACGACGGTGGGCCGCTGCAGGTAGCCGTGGGTGACAGGGTAGGGCGGCCGGTTCCGCGGGATGCCGCGGCGCCCCTCGAGCGACTCGAGCAGGGCCGACTCCTCGCCGCAGACGTAGGCGCCGGCGCCGAGGTGCACCTCGACGTCGAAGTCGAACCCGGTGCGGCCGAGCACGTCGCGCCCGAGCAGGTGCATGGCGCGGCGGTCTGCGAGCGCGTGCTCGATGGCCGGCGCGACGAAGAGGTACTCGCCGCGCAGGTAGATGAAGCCGCGCTGCGCGCCGACGGCGTGGGCGGCGATCGTCATGCCGTCGAGCACGGCATCGAGCTGCCGCCGCAAGAGCGTGCGGTCTTTGAACGTGCCCGGCTCGCCCTCGTCGGCGTTGCAGACGATGAAGCGGGTGGGGCCGGGCGCGTCCCGGGCGGCGCGCCACTTGTCGTGCGTCGAGAAGCCGGCGCCGCCGCGGCCGCGGAGCTTCGAGAGCTGCAGCTCGTGCAGCATTCCCGAGGCCGAGCGCGCGAGCGCGGCGCGCAGGGCAGCTCCGGGGCCGAGGCGCGCGCCGAGCAGGAGCCCCGCGCGGTGAATGGGCTCGTCGATCTGAAAGAGCTCCGCCGGCCACTGGTCGAGCGGCGTGCGCTGCGCGACGAGCGCGGCGAGGGTGTCGATGCGCTCGGCCGTGAGGCGCGGCACCGCGCGGCCGTTCACGAGCAGCGAGGGCGGCTGATCGGAGAGGCCGATGCACGAGGTGGTGCCGACCCTCTGGGCCGCGGCGTCGCCGAGCTTCGCGCAGAGCCGCGCGCGCAGCTCGGGCCCCCCGGCGAAGCGCTCGATGACGTTGTCGGCGAACAGCACGCGGTACGGGCCGCTCGGCTGCGCCGTCGAGAGGAAGGCGTAGAACGTGGCGACGCCCTCGACGCGCGCGCGCGGCAGGGCGAGGCCGCGCGCGAGCTCGGTGATGGCGGCCGGCGAGATCCAGCCTTCGGCGGCCTGCACCTCGCGCAGGAGCTGGAGCAGCCGGGTCGGGTCGCGGCGGTGGCGGAGGAGCAGCTTTGGGAGATCGAGCGGAGCCACGGGCTCCACACCTTCTTCATGGTGTGTGCCAGCGCCGCTGCCGTCGCGCGGCCGGCCGCGCATGCGCAGAAGCTGCGCGTCAGGCGGGCCGCTGCGGCGGGACGAGGGGCGCGGCGAGCAGGACGATGACGGCGCCGCACGCGGCGACCGCCGGCTGCAGCCACGAGACCCAGCCGATCAGCGCGACCTGCACCGCGATCCACGAGAGCAGCAGCACGCCGGCGGACATCGCGAGCGGCGGAGTGAAGCGCGACCTGCGCAGCACCCCGATGCTCGCGGTGAGGCAGCCTCCGCCGACGACGACGCCGAGGAACAGGCTCGGCACGAGGTAGCTGGAGAACGGCGTGCCGAAAAGCCACTCTCGCGGGACGCCGGGCGCGCCCGCGAGGCCGTAGACGGCTCCCCCGAACGCGTTCAGCGCGATGAAGCCGAGCAGCGAGCCGAGCACCCAGCGGATCGCGCGGCCGGGGTCCTTCGGAGGGTGGCGGTGGGTCATGGCCCCTCCGCATGCACCGGGCATTCCGCCTGCGGGGCGGGCTTCGCGCGCGCAAGAGTTGCGCGGCCTGACGGTCAGGCGCGTGGCACCGGCGCGACGCCGAGGCGCTGAAGCTCGCCGACGACCTGCGCGCACAGCTCGTCCAGGCGCGCGGCCACCGGCTGCGACAGCGCGAGGTCGAGCTCGAGCCGCGCGGGCTCGACGCCGTAGAGCACGACGTGCTTCGGCGCCCGGCCGAGGAACTTCAGCGTCGCGAGCAGATCGGCGATGCCGACCTGGTGGGGTGAGAGCTTCGTGGTGAACGCCGCCGGCACCGCATCGCCTTCGAGGCGCATCAGCGCGGCCGGCTCGCGCCCCGCGGCGACCGCGTCGATGACGATGAGGTGGTCGAGGTTCTCGAGATCGCCGAGCAGCTCGTTCGTCGAGGTGCCACCGTCGACCAGGCGCACGCCGGCGGGGAACGTCCACCCCCGCTCGAGCTCGCCGATGGCGTGCACGCCGACGCCCTCGTCGCTCATCAGCACGTTGCCGACTCCGAGGACGACGACGCCGCTCAAAGGGCTCTCACCTTCACGATGGGCCGCTTCGTGACGTCGGTGAGGTGCACCGCGCAGGCGAGGCACGGGTCGAACGAGTGAATCGTGCGCAGCACCTCGAGCGGCCGCTCGGGGTCGGCGAGCGGCGTGCCGACGAGCGAGGCCTCGTAGGGGCCCGCCTGGTCTTTCTCGTTGCGGGGCGCCGCGTTCCACGTCGTCGGCACCACGGCCTGGTAGTTCTTGATGCGGCCGTTCTCGATCACGACCCAGTGCGAGAGCAGGCCGCGCGGCGCCTCGTGGAAGCCGAAGCCCTGCACCTCGCCCTTCGGGAACACCGGCGCGTTGAACGTCGCGACGTCGCCCTTCGAGATGCTCTCGATCAGCAGCTTCCACTGCGACTCGAGGACCTCGACGTTGCGCTGGCACATCACCGACCGCGCGCCGTGCCGGCCGATGGTCGAGTGCAGGCCGTCGAGCGGCACCTTCACCTTGCCGACCGCCTCGACGAGCGACAGCAGCTTCTCGAGGTGGCGGGTGATGGCGACGTCCTTCGAGGCCACCGCGGTCAGCACGCGCGCGAGCGGGCCGACCTGCGCGGGCTCGCCGCCGAACGTCGGGCTCTTCACCCACGAGTACTTCGCCTCGGGCTTGAAGTCGGTGTACTCGGGGTTCGTCTCGCCGGCGTAGGGGTGCAGCGGGCCCTTGCCGCCCTGGTACCACGAGTGCTTCACGCTCTCGGCGACGCTCTCTCTCAGGTAGGGGTCGCCGAACTTCACGATCGGCTTGAACGTCTCGAGCTTGCCGCCCGCGATGAAGCCGCCCGGCGTCTCGAACTTCGTGCCCTGCTCGTCGAGCGGGAAGTCGGGGCACGCGAGGTAGTTGGTGACGCCTTTCCCGATGGTGGTCCACTCCGGGTAGAAGGCGGCGACCGCCGCGACGTCGACGAAGTAGACGTCGTTGACGAAGGCCTTCACCGCGTCGATGTACTCCTTGATGGCGAGCAGCCGCTCGACGCTGAGCACCGACTGGCTGTCGAGCGCGATGGGGTTGGCGACTCCGCCGACGGCGACGTTCTGGATGTGCGGCGTCTTGCTGCCGAGAATCGCGACGATCTTGTTCGCCTTGCGCTGCACGTCGAGCGCCTGCAGGTAGTGCGCGACGGCGAGCAGGTTCACCTCGGGCGGCAGCTTCATCGCGGGGTGGCCCCAGTAGCCGTTCGCGAAGATGCCGAGCTGGCCCGAGGCGACGAGGCCCTTCAACCGTTCGTGCACTGCCTTCAGCTCGTTCACGCCGTTGCCGGGCCAGCTCGACAGGCTCTCACCGAGCTGCGACGCCTTCACGGGGTCGGCGCTCAGCGCGCTGACCACGTCGACCCAGTCGAGCGCGCTCAGGTGGTAGAAGTGGACGATCTCGTCGTGCACGGCGTGCGCGGCGATCATCAGGTTGCGGATGTACTGGGCGTTCTTCGGCACCGGCAGGTCGAGCGCGTTCTCGACCGCGCGCACCGAGGCGATGGCGTGAACGGTGGTGCAGACGCCGCAGAACCGCTGCGTGATGGCCCAGGCGTCGCGCGGGTCGCGCCCGAGGAGGATCTGCTCGACGCCGCGCCACATGGTGCCCGAGGCCCACGCTGAAGCCACCTTGTTGTCGGCTCCGACCTCGCAGTCGATGCGCAGGTGGCCCTCGATGCGGGTGATCGGGTCGATGGTGATTCGCTTGCTCATGGCTCAAGTCCTCTCTGCGGCGGGAGCGGGGAGAATCGGCAGCAGGCGTACGGCGACGATGATGCCGAGCACCTCGAACGAGATGAGGCCCGCGGTCACGATCAGCTCGCCGAGCGACGGGAAGTACGACCAGCTGCCGCCCGTCTGGTACGCGACGAGAAACGCCGAGAGCCGGTAGACGATGCCGCCGAGCGCCATCGCCATCGCCGAGAGGAAGAGGTACTTCGCGCGCTGCGCGTTCTTCTTCGAGGCCAGCAGCCACAGCGGCACCGAGAACAGCAGGTTCTCGATCCAGAAGGTGACCATGGGCGTCGACAGCGTGAACGCCTCGCCGACGGCGCGGCGGTAGATGAGATCGATGAAGCGCACGAAGAGGAAGGCGCCCATCAGCCAGCGGCCGATGCCGAGCAGCTTCGCCAGGATCTCCTTCTCGAAGGGGCGGCGCAGGCCGACCGACGAGATCGCCGACTCGATGGTGACGGCCGCGTAGCCCATGCCGATGGTCGAGGTGAGGAAGAGCAGCGGCAGGATGTTCGACTGGTAGAGCGGGTGCACCTGCGGGCCGAAGACGACGAGCAGCGTGCCCAGCGACGACTGGTGCATCGTCGGCAGCAGCACGCCGATGGCGACGAACACGAACAGCACGCGCTCGAGGCGGCGGCGGGCGTTCTGCCAGTGGAGCCGCTCGAGCACCGCCGGCAACAGCTCGATCATCAAGATGACGATGTACGCCATGATGCAGAGCGCGACCTCGAACAGCACCGAGTTCGGCTGCGCGTACGTGGGCCAGAAGATGTGCCAGAAGTCCCACCAGCGGCCGAGGTCGACGAAGACCGACAGGCCGGCCTGCAGGTAGCCGAGCAGCGCGGCGAGCAGCGCGGGGCGGATCAGCGGGTGGTACTGGCCGCGGTTGAGCACGTAGACGAGCAGCGCCGTCGAGAAGCCGCCGCCGGCGAGGGCGGTGCCGATGGTGACGTCCCACGCGATCCACAAGCCCCACGGGTAGCCGTTGTTCAGGTTCGTAACGGCGCCGAGCCCGTAGATCATGCGGAGCACCAGCACCCAGCCCATCAGCAGCACCATCGCGCCGAGGATCACGGTGCTCCTGGTGACGAGCTTTCCTCCGACCGGGGCCGGAGCCGATTCGGCGTGCGCGCTCACGGCTTCACCTCCGGAGGGGGCTTCGCGTCGGGGTCTTTTCCCGCCGCGATCATGTTGCGTCTGGCCGCGGCCACCAGGATGCCGAGGAACGTCGCGGGCGCGATGAGCCCGTAATACAGCCCGTGCTGAATCGTCTCGGAGACCGCGGCCGGCGCGACGTCGGGCAGCTCGGGCTTGTCGAGCAGCTCGAACGGAACCCCCGACAGGTGCAGCACCTGCGTGCCGCCGATCTCGCGCTCGCCGTAGACGCGCCGCACGTACTTGCCGACCTTGCCTTCGTAGAAGTCGTTGCCGCCGATGCGGCCCCGGGGGAAGCGCGTCGTCGTGCCGGGCTCGAGCGCGCGGCGCCGGTCGATCTCTTTCTTCAGGTCCTTCACCTTGCCGAACAGCGTCGCGCCCGTTGGGCACACCGTCGCGCACGCGGCGAACTCGCCCTTCTCGAGGCGGTGCTTGCACAGCTGGCACTTCGAGATGACCGGCTTCGGAGTGTCGTAGGTGAAGCGCGGCACCCCGAACGGGCACGCGGCGACGCAGTAGCGGCAGCCGATGCAGGCGTCGACGCTGTACGAGACGATGCCGTTCACCGGGTCCTTCGTCATCGCCGAGACCGGGCACGCCGAGACGCACGACGGGTCGACGCAGTGGAAGCAGCTCTGCTTCGTGAACGCGAAGCCGTCGGTCACCTGGTCTTTGTTCAGCCCGGTGCCGTCGCGGTACGCCTTGATGACGTTCAGCGTGTGGCCCGAGATGTCGAGCGGAGCGTCCCACACCGCGCTCACCTGCCCGTTCGCCTCGAGCGGGGTGAGCTCGGCCGGCATGCCGTTCGCTTCTTTGCAGGCGGGCATGCACGCGCGGCAGCCGATGCACAGCGTGCCGTCGAAGAGCAGGCCGAGCGCCTCCTCGGGCATCTGCTTCGTGTCGCGCGCGTGGGCGACGCCCGCCTTCGCGCCCGCGGCGACCGCCGCCGTCTTCGCGGCCAGCTTGAAGAAGTCGCGCCGGTCGATGCTCATGGCTTCTTCTCCGGCGGCTCCTTGCTCGCGGCCTCGTCGTCCTTCTTGCCCAGCTTGTCGGCGAGCTTGAGGCCGGCGCCGATGGCGAGGCCGCCGAGCACCGCGGCGGTTCCGGCGGTGACGGCGGTGGCTCCGACCCCCTGCGGCTCCGCCGGCCGCGCGAACTGCACCGGCGGCGTGACGGTCTTGAGGTCGGCGAGCGCGTGAATCGGCTTCGTGAAGCCGACGCCCTCTTCGGTGCAGCCGATGCACGGGTGGCCGGTGCCGACGGGCCAGGCGCCGACGCCACAGTCGTTGAAGAGCAGCTGCGGGCAGTTCGCGTACGTCTCGGGGCCCTTGCAGCCCAGCTTGTAGAGGCACCAGCCCTGCCGGTGCCCCTCGTCGCCGAACTGCAGGGCGAACCGGCCCGCGTCGAAGTGCGCGCGCCGCTCGCAGTTCTCGTGAATGAGCCGCCCGTAGGCGAACTTCGGCCGGCCCTTCGCGTCGACCTCGGGCAGCGCGCCGAAGGTGAGGAAGTGCACGACGGTGGAGAGGAAGTTGTACGGGCTCGGCGGGCAGCCGGGAATCGTGACGACCGGCTTGCCGAGCACGCTGCCGGCGGAGCTCGCGCCGGTGGGGTTCGGCGCGGTCGCGGGCATGCCGCCCCACGAGGCGCAGCTGCCGATCGAGATGACGGCGGCGGCGCCGGCGGCGACCTCCTTCACCATGTCGACCGCGGTCTGGCCGCCGACCTTGCAGTAGATGCCGTTCTCCTTGACGGGGATGGCGCCCTCGACCACCAGGATGTACTTGCCGCGGTTCGCCTCCATCGCGGCCTTGCGCGCCTCTTCGACCTGGTGGCCGGCCGCGGCCATGAGCGTCTCGTGGTAGTCGAGGCTGACGAGCTCGAGGATGAGCTTCTCGAGCGTCGGGTGCTCGGCGCGCAGCAGGCTCTCGGTGCAGCCCGTGCACTCCTGGAACTGGAGCCAGATGACGCTCGGCCGCTTCGACTGCGTCATCGCGTTCACGACGGCGCCGAGGGCCGATGAGGGCAGCCCCATCGAGGCGACGAGCGTCGCGGCGAACTGCAGGAAGTCGCGCCGCGGAATCCCGAAGCGGCGCTCGGCCGCGCCGAGCTCGTCTGACCGCTCCAGCGACTTCGCGACGCGGCTGGTCTTGAGCCAGAACTCGATGGCTGACATGCGCTGCCTCCCGCGGAGTACGAACGTTGAGGGGCGCGCAATTCACGGATCGGGCCATCGAACTTTCAGCCGGTTGCGGGCAGGTGGGAGCTGCAAAGTCAGCGCGCGGGCGCGGCGGCGCGCAGCGTTTTCACCCGAGCGCTTCGACCGGCCTCACGTCGACGACGCCCCAGAGCATCGAGCGGTCGGCGGCGGCCTGGTTCCAGCGGCCGGTGCCGCCCGGCTCCGCGAAGCTGCGGAGCACGACCGTCGCGCCCGGTGCCGCCGCCCGCTTCACCGCCGCGAACAGGCGCGCGCGGTAGTCGCGGCCCGCCCCGTCGAGGATGTTCGAGAGCGTGAAGCCGTCGAAGCTGGCGGCGGGCTGCTGCTCGAGCCAGCCGGCGGCGTCGCCCTGCACCAGCGCGATGGGGCCGCTCGGGCGCGCCTCGCTCTGCAGCTCGCCGAGCAGCAGCGCGCGCGCGTACGGGTTCGTGCGGTTCGGGTGGGTGGCGAAGCAGCGCTCGAGCCGCGCGCGCAGCACGGCGCCGAGCCGCCGCGGCAGGAACTCGAGGAACGGCGAGGCGTAGACCGAGCGCAGCGCCGTGACCGAGAACATCAGGTCGAACGCGCGGCGCAGCCGCCAGGTGTCGAGCTCGCGCCGCCACACCTCGAGCTGCACCGCGGGGTCGTCGAGCTCGACGAACGCGCGCAGGCGAGACCGTGTCCACCCCACGAGCGGAGCGAAGGTGCGCATCAGGCCCATCACGCGCTCCGCGGTGCCGAGCACCGGCGGCTGGCCCGCGAGCCGCGCGGCGGCGTAGTCGAGCTGGTGGGGGTTGATGTCGATGGCGACGACGTCGTGCCGCGCCGAGAGCGCCATCGCGGTGCAGCCGGCCGAGGCGATGCAGAACACGCGGCCGCCGGGGCGGAACGCGGCGAGCTCGATCGACGGGTCTTCGTACATGCGGCCGAACAGAATGCGCCGCGGCCCGGCGCGGGCGTCGAAGCGGCCGCGCACCCAGGGCGTCATGGCGAGCTCGCTCATGTGAGCCCCACCGCCACCCAGGCGAGCACGAGGAACGCGAAGTTCTTCACCACCATGCCCGCGGGGTCGTGAATGAGGTGGCGCGACCACAGCAGCCCGTTCGCGTTGAGTGAGACGAGCAGCACGGTCTGCACGAGCGCGCACCACAGGGGGAAGAGCCCGCTCAGCGCCCACAGGCCCACGAGCAGCTCGACGGCGCCGAGCGCCTTCAAGAACGCGCGGCCCACCTTCGGGCCCCACTTCGGCACCGCCTCGACGACGCGCACCTGGTTCGGGTCGCCGCCGAGCAGCTTGCACCACAGGCCTTCGTAGACCCACACGCCGGCTACTGCTCCGTGCACCAGCCAGTCGGGCACCATGTCAGGCCGCCTCGGCCTCACGCCGCATGGCGTTCAAGATGTGGCGGTGAAACGAGTGACACACCGCCTGCTCGATGGGCTCCCACAGCCAGCGCGGTGCCTTCGGGCTCGAGTAGCGCGTGGTGACCTCGAGCTCGGTGCGGCCGGGCTCGAGCTCGCGCAGCACGTACTCGCCGCCCGACAGCCGCATGCCGCCGCCGACCTCGAGCTCCTGCTCGACGACCTCGAACGCGTAGCGGCGCGGAGCCTCGAGCGCCGTCACGCGCTTCACCAGGTGGCCGCCGCGGTAGAGGCAGCGGGCCTCGTCGCCGACCTCGGTCTTCTTGCCGACGGTCTCGATGGGCACCGGCAGGAGCAGCCGCAGGTGCAGCGGCGGCGGCTCGTCGATCTGCTCGTAGAAGAGCAGGCGCTCCCAGAGCTTCTGCGGGGCGGCTTCGACTTCGATGCGGGTCACGACGACGTTGGGGTTGCTCATGCGGTTGACGGCCTCCGGGGGAAAAGGTCTGCGACGCAGTGGTGCAGCGACGGGTCGTGCGCGGGCGCGGGCAGAAGCCCGAGCGTGCGCGGGTGCCAGGCGGTCGCGGCGAGCGAGACGAGCTCGCGGGCGTGCACGCGCTGCGGCAGCTGAGACGGGGTGGTGAGCGGCCTCTCGCCCCGCGCGGCGCGCCAGCCGAGCTCGCGGTACGCGCGGCCGAGCAGCAGCACGCCGTGCCGGTAGCGCAGCGGCACGAGCGCGGCCCCTTCGGCGGCGCTGTCGTAGTAGCGGTCGGCGAGCGCGGCGAGGCCCTCGAGCGCGCGGCGCAGGCGGGGGTCTTCGGGGCGCTCCAGCACGTCGCGCGGGGCGAGGCCCACGGCCGCGAGGCGCGTCGCGGGCAGGTACACGCGGCCCTTCTTCGCGTCGGCCCCGACGCCGAGCAGCACGTTGGTGAGCTGCAGCGCGAGCCCGAGATCGACGACGCGCGCCTCGGCGGCCTTCGAGCGCATGCCGAGCAGCGGCGCGAGCATCAGCCCGACGGCCGAGCTGACGCGGTACGCGTAGCGCAGCAGCGCGGCGTCGTCGGGGAGGGCGACGTCGCCCAGGTCTTGCTCCATGCCCTGGAGCAGCAGCTCGAGGCAGCCGAGCGGCACGCCGTTGCGCGCCGCCGCCGAGAGGAACGCGGCGACCAGCGGGCGGGGCGTGGACTTTCCGAAGAGCTCGGCCCGCCACTGCGCGAGCGCGGCCGTGCCGGCGGCGCGGGAGGGCGCCTCGTCGACCGAGTCGTCGAGCCGGCGGCACAGGCAGTAGAGCAGGGCGACGTCGTCGCGCGACGGCTGGGGGATGAGCTCGGGGATGAGCCAGAAGCTGCGCGCGACGGCGACGAACTCGCGGCGGCAGGCGGCGACGGTGGCCGGGCTCTCCATGGAGGCGCGGACCTCTGCACCTTCAAGGCCGACGCGCAGAACCCGCACGCAGGCGCCCGGACGCGCAATTTCTGCGCGAGGTCCGGCCGGGCCGCAGGGTCTGCGCCGTACGCGGCGTGGCGGGGCGCGTGCATCCCCCGCCCCACATGCTCCCCCCGGTCGTGTTCGTGCTCGGCAAGGGCGGCGTCGGCCGCAGCACGGTGGCGGCCGGGCTGGGGCTGGCGTCGGCGAGGCAGGGCAAGCGCACGCTGGTCATGCAGTGGGCGCTGGCGGACCCGGTGTCGCCGTGGTTCGGGCGGCCCGCGGCGGGGTACGCGGCGCAGGCGCTCCTGGCCGGGCTCGAGACGATGCGCTTCTCGGCCGAGGCGGCGCTCGAGCAGTACTTCGTCGAGCACCTGCACCTGCGCGCGTTTCACCGCGCGTTCATCGCGAACCGGCACGTGCGGAAGGTGACGCGCGCCGCCCCCGGCCTGGAGGAGCTGATGTTCCTCGGCACCATCATGTGGCTCACCACGCTGGCGCGCGAAGACCGCGGCTGGGTGTACGAGCGGGTGGTCGTCGACGCCCCGGCGATGGGTCACGGCGCGTCGCTCTTCGCGATCCCGCACGCGACGAAGCTGCTCGGGCTCGGCGGCCTGCTCGTGACCGAGACCGAGCGCGTGAGCGCGATGCTCGCAGACCCGAAGCGCACCGCCGCGCTCGTCGTGACCACGCCCGACGAGCTCGCCGTCGAAGAGACGCTCGAGTTCTGGCCGCGCGTGACGCGCGACCTGGGCCGCCCGCCGGCGGCGGTGGTGATGAACCGCGACGTCAGCGCGCTCGGGCCGCTGCCCCGCGAGGGCTGCGCGTGGCTGATCGCCGCGGGCGAGGGCCTCGCTCCCGAACCGCGCGCGGGCCTCTCGCGCGTCTACGCGCACCTCGCCCGCCGGGCCGAGCGCGAGCGGGGGCTTCAGGCGAGGCTCAGCGGGGTGAAGACGGTGCCGGTCGCCGACGCGCTGCTGCTCGACGCGTCGCCGGCGCCCATCGACGTCGTGGGCCGGGCGGCCGCCGCGCTCGCTCCGCTGTGGGGGCTTCTGTGACGCGCCTCACCGTCGTGCTCGGCTCGGGCGGCGTGGGCAAGACGACCCTCGCGGCCGCGATCGCGCTCGCCGCCACGCGGGCGGGCCGGCGCACCGTGCTGCTCGGCGCCGACCCCGCGCGGCGCCTGCGCTCGGCGCTCGGCCTCGAGCACGTGGGCGACGCCGGAGTCGACGTCGCGGTGCCGGGCGCGCCGCTCGCGCTGCACGCTTCGCTGCTCGAGCCGTCGATCGCGCTGCGCCGCTGGGCCTCGGTCGCGCTCGCGGACGACGCGGCGGCGGCGCGGCTCGCCCGGAACCCGCTCTTCATCGTGCTCGCCGATCGGCTCGCCGGCTTCGGAGATGCGATCGCGTGCGCGCGCGCCGTCGAGCTCGCCGAGACGTTGCCGGTTCCCGACGAGATCGTGCTCGACACCGCGCCCGGGCTGGCCGCCGTCGAGCTCCTGACGAGGCCGCAGCGGCTGATGGAGCTCTTCGACGGCCGGGTGGTGCAGTCGCTGGTGCGGCTGGCGCGCTTCGGCAAGGCGGGGCGCACGGTGAAGGCGCTGGCGCGCCTGTCGGGCGCCGACCTGCTGCGCGATCTCGGCGAGCTGGTCAGCGCGATGGAGGGCACCATCGCGGCGCTGGTGCGCCGCCTCGAGCGGGCGCGCGCCTGGCTCTCGGACCCGGGCACCTCGCTCGTGCTCGTGTGCGGCTCGACGGACGAAGCGGCCGACGTGACGCTCGCGCTGGCGGAGCAGCTGAAGGCGCTCTCGCTGTCGCCCGCGTGCGTCGCGCTGAACCGCGCGCTGCCGGACTCGCTCGCGCGGTGGGAGCCGCCGGCCGGGGGCGTCCCCGCGCCGTTCGTGCGGTACGTGCACAACCAGCTCGCGCTGCAGCGCCGCGTGAAGGAGCGGCTCGTGGCGGCGTTCGGTGGCCTCGTGCGCGAGGTGCCCGAGAGCGGCGCGCTCGAAGAGAGCTCGCGGCTCGAGGCGCTCGCCGCGCTGGGTGAGCCCTTGCGGGCGGCGTCGCGGCGGGCGAGCTAGGAGGAGGGAAGCGATGGCCGACGACTCGTCACTGCCGCCTTCGGGCCGCTTCAAGCGCCTGCGCAAGCTCGCCGGGCTGTCGGCGAAGCTGAGCGCCGACGCGGTGGGCCACGGGCTCAAGCGGCTCACCGGGGGGCAGGGCGTGCCCGAGGTCTCGGCCGAGCGCATCGTCGAGGCGCTGGGCGAGCTCAAGGGCATGGCGATGAAGGTGGGGCAGATGCTGAGCATGGACCCGCACCTGTTTTCCCCCGAGGCGCGCGCGGTGCTGGCGAAGCTGCAGAACCAGGCGCAGCCGATGACGTACGAGACGGTGGCGCGCGTCGTCGAGGAGGAGCTCGGCGGCCCGCCCGACCGGCTCTTCGCCCGGTTCGATCGCGAGCCGCTCGCGGCCGCTTCGCTGGGCCAGGTGCACCGCGCGGCGACGCGAGAGGGGCACGAGGTGGTGGTGAAGGTGCAGTACCCGGGCATCGGCAAGGCGCTGCACAGCGACTTCGACAACCTGGGGCTGCTGGTGAAGGCGCTCGGGGCCGCCGGCCAGCGGCTCGACGTGCGCAAGCACTTCGAAGAGATCCGCGCCGACTTCCTCGCCGAGGCCGACTACCGCAACGAGGCGAAGAACGCGGCCGAGTTCGCGCGCGCGGCGAAGTGGCTCGAGCGCGACGTGCACGTGCCGCGGGTGTACGAGGCCCTCACCGCCGAGCGCGTGCTCACGCTCGAGTACCTCGAGGGTCCGACGCTGAGGCAGCTGATCGCCTCGCCGCTGAGCGAGCCCGAGCGGTTCGCGCTGGCGCGCCAGCTGGTGCTGGCGACGTTCGGCCCCTTCCTCACCGAGGGGCTGATGCACGTCGACCCGCACCCGGGCAACTACCTGCGGCTCGCCGACGGGCGCTTCGGGGTGCTCGACTTCGGCAACGTGAAGCGCTTCTCGCCGGCGTGGGTCGAGATCAACGGCGAGCTGCTCGCGCACGTGCTGCACGAGCGGCCCGTCGACTTCGCCGCGCTGCTGAGGCGCGGCGGCTTCGAGGTGAGGCTGCCCGACGACGAGGTGCGCTCGCTGGGGGCGCGCTACTTCGCGATCTCGTCGCGGCCGTTTCGGGCGCCCGAGTGGGACTTCACGCACGACGATACGCGCGAGCACATGCGCGCGCTGGCGCTCGAGCACGCTCCGAAGGCGGGCCTGCTCAAGCCGCCGCCCGAGGCGCCGCTGTTCTTGCGCTCGATCGCCGGCACGTGGATGAACCTGGTCGCGCTGAAGGTGAAGGGGCCGTTTCGCGACATCTTCCTCGAGCTCGAGCGGCACGCAGCGTGCAGCCCGAAGGGGCGATGAAGATCGACCGCCACGGACGAAAGGAGCAGCGATGGCAGCGACGAAGCTGATGGAGGCTGCGGCGGCGCGCATGGAGACCGCCGCGCGAAAGTTGCGCGAAGCGCGTGAGGCGCCTTTCACCCCGGGCGCGTTGAAGGAGTGGCTCACCGCCGTCACGGACTACACGCTCGCGCTGGGCGAGCTGCAGGAGTACTCGCAGCAGTCGATTCACGAGAAGCTGCAGGCGCTCGGCCGGCAGCTCCACCGGCCGGTGAACGGCGGGGCGAAGCGCCGGGCCGGCTGACCGGCCGCCCGGGTCTGGAGGTGACGGCGTGAAGAAGGTGCTGGCAGCGATCGACGGCTCGGAGGCGTCGCTCCGCGCGGCGCGGCTCGCCCTGGAGGTGGCCGACGCGACCGGTGGCGAGGTGACGCTGGTGCACGCGTTTCGCCCGGCGGTGCTGCCGGTGATGCCGGGGATCGTGCCGCCCGCCGCCTCGGTGGATCTGCACGAGGCCGACCTCGCGCACGCCGCCGCCGTGCTCGACCGCGCGGCCGAGGCGCTGGGGCGGCCGAACCTCGCGCGCGAGACCCTGCTGGGGCCCACCGGCGAGGTGATCGCCGACTACGCCGGCGCGCACGGCTTCGAGCTGGTCACGGTCGGCAGCCGCGGGTACGGCGCGGTGAAGCGGGTGCTCCTGGGGAGCGTCGCGGATCGGCTCGTCCACGTCTGCCCGTGCCCGGTGCTCGTCGCCAGGTGAAGATGCAGTCGATGCCCGACTGGCGCGCGGCGTTCGCGAGGATCAGCGCGGGGTACGCCTCGTCGCGGGAGCGGGGCGACGGGAGGTACGGCGGTCAGCTTCGGTGCGGTCGGCATGGGGTCTCCATCGTTGGGCACGACCAGCGCCGCGAGCCGCTTGCGACGGTCGGCGCGCGCGGGCCAGCGCGGCGGCGCAGCTTCTGCGCGGGCATGTCGCGTGCAGCCTTCGCCGGTCGATGAAGCACAGCGGCGCATGGCTGGCGGTGGCCCTGCTCGCCGGGTGCCGGGGAGTCGACCCGGCGGCGGTGGAGGCGCTGCTGCGCCCCGAGCCGTACTCGCGGCTCGTCATCGAGGTCGATTACTCGCCGCGCGCGGCTCCCGACTTCGCCATGGGCGACGTGCTGGCCGCGCGTCTGGGCGAGGTGATCGACAAGCCCGGCGGCATCGAGGTCGTGTTCTCGCAGTCGATCGAAGACGTGCCGCGAGGTACCCTGCGCAGCGGGCGCGAGCTCGAGGCGCTGCTCGCGGCGACCGCCGACGGCCCGCGCGACGCGCGAACGCTCGTGCTCCGCACGCTCCTGCTCTCGGGCAGCACGGCCGGCTACGAAGACAGCCTGGGAACCTTGTGGGGCGACGAGGTGGTGCTGCTGTTCGCCGACGACATCGCCGCCGCCTGCGCCGAGAGCTCGTGCTTCTGGGCGCTGCACTACGTGTGGCTCCACGAGCTCGGGCACCGGCTCGGCCTCGTCGACTACGGCACGCCGGCGCTGTCCGCCCACGGAGATCGCGACGACCCGGTCCACTGCGTCGAGGCCGGGTGCGTGATGGGGGCCCGCTACCCGGGCGCGCAGCGCGTGCCCGCGGTTCCGGGAGGGCCCGACGTGCCCGACCGCTTCGGCCCCGCCTGCCTGGCCGATCTGGCCGGGTGGTAGGGGCTCGGTCAGGCGCGGGTGACCGGGTGCCGCAGCAGGGTCTTCGCCTTCGCGGGGCCCGAGCGGCGCGGGTCGTTGAGGTAGATCTCTCGGTGGTGGCCGGTGAGCGCGAGGCCGGCGTCGCGCACGTGCTCGACGAGCAGGTCGATCGAAGGGCCCTCGGCCTCGTACGGGCCGACGTGCAGCACCTCGGCGAAGGTCCGCTTCGGCTCCGTGAGCAGCGCCACCTGCGCCGTGAGCGGCCCCGAGCGGCCGCGCTGCTCGAGCGCGCCGGCCGCCGCGGCGAGCTCCCGCTTCGTGGCGCCCGGCACCGGTAGGAAGAGCTGCCAGCGCCAGCGGCCCTTCGGCGCCCGGCGCGGATCGAGGCGGCCCGGCACCCACCAGTCGGCGGCGATGTGCCCGACGTCGAGCGGCGCACGGCGGTCTTTCGGGCGGCGGAACTTCATCGTGTAGGCGAGCCCGTACAGGGCGGCGATCGCCGCCTGGAAGTCGCTGCCCCGGGTGCCGGGCAGGCCTCTGCCCGACAGCGTGAGGTACGTGGTGCGCGGCGCGGTGACGATGCGGGGCGCGCCGCGGCGAGGAACGTCGAGCGGTTGAGCGCGGGCCATGCGGAGCGCGCATGCGAGGCGCGGGCCACCTCGGCGCCCGGCTCCGGCCTTGCAGCGCACGCAATCGATGCCGGTGTCCGCGCAGACCTTGCCGGTGGCGATCGTCCTCTCGGGCGGCGGCGCCCGCGGCGCGTACGAGGCCGGCGCGGTGGCCGGAATCGTCGACGTGCTCGGCGCGGGCGCGGCGGGGCCGGGCACGTTCGAGATCGTGTCGGGGGCCTCGGTCGGCGCGATCAACGGAGCGTGGCTCGCCGCCAACGCCCACCGCGCGGACCACGACGCGCAAGGGCTGGTGAAGCTGTGGAGCTCGCTCGAGCTGACGCGGCACATGAGGCTCGAGCTGCGCGCGCTGCTCAAGGGCCCCTTCCGCGACCCGGAGCGCTTCGGGCGCTCGCTGTTCGACCCGCGGCCGTTCGAGGAGCTGATCGAGGGCGCCATCGACTGGCCGCGGCTGCACGACAACGTCGAGCGCGGCCTGCTGCGCGCCTTCATCGTCTCGGCGCTGCACGTCGGCACGGGCGTGACGACGCTGTTCACCGAGCTCGCGCCGTCGGCGCGCTTCTCGAAGACCGATCATCCCCGCCGCGTCTCGAGGGCCGCGAAGGTCGGCCCCGAGCACGTGCTCGCGTCGGCGGCGATTCCCGTGCTGTTCCCCGCGCGCCGCATCGGCGGCGGGTTCTTCGCCGACGGCGGCCTGCGCTTCAACACGCCCATCTCGCCGGCGCTGCGGGCCGGCGCCGGGCGCCTCGTGGTGGTGACGCTGCGCGACGAAGCCTCCGAGGCGCCGCGCGTCGAGGAGCCGGGCGCGTCGGCCGAGGCCTACCCCGACTTCGTGTTCCTCGCCGGCAAGGTGCTCAACGCGCTGCTGCTCGACCCCGTGGCCGACGACTTCGAGACGCTGCAGCACCTGAACGCGTTCGTGCGGGGGCTCGAGGTGCTGCCGCCCGAGGCCCGCGCCCGGGTCGACGCCGCGCTCACCGCCGAGCGCGGGCGCCCGTACCGGAAGATCGAGACGCTGCACCTGTCGCCGTCGCGGAACATCGGCCTGTTGGCGGCGGAGCACCTGCGGGCCCACGCTCCGCAAGGCGGCCCTCTCGCGCGGCGGCTCTGGTCGCGCGCCGCGAGCGGCGAGGGCACGTGGGAGGCCGACCTCGCGTCGTACCTGCTCTTCGACGGCGGGTGGACGGCGAGGCTCTGCGAGCTGGGCCGAGCCGACGCGCACGCGCAGCGCGAAGAGATCCTGGCGTTCTTCCGCTGACGGCGCCGCGACGGAGTCTGGAGGCGCCTGAGGGCGCCCGGTCAGCCACCGTGCGCGGCCTTGAACAGCTCGCTCAGCTTCTTGGTGGCTCGCTTCAGCGAGCTCGAGCGGCCGGCAGCCTTCTTGAGGCTCATCAGGGAAGCCAGCTCGACGCGCACGCTCGAGCCGGCGTCATTCGGGCGGTGCTTCTCGCAAAGCGCCGTGAGCCGCTTCTTGGCGACGCCTGGGTGAAGGTCGTCGGGCCTCTTGTCGCTCTTGACTGAAGTACCCATCACCTGGGACAGGCAGTGGTCGTCGGCGATGAGCCAGGCCTCGAACTCTTGAACGGCAACGGCGACGGCGGTCGGCGTTCGCAGCGTCTTCACCATCGTCTCGATGTCCTTGAAGCGCTTCGAATCGCCATCGGCGTCGACGAGCACGACCGAGACAGACGGCCCGCGCCGTGCCTGCGGCCAAACGAGCACCTCTTTGAGGAGCGCCGGCTCTGCGAGCGCACTTCCCAAGAGCGGTTGGCCGGTCGAACGCCTGAGGCTCGCGACGAACTGTATCGCTCCATTGGGGAGCGACGTCGCCTCAGCGGCGATTCGGCGAATGAGGACATGTCCCGCGCCCAGCGCGTCGTCGGGGAGCAGTTCACCTGGAGGAGCGTGCACCGAACGCGAGAGCTCTCCCGCGCCTTCGGCGATCAACGAGATCCGGAGCGCTCCGACCAGCGTCATTCAGATGCCGGGAACGCCGCCGAGGCCGCCCGACAGCCACACGCTCCCGAGCGACTTCTGGTGCGTGCTCCAGGCTTCCTCCCAGCCCTCATCTTCCGTCGACACCTGCTCGACCTTGACCGAGCCGTCCGATGGGTCCTTGGTGAGGAAGCGTACTTCTTCGGGCTTCACGTAATTCAAGAGCTCGGCAGAGTGGGTGGCGAGGACGACCTGCATCCCGCCGGTGTTGAGCTGCCGGAAGACCCGGATGAGCTGCTGCAGAAGGTAGGGGTGGAGTCCGCGCTCGGGCTCTTCGACGCAGAGCAGGGTCGGCTTCGGGTCCTGGAACTCGATCAGCAAGAAGGCCAGCGTGAGCATCGTCCCGTCGGAAACCTCTTCCGGCCGGTACCAGAGACTCTCGTCCCACCGGTCCTGGAACTTCAGCGAGTGGGAGCCCTTGCCATGAGGTTGCGTGTCGACGTCGGAGAACACGGGGACGAGCTCACAGAACCTGCGGGCCAGCGCGTCCTTCACTTTCCGCGAGGGGAGCGAGTAATGAAGGTTGGTGAGACCCGTGCCGTCGATGCGAAGCACCCGCTGCATGGCGAGCTCGTTGGGTTCTCGCAGGCGCGCGAGGTCGAGGCGGAGGAGCTGGTAGGCGTAGCCTCGATTGTGCCAGGTGCCGCTGCTTCCCCTCCAACCTACGGTGTAGCTCGATTCGGTCGTCCACCAGTGAACCGACGCTTCCACCTTCTGGTGTCGCCAGAGGTCGCGGGCGTGTGGCGGCTGCGGATCGAGCGCTCGCAGGATCGATGACTTGCCGGAGGCATTCGGGCCGACGAGCACGGTCAGCGGTGCAAGCGGGAGGTCGACGCTCTTCAGCGCTCTGAAGTTGTTGATGACGACGCGTGTGAGCACGCGAAGAAGTCTAACAGCCGGTCGACTGCCCTCAAGAACCTGCGCCCTCGACGGCGTGGCGGCGCAGCTCTTGCGCGCGCCGCCGGCGTGGCACGGCTCTTTCATCGATCACAAGACATGGATCCGCTCGCTCCCGACGTCATCCGCAAGCAGCCCGACGGCCGTCTGCCCTACGCGGTCGTGCGCGACTGGGGCACCTCGCGCGCGACGTTCACCTGGCAGCAGGCACGGCGCGGCCTCGACGGGCTCCCGAAGAACCGCGGGCTCAACATCGCGCACGAGGCGGTCGATCGCTGGGCGAAGACGGGGAAGATCGCGCTCGACTGGCTCGCGAAGCGCGGCGGCCGCCGCGAGGTCTCGTACGCGCTGCTCTCGGAGCTGACCAGCCGCTTCGCGAACGTGCTGCGCACCCTCGGCGTCGGGCCCGGCGACGTCGTCGCTTCGCTGCTCGGCCGGGTGCCCGAGCTGTACGTGGTCTGCCTCGGGAGCCTGAAGAACAAGAGCGTGTTCTGCCCGCTGTTCTCGCAGTTCGGCCCCGAGCCGATTCACTCGCGGCTCGAGCTCGGCGGCGCGCGCGTGCTCGTCACGACGCCGTCGCTGTACCAGAAGAAGGTGGCGCCGATTCGCGCCTCGCTGCCGAAGCTCGAGCACGTGCTGCTCGCGCACGAGCCCGGCGGCCCGCTCGCTCCCGGCACGGCGGAGCTGGCGGTGCTGCTGCGCCAGGCGTCACCGAAGCTCGAGATCCCCCCGACCGCGCCGACTGATCCGGCGCTGCTGCACTTCACCAGCGGCACCACCGGGCGGCCGAAGGGCGCGCTGCACGTGCACGGCGCGGTGGTGGCGCACCACGCGACGGCGGCGATGGCGCTCGACCTGCACGAGGGCGACGTCTTCTGGTGCACCGCCGACCCGGGCTGGGTCACCGGCACGTCGTACGGCGTCATCGCGCCGCTCACCCACGGCGCCACGCTGATCGTCGACGAAGACGAGCTCGAGCCCGAGCGGTGGTACCGCACGCTCGCCGAGAAGAAGGTGAACGTCTGGTACACGGCGCCTACGGCGGTGCGCATGCTGATGAAGGCCGGCGACGCGCTGCCGAAGCGGTTCGACCTGTCGAGCCTGCGCCTCGTCGCGTCGGTGGGCGAGCCGCTCAACCCCGAGGCGGTGCGCTGGGGCCAGCGCGCGCTCGGCCAGCCGATTCACGACAACTGGTGGCAGACCGAGACGGGCGGGATCATGATCTCGAACCTGCGCTCGATGGACGTGAAGCCCGGCTCGATGGGCCGCCCGCTGCCGGGCGTCGAGGCGGCGGTGGTGCGCGTCAGCGACGGCGAGGTGACGGTGCTGCCGCCGGGCGTCGAGGGCGAGCTGGCGCTGAAGCCCGGCTGGCCGTCGATGTTCGCAGGCTACCTGAACGAGCCCGAGCGCTACGCGAAGTGCTTCAAGGGCGGCTGGTACCTGAGCGGCGATCTCGCGCGCGTCGACTCCGACGGGTACTTCTGGTTCGTGGGGCGGGCCGACGACATGATCAAGTCGGCGGGGCACCTGATCGGCCCGTTCGAGGTCGAGAGCGCGCTGCTCGAGCACCCGGCGGTGGCCGAGGCGGCGGTGATCGGCAAGCCCGACGCGACGGTGGGGAGCATCGTGAAGGCGTTCGTGAGCCTGAAGGCGGGCTTCGAGCCGGGCGAGGCGCTGACGCGCGAGCTGCTCGCGCACGCGCGCAAGCGGCTGGGGCCGGTGGTGGCGCCGAAGGAGCTCGCGGTGCTGCCGTCGCTGCCGCGCACCCGCAGCGGGAAGATTCTGCGGCGGCTCTTGCGCGCCCGCGAGCTCGGCCTGCCCGAGGGCGACACCTCGACGCTCGAGGGTGGGGCTTAGTCCTCCGCGTGCCGCACCGCGAACGCGAACGGCAGGCGATCGGCGGGGGCGGTGAAGTCGGTGAGCAGCAGGAGCAGGTCGCTCGAGGTGACGAGGCCGACCAGCGCGCGGCCGGCCTCCGTGATCGGTACGGCGTCGATCTTCTCGTCGACCATCAGGTGGGCGAGCTCGGAGATCTTCGCCTTCGGGCCCGCGGTGAGCGGGCGCCGCGTCATGATCTCGGAGACCGGCTTCTCGGGCAGATCGAGGCGGCCGTTCACCCGCCGCGCGGCGCGCAAGAGGTCGCGGTCCGAGATGATTCCCAAGAGCCGCCCGTGCGCCACCACCGGCAGGTGGCGGACTCCGAGCTCGAGCATCTCGAGGTGCGCCTTGCGCAGCGGCGTCGCCGGACCGACCGTCGTCACGTCGACCGTCATCACGTTTCTGGCCTTCATGCCCGGGAGCACATGGAAGCCCCGTGCCAACGCCGGAACCTCACGGCACGAGCACGGCGGCGCCCTGCACGCGGCCTTCGGCCAGCGCCGCGAGCGCAAGGTTTGCCTGCGCGAGCGGGTAGACGTCGCGGCGGGTGACGATGGGGATGCGGGCGGCGAGCTCGAGCAGCCCGGCGGCGTCGGCGCGCGTGGAGTTCGCGACGCTCACCACGTTGCGCTCCCACCACAGCGCGTCGTACGAGAACGAGAGCGGCCCGTCGAGGTGAATGGCGTTGATGGCGAGCGTGCCGCCGCGCGCCAGCGCATCGAGCGCGCGCACCGAGACCTCGGGCGCGGGGGCGAACGAGATCGCCGCGTCGAGCGGCTCGGGGGGCCTGCTGTCGTAGCCGCCGGCCCACTCGGCGCCGAGGCTCCTGGCGCGCTCCTGCTCGGCGGCCGAGCGCGTGGCGACGAAGACGCGGCAGCCCCAGTGACGGGCGACCTGAATGGCGAGCGACGCGGAGGCGCCGAAGCCGTAGAGCCCGAGCCGCTGCCCGGGGCGGATGCCCGAGCGCTTCAGCGAGCGGTAGCCGATGACGCCGCCGCAGAGGAGCGGAGCGGCGTCGAGATCGCCGAAGCCCTCGGGGAGCCGGAGCGCGAAGTCGGCCCGCACCACGGCGTGGGTGGCGAAGCCGCCGTCGCGGTCCCACCCGGTGAACGCCGCGCGCTCGCACAGGTTCTCGGCCCCGGTGGCGCACGCGGCGCAGGCCCCGCACGTCGAGGCGAGCCAGCCCGCGCCGGCGCGGTCGCCCGGGCGCCAGGTGCCGGCGCCGGGCCCGACCGCGAGCACGCGGCCGACGAGCTGGTGGCCCGGGACGATGGGCAGCCTGCGCGCCTTCAGATCGCCGGTCACGAGCTGCAGGTCGGTGCGGCAGACGCCGCAGGCGGCGACGCGCACCAGGAGCTCGCCTTGCGCCGGCGCGGGCGGGTCACGCTCACAGAGCCGGAGCGGGGCTCCGGCGAGCGGGCCCGGCGAGGTCAGCGTCATCGCTTGCATGCGGGATCATTCAGGGGCTCGCGCAGCGCGGGCAACACTTCTTCGGGGGTGTGCGCGGCGGTGACGCGCACGAGCGAGTCGAACGCGCGGGCGAACCCCTCGTCGTCGTCCTTGCCGATGGCCTCGCGGGCCTCGTCGATGAGCCGCCGCATCAGGTCGTGGGAGCGCTGGATGCGCTCGGCGAGGTGCTCGGGGCACAGCCCGTCGGCGACGAGGCCGCGCACGGCGGGCTCCTCGGCGCCGATGTGCCGCTCGACGAGCGCGCGGAACCCCGCGAACATGTTCGTCGCCGGAAGCCAGCGCGCCTTCTCGAAGAGGCGATCGAGCGCGTCGCGGTCGCACTCCAGCGCGGCGGCGAGCTGCTTGAGGTGGGCTTGCCCGGTCATTCGAGACAGCCGCCGTGCATCGGGTGGACCAGAGGCCGGCGGCGCACGAGCTGCGCGGCTTCACGACGCGGCGAAGACTCTGCGCCGCCGCGGCCGCGCGCGGCGACGCTTCAGGCTGCCGTGGCACGGCGCCTGAATCACCTGCGCTCACCATGAGCCACAAACGACTGACCTTCCGTTCCGCGGCGCGCGAGAAGATCTTGCGCGGCGCAGCGCAGCTCGCCGACGCCGTGCGCGTCACGCTCGGGCCCCGCTCGAAGTCGGTGCTGATCGAGAAGAAGTGGGGCAAGCCGATCGTCTGCGACGACGGCGTGACCATCGCGAAGGAGGTCGAGCTGCCCGACCCCGAAGAGAACCTCGGCTGCCAGATGCTGCGCGAGCCCGCCGAGCGCACGCAGAACGAGGTCGGCGACGGCACGACGACCGCGACGCTGTTCGCGCACGCGATTCTGCAGGAAGGCATGCGCAACGTGGTCGCCGGCTCGAGCGCGATCGAGATCAAGCGCGGCCTCGAGCGCGGCTTCGAGGTGGTGAAGGCCGAGCTGAAGCGCATCTCGAAGCCGGTCTCGAGCCGCAAGGAGCGCGCCCAGGTCGCCACCATCTCGTCGCACGGCAACACGCAGATCGGCGAGCTGGTCGCCGACGCGCTCGAGAAGGTCGGCCCCGAGGGCGTCGTCTCGGTCGAGGAGGCGAAGGGCACGTCGACCGCGCTCGAGGTCGTCGAGGGCATGCAGTTCGACAACGGGTGGCTGTCGGCCTACTTCGTCACCGACCCCGAGCGCATGGAGTGCGTGCTCGTCGACGCGCTGGTGCTGCTCTACGACAAGCGCATCGCGACGATGCAGGGCATCGTGCACCTGCTCGAGCACGCGGTGAAGACGCAGCGGCCGCTGCTGATCGTGGCCGAGGACGTCGAGGGCGAGGCGCTCGCGACGCTGGTGGTGAACAAGCTGCGCGGGGCGCTGCAGGCGGTGGCGGTGAAGGCGCCGGGGTTCGGCGATCGCCGGCGCGCGATGCTCGACGACATCGCGGTGCTCACCGGCGCCCAGGTGATCAGCGAGGAGGCGGGCGTCAAGCTCGAGAAGGTGGGGCCCGAGCTGCTCGGCCGCGTGAAGCGGGTCATCGTGACGAAAGAGAAGACGACCCTGGTCGGCGGCGACGGCAGCAAGCCGAAGATCGCGGGCCGCATCGAGCAGATCCGCCGCGAGCTGCGCGACGTGAAGAGCGACTACGACCGAGAGAAGCTGCAGGAGCGGCTCGCCAAGCTCTCGGGCGGCGTCGCCATCATCCGCGTCGGGGCCGCGAGCGAGGCCGAGCTCAAGCAGCGCAAAGACGCTCTCGACGACGCGATCAACGCGACGAAGGCGGCGGTGGCCGAGGGCATCGTGCCGGGCGCGGGGCTCTCGTTCTTGCGCTGCATCGGGCCGGTCGAGGCGGAGGCCGCGAAGGCCGAAGGCGACGAGCGCATCGGCCTCAAGGTGCTGGCGCTGGCGCTCGCGGTGCCGGCGAAGCAGATCGCCGAGAACTCCGGCTTCGACGGCGGGGTGATCGCCGAGCGCATGAAGACGGGCTCCGGCGCGACGGGCTTCGACGCCTCGAAGGGGGTGTGGTGCGATCTCGTCGAGGCCGGCATCATCGACCCCACGAAGGTCGGCCGCATCGCGCTCGAGAACGCCATCTCGGCGGCGAGCACGCTGCTGCTCACCGAGGCCCTGCTCACCGAGCTGCCCGAGAAGAAGCCGGAAGGGAAGCCCGAGCTGGGCATGGAGTAGCGCGCGCTCAGCGCGCGGACAGCGGCGGGGCGGGCGGCTGGAGCGTCTTGACCAGCCGGCCGGTGTCGTAGCCCTGCGCCTCGAGCCTCGCCAGGATGCCGGCGTACGTGGCCTCGGGGAGCGTAGGCGTGCGGCTCAAGACCCAGAGGTAGTCGCGGCCGGGGTGGCCGACGACGGCGTACTCGTACTCCGCCCCGAGATCGACCACCCAGTACGCGCCCCAGAACGGGCGGAAGAAGCTGACCTTCAGCTTCGCGTTCGTGACCGGCTCGGTGACCCGCGCCCGGCCGCGGGCCGCGTCTTCGGGGCCGTCGAGCGAGCCCTTGCGGCAGCGGTTGAGCACGTCGATGTCGCCGTCTTCCCGCAGCGTGTACGTCGCCGTCGTCGCGGTGCAGCCCTCCTGAAAGCGCTGCGGGAAGCTCGCGATCTCGTACCAGGTGCCGAGGTAGCGCGGCAGGTCGACCTTCTCGACCGTCTGCAGCGGAGCCAGCCCGAGCCGCTGCGTGGTCGAGCTCGCGCAGGCGGCGAGCAGGGGCACTGCGGCGAGCAAGGCGAGCCAGGGCGGAGGGTGCATGCGTGGCTGATAACGGCCGGGGCGGCCCGGCGCTTGCTGCCGGTGACGGCGTGAAGACGGTGCTCATCACCGGCGGAGGCCGCGGCCTCGGCCGCGCTACCGCCGAGCGGCTCGCCGCGCTCGGCCACCGCGTGCTGCTGTGCGCAAGAACTGCGGCCTCCGCCGAGCGGGCCGCCGGGCAGATCCGCGCGGGGCACGCCGGCGCGAGCGTCGAGCCGCACGCGGTGGACCTCGCCTCGCTGGAGCAGGTGCGCGCCTTCGGCGAGCGGTGCGCGGCGGGCGGCCTCGCGCTCGACGTGCTCTTCAACTGCGCGGGCGTGCTGCAGCAGAGCCCCGAGCGGCGCACCACCGCCGACGGCTTCGAAGAGACGCTCGCCGTGAACGCCTTCGCCCCCTTCCTGCTCACCGCGACGCTGCTGCCCGCGCTGCGCCGCGCGGGCGAGGCGCGCGTGGTGAACGTCTCGTCGCGGCTGCACCTGCCCGGCTCGCGCGGCCGCCCCGTCGACTTCGACTTCGACGACCCGCAGCTGCTCCGCGGCTATCACCCCGAGCGCGCGTACAAGAACTCGAAGCTGGCCCTGCTGTGGTTCACGTTTGAGCTGCAGCGCAGGCTGGGCCCGGGCCCGATCAGCGCGAACGCCGTGTGCCCGGGCTTCGTACCGGTGACGGCCGCAGAGAGCACCACCGGCGCGCTGCGCTGGGCGATGCGCCACGTGCTGCCCCACCTGCCGTTCGCCACCCCGGTCGCGCAGGCCGTCGACTCGTTCGTCTTCATGGCCGTCGACCCCGCGCTGGCGGGGCGCGGCGGCGGCTTCTGGGCCGACCGCCGGCCGTTCGAGTCGAGCCCCGAGTCGCGCGACGAGGCGAAGGCGAAGCGGTTCTGGGCGCTCGCCGAGGCGGCCACCCGGTCGGGCCCCTGGCCGTGAGCGCAGCCGGTGCGCGCCGGCCCGGCGCGGGCGCAGGGTGTGCACGCGCAGGCGGCGCTGCCGCACCGCGGAGGGGGTGGCACGGGGCCTGAACCCCCAGCCGTCATGACCCAACCTGCGGCGGCGACGCTGAGCCCCGTGAGCGCGCCCCGGCGCTCGCTGCCCGAGCTGATCGACCGCGAGAAGCGGCGGCGCCGCCGCCGGCGCATCGCGCTGCTCGCGGTGCTGCTCGCGGTTCCCGTGGTGAGCGCGGCGGTCGCGCTCGCGCTGAGGCCCCGGCCGGTGCCGATGGCCGAGCGCTTCCGCGTGCAGCCGGTCACCCGCGGCGACGTCACGCGCGTGGTGCGCGCCACGGGGCGGGTCGAGGCGATCACGTCGGTGTCGGTGGGCGCCGAGGTCTCGGGCCGCATCGCGACGGTGCACGCCGACTTCAACGACCGCGTGAAGGCGGGCGACGTGCTCGCGCGCTTCGACGCGGCGGCGCTCGAGGCGCAGCGCGTGCAGATCGAGGCCCAGCTCGCCGCGGCGAAGGCGGTGCTCGCGCAGGCCCAGGTCGACCTGGAGCAGGCGAGGCGCACCCGCGCCCGCTCGGATGCGCTGTTCGCGAAGAGCGCGCAGACCGAAGCCGAGCACGAGACGGTGAGGTCGGCCGAGTCGCTGGCGCAGGCGCGGGTCGCCGCGGCCCAGGCGCAGGTCGCCGCGCAGGAGGCCGCCCGCACGCTCGCCCGCACCAACCTCGACCACTCGGTGGTGCGCTCGCCGATCGACGGCGTCGTCATCACGCGGAACATCGACCCGGGCCAGACGGTCGCGGCGATGCTGCAGACGCCGGTGCTGTTCGTGGTGGCCGCGAACCTCGAGCGCATGCGCGTCGTCACCGCCGTCGACGAGGCCGACATCGGCGAGGTGAAGGAGGGGCAGGTCGCGACGTTCACCGTCAACGCCTGGCCCGACCGCGCGTTCCAGGGCACGGTGACCGAGGTCCGCAACTCGCCGTCGGTGGTGCAAGACGTGGTGACCTACGGGACGGTCGTCGAGGTCGCGAACGAGGGGCTCCAGCTCAAGCCGGGGATGACGGCGTCGGTGAAGATCCGCACGGCGCAGGCGGTCGGCGTCGAGCGGGTGGCGGCGGCGGCGCTCGGCTTCGCTCCGCCGCACGCCGACCGCGGGGCCGGGCCGGCCGTCTGGGTGCTCGAGGGGGGTGAGCCGAAGCGGGTCGCGGTCGAGGCGGGCATCTCGGACGGCGAGCTGAGCGAGGTGCGCGGGGTGCCCGTGGGCGCGCCGGTGCTCGTCGAGCTCACGGCCGCGGGAAAGAAGGCCTATGGGCTCGACCGGCCACCTTGAGCCGCCGCTGCTCGCGCTGCGCGGCGCGTGGAAGGTGTACGGCGAGGGCGAGGCGCAGGTGCGCGCGCTCGACGGCGTCGACCTCCAGGTGCGCGAGGGCGAGTTCCTGGCCATCACCGGCGCTTCGGGCTCGGGCAAGTCGACGGCGGTCAGCGTGCTCGGCTGCCTCGAGCTGCTCTCGGGCGGCGAGTACCGCATCGAGGGCATCGAGGTGCAGCAGCTCGACGCCGACGTGCTGGCGGCGCTGCGCAACGAGCGCTTCGGCTTCGTGTTCCAGAGCTACAACCTGCTCTCGCGCACCTCGGCGCTCGAGAACGTGGCGCTGCCGCTCGTCTACGCGGGGGCAGACGCCGCCGCGCGGCGCGAGCGCGCCGCCCTGGCCCTGGCGCGCGTGGGGCTCGCGGGGCGAGAAGCCGCGCGGCCGAACCAGCTCTCGGGCGGGCAGCAGCAGCGCGTGGCGATCGCGCGGGCGCTGGTGAACGACCCCGCGGTGATCCTCGCCGACGAGCCGACCGGCAACCTCGACTCGAAGATGGGCGCCGAGGTGATGCAGCTCATCTCGGGCCTGAACCGCGATCTCGGCATCACCGTGCTCATGGTGACGCACGACGCGAGCTGCGCCGAGTGGGCGAAGCGGCAGGTGGTCTTCAAGGACGGGCGCATCGTGCGCGACGAGCGGAGGGCGTCATGAAGCTGTCGGCGACGGGGCAGCTGGCGCTCGCGGCGCTGCTGCGCAACCGCATGCGCTCGGTGCTGACCACGCTGGGCATCGTGATCGGGGTCGCGGCGGTGCTGATGATGCAGTCGCTGGGGCAGGGCGCGACCGCGTACGTGGCCGAGGCGATCAGCGGGCTGGGCACGAACGTGGTGATGGTGGTGCCGGGCGGGACGAGCCGCGGCATGGGGGGGCTGACCCTCGGCGTGCCGCTGTTCACGCAGGGCGACCTCGCGGCGCTCAAGGTCGCCGCGCGCGACGTCCAGAACCTGACGGCGGTGAACTCGCGGCCGATGCGGGTGGTGGCGGGAGCCGTGAACCGCAGCACGAACGTCGGGGGCGTCGAGCCCGAGTACTTCGAGATTCGCGAGTGGGGGGTGAGCACGGGGAGGCTGCTCACGAAGGAAGACGAGCGCAGCGCGGCGCAGGTGTGCGTCATCGGGCAGACGAACGCGGACGAGCTGTTCGGCGGCCAGGAGCCGCTCGGGCGCGAGCTGCGCATCCGCCAGGTGTCGTGCCGGGTGATCGGGGTGCTCGACGCCAAGGGCGCCTCGGCGTTCGGCACCGATCAAGACGACCTGGTGCTGATGCCGTACTCGACGTTCGCGCGGCGCATCATCGGCACCGATCGGGTGGCGATGTTCATGGCGTCGGCGGTCGCGGCCGACCGCATCGACGCGGCGAAAGACCAGATCACGGCCACCCTGCGCCGCCGGCGCCACGTGCCCCCGGGTGACGACGACGACTTCGCGGTGAGAGACCCGCGCGAGATGCAGGCGCTGCTCACCAAGGTCACCGGGGTGCTGACCACGCTGCTCGCGGGCGTGGCGGCCATCTCGCTGCTCGTCGGCGGCATCGGGATCATGAACATCATGCTGGTGTCGGTCACCGAGCGCACGCGCGAGATCGGCGTGCGGCTCGCCGTCGGCGCGCGGGCGCGCGACATTCTCACCCAGTTCCTCGTCGAGGCGATCGCGCTCTCGGCGGTGGGCGGGGTCGCGGGCGTGGGCCTGGGGCTGCTCGGCTCGGTGGGGCTGACGCGCGCGGTGAACGTGCCGTTCGTGATGCCGACGCTCGCGGTTCCGATCGCGTTCGGCGTGTCGGTGGCCGTCGGGGTGCTGTTCGGCGTCGTGCCCGCGCGCAAGGCGGCGCGGCTGAACCCGCTCGCGGCGCTGCGGTTCGAGTAGCGAAGGCACGCGCGATGCACGCTCCGTCGGCATGATGAGCGCCGACGAAATTCTTGCCGGGCTCGCGGAGGCGTCCTCGCGGTTCGAGCGGCTGGCCATCGCGTGGCACGCGGTCTTCCTGCTCGCGGCGCTCGCCCTTCTCGGCGGGTGGCGCCCGTCGCGCCGCACGTGCGCGCGGCTGGTGGCGCTGCTGCCGGCCTCGGCCGCGGCGGTGGCCGCGGTGCAGGGCAACCCGTTCAACGCGGTGGTGCTGGGGGCGGTCGCGGTCGCGCTGGCGGTGCTGGCGCAGTGGAGCGGCGCCGAGCCCGTGGCGCCCGCGCCGCTCGTGGCGCTGATCCCCGCCGTCGGGCTGATCGCCGCCGGGCTGTTCTACCCGGACTTCGTCGAGGGCGGGCGGTGGCGCGTGCTGGTCGCGGCGCCGGTGGGTGTGCTGCCGTGCCCCACGCTCTACGCGGCCGTCGGGCTCGCGCTGGCGGGGAACCTGGGCCGCCGCGCGTGGACCGACGTGCTCGCGGCGGCCGCGCTGTTCTACGGCGCGATCGGGGTCGTGGTGCTCGACGTGCGCTTCGACCTCGGCCTCGTCGCCGGAGCGCTCACGCTGCTGGCGTACCAGCTGATCTCCCGCATCGGAACCGGGGCGCGCCCCGCGCCGCGCTGACGCCTACCGCTCCGGCGTGCTCGCGCACTAGGCTCGGGTGCCGCGCCGATGTTCGCAGCCTTCATCGAGACGGTTCCCGACGCGATCATCGCGATCGACTCCGAGAGCCGGGTGCGGTTCGTCAACACCGCCGCGCAGGAGCTGTTCGGGTGGGCGCGCGCCGAGCTCGTCGGCCGCACGCTCGAGAGGTTGTTGCCCGACGAGGTCCGTGCCCCGCACCGTGCGCACGTCGCATCGTTCTTCGCGCGGCCGGGCCGCCGCGAGATGGGCGCGCGGCTGCAGCTCGAGGCCGTGCGCAAAGACGGCAGCCGCTTCAGCGTCGAGGTCGCGCTGAGCCCCGTGACGGTCGACGGCGAGAGGCTCGCGGTCGCCGCCGTGCGCGACGTCACCGCCCAGCGCCGGCTCGAGCGCGAGGCCCGCGTCAACGAGGCCCGAATCCACACGCTGATGGAGCTCGCCAGCGTCGGCACCTGGGAGCTCGACCTCGCGGCCGACCGGCGCTCGTACTCGCCCGAGGTGCTCAAGATGCTGGGCATCGATCGCGCTCACGCGAGCAGCTTCGAGTTCTACCGGGTCGTTCACCCCGACGACGCGCCCGCCGTGCGCGCTGCGACCGAGCGCGCCGTGCGCGAGCGCTCGAGCTACCACCTCGCGCTGCGGGTGCGGCACGCCAGCGGCGAGTGGCGCTGGTTCGAGACCCGCGCGTTCGTCGAGTGCGACCCGGCGGGCCTGCCGCTGCGCATCCGCGGCCTGGTGATGGACATCACGGAGCAGCGCCTGGCGCGCGAGCAGCTCGCGGTCAACGACCGGCTGAGATCGATGGGCATGCTCGCCGCGGGCGTCGCGCACGAGATCAACAACCCGCTCGCGGCGCTGCTCGCGAACCTCGAGCTGCTCCGCGAGACGCTGACGGCCCAGGGGGCCGGGCGCCCGGTCGAGACCGAGCTCGCCGACGCGGCCGAGGCAGCGCGACGCATTCACGAGATCGTCGCCGACATGCGGCTGTTCTCGCGCACGGGCAGCGACGCAGCGGGGCCGGTCGACGTGCACGCCGTGCTCGAGACGGCGCTGCGCCTCGCTCGCCACGAGACGCGGCAGCGCGCGACGGTGGTCACGCTGTGGAGCGCCGTGCCGCCCGTGCTCGGCAGCGAGAGCCGGCTGGTGCAGGTGTTCTTGAACCTGCTCGTGAACGCGGCGCAGTCGATTCCCGAAGAGGGTCACCCCGACGACTACCGCATCACCGTGGCGACGTCGGCCGACGAGCAGGGGCGCGTGCGCGTCGCGGTGCGCGACACGGGCGCCGGCATGCCGCCTGACGTCGTAGCGCGGCTCTTCACCCCGTTCTTCACGACGAAGCCCGCGGGCGTCGGCACGGGGCTGGGCCTCGCCATCTGCCAGCGCATCGTCACGGGCTTCGGAGGCGAGATCGAGGTGTCGTCGACGCCGGGTCAGGGCACCGAGTTCCGGGTGCTGCTGCCGGCGGCGAAGCGGCTGCCGCGAGCCGCCGAGGGCGGGCGGGCACGGCTGCTCGTGGTCGAAGACGACCGCGAGCTCTTGGCGTCGCTCGAGCGCAGCCTGCGAGGAACCTACGAGGTCGAGGTCGCGCCCGGCGGCGCCGAGGCGCTCGAGCGCGTGACGCGCGGCGAGCGGTTCGACGTCATCGTGTGCGACCTGATGATGCCCGGGATGTCGGGCATGGAGCTGTTCGAGGCCATCGCGCGGCTCTCGCCGGGGCAGGCCGAGCGCATGGTCTTCGTCACCGGCGCCGCGTCGAGCCCTCAGTGCAGCGAGTTCCTGGGCACCTTGGGGAGCCGGTGGCTCGACAAGCCGTTCGGCCCCGATGAGGTCCGGGAGCTCGTCGAGCGGCGGCTGCGGCGCTGACGGCGCTGCGCGCAGAAAATACGGCCGGGCCGCGCCCGCTCCGCGCCACATCAGCGACTTCCGGTCGTGGCACGGCGCTTTCATCGACCCAAGGCATGCACACGACCGCCGCACAGCTCACGCGAGCCCTCGAGCTGGTCGAGACCAAGGCCTCGGCGGGCGCCTTCGGGCGCGTCGAAGAGCTGGTGGGCGTGATCGAGCACGCCCTCGAGTCGTATCTCGACTCGACGCTGCGGCACCCGCACGTGCTCTGCGAGGTCTCGACCGAGCTGTTGTGGCGGCAGTTCGCGCGGCTCACGGCGGCGGTGCGGGCGCGCGACGCGACGCGGACGTGCGCGGCCGCCGCCGACCTGCGCGCCGACCTGCAGCTCCACCACGACGCGCACCAGCCGCAGGGGCGGTCTGCCCCGGCCTGACGGCCCAGGTCAGGCGGCGGCGCAAGATTTGCGCGGCGGCCTGGGGCTTCGACGCTGAACGAAACACGCCGCGGGGCCGGCGCGTACGGGGCGGCATGAGAGCCCTGATCCCGCTGACCCTCGTCTACGCGGCCGGCTGCGGCTGCGGCGGCGCCGTGCCGCCGCTGCCCGAGAAGGTGGTCGGCCACTGCACCTACGTCAACCGCTTCAGCAAGCTCGAGGAGTGCCGCGACTACGTCGGCGAGTGGAGCGAAGAAGACGCCCGCGCCGACTGCGCCGGGCAGGGCGCCGAGGCCGCGCTCGGCGCGCCGTGCGGCATCGCAGAGCGCCTCGGCTACTGCATCCTCGGGAAGGACCCCCAGTTTCTGCGCATCACCTTCCCGGGCAGCGACGCGAGCAGCTGCAGCTCGATGGAGCGGGGCTGCGAGCTCTTCGGCGGTGGCGTGTTCGACCCGGCGCCCGTCTGCGGCGGGGCCGACCCGGGAACGGGCGGCACCGGGCTGCCCGTCTTCCAGCAGCCGGTCGCCGTCTGCCGCGCCCCGAAGCCCTCCGAGCCGCCGGGCCGGTCGGCGGACGGCCAGGTGTGCACCTGGGAGATGATCTCGGGCGCCACCGAGGAGGGCCGCGCGTTCGAGGACTATGCGTCGTGCGACCGCGTGCGCACGCAGCGCCCGTACTACCCGGTGCCTCCGAACCGGCTCGAGGGCCGCGCCGACGAGCGCCTCGCCGACGCCGCCTACGCGGCCGAGCTGCAGTGGGTGAAGTCGCAGATCCGCTCGTCGGCCTGCGTCTGCTGCCACTCGACGCGCGCCCCGGAAGGCGCGTCGAACTGGTACCTCGAGTCGTCGCCGAACTTCGTCGACTCGTTCCACGACCGCGGGCTCGCGATGGGCGCCGGGTGGGTCGACACCGCCGGCTTCGGGGCCTACCCGCCGGAAGAGAACAACGGGTTCTCGCGCGCCACGCCCGAGAACCCCCACCACTCGATCTTCCCCACCACCGACAACGCCCGAATGGTCCGCTTCTTCGAGGCCGAGCTGCAGCGGCGCGGCGTCGACCGCGCGGCGTGGGCCGGGGCGCCGCCGGGCGCCGGCCCGCTCGACACGCAGCGCTTCTACGTGCCGCAGGCCTGCAGCGCCGCCGAGGGGCTCGCCGCCGACGGCACGCTGCGCTGGCTCAACGGCCGGGCGCGCTACGTGTACGTGCTCGAGGCGGCCGCGAAGAACCCCACGGTTCCGCCGAACCTCGACCTGCCGCTCGGCACCCTGTGGAGGCTCGACGTGCCCGCCGACGGCACGCCCCTCGCGAGCGGCGCCGTGAGGTACGGCGACGTGCCGCCCGGCGTGTCACAGCGGTTCCCCGCCTCCGGAGCGCCCCGCGCGCTCGTCCCGGGCGACACGTATTACCTGTACGTATTGGCGGACGTCGGCGTGCCCAACAGCCGCTGCCTGTTCCAGGCCCCCTGAAACGTCGGGGCGCAGCCGATGCAGAGAGCGCGAGCCCCGCGCACGGTTTGCGGCGCGCCGCGAGGCCCGTGCCCGCGCGGACGTCGGCCCGGCCGTTGCTCGGCTACACGGTCATGGACCCCAACAAGACCCGAGTCTCCAGCGTGATGAGCCGTGACGTGGTGACCGCCGCTCCCGGCGACAGCTTGACGTCGGTGATGGAGTCGATGCTCAGCCACAACATCAGCCACGTGCCGGTGGTGGACGCGAAGCGAGCGGTGGTGGGCATCATCTCGAAGACGGATCTCGTCGGCTTCCGCCACCTCTCGGGCGACACCGAGGAGCTCGAGGCTCCCTCGAAGTCGCTGAAGGGAGGCATCCGCTACCCGCTGGGGCCCGGCTTCCACCTCGAGCTCGCCCCGGACGTGACGGCGAGGGACGTGATGACGCCCGTGGTGCACTCCATCTCAGACCGCGCGAGCCTCGGGCAGGCCGCCGCGCTGATGGCGGCGCACCAGGTTCACGGCCTCCCCGTCATCTCGGCGCGGCGGGGCCTGGTCGGCTTCCTCTCGACGCTCGACGTCACGAGCTGGGTCGCCCGAAGCTGAAAGAGCGCGGCAGGCCGCGGCCGGCTACACGCCGAACGGCCAGGTGTCGGGCACTCCGGCGGGGCGCGGCGCGCGCACCGGCAGCGGCTCGACGGCCCGCGTCTCGTCGAACCACACGAGCTCGTCGAACTGCCGCGGCAGGCACGCCTGGAAGTAGTGGCTCTGGAGCTCGGTGTCGGGGCGATACACCACGCCGATGGCCCGCTCGAGCCGCCGCGCGAAGAGCTCGTCGCGCACCGCGCGGCGCCTCGGCTCGCGCAGGTGCAGCGTGAACGCGGGCAGCCCGCCGTCGTGGAACACGCGCTCGTAGCTCTGCGGGTGCGAGGGCCGCACCTGCATCACCTGCATCGGCGCGTCCCAGTCGGAGGCCGCGGCGACGGTGCCGTGGTCGGTGCCGAAGCCGATCGCATAGGCGCGGTGGCCGAGGGCCCCGCGGCACAGCTCGCCGATGTTCACCTCGCCGCGCGCGCTCATCTCGGTCGCCGCCGAGTTGCCGATGTGCGAGTTGTGCTCCCAGACGACGCCGCGCGCGTCGGGGCCGTAGAACGCGAGCAGCGCCTGCAGCGTGTCGAACATGTGCGCGTCGCGCAGGTTCCACGAGGCGGCCGAGCCGTAATACATCGCGCGGTAGTAGCGCTCGGCGTTCGCGACGAGCCGGGCGTTCTGGGCGGCGTCGAAGAAGCGCTCGCCGTCGCGCGTCGTGTACTCGAGGCGGCGCTCGAGCAGCTCGCGCAGCATCGCGACCACGTGGGTCTCGGCGCTCGCGTACCGGCCCGAGAGCACCGCGGCGCCGTAGGCCGCCGGGTCCTGCTGCCAGGGCGTGAGCAGGCCGTACCGCGCGCGGGCCGAGCGCGCGGCCTGCGGGTCGATCTCGTCGAGGTACGAGAGCACGACCGCGATCGAGGTGAACAGGCTGTAGAGGTCGAGCCCGTGGAAGCCCGCGCGGCGCGACCGGTCGCGCTGGGCGAGGTTGTGCACGCGCAGCCAGCCCGCGAAGTCGTCGACCTCGCGGTTGCGCCACATCCACGTGGGGAAGCGGGTGAACGGGGTGAACTGCGCCTTCGAGCGAGGCGGGTCGCCGAGCACGTGGTCGTCGATGCGCGAGGCGTCGGGCCAGTCGGCCTCGACCGCGACGAAGTTGAAGCCGCGCTTCTCGATCAGCTCGCGCGTGATGCGCGCGCGCATGCGGTAGAACTCGCTCGTGCCGTGCGTCGCCTCGCCGAGCAGCACGACCTTCGCGTCGCCGATGCGCTCGAGCAGCGCGTCGATCGAGCCGTGGTCGATGCTCGCGATCGGCTCGGCGGCCTCGCGCACCAGCCGCGGCAGGGCGCCTGTGCCTTGCGGGCGCGCCGGCGCGCGCAGCACCTGCTGCTCCTCCTCGGGCCAGCCCTGCTCGCCGATCAGCGGCACGAAGCGCACCCCCATCAGCTCCTCGGTGTGCAGCTCGCCGGTGGGGCCCTTGGTGACGCGCAGCAGCACCTGCGAGGCCTCGTCGGGGCCCACGGGGATGACGAGCCGCCCGCCGGGCGCGAGCTGCTGCACCAGGGCCTTGGGCACCTCGGGCCCGCCGGCGGCCACCGCGATGGCGTCGTACGGCGCGTGCTCGGGCCAGCCCAGCGTGCCGTCGCCGTGCAGCACCTGCACGTTCGCGTAGCCGAGCCGCTGCAGGCGCGCGCGCGCGGTCTCGGCGAGCGAGGCGTGGCGCTCGACGGTGAACACCTGCTTCACGATCGCCGCGAGGATCGCGGCCGCGTAACCCGAGCCGGTGCCGATCTCGAGCACGCGCTCGTGCCCTTTGAGCTGCAGGGCCTCGACGGTCACCGCGACGATGTACGGCTGCGAGATGGTCTGGCCGTCGGCGATGGGCAGCGGGTTGTCGCGGTACGCGAACTCCTTGAGGTCGTCGGGCAGAAACGCCTCGCGCGCGACGTAGCGAAACGCGTCGAGCACCTTGCGGTCGCGGATGCCCCGGGCCGCCAGCTGGCGCCGCACCATGTCTTCGCGTGCCTGTTCCATGCGCCAGAAGGTGCAGCAAGAAGCGCACCCGCGGGCCCGTTGCGCAGCGATTGCGCGGCAAGCGCGCGAGGCGGCCCCTCGGCTCCGGTGCCTGCTGATGACCGGCGTCGACCTGCGGGCCGAGCTGCCCGGGGTGCGGCACCTGCTGAAGCCGCTCTCGATCGAGGCGGTGCTGCAGGCGCTGGCCGAGGCGCGCTGAGCGCCCTCGCTCGGGCGTTGCTCGCCGCGCCCGGCGCGTGCAGTGTGCGGCGCCTTGAGCGCGCCGGTGACGCTGTGGGCGGTGGGGGCGACGGCGGTCGCGGCGGTGGCGTCGGCGCTGCCGGCGAGCGCGCTGTTGCTCCTGTCGAAGGGCACGCGCCGGCGCGTGGTGCCCTGGCTGGTGGCGTTCGCGGCGGGCGCGCTGCTCGCGGCCGCCCTGGTGGATCTGCTGCCCGAGGCGCTCGCGGCGGGTGCGTCGCCGCGCTCGGCAGGCGCCACGGTGCTCGCGGGCCTGCTCGTCTTCTTCGTCGTCGACGTCGCGCTGTCGCACCGCCACGGCCACGGCGAAGACGACGACGAGCCCGAGGGAGCCGCCGGGTCGGCGGGCCCGCTGGTGCTGGTGGGAGACGCCCTGCACAACTTCGTCGACGGCGTGGCGATCGCAGCCGCCTTCACGGCCGGCGTGCCGGCCGGCATCGGCACGGCGGTCGCGGTGCTCGCGCACGAGGTGCCCCAGGAGGTGGGCAACGTGGCGCTGCTCATCGAGTCGGGGTGGGCGCCGCGCCGCGCCTTCCTGGCGAACCTCGCGGTGCAGCTGCTCGGCGTGCTCGGGGCGCTGCTCGCGACGATGGTGGTCGACGCCGCGCGCGCCGCGACCCCGTATGTCCTGGCGGTGGCGTGCGCGAGCTTCCTCTACGTGTCGGTCGCCGACCTCATCCCCAGCCTGCAGCGGGGCCCGCGGGGCCGCAGGGCGGGGCAGGGCGCGATGCTGTTCGCGGGCGCGGGCGCGATCGCCGCCGTTCACCTCGCGCTCGGCTGAGGCTCAGCTCGGGTCGGGCTTCGGCGTCGCCTTGCCGCTCGGCGGCAGCTTCGGCGGCGCGACGTCCTTCGGCAGGTCGCCGGTGAGCGCCTGGAGGAAGGTGGCGATCTTGCGCACCTGCAGCGGCTCGAGCGCGCGCCCGAGCTGGTGCTTGCCCATGAACACGATCACCTCGTCGAGCGACTTCAGGCTGCCGTCGTGCAGGTACGGGGCGGTGCGCGCGATGTTGCGCAGCGACGGCACCTTGAACACGTTCAGGTCGGCCTGCGCCTTCGTGACGTCGAAGCGGCCCTTGTCGGCGAGGTTCGGCACCGGCGCGACCAGGCCGAGCTTCTGGTACATCGTGCCGCCCACGGCGGCGCCCTGGTGGCAGCCCGCGCAGCCGACGGCTGCGAACGTCTCGAGCCCGTCGAGCTCGTCTTTGGTGAGCGCGGCGTCGTCGCCCTTCACCCAGCGGTCGAAGCGCGACGGCGTCGAGAGCGTGCGCTCGAACGCGCCGATGGCCTTCGCGATGTTGTCGTACGTGATGGGGCTCGCCTCGCCGGGGAAGGCCTTCTGGAACAGCGGCAGGTAGCCGGGCACCGACGCGATCACCTTCACCGCGGCCTCCGCGGTGGGCAGCGCCATCTCGAGCGGGTTCAAGATCGGCCCCTTCGCCTGCTCCTCGAGCGTCGGCGCGCGCCCGTCCCAGAACTGCGCGAGGTGCGCGCCGGCGTTGTAGACGGTCGGCGCGTTGCGGCCGCCCTTCTGCTTCTTGTGGCCGGTCGAGACGGGCTCGCCGTCGACGCCGTACCTGTCGAGCAGGTGGCAGCTGTTGCACGCGACGTCGTGGTTCTTCGAGAGGCGCTTGTCGAAGTACAGCATGCGCCCGAGCGCCACCCTCTCGGGCGTGAGGGCGTTGTCTTTCGTCTCGAACTGCGGCGGCAGCGGGGCGAACAGCGGGCGGAGCTGGGCGGGGGTCTGCGCGAGGACGAGGGCGAGCACGAGGGGGTTCATGGGCCGCCCCACTGCGAAGAGCGCGCCAGCGGCAGGCGGGCGTGGAGAGCGCGAAGGCCGCCAGCGCAGCCAGTGCGCGGGCGGCCCTCGAGCCTGCAAAAGACGGCTGGGTCAGGCCTTGCTGGGGGCCGACTGCACCGCGATCTTCTTCGGCTGCACTGACGCGAGCTTCGGCACCGCGATGGTGAGCACGCCCGACTTGATCTCGGCGTTGATGTGCTCGAGGTCGGCGCCCTCGGGCAGCGTGTAGGAGCGGCTGAACGCGCCGTACTTGCGCTCGCACGAGTAATACGTGTCGTTTTTCTCCTCCTTCTCTTCGTTGCGCTGGCCGCTGATGGTGAGGCGGTTGCCGGTGATGGTCACGTCGAGGTCCGACTCCTTCACGCCCGGGACGTCGGCTTTGAAGATGAACGCCGTGCCGTTCTCTTTGACCTCGAACGCAGGCGAGAACTCGCCCGCCATCTCGGCCGGCCACATCGGGGCCATCTCCTTGAACGGATCCCAGCGCAGCATGTCGCGGAACGCGCGAAACGGGTCGAGCTCGCGGGTGGCGATGGGCGCCGGCGCCGCCGCCTCGCCGCCGTTGGTCTTCTTGACGGTGATGTTTGCCATTGTGCTGCTCCTGTAGAGGTGAGCTCCGCACCAGCGCGGAGTGTCCGCCCGCTTCAGCAAGCGCCGTTCCACGCGCTTCCGGGCCGGGCGGCGCGAAAAGCCTGCGCGGCACGCGTGATGCTGAACCTCGTCGCATGCTGCTCGTTCGCGCTCTTCTTGCGTCCGCCGCGATCGCCGCCGTCGCGGTGTTCGGCGTGGCGTCGGTGAACGGCGAGGCCGCCGGACCCGACGTCGAGGTCGAGCAGCTCGAGCGCCGGGTCGCGTGGCTGGAGCAGCGCGTCGCGCGGCTCGAGCAGGAGCGCGACGACGAGGCGCGGCGCGCAGAACGTGCGCGCGCGGCGGTCGAGGGCCTCTTGACCGCGGCCGAGCTGCTCACCGCGGGCGTCGCCGAGGTGGGCGACGCGCTCGACGCGGCAGAGGCGGCGCTGCCCCAGGCGCGGTGGAGCGTCCGCGCGGCCCGCCGGGCGATCGCGAACAAAGATCTCGGCCTCGCGCGCGAGCACGTCTACCAGGCGATCCTCGAGGCGCGGCACCTGCCGATGCCGGCTGCGGTGCGCTGACATGCTCGCGCTCCCGTTGATCCTGCTCGCTGCCGCGCCCGAGCCGCCGGCCGACCTGATGCGCGGCAACCTCGCTGCCGCCTGGGCGCTGCAGCCGTACCTGCTGAGCCCCGCACGGTTCGCCGACCCCCAGAACGCGGAGCTCGTCGCGACGAGCCTCGAGCAGCTGGCGCTCCTCGAGCACGCGTTCCCGGCGCCGTCGGGCGAGCCGACGCCGCGCGCGATCTCGCGGCTGTTCGCCGACCAGGTGAAGCGCGCGCGCGCCGAGTACGCCGCCGGCGCGACCGAGCCGGCGCGAATGAAGCTGCGCGGCCTCACCGGCATGTGCCTCGCGTGTCACACGCGTGCGCCGGCTCCGCCGCTCGCGGCGCTGAACGTCTCGGCCGATCGCCTCGGCCTCGCCCCGAACGAGCGGGCGGCGCTGCTCGCCGGCGCGCACCAGCTCGACGCCGCGCTCGAGGTGTGGCGCGCCCAGCTCTCGCGGCCGCCGCAGAACCTGCTCGAGGCGTACGACCAGGCGCTCGCGCTGCGCGCCGCGGTCGGGGTCGCGGTGCGCTCGAAAGACGACCCGCAGCTCGTGCTCGCGCTGCTCGAGCTCGTGAAGCGCGGCGAGACGCTGCCACCCTACGCGCGGCAGGGCGCCGCCGGGTGGGCGAAGCAGGCCGCCGCGTGGAAGGCCGAGCGCTTCGCGGCGCCGGCGCAGACCCCAGCGGCGCTGTTCGCGCGGGCCAAGGCGCTGGTCGAGGCTGCCCCCGCTTCGCGCTCGGTCGCGCCCGACGACGAGCACCTGGTCGATCTGCAGCGCGCCGCGAGCTACCTGAACCGCGCCCTGGCGCTGGAGCCCGGCGCGAGGTGGCGCGGCGAGGCGCTGTACCTGCTCGCGGTGGCTTCCGCCGCGGCGCCCGACCCCGAGCTGTGGCTCATCGACGAGCTGTTCCTCGAGGCGTGCGTGCTCGAGAACCCGCACTCGCGCCTGGCGGTGCGCTGCGTCGACCGGCTCGCCGGCCAGACGATCTACCGGTACACCTTCGCGGGCGTGACCCACGTGCCGGTGGACGTGGGCTCACGCCTGGGGAACCTGCGCGCGCTCGCGCAGTGAGCTCCGACCGCTCACCACCAGCCGCCCATGTACGACGTGAAGCGGCCCGAGCCGAGATCGGTCACCTGGCGCACGGTGCCCCAGCCCCACACCTCGATGTCGCCGGAGCCGTAGATGCCCGCGCTGACACCGCCGCCGGCGAGCGTGGCGGCGACGTCGCCCGATCCGTAGACCGTGAGCTCCGCGTCGGTCGCGTCGAGCTCGGTGGCCATCAGCTTGCCGGAGCCGAACGTCGTGCCCACCAGCGTGCTGGCGGCGCCGTAGAGCGCCAGGTCGCCGCTGCCGTGCGTGCTCGCCTCGAGGCGGCGGGCGCCGCCGCTGAACGCGAGGTCGCCGGAGCCGTACGTGTCGAGCCTCAGGTCGCGCACGGCCGCCACGCCGCTGATCAGCACGTCGCCGCTGCCGCGGGCCCGCGCGCCGAGCAGCTCGGGCACCCAGACGTCGACGTGCGCGCCGCCGCTCGGGATGATGCCGTGCACGTCGCGGACGTCGACGACGAGCACTCCGTTCTCGACCGCGACGGTGAGCAGCTCCTGCAGGTTCGAGTCGAGGGTGGTGCGGACGTGGTACGGGCTGCCCTCGTACACGTTCAGCGTGATGCCGGTGTCGTTCTGGACTTCGCTGAACAGCGCGACCCCGCGGGTCCACGTGTCGAGGTCGCCGTTGCCGGCGACGACGTCTGCGGGAACGTAGATCCAACAGCCGGTGAGACCCAGGGCCAGCGCCAGGATGATGGTGCGTTTCATGACGCGCCTCCTTTGCCGACCCGAAAAACCGCATCGGCCGTGCCAGCGGGGCGCTCGTGTTTTCGAGCGGTCACCGCGGCGGCGCCGGAAAAAGCTGCGCGAGAAGCGTGCGGGCCGCGCCCGTCGTGCGTCAGGAGCTCGGGCCCTCGACCGCCGGCTCGCGCTCCGCCGCCGGCGGCTCCCGCCGGCGCACCACCTCGACGCGGCCCTCGATGCGCGGCTCGGCCTTGAGCGAGCTGCCGATGAAGCAGCGGCGGCCGACCGTCTGCAGCAGCGCGCGCGCCACCTCGGCGTCTTCGTCGGTCTTCACCTCGAGCACGGGCCGCACGACGACGTGCGTGAACTCGAAGCGGCCGTCCTGCCCGCGGCCGACCGTGCCCTCGGCCGAACTCTCCCACGAGACGAGCTCGAGGTTCTGCCGCGCGGCCTCGGCGAGAAACGTGAAGAGCGTGCACGACTCGGCGGCGGCGAGCAGCAGCTGCTCGGGGGCCCAGCGCCCCGGCTCGCCTCCGAAGTCTTGCGGCGGCGACAGCTCGAGAGGTGGAGAGTCGGGCAGCATCGCGGTGGCGCGGCGGCGGCTGTGCCACTCGAGGCTCGTCTCGTAGTGGAAGGTCTTGTCGTGTCGGGTGGCGTTCATGCGACAGGGTGCAGCAATGGCCGTGCCGCGCCGGCGGCCGCGCAGAAGTTGCGGGCCTGGAGGCGTGAGGCACAGCCGATGCAGCCGCGGGTGGGCATCATGAGCCCACTGGCCTTACGAACCGTGGCGATGCTGGCGGCCCTCGCGGCGACCGGCGCGTATGCGCAGTGCACCAAGGACACCGACTGCAAGGGCGATCGGGTGTGCTCCGCCGGCGAGTGCGTCGCGCCGGAGATACGGTCGCCCGAGTGGGCGACGCAGCCCTCGGCGCAGGCTCTGTACGCCGAGCGCTCGCACTGGGCGCGGCCCGCGGCGGTGATCGGCATCGTATCGGGCGCCGCGGTGCTCGGCTTCGGCACGGCGGCCGCGGTGCTGTCCGGCGACACCGTGCCGGCGATCACGGCGGGCTCTGCGGCGCTCATCAGCGCCGCGGTCGGAGCGCCGATCGTGGCGGCCGGCGCCTCGTCGGCGCGGTGGAACGACTCGATCACCGGGTCGCTGCCGACGCGCATCGTCGGGTGGAGCGGCTACGGCCTGGCGATGACGACCGGTGCGGTGATGGTGGTGCTGGGCTTCGTCGTGACCTTCGAGCCCGCGCTGATCCTCACGGTCACCGGCCTGGGCGTGACGAGCATCGCCGCGCTCACCGTCGACGCGTTCATCTCGGCGTCGCAGGCCGACGCCTGGCGGGCCCCGGCTGCGCGCGGCGGCTCCTCCTCCACCGTCGTGCCGACGATGACGCTGATCCGCGGGCGCGACGGCAGCGTGGTGCCGCTCGCGGGCGTGGCCGGCTCGCTCTGACGGCGGCCGCAGCCGTTGCACCGCGGGCGCAGAGCCTGCGGCGCGCCGCGCCGGCGCCGTGGCCAGCCCGTGGCACGCGCGATGCTCGATCTCGAGGCATGAGCCTCGAACGATTCTGCAGTGGGAGACTGGTGGTCTTGCGCGCGGAGTCGTCCGCCTACGACGCGGCGCGGGCGATGTTCGACAATCACATCGGTGCGGTGCTCGTCTCGGCGGGCGGTGAGCTCGCCGGCATCGTCACCGACCGCGACGTCGCGCTGCGCGCCGGGAGCCGCCTGACGCTCGACCGGATCCCGCTCCGCGAGGTGATGACGGCGAACCCGGCGAGCCTCGACGTCGACTCGACGCTCGGCGACGTCGGCGCGCTGATGCTGGGCCGCCGTGTCCGCCGCGTCGTCGTCACGCGAGGCGGCGAGCCGGCGGGGCTCATCTCGCTCGACGACCTGGTGCTGGCGCCGGGCATGCCGCGCGAGTTCCTCGCCGAGATCGTGCGGGCCCAGCTGCAGGAGCCCGCGCCGGCCAAGCCCGAGGGCGCGACGCGGCCCGCGCGGCTGCCCCGCAAGACGGCGAAGCCCGCGCGGCGGAGCCGCGAGCACCGCGCGCAGACCCTGAGCGCGTTCGGCGCGAAGCTGCGGCGCATCACCGGGCTCGCGAACGGCGAGGCGCTGGCGGCGTTCGAGGTGCTGGCGTCGAACCTGGTGCGCAGGCTCACTCCGGGCGAGGCGAAGGACTTCGCCGCCCAGCTGCCCGCCGACGTGCGGGCGAAGCTGTCGACCGGTACGCGGCCCGATCGCCACATCACGCGCGGCTCGATCGAGCGCGAGCTGGCGTCGCGGCTCGGCGTCGAGCCCGCCGTGGCCACCGAGCTCGTTTGGCGGCTCGGCCAGCACCTCGACGAGCTGGTGAGCGAGGGCGAGGTCGAAGACATGGCCGGCCAGCTGCCGCGGAGCCTGAAGGCGCTGTTCCGCCACGCGGCATGAGAGAGGAGCCACGGCCATGAGCACCACCGCCACGCTGCCTGCGCCTGCCGCCGCCACCGGCTGCTGCCCGCCGTTCGAGCCCTCTGCGTACCACGAGCGCGAGACCGTGCTCACCGGCCGCAAGTTCGTGAAGCTGTCGATTCCCTCGGTGCTGCACGTGCCGGTCGGAATGAGCGGGAAGATCGCGAGGGCGAGCGCGCGCATCGAGGCGGCCGGCGCCGCCGTGCCGAGCCCGCTGATGCTGTCAGACGAGCGCTCGGCGTGGGGCTCGGACCTGTACCTCGAGGTCGCGCGCGAGGTGCCTGGCCTGCCGCTCATCGAGCTGGTGGGCACGTACCTGAGCCGCGTCTACGACGGCCCGTACCGCGAGCTGGGCCGGTGGGCGCGCGAGACCGAGCGGTGGGTGAAGGGCAAAGGCCGCGAGGTCGAGAAGCTGTACTTCGGCTACGCGTACTGCCCGAAGTGCGCGAAGGCGTACGGGCACAACTACGTGACCGTGTTCGCGAAGCTGCGCTGATCACGCCTTCGCCGCGAGGTCGGCGCTGCGCCGGATCTCGAACGACAGCTCGGGCACCCGGTCGCGGGGTAGCCACGTGAGCAGGAGCAGCAGATCGGTCGACGTGACCATGCCGACCAGGGTGCCCTGCGGCGTCACGACGGGCAGGCAGTCGATCTTCGACTCCGCCATCGTCTTCGCGAGCTCCGTGACCGGTGCGTTCGGCCCGGCCGAGATGGGGCCGAGCGACATCACCTCGCCGACCGTCAGCTGCGGGTAGACGAAGGTTCCCCGCTCGCCGCGCCCCGCGATCAGGAGGATGTCGCGATCGGACACGATGCCGGCCAGCCTCTCGCCGCTCACCACCGGCAGGTGCCTCAGCCGCCGCGTGAGCATCAGGTGGTGCGCCGCCGCGACCGGCAGGTCGGGTGGGACGGTGATGACCTCGAGCTTCATCAGCTTGTGCGCTCTCATGTCCGAGCTCCTCCGCAAGATGGGTGCCGCGGCCGCGTGTGCGCGCCGCCCGGGAGCTCCGAGAGGAGATCGTGGGCGAGCAGCGGCACCTCCAGCCCGCGCTCGCGCAGCGCGCGCTCGAGCTCCTCGATGAAGAGGCCGCGGCCGCTCACCGCCCAGCGCCGCACGAGCTCGACGACGCGGTCGGGCGTCACCCGCTCCGGCTCCAGCGCGGCGAGCGAGAGCAGGCTGCGCGGGTCGACCGTCACGTGCACGCCGCACGACGGCGAGCCGTCGACGCCGATGATGCCGGCCACCTGGTAGCCCGAGCTCACGTAGTCGGCGATCTGCGCCGCGACGCCGCGGGCGACCCGGCGGTACACCGCCCGCGTGTAGCGCAGCGCGACCGGCAGCAGCGCGGCGACCGCGGCGATCGAGGCAGGCTGACCCGCCGCCGCTCCGTAGAGCGCGAGCAGCCGCCGCTTCAGCACGCCGCCCCAGGCCTGCTGCTCGGGGCAGGGCAGCTGCACGACCCCGAGGCCGAGGCCCATGCACTGCTCGACCACCGCGCGCGCCGAAGCCGGGCGGCCGGCGCCGCCGAGAAAGCGCGTCGCCGGGTTGAGCAGGCAGTGCGAGACGAACACCACGCCGCGGCCGCGGCCGTCGTCGAGGCGCTGCACGAGCCGCTGCAGCTCGAGGTGCATGCCCGAGGAGCGCTGCATCGGCAGGGCCAGCTCGCGCGGCGCCCGCGGCGCGCAAGTCGTGCGCGAGCCGGGCGTGGCTGACCGCTTGCACGTTCAGGGGACACCTGAAGGAGGTGCATCATGGACATCAACGCTGGAAAGATCGATCGGGTCATCCGCGCGGTGCTGGGCATCGCGATCATCGCGCTCATGTTCGTCGGGCCGAAGACGCTGTGGGGCCTCTTGGGCATCGTGCCGCTCGGCACGGCGATCGTGGGCTTCTGCCCGCTCTACAAGCTGCTCGGCATCAATACCTGCAAGCGGCCTCCGGCGACGCCGGCGGCGCGCGGAACCTGAGGGCGCCGAGGGCGAAGCCATAGAGGGCGCCGAGCGCGAGCAGCTCGAGGAGGCCGGCCCCGAGCTGGTACGCGAGGGTCGGCGGCGGAATCGTGAACATGAGCGCGCTCGACGCCGCGGGCATGGCGACGCGGAACAGCCAGACGAGGGCTCCGAACGAGAGGCCCTTCGCGAGGCGGCCGCGCCCCGGCAGGCTCGCGCGCAGCTGCGCGAAGATCGCGGCGAGCGCGAGCCCCCACGCGAGGTCGACGAGCGTGCCGGCGGCGGGGCTCACCGAGCCGCGCAAGATCGGGCGGTAGGCCTCGAGCAATCGCTGCGCGAGCGGGTTCACGTTGACGAGCGCGTCGAGCACGGCGAACGCGAGCCCGCCTGCGACGCCGGCGATCAGGAGACGGAGCCAGGAGCGCATGCGGCCACCTGCAGCAACGGCCGTACCAGATGGCGAGGGAGGCGCGCAGCACGAGCGCGAGCAGCAGGGTCGCGGGCTGCGTGACGAGCGGCGTGCTCACGCGGCCGGCGCGCCCGCCGAGCGGAAGCCGCCGACCCCGAGCGCCAGCGCCGCGAACGTGACGAGGCCGAGCGCGAGCACGAGGTTGTTCGCCGACTCGGACAGGCCGGCGAGCGTGACGAGCTGCACGCGCTCGGGCGCAGGAGCCCTCGGGCCGATGACGGCGGCGATGGTGGTCTGAAAGCCGATGAACATGCCGAGCGCTCCGGCGAGCAGGGCGGCCGCCCCGGTGCTCGCGACGAGCGGCACGAGCCGCGGCTGCGGCCGGGCGGCGTAGAGGCACGACAGCACCAGCGACGCGAAGCCGAACGCCGCGGTCGGGAACATTCCGGCACCGCCCTCGAGAAAGAACTGCTGCATGCGCTCCTCCTGTTTCGTGGATGCGCTCCTGACACCGCGGCGCCGAGCCGGTTCCCCCGGTCACGACCGCAGCGTCTGCTGGTAGCAGCGCTCAACGGCGCGAAGGAGCTCGCCGGTGTCGAACGGCTTGCGAAAGCGGGCGACCGACGCGATGGGCGCCGGCTCTTCGGCCACCGAGAGCGTCACCGTGGGGACTGTCGGGAACCGCGCGGCGAGCCGCTGGAGCGCGCCGCGGGGCACGCGGGCGTCACCGACGAGCACGAACGGGCTGACGTCTCCGATGCGCTCGAGCTCATCGAGCGGGTTGGCGACGACGGTGGTGAAGCCGAGATCGCCGAACGCCTCGCTGAGGTTCTCGGTCAGCAGCTGGTTTCCGTCGACCAGCACCACGACGCCGCGGCGCGCGATCTCGACGAGCCGAATCAGCCGCGGGACCGGCACCGGCTTCGGGAGCACCGCGAGGACTCCGTCGAAGCGGGCGGGGATCAGCTCGATCGTCGGGGTGTACCCGCTGATCAGGATCGCCGGGAGCCCCGCGTCTCTCGCCCGTACTTCGTGCAGCAGCGCGATGCCGTTCATGCGGGGCATGCGCACGTTCGAGATCAACCGGTCGAAGGGCTCGTTCTCGAGCACTCGCAGGGCACCGGGGCCGTCGTTCGCCGTTCGCACCGCGTGGCCGCAGCCGCCGAGCACCTCCGCGAGGTTGTCGGCGAGCTCAGCGTTGTCGTCGACGATGAGCACCCTGCGGCCGCCGGGCATCGCCGACGCTTAGCACCGCGCCCGCGCCGCTTACACGCGCCTTCCCGTCAGTGCTTCACGGACATCGCCCGCAGCGTCTCGACCAGCCGGCACATCATCTCGTCGGAGTCTCGAATCGCCTCGAAAATGCGGCGCGCGTGAGCGGCGCCGCGCTCGGCATCACCGCCGGGCTTCTGCGAGTGGCGCTGAAGCAGATAGGCCGACGACTCGATCACGCTGAGGCGCTCGCGCAGCTGCTCCAGCGCGCCGCGCGCTGCGGCTTCAGCCTCGGCGGCGACGCCCCGCTGCGCCTCGGCGAGCGTCTCGACGATGGCGGCGATCTCCGCGTCGAGGATCAGGTTGACCGCGCACCGGGCGCCGTCAGCGCGCGCGTCGCCGACGACGAAGCTCGAGATCAGCTCCATCAGCCGCGCCCGGAGCCGCGACACGACCTTCGCGAGCCGCGCCGCCGGAGTTCCTTCCGCCAGCACGCCGCGCGCCCACGTGTGCCGCCGCTGGAAATACTCGGAGTCGTGCGGCCCGAGGAGCAGCGCGCCGAGCCACTGCTCGAGCTCGAGCGTGCGGCCGGGCGGCGCCTCGTCGTCCTCCTCCCAGACGATTCCTCCGAGCTCCCGGGCCAGCGCGTTCAGCTCGACCTCGGCCGCGGGGTGCAGCGCGGCGAGCCCCGTCTTGTCGAGCGTCGCGAGCAGCGACGCGTAGGGAGCGTGACTCATCGCTGCAAGGTAGCACGCCGCCCGCTCACCGCCCCGGAATGCTGCTCGAAGCCGCGGCGCGGGCTCGCGCAAAAATTGCCGAGGGCGCGCGACGAGTCACCCCGGGCCGGCGGCGGCGCGCCGACGCGATCGGCTCAGCCGGTAGCGGACCCTGCCGGCGAGCGCGGCGACGGGTACGACGACGTGGCGAAACACCGCCGCACCGTTCGCCGGCGTCGCGTAGCCCAGGTGATCGGGCGGGGAGATGGTGCTGCGCCGCGAGGGGTCGATCGTGATCTCGCCGAGCATGACGCCCTCGTCGGCACCCAGGCGGCAGACGACCGTGCCGTCTGCGGCCGCGATCGACGAGTGACCCCCGAAGCGGAACGTCTCGGGGTCGAACAGGCGGCCGACGACGCCGTCCCAGCGGGCGCCGAGCGGGCCGACCTGGTTCACCATCACCGCGGGCACCCCCAGGCGCAGGGCGTAGAGCCTCGCCCAGTCGTCGGCTTCGCGCGTCTGCCGCGCGACGTCGCGCTCGCTGACCAGCGCGCTGGTGTGCGCCGGCAGCGGCCACGCGTGCGGCATCAGCACGAGCGCGACGTGCTCCCGCTGGAAGAGGCGCAGCATGGCGGTGCGGTGGCTGTCGGCGCAGATGGCGACGCCGACGGTGCCGAGCGCCGTCTCGATCACATGCGAGGACGCCGGCCCCGGCGCGAAGCAGGCGTACTCGGTGTAGGTCTTGTGCACGCGCCCGAGCACGCGGCCGCGCGGGTCTGCCAGGGCCCAGGCGTTGAACAGGTCGCGCCCGTCGCGCTCGACGTAGCCGCCGCCGAGCCAGACGCCGAGCTCCGCGGCCGTGCGGCTGAGCCAACGCACCGTCGGGCCCTCCGCGTCTTCGGCCAGCGGCCAGAGCGCGCGGCTGGCCGCGTAGCCGGGAGCGAACAGCTCGGGCAGCACGATCAGCTCGGCCCCCGAAGCCGCTGCGCGCCTCACGAGCGTGCGGGCATGGGCGAGGTTCTCGTCTCGCTGGTACACCCGAGAACGAAGCTGCACTCCAGCGATCTTCAGCAGGCGACGGTGCATGCCATGAGGTCGAGCACGAGCGGTGCCACGGCCGTGAGCGGGTCGTCGTACTGCGCAATCGTTGCGCGGGACCGCGAGCCGGGCGGCAGGGCACGCGGCTTGCGAAGGGTCGACCCCATGGCTCGGCCTGCGGTCTCGATCGCTCCCGCGTACGGAATGGCACCCGCGGCGCTCCTTCGACGAGGATCCGGTGACGGTGCAGCGCCCTTCAGGCTCGTGAAGCGGGTGGGCGAGACGCTGACGCGGTGGATGCCGGCCAAGCTGATGTGGTCGCGACTGAAGGCCCCCGTGGTGTCGTTCACGTTCGACGACTTTCCGAAGTCGGCGTGGACGGTGGCGGGCCCCATCCTCGCGCAGCACGGCGCGCGCGCGACGTACTACACGGCCGGCTCGCGGTGCGGCAGGGTCGCCGACGGCGTGCGGCAGTACGATCGCGACGACCTCGCCGCGGTCGCCGGCGCAGGGCACGAGATCGGCTGCCACGGCTTTTCGCACGTCGACCCGAGCACGCTGAGCGACGCCGAGCTCGACGCCGACGCGCAGAGGAACCTCGCGTTCCTGCGGGAGACGCTCGGCGACGTCTCGCTGTCGAGCTTCGCGTACCCGAACGGCGAGGTCACCCCCCGCACCAAGCTGCACTACGCGGGCGCCTTCCCCACGAGCCGCGGCATTCACCCCGGCGTCAACGCGGGCATGATCGACCTCGCGCAGCTGCGCACCGTGTCGCTGTCGAACTGCGAGCGCGAGCCCGGCAGCCTGCAGCGCTGGGTCGAGCAGGCCAGGGAGCGAAACGGGTGGATCATCTTCGTCACCCACGACGTCACCGAGCGCCCCGAGTACTGGGGCTGCACGCCGAAGATGCTCGACGCGGCGCTCACCGAGTCGCGCCGGGCGGGGCTCGCGATTCTGCCGGTGCGGTCGGCGCTCGCCCGCGCGTGCAGCTGAGCCCTCACCGCGCGCGGGAGGCGCGCTGCGCCCGCGCGATCTGTACGATCGCCTTCACGTCGGCGACGCGCACCGACCGCGTGAGCAGGGCGACGGCGACCCACGCCACGGCGACGAGCCCCACGCGCGGCCAGCCGGGGAGGCCCGCGCGGCGCAGCCCGAAGTCGAAGGCGAGCACGATGACCGCGGTCAGCAGCGTGCGCAGCAACACCGAGACGAGCCGCGCGTCGACGGCGAGCCGGCCGAGCCGGTACAGCATCAGCGTGGTGGTGATCACCTCGACGGTGACGACCGCCGCCGCGCAGGTGACGCTGCCGGCCGACGGGCCGAAGTGCCGCAGGGCGATCGGCACGAACACGAAGTCGAGCGCCGGAGCGACGCCCACCATCGCGATCGAGACGAGCGTCACCGTCCACCCGCGCTTCAGCGCCGAGAGGCAGAGCGCGGACACCACGTTCACGTAGGTGACGAAGTAGGTCACCGAGATGACCTCGAGCACCCGCGCGGCGGGCAGGAACTCGGGCTTGAGCAGCAGCACGAGCTGCTCGGCGGCGCAGTACGCGCCCACGGCGAGCGGAGCCCCGATCACGACGCAGGTCTCGAGCGCGCGGCGGATGATCGGCCCGGCCTTCTCGGGGCCCTCTTGGGCCGCTCTCGAGAGCATCGGGAGCAGCACCCAGCTGATGACGGGCACCACCGACATGAGCACACCGCCGAACCCGAGCACCGCGGTGTACCAGCCGACCTCGCGGTTCGCCGCGGCCTGGGAGCCGAGGTGCACCGCGGCGACGGAGCCCAGCACCGCGACCTCGGCGCCCCTGCCGGCGAGCGCGATCGCGTTGACCCACCACGGCACCGAGGCCTTGATCGCGGCGCGGGTCGCCGGCCAGTCGACCTCGGCCCTGAGGCCCACGTGCTTGCGGCAGAGCCACAGGGTGGCGGCCGCGCGAAGGGCCTCGGAGCCGGCGAACGCAGCGGCGAGCCAGACGACCGACGCGTGGAGCGCGAGGCCGGTGACGATGCCGGCGGCCCAGGTGAGCTTCGCGACGACGTTCACGACCGAGAGGCCGTCGACCTCACCCGCGTTGTGCAGCATCGCCGACGCGGTGCTCTGGGTCATGACCACGAGCTGCGCGACGGCGAAGACGCACGCGGTGACGACGATCTCGGTGGGCCGGCCGAGCAGGTAGAGCGTCGTGGCCATCGCGACGGTCAAGAAGACGCCGAGGCCGGCGCGGACGAGCGCGACTCCGCCGAAGATGCCGTCGGCGCGCTTCAGCGTCGTGCCGAGCTCGGTGCGAAGCCAGGTGTCGACGCCCAGCCACGCGGCGACGAGGAAGAGGCCGGCGAAGCCGTCGGCGAAGCTGAGCTCGCCGAGCCGCTCGGCGCCGAGCATGCGCGGCACGAGAAAGTGCCTGACCGCCAGCGTGATGCCGAACGAGACGACGAGCGAGCCGGCGAGCTTCAGCGCGTTGCGGAGGGCGTGCGAGGCTTCGTGCGGCGGCGCGACGGACTCGGACATCCTGGGCCGGCGGCAGACTACCGCGTCGGCGGCCGCGAGGAAGTGACGAAGATCGCGCGGCCCGAAATTGCGCGACAGCGCAGCCTCTGCGTCATGGGGGCCCCGCCCCGGAAGGCCCGCGGCGGCATGGGGTCTGCAGCCTCGCCGCGGAGTGAATTTCTACGCGAGCCGCGAATACCTGGAGGTGGTCGCGGACGTCTACTTCAAGGGCCGCCGGACCCACGTCGAAGACGTGGCGATCGACGGCAGCGTGCTGCGTCTGCTCGTGGTGGACGAGCGGCCCATCACGAGCCACCTCTTCCTCGACTATCACGAGCCGCTGCGGGGCTCGGAGATGGGGTCGCATCCACGCGGCGGTGGCTACGCCGAAGCCGTCGTTCGCGACGTGATCGACATCGACGCCTGGAGCCCTGCTGCTTTTCCGGGCCTCGACATCGCGCCGTATGTGGAGTGGTCGCGGTTCCCCACCTACGCCGACTACCTGGCGTTCGTCCTCGGGCGTGAGAAGGGCCTCGTGCGTGAGCGCGAGCGCCGGCGGCGGCGCCTCACCGAGAAGCACGGAGCCCTCGCGTTTGCGATGGACGACGATCGCGACGACGTGAGCCCGTTTGCCCGGGAGTGGAAGGGCCGGCAGCTCCGCGAGACCGGGTACCCGGACTACTTCGCCGACGAACGGACGATCGAGTACCTGGCGCGGCTGCGCGAGAAGGGGCTGCTCACGACTTCGACCCTTCGCGCCGAGGGCCGTCTACTCTCGGTGTGGGTCGGGTTCGTGTACGACGGCGTCTGGTCCGGCTGGGTGTTCACGTACGACCCGGAGTTCCGGAAGTACTCCGTCGGCCATCAGCTCGTGTGCGCCATGCTCGAGTGCAGCCACGCGCTCGGTCACCGCCAGTTCGACTTCTCGGTCGGCGCCGAGGACTACAAGATGATGTACGCGACGCACGGCCGCGTCCTCGGGCCGCTCGGTCGTCCTCCGCTCGCACAGCGCGTCCTCCGCTTCGGGAAGGGCCTCGCGAGAGAGCGCCTGCCCCGCGTGTTCGAAGCGGCGCGCAGCTTGAAGGTCGCCGCGAGGGCCCGATGAGCGCCGAATACTCGATCGACACCGGGCCGCCTCCGTCGACGGGGCTGCGCCGCCTGAAGGAGGTCGTGGTGGGGAGCGCGTCGTCGGTTCTTCTTCCGGTTCTGCAGCGCGCCGCGCGCTCGCACGTGGGCGGAGAGACGCTCGACGACGCGCTCGCGGTCGCCCATCGCCTCGTGCACGAGGGCACGCCGAGCACGCTCGGGTTCTGGGACACTCCGGCGTACGGCCCGCGGCAGGTCGCGGGCGTCTACCTCGACACGATCGACGCCATCGCGAAGAGCCGCCTCGACAGCTACGTGTCGCTCAAGCCGCCCGCGCTGCGCTTCGATGCGGGGGTCGCGGCGGAGCTCGGCGCAGCTGCGAGAGCGGCGGGCGTCCGCGTGCACTGCGACTCGCATGGGCCCGACGTCGCCGCTCCGTCTCACGCGATGGAGCGAACCCTCGTCGAGCACTGCGGCGCCGAAGCCGTCAGCACGACCCTGCCGGGTCGCTGGAGGCGCAGCCTGGCGGATGCCGACTGGGCGATCGAGCAGGGAATCGGCGTGCGCGTGGTGAAGGGACAATGGCCCGACCCGGCCGACCCCGCGCGCGAGCTGCGCCACGGCTTTCTCGAGGTCGTCGATCGCCTCGCGGGTCGCGCCCGTCACGTGCGCGTCGCGACCCACGACGTCGCGCTCGCGACCGAGGCGGTCGCACGCCTGCGCCGGGCCAGCACGCCCTGCGAGCTCGAGCTCCTCTTCGGGATGCCGATGAAGTCCGCCCTGCGCTGGGCCAGCGAGGCCGCCGTCCCCGTTCGCATCTACGTTCCCTTCGGGAAGGGCTTCATCCCCAGCGCCATCGGCACGCTGAAGCACAACCCCCGCCTCGCGCTGCGCATCGTGATGAACCTCGCCGCGGGCCGCTGAACCGCGGCGTGGCATGGCCGGTGCTCTCTGACCTGCCGACCCGGAGGAAACATGCGTCTTCACGCTCACTCGCACGGCCCCTGGCACCTCCCCGCCGTCGACGTCGCGCGCGCGCTGCGCCAGCCGCACGTTCGAGGCGCAGCTTCTGCGCTCGCGCTCGCCGCGCTGGCGGCCCTCGCGCTGCAGCTCGCGCCCGAAGGCGGCGACCCGCTCGGTGCGGTCGCCCACTGGGCCACCCGGCCCTTCACCTGGTTCGTCGAGAACGTGGTCGCGTACGCGTACTCGGGGTTCGCCCGCTGAGTCGCGCTCCGCGCGCCTGAAACCCGCGGCACGCCCGGGTCACCCGGGGCTCCATGAGACCGTCGATCGTCATCGCGCTGCTGCTGTCTGCCGCGGCGTGCGAAAGAGCCGCGCCCGCCGCCCCGCCTCCACCGCCGCCGGCTCCGGCTCCGGCGCCGGCACCGCAGGAGGCCCTCGATCGCCTCGACGGCCGCCGCGCCGTGCCGCTGCTGCCGATGATGGCGAACCATCAGAAGCAGAACATGCGTGACCACCTGCTCGCGGTTCAACAGATCGTGGCGGCGCTCGCCGCGAACGACTTCGCGGCCGTCGAGAAGGCCGCCGGCCGCATCGGCTTCTCCGAGCAGATGGGCCAGATGTGCACGCACATGGGAGCGGGCGCGCCCGGCTTCACGCAGACCGCGCTCGACTTCCACCACACCGCCGACGGCATCGCGGCGTCAGCGCGCGGCCGCGACCGCGAAGCGGTGCTCCGCGCGCTCTCGGCCACCCTGCAGACCTGCACGAGCTGTCACGCGACCTGGCGGCAGCACGTGGTCGACGACGCCGAGTGGACGCGCGTCACCGCGTCGGCGCCGCCCGCCGGCCATCACCCTTGAGCGGGCCCGGGCACGCGGGCGCAGCGCACGCCGCCCTCGCGCTCCATCTCGGCGACACAGCGGTTGCACGGCACGCAGCCGCTCGCCTTCACGGTGCCCGCCTCGAGCTTCGCCACGAGCGCCGGGTCGTGGATCAGCGCCCGCGCCATCGCCATCAGCTCGAAGCCTTCGTCTCTCGCGCGCTGCAGGTGCTCGAGCGCGGTGAGCCCGCCGAGCAGCACCAGCGGCAGCTTCACGGCGGTGCGCACCTCGCGCGCGAGCGGCAGGAAGTACATCGGCTCGAACGGGTGGGCCTTGATGACGGCGGGCCCGAACAGCATCAGCGCGAGCTTCTGCGCCACGCTCTTCTCGACGGCGATCATCTGCTTCAGCGGGCGCTCGCCGCGGAACAGGTAGAAGGCGTCTCTGCTCACGTAGCCCCCCGAGAGCACCAGCGCGTCGACGCCGCGCGCCTCGAGCCAGCGCGCGACCTGCACGCTCTCATCGAGCTCGAGGCCGCCCGCGTGCCCGTCGCGCAGGTTGACCTTGGCGAGCACCGGAAACGAGGCGGGGAGGGCGGTGCGCACCGCCTCGACCACGGCGAGCGGGAAGCGCGCGCGGTTCTCGAGCGAGCCGCCGAACGCGTCGGTCCGGCGGTTGCTGTCCGGGCTCAGGAACTGGCTGAGCAGGTACCCGTGCCCGAGGTGCAGCTCGACGGCGTCGAAGCCGGCCTCGCGGGCGAGCACGGCAGCCCGGGTGAACGCGCGCACCAGCTCGTCGAGCTCCGGGGCGGTGAGCGCGTCGGCGAAGGGGCGGCCGCTCAGCGCCCCGAGCTTGTTGAAGGCGCGCATCGGGCCCTTCGGCCGCCGGGCCTGCAGCGCGCGGTTGTTGCTGAACGAGCCGCAGTGCCCGAGCTGAAGCGATGCGGCGGCGCCGCGGCGGTGCACCTCGCCGGTGAGCCCCCGGAGCGGACCCACGAGGTCGGGTCGCAGGTACAGCTGGTCCGCGAACGTGCGCCCGTCGGCGGTGACGGCGCAGTACGCGACGGTGGTCATCGCCACGCCGCCGGCGGCGAGGTCGGCGTGGTGCTCGATGAGCGCGGGGCTCACCGTGCTGCCCGGCGACATGCCCTCGAAGGTGGCGGCCTTGATGACGCGGTTCCTCAGCTGGAGGCCGCCCAGGCGAAACGGCTCGAACGGGCTGTTCATCTCGCGCCGTCTCGCCTGGGCAGCCAGGGCGCCCGGCGGCGAATGAGGTCGATCACCCACTGTGGAGTCCACGCCGACAGCACCGCCATCAGCGCGTTGAGCACTCCGGGCACCGCCTCGGCGCGGCCGGCGAACATCGCGCGCAGGCCGGCGGCGGCGACGGCCTCGGGCGACATCATCACGCCGAGGGCGCGGGCGCGCTGCACCGGCACCTGGTCGGGGTCGTAGAGGCCGGTGGCGGTGGCGCCGGGCGCGAGGCAGGTGACGTTGACGCCGTAGACCTTCAGCTCGCTGCGCAGGGCGCGGGCGAAGCCGCGCAGGTACTTCTTGCTGCTGCCGTAGTAGGCGATGCCGGGGAAGTCGCGCCACGCCGAGATGCTGGACACGATGAGGATGTGGCCTCGCCCTCGCGCGCGCAGGTCGCGGGCGAAGCGGGTGCACAGGAGCGACGGCGTGACGACGTGCAGCTGCAGCATCGCGTTGGCGCGTGCGGGGTCGGCGTCGGCGACCTCGCCGAAGAAGAAGAAGCCGGCGTTGTTCACCAGCACGTCGGGCTCGACGCCGAGCGCCTTCACCGCGTCGTAGAGCTCGGCGGCGGCCTCGGGGCGTGAGAGATCCATCGCCAGCGGGTGCACCGTCACCGCGTGGGCGGCGCGGAGCTCGCCGGCCGTCTGCTCCAGCTCGGCGGGTCGCTGGCTCACCACCACGAGCCGGTAGCCGCGGGCGGCGAGGCCGAAGGCGAGCGCCCGCCCGATGCCGGAGCAGGCGCCGGTCACCAGCGCCGTCTGCGCATCGCGTGTCGGGGCCGGCGCGCTCAAGTGGCCCGACCATAGCGCTCACTTGAAGCGCGTCTCATGAGTCGGCGCGGACGACCGGCTTGCGCCGGCGGGCGCGATTGGTTAAGTGGTTAAACCAATGCTCCAGCCGCTGCCGCGCACGCCCCGCTCCGTCGACGCCGTCACCGACCGCCTGCGCCAGGGCATCGTCGACGGCGAGCTCGCGGCGGGCTCGTACCTGCCGCCCGAGCGCGCGCTCGCGGAGCAGCTCGGCGTGAGCCGGCTCACCCTGCGCGCCGGGCTCTCGCGGCTCGAGGCCGAGGGGCTGGTTCGCGCGCGGCAGGGCGACGGCGTGAAGGTGCTCGCGCTGACCGAGAACGCGTCGCTCGCGGTGCTGGCGCACATGAACCTGCTCGAGCGGCCCGAGGTGGTGCGCTCGTTTCTCGAGCTCCGCCGCGCGATCGGGGCCGAGGCCGTCGCGCTGGCCTGCGAGCGCGCCACCCCGAAGCAGCTCGCCGCGCTCGAGCGGCTCGCCGAGGCGCAGGCCGCCGAGACCGACGACGCGCGCTACGCGAAGCGCGACGTCGAGTTCGCGCGCGCCGTGCTCGAGGCGTCGCAGTCGTTCGCGACGCTGCTGCTCTTCAACGCGCTCGAGCCGGTCTACGCCGCGAACCCGTGGCTGTCTCAGGCGCTGATCGGCGATCGCGAGCGCTCGCTCGCCGGCTACGGCGCCACCCTCGCGCTGCTGCGGGCGCGCGACGGCGCCAACGCGCGCGAGGTCGTTCGCGCCGCCCTCGAAGAGGTCGACGCCGCCGCGCTGCGGTCGTTGAAGAGGAGGAAGCGATGAAGACCGGGCGGGAAGAGCGGGCCATTCTGCGGGGCGCCGGCCGGGCCGAGCTGAAGCGCCGGCTCGCCTCGGGGCACCGCGTCGACGCGTCGGCCATCGAGGGCTGGGTGTACCGCGGCACGAGCCTCGGCCTGCCGCGCCTCGTCGAGCGGCTGACGTGGAAGACGTTCCAGAAGGCGTTCTGGCGCGACCCGCTCACCGGGCGGCTGATGGGGTGGAACGTGCGGCTCGAGCAGGACGGGCTCGACGCGCCGAGCCGCCCGAAGCGGGCCCGTGACGGCGCGCCGGTGACGGTCTGGTTCTACGAGGTGCTGGAGACCGGCGGCGGCCTCGTCATCGACTACAGCCGCGGCCCCAACCCGCCGCTCGAGCTCACGCGGCTCGTCACCGACCCGCTCGTGTCGCTCGTGCCCGGCGACGCCGACCTCTTGCTCGGCGTGAGCCGCGTGGGCCCCGTCGACACGCCGACGTACTTCATGCTCGAGCGCGAGCACCCCGTCGCCGGCGTGCCACGCGCGCTGCGGCCGCTGGCGCTGAGCGCCGCCGAGCGGCGCTGGGCCGAGCGGTTGTTCGCGGCGCTGCTCGGCCGCGAGGCGATGCCGGAGCTCGAGGGCTTCTGGGCGGCGGCGGCGAAGGCGCCGGCTCCGTATTTCTCTGCGGGCCTGCGCGCGGCCGTGTGCGCGCTGACGTTTCTGCCGCTCGCCGAGCCCGGCCCGTTCTTCCGGCTGAGCGGGGCGCAGCGGCTCGACTGGGCCGAGCGGGTCGACTCCGACGAGCGCGTGCTGGTGCGGCAGCTGGTCTCGACGGTGAAGACCGTCGCGTGCCTGGCGGGCGCGGCGTGAGGCTCGTCGACGTCGACGGGCGCTCGGTCTACCAGCCGCTCGAGGCCGAGGCCGACGTGGTCATCGTGGGCAGCGGCCCGGCGGGCGCGAGCGTGGCGCGCGAGGCGGCGAGGGCAGGAGCGAGCGTCGTCGTGCTGGAAGAGGGGCACGAGGCGCGGCGCGAGGAGTTCGTGGAGGGCGGCCTGCAGTCGATGGCGCGGCTGTACCGCGACATGGGCACGAGCGTGGCGTTCGGCGCGGCGCCGATACCGTTCCTTCAGGGCAGGGCGGTGGGCGGCACGTCGGTGGTGAACGGGGCCATCTGCTGGCGGCTGCCGCGCGACGTGTACGACGGGTGGGCGAGCGCGCTGCCGGGGCTCGAGAGCGAGCTGCCGTACGAGGCGCTCGCCGCGGCGGAGGAGCAGATCGAGCAGCGCCTGAACGTGCGCCCGACGGACCCGGCGGTCGCGGGACGGAAGAACGAGCTGCTCGCGCGGGGCGCCGAGGCGCTGGGGCTGGAGCACCGCCCGATTCGCCGCAACGTCGAGCGCTGCTCCGGCTCGGGCCGCTGCCTGCAGGGCTGCCCGAACGGCGCGAAGCTGTCGGTCGACCGCACGTTCCTCTCCGACGCCGTCGAGAAGGGCGCGCGCATCTTCGCGGGCGTGACGGCGAGGGGCGTGAAGGTCGAGCGCGGCCGGGCAGTGGCGGTGGAGGCGCGCGCGGCGGGCGGCGGGCGGGTGGGGGTGAGAGCGCGGCGCGCGGTGGTGCTGGCGGCGAGCGCGATTCAGACGCCGCTGCTCTTGCGCGCGAGCGGGCTTCACCGGGGCGAGCCGGGCGACGGGCTGATGGCGCACCCGGGCGTGTCGGTGACCGGGCGGTTCGACGCGCCGGTGTACAACACGCGGGGCGCGACGCAGGGGCACGAGGTGACGGGCCTGCGGCGCGAGGGCATCAAGATCGAGGCGCTGGGGTTCGACGCGAGCATCCTGCAGAGCCGGCTGCCGGGAGCCGGGCGCGCGTACGCGCGGGCGCTGGAGCAGCTCGACCACCACGCGGTGTGGGGTGCGGCGCTGAAGGCGGAAGCGCGGGGCAGGGTGCGCGCGGTGGGCGGGCGGGCGTTCGTGCGCTACGGGCTGACGGCCGAAGACGTGCGGAAGGCGGCGCGCGGGGTGCGGGTGCTCGCCGAGCTGTTCTTCGCGGCGGGCGCGCGCGAGGTGTACCCGCTGGTCGCGGGAGCGCCGAAGGTGCTCCACGAGGCCGGCGAGCTCGAGGGCGCGCTGCCGCTCGACGCGCGCGCGTACCCGATGTCGATGACGCACCTGTTCGCGACGGCGCCGCTGGGGCGGGTCGTCGGGCTCGACTTCCAGCACCCGGACGCGCGAGGCCTCTACGTGGCGGACTCGAGCGCCTTCCCGTCGTGCACCGGGGTGAACCCGCAGATCGCGATCATGGCGGTGGCGCAGCTGTGCGCGGCGCGGGTCCTGACCGGCAAGCGGTCGTTCTGAGCCTGCGGCAGATCGAGGTCCGGGCGTATCATCGCGGCCCATGCGAGCCATCTGCTGTGTCGCAGTGATCGGCTGCCTCGTCGTGTCGTGCAAAGACAAGAAGGAGGTCGCCGCCGCGTCCGCGTCCGCCGCATCGCCTCCCGCGCCCGGGACGGCCGGCGCGGCGCGGCCGCCGTTCGCCGCGATCGCCGTCGTCGACCGCCACGGGCTCGCCCTGCCGTTGTCTTGCTTCACCGCCGCGACGTCCGAGGCCCAGAACGGAGCGGCCTGCGTCCAGAGCATGAGAGGACAGAAGGCGCGCGTCGGAGCGCAGATCGTGACCCTCTCGAAGAGGGCAGGTGCGTGGTGCCCGGGGGACGTCACCCGTGAGGCTTTCGACGTCGGCGCCCCGGAGGGCACGCTCGTGGTGGTGCCGCCCGACTTCCCCGTCACGGCGCCGGCGACCGGCGACGCCGCCGTACCGGACGAGGTCGCGGCCGCCGTGAGCCTCCCCGCTCCGGCGCGCCGAACCCAGTCGCTCGTCGGCCGCTTCGGCACCTTGCTGGGGACACCGACGGTCGTCGACTCCGATGACACGCTGCTGCGCGTCGAAGCGGAGGGCAAGCAGGCCCTGGCCATGCTGCGAGGTGGCAAGCAGGCCGTGGTGGTCGCGTCAGCCGTGGGCGCTGACGGTGTGGCGCTGCTCGGTGCGCTCGACCTCGACGGTGACGGCGCCGCAGCTCCCGTCATTCAGCGCCGCGTGGGCACCGGCGCCGCGGCGACCGTCTCGTACGACACCGTCAGTTGCGAGCTCTCGAAGGACGAGTACCTCTGCGGCGCCGGGGACACGGTCGACGACTGTGCCGGCGGCCGCGTGCAGCGAGCGGAGCCGCCCGAGCTCCTCGACTGGATCGCCGTGCTGTACCCGGGTGCGACCATCAAAGACGACGTGCTCGGGCCCATCTCACGCGACGGGCTCCGCGGAGCGGTGCAGAGGGCCGGGGCGCGGAGCGTGCCCGTCGAGGGTGGCCGGCTGGTCGCCTTCATCATCGACTTCCCCGCCGGGCTGAAGTCGCGCCGGCTCATGCAGGTGCTGCTCGTCGACGAGAAGGGCGTCTTCCTCGCGAAGCCCGACGGCTTCCCCATCGGCGGCGACTCGGGAGAAGCCCCCAGCGGTACCGAATCGCCCTGGGACAAGCTGCGCGTCGAGTCGTTCGAGCCGATTCAGGGCTCGCCGCGAGCCGCCGTCCTCTCATACGTGCGCGATTCCGAGACCCTTCTCTCGCGCGCCTTCGCGGTCGACGCGAAGGCGAAGAAGATCGTGGTGAGCGAAGACTTCGACGGCGCAAAGGTGACGAAGCTCGCCGTCGAGGGCAAGGTGCTCGGCGGCTCGACCGCCGAGGGGCCCCGAGAGCTCCTGCGCGTGCCCTGATGCGGATGGCATCGTTGCCCTGCCGGTCGTGATGATCGCGGCCGCGCCGTAGACTTCGAGCAGCGGGTCGCTCAGCTCCGCGAAGCCGCGCAGGTCCGCGTCGTCGAGCCGTCGCCGCCCTGACGGCTACCCGCGAGGCGCGGCCTCGGGCTGCGAAGGCGGCCGGCCCTCGAGGAGCCGCGCCGCGAGCGCGCTCCAGGGCCGGCGCTGCTCCTCGGTGCCCACGGCGGCGATCGGCGTGCCCGCGTCGCAGGCCTCGCGGACGGCGGCGTCGAGCGGCAGCTCGGCGAGCAGCTCGAGCCCGTAGGCCCCGGCGAGCGCGCGGCCGCCGCCGCGGCCGAACACGTCGCCGCCCATCGTCTCGACGACGCCGGCGATCGGCACGTTCACCGCCTCGAGCATGCGCACCGCCCGCCGCACGTCGTCGGTGGCCACCGCCTGAGGCGTCGTGACGACGACGGCGCGAGCGCCGCGCACCTCCTGGGCCATCGTGAGCTGCGTGTCGCCGGTGCCGGGCGGCATGTCGATGAGCAGCACGTCGAGCGGCCCCCAGTCGACGTCGTCGAGCAGCTGAACGAGCGCCGAGGTCGCCACCGACGAGCGCCAGATCAGCGGCGTGTCGGCCTCGGGCGTGGTGAGCCCGACGCTCATCACCTTCACGCCGAAGTTCCCGGCGCAGGCGATGCGATCGGCCTCGTTCCACCTCAGGCGCTCGCCGCCGAGCGACATCAGGCGCGGCACGCTCGGCCCGTAGACGTCGGCGTCGAGCAGGCCGACCGCGAGGCCGCGCTGCGCCAGCGCCACCGCGAGGTTCACCGCGACGGTGCTCTTGCCGACGCCGCCCTTGCCGCTGGTCACGATGACGACGTCGCGCGCGAAGTGGGCGCGATCGTTCGGGCGGCGGCTCGAGCCGAACGGCGGCTTCGGCTTCACAGCGACCTCACGTACGCGAGCACGCTCGCGAGCTGTGCGTCGGTGAGGTCGGGGTTGCCGAGCATCTGGCCGCGCCCGGTGCGCACGTGGGCCGCGAACTCGGACGCCCGCTGCAAGAGCAGCCGATCGACCAGGCTCACCCCGATGCCGCCGCGCGCGTCGGCGGCGTGGCAGACCGAGCAGCGCATGCCGAACAGCGCGGCGCCCTCGCGGCGGTCGCCTCCGGCGAAGCGGCCGTCGTCGAGCGGCGCGAGCGCCGCCGCGGCCGCCCCGGCGGCCAGGCGCTGCGGAGCCGGCAGCGTGGCGCCCGGCCCGTAGCGCTGCGCGAGCTGCTCGGCGAGCGAGGGAATGCGCTCGGCGGCGACGCTCGAGCCCCAGCCCTTCATCTTCTCGAGCACCTTGGCCCACTGCGCGGCGGTCAGGCGCTGCTGCTCGACGAGCAGGCGCGAGTGGCAGCTCTGGCAGCTCATCGCGAGCGTCGCGTCGGCGGTCTCGACCGGCGCGGCCGGTGCGGGCGCGGCGGCGTCGGCAGAGAGCTCCGGCTCCTCCGGGCAGCCGGCCAGGAGCAGCGCCGCGAGCACGCGCTTCACGACGCCCTCCACGTCACCGAGTGCCAGGCGTTGTAGTGGTAGCCGCTCGGGTTCCACACCGCGTCCTTCGGCTGAACGTTGCCCTGCGCGTCGGTCGCGCGGGCGATCACCGTCGCGGTCTCGCCGGCCTTCACGTCGACCGCCGCCTCGAAGACCTGCCAGCGGCCGAGGCCGCCCTTGCCGTCGAGCTTCGCCTTCCGCCAGGTCGCGCCGCCGTCGGAGCTCACCTCGACGTGGCGAATCGCCGCGACGCCTGAGAACGCGACGCCCACGACCTGTTGCCGTCCCGCCGGGAGCACCGCCCCGCTCGCGGGGCGCGCGATGATCGACTTCACCGGCATCACCGCGACCGGCACCATCTGCTCGGGCGTGACCTTCGCTCCGGGCGCGACCGGCTCGCGAGGGATGCGGTAGGCCTTCTGCACGAAGAAGGCGGGCTGCTCGGCCGCCGACACCTCGAGGTGCGTGAGCCACTTGAGCCAGTAGCTGCCGGCCCAGCCCGGGACGACGAGCCTGAACGGAGCGCCGTGCGAGAGCGGCAGCGGCTCGCCGTTCATCTGCCAGGCGATCAGCGTGCCGGGGTCGAGCGCCTTCTCGAGGGGAAGATCGCGCAGGAACGCGGGCGTCGAGGGCTTCGGCGCGAGATCGGCGCCGGTGAGCAGCACGTGGCGGCCCTCGGGCTTCGGCTTCGCCCGCTTCAAGAGCTCGGCGAGGCGCACGCCCTTCCACTCGGCCTGGCCCATCGCGCCGTGCGTCCACTGCACGCCGGGGATGACGGGGCTCATCAGCGCTCGGCCGTTGCCGGCGCACTGCAGCACCGCCGTCACCGTCGTCTGCGGCAGCTTCTTGAAGGCCTCGAGGTCGAGCTCCAGCGGCTTCTCGACGAGGCCGGTCAGCACGAGCTTGCGGGCGAGGTCGAGGCGCGGCGGGCCGTGGTGGCTGCGCACGAAGAAGACCTCGTTCGGAGTGATGAGCCGGTCGAGGTACTCGAGCGGCGTCTGCAGCTGCGCCGGCCGATCGCCGAGCACCTCGAGCCAGGCGCCCTCGGCGCGCGCGGCCCGCGCGAGCAGCAGCGCCGGCGCGGCGGCGAGCAGCGTGCGCCGCTTCACAGGCACCCCTTGAACGAGCCCGCCTTCGGCTTCGGCGTGATGCGGTACTCCGTCACCTCGACCACCGGCACGCCGTCTCTCTTGTCGACCGACTTCACGGTGCCGGTCACGTCGATCGAGCCGCCGCCGAACGCGCGGTCGAGGTCCGACTGGCGCACCGTCTTCTTCGAGAGCCGGTAGATCTGCTTCTCGGCCACGTCGAAGACGACGAGGCCCTTCTGCGTCTCTTCGAGCGGGCACGCGGTGACGCGGTCGAGGTTGCCGGCCTTCGCGGCCTCCTGCGCGCATGCGAGCGCGGTCACCGGAGCGCTCGAGAGCTCGACCTCGTCTCCGGGGTCGACCGCCAGGGCGAGCAAGAGAAAGAGGTGGGTCATGGGGGCTCTCCGCGCAGGGTGAGCAGGAACGCGACGACGTCGCGCACCTGCTGCTCGTTGAAGCCGGCGAACGACGGCATGCGCGAGGCGGTGCCGCCGTCGGCCTCGAGCGCCCAGGCGAAGCCCGGCGCCGCCGGGTACGCGCCGCCCGGGTCGCGCGCCGCCGCCTTGTCGTAGCGGCGGTTGAGCTGCAGGTGGTGCACGACGACGCGCGACGGGTCGATGATCGAGTCGCGCAGGTACGCCGGCGTCGCGATGGCGCCGACGTCCGACAGGTCGGGAGCGAGGCCCGGCGGCACGGCGCGGCGGCCCGGCAGGTGATGGCACACCGAGCACACCGCCTCGGCGAGCGGCTTGCCGGCGGCGGCGTTGCCGACCGGCTCGGGCCCGTAGCCCCACGCGAGCTCGGCGAGGTACCTCGGGTCGACCGCCCCGAGCTTCACGAAGTGCCAGCCCGAGAGCTGCTTGTAGCCGGCGCGCTCGAGGCGCTCGCCGTCCCACACCGCGAACGCGACCGGCACGAGGCCCTGCTGCGGGCGGGGCAGGGTGAACGTCGCCGACCACTGCCGCTTCGCCGCGTCGTACTGCATCGAGGCCTTCGCGGGCCCGGCCCGCGTCAGCGAGCCGAAGCCGGCGGCGACGAACGCCTGCGCCGCGGCGCCGTCCCGGGTGGCGCGCTGCTGCCACAGCCGCACCGGGGCTCTCTCGTCGCCCATGCCGACGTAGGGCAGGCGGCGGCCGGGCCCGAAGTCGGCGGGGATCTCGACCGCCACCGCGTCGGCGTAGGTGTTCACCTCGTCGGCGGAGGCGACGTTCTGGGTGGCGTCTGGCCAGGTGATGCGCAGCGTGAGGTCGGCACCGGCGGTGGCTTGCACCGTGAGGCTGCCCGCGCCCGGCTGCGTGAGCCTCTGGTTCGCGTCGCCGTCGTTGAGCCGCACGCTCCGCTGCGCGGAGACGGCGATGGGCTTCGCGGGGCCTCCGGCCTCCAGGACCCGCGCTTCGGTGAACGGGTCCGAGGCGGCGGCGAGCAGGAGCGCGACGATCACTTGAGCACCGGGAGCTTGAAGCCTTCGGGCTTCTTCGTGCCGAGGCGGAACATGTCTTCGTGCTTGAACGCGATGAGCAGCTCGAGCAGCTCGGAGCGCTGGCCCGCCTTCTTCTTGTCGAGCTCCGCCTGCAGCACGCCCAGGGCCCGGTCGACGTCGGGGCCGAACAGCGAGCGCAGGTACTCGCGGGGAATGCGCTCGGAGCCCTTGATCGGCTTGCCGTGCGCGTCGAACTTCGGCGGGCCGCTCATCGGCGGCACGTAGTACACGTTCGGCTGCGTGCCCGACTCGGGGTGGAGCGGCAGCGCGACCTGCCACTGCTTCACGAGCTTGTGGACCTGCCCCTCGACGTCGTCGAGGTACCCGACCCAGCGAATGCGCCCCACGCACTGCTGCGCGCACGCCGGCGGCAGGCCGCGCTCGATGCGCGGGAAGCAGAAGATGCACTTCTCGGACTTCGACAGCTTGGGGTTGAAGTAGATCTTCTTGTACGGGCACCCCGCGATGCAGAGCTTGTAGCCCTCGCAGCGATCGAGATCGACGAGCACGATGCCGTCTTGATCGCGCTTGAAGATCGCGCCGCGCGGGCACGCCGCCAGGCAGCCGGGGTTCGAGCAGTGGTTGCAGATGCGCGGCAGGTAGAAGAAATACGAGTTGGGGAACTCGCCGGCCCCGACGTCTTCGTCCCAGTTCGGGCCGGAGCGCGGGTCGCTCGAGGGCTCGAGCTCCTTCGCCTGCATCAGCTCGTCGAGGTTGTAGTCCCACGGCACGCCGTACTGGGTGCGGCGCGACGGCACGGTGCCCTCGCGCAGCGCGCCGCTCTCGTCGAAGCCGCCGCCGAGCTCTTCCCAGCCCATCGGGTAGCCCTGGCCCGGCTTCGTCTCGACGTTGTTCCAGTACATGTACTCGCGGCCGTTGCGGTTGGTCCACTGCGTCTTGCAGGCCACGGTGCACGTCTGGCACCCGATGCACTTGTTCAAGTCCATCACCATCGCGAGCTGGCGCCGGGACATGGGTCAGGCCCTCTCGAGCTCGACGGTGGTCTCGTAGGCGTGCTGGTTGCCGTCCCAGTTCGTGCCGAACTTGAGGTGGCCCCAGCCGTCCGACAGCTCGAGCAGGTTGATCATGTCGCCGACGAGCCGGTTGTGGCCCTTCTTGCCGCGGTACATGAACGGCTCCCAGCCGTGCTCCATGACGAGCGCGTCGGGCGGCACCGCGGGCGAGAGCTTCGCCATCAGCACGACCGAGCCGAGCTCGTTCGACATCTTCACGTCCTGCCCGTCGGCGATGCCGCGCTCCTTCGCGACGGCGGGGTTCACCATCACGTAGGGGCGGCCGCGGTGCAGGCGCAGCAGCGTGGGTGAGCTCTTGTAGGTCGAGTGGATGCTCCAGCGCGCGTGCGGCGTCATCAGCACGAACGGGTGCCGCTTCGGGCGAATCGGCACGCGCGCGGTGGGCACGTTCGCGCCGGCGGCGACCCACAGCGGGTGGTCGACGTAGAACGTGAGCCGCCCGGTGAGCGTCTCGAAGCGGTCGTGCAGGTAGAGCTGGTTCTCGAACGTGTTGTACGGGCGGTCGGCGTACAGCGGCGACGACTTGCCGGCCTTCTCGTTGAGCTTCAGGAACCCGCCGCGCTCGTACACGCTCTTCACGTCGTTCGGCTTGAACTGGTCGACGTGCTCGAGCGCGTACTCGACGGCCTGCCGGTCGGTGCGCAGCCTGCCGCCCATCGTGTACTCCTCGACGAGCTGGTCGAGGCGCCGCACGCCCGCCTGCGCGTGGGTCGCGTCGGCGATCTCGACGGAAGCCCGGTCGCCGGTCTTCTTCAGCCGCTCGAGCGCGAGCGCCTGCAGCTTCTCGACCAGCAGCGTGCAGATCTCCCACTCGCTCTTCGCCTCGCCGATCGGCGAGAGGTTCGGCGGTGGGAACGCGAGGTTCGCGTAGCGGTGGTAGCCGGGGTTCGTGCGGATGTCCCAGCTCTCGTAGGCGGTCTTGCAGGGCAGGAGCACGTCTGCGTGCAGCGCGAAGTCGCTCATGCGCACGTCGCCGTACGCGATGAACTTCGCCTTCTCGAGAAAGGCCTCCTTGTAGTGCGCCTTGTTCCGGCGGAAGCGCGAGTCGGCGAAGACGAGGAAGTTCTCCGTCGCCGCCCACCACGGCTTGCCCTTCTGGTAGCCGGCGTCGCCCTCGCTCTGCGCGAGCAGCCCCGAGACGCGCGCCGCGTACTCGGCCTTCGACATGCCGGTGCCGGCCTTCAGCTCGTCGTCGCCGTAGAGCGTGTCGAAGTCCTTCAGCTGATCGCCCAGCACGAACTCGCTCACGAAGCCCGAGGCGAAGCGGTGCTGGTACCTGCCCTGGAAGCCCGAGAGGCCCTCGAGGCCGGTGATGTTCCACTCGTTCTCGGTGTTGAGGCCGCCTTTGGGCCCGAGCCGGCCGGTGAACGCGGTGAGCGAGGCGATGGCGCGCTGCGAGAGCATGCCGTGGAAGTGCTTGCCGACGGCGAAGCCCATCGTCACGATCGCGCGCTGCGGCTTCGTGAGATCGACGGCGAGCTCGTCGACGATGGCCGGGTGCACGCCGGTGAGGTCTCTCGTCTTCTCGGCGCTGAACGCGTCGAGCTCCCTGCGGAACAGCTCGAACGCCGGGGTGGCGGAGACGGTCTTGCCGCCCTTCAGCTTCACCTGAAACGTGCCGGTGAGCGCGGGGTCGAGGTCCCACCCGAGGTCCTGGAGGCGCGTCGTCTCGACGGTCGAGCCCTGGCTCCCCGGCACGACGCTCACCCGGCCGGTCTTCCGGTTCATCACCACGAAGCACTCGTGCGGGTTCGCGACGCGGCCGTGCTCGCTCTTCGTGAACAGCGCCGCGGTGACGGGGTCGACGCCGTCGAGGTCGGACAGGCGCAGGAGCTCCTTCGTGTCCTTGCGCACGAGCAGCGGCAGGTCGGTGCGCTCCTTGAGGAAGGCCTCGTCGTAGAGCTTCCGCGTCAAGATGCGGTGGAGGATCGCGAGCGCGAGGTGGCCGTCGTAGCCGGCCTTCAGCGGCACCCAGAGATCGGCGTGGATCGCGGTGGAGTTGAACTCCGGGGTGATGACGACGATCTTGGCGCCGTTGTACTTGCCCTCCCACAGGTAGTGCGCGTCGGGGATGCGCGACGTGTTCGGGTTGCACCCCCAGAAGACGGCGACGTTCGACTGGTAGATGAAGTCGAAGGTGCAGCCGATGTTGCCCTCGCCGTACACCACGCTGACGCCGGGGAACATGTCGCCGACGTAGCTCGCGATGTACGGCCGCACCGCGCCGAGCAGCGCGCCGAGGCGCTTCACCGACGCCGCGCGCGCTTCGGTGAGCACGCCCGCGCCGATGTGCACGTAGTTCGAAGCGGGGCCCCGCTCGAGCAGGCCCTCGTACAGCTTCGTGGCGACCTTCGTGATCGCCTCGTCCCAGCTGATGCGCCGCCACTTGCCCTCACCGCGCGCGCCCGTGCGCTCGAGCGGGTGCAGCAGCCGGTCGGCTTCGTACATCGTCTGCGAGTGCTGCACGCCCTTGTTGCAGCCGCGAGGGTTCGGGTCGGGAATGTCGGCCGCGATCTGCGGGTAGCTCGACGACTGGTTCTCGCGCGTGACCTTCCCCTTGCTCGTCCACACCTCCCACGCGCAGTTCCCCTGGCAGTTCACGCAGTGGTACGCGAAGCCGCGCTCCGAGCCCTCGCCGCGCGTGGCGGCGAACTCGGCGCGGTAGAGGTCTTCGACGCCCGGCTTCGCCGGCGGCTGCTGCAGCGGGTCTTCGATGCGCACGGGCTTCGGCTCGGCGGCGCGCGCCCCGCTTCCCGGCACCACGGCGGCGGTCGTCGCGGCGAGCAGGTTCTTCAGCGCGTCGCGGCGAGAGAAGCTCACAGACAGCCTCCGCTCGCCGACGGCTTCGGAGCGCGCCACTCGCCGGTGTCTTCGGGCAGGCCCGCGGCCGACCACGCGGCCATGCCGCCCTCGAGGTTGCGCGCGGCGGCGAACCGCGCGGCGCATTCGGCGAACACGGCGGGGTCGCCCTCGTCGCTGACGACGACGGTGAGCACGTACGGGTACGCGTACGGCTGCTGGTCGACGGCGCAGCCCGGGGCCGAGATCGCGCCCGGCACGTGCGCGTCGACGAAGTGATCGTCGTCGTGCGCCCGGACGTCGACGACCTGCACCTTCACCTTCGGGTTCGCGAGCAGCGCGTAGAGCTCTTTCGGGGTGAGCGGGCGCGCGTCCTCGAGCGCGGCGGCCCGGCGGCCCCCGTCGAAGACGAGCGCGGCCAGCACCGCCACCAGCGCGACGTACAGCGGCAGCTCGAGGCGCCTCACCGGGACACCTGCGCGGCGCGCTCGAGCGCCGAGACGCGCATACGGACCTGCACCCACGCGGCCGCGAGCGCGGCGATCAACACGATGAACGCGATGCGGGTCGAGCGCTTCATCAGTCGTACACCTCGTCGCCCACCGCCTGCGCCTTCGCGAAGTCGAGCCGGCGCGTGAACAAGAGCAGGTTGCTGGTGATCATCGAGGCGGCGAAGAACGTGCCGCCCATGGCAAGGCTGCCGACCGAGAGCGTCGGCCAGGCCGCGATGAACGCGCCGGTGGTGCAGCCGCCGCCGATCATCGCGCCGAGCGCGAGCCCGAAGCCGCCGGCGAACGACTTCACCAGCGCCTTCGGGTCGAGCACCTTGGGCAGCGGCTGCTCGACCGCCGCCTTCGACGGCAGCGAGCCGAGCTTCGCGAGGAAGCCGCCCGGGAAGACGCCGACGATGAGCGCGGCGCGCCACACGATCTCGGGGTCGAGGCGCGGCACGAGCTCCATCGGGTGGCCGGCGGCGTGCGAGGCGACGCCGACCGCCGCGAGCACGGCGCCCGAGAAGCCGAGGTAGCCGTTCTGCAGCGTCGCGAGCACGATGAGCAGGCCGCCCGCGGCGCCGGCCGCGAGCCAGCTCCACTCGCCGCGCACGAAGTCGAGCAGCGACGTCTTCGGCCGCGAGGGCTCGAAGATCTTCTCGGGGGTGAGCCTGTCGGCCGCGATCGCGATGAGGAAGAACAGCGCGCCCCAGCCCAGCGCGAGCGCGCCGTAGGGCACGCCGAGCAGGCCGTGCAGCGTGATGGGCTTCGGCGCCGCGGCGATGACGCCGCCCTCGACCAGCGGCGCGCGCACGAACGCGTAGGCGACGATGCCGGCGACGAGGCCCGAGATCGCGGCGGCCGAGGCGAACTTCTTCGCGCCCGCGCGGCCGCCGGCCTTCGCGACGCAGGTGCCGGGGCACGTGCCGGTCGCGCCCATCGCGACGCCGAAGATGACGCCGCCGAGCACGTGGGCGCTGCCGAGAAACGGCATCACCCGGGGCACGAGACCCCACCCCTCGGCGACGCCGAAGACGTCGGCGAGGCCGTAGAGCACCGACGCGGTCGCGATGGCGGCGAAGGCGAACTTCATCACCTTCGTATCGCGCAGCGTGAGCATGCCGATGACGCGCGAGAAGCGCGACGCGCCGACCTTGTAGAGCACCGCGCCGAACAAGAGCCCCGTGACGAGGCCGCCGAGCGCGCTGGAGGTCATTTCGGGGTCCCCAGCGGCAGCTCCGGCGTGTTGCCCCACTCGTGCCAGCTGCCGACGTACAGCCGGGTGTCGGCGTGGCCGGCCTTGAGCAGGGCGAGATACTGAAACGAGCCGCGCCCCAGGCCCACGTGGCAGTAGGTGATGACGCCCTTGCCTTCGGCGTAGCCGTTCTTCTTCAGCTTCTCGAGCTGCTTCTGGAGCTCCTTGCCGTCCTTCAGCGTCGGCTTGCCGGGCTCGGCGTCCTTGTTGCCGGCGTACTTCGTCCACGGCGAGAAGACGGCGTTGGGGATGAAGCCGCCGCGCGCGACGGTGGCCTCCTTGCCCTCCGAGACGAGGCCGGTGAGCAGCTCCTTGCCGGTGTACTCCTCGAGCTTGTGGCGCGAGTCGAGGAGCAGCGCCTTCGAGGGGTCGAGGCTCGCCGCCTCGACGTCGGCGCGCGGAGCGATCATCTGGCGCTGCACGCTCGGCTTGAACGCCTTCGGCGCCTGAGGCTTCGCGGCGCCCGCTTCGACGGCGCCGCCCGCGGCCTTCCACGAGGCGAGCCCGCCCTCGAGGATCTTGACGTTCGGGTGGCCGTACAGCGCGAGGAAGAACCAGGCGCCGCTCGCGTTGACGCCCATACCCGAGTCGTAGACGACGACCTGGGTCTTCTCGTCGACGCCGAGCTGCTTGCCGATGAACGAGGCCGCGGTTTCTTCGCACATCGGCAGGCCGCCGCAGCGGCGCACCTCGTCGAGGCGCGGCAGATCGTGCGCGTAGGCGAGCGCCGACCCGGCGATGTGGCCCTTGTCGAAGTCGCGCGGGCCGTCGGCGAAGACGAAGCGGACGCCGTCTTTGCCGGCGAGGGGGAGCACGTCTTTGGCGGAGACGAAGACGTCCCAGCCCTGCGGCGGGGCACCCGAGAGGAGCAGAGCGATGAGCAGGGCCATGGGTTTCGCGGTAGGCAAAGGGCCGGCCACCGGCCCCGCGCGCGTGAGAGCCTCCGGCCGGAAAAAGGGTTCACGAGCGCCGCGCACCCGTTGCGCGCGGCAGCCCCGTTTCGGCAGGCGGTGCGCCGCGCCGCGCGCGCTCCCCAGGGGAGCGTGTGGGCACGCCGGCTGCAGCAGGTAGACGCTGCCCGACGGAGGGCGACAGCAGTTGGGAGACGAAATGGCCGCGGTGGGTCTCACCGGACACCACCGCACCGCATGCCGCGTGAGCCGGCAGACACGTCCACCCGTTGCCCCCGTCGGGTGTCGTGTTTCTCGGCAGGGAATTCAGAGCGGCGCGTCGAAGAACTGCGCCGGCCTGAAGTCGGTGATCTGCCCGTACGCGCCGTTCACGTTGCCGATGCTGAGCATGCCGCCCGGGAAGCCGCGCCCGGCGACGATGAAGCCCACGTCGACGCGCAGCACCTCGGGCCCGAACTGGGGGAAGAGCACGCGCAGCCCCGCGCCGACCGTGTGCGTGAGCGCGACCGCGGCGCCGTCGAAGGCGCTGCCCACGTCGTAGAACGTCGCGCCGCCGAAGCGCACGCTCTGGTACGCCACGGTCGCGGTGCGGTACTCGAGGTTGCCGAGCACGAGGTTCCGGCCTGCCTGCAGCTCGGGCGGCGCGCCGCGCACTCCGTTGCCGCCGCCGAGCAGCACCCGCGTGTTCGTGAGGTCGTTCTGGCGCACGTCGCCGAGCACGCGCGCGACCAGCCGCCCGCCGCCGAGCCGCGGCGAGATGCCCACGACCTCGAGCGCGTAGCGGCGGTTCAGGGGCAGGCCCCCCGCGATGAAGCGCGCGAACGCGGCGCCCTGCACGGTGAGGAGCCCGCCGCCGCCGAGCGCCCAGCGCCAGCGCGCCGAGAGCGCCGCCTCGACGTAGCTCACCGAGAAGACCGGCAGCGGCGTCGCCCAGAACAGCGCGGCGTAGAGGCGCGGGCCGAGCTGCACGTCCTCCGACAGCTCGTAGCTCTCGATGCCCGACAGCACCGTGAAGTCGTTCTTGAACAGCTCGAACCGCACGACGGGCCCTCCGGCGCTCTCGGACGGCGGCATCCACCCCTCGCGCAGCCAGCGCGCGCGCGCGTCGTCGAGGCCGGCGGGCGGCGAGTAGCGGCGGCCGTAGCCGCGCAGGCCCGCCTGCAGCGAGACCTTGTACGCCTCGCCGAAGCGGCGCGTGACGGTCACCTCGCCGTCGCCGGCGCCCGAGTCGTAGACGTACGGCACCGGCCCGAACGGCGAGTCGAGCTGCCACACGTCGGGCCCGCGAAACACGCGCACCGGGCGCAGGGTGAAGGTCGTCGCGGTCGAGAACGCCCACTGCTCGGCGAGCGTGACGAGCGGCCTGGCGAGCTGCAGCGACGCCACCAGGCCCTCGGGCGCGAGCGACCGGCGGTTGAAGACGACGCCGGCGGTCTCGGCGAGCCGGAAGTGGGTGCCGAACAGGCGCGGGTCGACGTAGCCCTGCGAGACGGTGAGCGAGCCCAGCTCGAGCACGACGTCGATCGAGGCGACCTTGCCGAAGCCGAAGACGTTCCACTCCGAGGGCTGCAGCCTGAGGTACTGGAGCAGGTCGCCGACGAGGTTGAACTGCGAGTTGAGGCGCAGGCTCCAGCGGTCTTGCGTGACGACGAGCAGGCCGATGCCGCCGGCCCTGCCCTTCACGGGCACGATGCGCGCGATCGAGAACAGCGTGAGCGCGCGCATGATGCGCTCGCTCTCGATGATGCGGTCGCGGCTCCAGACGTCGCCGGGCCGCAGCAGCACCTCGCGGCGCACGACGTGCTCGAGCGTCGTCCAGTGGACCTTGTTCCATTCGGCGGGGAAGACGTCGCCTTCGGTGAACACGTTCTCGCCCGCGACCAGGATCTCTTCGACCACCTTGCCCTCGGGCGCGGGCTCCAGCTCGCGGCCGTGCTGCGCCAGGCCCCAGGCGATCAGCTTCGCTTCGTAGTCCGGGACGGCACCGAGCAGCGCGGCTGCGGTGAGAGCGAGCACGAGCATGAAGCGGATACAACAATCGTGCTCACTGACAAGCGCACTAGACTGCGCCACCCATGACGCCCGACCTCGTCCGCACCTGGAGCGAGCCCCAGCGCTCGGCCGCCGTGACCGCGCTCGTGCTCACGGTTCGTGCGGACGGCCGCCTCGAGCAGAGCGAGCAGAAGGCGCTGATGGCGGCCCTCGCGGCCGCCGGGCTGGAAGACCTGGCCCGGGTGCGCGCGGCGGACGCGAAGGCCGGGGCGCTCCGCACCCGCGAAGACGTCGCGGCGCTCGGCAGGGAAACGGCGGCGCTGTTCCCGGCGGGCGAGCGCGAGGCGCTGTGCAGCAGCATGCTGCGGCTCGCGTTCGCCGACGGGCTGTTCCAGCCGCAGGAGCAGTCGGTGATCGCGGTGTTCGCGGGTGGGCTCGGCGTCAGCGCCGCGCGGCTCGAAGAGCTCGCCGGTCTCGCGGCCGACACGAGCCCGCACGCGGCGGCCGCGAAGGGCCGCGTGGCCGCGCTCGAGGCGATGCTGGATCGTGGCGTGAGCCCGAACGCGCGCGACGCGAACGGGTGGACTCCGCTGCACGTCGCGGTGGCGTGCGGCCAGCTCCCCGCCGTCGAGCTGCTCCTGAGGCGGGGCGCCGACCTCACCGCGCGCCACGCGCAGGGCAGCCCGCCGCTGTTCAACGCGTGCAACAAGCCGTTCGCGGCGATCGTCGAGAGGCTGCTCGCGGCCGGCGCGTCGGTGCACGACACCGGGGTGCAAGAGCTCACCGCGCTGCACCTCGCGGCGATGGCGGGCCAGCTCGAGGTCGCGCAGGCGCTGGCCCGGGGCGGCGCGAAGCTCGAGGCCGCCGACGCGCACGGGCGCACCCCGCTGCACTGCGCGGTGACCGACGGCCGCATCGAGGTGGTGCGGTGGCTCCTCGAGAGCGGAGCGAAGAGCGGCGCCGCGGCCGCGAAGGGCGTGACGCCGCTGCACCTCGCCGCCGCGAGCGGCTTCACCACCTGCGCGCGGCTCCTGCTCGACGCCGGGGCCCCGCTCGACGCGCGCGACGCCGAGGGCGGCACGCCGCTGTTCGCGGCGGCGGTGCACGACCGGCGCGACGTCTACGAGCTGCTCGTCGCCCTCGGAGCGGACCCCGCGGCGAAGACGGCGTCGGGCGCGACGCCGGCCGGCTCGATCGGCGCGGCGAAGACCGTGCGCGTGCACGTGCACTCCATTCCCCCGGCGGGGTGGACCGCGGGGGGCGCGCTGGAGCAGGCGCTCGCCGGGGCTCCGCTCGGCGACGCCGCCGCCGCGCAGGCGGCGCGGCACCCCGACTGGCAGCTGGCCGTGTGGATCAACGACGACCGCTCGATGGACCAGGTGCTCGTGGCGGGGAAGGACGCGCGCGGCCGGCCCGAGTACGTGAGCGCGAGGAAGGCGAAGGCCGACGCGCGGTCGCGCTCCTTCGTGGTGGAGCAGGGCGGGCGGCGGCTGTTGCCGCTCTTCTCGACCGAGGCGGCGGCGGCGGCGTTTCGCGGCAAGGTGGCGGTGGGCTGGCCCGAAGACGGAGTCGGCACCGCGGCCGCCGTCATCGGCTCGATGCCCGCCGCGATGTTCCGCTCGGTCGCCGACCTGCCGGTCGACGGCATCGTGGTGAACCCGTTCGGCCCGGGCGGCCCGCGCGCGCTGACGCTCGAAGAGTGCGCCGCGGTCAGCGCAGCAGGCCGCTGAGCTCCGCGAGCGCCCCGTAGACGGCGGCCGGCGACCGGCCGGGCTGGTACGCGAGCCAGGTGCGCTCCTTCAGCCGCTCGAGGCACTGGCGGGCGATCGGCGCGGGCGCGTTCTCGCGGATGCAGGCCTCGAGGTACACCCACTCGAGCTGCCACGCGACGGGCGGGTCGACGGTCGCGCTGGTGACCCCGAGCAGGTACAGCGCCTCGGCGCGGTGGGGCCCGTCGGGCGAGAGGCGCAGCGCCTCGTCGAGGGCGGCCGAAGCGCGAGACAGCTCGACGAGGTGAACGTCGTCTCTCGCGGCGAGCGTGAGCGCGGGCGTCTTGCCGACCAGCTCGTGCGCCTTCGCCATCAGCTGCTCGCTCGTGGCGCCGGCGAGGTTGAAGCGCTCGCGGCTCCACGCGTGTGCCGCCATCAGCCACTGAAGGGTCGTGCGGCGCACGAAGCCGGGCAGCTCCTTGCGGTTGAGCTGCGGCTCGAGCAGGGCGATCGCGAGCGAGGGGTCGTCTTTGCCGCGCACCGCGACGGTGAGCGCGAGCCTGAGCGCCTCGGTCTGCTCGAAGGCCTCGACCTCGCTCTGGGGCGGCGTGACGAGCGCCTTGCGCCACAGCGCGAAGGCAGGGTCGAGCTGGCGCGTCGCCGCATAGAGCCGCGCCCGCTCGAGGTCGGTCACCGCGAGCCGGTCGACCAGGCGCGCGGCGGTGAAGAAGTCGGTCTTCGCCTGGCGCCGCAGGTGGCAGTTGAGGCACAGCTGCGTGACGCCGCCCAGGCGCAGCCGCGCGGCCTCGTCGTTCTTCGCGGCGAGCTCCGCCGAGGCGAGCTCGACCTGGCGGGCGAAGAGCGTCGCCATCGCGCCGGTCGAGGTCATCGTGCCGCGCGGCTGGAGGAAGCCGTGCCGGACGGTCGCGAGCGTCGCCATCGCGCCCTGCAGCTGCGCCTGGTTCTCGGGGGCGCGGAAGAGATCGGGCCGCGCGAGGTACGGCTGCAGCTCGAGCACGGCGACCAGAGCGTCGTGCATCGAGGGCTTCACGTCCGGAGGCGGCTCGGGAGCAGCCAGCAGCACCGCGGCGGCGATGAGGGGGCTCATGGGTCGCGGGTGAGCAAGCCGCGTACCGGCGCCGGCGCGAGGGCGGCGCCTTTCGGCCCGCGCAGTGTTTGCGCGCAGCCGGTGCAGGCGCGGCTGAAGTAGCCTCTCACCTCGCATGGTGGGCGTGCTGCTGGTCGCGCTGGCGCTGCTGGTGAAGCCGGGCGGCACGCTCTACGTGAAGGGGGAGGGCGTCGAGCTGCGCTCGAGGGTCTCGCGCGGCGAGGTGCTCGCGAAGCTCTTGCCGGGCACCGAGGTGAAGTGGCTCGGCCCCGACACGAAAGACCCCTCCTGGCACCGCGTGGAGGTCGGGGGGAAGAAGGGCGTCGTGCCGATGTCTTCGCTGACGCCGCACAAGGCCATCACCGAAGAAGAGGCCGCGAAGCCGCCTCCGCTGGGCCCGCCGCCGTACGCCGCCGACCCGGCGTACCTCGCGCTGAAGCAGCTGACCGACCTCACGCGCGCCCAGCGCGCGAACGTCGCGGCGCACGCCAAGACCGCGGGGCTGCCGGTGACGCGGTGAGGGCGCTCGTCGCGGGCATCGCCCTCGCCGCGTGCGCGAGCGAGCCGAAGCCGCCGCCGTACACCGCGCCCGGCTACGTCGCGCTCACCCCCGAGCAGCAGGCGCAGCTGCTCGCGAAGCGGCTCGAGGAGGCGCGGGTCAAGGGCAGCGGCGAGTGCCGGCCGCTCGAGCTCCGCGGGGTGCCGTGGGACGAGGAGCACTTCTTCGGCACCGCGCTCGCGATGGAGCGCGTGCGCCAGGCGACGCTGCTCGACGCCACGAGCCCGGCTCAGGCGTACGTGCAGGTCGTCGGCCTTCAGCTGGCGGGCGCGCTGCGCCGCCCCGAGGTGGAGTGGACGTTCGGCGTCGTCGACGACGCGGCGCCCCGGCTGGTGGTGGCCATGGGGGGCTACGTGCTGATCAGCACCGGGCTGCTCGCCCGGGTGAAGAACGAGGCCGAGCTCGCGGCTGCCCTGGCGATCGGCATCGCGCACGCCGAGGGGCCCGAGGTGAAGCGCTACGTGAGGGCGCGCGCCGCCGCGTGCCGGGTCGCGCTCACCGCGCATCACGTCGTGTCGGTCACCGCCTCGACCACGCCGGGGTTCGACGCGTTCGTGCCCGACTCGCGGTTCGGCATCACGATGCGCAAGTTCGCGCTGCACGACCCGTTCTACGTCGGCGACGAGCGCGTCACGGGCGACTTCGTGACCTGGTTCACGGGCCAGGTCGTCGAGGCCGGGCGCCTCGAGGCCGAGCGCGAAGAAGAGCTGCTCGAGCTCACGCGCCAGGCGTTCGAGCTGCTCGAGCGCGCGGGCTACGACGCGAGCACGCTGGCGCCGATGCTCGCCGAGCTCGACGCGGCCCGGTACGCGCCGGCCATCGCAGCCGCTGGCGCGCTCAGCCCGAAGTCGGCGGGCAGGCGCCCCGACCTTCCGCCCGGGCTCGAGCTGCGCCCGTGACCGATGACGGCCGAAACCGCCGCAAAGTTGCGCGCGAATCCTCCCGGCCGCCCGGCGCCTACTGAGGGTGAACCCCAACGAAGGAGCCCGCCATGAAGCTGTTTCCGAGAAACGAGCACACCGTCGAGCGCATCATCCGCGTGATGGTCGGCCTCGCCATCTTGACGCTGTTCTTCGTCGGCCCGAGGTCGCCGTGGGCGCTCCTGGGCCTCGTGCCGCTGCTCACGGGTGCGCTCGGGAGCTGCCCGCTCTACACGCTGTTCGGAATCTCCACGTGCTCGACCCCGCCCCGGAAGATCGCGAGCTGATGCGGCGCGCCGCGGCGGGCGACCGCGCGGCGTTCGTGACGGTTGCGCAGCGGCACGCGCCGGCGGTGCTGCGGCTGTGCACCGCCATTCTCGGCAGCGACGCCGACGCTAAAGACGCCACGCAGGAGACGCTCCTCGCGGCGTTTCGCCGCGCCCCGACGTTCCGCCCCGAGCTGGGGGCGGTGCGGCCGTGGCTGCTCGCCATCGCGCGCCACGAAGCGCAACGGCTGCGGCGGCCCGACGCGCCGCGCGACGACGACCCGCAGCAGCCGCTCGAGCGGCTCGGGCTCGACGCCGGCTGGAGCGCCGCCGACCCCGAGGCCCTGCTCTCGCGCGCCGAAGACGCCGAGGCCCTCGCGTGGGCGATCGCGGCGCTGGCGCCCAGAGACCGCGAGGTGCTCGTGCTGCGTGACATCGAGGGGCAGAGCGGCGAGCACACCGCCGAGCTGCTCGGGCTGGATCTCGCCGGCATGAAGAGCCGGCTGCACCGCGCGCGGTTGAAGCTGATGGCCGCGCTCCGCGAAGGGAGGGCCGTGATGGCCGAGCAGGAACGCATCGAGGGCGGGCTGCGCTGCGGCGAAGTGCTGGCGCGGTTGTCCGACTACGTCGACGGTGAGCTCGAGCCCGAGGTGCGGGGCCAGATCGACCGCCACCTCGAGCGGTGCACCGTCTGCGAGCGGTTCGGGGGCCGCTTCAAGCGCACGGTGGCGGCGCTGCGCACGCGGCTCGCGACCGCTCCTGCGGTCGACGCGAAGACGTTCGAGGCCGTGCTCTCGCGCCTGCTGCCGGTGCCGCGCTGAGCCACGCCGGGATCAGGGGGCTCGTGAGCCGCGGGTGAGCAGGCGGCGTGGCCGGCGCCGGGGCAAGGACGGCCGCTGCACCCGCTTGAGCAGCTCGAACCACAAGAGGCACGCCGGCGCCGCGGCGGCGCTGAGGGCCAGGTCGCTCCAGTGCACGGGCGCGAAGTGGAACAGCCGCTGCGCGAACGGCACGAGCAGCACGACGGCGAGCAGCGCCGCGGCTCCCCCGAGCACCCCCCAGAACGCCGTGTTGGGGACCCGCAGCATCTGCAGCACCGGCCGGGTCCACGAGCGGTTGACGGTGATGAGCGCGAGGAACGCGATGACCAGCGCCGCGAAGGTGAGCGCGCGCACCGACCCGGCCGCGTGACCGCCCCGGGCGAGAAAGAAGACGGTGAGGCAGACGCCCAGCACGCTCAGCCCCTGCAGCAGCGACACGGCGATGGTGCGCGCCGAGAAGAGCCGCTCGTGCGGGTCGCGCGGAGCCCGCTGCATCACGTCGGCCTCTTCCTCCTCGGCCTCGAAGACGAGGGTGCAGGCCGGGTCGATGATCAGCTCGAGGAACGCGATGTGCACCGGCAGGAGCAACAGCGGCCAGCCCGCGAAGAACACCGGCAGCATCGACAGGCCGATGATCGGCACGTGCACGGCCATCACGAACGCGACCGCCTTCTTGATGTTGTCGAAGATGCGCCGGCCCAGCCGCACCGCCGCGACGATGGACGAGAAGTCGTCGTCGAGCAGCACCAGCGACGCCGACTCGCGCGCCACGTCGGTGCCGCGCCCGCCCATCGCGATGCCGATGTGCGCGGCCTTCAGCGCCGGAGCGTCGTTCACCCCGTCGCCGGTCATCGCCACCACCTCGCGGTTCGCCTTCAGCGCCTCGACGATGCGCAGCTTCTGCTCCGGCACCACCCGCGCGAACACCTGCACCGCGCCGATGCGCCGGGCGAGCTCGGCGTCGTCGAGCGCGGCGAGCTCGCTGCCGGTCAGCATCGCGCCGGTGCCCTGCAGGCCCGCCTGCCGCGCGATGCTCTGCGCGGTCACCGGGTAGTCGCCGGTGATCATCACCACGCGAATGCCCGCCGCCTGGCACTCGGCGACCGCCGCCGGCACCGTGGGCCGCAGCGGGTCTTCGAAGCCGAGCAGCCCGGCGAGCTCGAGCTCGAAGTCGCGCTGCTCCGCGGGCAGGGCCCCCGCCCTCGCCGAGCCGCGCGCGACCCCGAGCACCCTCAGGCCCTGCGCGGCGAGCGCCTCGACGTGCGCGAGCCAGGCAGCGCGCGCGGCGGGCTCCAGCCGGCACAGGCCGGCGATCGCCTCGGGAGCGCCCTTCGCCGCGACGGCGAGCTCGCCGCCGGTGTTCCACGCGTGGCTCACCGCGAGCAGCTTCGGGGTGAGGGGGTACTCGCGCGCCAGGGTCCATCCCGGGTGCAGGTGCCCGGTGCCGCCCAGGTGGCGCTCGCCCGCCTCGCGCAGCGCGCGCTCCATCGGGTCGAACGGGTCGGGCTTGCTCGCCAGGATGGCGGTCTCGAGCAGCCCGTGCACCTCTTCGGGCAGCTCGCCCGCGAGCGCGGCGACGTCGACCGCGCGCCCGTCGACGGCGAGCTTCCGCAGCGTCATCTGGTTCTGGGTCAGCGTGCCGGTCTTGTCGACGCAGAGCACGGTGGTCGCGCCCAGCGTCTCGACCGCGGGCATGCGGCGCGTGAGCACGCGGCGGCGCGAGATGCGCCACGCGCCGAGCGCGAGGAAGATGGTGAGCACGACGGGGAACTCCTCGGGCAGCACCGACATCGCCATCGCGATGCCGGCGAGCGCGCCCTCTCTCCACGCCTGGCCGCTGCCGCCGCGGGTGAGGGCGTACGCCACCACCACGATCGCGCAGGCGGCGAGGCCGGAGGCGGCGAACGCCTTCACCAGGCGCCCGGTCTCGCGCTGCAGCGGCGTCGGGTCGGCCTTCACGTGCTCGAGCGCCTTGCCGATTCGGCCGAGCTGCGAGCGGGCCCCGGTGGCGACGATCTCGGCGACGCCCTGGCCCGCGGTGACGACCGTGCCCGAGAACACCGAGGGCAGATCGTCGCCGCCCGGCGGGTCGAGCGCCGCCGCCGTCGCGGAGGGCTGCTTGCGCACCGGCACCGACTCGCCGGTGAGCGCCGACTCGTCGGCGCTCAGGTTGATGCCCCGGCGCAGCACGCCGTCGGCCGGCACGCGGTCGCCCTCGGCGAGCACCACGAAGTCTCCGGGCGCGACCTCGCGGCCGGGAATGCGGCGGTGGGCCCCGCCGCGGATCACCAGGGCGCGCGGGCTCGACAGGTCGCGAAGCGCCTCGAGCGCGCGCTCGGTGCGGCGCTCCTGCACGAGGGTGATGGTGATGACGATGGCGACCGAGGCGAGCAGCACCGCGGCGTCGCCGGGCTCGCCCATGAAGAGGTAGATGCCGCCGGCCACCACCAGCATGATGAACATCGGCTCCTTCAGGATCTCGAGCATCAGGCGGAGCAGCCCCCGCCTCTGGCGCGTGGGGAGCTCGTTGAAGCCGTCGCGGGCGAGGCGCGAGCGCGCCTCCTCTTCCGTGAGGCCGGTGAGACCGCCAAGCTCGAGCGTCGACATGCCCGCAGAGATTGCATCGCGCATACCGCGCCGCTCAGGCGTGCCGGGCCGGCGGCAGCCGCTCGTGCGGCCCGGGCGGGCCGAGCGCGAGCATCACCAGCCTCACGGCGACGGCGAACCCCGCCGCCACGACGCCCGCTACCAGCAGCACGTGCGCCGCCGGGTTGGCCCAGTCGGCCAGCCTCGAGAAGTCGAACGGGAAGACGCGCAGGAAGGTGACCGCGCCGGCGAAGCCGGCGACCGCGAACACGAGCTCGAGGAACCGCTCGAGCCAGAGGGGTCTCCAGGCCGCGAGCAGCGCGTTGCCCGAGATCTGCAACAGCGCGGTGAGGTTCACGATCCACAGGACGAGGGCCCACTCCTCGGTGACGATGCCCCCGGTCCACGGCCGCCACACCCGGTGGAGGTTCGCCACGAGCAAGACGAGCACGTTGATGAGGGCCGCGGCGACGTGCGCCCCCACGGCCCTGGCCTCGGTCTCGAGTACGGCGGTCTTCATGGCGCACCTCCTGCGCGGCTCTTCGACCCTTCGAGAGCTGCATCGCGCGTACCGGCCGGGCTGTTCAGCCCAGCTCCTTCAGCCACCGGGCGGTCTCTTGCGGGCTCAGCCCGGTGAGGCGCACGCGCTGCACGCCCGAGGGCCGCAGCTGCGCGGCGCGGGCCATGAGCGGCAGCGACCAGATCGAGCCCTCGGCGATGCGGGAGTTGGTGCCGGCGATGCGCAGGTTCGCGAGGCCCACGGCGTCGATGGCCAGCGGGTCGGTGCCGGCGGCGAGGAAGTCGAACGACGCGAGGTCGCCCGAGTCGGGGCCGCCGTCGGTGAAGCCCTGGCGCCCGTCCATCACGATCAGCGACGGCCGCACCACGAGCGACAGCTCGGCGAGGCGCTGCTTGAACCCGGAAGGGAAGTGCATGCCCAGCCGCGCGCCCGAGTCGACCACGCCGACCCAGTTCTTCAGCGCCATGGTGAAGTCGCCGAGGCGGTGCGTGCGCGGCGTGCACAGGTTGATGACGTGCTCCGCCTCGGCGACTGCCCGGTAGATCGGCACCGTGCCGCCCCAGTGCACCGCGTCGCTGTGCAGCAGCCCCACCACCGGCGAGTCGTCGAGCGGGCGGCAGTCGATGCCCGCCTGCGCCGCCACGTCGAAGTAGCCGAGCTTCTCGAAGGTCTGTTTCGTCGAGGCGCGGAACATGGTGCGGTCGGCGATGAACGGGCGGCCGCCGCGCGCCTGCACGGCCTTCGCCACCTCGAGCAGCACCTCGGGGTCGGTGGTGGCGGGGTAGGGCCGCGCGCTGTTCGCCGCCGGCTTGAGCAGCACCGTCTGACCTTCGCGGATGAACGAGAGGCCGTCGGCGGCGGCGATGACCGCGCGCACCGCGGCCGCGAGGCTCGGGTGCTGCGACGGCCGCACCACCGCGACGAGGTTGCTCGAGGGCCGCAGGAGGCTCGAGGCCTGCATGGCCGGCGCGGCGGTGGCGGTTCGCCGGCCTGCACAACTCGCCAGCCCCAGCGCAACGCTTGCGCCGGCGGCGAGGGTCTCGCGGCGTGTGCAGCTCATGCCTCCAGCACCTGCAAACCGTGGCCCGCGCGCGAACGGTGCAGCCCACGCCGCCGAGCTTCAGCCACTCTGGCGCGAAAGGTCCCAGCGCCGCCGCGCGAGCCGCTGCGACAGTGGGAGCCACGCTGACTCTACGCAGGCACCTTCAAGGAGATCGTGCATGAGGACGCTGATGGCTGTGTCGATGTTGGTGCTGTTTTCCTGCGACCGGCAGAAGCCGGCCGCCACGTCCGGTGCGCCGGCGCCCGGCTCCGAGGCGAACCCGCTCGCGATGGGGTACGCCGGCGTCCTCCACGATTGGCGGTACGTCGTCGAGCGCGTGATCACGCAGCCCCACCACGCCGGCGAGCTGGTGACGTGCGCGCCGCCGGCAGGGCAGGTGCTCACCACCGTCTACGTGCAGCTGAGCAACACGGCCGGGCACCCGCGCCGCAAGCTGTCGCTGCCGCTGCAGCTCAAGCTGTCCGACGGCAGCGTGCTCGAGCCGTACTCCAGCCTCACCTGCGCGCTGATGAGCAACGCTGACCTGCTCTCGTCGGTCGACGCGAACGGCGTCATCCACCCCTGGGTGCGGTTCGCGCACGCACCCGGCGTGAAGCCGGCGCAGCTGGTGCTGGGCGGGTCGACCTGGTTCGCGCTCGAGTCGAAGCCGCCCGAGCCGCCCGCCGAGGGCGGCGCCCCCGACGTGGCGCACCTCGAGAGCGCCTGCGCCGCGGGTGACGCGATGGCGTGTCGCAAGGCAGCGGCTCTTCGTCCCGCAGGTGAGGCGACGCTGCTGGCGCGCGCGCACGAGCTCGACGTCGACGCCTGCGACAAGGGCCGCGGCACCGCCTGCCTCTTCGCCGCCGTCGACGTGCTGACTTCGAACGAGAAAGAGAGCATCGCGCTCACCGGCCGCGCGTGCGATCTCGGCGTGGGCGACGCGTGCGCCGCCTGGGCGCAGTACTGCCAGCGCGAGGCCTGCCCCGAGCGCACGGTGAAGCTCGAGCCCGGCGTCGCGCTCGGCGAGCTGGCCCTCGACAGCTCACCCGAAGAGCTGAAGAACGCCGGCTTCACCGCCGCCGCCGTGCCCGAGTGGCTGGAGAAGGGGCCGCTCCAGGCGCGCGGCGATCGCCGGCCCCTGCGCGAGGTCGCGCGCCGGCTGCGAGCGGCAGACGTCGTCGTCACCCGCAGCGCGCGCTGCCCGGTGCTCGCCGACTCCACCGCCGAGACCCTGGGCGCCTGCCTCGGCTGCACGAGAAAGCTCGAGATCAACGAGGGCGCCAACGTGCTCGACTGCCAGGGCTTCTCCATCGTCGAGTCGCTGAGAGCGCCGCTCGAGCTGCGCGTCGCGCGGGCCCCTTAGCGTCGCCGAGGAGCTGCGCGATACGAGGGCGCCGCCGAGGGTGATTCGGGCTGGGGGCCGCAGCCCAACGCGAGCGCTGCTCGAAGCCGGTCGGCCAGGGCCTTGTCGGGGGAAACGCCTACGGCCGATTGGCTGGCGTGCCAGCTCTTCGCCCCAGACCGCTGAACGCCCCGCCTTCGACGTCAGCGCAACGTCGGCTCCGCGCGGCGGGCTGCTGCCGCCTGACCTGCGAGCGATTCCGGATCCAGACCGGCGCTCCTGATGTTGGCCGTCCGCGGTTCAGTAGAGTGTGGCGAGTTCTTCGCGCAGGTCGCGGATGCCGTGGCGAAGGGCTCACCAGACGCGGAAGCCCTACCGGGGGCCGTCTTGTATCGGGTTCACCGCCTCCGCAATCGCGAACGCGCGCTCGTCGATGAAGGTGACGACGGCCAGGCAGAAGTGCGTGTTCGTGCTGCCCAGGTCGGTCGTCGTTGCCCAGCGATTTTTCGTGAGGTCGGCGGCGTGAAGCACCGCTGGAAGACCGAGCCGCGCCGCCGCGCGAAAGAGGGCCTGCGTGCGCTTGCGCGTCGTCTGGGGATCCGCGGGCAGGTTATGCAGCGCCACCTCGAGCTCGGCGAGCGTGGCCACCTCGGCGGTCTTGCGCGTCTCCATCTCGAGGAGCGCGCCCGCGTCGAGGCACCTGTCTTTCGTCTCGGCGACGAAGGCGCTGAACGGCTCCGTGAACTCGCGCGGCGCGAGCACCATCGAGGCCGCGACCAGGCGCCGCACCACGTACCGCTCGTCGCGCGAGAGGGCGAGCTCGCCATGCGCGTTGCCCTTCCCTTCGATGCGCGCGGCGTACAGCTCTGCGACGTGCCGCTCGACGGCGTCTCCCGAACGCAGTCGCTCGAGCGGCTTCCGCGACATTGTCTCGCCGCGGTCGCGCTTGCCCACCCTCACGAACGCCCAGGCGATCTCGAGCACCGCGATGTCGCGCGTCTTCGACCAGTCGGCCTCGACGAGGCTTCGCTTTCTCGGTTGATCGAGCAGGTCGAGAAGCCGGTCGAGCGCCGCGATCGCTTCCTGCTCCTTCGGCGCCGCGGCCGCCGTTCCGCTCGCCAACAGCGCTACCGCCACAAATGTGCGGCCCCATCGTCTCATTGGCTTAGGCAACTCTAGAAAGCGCCAACACTCGGAACTTTCCATTCTAGGCCTCCCGTGACGGAACGTGCCCTCGAGAGGTTCGTCACCCGTGCGACGACTCGGCGCCAGCTGCGCGGAGCTCAAGACCGGGTGACACCTTCTTGGACTCGTAGGCTCGATGCAGCAATGACTATGGATGGCCTGGGCGTCCCGTCGCGATGCTGCGCGGGGTGAGAACGGCGCGCACGCGAGTCGGCAGGGCAATGTGGTGGATGTGGCTCGCGGCGTGCGCGCCAGAGTCTCCCGAGTCGTCACGCAGCTCCGAGGTGGCGCTGACGACGGTGCTGCGCGACGCGGGCATCGTGATCACCGCGGTCGCGAGCGACGTCGAGTGCGGCGACGCCGGATTGGCGACCTTGACCTTCGACCCGGGTACGCCGGCGAGCGACGTCATGTTCCTGCTCCAGAGCTCGGGCTCGATTGGGTCGACCGTCTATGGGCAGTCGAAGAACGCCGTCATCCAGCAGGTGAACGCGAACATCGTGTTCGGCCAGCCGCCACGAGATCGCGTCGGCGCCGCGATCTTCTCGACGACGGTGATACCGATCCACTCGGTGAAAGGCGCGCAGGGCTATTCGGTCATCGCGAACGCGATCAACAATGCGGCATTCATCGGCCAGAACGCGCACGTGAGAGATGCCCTTCAATTCGGCATCGACTCGCTCGTCGATGCCGGGCGCCCTCCAGGCGCAAGGGTGCTCGTGCTGTTCACGAATGGTTCAGCGACTGCTGGCGTGCCGCCCTGCGACGATACGGTGATGCGCGGTCGCATCGACCAGGCGGGGATCAGGCTCTTCATCGTCGGCGAGGCGACCTTCAACGCGGCGGGCGTCTCGTGTCTCGTCGCCGACCCAGCGACTCAGATCGTGATGCTGACCAACTTGTCGTCCAGCTTTCCGCTGGGCCGAACCTGGCCGCTGGTTGAGCTGACGGCCGATCCAGGGCCTTCGATCGTGCTCGATGGCGTGCCGACGACGGACTTCGGTAACGCTCAGCTGCGAGACGGTGGCGTGTGGTGGAGCGCATCCAATCTGCGGCCCGGTCCGGCGACGCTGCACGTCCCATTCAGGCAGGTCGGCGCTGCGCCCGCGATGAGCACGCCGGCGGCGCTCACGAACCTCAGTTTCCGCGTCGGCAACGACGGTGGCCGCCCGCTCGCCGACGTGAACTTCGATCTGACGTGCGCGTTCGACGCCGGTGAGACCGTCGACGCCGGCGTGGCGCCGGACGCGGGCGGTGCGGCAGGCGGTGCGGCAGGCGGCGCGGCAGGTGGTGCAGCAGGCGGAGGGGCAGGCGGTGCAGCAGGCGGTACCGCAGGTGGTGCAGCAGGTGGTGCAGCAGGTGGTGCAGCAGGTGGTGCAGCAGGCGGTGCAGCAGGCGGTGCAGGAGGCGGCGCGGCAGGCGGTGCAGCAGGTGGTGCAGCAGGTGGCGCGGCAGGTGCTGCGGCAGGTGGTGCAGCAGGTGGTGCAGCAG